>Ga0326728_10000046_pt1 | contig 477730 bp, 435 predicted proteins | sample MB3enrmetagenome_FD_207602 | JGI IMG/M metagenome (GOLD analysis project Ga0326728, IMG submission 207602) | Lab enriched peat soil microbial communities from McLean, Ithaca, NY, United States - MB31MN | ecosystem: Environmental > Terrestrial > Soil > Wetlands > Peat | place: USA: New York...
CTTCAACAAACTCAAGCATTTTCGCGCCGTCGCAACCCGATACGACAAGCGCGACGACAACTACCTCGCATCCGTCCAGCTCGCCTCAATCCGCATTTGGATGCGATTTAATGAGTCGATGTCCTAGTGTTGTCGAAATACAACTACGAATCAGCCGTGGAATGGGCGACGGCTTGGTGGCTCCTTCTCCCCGCAAGCGGGGAGAAGGTCGGGATGAGGGGGCGCCGATGCTGCCTGAGCAGGGCCGGAATTACTGTAACTGCAACGTGTGAGCTTCAACCGCGCCGCTCAGAATCGCGGCGAGCCCCTCACCCCACCCTCTCCCCGCAAGCAGGGCGAGGGAGCCACGAGCAATCGGCGGCCGCCGCCAGCCGAGCGACGGCATGTTCACGGCTGGCGAACAGCTCAAGGGCGAGCCGGTGCGAGCGGATGCCGCACCGGCGGCAGGCCTTTAGTGCGCCAGCACGGCGAGCAGCAACAAAGCCACGATGTTGGTGATCTTGATCATCGGGTTGACCGCCGGACCCGCGGTGTCCTTGTAGGGATCGCCGACGGTGTCGCCGGTCACGGCCGCCTTGTGGGCGTCGGAGCCCTTGCCGCCGTAATGGCCGTCCTCGATGTACTTCTTGGCGTTGTCCCAGGCGCCGCCGCCCGACGTCATCGAGATGGCGACGAACAGGCCGGTGACGATGACGCCGAGCAGCATCGCGCCCAGCGCCGAGAACGCCGCCGATTTGCCCGCCGCGCCGCCGCCGGCGATGAAGTAGATGACGAAGTAGCCGACGATCGGCGAGAGCACCGGCAGCAACGACGGCACGATCATTTCCTTGATCGCCGCCCGCGTCAGCATGTCGACCGCACGGCCGTAGTCGGGCTTGTCCTTGCCCTGCATGATGCCAGGGCGCTCGCGGAACTGCCGGCGCACTTCCTCGACGATCGAGGACGCCGCGCGGCCGACCGCCGTCATGCCCATCGAGGCGAACAAATAGGGCAACAGACCGCCGAACAGCAGGCCGACCACGACGTAGGGATTGACCAGCGAGAAGTCGGGTAGCACGCCCTGGAAATAGGGATGCTTGTCGGCGTTGGCGATAAAGAATTTGAGGTCTTCATTGTAGGCGGCGAACAGGACCAAAGCGCCCAGCCCGGCCGAGCCGATGGCGTAGCCCTTGGTCACCGCTTTGGTGGTGTTGCCGACGGCGTCGAGCGCGTCGGTCGACTTGCGCACCTCTTTCGGCAGGCCCGCCATTTCGGCGATGCCGCCGGCATTGTCGGTGACCGGACCGAAGGCATCGAGCGCGACCACGATGCCGGCGAGCGCAAGCATCGTCGTCACCGCGATGGCGATGCCGAACAGGCCGGCGAGATTGTAGCTGACCAGGATGCCGGCGATGATGACCAGCGCCGGGCCGGCGGTCGATTCCATCGATATCGCGAGGCCCTGGATCACATTGGTGCCGTGGCCGGTCACCGAGGCCAGCGCGATCGAGTGCACCGGCCGATAGTTGGTGCCGGTGTAGTATTCGGTGATCACGATGATCAGGCCGGTCACCACCAGGCCGGTGATGCCGCAATAGAACAGATCGGCGCCCGAATAGCCGACGCCGGCGAGCGGGCCGAAGCCGATCAGGTAGTGGGTGACGCCGGCGATGCCGATGAGGGAGAGAATCGCGGTCGCGATCATGCCCTTGTAGAGCGCGCCCATGATCGACTGGCTGGCGCCGAGCCGCACGAAGAAGGTGCCGATGATCGAGGCGATGATGCAGATGCCGCCGATCGCCAGCGGGAACGTCATCATGCGCAACACCGCGTCGGCACTCACCGCGCCGAAGAAGATCGCGGCGAGGACCATGGTGGCGACGGTCGTGACGGCGTAGGTCTCGAACAGGTCGGCCGCCATGCCCGCGCAGTCGCCGACATTGTCGCCGACATTGTCGGCGATGGTCGCCGGGTTGCGCGGATCGTCTTCCGGAATGCCGGCCTCGACCTTGCCGACCAGGTCGCCGCCGACATCGGCGCCCTTGGTGAAGATGCCGCCGCCGAGACGGGCGAAGATCGAAATGAGCGAGGCGCCGAAGCCGAGCGCCACCATCGAATCGACCACGGTGCGGTCATTCGGCGCGAAATGCAGCCCCGCGATCAGGAAGATGAAGTACAGCGTCACCCCGAGCAGAGCGAGACCCGCGACCAGAAGGCCAGTGATGGCCCCGGCGCGGAAAGCAAGTTCGAGGCCGCCCGCCAGCGAGCCGATGGCCGCCTGCGCCGTGCGTACGTTGGCGCGTACGGAAACATTCATGCCGATAAAGCCGGCGGCACCCGACAAAATGGCGCCGATGGCAAACCCGACCGCGACCAACCAGCCGAGGAAAAAGCCGAGCACGAGGAAGATCACGACGCCGACAATGGCGATCGTGGTGTACTGCCGCCGCAGATAGGCTTGCGCGCCCTCGCGCACCGCCGCCGCGATCTCCTGCATCCGCGCGTTGCCGGCATCGGCCGCGAGCACCGATGTGGTGGCCCAGATGGCGTAGATAATGGCGAGCACGCCGCACAGAACGATCAGCCATAACGTCGTCATGGAAAGAACCCCGGTTGATGGGGGCCGGAGGTAAAACCGACCCTGAAGGAAGGCGCCAAAGCGAGCGTTGCCACGCCCCGGGCGCAAGTCGGCGCGGACATTGCCAAAATTGCCCGCGCCACGCAACGGCCACGGGCGAATTGCCGGCTGCTTCTATAGTCGGAGAAATTACCGCTGATCGGGGCTCTGGCCTTCAATCCCGCCTGCCCACTCCCAGCGGGGCGCCGCGCCAGACCTACGGCTTGGCGCCGAGACGGCGAAGCTCTTCGGACGGATCGAGCGGCATTCGCGGTGGAGCGGTGCGCCACATCAGCGCCACTTCGTCGGCGGTGAGGCCATAGGCGGCGTTGACGAGATCGGAAAGCCGGCGTTCAACCGTGAGGATATCGCCCGCCGCGGTGCGGGCGGGTACGAGGGTATTGATGTACTCCTGCTTGAGCCGCGCGATTTCGGTGGCGGACCATTTTCGGCGTTTGGGTAGCGCGGCACACACGGCGGTCACGAAGCCGTCCGCGTCAAGCGTGTGAGGTTCAGCCAGCGTCCTGCTAATCTTTTCGAGGCCAAACTCGTGTCGCAGCCAGTCGTTTACTGCCGTCGTTGCATGTCGGATCGCGCCAACAAAGCTAATGATTGAATTTACGTCCTCATCAACATCGTGGGTCAACACGGCAACCGGTAGATGCAACATCTTGTAGCCCATTGGAGACAGGGCTTCGTCTTTGAGGTGCGTTAGATAACGCCAATTAAACCACCATAGAACTGGGGCATTCAGAATCGAGATCAACTTGCGATCGGCTGTTGGAAAGAAGAACGCTTTGTCGTTCAACAAGCGTTCCGCTTGATCGAGTGAATACGCGGCGTAGAATTGAATAACCTGATAAATTATTTTAGGCCGTTCAAACGCGTCGTAGTAGACGCAAGGGCGAAGCTCCCACCAGAAACGTCCTTGGTCCTCCCGGTGCCGCAGGCCGCGCCGATCACCAGTTTCCGGATCGATCACCGACTCCCGAGCCTTCATGTGGGCATGGAGTGACGGATACGAGGTCCTGAAACGCGTCTCCGCTTCGGCTTCATCCGGTGCATTCGCCCAAGGCCAAGCATGGTCACTGCTCGATTTGAGCAGGATCATATGGAGCCTGGATGGCGGCGACCACCAACGCTCAATGTCTTGCCCGCGCAGGTACGGCTTGATGATGTCCGCGCACGCGGGATCGTCCCGCACAAGTCGGTCGCGCGTAGGAGTGTCAATAAGAAACGCCTCATTGAAGCCGGTCTTAATGCCGTAGAGTGGCTCTACGCCGGCATAATCTGACAGTGAAACGCCGTTCCTCCTGATCTTATCGAGCAACGCCACGACCTCCGGCGGCTCCAGCATCCAACTCTCTTTCGTAAAATGCGCTCGGGGCAACGGGTAAGTTGCCGCCGCGACTGCGGCAGACAGGCCCTTCTCCGGAACCGCATCGCGGGGAATGACGCAAACCTCAGTTTCAGCGGGCGCCGGATGGTCGTGCGCCGGCTTGCGCACGACGACCACCGAAGGGAATACGTCGGCGTCGGGAAAAAAGTGTTTGGCGTGACCAAAGTCGGCCACGAACTCGACCTCTCCCTTGTTCGCGAACAGATCGCGAAGCGCTTCGGCGTAGCCTGCCTTCAGCCATTTGTTGGTCACGACGTAGCTCATGCGCCCGCCCGGCCGTAGCAAGCGCAAGCCTTGTTCGTAGAAATAGACGTAAAGGTCCGCCATTCCGTCGAACGCCGCGTAGTCAGCTTTGAGAACCCGCTTCACCTCGTCGCCGAGTAGCTCCTGGCGAACGTAGGGTGGATTGCCGATCACTGCGTCAAAGCCGCCCTGGGGATGGGCCGAGAGCAGTTGCGACCAGACATTCGGAAATCCGATCTCCCAATGGAAAAACCGATGCTCTGCCGCGCGCGAGCGTGCCTCGCCGACAAGCCTATCGGCCAGCACCCGGCGTCGGTCGTCCACGGTGAGTTTCGGGAAAAGGCTCGATTGCGGGTCGCTCTGGTCCGCCGGAAGCAGCGAGAATTGCTCGACGAGTTCCCGCGGTGCAATCTGCGTCTCGCCGGAAGCGATCTTGACGGGATCGCCGAACGTGCCTTCGAGAGCAAGCCCAAGGGCCGACGCCGCTTCGAACGCACGGACTTTCTCGCGCCAAGCATCGAGCTGCTTTTCCGGCTTTCCCGCCATCTTCTCGGGCGCGGGCGGCGCTTTCTTCGGCGCGCCATCGAGCACGCCCATCATCCGTTCGGCAGTCAACAGCGAAAAGAACTCAGAAATCGGCTTCGTCGCCTCTTCCACGACGCCGAAGGCAGATTTCGAAGCCTTGACCTCTGCAATATCGCTGTCCGTCTTCTCCTCGATGCTCTCCATGACGCGAGCAACCTGCTCCACGCTTGTGATTGCATTGGTATTGAACAGCGCGCCGCGCGCTTTGAGCAGATCGACCGTGGGCCGTGTCCAAGCGCCGATTATGCTATCGCCGCAGCGCAGATGATGGTCGAGAAAGGACAGCGGTGCACCGACCGTGAACGAATGAAGCCAAAGCGACACCTTGGCGAGTTCAACCGCCATAGGGTTTTTATCGACGCCGTACACGACCCGCTTAAGGACCATGCGGCGCACGATGTGGCGATCGTCCAGCTGTGATTCGGCGACCGGCCAGCGATGCGTATTCGCTTCCGACAGAATCTTCGTGCGGATCCCATCGATGCGCGTCGTCAACGGTGAAGCATACACGGCAAAGCCGACAGCCGCGGTCGCTTCTGCCATTGCTTCGAGCACGCGGTCGGCCAGCCAATCTACAAGGCTGACGAGAAAGTGCCCGGAGCCCATGGCCGGGTCGCAGACCCTTAGCTCGAGCAGCCGGTTCGCAGGATCGAGTGGCAGGAGTTCCGCAAGGCGGGCCTCTTTGGTCCGAGTGTCGCGGGCGAGGGCTTCAGCCTTTTTGACGAACGCCTCTAAGCGCTCGTGAACAAGCGGACCGACAGCACGCTCGATGATAAGCGCCACAAGTTCCTCGGGCGTGTAGTAGCTGCCCGAACTTTTCCGCGCCTCCGGGTCATCGGCGACCCGCACGGAGCCGTCCTCGACCTTTAGGCCGTGTTCGAGGATGCGCTCATAGACGGAGCCGAGTTGTTGCACCGAGAGATCGCGGTAGTTTATGTATTTCGGAGGCCGCCCGTCGCGCAAATCAATGTGAGAAAGACGAAACACAACGTCAGCGACCATGGCGTCCGGGAGCTGAACACGCCCGAGTAACGGCGCGACAGCTCGATCGAACAGCCCGCCATTGTAAGGAGGAATGCCGAGACCATCGTCGCCTTGGCTGATCGCTTGAAATATGCCGTCCAGGCGAGACCAATAGGTCTTCATATGATCCGAGAATGTCGCCCCGCGCGCTTTCCTGTCCGCTATCTCCGCGCGAAGCTTCGTGAGCGAATAGTCGGCATACGGACCGTTCTCGTCGGGCAGAAGCTTTCGATCCTCGGCATATAAAACGAATAGCAGCCGGTAGAGTAGTATCAGCGCGCCCTCGCGTATTTCATTGAGGGCAGCTCGGGTAAGCTCCGCCGGAGAACGTCCATCAGCGACAGTAAGAGATTGGCAAAGCATCGGAAACACGTGATCGAACACCGTTTCGGACAGGTCGCGTGCTACGCGCGCTTCCCATTGCCTGCCCTCGTGCAACGCGAGATGAAGGAAACTCTCTCCTCGATGATCGGGCAGGAAAGCGGCGCGGCCGAAGAGGAGCACGAACAATTTGAAGATATGCGCGTGCCAAGCGTCGTCGCTCGAAAAGACCTCGGGTCGCTTGTCGAGCAGATCGGGCTCGAATCCCTTTAGGCCGCAAATTTTGCCGAGATCGATTTCGAGAAAGTCTTCGGCAATGGACAGCGCGCCTCTGAAATAGAGGCGCCAATGACGCCCGTTTGTGAGAATGCCCCAACGTAACCCACCGTTTGTGACGTCGTCTACGCGGCGCAGATATCGGAGCATTTGAGTGGAAGGCACGCCTTCCTCGCCCTTCCGCGGTTCCTCACGGTCGAGCAACCGGTTCCAGCGCTTTGCTTCCACGATACACAAGCCATGTTGGAACCGTTGCCATGGAGCAAGTGGTGCTGCCTTAGCCTTCGCTTCGGCACTTCCGAACAACAGCGCATCCGGAACGTCATCGCGCGCTTTGAGCGAAAGGTTCTGCTGAACCGAAATGTCGGTCCAACCAAGCGCTTCAAGCAAAGGCCAGATAAGTTCCTTCTCGGTCTCAGCTTCGTTTGGGTTCTTCAGCCGGCCGAAGGCCAACAAAAGCTTGTCGAATCGGGAACGAACCGCGACTACCGCGGCGTCGTCGAGCGCGGTCCACGCGCTCGTGCCGCAGATTCCCTCGATTAGAAAGTCGCGCGTTAAAAGTCCGCCGCTGAGCACGATTTGTCCCACGACTCGTGAAGGCCGAGGATACAAGCATTGAGCGCACAATTGCGTTGTCGTCAAACGCCGTTGCAACCTCACTACCGCACTGACGCCGGACAACGCGCCGATGGCGTGCCAAGCGGCCGCCCAAGGTCTACCCAACGTTCGATATTGACAGTATACTGAACGACAGTATACTGTGTAATTATGAATCGATCAGCTTGGGAGAAACGCGCATGCCGAAGTCATCGAAATCTGCACCGACCGCGGTTGTCGCGGGCGGCGGCATTGGCGGGCTCGCGGCGGCTTTGGGGCTCGCCAACAAGGGCTGCCGCGTCACCGTGCTCGAACAGGCGGATACGTTCGGCGAAATCGGCGCCGGCATTCAGATCGGGCCCAACGCCTTCCACGCCATGGACTATCTCGGCATCGGCGACGCCGGCCGCGCCCGCGCGGTCTATATCGACGCCCTGATCATGATGGACGGCATGACCGGCGAACAGGTGTTTCGCGGTCCGCTCGACGAACCGTTCCGCAAGTTTTTCGGCAATCCCTATGCGGTGATCCATCGCGCCGACCTGCACGGCGCCTTTCTCGAAGCCTGCCGCGCGCATGCCGGGATCACGCTGGTCAACAAGGAGCGGGTGATCGCCTACGAGAACGTCGCGGATGGCGCGCGCGTGCGCACCGAGGCCGGCCGCGTCTACGAAGCCGATGCGGTCATCGGTGCCGACGGCGTGCGCTCCAAGATCCGCGCGCAATTGACCGGCGGCGATGCGCTGCAGGTGTCCGGTCACGTCGCTTATCGTGCCGTGCTGCCGATCGACGCGATGCCCGAAGACTTGCGCTGGAACGCGGCTGTCCTTTGGGCCGGTCCCAAGTGCCACATGGTGCATTATCCGCTGCAGGGCTGGCGCTCCTTCAATCTGGTCGCGACCTTCGTCACCGACATCGAAAACGTCGGCAGCAACGAGCCCGGCACCCGCGAGGAAGTGCTCGGCCGGTTCGCGCAGATCGTGCCGAAAGCGCGCAAGCTTCTGGAAATCCCGACCGAATGGCGGCGCTGGGTGCTCGCCGACCGCAACCCGATCGGCAACTGGACCGACGGCCGCGTCACGCTCATCGGCGACGCCGCGCACCCGACCTATCAATACTTCGCCCAGGGCGCCTGCATGGCGATGGAGGATGCGGTCTGCCTCGCCGACAAGTTCGCTACGCACCATGGCGACTTCGCCGCAACGTTCCCGGCCTATCAGGACGAACGCATTCCGCGCGCCTACCGCGTGGTGCTGTCATCGCGCGAGCTTGGGCGGGTCTATCACGCCGACGGCGTCGAGCGCCTGGTGCGCAACACCTGGCTGGAGGGCAAAACGCCCGAACAGTTCAACGCCAGCATGCAATGGCTTTACGGCGGCAACGGTCTCGTCGGCGCCGGGCAGCAACGCGCCGCCGCCTGAAGCCACACGCAGCCCTTTGGAGGAAACACCATGAGCGCTCTCGGGACATTGAGCGAATTGCCGGCCGCCTACATCGACGGCCTCACCGCGCACAATCTGGTGCCGCTGTGGCCTAGCTTGCGCAAGGCGCTGCCGCACGGCGCTCCGTTCCGCCGCACCCGTCCGGTGGTCTGGCATTATGCCGACGTGCGCCCGCGCCTATTGCAAGCCGGCGAGCTCACCCCGATCGAAAAGGCGGAGCGGCGCGTGCTCGTTCTCGCCAATCCGGGCCTCGGGCTCGAGAACATGCAGGCGACGCCGTCGATCTATATCGGCCTGCAATTGATCATGCCCGGCGAAACCGCGCCCAATCACCGCCACACGCCGAGCGCCGTCCGGTTCGTGGTCGAGGGCGAAGGCGGCTTCACCATCGTCGACGGCGAGAAGCTGCCGATGGAGCGCGGCGATCTCATTCTGACGCCGTCATTGCTGTGGCACGAACACCGCCATGAGGGCCGCGGCCCGGTGATCTGGCTCGATGCGCTCGATCTGCCGACGGTATTCGCGCAAGAAGCGTCCTACGCGATCGAAGGGCCGCCGCAGACGCTGCGCAACCAGCCGGACCAGTCGCAGACGCACTACCGTCGTGCGGGCCTCCTACCCTATCGTGCGCTGAACGGTCCGCGCGCCGCCTATCCGTTGCTGCGCTACCCTTGGCAGGACGTTCGCGACGCCTTGCAGGCGCTGGCGCCGGTCACCGCCGCGGACGAGATGGTGCATCTCGCCTACGTCAATCCGCAGACCGGCGAAGAATGCCTGCCGGTGCTCGGTTTCTCGGCCATCCTGCTGCGGCCGGGTGAAACCGCGAAGCCGGCGCGGCGCTCCGCCTCCGCGGTGCTGCATATCGTCGATGGCGAAATCGAAGCCGAGATCGACGGCGTCACGCTTCATGCCGGCGTCAACGACACCATCGCGGTGCCGACCCACGCCAAGGTCGCCATCGCCAACAGATCGGCTCGCGCGCCGGCCTTTCTGTTCCAGGTGGACGACGCGCCGATGCAACGCAAGCTCGGTTTCTTCGAAGTGCTGAACTGACGTATGATAGATCGGTCGGTACCACCGCACGAAGGAACCAAGCGTCGATGCAGCTACAGGATTTGCACGCCATGCCGGGGCACCTCATCCGCCGTGCCCAGCAAATTGCCGTAGCGATCTTCATGGAGGAGTGCGCCGAGTACGACCTCACGCCGGTGCAATACGCCGCGCTCGCGGCGATCCGTGAAAATCCCGGGACCGACGCGACGCGATTGTCGGCACTGATTGCCTTCGACCGCTCGACGCTCGGCAACGTTCTGGAACGGCTCGAGGCGCGCAAGCTTTTGACCCGCTATTCCTCCCCGGAGGACAAGCGGATCAAGCTATTGAAGCTCACCGCCGCGGGCAATGCGCTGGTCAAGCGCGCGGAAGCCGCCGTGCTGCGCGCGCAGGAGCGGATCGTCGCGCCGCTGCGGCCGGAGGACCGCTCCAAGCTGATGGAGCTGTTGGCCCAACTGGTCGATCTCAACAACGAAGCCTCGCGCGCGCCGCTCCGTCTCGTCGTCTGAGAATTCCTCTCACACGAACGGCGATAACGGCTCGAAATTGCCGACCAGCGCCCGGCCGTAGATTTCCTGCGGCACCAGCCCGCTCAAAAGGCCATGACGGCTCGCCATTTCGACGTCGCGCCAGACGCGTTGGATGGGATTGGCCTCGGCGAAGGCGCTGGCACCCTGCACATTGAGCAGCAGCTCGACCGCTTCGCGGCAGCAGCGCATTGCATAGCCCAGATCCATGCGCATCTGCGCCCGTTTGATGAACGGCAGATCTTCGCCCGCGCGGGCGGCATCGGCAATGTCGTCGCACCAGCGCCGCAGGTGCAGAGCCGCGGTCTCGACCAGCGTCGCGGCTTGCGCGAGTTCGAGCTGCGTGCTCGGCGCTTTGCGCGTATCGTCGTAAAAGCTGTAATAAATCGGCTTCGCTGCGCCATTGATGCGCTCCAGCGTCAATTCGAGCGCGGCCTGCGCCATGCCGAGCACGGGCGCGGCAACGGCGATGATCGCGGTCGGCATGAAGGCCTCGCGATAGATGACTTCCTCGGTGTTGGTTCGCGGCGACTGGCCCTTGGCCAGTATCTCCATCGGCATGACGCGATGCGCCGGCACGAAGACGTCCTGCGCAACCACGGTGTTGCTGCCGGTGCCGCGCATGGCGACGACGTGCCAGGTGTCCTCGATCGTGAGGTCGCGCATCGGCACGAGCACGATGCCCGGCGCCATGCCGCCGCCGCTCGGCAGCGGCACGGCGAGGATCGCCCAATGGGCGTGCAGGCAATTGGACGCATAAGGCCATTTGCCGTCGAGCATGTAGCCGCCCTCGACCGGCCGGACGCGGGAATTCATCGACAGCGTGCCGATCGTGCGCGCGTCCGGATTGCCGGCGAACACGTCGTCTTGTGCCTGGTCGCTGAATTGAGCGGCGATCCACGCCGTGGCGGTCGAGATGAACGCGATCCAGCCGGTCGAGCCGCAACCGCGCCCCAGCTCGGTGACGACGTCCATGTAGGTGCGCAGATCGGCTTCATGGCCGCCGAAGCGCTTCGGCGCGCGCAAGCGAAACAGTCCAGCGGCGTCCATGGCGGCAAGGACCTCATCGGGGATGCGGCGCGTCCGTTCGGCTTCGGCGGCTTTGGCGCGCAACAGCGGCACCAGCGCGGCCGCCTTCGCCATCAGCTCCGCGCGAATGAGTTTCTGACCTTCGGCGGTGTTTTCGGCGCGTGAACGGGCCGCGCCCGCGACGATTGTGCGCGCGCCCGATCCGATCGTCTCGGCTCGCATGAGTGCCCTCCCATCCCTGGTTTATATTTTCGAACGGTTTGCCCGTTCGCAAACGGTTTGCTCTTAGGTGAGTGGGCAGAATTCTTGCGCCTTTGTGGGCCCCCGGCAAGCGCGATGAGGACTTAAAACCGCAGCGCCCGCTCGTGGCGAACAGCGAGCGAGCGCGTCTCTTCCAAGGTTCGCGCGCCCAACTGTCCGAGCGCACCTTGCGTCTCTTCGATCAGAAGGTCGATCACGTGACCGGCGCCGGCCTCGCCGAGCGCGCCGAGGCCCCAAAGGAAGGCTTTGCCGGCGAAGGCGGCGGCGGCGCCGAGCGCACAGGCGCGCACGACGTCGGTGCCGCTGCGCACGCCGGAATCCATCAGCACGGTCGCGCGCCCGCGCACCTGCGCGACAATCGCCGGCAGCGCGTCGATCGGCGCCGGCAGCGCCTCGACCTGGCGGCCGCCATGACTCGACACGACGAGGCCGTCGACGCCGAGCGCGACCGCCCGTTCGGCGTCGTGTGGATGCAGGATGCCCTTGACGATCAAAGTGCCTTTCCAGCGGTCGCGATACTTGGCGACCTCGTCCCAGGTGAACGCTCCGGCCATTTCGCGGCGCGCGAACGCAATGACGTCGTCGAGCGAAGCGTTGGCGCCGGCATAGGGCTGCAAATTGGCGAAGCGCGGAATGCCGTGCGTCAAGAGCGCCCGTAGCCAGCCCGGCGTTCGCATCGCCGCAATCGCCATGCGCGCCCCGATGCGAACGGCGCCGTCGAGACCCACCGCCGCCTCGCGCGGACGCGTCGTGCGCACCGGCACGTCGAGCGTCAGCACCAGCGCATGACAGCCGGCGGCGGCGGCGCGGCGCACCAGATCGAAGCCGATCGCATGGTCGTTATTGGCGAACCGGTAGAGCTGGAACCAGAACACGTCCGGCGCGACGGCGGCGATCTCTTCGATGGTGGCGCCGCCCGGCGTGCCGAGCGTGTAGGGAATGCGGGCGCGCTGCGCCGCGCGCGCGAGATGCTTGTCGGCGCCCGGCCACACGATGGCCGGGCCTCCCATCGGCGCGATGCCGATCGGCGCGGCATAGCGGCGGCCGAACAGCTCCACCGTGCACGACGGCAACGACGGCATCACGCCGTAGCGGGGCACGATCTCGACCGCATCGAGCGCCGCCCAATTGCGCCGGATACCGGGATCGTCAAAACCCGCGCCGCCGTCCATGTATTCGAAGGCGAAGTGCGGAACGTGCCGGCGGGCGTGGCGGCGCAGATAGGCGATGGTCGGGAAACGCCGCTTGAGCCGCGCGTAGTCCGGGCTGGCGCTGTAAGTCACGCGCGTCCTGTCGTGCGACTGCGAGAGCGCCGTCGTGTCATCCATGGCAGTTCCTCCCGCCGCCTAATGTAGCTTAGCATCGATCCCCGTGGCGCTGCGGCCCTTGCGGGCAAGCTCGAGCACCATGGCGGCGGCCTTGATGCTCGGCGGCTCGTTGAGCGTCATGATGGCATCGAGCCGCGCAAAGGCTTGCGTCTGCCGCGACCGCTCCGGCGTATCATTGAGGAGCGATACCAATGCAGCGGCGAGCTTTTGCGGCGTGCAATCCCGCTGCAAAAATTCCGGCACCACGTTTTCGCCGATGACCAAATTGGCGAGAATGACGCTGCTCAAGCGCTTTCGCAGACCGGCGAGGCGCGCGACGATCTCTTCGATCAATGGCAGGCGATAGGCGGCGACGAGCGGCACGCCGGCGAGCGCGAGCTCGAGCGTGACCGTGCCGGACGCCGCGAGCGCAGCGCGCGCGGAGCGGAAGGCCGTCCATTTTTCCGCCGGATCGATCACGATGCGCGGCTTCACCGGCCAATCGGCCACGCCGGCGCGCACGCGCGCCTGAAGGTGCGGCACCGTCGGCAGCACCAGCTCGATGGGCCCGACGCGCTGGGCGATGTCGGCGATCGCAGCGCCGAAAATGTCCAAGAGCCGGCGGATCTCGCTCGACCGGCTCCCCGGCAGCACGAGCACGAGCGGCGGATCGGCCTTGCGCCGCTTCGCTTCTTCCGGATTGGGACGCAGTTCGCCGAGGCGCTCCGCCATCGGGTGGCCGACATAGACGCACGGCGGACCGCCAAGCCGCCGGTGCGCCTCCGGTTCGAACGGCAGAATCGCGAGCACGCGGTCGACATACTCGCGCATGACGCGGGCGCGCCCCGGCCGCCACGCCCAGACCGACGGCGAGACATAATCGAGGATCGGGATCGTCGGCGCGTGCCGCCGCACGCGGCGCGCTACCCGATGGGTGAAGTCCGGACTGTCGATGATGACGAGGGCGTCGGGGCGCGTTGCGACGATCAAGTCCGCGGTTTCGCGGATGCGGCGCCAAATGGTCGGCGCCCGCTGCGGAATGTCCGTGAGACCGAAGATCGCGAGGTCGTCGATCGGAAACGGACTGACGATGCCGGCGGCGGCCATGGCGCGCCCGCCGATGCCGGCGAGGGTCACGGCGCCGTCCGTAGCGGCGATCAACGCGCGCGCCAAAGCGGCGCCGAGCACGTCCCCGGATTCCTCCGCGGCAACAAGATAGATCGACAACGGTCGCGGCGGCGCGCTCTTCATCGCGGCCCTTCTCCGCGCACCCCGACCAGAAAGACCCCGGCGCGATCGGCGGCAGCGATCGCATCGTTCGGGTCGGCGATAATCGTGCTGCCGGCCACGACCGCGACGCCGGCAAGGCCGGCGCGCGCGGCGTTTTCCAATGTTCGCCGCCCGATGGCCGGCAGATCGAAGCGCCGGTCCTGTCCGGGCTTCGGCGCCTTGACCAGGACGCCGACGCCGCGCGGCGTCGTCACGCGCCCCTGTGCCCGCAGCTCGGCGATCCGGGAAAGCATATTGTCGGTGCCTTCGGCCGCTTCGACCGCGAGGACACGGTTGTCGGCGACAATCGCGCCCTGCCCCACGTCGAAAGGACCGAGCGCGGCGATGACATCGAGTGCGCGCGCGATGTCGTCCCTGTCGCGTTGCACCGGCGCGCGCGCGCCGAGCACGCCTTCGGGAACAAAGACCTCGGGGGCCAATTCGTCGAGGCCGATGATGCGCAGTCCGTTCTCTTCAAATATGCGCGCGACCCCCGACAGCAAACGGTCGTCGCCGCCGCGAAAGGAACGTAGCAGCCGCGGCATCAATTTGATGGTCAGCCAATCGAGACGAATGCGCGTGACGGGCGGCCGCAGCAACGCGCCGATGAACACCGCCTCTCGGCACCCTTCCGAACGGGCGAGGCGAATAAGTCGCCCCGCCTGCCCGAGCGCCACCCAATGATGCAGATAAGGCCCAACGACTTTGGGATCGGCCCAGCCTTTGATGCCGAGCATCACCGGTCGGCGGCCGCGGCTTTCGGCGGCGGCGGCGACCGCGGCGGGTAGACTGCCGCCGCCGCAGATGATCGCGATCGGATCGCGCGCGCCATGGTCAGGCTGTATCATCATCGTGCGCAGGGTCAACGCGCGCGCCGCGGGGGTGCATCAACGCGCGCTTACCCCCGGCGCGAATGAAGGCAATGATTTTCATAACCGCGGCATCGTCCGCGAATTCGCGCGCCACCGCCTCGAGGCGATCCGCGAACACGCCATCACCCGAGAATAAAGCACGATAGGCGCCGCGCAACCGCTGTATGTCGGCGCGCTTCAAGCCGCGGCGCCGCAGACCGACGACATTGAGGCCGACCAGGTGTTCGCCCCGCGCCATGCCGAACGGGATGATATCAGCACGAACGGGGGACAGCCCGCCGACCATGACCCCTTCACCAACGCGACCGAACTGATGCACCGCGGCGAGGCCGCCCAAGAATGCGTTGTCGCCGATGGAGACGTGCCCCCCCAATGTGACGTTGTTGGCGAACGTCACCGCGTTGCCGATCTGACAATCGTGGGCGATGTGGCACGCCACCATCAGAAAGCAGCGTTCACCGACGCGCGTGATGCCGCCGCCGGCCTCGGTGCCGGTGTTGATGGTGACGTGCTCGCGCACGTCGCAACGCGGCCCGATGACGAGCCGGGTCGGGCCGCCTCGGTAGTGAACCGATTGCGGCGGCGTGCCGAGCGAGGCAAAGGGATAAACCACGGTCCCTTCGCCGAGCGACGTGACGCCCGTCACGTTGACGTGGCTGATGAGGCGCACGCCCGCACCGAGCGCGACGTCCGGACCGACCACGCAATAAGGACCGATCTCGACGCCATCGCCGATGCGCGCGCCATCGGCCACGCGCGCGGTCGGATCGATTGCCATGCTCAGTCCTCGGCCATGTAGGCGCCGAGCACCGCCTCGGCGATGACGGTGCCGCGCACCTTGGCCTCGGTGCGGTACCACCACATGTTGCGGCGGTGCGTGACCTTGTCGACGTGATATTCGAGCGTGTCGCCGGGGACCGCCGGCTTGCGGAATTTGGCCTTGTCGATGGTCATGAAGAACATCGTCCGGCGTTCCTGGCGCGGCGCCATCATCCGCAAAGCCAGCACGCACGCCGTCTGCGCCATGCCCTCGATCACCAGCACGCCCGGCATGACCGGATTGTCGGGAAAATGGCCGGTGAACTGCGGTTCGTTCATCGTGATGTTCTTGATGCCGACGCCGTGCTCGTCGCCACGGATGTCGATGACGCGGTCGACCAGAAGAAAGGGATAACGGTGCGGCAACAGCCGCAGAATCTCGTGGATATCGGCGACGCCAAGACTTTCGCCAGCACCAAGACTTTCGCCAGCGCCAAGACTTTCACCAGCACCAAGACTTTCACCAGCACCAAGACTTTCGCCAGCACCAAGACTTTCGCCAGCACCAAGGCTCTCGCCCGCAGCCTCGCTGCCCAGCCCGCCACCCGTCTCAACGCTCATGCACCCTCCCCTTCGGGCTTGCCGCCGCGCGCGAGCCGCCGCAATGCAGCCACGCCCTTCATGAAATCGCGCACCGATTCGGCGGGAGACCCGACCCATCGCGCACCTTGTGGAACGTCCGACATGTGCCCGCTCTGCGCACCGAGAACGGCGCCGGCGCCGACTTGGACGTGATCGGCGACGCCGACCTGTCCTCCCATCATGACAAAATCGCCGACCACCGCGCTGCCGGATATGCCGGCCTGGCCGGCGATCAGGCAATGCCGCCCGATGCTGACGTTGTGCGCGATTTGCACGAGATTGTCGATCTTGGTGCCCTCGCCGATGACGGTATCGCGCGTCGACCCGCGATCGATCGTGACATTGGCGCCGATCTCGACATTGTCTTGAATGATCACGCGGCGAGTCTGCGGGATTTTTTGATGGCCCTGCGCCGACGGCAGGAAGCCGAAGCCGTCCTGGCCGATGCGGGCGCCGGCATGGATGATCACGCGGTCGCCGATCAAGGCATGCGTCACGGTGGCGTTGGCGCCGACGGCGCAGTCGCGGCCGATCGCAACGCCCGGACCGATGACCGCGCCGGCGGCGATCAGCGTACCCGCCCCGATCTCGGCGCGCGGCCCGACGACGGCGAACGGGTCGACCGTGACGCCGGCCTCGAGCCGCGCGGAGGGATGCACGCGCGCGCCGTCGGCACGTCCGTGCGTTTCAAACAACGACGATGGCCGCAGCGCAGTCGGAAACAGCGCGCGCGCGACGGCGACAAAGGCCCGGTAAGGTTCCGCCACCACCAGCGCGGCCAGCCGCTCGGGCGCCGCGGCCGCAAAACGCGGCGCCAACAAGCACGCGCCGGCGCGCGTCGAAACGAGCGCATCACGATATTTGGCGTTGTCGAGAAACGCGATATCAGCGGGTCCGGCCGCATCGAGCGGCGCGAAATCCGCGATGCGCCGGTCGAGCGGCGTTCCGGGCCGCGGCTCCGCGCGCGTGAGCGTGACGATTTCGGCAATCGTCAGCTCGCGCTTGATCGGGAAAAAGTCCGGCATCGGCCCGGCCTCGAGAGCGAACGCGGCCGCAATCAGAACTTTGTTCCGCCGCCGAATTGGAAGAACTGCGTGCGGTCATACGACTCTTTCAGGATCGGATACGCGAAGTCGAACCGCAGCGGTCCGAACGGCGAAGCCCAGATGATGCTGGCGCCGACCGACACGCGCGGCGCGGGACTGTCGACATACTGCATGCCGCAATTGCCGCAATAGAACGAGGTGCCATTGGGTTGAGTTATGATGTTGCCATTGACCTCGCCGGTCGTCGCCCACTGGGTTTCGCCGCGGTAGCCCCACAACGAGCCGGAATCGACGAACAGCGCGCCTTTGAACCCTGCATCCTTCGGCAGGAAGTAGAACGGATATTGGAACTCGAGACTGGCGCCCCAGTACATCGTGCCGCCGAGCGGATCGCCCGCCGTATCCGGCGTGGTGTCGCGCGGACCAATCCCCGCGGGCTCGAAGCCGCGCACCAGGTTGGGACCCATCTTGAAGTCGTCGAGCATGCGCACTTCGCCGTTCGATGACGCACAACCACCCCCGGCCGTGCATTTGTTGAAGCCGAGCATGTCGCCGGCCTGTAGATGCACGATGCTGATGAGATCGCTGACGACTTCGTAATAGCTACGCACATCGATCGTCGAGCGCAAATAGGAGACGTCGCCGCCGACACCGGCGAAATCCTGGCCGAAACTGACGAGCAGGCCGCCGGTCGGAGTTTTGTTGTTGTCGAGCGTGTTGTAGGTCAAGCCGTAGCCGACCATCGACGTGAGGTAGGCGCCCAGCGCCAATTCCTCGCGCACCGGCAGCGAGGCCTCGCCGACGTCGCCGCTCGCCCCGTCAGTCAGACAGTTGGTCTGCTGATATGTATTGTTCGAATTCAAATTGTTGAGCGTCGCGGCCCCGTATCCAGGGTATGCGGCACCTAAGACGCCCGCGTTTGCCGCAGCTTGGATGGCGTTCGGCGTCGGCAACAAATTAACATTACTCGCGTAGTTCGGGTTGACGTTGTTGCAGTTGTCGAGCTCCTGCGGCAGCGAGATGGACTGCTCGTAGATCGAGTAGCGCAGCTGCAAGCTCACATCCTCGCGCAGCGGCACGCCCAGTTTCAGCGTGGTGCCGTACGTTTCGGTGCCGTACGACATATAGATGTTGGCGAGGTTCTCAGTGAAGAAAAGATCGAAGCCGCCGGACAGCCGCTCGTCGAGCAGATACGGCTCGACGAAACTGAACTTGGCGCCGCGCGTATATTCGCCGTAGGTGCCCGACACGCTGGCGAACCGGCCGGTGCCCATGAGGTTGCGCTCCGACAGCGTCACCTGCGCCATCCAGCCGTCCGCGGTCGAATAGCCGCCCATCACCGAGAAGTCGCCGGTCGACGTCTCCTCGACGTCGACATTGATGACGACGCGGTCCGGCGCCGAGCCCGGCTCGTTGGTGATCTTCACATTCTTGAAGTAGTTGAGATTCTTGATGCGCCGCTCGGCGCGGTCGATCAAAGCGCGGTTGTAGGGGTCGCCTTCGGATATGTCGAACTCGCGCCGGATCACATAGTCGCGGGTGCGGACGTTGCCGCGGATATTGATGCGCTCGATATAGGCGCGCACGCCCTCGTCGACGACATAGGTGACGCCGATGGTGTGGTTTTGCGCGTCGCGGTCGCCGCGCGGCTTCACCGTGGCGAACGGATAGCCGTGCTTGGCGATCTCGACCGTGAGGTCCTCGACGGATTTTTCGACCGCTTCGCCGTTGTAGATGGCGCCGGAGCGCGTGCGCAGCGCGGAACGCAACGCCTGCCCGTCGACGGCGCGAATGTTGGATTGCACGTCGATGACGCCGAAGTGGTATTGCGCACCTTCCTCGATGGTGAAGGTGATGATGAAGCCCTTTTTGGCCGGATCGTATTCGCCGGTCGCCGAGACGACCTGCACGTCGGCGAAGCCGTGCTTGAGGTAGAAGCGGCGGATCAAATCGCGGTCGGCCTCGATGCGGTCGGTGTCGTAAACGTCGGTGGTCTGCAGAAAGCTGAGAAAGTTCGACTCCGAGGTCTTGATGATGTCCTTCAGGCGGTATGACGAATAGGCTTTGTTGCCGACGAACTCGATCGCCTTGATGCCGGTCTTTTCGCCCTCGTGGATTTCGAAGATCAGATCGACGCGCGTGTTCGGCCGTTGGATGATCTTCGGCACGACCTGGACGTCGAAGCGCCCGTTGCGATGGTAGATTTCGATGATGCGCTGGACGTCGGCCTGCACCGTCGCGCGCGAGAGCGTGCCGCGCGTCTTGGACTGGATTTCCTGCGTCAGCTGCTCGTCTTTGATCTGTTTGTTGCCCTCGAACGCCAGCCGGTCGATGACGGGGGCTTCGACCACCGTGACGATGAGTCGGCCGCCGGATTGACTGATACGGACGTCTTCGAACAGACCCGAGGCGTAAAGCGCCTTCAGGGCCGAATCGATCTTGGCGGCGTCGATCTGCTCGCCGGGCGCCACCTTGAAGTACGAGCGCACGGTCTCGGGATCAACGCGCCGGTTGCCTTCGACCACGATCGAACTGACGTTCACGCCGGTCGCCGCCGGCGCGGCGAAAGCCGTGCCCGTGGCAAAGCCGAAAACAACGCCGACAAGGACCAAGGCCGCCATGGCCAGCCCTCGTCCTACTCGCACACACCTGTTCATGCGCCAAGCGCCCTCGTTCCCCTCGTCGCCGCCCCCAATGGCAGGCTGCTAGCAGTCGTTCTCAGCGTTCCCGGCCCGACGTTTCGAACCCGATCCTGCTCCTCTTGGCGTCGATGCTGACTCTGGCGTCGATACTCACTTTGGCGTCGATACTCACTTTGGCGTCGATACTCATGACTTACCCCCACTCGCACCCCGAAGTCCCCCGAAAGCTTACCCCAAATGCGTATCCCCATACACACCGGTCGAGCCACTACCCTCAAATGCGTCCTTTGCGGCCGATTTAGGACGTCGTCAGGTGAACGATGTCATTAAACGTTGCAAATATCATCAACATGAAAACGATGGCGAGACCAATGCGAAATCCGACCTCCTGGGCGCGTTCGGACAGCGGCCGGCCGCGAACGGCTTCGATCATATAGAACAAAAGGTGACCGCCATCGAGCAGCGGGACCGGAAACAGGTTGAGGAGGCCGATCGACACCGAAAGCACCGCCGCAAGCTGCAGCAGCGGGACGAAGCCGAAGCTCGCCACCTGGCCGGACATCTGGGCGATGCGGATCGGACCGCCGAGCTGATTGGCGGCTTCGCGGCCGGTGATGACGCCGCCGATGTAGCCGAGCGTGCGCGAAATGACCGACCAGGTCTCCTGTGTGGCCATCCACACCGCCTGCGGCGGAGCAACGGGGTGGAACGTCAGGTCCTCCGGCGCCATCGAACGGCTGATGCCGAGAATGCCGACCCGATGGGTGTTGCCGAAATTGTCCTTGACCTCCTTGAGGGTCGGGGTCGCTTCGAGCGTCTGTTCGACGCCGTCACGCTGGACGGTGACTTGCAGCGTTTCGCCCGCGTTCTCGCCGACGACGCGCTGCATGTCGGCAAAACTCTCGATGTGATGGCCGTCGATCGCCACGACCAGGTCGCCGGTCTTGAAGCCGGCGGCGGCGGCGGCGCTGTCCGGCTGCACCGAATCGACCCGCGCGCTCATCGTCTGCTTGCCGTAAAGCATGAAGACGCCGGCAAAAATCACGATCGCCAATATGAAATTTGCAACCGGTCCGGCGACGACGACGGCCGCCCGCTTGTAGACGGGCTGAAACATGAAGCTTTGTGCCCGCTCGCTTGGATCCAAGGCGGCGGCGTTCGCGGAGCCGTCAGGCGTGCTGGTGACGTTGTCGTCGCCGAGAAACTTGACGAAGCCGCCGAGCGGGATCGCGGAAATCTTCCAACGCGTGCCGTGGCGATCATTGAACCCGACGAGCTCGGGGCCAAACCCGATCGAGAACACCAAAACCCGCACGCCGCACCAGCGCGCGACGATAAAATGTCCAAATTCGTGAAAGAAAACGACAAGACTGAGAACGAACAGAAAGGGAACGCCGTAGGTCGCAATCCCACCCCCGAACGCATACACATGCGACAACACACTGGTCCCCATCAATTTTTCTCCCGCCCCGCCGTCTCGTCGCCGGCCCCGACCCTAGGATGCCATTGCGGCAATTTCGGGCAAGAGGCTCAAGGCCAAGCTTCTCGAAGTATGGTCAATGGCGACGGCTTCTTCAACGGATTGGGGGGCTGCCGTGATGCTGCGGCGCTGCGCGGCATCGAGGGTCGCCTCTACCAATGCGGGTATTCCGAGGAAGCTCAAACGCCGGTCGATGAACTCCTGCACCGCGACCTCGTTGGCGGCGTTGAGGATGGTCGGCGCGGCGCCGCCGTCCGCCAGTGCCCGGCGCGCGAGCGCCAGCGCCGGGAAGCGGACCATGTCGGGCTCCTCGAAGGTCAGTGAACCCACGCGGGCGAGATCGAGTTGCGCTGCCGGCGTGCCCATGCGCACCGGCCACGCCAGACAATGCGAGATCGGGATGCGCATGTCGGGCGATCCGAGCTGCGCCACGACCGAGCCGTCCCGGAACTCGACCATGCCGTGGATGACGGATTGCGGATGCACCACCACGTGGAGCACGTCGGGGCCTTGGGCGAACAGATGATGGGCCTCGATGAGTTCGAGACCCTTGTTCATCAGCGTCGCCGAATCGATGGTGATTTTCGGTCCCATGGACCAGGTCGGATGTTTGAGCGCCTGCTCGACGGTCACTTTCTGCATCGCCTCGAGCGACCAGGTGCGGAACGGCCCGCCGGAAGCGGTGAGAATGATGCGGCGCACGTCCTCGCGCCGGCCGGCGCCGAGCGCCTGGAAGACCGCGTTGTGCTCGGAATCGACCGGCAGCACGGTGGCCCCGGCGTTCGCCGCCTTGCGCATGAAGAGTGCGCCGGCGCAGACGAGACACTCCTTGTTGGCGAGCGCGACCGTCGCGCCGCGCTCGGCGGCGGCAAGCGTCGGCTCGAGGCTCGCGGCGCCGGTGATCGCCGCCATCACCCAGTCGGCCGGGCGCTGCGCCGCCTCGACGACGGCCGCGTCGCCGGCGGCCGCCTCGATGCCGGAGCCCGAAAGCTCGCTTTTGAGTTCCTGATACGCATTCGGTTCGGAGATCGCGGCGAAGCGCGCGCCCAAATCGCGCGCGAGCCGCGCCAGCGCCGCGGCATTGCGGCGCGCGGTCACGGCCTCGACGCGGTAAAGCCCGCGCTCTCGCCGGAGCAAGTCGACGGTGCTCGAACCGATCGAGCCGGTGGCTCCCAAGAGCGTCACCGAGCGCGGTACGGGGGCGAGTTGCATGCTCGGGAGCGGCTTCGGCTTTTTCATCGCGCTACCATACCAGCAGGCCGCGTCCGGGTGCAGCAGTTCCTTGGTGCAGCATGCCGATCAGGAGCGCGGCCAAGGCGGCGACGATAAAGCTGTCGAGCCGGTCCATGAGGCCGCCGTGACCGGGGATGAGATGGCTCGCGTCCTTGGCGCCGAAATGGCGCTTGACGGCGGATTCCAGAAGATCGCCGGCCTGCGCCAGGACTGACAGCACCAACCCCATGACCCCCGCCAACGCCAACTCGCCGACCCCGCTCGCATAGGCGACTGCGACGCCGGCTGCAAGTCCGCCGACCAGGCCGCCGATTGCGCCGGCCCAGGTCTTGTTCGGACTCACGCTCGGCCACAGCCGCGGACCGCCGATCGTCCGGCCTGAGAAAAACGCCAAAATGTCGGTGGCCCAGACGGTTGCGAACAGGAATAAAAGCGCCGTGAAACCCCATTGCGGATCGCGGCGCAGGAGCGCCGGCCCAAACAACGCGGCAGCCGCATAGACCGCGCCGCTCATCGCCCAAACGCCGACATGAGGCGGCGCCCCGCGCGGCGGCCGTAAGCCTGCGGCCACGCCGACGATTATCGCGCCGGCCGCCGCCGCAACGACCGCGGCGCCGGGATCGCCGAGCCCGATCAGCACCGCGGCAGCCCCCAATCCGACCCATCCGGGCACGAAGCGGCGCAGCTCGGTCCGCTCGGCGAGGAGGTGCATCCATTCCCAAAAAATGCCGCCGGCGGCGAACGCGCACAGCGCCAGAAAAAGCCAGCCGTCGAGATAGGCACACAGGAGCGTGAGCGGCGCGAGAACGGCCGCCGACCCGACCCGAAGCGCGAGATCATGCGCTTTGCTCTCGTCCGAATCTTCACCCATTTGGCGGTCGCGTCGGGCGGGCTTGGTCACGAGCCGGTCTGTGCGGCCAGTCCGCCGAACCGGCGCTCGCGGCGCCGGAATTCAGCGATGGCGCCTTCGAGCGCGGCGCGGTCGAAATCGGGCCAGTAGACCGGCACGAATACGAGTTCGCTGTAGGCCGCCTGCCACAGCAAAAAATTGGACAGCCTCTGCTCGCCGCTGGTTCGGATGATGACATCCGGGTCGGGGATGTCGGGGGCGTGAAAATAGCGCGCCAGGACCTCCGGCGACACGTCCGCGGCCGACAAGCGCCCGGCCGCCACCTCGATCGCGACACGCTGCGCCGCGCGCGATATCTCCTGGCGGGCCCCGTAGTTGAAGGCGACGACGAGGGTGAGGCCGTCATTGCCGGCCGTCAAATCCTCCGCCTCCTGCAGCAGGAGGCTGATGTCGCGGTCGAGGCCCTCGCGCTCGCCGATGATGCGCACGCGCACATTGCTGTTGTGCAAGTCGGCGAGGTCGTTGCGGATGAAGCGGCGGAGCAGGCCCATCAGATCGCGGATTTCCGACGGCGGACGCGCCCAGTTTTCCGAGCTGAACGAAAAGATGGTCAAAAAGGAAACGCCGAGATCGCCGGCCGCCCGCACGGTCTTGCGCAGCGCCTCGACGCCGCGACGATGGCCCTCGACGCGCGGCAGGCCGCGGTCGGCCGCCCAGCGCCCATTGCCGTCCATGATGATCGCGACATGCCGCGGTACCGCAAAGCCGTCGCCTCCCGGCGCCAGCGGCAGCGTCACCTCGCTTCTTGATCGCGCAGCGTCGGTCAAACCGTCATGATCTCCTTTTCCTTGCCGGCGAGCATCTTTTCGACGTCGGCGATCGTCGCATCGGTCGCCTTCTGCACCTCGTCGGCGTGGCGCTTGTGGTCGTCTTCGCTGATCTTGTGATCCTTCTCCAGTTTCTTGAGCAGATCGAGGCCGTCGCGGCGGACGTGGCGGACCGCGACGCGCGCGGCCTCGGCGTATTTGTGCGCGACCTTGACGATCTCGCGCCGCCGCTCCTCGTTGAGCTCCGGTACGCGCAGCCTGATGACCTGGCCCTCGGTCGCGGGCGTCAGTCCGAGATTGGCGGCGGCGATCGCCTTCTCGACCGCGTGCAGCATCGAGCGGTCCCAGACCTGGACGCTCAACAGCCGCGCTTCGGGCACGCTCACCGTGGCGAGCTGGTTGAGCGGCATGTGGCTGCCATAGGCCTCGACCTGCACGTGTTCGAGCAGGCCTGAGGAGGCGCGCCCGGTGCGCAGGCCGGACAATTCCTGCTTGAGCGAAGCGAGCGCGCCTTGCATGCGCCGCTTGAGGTCGTTGAGGTCGAATGTGCTCGTTGTCATGGCGCCCTCCGCGGTCGGCCGCTGTCGTTCTCGCGCATTGAATCGTCAGCCGACGGTGGTGAAGTGTCCCTTGCCGCGCAAGACCGTCTCGATCGCGCCGTCCTCCCGGATCGAAAAGACGATGATAGGCATATGGTTCTCGCGGGCAAGCGCGAACGCCGTCGCATCCATGATTTTAAGCTTGCGCTCGATCGCCTCCTGGTGGTCGAGCCGCTCGTAGCGCTGCGCCGTCGGGTCGCGTTTGGGATCGGCGGTATAGACGCCGTCGACGTCGGTCGCCTTGAATACCGCGTCGGCGCTCATTTCGGCCGCGCGCAACACCGCGGTGGTGTCGGTGGTGAAGAAGGGGTTGCCGGTCCCGCCGGCGAAGACGATGACGCGCTTGTCGTCGAGATGGCGCAGCGCGCGCTGGCGCTCGTAGGTTTCGCACACCTGCGGCATCGCCAGCGCCGACATGGTGCGCGCGCTCGCCCCGGCGCGCTCGATCGCGGCCTCGAGGACGAGCGCGTTCATGACCGTCGCCAGCATACCCATCGCGTCCGCCGTCGGCCGCGATACGCCGTCCTCGGAGATTTGCGCGCCGCGGAGAATATTACCGCCGCCTACCACGACGCCGAGGTCGATACCCAGCGCGTGCGCGGCGACGATGTCGGCGGCGAAGCGATCGATGGTCGGCTGGTGAATGCCGAATTTTTCCGGGCCGCTCAGCGCCTCGCCGGAGAGCTTGACGATCACCCGTCGGTAATTCGGCCTCGTCATAGAGATGTCGCGCCCCTCACCGCCGCACGCGGCGACCGCCTCCCGCTACCGCATCCGGCCCTCAAAGCCCGAACGGCCGCCACCCGTCAGAGCGGGCCGCTCAATCCGCACCGATCAGTGCGCGCCGGCGAGAGCCGCGACTTCGCCGCCGAAATCGCCTTCCGGCCGGTCGATCCCTTCACCGAGCGCGAAGCGAACGAAGCCGATGATCTTGATCGGCGCGCCCGCCTTGCCTTCGGTCTCCTTCAGCGCCTGCGCGACGCTTTTCTTGTCGTCGAAGATGAAGGGTTGATCGAGCAGGCAGACTTCCTTGTAGAAGGTCTTTAGCCCCGATTCGACGATCTTGTCGATGACCGCCGGCGGCTTGCCTTGCGCGCGCGCCTTGTCGGCGAGCACGTTCTTCTCGCGCGCGATGATCGCGGCATCGAGCGCGGCAGGCTCGATCGCCTGCGGGTTGGCCGAAGCGACATGCATCGCGACCTGGCGGCCGAAGGCCTTGAGCGCCTCGGCGTCGCCGCCGGATTCGAGCGCCAGGAGGACGCCGATGCGCCCGAGCCCGTCGCTGACGGCGCTGTGGACGTAGCTCGCCACCACGCCCTTGGCGACCGACAAGGTCGCGGCGCGGCGCAACGTCATGTTCTCGCCGATCTTGGCGACGGTGTCGCTGATCGCATCGGCGATGGTGAGGTCGCCGGCGCGCGCCGCGAGGATCTTGTCGACGTCGGCGCCGACGGTGAGCGCGACGTCGGCGATCATCTTGACCAGGCCTTGGAACAGGTCGTTGCGCGCGACGAAGTCGGTCTCGGAATTGACCTCGACCGCGACCGCCTTGGTACCGGCGACCGCGATGCCGATCAGCCCTTCGGCCGCGACCCGGCCGGCCTTCTTGGCGGCCTTGGACAGGCCCTTTTTGCGCAGCCAGTCGACCGCAGCCTCGAGGTTGCCGTCGGTATCGGCGAGCGCCGCCTTGCAATCCATCATGCCCGCGCCGGTCTGGTCGCGGAGCTCTTTCACCATGCTCGCGGAGATGTTCGCCATCGTGGTTGTCCTTAATCGCTTATCGCATCGTCGTTCCGGCTTCGCTCACCGCGCCCGCCCGGAATCCTCAAGCCTCGAGAGCTACGCAATTTTATCGAACCTCGAGAGCCCGAACCCATAACCACGCTCGGCGCCTATGGGTCCGAGGCTCGCCGCTTGCGCGGGCGCCCGGAAGGACGGCCTCGTCACTCGGCCTCGGTGGCCATCTGTTCCTTCGCCCGCGCGATCCAGGCCTCGACGCGGCCGGGCAGCCCGACCTCTTCGCCGATATTGTGGGCGGCGACCGGCGAAAGCTCGGCGATCTGCCAGACGTGGAAAATCCCCAGATCGTTGAGCTTCTTCTCGATCGTCGGCGAAACGCCCGGGAATTTCTTGAGATCGTCGGCGACGCCGCGCGGTCCGGACAGCGGCGCGAAGCCGAGCCGGTCGGTCTCCGCCGGCACTTCCTCGATCACTTCCGGCTCGACCAGGCCGCCGAGGTCGATGTGCTCGCCCTGGGCGCGGGAAATACCGTCGATCGCCGCCTTGGCGACGAGGTCGCAATAGAGCGTGATGGCGCGGCTGGCGTCATCGTTGCCGGGCACCGCGTAAGTGATGCCGGCCGGATCGCAATTGGTGTCGACGATCGCCGCGACCGGCACGCCGAGGCGACGCGCTTCCTTGATCGCGATGTCTTCCTTGTTGGTGTCGATCACGAACACGAGGTCGGGGAGCCCGCCCATGTCCTTGATGCCGCCGAGCGCGCGGTCGAGCTTGTCGCGCTCGCGCTGCAGCGTCAGCCGCTCCTTTTTGGTGTAGCCCTGCGCCTCGTTGGACGCGAGCATCTCGTCGAGCGTCCGCAGCCGCTTGATCGAGTTGGACACCGTCTTCCAGTTGGTCAGCGTGCCGCCGAGCCAGCGCGAATTGACGTAATATTGCGCCGACTTCTTCGCCGCCTCGGCGATGGCGTCCTGCGCCTGACGCTTGGTGCCGACGAACAGGATGCGGCCGCCCTGGGCGACCGTATCGGAAATCGCCTGCAAAGCCCGGTGCAGCATCGGCACCGTGATCGTCAGGTCGATGATGTGGATGTTGTTGCGGGTTCCGAAGATGTACTCGGACATCTTCGGGTTCCAACGGTGGGCCTGATGGCCGAAATGAACGCCAGCTTCCAAAAGCTGGCGCATGCTGAAGTCCGGCAGCGCCATAATCATTCTCCGGTTGATCCGCCGCGAACCGATGAGCCTGCACCCTCTTATGCGAAGGGCCAAGCACCGGACGGCTCCCATGTGGGAGCCAAGGTCCGCGTGTGAGGTTGTGCGGGGCTTATATAGTGCGGCCCGCGACAGCGCAACAAGCCGTTGCGGCCGCTACGAGGCCTTTTCGCCTCTTGGCGCCTCACAGCGCCTCGACCGTGACGACGCCGGACACCGCCTTGATGGCGCCGGCGATCTGGGGGGAAACCTTGAAGCGGCCGGGCAGCTTCACTTCGACCTCATTGCCGTCCTGCAGCATCAAGACCATCGAGACCTCGCCATCGCCATGATCGGCCGCGGCGCGGGCGGCGCCGGCCGCGATCGGCTCGAGGCGCTTTGCCACGCCTTCGATCGGCAACTCGCTGCGCAGGAAGACGCGAAGGCCCTTCTGCATCTTGGCGGCGGCCTGATCGAGCGGTTCGACCGACTGGATGCGGGCGCGCACGTCCTCGCCCTGCACTTCGGCGGTCAGGATCATGAGCACGGCGGTGCCGGGCTCGAGCAGATCGCGATATTGCGCCAGGCCCTCGGCGAACAGCACCGCCTCGTAGTGTCCGCTCGGATCGGACAGGCCGATGATGCCCATCTTGTTGCCGGTCTTGGTACGCCGTTCGGTGCGGGCGACGACCGTGCCGGCGACCCGCCCTGCCCCCGCCCCGGCCTTCACGGCGCGGGAAAATTCCGCCCATGATTGCACCCGCAGGCGTTTGAGCGCGGCGGCATAATCGTCGAGCGGATGACCGCTCAAGAAAAAGCCGATGGCATCGTATTCGCGCCGCAGCCGCTCGGCCGGCAGCCACGGCTCGACCGCCGGCAACCGCAACGGCTCGGCCGCCGCCGGGCCGCCGAACAGTTCCGATTGGCCGAGCGCCGCGTCCTCGTGGGAGCGTTGCGCCGTGGCCAAAACGGTGTCGACCGCCGCCAGCACGCGGGCGCGGCTCGGCTCCAGGCTGTCAAACGCGCCGGCGGCGACCAGGCTTTCCAGCACGCGTTTGTTGATGGCGCGCGGATTGATGCGGTGGGCGAAGTCGGCGATGTCCTTGAACGGCTTGTCATCGCGCGCGGCGAGAATGCCGTCGACCGCCTGGCGCCCGACGCCGCGCAACGCCGCGAGCGCGTAGTGAATGGTGCTGCCCTCGACGTCGAACTCGACGCCCGAGCGGTTGATCGACGGCGGCTCGACCTTGATGCCGAGCCGCTCGGCCTCGGCGCGGAATTCGGCGAGCTTGTCGGTGTTGCCCATGTCGAGCGTCATCGACGCGGCGAGGAACTCGACCGGATAATTCGCCTTCATGTAGGCGGTCTGATAGGCGACCAGCGCATAGGCCGCGGCGTGGCTCTTGTTGAAGCCGTAATCGGCGAAGCGCTCCAAGAGTTCGAAGATCGCCTCCGCCTGGCTCGCCTCGACGCCGCGGGCGACCGCGCCGGAGACGAAACGGTCGCGCTGCGCCTGCATTTCGCTGCGGATCTTCTTGCCCATGGCGCGGCGCAGAAGGTCGGCCTCGCCGAGCGAATAGCCGGACAGCACCTGCGCCGCCTGCATCACCTGTTCCTGATAGACGATGACGCCATAGGTCTCGCGCAGGATCGGCTCGAGCTTGGGATGGATGTACTCGGCCGCTTCGAGCCCCTGCTTGCGCGCGCAATAGGTCGGGATGTTCGCCATCGGACCCGGCCGGTAGAGCGCGACCAGCGCGATGATGTCCTCGAAGCGGTCGGGGCGCATGTCGACCAGCGCCCGGCGCATCCCTGCGCTTTCCACCTGGAACACGCCGACGGTGTCGCCGCGGGCCAGCATCTCGTAGGATTTCTCGTCGTCGAGCGGCAGATTGGACAGATCGACCTCGACCCCACGCCGGCGCACCAGCTTGACCGCGCGGTCGAGCACGGTGAGCGTCTTGAGGCCGAGGAAGTCGAACTTCACCAGGCCCGCCGGCTCGACCCATTTCATGTTGAACTGGGTCACCGGCATCAGCGATTTCGGATCGCGGTAGAGCGGCACCAATTCGCGCAGCGGCCGGTCGCCGATGACGATGCCGGCGGCATGGGTGGAGGCGTGGCGGGTGAGGCCTTCGAGCTTCTGCGCGATGTCGAAGGCGCGCCGCGTCACCGGGTCGGCGTCGCGCGCCGCCTGCAGCCGCGGCTCGTCGTCGATTGCGCGCTTGAGCGAGATCGGGTTCGCTGGATTTTGCGGCACCAGCTTGCAGAGCTTGTCGACCTGGCCGTACGGCATCTGCAGGACGCGCCCGACGTCGCGCAATACGCCGCGCGCCTGCAAGGTGCCGAAGGTGATGATCTGCGCCACCTGGTCGCGGCCGTATTTCTCCTGCACGTAGCGGATCACCTCGTCGCGCCGCTCCTGACAGAAATCGACGTCGAAGTCGGGCATCGACACGCGTTCGGGATTGAGGAAGCGTTCGAACAGAAGCCCGAAGCGGATCGGATCGAGATCGGTGATGGTGAGCGCATAGGCGACGAGCGAGCCGGCGCCGGAGCCGCGGCCAGGCCCGACCGGAATGCCCTGCGCCTTCGCCCATTGGATGAAATCGGCGACGATGAGGAAGTAGCCGGCGTATTTCATGCGCTCGATGACGTCGAGCTCGAACGCCAGGCGCTCGCGATAATCCTCCACGCTGTGGCCGTGCGCGAGCGGATGGCGGGCGAGGCGGCGCTCCAACCCGGCCGCCGCGGCGCGGCGCAGTTCCGCGGCCTCCTGCAGCTGCGCCGGCGCCTGCCCGGCTTGGCCGTCGGCGTGCCCGGCGGAAAACCGCGGCAGGATCGGCGCCCGGGTGCGCGGGCGGAATGCGCAACGTTGCGCGATTTCGACGGTCGCCGCCAGCGCCTCCGGCAGATCGGCAAACAACGCGGCCATTTCGGCGCGGGTTTTCAGACGATGCTCCGCCGTGAGCTGCCGGCGCTCGCCGTCGGCGATGAGCCGGCCCTCGGCGATGCACAACAGCGCGTCGTGCGCTTCGTAATCGTCACGCGCGGCGAAGAACGGCTCGTTGGTGGCGACGAGCGGCAGTCCGCGCGCGTAGGCAAGCTCGATCAAGGCCGGCTCGCAAAGCCGCTCCGCCGCCATGCCGTGGCGTTGCAGTTCGATATAGAGGCGGTCGCCGTAAAGCCGATGCAGCGTCTCGCAGCGCGCGGCCGCGAGCGCGCCTTGGCCGGCGGCGATCGCTAAATCGAGCGGTCCGCCGGGACCGCCGGAGAGCGCGATCAAACCGGGCGTTTCCTCGGCAAGCCACGCGAGCTCGAGGTGGGGCCGCTCGGTCTGCGCGGTCTCGAGGTACGCGCGCGAGGTGAGCCGCAACAGGCTGCGATAGCCCTCCTCGCGGGCGGCCAACAAAACGATGCGCGGGAAACTCTCCCCCGCCGCCGGGCCGCGGTTGTCCTGATCGCCGAAGTCGACGCCGAGCGCACAGCCGACGATCGGCTGAATGCCGGCGCTCGCCATTTTTTCCGAGAATTCTAGCGCGCCGAACATGTTGTCGGTGTCGGTCAGCGCCAGCGCCGGCTGCCGGTCCTTCTTCGCCAGCTCCGCCAGCCGCGCAATCGTCAGCGCGCCCTCGAGCAGCGAATAGGACGAATGCACGTGCAAGTGCACGAACCCGGGCTCTTTCCCCGGGGATGCCGGGGATTCGGTCGCGGAGGATTTTGCAGCAGGCATTGCCAATCAGTCCCACGCGCTTGTCGTCGCTCACGTTGCGGCATTTTTTTCGGGCGCGGCAGCCGCGAACATCCGCGATTCCCGTCGCAACGAGCATGCGAGACGCCCGACCGCGCTGTCCATGGCGCGCCGGCCCCCGCCGCCGACCCCGCCTGCTTATCCACGTGTTTTCAGCGCCACCCCATCACCGCCTACGACAACGCGCGACGCTCCAACACGCGCAACCGGCCCAAGCTCAAACGACGCCAAGCACTTGCGCCCACACGGCGACCATGCCGAGAAACAAGGTGATCGACGCCAATGCCAAAGCCTCCTCGGCGACAGCGCGAACCATGTTCTGCTCCCTCGTTAGAACGAATAGGGAACATTGTTCACATATTGTTCGCGGAGTCAAGCGCGCGTGCACCCTCTCCAGTTGCGACATCCACAATCGACTTGGCGGCTTGGGAGACTTGGCGGGTTGGGAGACTTGGCGGCTTGGGAGACTTGGCGGCTTGGGAGACTTGGCGGCTTGGGAGACTTGGCGGCTCGGGAGAAGTCGCCGGGGCGTTTGCGCGACTTTGCTCGCGTCACGGCTGCTTATCGACCTGCGTGGAGTTGGCAGTTATCCAGTCTACAGCCTCATCCTTGGTAGCAAAGCCCTCGATGCGCCGCTCGTGGCCCTGATGGTATCTCACGATGACGTGCCAACCCGTCCCCACCTGGTTCTGGAAGGGCATCATTACTGGTTTTTCGTCAGAATCTGCCATTCGGGCAATATGCACTTTGGCCGTCTTAAGCGCTACCCCAAGAACGATTGCCTTAATTAAACCGACCCTGACCAAGCAAGAAGGGCTTGATCGGTTTTCCAATGATGAGGCCACCGGCCATAGGCGTTAGGTTAAGCCGTGTTTCCCGGATGCAGTGCAGCACCGTCAGCGCGGTTACGCGCGTCTTCGACGCGCTATGGTGATGCACTGCTGATCCGGGATCGTCGCAAACACGGAGTTTTCGAAGGTCCCGGTTCTGCGGCGCATCACTTCGTGCTGCGCCGCGCCCGGGAAACGTACCTTAACCTAACGCCTATGAGGCCACCGGCTATGGCGCCGCTCCTCAAACCGGCTCAACGCGGCCGGCGATCGTCACAACACCCGCAGCAGCCAATCCAGGAACGCGTTGAAGGCGTCGGGATCAAAGAGAAAATAAAGCACGCCCGACAGCGGCGCGATGACCAGCACACAGTCGATGGCGTATTTGATGGTTTGGCGCGGCGGCATCGCGCCGGAATATGCGCGACCGGGCCGCGGTGGCAAGCCCTCTCGTGCGCTGTCCGGACGCTCATGATTTGGGGATGGAACGGTATCCGGGGCGGGTGAACCGACGGCCGCGATCCCGCGTAAACCTTCCAGCGGAGAAATAGCTTATCAGTTATCGCCCCAAGCTCCGCGGCGGTGAAAACCGGCGTATCGTCGCCGTCGTGTCGCGTTTTCCTTCCATTGTTCAAGCCTTGGCTAATAGAGGAGAACTTCCATGGGTAAGCTTGCAATCACGCTGGCTGCGGCCGCTCTGATGGCGGGGTCGCTGGCCTTGACGGCCAATGCCGCCCAACCGCTCGGCGCGTCGAGCCTGCACCAAGCGGCGCAGAATGCGACCTCGATCGTCAAGGAAGCGGCCTGTAACGGCTGGGGCCGCTGGTGCCCGCCGGGACGCGTGCGGGTTTGCGGCCCGTATCGCTGCTGGTGCCGGCGCTGCTACTAAGCCGGCGTAATAGCGACGCCTGTTTCCCGGATGCAGTGCAGCACCGTCAGCGCGTTTACGCGCGTCTTCGACGCGCTATGGTGATGCACTGCTGATCCGGGATCGTCGCAAGCACCGAGTTTCTGAAGGTCCCGGTTCTGCAGCGCATCACTGCGTGCGGCGCTGCGCCCGGGAAACGTAATTGAACCTAGCGCCTATGCGCGCGCGCCTTACGTCACCTCGACTACGGCGCCATCGCGGATGGTGACGCGCCGATCCATCTGGGCGGCGAGATCGAGATTGTGGGTGGCGATGACGGCGGCGAGGCCGGAGGCGCGAACGAGCTGCGTCAGCGTCGCGAACACGCGCACGGACGTGTGCACGTCGAGATTGCCGGTCGGCTCGTCGGCCAAGAGAATGCGCGGCGCGTTGGCGACTGCGCGCGCGATGGCGACGCGCTGCTGTTCGCCGCCCGAGAGTTCCGCCGGCCGGTGCGTCAGCCGGTCCTTGAGGCCGAGATAGCTCAAAAGCTCGGCCGCGCGCGCGCGCGCCTCGGCGCGTTTGAGGCCGCGGATCATCTGCGGCAACATGACGTTCTCCAGCGCCGAGAATTCCGGCAGCAGATGGTGGGCCTGATAGACGAAGCCGATATCGGCGCGGCGGATGCGGGTGCGCTGAACGTCGGTCATATGCGACGTCGCGACCGCGTCGATATAGACCTCGCCGGCGTCGGCGTGTTCGAGCAGCCCGGCGATGTGCAGGAGCGTCGACTTGCCCGCCCCTGACGGCGCGACCAGCGCGACCGACTGGCCCGGCCACACCGCAAGCTCGGCGTTCTTGAGAATATCGAGCGTCGCGTCGCCCTGATGGAATTGGCGGCACACGCCGTGCAGAAACACGATCGGATGCTCTTCCCGCGCCGCCGGCACCATCGCTTGCTCGTTGATCGTGGTGGTGTCGTCCATCGTTGCCGATCACTCGTAGCGCAGGGCTTCGACGGGATCGAGCCGCGCCGCCCGCCACGACGGATAGAGCGTCGCCAACAGCGAAAGCCCGAGCGCCATGACCAGGACCGCCGTGGTCTCCCCGGCATTCATGTCGGCGGGGAGCCGCGACAGGAAATAAAGCTCGGGCGAGAACAGCTCGGTGTTGGTGAGCCACGACAGAAAGCGGCGGATCGACTCGATGTTGAGGCAGACGAGCGTGCCGAGCAGAAATCCGACCAGCGTGCCGACCACGCCGATCGAGGCGCCGGTGATGAGAAAGACGCGCATGATTGCGCCCTGCGTCGCGCCCATGGTGCGCAGGATGGCGATGTCGCCGCCCTTGTCCTTCACCAGCATGATCAGCCCGGAAACGATGTTGAGCGCCGCCACCAGCACGATCAGGGTCAGGATCAGGAACATGACGTTGCGCTCGACCTGCAGCGCGTTGAAGAACGTCGCGTTGCGCTGGCGCCAATCGATCATGTAGATCGGCCGCGCCGCGGCCTGGGTGATCAGGGCGCGGTAGCGGTCGACGCGGTCGGGATCGTCGACATAGATCTCGATCGCGGTGACGTCGCCCGAGCGGTTGAAATAGGCCTGCGCCTCGGTGAGCGGCATGAACACGAACGCGGCGTCGTATTCCGACATGCCGACCTCGAATATGGCGGCGATCTTGTAGGATTTTATCCGCGGCGTCGTGCCCATCGGGGTCACCGCGCCGCGCGGGGCGACGAGGGTGAGGTTGTCGCCGGCGTTGAGCGAGAGCTGTTCGGCGAGCCGGCTGCCGATGGCGATCGCCTGCCCGGTATCGAACCCTTCGAGCGTGCCGTGCTTGATGTTCCTGGCGACCGCGGTGAGCTTGGCGAGGTCTTCGGCGCGGATGCCGCGCACCAGGACGCCGGAGGCGTTGAACGGCGAGGACGCCAGCGCCTGGCCCTCGACGATGGGTGCGGCGATGCGCACGCCATCGACCTTGGCGACGCGCCCGGCGACCGCCTCCCAGTCGGTCAGCGGCTGCTCCAGCGGCTGGATCAAGAGGTGGCCGTTGAGGCCGAGGATCTTTTCCAACAGCTCCTGACGGAAGCCGTTCATCACCGCCATGACGATGATGAGCGTGGCGACGCCGAGCATGATGCCGAGAAAAGAAAACCCGGCGATGACCGAGATGAATCCCTCTTTGCGCCGCGCCCGCAGATAGCGCAGCGACAGCATCCATTCGAACGGCGCGAAGGGATGGGTGCCGGTCGGTTCAGGCATCAGGTGTCTTGTCCCCGCGAGTCATCGGAGTTTCACACGATTCCGGCGGATTCAAGCCGCCAACTTCGCGCCGGACGGCGGCCGCGCACAGTTTATGCACAGAGCCGGGCCAGCGCGTCGTCGGGGGTCAAGAGTTCCCGCGCGCCGTCGGCACGCCGCTTCAGCTCGACTTTACCCTCGGCCAGGCCGCGCGGACCGACCATAAGCTGCCACGGGATACCGATCAGGTCGGCGGTGGCGAATTTCGAGCCGGGCCGCTCGTCGCGGTCGTCGTACAGCGCATCGACGCCCTTGGCCACGAACGCGGCATAAAGCCGCTCGCAGGCGGCGTCGGTGTCGGTCGCGCCCTGCTTGAGATTGAGGATCGCGACCTTGAAGGGCGCGACGCTCTCCGGCCAGCGGATGCCGGCGTCGTCATGGAAGGCTTCGATGATAGCGGCGACGAGCCGGCTCGGGCCGATGCCGTAGGAGCCCATATGCACCGGCCGCTCGACGCCGTCGTGGCCGGCGACAGTGGCCTTCATCGGCTCGGAGTATTTGGTGCCGAAATAGAAAATGTGGCCGACTTCGATGCCGCGCGCGGAAAGCCCCTGCCCGGCGCCCAGCTTGGCGAACGCTGCGGCGTCGTGCTTCTCCGACGTCGCCGCGTAAAGCGACGTCCACTTGTCCACGATCGCCTGCAACCGCCCGACATGGGTAAAGTCGACATCGGGCCCAGGCACCTCGAAGTCGAGATATTCCTTGTCGCAGAACACCTCGCTCTCGCCGGTGTCGGCCAGGATGATGAATTCGTGCGACAGGTTGCCGCCGATCGGCCCGCTCTCCGCCACCATCGGGATCGAGCGCAGGCCCATGCGCGCGAAGGTGCGCAGATAAGCGACGAACATGCGGTTGTAAGCATGCTTGGCGCCTGCGAAATCCAGGTCGAACGAGTACGCATCCTTCATCAGGAACTCGCGCCCGCGCATCAGGCCGAAGCGCGGCCGCACCTCGTCGCGGAACTTCCATTGGATGTGATAGAGGTTGAGCGGCAGATCCTTGTACGAGCGCACATAGCCGCGGAAGAGCTCGGTGATCATCTCTTCGTTGGTCGGCCCGTACAGCATGTCGCGCTCGTGGCGGTCTTTGATGCGCAGCATCTCCTTGCCGTAGGCTTCGTAGCGGCTGCTTTCGCGCCACAGGTCCGCCGACTGGATGGTCGGCATCAAAAGTTCGATGGCGCCGGCGCGGTCCTGCTCCTCGCGCACGATGTCGCACACCTTCTTGAGCACGCGTAGGCCCAGCGGCAGGAAGGCATAAATCCCCGCCGCCTCCTGGCGCATCATGCCGGCACGTAACATCAGACGGTGGGAGGCGATCTCCGCTTCCTTGGGCGTTTCGCGCAGGATGGGCAGGAAGTAGCGGGAAAGACGCATGAAATCTCGTTTGGCTCGGGGTCGATTCACCGGCGCAACAGGCCGCCATAGCGGGGCAGTGAAGCCGCAACCGAAGCTGAAATACAAGGGGCCATTGTGGCAAACGCACACGGCGTCGAACACGATAGGCGCGCGAATTCGCGTTGCGCGCGATCCGAACCGGAACCGCAGGAACCGGCAACCGTTGCCGCCGGAACTGCCGAAAATTTTTGCTATCGATGGCCGGTAAGATGATGACAATGGACCAAAAGTCGAGTACGAACAGTCGGCGCAATCCCCACCCGGAAACGACTTCGGGCAAGCGGGAGAGCGGTCCAAGTCTTGGGAGGATGGTCCGAGGGCGCGATCAACGCCGCCGCCACGCCGATAACATAACCTAAGGCATGCATAACTCTGAAATCGCAAAACCTAGGGACGCAACCTGAAGGGGAACGGCGCGGATCGAGGATCGGATGAGGATCTCATGGCAGGGCTTAGGCCCTGCTATTTTTTTGCCCGTTATTGGCGCGTGGTAGCTGGCGCCCCAACTCCTCCCACCGCCCTGCCCGCAACCCCACATTGCCGCCCATCAGTGCATACCGAACGGTCTGACGAGACCTTCGATCGTTACCAGCTGGTTCACATAGACGACGTAGCAGGCGGCGAAGATCACCACCGAAACCAGCGTCGTCCACACGAGCTTGCGTCCGAGGTGCGGGATCGCCGGCGCGCCCGGGTCGGTGCCGGGCGCAATCTCGCCGGCCTCGTGTTGGCCGCGAACGCCCCAGGGCAGCACGGCGAACAGCACGACCCACCAGATCAGAAAGAAAATCGCGACAGCGGTGAAAACAGGCATCGGTCACGCCTGCTCCAGCTCGACCAGGGTGCCGGAAAAATCCTTCGGATGAAGGAACAGCACCGGCTTGCCGTGCGCGCCGGTCTTGGGTTCGCCGTCGCCGAGCACGCGCGCCCCCGCCGCCTTGAGCGCATCGCGCGCGGCGCGGATATCGTCGACCTCGTAGCAGACGTGATGCATCCCGCCGTCGGGGTTGCGCTCGAGGAACTTGGCGATCGGCGAATCCTTGCCGAGCGGCTCGAGCAGCTCGATCTTGGTGTTCGGCAAAGTGATGAAGACCGTCGTCACGCCATGGTCGGGCTGCGGCACCGCCGCCGAGACGTCCGCGCCCAAGGTGTCGCGGTAGACGGCCGCCGCCTTGCCGATATCGCGCACGGCGATCGCCACATGATTGAGCCTGCCGATCATGTTTGGGGTCTCCTGCATTCCGGCAGGCGCACTTATAGCCGTTCCGCCCCGCCGTCAGCATCAACTTTGCCGCACCGTTAGCACATGACGCGGCAGATTGGCTTCCTTTCCAACGCCTGCCGGTCGCCAAGGCGAGCGCGCGTCAGTCTTGCGGCAAGGCCGGAAAAACCCGAAAATACAGACGCCAGTTTGCAGCTATGTGGGGGAACCCGGTTTTCTTACCTTTGCGACGGAGATCGGGAACGATGCAGGCCTTTAAGACAGCCCGCTCGATCTGGGCGACAGCAGGGACAGCATTACGCGGCTCAAGAACGGCGCTCCATCGCGCGGGACAGCCCCACAACAAATAGGCGCACGCAAAGGGGGCACACCGTTATCGAAAGCAAGCCTCAGCGACACGCGGCGATAATCGCCACTTCAGCGAGAGATCGGCTTTCGCGCGGCCTCTTGCTGCTCCTGACAATTTGCTATGGGCTTCAGGTGTTCAGTCCGTTGCGGCTCAACACGGACGCGGTCGTACTGTTATCCATGGCGGATTCCGCCGCTCACGGTCACGGTTTTCTCGACAGCGGACAGAAGACCGTATTCCCACCGGGCTACCCCGCGCTGCTCGCCATTCTGATAAGGGCGGGCCTCGCCCATCCCTGGGCCATCGTCGGCCTGAACATGGTCTTGCTGTCAGTGGGACTGGTCGCCGCTTACGCTCTGCTCATTCGGGAATTCTTTCAGGATAAAGCTGTCGTTCTGCTTATCTGTTCGCTCTTTCTGCTGTCATTTGTGGTGGTCAAGCACTCTACGATGCCGCTGACCGATGTGCCGTTCTTTTGCAGTTCCACGTGTTGTCTCGCCATCATAAGTCAGACGACGAAAATGGATTGGAACCGGCGCTTTGCGATCCTGGCGGCGGCGGCATGCCTCTCGGCAGCAGCCGCGATAACAATGCGCAGGGTCGGCGTTGCGCTGGTTCCGCCGCTCGTCTTCATGATCGTCTGCAATGCTCAATTCAAACCATTGCTGAAACGTCTCTCTCCCGGCACGAAACTGATCATCGTCGTGGCCTGCGCTTTCGTCGCCGTTGCAACCGCGCAATTGATTACGCAGACCTCCACGCTGTCAGATTTCATCGCCGCCGCGAACGAGACCAGGATATTCACTTTGGCTTTACAGACTCTCTCTTATCGGCTCACGGAACTTGGCGAGCTGCTTGTCAACATTCCCGTGTCAAAGCTGCCGACAACGGTTCACGCGATGGTGCCGTGGATCGGTCTTCTTCCGCTTCTGCTCACGCTCTTTGGCTTGGCCACGAAACGAAGAGAGATTGGTCCGACCGAAGTGTTTCTGGTTTGTTACATGGTGATCTTATTTGCCTGGCCGTACTATGACACGAGATTCTGGTTGCCGGTCATTCCACTTCTGATCGCCTATTCAGCGTTGGCGATCACGAGCTTCAAGTTGCCAAACGGCGTTATCACGACCTACTGCAGCGTTTTTGCGGCGTGCGGTTTCGTCGCAATCGCCTACAGCACGCGAATTAGCTTCGCCGGCACCGAATTCCCCGACAGATACGGTGACGGCACGCTGCGGCCAACTTACTGTGCGGCTTTCCAATCGTGCCGTGGTGGCGGCGATTCCGACAAAGTCGATGCAAAGGTTCTGCATTTGCTCCAGGAATACAATTGACCAGGACCGTTGCCGATCATAGTTCTCGATTGTCATGCTGCCCGGCGCAGCCCCCCCCTCACCGTCCGAACTTCGCTTTCAGCTGATCCCGGATCGGTCCGAGAATGCTGGTCTTCTGCTTTTCGGAACCGGCGAGGATTTCCTGCACGATATCTCGCGGCGACCGGCCGCTCCAGCCGGAATCGCGGAAATAGATGTTGGCGGCATGGCCGACGACGTAGGTGCTCCAGGCCGCGGCGAGGCCCTGCGGCACCGCCGTGAGGACCGTCGAGGTGCCGAAGGTCACGGTGCGCAACAGATCGGCGGCGAGATGCAGGCCGTACTCGGCCGCCGCCATCAGCCCCCAGGCGCGCAGGATGTCGAGTACCATGCCCTGGGCGTTCTTGAGCGAAAAGTCGGTGCCATAAATCGCGCCGATCCGCTGCACCATGACGGCGTCGCTCGCCATGCCGGCAACCACGTCGAACACCGGCACCGGATTGGCCCCGACCACCAGCGCCTTGCCCAGCATGAAATAATTGATGAGCCGCGCGACCTCCTTGCCGCGCACCTGCTGCTTGAGCGCGGTGAGGCGGTCGCTCACTTCGGTGGCGAACAGACTCGCATTGAGCGCGATGATGGCCTTGCCTTCGCGGTCGAGCACTTCGAGCATGCGTGCTTCCAACGCCTCGATCCGGGGCTTGGGCTGGAAGCGCACGATCTCGATGGTGCCGTCGGCCTTGTGGATTTCCCGCTCGCTCTCGCGCGGCGCGGCGGCGGCGAGCACGATGTCGTCGGCGCCGATGCGGTGGCCGACCTTGCGCAGGATCGAAGCGGTCATCTCGCGGATTTGCGCCGCCCCGTAGAGATCGGCCTTGTTGATGACGAGCACGATCGGCTTGTGCAGATCGCTGAGCTGCTGAAAGGCTGCGAGTTCGACGCTGTTGAGGTCGCCGTCGGCGACGAACAAAACGAGGTCGGTATAGCGCACCGTCTCCTCGGCGAGCTTGCCGCGCAGTTCGCCCGCCGCCTCGTTGATGCCGGGCGTGTCGACCAGCACGAGCTTGGTGTTCTTGAAACCGGTCTTGGCCACCGTGTCGGTCGAGCCGTGCTCCGCGGAGACGGCGAAGATCGGCTCGCCGGCGAGCGCGTTCAACAACGCGCTCTTGCCCGATCCGACCTCGCCGAACGCCGCGATCTCGACGCGGCCGTTCTCCAGCTTCGCCGTAAAGCCCTCGATATCGTGCATTTCCTTTTCGATCGCCGCGCGTTCCTGCGGCCGCAGCCGCTTGTCCTCGGCGAGCCGGCGCAGCGCTTCGATGGTGTCGGGCAACAGGGCTTGATCTTGCATTAAGCGACCCGACTTCCTTCACACGGCTTCGAAGCGCAGCGGCCGCCCGGCGCGCGGCGCAAACACCTTGGTCAGCAGATTGGTCAGCGCGCGGATGTCGCTCGCCGGCTGGCGTAGTTCGACGCGCACCGCGCCGCGGGCGTCCTCGATATGGCGTTCCACCGGGCTCGGTGCGCCGGCGATGGAAACAACAAAGCCCGGCGCGACCGCGCCCGGCAATTTGGCGCGGATCGCGACCAGGATCGCATCGCGGTCGGCCGCGGTGAACTGGTCGGCCTTGGCGAGCACGACGTAAAGCGGCTTCGACGTGGCTAGGAACCGCGTGATGGCGGCAACCTCGGGCGCCCGCAAATCCTGATCGACCACGAACAGGACCCCGTCGGCCGCCGCGGCGCGGGCCGCGAGTTCGCCAAGCCGCCGCTCGTCGCGCTCGACCGGGCCGGCGTCGATCAGCCGGACGATGTCGCTTGCTTGCGGCGGATTGGCGCTGGTCGCCTCGACCAGGACGTTGATGAGCGCCGTCTTGCCGCTGAAGGCCGGACCGGTGACCAGGAGCGTACCGCGCGCCGGGTGAGACTGCGGCTCGGACGCAACGGGCGCTTGGACGAACTTCGGGAGCGTGGGTGCATCGCCGACCCTGCCGGCAGGCAAGCGGTTCGCACGTTCCCATTGCTTGGAAATCGTCTCGGCGCGGCGGCTGACGACCTCGGTCGGGAGCGGGATTTCCGGCTGCGACGTGAGGCGGCTGACCGGGGCGGTCGCCAACGGCCGTCGCAGGCGAAGCCAGGTGACGCTTCCCACACTGATGAGAAACAGAAGCAAGACGACGCCATATGTAATTGCTATATATGGATTTTTAAGCGTATCGAACGTCACGGCGATGTTCGACAACAGCCACACGCCGAACGCCACGATCGCCGCCGCAATGACGGCGGTGATGATCCGGAGCAAGACCTCCGGTTTGCCGGTCAACAGGAGCAAGGGCGCGAGCCACTTCCACATCGAGGCGTCCAATCGGGGCGATCAGCCCAAATCCATTGCCGCTCAAATATGTCCGGGACGCGGACTTCGCAGAGGCCGTCCCGGTTCAATCCCGGATAATGCCGGGCCTTGGGCCCATCCTACACCACCAAGACGTGGACGTGACACACCGGCTTCTTGCCCCAGCGTTGCGCGATGGCCGAGCGGACCGCGCGCCTTATCGCCTCACCGACCGCGTCGGGGTCGCGCCGCCGCGGCTTCGGCAGCGACTCGTAGGCTTCGTCGGCGGCGTCTTCAGCGATTTCGGTCATCGATACGCCCGCCGCGTCGGTCTCGGGGATGCCGAACAATTCGAGCTCAGGGTCGGCGGCCAAATCTCCCTTCGCGTTCAAGGCCAGCGCCACGGTGACCAGGCCCGCAAAACTGAGCCGCCGGCGGGACGCGACGGTCGGCGTGTCGGCATCGATCAGCAGCTTTCCGTCCTTGTAGAGGCGGCCGGAATGGATCTCATCGATGATCTCGGGCCCATTGGGCGCGAGGCGCACGACATCGCCATTGCGGCAGACGAGCCCGTGCGGAACGCCGGCCTTGCGGGCCAGCTTGGCATGCTCGGCAAGGTGCAACGCTTCGCCGTGGGCCGGAATGAGCATCTGCGGCCGCACCCAGCCGATCATATCGAGGAGCTCGGCCCGGCGGGGATGGCCGGAGACGTGGACGAGGTGGGAGCTGTCGGTGATCACTTCGACGCCCTGCGTCACCAGGCCGTTGATGACGCGCGACACCGCCTTCTCGTTGCCGGGGATGGCGCGCGAGGAGAAGATCACGCGGTCGCCGCGGGTCAGCGTCACTTCCGGGTGCTCGTCCTGCGCGATCCGCGCCAGCGCGGCGCGCGGCTCGCCCTGGCTGCCGGTGCACAGCGCCAAAACCTTGTCGGGCGGCAGATAGCCGTAAGTGTCCATGCCGCGGAAATCCTGCACGCCGTCGAGATAGCCGGTCTCGCGCGCGACCTGCGCCACCCGCTCCATCGCCCGGCCGACCAGGACGACCTCGCGCCCGACGGCGCGGGCGGCGTCGGCGACGGCGCGGATGCGCCCGACGTGCGAAGCGAACGTCGTCACCGCGACGCGCGCCGGGGCGGTGCGGATCAGCTCGGCCAGCGATTTGGCCACCTCCGCCTCCGAGGGCGAGCGGCCGTCGCGGATGGCGTTGGTGGAATCGCCGATCAGCGCCAGCACGCCTTCGTCGCCGAGCGCGGTCAATCGCGCTTGGTCGGTCGGCGGCCCGAGCGTCGGGGTCAAGTCGATCTTCCAGTCGCCGGTGTGCAGGACGATGCCGAGCGGCGTGCGGATCGCAAGCGCATGCGACTCCGGGATCGAATGGGCGACATTGATGAAGTCGATGGTGAACGGATCGAGCGCGAGCCGGCCGCCAACCGGCACGACATTGACCGGAATTTTCGGCGCGCCCGGCTCCGACGCGCGGCGCGCCTCGAACAGCGCGGCCGTGAACGGCGTGGCGTAGAGCGGCACCTCGAGGCGCGGCCACAGATCGATCAGCGCGCCCATATGGTCCTCGTGGCCATGGGTGAGGACGAGCCCGACGATGTGCTTGCGCTGCTCGATCAGATAACGGATGTCCGGCAGGATCAGATCGACGCCGGGCAAGTGCTCTTCGCTCGCGAAGGAAACGCCGCAATCGACGATCAGGCATTTCCGCGTCTTCGCGTCGCCGAAGCCGTAGATCGCGAGATTCATCCCGATCTCGCCGATGCCGCCGAGCGGCGCGAACACAAGCTCGGTCTGCGGGGTGATTTGCGCCATCAGGACACACGCCCCGTCGCCGTCATTGCGAGCGGAAAGACGTCGCCCGCGGCAATCGCGTGCAGGCTGCCGTCGGGGAGCCGCAGCAAGAGACGGCCCTGTTCGTCGATCGCCTCGCCACGGCCTTCGAGCTCGCGCCCGGGCAGCCGCACCCGCATATCGCCGCCGATCCCGGCCGCTCGCGCAATCCAGTCGGCCCGGATGGCGGCGAAGCCCGCCCCTTGCCGCCATTGCGCGAGCCGCCGTGGCATCGCCGCGGACAAGGCCCAGAACAACGCTTCGGCCGACACGTCGGCGCCCGCGGCGGCGAGATCGGTCGCCGGATAAGCGGTATCGGCCGGATGGTGGCGGCAATTGACGCCGATGCCGATTGCGACCGCAAGCGCGCCGCCGATCCCCTCGCCTTCGATCAGGATGCCGGCGATCTTGGCGCCGCCGCACAGAAGATCGTTCGGCCATTTCAGCGCCAGTTTCGCGCGCAAACCGGGTGCGCATTCGGCGATCGCGTCGTGCACGGCAAGCGCGGCGACGAACGACAATTCCGGCCCGCGCTCCGGCGGCGCCGGATCGACCAGGAGCAGCGTGGCGTAGAGATTGCCGGGATCGGACACCCAGGCATTGCCGCGGCGCCCGCGGCCCGCGGTCTGCCGGATCGCCGCGATCCACAGCGGCCCGCGCTCGCCGCCACGCGCCAGCGCCAGCGCCTCGCCGTTGGTGGAGGCGAGCGTGTCGTGGACCGCGAGCCGATAGCCGGCGGCGACCGGGTTGAGCTGCATCAGAACAGGGAATGCGCCGCCGCTTGGGCGACACCGACCAGCGGCCCCGGATACAGGAAGAACAGAATGTTGAACAGGCCGCAAACCGCGAGCACCACCTTGAGCTCATCCGGCATGGGCACGAACCCTTCTGCCGGCTCGTCGAAATACATGATCTTGACGATCGCCAGATAATAATAGGCGCCCACCACGCTGGCGAGCACGCCGATCACCGCGAGCGCGTAAAGCCCGGACTGGATCGCCGCCAGGAACACGTAGAACTTGGCGAAAAAGCCAGCGAGCGGCGGCACGCCGGCCATCGAGAACAACAGCATCGCCATGAAGAACGCCGTGGTCGGACGGGTGCGGGCGAGCCCCGAAAGCTGATCGATGGTCTCGACCATGCCGCCCGTCCTGCGCATCGACAGGATCACGGCGAACACGCCGAGCGTCATGGTCAGATAGATCGCCATGTAGATCAAGACGCCCTGCACGCCCTGCGCGGTGCCGGCGGCGAGCCCGATGAGCGCGAATCCCATGTGGCCGATCGAGGAATACGCCATCAGCCGCTTGATGCTGCGTTGGCCGATCGCGGCGAAGGAGCCGAGTACCATCGACGCGATCGAGACGAACACCACGATCTGCTGCCATTCCGCCGTGATGCCCGGAAACGCCATGACGGCGGCGCGCACGAACATGGCGATGCCGGCGACCTTCGGCGCGGCGGCGAAGAACGCCGTGACCGGCGTCGGCGCGCCCTCGTAGACGTCCGGCGTCCACATGTGGAACGGCACGGCCGAGACCTTGAAGCAGAAGCCGGCGAACAAGAACACCAGCCCGAAGATCAGCCCCGTCCCACCGTGGGCGGCGGCCTGCGCGATGCCGGTGAATGTTACGGTGCCGGTAAAGCCGTAGGTCAGCGAGGCGCCGTAAAGCAGCATGCCCGATGACAAGGCGCCGAGCACGAAATATTTGAGCCCCGCCTCGCTCGATCGCAACGACGAGCGGTGGCTCGCGGCGACGACGTAGAGCGGCAGGCTCATCAGCTCGAGCCCGAGATAAAGCGCGATGAGATCGGCCGCCGAAATCAGCATCAGCATGCCGAGCGTCGAGAGCACGATCAGCACCGAATATTCGAACCGCTGCTCGTGCTCGCGTTGAGCGTAATCGATCGACATCAGGATCGCGGCGGCGGAGCCGGCGAGCGCCAGTACCTTGAGAAAGCGGGCGAAATCGTCGACGATAAAGCTGCCGCCGAAGGTCACGAGCTTACCTTCGGGCTGCAATACGACGAGGACGCCGGCCGCGATCAGGAGGAGGATCGACAACACGTCGATCAGCCGCGCCGAGCGCTCGCCGCGATAGACGCCGATCAGAAGGAGCGCCATGGCGCCGACGCCGAGCACGATCTCCGGCATGAGCGGGGCGAGCGCGGGAAGGGTCAGGGCTTCATTCATCGTCTCACCTCGCCAGCGCCGCGGCCTGCACGTCGGCGACCGCGTGCTGGAAATTGCCGATCAGTTGCGCGACCGAGACGGCCGACACGTCGAGCACGGGCTTGGGATAGACGCCGAACACGATGGTCAGGATCACGAGCGGCGCGAAAATGATCATCTCGCGCCAGCCGACGTCCTTGATGTTGAACAGCGTCGCCTTCTCCAGCTTGCCGAAGATCACCCGGCGGTAGAGCCACAGCGCGTAGGCGGCGGAAAGGATGGTGCCGAGCGTCGCGAGCGTCGCCACCCAATTGTTGATGCGGAACGTGCCGATCAGCGTCAAGAACTCGCCGACGAAGCCGGAGGTGCCCGGGAGCCCGGCATTGGCGAGCGAGAACACCATGAAGATGGCGGCGTAGACCGGCATGCGGTTGACGAGGCCGCCATAGGCGGCGATCTCGCGGGTATGCAGGCGGTCGTAGACGACGCCGACGCACAGGAACAGCGCGGCGGAGACGATGCCGTGCGAGATCATCTGGAAAATTCCGCCGGCGACGCCCTGCGTCGTCATCGCGAACAGGCCCATGGTGACGAAGCCCATATGCGCCACCGAGGAGTAGGCGATCAGTTTCTTGATGTCCTCCTGCACCAGGGCGACCAGCGAGGTATAGACGATGGCAACGACCGACAGCGCGTAGATGAGCGGCGCGAGGTCGACCGAGGCTTGCGGGAACATCGGCAGCGAGAAGCGCAGGAAGCCGTAGCCGCCCATTTTCAACAGGATCGCGGCGAGAATGACCGAACCCGCGGTCGGCGCCTCGACGTGGGCGTCGGGGAGCCAGGTGTGGACCGGCCACATCGGCATCTTCACCGCGAACGACGCGAGGAAGGCGAGCCACGCCCAGGTCTGCAGCGAGCGCGGAAACGCATGATGCAGCAGCGTCGGGATGTCGGTGGTGCCGGCCTGCCAATACATCGTCATGATGGCGAGCAGCATCAGCACCGAACCGGCGAGCGTGTAGAGGAAGAACTTGAAGCTCGCATAGACCCGGCGCGGGCCGCCCCACACGCCGATGATGAGGAACATCGGAATGAGGCCGCCTTCGAAGAACAGATAGAACAGCACCAGATCGAGCGCGCAGAAGGTGCCGATCATCAGCGTCTCGAGGACGAGAAAAGCGATCATGTATTCGCGCACGCGGGTCTGGATCGAGGTCCAGCTCGCCGCGATGGCGATCGGCATCAACGCGGTGGTCAGAATGACGAACGGCAGCGAAATGCCGTCGACGCCCATCGAATAATTGATGGTGCCGCCGAGCCAAGGATGCTTCTCCAGGAACTGGAAGTCGGCCGAACCGGGATCGAACCGCCACAGCAGCACGCCGATCGATATGCCGAAGTCGATGAGCGTCACCCACAGCGCGGTCCAGCGCGCGTTGCGCGCGCCGGATTCGTTTTCGGGCAACAACGCAATGAACAGCGCGCCGAGAACCGGCAGGAACGTGACGAGGGACAGGACCGGCCAGCTCGCCATCAGTGCGCTCCGTGGAACATGAAGTAGGTGATGAAGGCGGCGACGCCGATCAACATGGCAAAGGCATAGTGGTAGAGATACCCTGTCTGCAGCCGCACCACGCCGCGGGTGACGTCGAGCACGCGGGCGGAGATGCCGTCGGGACCGAGCCCGTCGATGATGAAGCCGTCGCCGCCCTTCCACAGCAGCCGGCCGAGCCACAGCAGCGGGCGGACGATGAGAAAGTCGTAGATCTTGTCGAAGTACCAGGCGTTGAGCAGGAAGCGATACAGCACGGGTTGGTCGCGGGCATAGGCTTCGGGCAGACTCGGCCGGGCGACATAGAACAGCCACGCCACCAGGAAGCCGCCGATCATCATCACCGTCGGGGCGAGCGTCACCGTGAGCGGCAGATGCTCCATGTCCTCGAGCACCATGTTGTCCGCAGCGAACTTCAGCGAGTCGCGGAAAAACTCGACGGCGCCGTGGCCGGTGAACAGGCCGAGGACGGGCCAGCCGGCCGCGATCGAGCCGACCGCCAGCACCGCGAGCGGCACGAGCATCACCAGCGGGCTCTCGTGCGCCGCCTCGTAATGATGCCGATCGTGCGGCGCGCCGTGGAAGGTCTTGAAGATCAGCCGCCAGGAGTAGAACGAGGTCAGCGCGGCGGCCGCGACCGTCATGATGAAGCCGTAGCCGGCCATCGCGTTCTTGCCGACGGCCGCCGCCTCGATGATGGCGTCCTTGGAGAAATAGCCGGCGGTGAAGGGAAACCCGGTCAGCGCCAGGGTGCCGATCAGCATCACCCCGTAGGTGAAGGGAATCTTCCGCCACAGGCCGCCCATATGGCGGATATCCTGCTCGTGATGCATCGCAAGAATGACCGAGCCGGAGCCGAGGAACAGCAGCGCCTTGAAGAAGGCATGGGTGAACAGGTGGAACATGCCGATGGAATAGCCCCCGACCCCCATGGCCACGAACATGTAGCCGAGCTGCGAGCAGGTCGAGTAGGCGATGATGCGTTTGATGTCGTTCTGCACGAGGCCGACGGTCGCGGCGAAAATCGCCGTCGTCGCGCCGATGAAGGTGACGAACGCGGACGCCGCCGGCGCCAGCTCGAACAGCGGTGACAGCCGCGCCACCATGAACACGCCGGCGGTCACCATGGTCGCGGCGTGGATGAGCGCGGAGACCGGCGTCGGGCCTTCCATGGCGTCGGGGAGCCAGGTGTGCAGCAAGAACTGCGCGGATTTGCCCATGGCGCCCATGAACAGGAGCAAACAGATCACGGTGAGCGCGTCGGCGTTGAAGCCCAGGAAGTGGAAGTTCTTGCCGACCAGATCGGGCGCCTGGGCGAACACGGCGTCCAACGCAATCGAGCCGGTGAACAGGAACACGGCGAAGATGCCGAGCGAGAAGCCGAAGTCGCCGACGCGGTTGACCAGAAACGCCTTGATCGCGGCGGCGTTCGCCTCGGGCTTGTGGTACCAGAAACCGATCAGCAGGTAGCTCGCGAGCCCCACGCCCTCCCAGCCGAAGAACAGCTGCGCCAGATTGTCGGCCGTCACCAGCATCAGCATGGCGAAGGTGAAGAACGACAGATAAGAGAAAAAGCGCGGCTTGTGCGGATCGTCGGCCATGTAGCCGATCGAATAGAGGTGGACCAGCGCCGACACCGTCGTCACCACCACCAGCATCACCGCGGTGAGCGGGTCGATGCGCAGTGCCCAATCGACCTTGAGGTCGCCGGAGGTGATGAAGTTGAAGACCGTGACGCGGGCGTCGTGGCCGTTGAGGCCGACATCGACGAAGGCGATCCAGGACAGCACCCACGAGATGCCGAGGAGCGCCGTGGTGATAAGCTCCGCCGGCTGCGAGCCGGGGCTCGACGGCCCGCTTTCGTCATCCTCGTGGCTCGAATGAGCGAGTTCCGCGTGCGCGCCTTCCGCAGCCGGCGCGGCATGCGGGCGGTCCTCGGGCACCAACGGCGCGGCATGGTCGTCGTGCGGCGGCGGCGGATTGGCGCCCGGATGGCGGCTGCTCGCGCCGATCAGCGCGATCGCGCCGGCGATGACGGCACCGAGCAGCGGCAAAAAGACGATGGCGAGATACATGCCGCTAGCCCTCACGCCCTTGTTTCCCGGACGCGGCGCAGCGCGAAGCGGTGCGACGCCGATCCGGGATCGTCGCGGGCTCCGTGTTTGTAGCGATCCCGGTTCTGCAGCGCGGCACTTCGCGCCGCGCTGCGCCCGGGAAACGCATGGTCACTGCTGCGAACATTCCGGCTAGCCCTTCATCAGGTTCACGTCTTCCACGGCGATCGAGCCGCGGTTGCGGAAATAGGCGACCAGGATCGCAAGCCCGATCGCGGCTTCCGCCGCCGCCACCGTGAGCACGATCAGCGCGTAGACCTGGCCGACGATGTCGCCGAGGAAGGCCGAGAAGGAAACGAGGTTGATGTTGACCGCGAGCAGGATCAACTCGACCGACATCAGAATGATGATGATGTTCTTGCGATTGAGAAAGATGCCGAAGATCCCGAGCGTGAACAGGATCGCGGCGACGGTGAGATAGTGCCCAAGCCCGATGATCATCTCGCACCTCCGAGGCGCGCACCGACAGACGACGCAAGCACGGCGCGGCTCCCTCTCCCCATTGGGGAGAGGGTCGGGGTGAGGGGGTTCCGGCGCTGGGCCTTTTTTTGGCAGGCCGAAGCCCCCTCACCCCGTGCCTCTCCCCCCCGGGGAGAGGGGGCGCAGCGTCGCGTCCTGCAATCCATCATGGCAGTCCCTGCCCCGACTTCACCTTGACCACCTCGATCGCGGTCTCCCGGCGCCGCGCCAGCTGCGCCGAGATGCTCTGCCGTTTGACGTTGGGCCGATGCTGCAGCGTCAGCACGATGGCGCCGATCATGGCGACCAGGAGAATCATGCCGGCCGCCTCGAAGAAATAGACGTAGCGCGTGTAGAGGACGAGGCCGAGCGCCTGCGTGTTGCTCACGTCGGCCGCGATCGGCGCGGTGATGGATTTGGTCACGCCCGGCTGGATCACCGACGAGATCACCACGAAGACGAGTTCGATCAGCAGCACGATGCCGACTGCGGCGCCGATCGGCAGATAATTGAGGACCCCCTGGCGCAGTTCGGTGAAATCGACGTCGAGCATCATCACCACGAACAGGAACAGCACCGCGACGGCGCCGACATAGACCACGATGAGGATCATGGCGAGGAATTCGGCGCCCATCAGCACGAACAGTCCGGCAGCGTTGACGAACGCCAGGATCAGAAACAGCACCGAGTGCACCGGATTGCGCGCCACGACCACCATGAAGGCGGACGCGATGCAGACGCCGGCAAACAGATAGAAGAATATCGCTTGCAGGATCACAAAAACTTCTCCCGATACGCCGCCATCATTCCTCCTTCGCGAGCCGGAGCGCCTACCGATACGGCGCGTCGAGCGCGATGTTCTTGGCGATCTCGCGCTCCCAGCGGTCGCCGTTGGCGAGCAATCGATCCTTGTCGTAGTAAAGCTCTTCGCGCGTCTCGGTCGCGTATTCGAAGTTCGGCCCCTCGACGATGGCGTCGACCGGACACGCTTCCTGGCACAGCCCGCAATAGATGCATTTGACCATGTCGATGTCGTAGCGCGTGGTGCGGCGGGTGCCGTCGTTCCGGCGCGGGCCGGCTTCGATGGTGATGGCCTGGGCCGGACAGATCGCCTCGCACAATTTGCAGGCGATGCAGCGCTCCTCGCCGTTCGGGTAGCGCCGCAGCGCGTGCTCGCCGCGGAAGCGCGGCGACAGCGGGTTCTTCTCGAACGGGTAATTGATCGTCGCCTTCGGCTGGAAGAAATAGCGCATCGACAGGAAGAAGGCCTGCACGAATTCCTTCAGGAAGATCGACCGCGCGGCTTGATCCAAACTCATCTTCAGCCTCTGACGATTTCGAGGACGCCGGCGACGACGACGACCATGGCGAGCGAGATCGGCAGGAACACCTTCCAGCCGAGCCGCATCAACTGGTCGTAGCGGTAGCGCGGCACGAACGCCTTCACCATCGCGAACATGAAGAACATGAAGCTCGCCTTGAGCACGAACCAGACGATGCCCGGAATCCAGGTGAACGGCGCCACCGGGAATGGCGGCAGCCAGCCGCCGAGAAACAGGATCGTGGCCATGGCGCACATGGTCGCGATGGCGACGTACTCGCCCAGCATGAACATCATGTACGGCGTCGAGCCGTACTCCACCATGTAGCCGGCGACCAGTTCGGATTCAGCTTCAACGAGATCGAACGGCGGCCGATTGGTCTCCGCCAAGGCCGAGACGAAAAAGATGACGAACATCGGCAGCAGCGGCAGCCAGTACCAATTGAGGATGGTCAGCCACGGCAGGCCGATAAAGCTCGCCAGGCCGTGATCGCGCTGCGCCTCGACGATGGCGGAAAGGTTCAGCGAGCCGACGCAGAGCAGCACGGTGATGATGACGAAGCCGATCGAGACTTCGTACGACACCATCTGCGCCGCCGAGCGCAGCGCCGCCAGAAACGGATATTTCGAGTTCGACGCCCAGCCGGCCATGATCACGCCGTAGACGCCGAGCGAGGAGATGGCGAAGATGTAGAGAACGCCGACATTGATGTTGGAGATCACCCAGCCGGCGCTCACCGGGATCACCGCCCAGGCGGCGAGCGCGAGCGTGCAGGTGACGAGCGGCGCCAAAAGGAACACGCCCTTGTTGGCGCCCGCCGGAATGACCGGCTCCTTGAGCACGAATTTGAGCAGATCGGCGAACGACTGGAACAGCCCCCACGGGCCGACCACGTTGGGGCCGCGCCGCAGCTGCACCGCCGCCCAGATCTTGCGGTCGGCCAACAGCACAAAAGCGATGGCGACGAGCAGGATGACGAGCAAAAGCACGCTCTCCGCCACCATGATCAGGAGCGGCCAAACATAATCGGTCCAGAACGCCGCCATCGTGCCGTCCCTTATTCCGCCGCCGTCATGGTCGAACGGCCGCCGGCAATCGCCGCGCATTCCGCCATCACCGCCGACGCGCGCGCGATGGGATTGGTGAAATAGAAGTCTTCGACGCTGGAGCGGAACGGCGCCTTGTCGACGCTGCCGCCCCGCCCTGCGAGTTTGTGCAGATCGGCCGGATCGCCGGGCGCGATCGCGCCGATGCGCAGGAGATGCGGGCTTGCCTTGTACATGGCCGCCCGCAACGCCGCGAGCGAATCGTAAGGCAGCCGCTGACCGAGAACATCCGACAGCGCACGCAGGATCGCCCAATCCTCGCGGGCGTCGCCGGGCGGGAACGAGGCGCGCGTCGCCATCTGCACCCGGCCCTCGGTATTGACATGGGTCGCCGACTTTTCCGGATAGGCCGCGCCGGGCAGCACCACGTCGGCGCGTGCCGCACCGCGGTCGCCGTGGGTGCCGATGTAGACCGCGAACGCGCCGGGCGCGACCTCGATTTCGTCGGCGCCGAGCAGAAACAGAACATCGAGCGTGCCGGACGCCGCCATCTGCCGCGCGGTCAAGCCGCCCTCCCCCGGCACGAAGCCGAGATCGAACGCGCCGACCCGCGACGCCGCGCTTTGCAGCACGCCATAGCCGTTCCAGCCATCCTTGACGGCGCCGAGATCGATCGCCGCCTTGGCCGCGAGCGCCGCGATCGCCGCGCCATCCGCGCGCGCGAACGCGCCGGCGCCGACCAGGACGAGCGGGCGCTCGGCCTTGCGCATGACGTCGGCGAACGAGTGGCGCGCGATGTCGGCGAGCGTCTCCGGACCGGCGCCGAGATAATCGTAAGCGTAGGTCAGCGCCACTTTCGGGCCGATGACGCCGATCGGAAAATTCCTCAGCGTGCGCCAGCGCTTGCGGATGCGCGCATTGAGGACGGTCGCCTCCTTGCGCGGATTGGCGCCGACGATGAGGAGCGCGTCGGCGCTGTCGATCGCCGCAATGCCGGCATTGAACAGATAGCTGGCGCGGCCCCATTGCGGCTCGAGCGCGGAGCCGTCCTGCCGGCAGTCGAGATTGGTGACACCAAGCCGCGTCATCAGATCCTTGAGCGCGAAAATCTCCTCGAGCGCGGCGAGATCGCCGACCAGCGCGCCGACACGCTTGGGATTGGCGCCGCGGAGTTTTTGCGCGATCGCGGCGAACGCCTCGCTCCAGGTCGCTTCGCGCAGACGGCCGTTCTCGCGCACATAGGGCTGGTCGAGCCGCTGCGTGCGCAGGCCGTCGACGACGTGGCGCGTCTTGTCGGAAATCCACTCTTCGTTGATGTCGTCGTTGACGCGCGGCAGGATGCGCATCACCTCGCGGCCGCGCGTGTCGATGCGGATCGCAGAGCCGAGCGCGTCCATTACGTCGATCGACTCGGTCTTGTTGAGTTCCCACGGTCGCGCCGCGAAGGCGTAGGGCTTCGAGGTGAGCGCGCCGACCGGGCAGAGATCGACGACGTTGCCTTGCAGTTCGGACGTCATCGCCTCTTCGAGATAGGTGGTGATTTCCATGTCCTCGCCGCGGCCGATGGCGCCGAGCTCGGGCACGCCCGCGACTTCGGTCGCGAAGCGCACGCAGCGGGTGCACTGGATGCAGCGGTTCATCGAAGTCTTGACCAGCGCGCCGAGATATTTGTCCTCGACCGCGCGCTTGTTCTCGCGGAAGCGGCTGGCGTCGACGCCGTAGGCCATCGACTGGTCCTGCAGGTCGCACTCGCCGCCCTGATCGCAGATCGGGCAATCGAGCGGGTGATTGATGAGCAGAAACTCCATCACCCCTTCGCGCGCCTTGCGCACCATCGGCGAACGGGTCGACAGCACCTTCGGCGAGCCGTCCTTGTTCGGCGGCAAATCCCGCACACCCATGGCGCAGGACGCCTGCGGCTTCGGCATGCCGGCGACTTCGATCAGGCACATGCGGCAATTGCCGGCGATCGACAGCCGCTCGTGGAAGCAGAAGCGCGGAATCTCGGCGCCCGCGGCCTCGCACGCCTGCAGCAGCGTGTACTCCGGCGGAACGTCGACCTCTTTGCCGTCAACGATGAGCTTGGTCATGCTGCACTCGCCTCGTGCGGCCGTTGTTCGCGCCTCGTCTCACGACATGACATGACTGTGCTCTCCGCACCAATCCTCACGTTGCGTGAACGCCCATTCCTGACCGGCCGCGACCGCTGGCGGCGGGTGCCGACGGCATTGGCCGCGCACCGCATGTTCGCGCAAATGCTCATCCTTGCTGTCGCCGACCGGCCACCAGAATTTGCAGTTGTGGCACCGCAGGCTTTTGTTTTCGTAGGACATGGCATCACTCCGCGGCCTCCGGCACGACCGGATCGAGGACCCCGTCTGCATCCGGGTTGGCAGTGTATTGGTCGATGCGTCGCTCGATCTCCGGCCTGAAATGCCGCAGCAGGCCCTGCACCGGCCAGGCGGCGCCGTCGCCGAACGCGCAGATGGTGTGGCCCTCGATCTGGGTCGTGACTTCCCACAACATGTCGATCTCGCGCTTCTGCGCGCGGCCGTCCGCCATGCGGTTGAGCACGCGCCACATCCAGCCCATGCCCTCGCGGCACGGCGTGCACTGGCCGCAGCTCTCGTGCTTGTAGAAATACGAGATGCGCGCCATCGCTTTGACGATGTCGGCGGACTTGTCCATCACGATCACGGCGGCGGTGCCGAGCGCGGACTTCTTGTCGCGGCAGCCGTCGAAATCCATCAACAAGGTGTCGGCCTGATCGGGGCCAGCGGGGACGAGCGGCATCGACGAGCCGCCGGGAATGACCGCGAGCAGATTGCCCCAGCCGCCGCGCACGCCGCCGGCGTGGCGCTCGATCAGCTCGCGCAGCGGGATGCCCATCGTCTCCTCGACGTTGCAGGGCCGCTCGACATGGCCGGAGATGCAGAACAGCTTGGTGCCGGAATTGTTCTGCCGGCCGATGCCGGCGAACCAGGCGGCGCCGCGCCGCATGATGTCGGGCACTTGCGCGATCGTCTCGACATTGTTGACGGTGGTCGGGCAACCGTAGAGGCCCATATTGGCCGGGAACGGCGGCTTGAGCCGCGGCTGACCTTTCTTGCCCTCGAGGCTTTCCAGGAGCGCGGTCTCCTCGCCGCAGATATAGGCGCCGGCGCCGTGGTGCACGACGATGTCGAAGTCCCAGCCGTGCACATTGTCCTTGCCGATCAGCTTGGCCTCGTAGGCCTGATCGACCGCAGCCTGCACGCGCTCGCGCTCGCGGATGAACTCGCCGCGGATGTAGATGAAGCAGGTGTGCACGTCCATGGCGCGGGCGGCGATCAAACATCCCTCGACGAGAAGATGCGGATCGTGCCGCATGATCTCGCGGTCCTTGCAGGTGCCCGGCTCCGACTCGTCGGCATTGATGACGAGATAATGCGGGCGCTCCTCGACCTTTTTGGGCATGAACGACCATTTCAGCCCGGTCGGGAAGCCCGCGCCGCCGCGGCCGCGCTGGCCTGACGCCTTCATTTCGTTGACGAGGCCGTCGCGGCCCTTGTCCAGGATCGCCTTGGTGCCGTCCCAGGCGCCGCGCGCGCGGGCGCCCGCGAGGCCCCAGTCGTGGGCGCCGTAGAGATTACGGAAAATGCGATCCTTGTCGGCGAGCATCAGGTGCGCCCCGGGTCGGTTGAATTGTCGTTCGGCAACTGATCGATCAGCGTCGTATGCGCGCCAACGGGACCGGAGAACTGCCGATCGATCTGCGGACCGGGCTTCGGCGACCTGCCCGCTGACAGATCGTTGATGATGCGCGTCAGCGTCTCCGGCGTCAGATCTTCGTAATAGTCGGCGTTGATCTGCACCATCGGCGCGTTGACGCAGGCGCCCAGGCACTCGACCTCGGTCCAGGAGAACTTGCCGTCCGCGGTCACCTCGTTCTCGTGCCCGACCATTTGCTCGAGCACCTTCTTGAGCGCTTCCGCGCCGCGCAGCATGCACGGCGTCGTGCCGCAGAACTGCACGTGGAAGCGGCCGACCGGCGACAGATTGAACATGGTGTAGAAGGTCGCGACCTCGAGCACGCGGATCTTGGCCATGCCGAGCATGTCGGCGACCGCTTCGATCGCCTTCTGCGGCACCCAACCTCCCGACTGTTCCTGGGCGCGCCACAACAGCGGGATCACCGCCGAGCGCTGCCGGCCCGCCGGGTACTTGGCGATCAACGCTTTGGCCCACTCGAGATTCTCCGCCGTAAAGGCGAAGCTCGGCGGCTGCTTTTCGGCGAGGCGGCGGACGGACATCAGAAATTTCCTCGTCTCTTCACGCGCCAAGCTTGGCCGCAGCGGCGCGCCATACGCTAGCATCGCCAAGCCGGACAGCCCGGTCGGCGCCAACGTTTTCCAATAGCAGCCCAAGGAGTGTTTCCCGATCCTGATCGGACGATAAAAGCTTCCCCTCGATCATTTCCAACTTCTCAGGCGTCAGGGAGAATCGCTCCATTGCCTCGCCCTTCTCCCAGGACCGCCCTTCGCCACGGATGTCCCATTGGATTCTCGTCATGGTGTGACCTCGCGAGCATTCATCGGTCGACCTCCCCGAACACGATGTCGATCGATCCGAGGATCGCGGACACGTCCGCGAGCATGTGGCCGCGGCAGAGAAAATCCATCGCCTGCAAATGCGCGAAGCTCGGCGCGCGGATCTTGCATTTGTAGGGCTTGTTGCTGCCGTCGGCGATCAGATAGACGCCGAACTCGCCCTTGGGCGCTTCGACCGCGGCGTAGACTTCGCCCGCCGGCACGTGAAAGCCCTCGGTGTAGAGCTTGAAGTGATGGATGAGCGATTCCATCGAGCGCTTCATCACCTCGCGCCGCGGCGGCGTGATCTTGTGGTCATCGACCACGACCGGCCCCTGCATTTCCGCGGTGCGCAGCCGTTGCACGCACTGCTTCATGATGCGGATCGACTGGCGCATCTCCTCCATGCGGATGACGTAGCGGTCGTAATTGTCGCCGTGCTTGCCGACCGGAATGTCGAAATCCATTTCGGCGTAGCACTCGTAGGGCTGCGCCTTGCGCAGGTCCCACACCGCGCCGGAGCCGCGCACCATGACGCCGGAAAAGCCCCACTTCCAGGCGTCTTCGAGCGAGACGACGCCGATATCGACGTTGCGCTGTTTGAAGATGCGGTTCTCGGTCAGCAATTCCTCGAGATCGTCGCACACTTTCAGGAACGGATCGCAGAACGCGCCGATGTCATCGATCAGCTTGGGCGGCAGATCCTGATGCACGCCGCCGACGCGGAAATACGCCGCGTGCATGCGCGAGCCCGAGGCGCGTTCATAGAACATCATCAGCTTCTCGCGCTCCTCGAAGCCCCACAGCGGCGGCGTCAGCGCGCCGACGTCCATCGCCTGCGTGGTGACATTGAGAAGGTGCGACAGCAACCGGCCGATCTCGCAATAAAGTACGCGAATGAGCTGGGCGCGCTTGGGGATTTTCAGCTCGAGCAGCTTTTCCGCGGCGAGGCAGAACGCATGCTCCTGGTTGATCGGCGCGACATAGTCGAGCCGGTCGAAATACGGGATCGCCTGCAGATAGGTCTTGTGCTCGATCAGTTTTTCGGTGCCGCGGTGCAGCAGCCCGATGTGCGGATCGACGCGTTCGACCACTTCGCCGTCGAGTTCGAGCACGAGACGCAACACCCCGTGCGCCGCGGGATGCTGCGGCCCAAAGTTGATCGTGAAATTGCGCTCGCTCGTTTCAGCCATCATGCAACCTGCGCAAGCGTCGCCGCCTTTGCGGCGACGCGTGCATTAAACTTGTCCCATGCCACCACGAAACGCTCGTGGCGCCCTTCGCCGATCAGATCGACACCGTCGTGCGCCTTGACTTTGAAGGTCACGCGCGGCCCGACGACCTCAACGCACTCGGCATCGACGGTCACCGTCATGCCGGGCGGTGTCGCGGCGAGATGGCTCACATCGACATGGACGCCGAGGCTGCCTTCGCCCGGATCGAGATGCGGCGCCAGAAGCTGCGTGCACACCCACTCCATCAGCACGATCATGAAGCCGGTGGCGAAAACCTTGGGCATCGCCGCGATTTCCGGCGCTTCCGGATAGGTGAAGGGAACCGTCTTGTTCTCCGGCACCGTATAGGCGAAGCGGTGGGTGAGCCCGGGTTTGAGCGTCGGTTTCATCGCCACACCCCTCTCACGACCCCTGCCCGCCGCCGAGCTTGCCCGCCTTTTCGTCGCCCGGCAGCGGGTATTCGGTGCCTTCCCAGGGTGACAGGAAGTCGAAGTTGCGGAACTCCTGCGCCAGCCGCACCGGGGAATAGACGACGCGCTTGAGCTCGTCGTCGTAACGCACTTCGACAAAGCCGGTGAGCGGAAAATCCTTGCGCAGCGGATGGCCCTCGAAACCGTAATCCGTGAGCAGCCGCCGCATGTCCGGATGGCCGGTGAAGGCGACGCCGTAGAGGTCGTAGGCTTCGCGCTCGAACCAGTCGGCGCCGGGGAAAACCTCGATGATCGACGGCACCGGCGTCGTCTCGTCGGTCTCGACCTTGAGCCGCGCGCGGAAATTGTGCTTGGGCGAAAGCAAGTGATAGACGACGTCGAAGCGCTGCTCGCGCCCCGGCCAGTCGACCGCGGTCACGTCGATGATCGACCAGAACAGGCAGCGCGGATCGTCGCGCAGGAAGCGCACGATCGACACGATTTCGCGCGCATGAGCGCTCAGCGTCAGTTCACGATGCGCCACCGTGTAGCCCGTGATCGATGCGGGCAGCGCATCAGCAATCGTGCGGCCGAGAAATTCGAGCGTATCATCCATGATCAGTCGATCAGCGTTCGATCGTGGCGGTGCGGCGGATCTTCTTTTGCAACAGCAGCACGCCGTAAAGCAGCGCCTCCGCGGTCGGCGGACAGCCCGGCACGTAGATGTCGACCGGCACGATGCGGTCGCAGCCGCGCACCACCGCGTACGAGTAGTGGTAATAGCCGCCGCCATTGGCGCACGACCCCATCGAGATGACGTAGCGCGGCTCCGGCATCTGGTCGTAGACCTTGCGCAGAGCGGGCGCCATCTTGTTGGTGAGCGTGCCGGCGACGATCATCACGTCCGACTGGCGCGGCGAAGCGCGCGGCGCGAAGCCGAAACGCTCGGCGTCGTAGCGCGGCATCGACATCTGCATCATCTCGACCGCGCAGCAGGCGAGCCCGAACGTCATCCACATCAGCGAGCCGGTGCGCGCCCAGGCGATGAGGTCGTCGGCCGCGGCGACGAGGAATCCCTTGTCGGACAATTCGGCATTGAGGCCGGTGAAGAACGGATCATCCGGCGCAGCCGGCGGGCCGGAGCGCGCGGCAACGAGGCCCTGACGCGTGAGACCTTGGCGCGGCGTGACGATTGCGGGTTCGCTCACGCCCATTCGAGCGCTCCCTTCTTCCATTCGTAGATGAACCCGATCGTGAGCACGGCGAGGAACACCATCATCGACCAGAACCCGAACAGCCCGACTTCGCGGAACGCCACCGCCCACGGAAACAAAAAGCTGACTTCGAGGTCGAAAATGATGAAGAGGATGGCGACGAGGTAGAAGCGCACGTCGAACTTCATACGCGCATCGTCGAAGGCGTTGAAGCCGCACTCGTAGGCCGACAGCTTTTCCGGATCGGGCGCTTGATAAGCCAGGACGAAGGCCGAAACGAGCAGCGCAAGCCCGATCACGCCGGCGACGCCGATGAACACGACCAGCGGCAGGTAATCCGCGAGCAGCGCATTGAGCGATTGGGTCATTTAAAGCCGATCTGGCCGACCATCACGACCTCCTTCTAGCTCTGGGCGCGCCCAACCGGTCGCGCCGCTGCGTCCCAACGGGTCTGCGCCGATTCGCCCCAAAATCTTTGCGGATTCACGCTGGAAGACGGAACCGGCGACCCTTAGCGCAGTGCACAAAAAGGTGCAAGGCGGGACCTGTGCGTAGCGCGTTTCGACGCACCGCAGCGCAGCGATAAAGCAGCGATAAACAAGGGTCACAGCACCGGAAGCGGGCCGTTTCGGCACCACGCCAACGCGCTAAGCGCTTGAAATCATGGCGGGAGCGACGGGACTCGAACCCGCGACCTTCGGCGTGACAGGCCGACGCTCTAACCAACTGAGCTACGCCCCCGCGGACGCGCTCGGCAATTAAGGCCCGCATCGCGCCAAGTCAAGGATTCCGCGAAAAATCGCGCCCCGCGGGCTGCCTTGTACGCGCCACAGAGTGCGTCCAGATACCCCGACGGCCTCGAAAACACCGGTGGAATCGGCAAAACAAGCGTGGTCAGCCGCATTCGAATCGTCTAACGCCATCATAGTGAGGGCATTTTTCTCCCGCCAACACTGCACATCTAGGACTGCACATCTAGGAGGGTCTCATGGCAACCAAGCCAGCTGCAGCAGCGAAACCGGTCACAACCGTTACTTTGAAGCATCTCGCCGCGAGCCTCGCGGAGGACAACGAACTTTCGAAAAAGCAGGCGGAAGCCATCCTCGGCGACCTGGTCGGCCAGATCGTCAAGCACCTCAAGAAAGGCGAGCGCATCCGCATCGGCGGATTGGGCATTCTGCAGGTGCGCAAGCGCGCCGCCCGCATGGGCCGCAACCCGGCGACCGGCGAAGCCATTCAGATCAAGGCGAGCAAGAAGGTCGCCTTCCGCGCTTCGAAGGAACTCAAGGAAGCCATCTGATCGCTTCCAACCGCAACCACCACCCGCGTGCTGTCGCAACCGGCCGCGACGAGGCAGCGGGTGGGTGGCCGGTCCCTTTATCCGAAATCAAACCGCTTGCGATGTTTTCCGGCTGGCTTGCCAAGCCGTAGCAAGCGGGCCACGCCCGCCTTCGCCCCGAGCGGGCTTCGGCGCGGCAGCCTTCGCGGCGCTCCGCTTGCGAAGGCTGGTGGGCGGTGACGGACTCGAACCGCCGACATTCTGCGTGTAAAGCAGACGCTCTACCAACTGAGCTAACCGCCCTGTGGCGAGATTTATCGCCGCGACCGACCGGCGCGCAAGAGCGCAAGTCGATCGTACCGCCATGACTTGCGAAGATTGGCGTGAGAAGATTTGGCGCGCGAAGATCAAGACGCGCGTGCGGAATTAAGACGATCAACTGGTGTTTGCAATCGCGGCGCACGTTCGGCGCGAATCATCGTTGCACCGATGTCACATTCGCCAAAGATCGTGGCCGGCCATGAACTTCGAATGACGCCGCGGCCGAAAAGTGTGAGATAAATTTACTGTCACACGGTGGCGGGCCGAACGCCCGGAGGAGAGGAGGACCATGCGACTCATTTCCGTCTTCGCGATCGCGGTTACCCTGACCACGGCAACGGGTGCCTTCGCCGAACCGCCGGATGCGCAGGGCAATGACAAAGAACGCGCGGCCTGTCATCCGGACGTACTGCGGTATTGCAGGGAATTGGTGAAGGACGACAATAACTCCGACGTCTTCGCGATTCTCAGCTGCCTGCAAACCAATCGGCCGAAGATCAGCGCCGCCTGCCGTCAAGTGCTCGCAAGCCACGGCCAATAAACACGGCCAATAATACCACGCGGCGCGGGCCGCACCCGCGGCATGCTCACTTGAGCGCGGGCTGCGCTCTCGAGGTGACCGCGCCGTGGCTCGCTCAGCCCGGCGGCTCCGCGGGCTCGCGTCACCGACAAGCCTTAAGACAAGCCTGGCGATTGCCAAGCTAGACGATGGCGACGTCCTCGCCGCTCTCGCCGCCACGCGCCGGGAGCGTTTCGGCGCGGGCGACATGCTCGGCCAGCCGTACCCAGGATTGCGCGAGCGTCAGCCATAACGCCTTGTCGCCGTCGTCCTCCGAGCGCCGTGCCATCGCGACGCACGCCTCGGCGCATTTTCGATGATCCTGCAAGGTCCCCATGGGCATTATCCCCGACTCTACACACACATACGCCACATGATTTGAGGAGCGGACTGCGGCAGGTCCAGGATCGCACCGTGGCGAAAATGGGGGCTCTTTGCGCCGGCGGCGGCGCCAGCCCTAGCGACGGCGTCGGCGAATCTCGTCGATGCCCGGATGCATGCATAACGTCGCCATTTCAAGGGCCTAGGCATGCGCTAAAGTCTTAGCTGCACTGCAGCAAATATTATTGTGCAGTGCACGCAAAACCCTATTTTCCCTTGAAATCAATTCGGGCGTCGCCTGGGCCAAAGCTGCTCGGGCCTTGCCGGGGAAAGGATAAGGCCATGTTCAATTCGATTGCATCGCTCGCGCGCCTGTTCGACTCGTGGAAGCGCTACGGGGCAGCCATGGACGAGCTTTCGCACCTCAGCGACCGCGAACTCGCCGACATCGGGATCACCCGCTCGGATATCCCGCGCATCGCCCGCGAGCACGCGCATCACTGACGAAGACCACAAGTTGAAACAAAGCGCCCGCCTCGTGCGGGCGCTGTGCTTTTGGGGGCCGCGCGTCCGCATTGACACGCGTTAGCAGCCCACTCGGCAAGTGGCGCGTTGGCCGCGCCGGACGAACGTGCTAACGCCGCGCCATGCCGGTCATGTCCCTCACCGAGGCCGCCGATCTCATGCCGGCGCGCGGCGCGCTGATCGGTCTCGATCTCGGAACCAAGACCATCGGCGTCGCGGCGAGCGACCCCGATCGCCGCCTTGCAACACCCGTCGAAACCATTTCGCGCGCGCGCTTTGGCGCCGATGCGGCTCGTCTGCTCGCCCTTGCCGAGGAGCGGCGCGCCGTCGGCTTCGTGCTCGGGCTGCCGATCAATATGGACGGCACCGAAGGTCCGCGGGCGCAGGCGACGCGCGCCTTCGCCCGCAATCTCGCCGGACTGACCGAGCTGCCGATCGCGCTGTGGGACGAGCGGCTCTCGACCGCCGCGGTCGAGCGCGCCCTCATCGCCGCCGACGCCAGCCGCGCCAAGCGCAAGGCCGTGATCGACCAGCACGCCGCCGCCTACATCCTGCAGGGTGCGCTCGACCGGCTGGCGCGAAGTCACCAAGTGTAACGGAGCGTACCGGTGCCGGCGTAGGTCTGTGAACCAGCCGCAAACTCGCCCTCGAATTTGGCGGTCAAAGACCAGTCGGCGGTGAGGAACCATCGCGCCCCCGCCGTCGTGAGCGCGGAGTCGTGCGGGATCGGCGCACCGAAGACCGTGAAGCTCGAGCCGGGCAGCGCCTGGAAGGCCGCGCTCAGCGACGGATTGCTGACGAAGTCGTGCGCCCAGGCGAGCCGCCCGAACAGAATGAGCGGCTTACCGCCAAGCAAGGTTGGATCGTCGAAGCGGCTGCCGAGTTCGCTGCGCACATCGGTTGCGTTCATCGCGGCATAAGACAGCCCGAAGCCGCCGCCCGTGACATCGGTTTCGCCGTAGCCCGGCGTAAAAAAGTCCTGGAATTGCGCGGCGGCGTAAGGCGTCACGCCTAACCCCCATCCACCCCCCCTTGCGGAGAACGGTACGCGGTAGCCGCCCTCCACGCGGGCGCCGTAGCTCTGGCCGACAAAATTCGCCTTGAGCTCGTCGCCCAGCGCGGCGCGGTCGGTGGTGAACCAGTGATTGGTGAAGGACAAAGCGCCGCCGAGATAGGCGCGGCCGAACCATTCGATGCCGTAGCCGCCGAACTGGAAGGCTTGGCTGTAGCCCGAACCGAGCGCGTTCGATAAGCCCCAATTGGTGCCGCCGCCCGCAAGCGCAAAGCCGGCGATGCCGTGCGGCGCAAAGTGATAGTCCATGCCGGCGGCAAAGCCGTAAGTCTGCGCCGAGACATCATGCGAACCGACGCTCGGATCGCCGCTCGTCGTATTGCTGCCGCCATAAGCGGTGCCCCAAGCGCCCCAGCGCTGATCGAACCCCCACCCTGACCCTCCCCCGCCCGCGGGGGAGGGCTGGGAGAGGGCCGGCGCCTTGCCGAGAACCGCCGCATAAGCGAGCGCGACGTCGGCTGGCAATTTCTGCTCCTCGTCAGGAGCAAATCCGATGGCCGAACCGCCGGTGGAGCTACCACCGCCAATATTGCCGCGGCCGTTGACGAACGGATCGAGCATCACACCGAGGAACTGGTTCGTGAGCTGAAAGGCCGCCCGTTCGGCTCCCGTGGCGTCCTCGCCGGACAGCGCGCTCAGCGCGTTGCCGAGTCCGGCGCCGGTCAGACCGAAAACGTTGACGAAGCTCGCCGGCAGCGCACCTCCGGAATTGAAGAAATTGTCGAGGGCGTTGGCGACGTTGTGCTGGTTCGTGTTGAGCCCACCCGTTCCAATCGCGCCGAGTGTCGCCGTGAGGTTCAAGAACACGTCGGTATCGGCGGCGTTGTAGCTGAGGCTGTCGGTAAATCCTGCCGGCAGGCTGGTGTTCGTCAAGCCCGCAAAGGCCGTGCCGCCAAGGCCGCCGGTCGCGGTCAGGATCGTGTACTGCTTCGTCAAATAACTGCCGGCGGCGAACTGCGCATTCACCGTGGCGCCGGTCAGCGCGGCCGTGCCGGAGACATTGACGCTCGCCGCGTTCGAGGGCGTGACCTGCACCACATAAAGCGCTCCGGATTGGAAGGCGAGGTTGCCGCTGATCGTGAGCATGCCGGTCGGATTGGCCGCATTGCCGGGCGCGAGTTTGCCGATGATGGTCGTCGTCGCCGGATCGATCACGCCGGTGCCGGACAGCGTTCCAGCCGCGTTCACGGTAACGCCCGACGTATTGGCGATCGAGCCATCCACTTCCAGCGTGCCGCCGCTGATGGTCGTCGCCCCGGAATAGGTGTTGGCGCCGGTGAGCGTCAGCGTGCCGGTGCCGGTCTTGGTCAGCGCCATCGCGTTGGTGCCGTCTTCGATCACGCCCGAAAACGTCGTCGATGTATTATTGCCGCCTGTCGTCAAGACGCCCGCCGAACCGCCGCTGTTCGTCACCGTGCCGCCGCCGCCAAGCGAGCCGATCGCCTGATTGTAGCCGCCGAGATCGAGCACGCTGCCGGTGAAGATCGAAACCGTCGAGGTGCTGCCGAAAGCGTTCGTCGCCCCGCCCTTGAGGGTCACCGAACTGCCCGCGGCGGTGCCGCCGACATTCGTCATGCCGGCATAACTCGCATTCGTCGTCGTGACGGTGAGCACATCCGTCGTGGCGCTGTTGTCCGTGCCCAGGATGTTGAAGGTGGTGAGCGCCGTCCCGGTAAAGGTCGGCATCGAGCTTGTACCGGTGACATTGATGTTCGGATCACCGCTGCCACCCACCGTATTGGTGATCGCGACATTGTTGAGCCCGAGCGTCGATCCCGCCTGCAGGGTAATGCCGCCGGTGCCGGCGCCCGCATTGTTGGTTAGATCGAGCGTGCTGCCGCCATCGACTGTCGTGCCGCCCGAATAGGTGTTGGCCCCGCTCAAGGTGAGAGATGTACCGGCGCCGGAGAGCGTCAGGCCGGTCGTGCTCGTTCCATTTTGGATGGTGCCGGAAAAGGTCGTGGTGGCGCCGCCGGCAATCGTCAGCACCGCGGGCGAGGATGTCCCGCTGTTCGTCACCGTGCCGGCACCGGCGAGCGAGGCGATCGCCTGATTAAAGCCGCCGAGATCGAGCGTGCTGCGGCCGCCGACCGTGACGGCCGATTTGCTGCTGAAAGCATCCGCCGCCCCGCCCTTCAGCGTGTCGAGGGTGTCATCCGGACCGATGTTCGTCGCCCCGCTGTAGCTGTTTGATCCGCTCAAGATGAGCGTGCTGCCCGCGACCAGCGTCAGGCCCGTTGTGCTTGCGCCGTCCTTGATCGTGCCGGCGAAGGTCGAGCTGTTGCCCCCGACGATCCCGAGCACCGCTCCAGTGCCGCCGTTGTTCGTCACCGTGCCGCCGCCGGCGAGCGAACGGACGGCTTGATAGTAGCCCCCGATATCGAGTGTGGCGTTGGCGTTCACCGTCATAGCCGATGCGGTGCTGAACGCATTCGCGCTACCGCCTTGCAACGTCACCGCGTTGGTGCCGTCGCCGACGATGGTCGCGCCAATAAAGGTGTTGGCTCCCGGGGTCGCCGGCGTCAGGATCAAGGTCCCGCCGCCGGTGCTGCTGATGACGGTGAGCCCACCCGTGCCGGTGATGGTGCCGGTCCAGGTCAGTCTTTGGCCGTTGGTGTCGATCGTGCCGCCGGTGGCGTTGATTGCCGCCGCGTTGCTGAACGACAGCGGACCGGCGCCGGTCGCCACCTGCAAGGTGCCGCCGTCGAAGGTGAGCGTGCCGGTGCCGATCGACGACGAGGTGCCCGGCGTGGAATTGTTGACGATCAGCGTGGTCGGCGTCGTGCCGTTGGCGTTGGTGCAGGTCGCATCCGCGGTGGCGCCGCAGATCGTCGTGCCGCCGGAATAGGTGTTGGCGCCGGTGAGTGCGATATAGCCGCCGCCATCGACCACGACGGCGCCGACCGGCGCCGGCGTCGTCGCATTGCTGATGGTGCCGGAGATGGTCTCCGGGCTGCTCGACGGCGCGGTGGTGACAAAGGTCGGATCGCCGCTCACCGTGATGGCGTTGCCGATCGTGAGCCCGCTGGCCGAAAAGCCGAGCGTGGTACCCGCCGCCATCGCCAGCGCGCCGCTGCCGAGCGCGGAATTGTTGCCGACATTGATCGTGCCCGCCGTCAGCGTGGTGCCGCCGGTATAGGTGTTGGCGGCCGACAGGTTCAGCGTCGCCTGGTTCACGGTGATGGAGCTGGCGCCGCCAGTGCCGCCGACGCCGTTCGAGGTCGTGGTGTTGCCGGCGGAGCCGTTGAGATCGGCAATCACGTCGGAGATCGTATAGGTGCCGGCGCCGCCGGCGGTGCCGTTGCCGAAGGTGACATTGGAGCCTTCGACGAAGAAGCCGGAGCCGTAGGCCGAGCCGTTGCCGCCGTTGTGCTTGGTCAGCCCTGTCCCGCCGTTGCCGCCGGTGACACACTGGCCGGCGCCAGCAGTGCACGAAGTAGTCCCATTGCCGGTAAAGCTGAGGGAGCCGCCCGCCACCACGAACACGGCGCCACCCATGGCTGCGCCGCCGCCGCCGCCGGGGCTCGACAGAGCGCCGCCATTGCCGCCGCCAAAGCCACCGCTGCCGGCGGCGTGGGCACCGCCGCCGCCGCCGCCGCCGAAGCCGCCGGCGGTGCCGGATCCGCTGCTACCTCCGCCGCCACCGAAGCCGCCACTGCCTCCGGTGCCGCCGCCACCGCCAAAGCCGCCGGCGCCGTCGCCGGCGCCCTCGCCGCCACCGCCGCTGCCGAAGCCTCCGGCGCCGCCGCCGCCGGTGCTCGCGCCACCGCCGCCGCCGAATCCCCCGGCGCCCCCGCTGCCGCCACCGGCACTGCCGCCAAAGCCACCGCCGCCCCCGGCCAGGCCCAAACTGGTGCTGCCGCCGCCGCCGCCATTGCTGCCGCCGCCGCCGCCGGCTGCCGCACCCCCGCCGCTGCCGCTCAAACCAGCGATCGACAGCGATCCATTAGCGCCGCTTCCGCCGTTCGTCCCCCCGTCGCCGGAGTAGCCGCCGCCTCCGCCAGCGGCGCCGCCCAGGTTGGCTCCGCCGCCGCCGAATATGCCGCCGCCGCCGCCGCCGAACCCCGCGCCTGCGCCGCCGGAGCCGAATATGCCGCCGCCGCCACCGAAGTTGCTGCCGCCACCGCCGCCCAAACCACCGCCGCCGCCGCCCTCGCCGCCAGAGCTACCACCACCTGCGCCCCCTTGCGCCTGATTGTTGGCGAAGGTCACGTTGCTCAACGTGACATTGCCCGACTGGTTGACGAACAGCGCACCTCCGGCGCCGAGGCCGCCGCCGGCTTGGGCGGCGCCGCTGCCGCCCCGCGCCAGCCCGTTTTCCAGGGTCACATTATTGATGGCGACGTTCGCGGTCTGGGCGATGATCGAGCCGGCCACCGCGGCGCTCTGCTGCGTCGCCGTATCGACGCCGACCATGAAAATGCGCTGGGTGTTGTTGCCGGAGATGGTGTTGCCGTTGCCGTTGATCGTCACCGAGTTGAAGATCGGCGACAGCGGCCCCGACAGCGTCACATTGGTTTCGATGTTGATGACCTGACCGGCGGCGCTCGACGAGTTGAGCTGCGCGATCGCCCAGCTCAAAGTGCCCGACCCGCCGGTCGCGCCGGCCGAAGTGGTGCCGCTATCGCTGGCGACCGTGACGTTACAGGGCGAGCACTGAGCCGAGGCGCGGCCCGGCGCGAGCATCATCACCCCGGCAGCGATGGCAGCAACCAGCACGGCCGACCAGCGGGCCCGTAGGGCCGGCCGGGAATACGGCACGTTCACAGAGTTCGCAGTGAAATTCCCCTGCATCCGGCCCCGCCAGCCCGAAACCGCAAAGACGCTTTCCTCCAACAACAAGCTCGGCCCCGGAGCCCCGAATGGCGGCAGGCGAACGCAACGGCGCCGTGCCCCTCGAATCGGCCGCATCACGTCATGCAAGGTATTTTACAGAGCGCACGCCCAGTAGCAATTTACCGCTGGCGGGAATGACGCAAACATTGCCGCTTTCCACCGATCTGTGACCGGGAAGTCACGTGCTTGCGAAGGCGGAACCTTCGTTTGTTGCCTACGAGATGGAACTTTCTACGCGGCTGGTAGCGCCCGCTGCAAAATTATATCGGAGATTGAGGCGTCGATGCCGTCGGCGCCGTAAAGCCTGCCACCGGGCTGCAGGAGGCGCGTGCGCACGAACGCCTCGACGACCGACGCAGGCGCGCTCTCCTTGAGCGCAGCAGCCGCTGCCATGACGGCGAGCCGTCCGACCATGACCCGCGCGGCGGCTTCGTCTTCGAACGCGTTCTTACGCCCGAAGGCGGTCGCCTCGGCACCCGTCAATTCCACCGTCTCCTGCATGAGCGCGGCAACGACGCCAGCGGCCTCGGCGTCGGGATCGCGCTTGAGGGCACGTAACACGTCGAGGCACATGACGTTGCCGGAGCCCTCCCAGATCGCGTTGACCGGCGCCTCGCGATAAAGCCGCGGCAAAATGCTTTCTTCGACGTAGCCGTTGCCGCCGAGGCATTCCATCGCCTCGTAGATGAAGCCGGGCGCGGTCTTGCACACCCGATATTTTGCCGCCGGCGTGACGAGCCGCGCATAGGCGGCCTCGCGCGGATCGGCGGCGGCACGGTCGAAGGCGCGGGCGAGCCGCAGCGTCAGCGCCACCGCCGCCTCGACCTCGAGCGCGAGATCGGCGAGCACCGTGCGCATCATCGGCTGATCGTAAAGATGCTTCTGAAAGACGCTGCGGTAGCGGCAGTGATGCACGGCCTGCGCCAGCGCCATCCGCATGAAACCCGCCGAGGCGGCGACGCAGTCGAGCCGCGTCAGCTGCACCATCTGGATGATGGTGCGTATCCCCGCCCCTTCCTCGCCGACGCGCCAGGCCGACGCGCCGGCGAATTCGACCTCGCTCGAGGCGTTCGAGCGGTTGCCGAGCTTGTCCTTGAGGCGCTGCAGGCGGAGCGCATTGACCGAACCGTCGGGCAGAAAGCGCGGCATGAAAAAGCAGGTGAGCCCGCCCGGGGCCTGCGCCAGCACCAGAAAGGCGTCGCACATCGGCGCCGACATGAACCATTTGTGGCCGGTGACGGTATAGTGATCCCCCGCCGACGCGGCGCTGGTGATGTTGGCGCGCACGTCGGTGCCGCCCTGCTTTTCCGTCATGCCCATGCCGAGCGTCATGCCGTTCTTTTGCCACCACGGCCGGAACGTTGGATCGTAGGTCCGGGTCACGACTTTCGCGGCGACCGGCGCGAGCAACGCCGGCTCGGCGGCGAGCGGCGCCAGCGCCGCTCGGGTCATGGTGATCGGACACAAGTGCCCGGACTCGACCTGGGCCGTCATGTAGTACCGCGCCGCCCGCGCGACTTCGGACGGCGGCGGCGCGCGCTCGCCGGACGACGTCCAGGTCGAGGCGTGCAACCCGGCCTTGACGCTCGCCCGCATCAGGTCGTGATAGGCCGGGTGGAACTCGACGGTATCGCGGCGAAAGCCCTTGCTGTCGAAGCTTGCGAGTTTTGGCGTGTTCTCGTTGGCTTGCCGCGCCAAGGCGAACATCTCCGCCGTTCCCCATTGCCGGCCGAAGGCGGCGAGTGCTGCGGTCTCGCCGCCGGCGCCGTTCGCTTTCACCGCGGCAACGAGCGGCGCGTCGCTGGTAAAGAGATCGACGTCCAGGTAAGGCGGCGACTGGTTGAAGACCTCGTGGGTGTCTAGTCCCGGCCCGGCGCTCATGTGGTCATTTCCTCTGGGGGTTCGTTCGCTTTTGCGTTGGCCGCGATGCTAGCACGGCCGCGGCGGCCAAAAAGGTTCCGGTGCATCGCGTAAAATGCGGGCTTGCCGCCGTGCCGCCGTTCGGCCTATAGCAGCGCTTTGATGATCAAAACCCCGCCGCCGACGCGCCATATCGTTTCGATCAACGACCTCACCAACAAGGAGATCGAAACGATCTTCGAGGTCGCGCAGGGGTTTTTGAAGGATCTCGCCGACCCCGCCATCAATTACCGCATCGGCCGCGGCACCGACATCGCGTCGCAATTCATCCAGGCGACCCTGTTCTACGAACCCTCGACGCGCACGCGGCTGTCATTCGAGAGCGCCATGCTGCGGCTCGGCGGTGCCAACATCACCAGCGCCGATCCGGCGGTCAGTTCCGCGGCCAAGGGCGAGAGCCTCGCCGATACCATCCGGGTGATCGGCAACTATGCCGACATCATCGTCATCCGCCATCCGCGCGACGGCGCCGCGCGGCTCGCCGCCGAATATGCCCAGATCCCGGTGATCAATGGCGGCGACGGCGGCCACGAGCATCCGACGCAGACCTTGTGCGACCTCTACACGCTGCGCTCCAAGGGCATGGCGTTCAAGAACATGAAGATCGCGCTGTCCGGCGATCTCAAAGGCAGCCGCACCATCCATTCGTTCGTCTATGCGCTGGCGCGGTTCGGCGCCACCATCGATCCCCTGCCCGCGCCGGGCATGGAATTGCCGGCCCACGTGGTCGAGCGCCTGCGCGACGAGTTTCACTGCCGCATGATCGCCAAGGCGCCAACCGAAGGCGGCGCCGTCGATGCCCTCTACGTCACCGCCGACCAGCCGCATCAGCTCTCGCTCTATGCCGAGCCGGAGATCGACTACGGCCTGGTCGTCCAGAAGAAGACCGACGCGGTCTACGTCACCCGGTTCCAGAAAGAGCGCTGGAGCGACAAGGAGCGGCCCTACCCCAAGATCGACGCCAAGTTCCTCGGCGAACCGCAATACGCCGAGGCGAGCGTCATGCACCCGCTGCCGCGCGTCAACGAGCTCGACGCCTCGTTCGACACCGACCGCCGCGCCGTCTATTTCCGCCAGGCCGCCTACGGCGTTCCCGTCCGCATGGCGCTGATCTCGCTCCTTTTGAACCTCGCCAAGAACACCTCGCTGCACAAATTCCCCGGCGGCTTCGCCAAGCCCGAGCATTCCCTCTACGCCCAGCCGATCGGCACCGGCATCGCCTGCGGCAATCCGAACTGCATCACCAACGATCCGGCCGAACGGCAATACGCCGCCCACAAATTCTACGTCGTGGCGCAGCCGGCGGCGAAACGCAGCAAGCTGCGCTGCCTCTACTGCGAGACCGACGTCGAAGCGGAAACCGCCGCCGACGCCGTCGTCGCCGACACCGCGCGGCGAACGTTTTCGCCCGGCTTCGAGACGCTCACGCGGGCGTCCGCCGACAAGCTCAAGAACTTCGTCATCTACGCGAGCGCGGCGGACGCCAGGGCCGCAGGTTTTACGCCACGCGAGAGCGCCAAGAAGGCCCACGGCTAAATCACGGTCGGCTGCCCCCATGACCCCCGCGCTCGCCTACGCCGTAGCCCTCGTGTTCGGCTATCTCTGCGGCTCGATCCCGTTCGGCATCATCTTGACGCGGCTCACCGGCGGGCCCGACCTGCGTACCGTGGGCTCGGGCAATATCGGCGCCACCAATGTTTTACGCACCGGCCGCAAGGGCCTCGCCGCGGCGACGCTCGCCGGCGACATGCTCAAAGGCACCGTCGCAGTCGTGCTGACCCAATATTTTCTCGGCCGCGACCCCGCGATCGTGGCGGCGGTCGGCGCATTCCTCGGTCATCTGTTTCCGGTGTGGCTGCGCTTTCGCGGCGGCAAGGGGGTGGCGACCTATATCGGCCTCCTGCTCGGGCTCGCCTGGCCCGCGGCCATCGCGTTCTGCGCCGTCTGGCTCGCCGTCGCCGGGGCGACCCGCTACTCCTCGCTCGCGGCTTTGATTGCGAGCGCGGCGACGCCGGCGTTCCTGTGGTGGCGCGGCGATCTCACCGCTGCAGAAATGTTCCTGCTGCTCTCGGTCCTGTTATGGATCATGCACCGCGCCAACATCGTGCGGCTGATGCGCGGCACCGAAACCAAGATCGGCGCCGGTTCACACGGGTAAACGGCCGCGGAGCCCCGCTACCTGTACACGTCCTTGCGATAACCAACGCCGACCACCAGCACGACTTGGCGCGCGTCCTGTAGCTCGCAAATGATGCGCAAATCCCTCACCCGGTAGCGCCATAGGCCGAACTTCTCATGGCGCAGAGCTTTGCCGAAATCGCGCGGGTTATCGGCGCGTGCAACTCGCTCCTGCATGTAGTTGAAAATGTCGGCCCGGATGGAGCGATTGAGCTTGTTGAGGTCGCGAATGGCCTCGGGGTCGTATTCAATCTGCCAGCCCGAGCGCCTTCCGTGCCTGTTCGGCGGTTAGAGCGGCTTGGCGTTGCTCCAGACGGGCGGCAGCCATCTCGATGTCGTCGAGGTCGTCGATGCTGGCCTCGATAAGCTCCCGCGCCAGATCACCTTCAGACACGCCCCGGCTCCTGGCCAGTCCGATCAGCCTTTCCTCGAGGGCCGCAGGCAGCAAAACCGAAACCATCATGGCTCTCCTCGGCACAATCTAAGATGCGCTCCCCCTTTTCGGCAAGCCATTAATCCGGACCGCGCGTTTCGTGCCAGCGTGATTCCAGCCTAGACTCCGAAGAGATTCGCCGACCAGGCGGTCGGCTTGCGTCGCGGCGAACTCAAGGAGGCCCAGTATGCGCAAGGCGCTGATAGTCGCGGCCGCCGCGGCGGCGATCGTTGCGGGACAAGGCGGTCGAGCCGCGCCGATGACGCCGCTCGCTCCCTCGATCGATGCGTCGGCGGCCGCATCTCTCGTTCTGCCGGTGACCAACGTTTGCGGCACCAATGGCTGCGTCAGGGTGCAGACCGCGCCGCCGCGGAAACGGCCGCCGCCCAATCACCGGCCCTGACGCGGATCACGCTTCGCGCTGGATTGCTCGCACTATCCAGCCATCGCGACGCGCACCGGGGCGCCGTGCGTGTGCGGAATCTTGTCCGCGAATACTTCGACGAGGTGGTCGCTCTCGCCGGCGGCGACGGGGCGCAAGGCCTCATCGCTGTAGCTTCGCGAACTCGGGTCGGCCAAAACACGCCCCATGATGCGGCGATAGCGCAACCACAGCCGAAGCCACTGCGCCAAGGTGTACAAAGACTCGGCGAACCGCCAGGGGTAGAATACCAGCGGATTGAGGATCGGCATGCCGGGACGGCGCTGGCTGCGCAGCTTGCGCCGGATAACACCGGCTTGCAGCGGATGCACGCCCTCGATGCGAACCGAGCCGGAAAACGCGGTCAACAGACCAGTCAATTTATCGCGAACCTTGCTCCGATTGAAGCCGGAGGCGACGGCGCGACGCAGGATGGTCTCGACATGCTCGTCGGTGTAGTAGCGCCGCCAGGCGTCCACGTAGACCCGCGCCAGGGTCTCTCGCGACATCAAGGGATGGTCGGTGCAGACGTGCTCGCCGTCGTATTTGTTCATGTCGGGGTCCATCGGCACCCCGCGCACGTGCAGATTCTTGTGGTCCTCGCTGCCCGGCAGCGGCGTCAAGCAGAAGAACTCGAGCAGATCGACCGGCAACTCCCGTTTGATGATCTCGATATCGCGCGCGATCGTCTCCGGTGTATCGGTCGGAAAGCCCAGGATGTATCCGGCGTAAGTGACGACCTTGTTGCGCCGCCAGGCGAGCAGCATCTCGCGGTATTCCCAGATCTTGTTCTGACGCTTCTTGGTTCCCATCAGCGATTCGGGGTTGATGTTCTCCAAGCCGATGAACACGAAAACGCAGCCGGCTCGCGCCGCCTTGTCGATGAAGCCGGGAATGCGGTGACAGAGCGTGTCGACCTGCAGGATCAGATGGATGTTGAAACCCTGCCCCTCCCGCAACGCGATCAGCCGGTCGAGAATGGGCTCCCAATTGCGGTTGCGGGCGAAATTGTCGTCGGTGATGAAGAAGCGCGTGATCCCTTGCGCGGTGTTGGCACGCACGATGGCTTCCACGTCATCGGCTGAGCGGTAGCGCGACGTGCGGCCCTGGACATTGATGATGGTGCAGAAGCTGCACTGAAACGGGCAGCCCCGACCGGCATCGAACGTGGTGTAGTGCGCGGCGACCCGCGTGATCACCTCACGCGGCAATACCGGCAGAACCGCGGCGGCGAGCGTCGGCATATCGTCGAGATGATTGTAGATCGGCTTGGCACGCCCCGCCGCGATGTCACCCAGCAGTTCGGCCATTCGGCCCTCGGTCTCGCCGGCAAACAAGTGAATGCCGAGATCGAGCGCTTCCTGCAGGTCGGCCGGCAATTCGGGCAGCAGGGCGGTGCAGCCGCTGACGTGAAAGCCGCCGATGACGACCGGAATATCCAAAGTGCGGAATTGCCGCCCGAGATCAAGCGCGCGCGGAAACTGGTTGGACTGAACGCCGATCAGCGCCACCATGCCGCCGCCGGCGCGAATGCGCCGTGCGACCGCGGCAACGTCGATGACGGTGTTGCATTCGTCGCAAGCTTCAATCGCGATGTCGACGTCGGGACCGAGCACGCGATCGCGCGCACAATCCTCGACCAGCCCGTACAGGCTGGCGAGGCTGTTCGACGGTATCATCGAGCGCCGCCACTGAATGACGTAGCCGTCATCGTCGTAATGCGACGGCTTGATCAAAACGACCCGAAATATGCGTTTGATCACAGCCCCCATCCAAAGCCGAACCCGCAGCTTAGCCATGCGCATTCGCAACAACCGTAACAATGTTGCCGGTTCGGCGGACGCATTGCAATAGCTACCTTGGGTCTAACCGTTTTGTCCTCTTGGTTGTAGGATCGGAGTGTCCTAACCGCTGTCAATAGTCGGGGGCGATGTGACTGAAGGTACGCAAGGCGTCCGCCTGACGGACGAGCAGCGGATCGATTGGCTGCGGCTGATCCGCAGTCAGAATGTCGGTCCGCGCACGTTTCGCGCCCTGATCAATCAATTCGGCGGCGCGCGCGCCGCGCTCGAGGCGCTGCCGTCGCTCGCCCGCCGTGGCGGCGCCAGCGCCACGAAGATTTACACGCGCGCCGAGGCGGAGCGCGAAATCGCGGCGGCGCAACGGCTCGGCGCCGAGTTCGTGGCGCTGGGCGAGCCCGCTTATCCGCTGCGCCTGCAGATGATCGACGACCCGCCGCCCTTGATCACGATCCGGGGCCATGCGGCGGTATTCGCGCTGCCGCTCATTGCGGTCGTCGGCTCGCGCAACGCCTCCGGCGCCGGGGTCAAGTTCACCCAGCTCATCGCCCGCGAACTCGGCGAAGCGGGCTTTGCCGTCGTCTCCGGGCTCGCGCGCGGCATCGACGCGGCGGCGCATCGCGCGTCGCTCGCGACCGGCACCGTCGCCGTCCTCGCCGGCGGGCAGGACCGCCTCTATCCGCCGGAGCATGCCGAACTCCTCGACGCCATTCTCTCCGCCGGCGCGGCGCTCACCGAAATGCCGTTCGGCTGGGAGCCGCGCGGCCGCGATTTCCCGCGCCGCAACCGCCTGATCTCCGGATTGTCGCTCGGGATCGTGATCGTCGAGGCCGCCAAGCGTTCCGGCTCGTTGATCACCGCGCGCTTCGCGCTCGAACAGGGCCGCGAGGTGTTCGCGGTTCCGGGTTCGCCGCTCGATCCGCGCGCCGAAGGCACCAACGGCCTCATCAAGCAGGGCGCGACGCCGGTCACCGAGACCGCCGATATCGTTTCCGTGCTGCGGCCGATCATCGACGACGGCAAATTCCCGGCCCGCGAGCCCGAGCCGCCGCTGCCCGAAGGTCCCTACGAGGAGGCCGAGCCGGCGCCCGATGAGCGCGCCCGCATCATCGCGCTGCTCGGCCCGGCGCCGCTCCTGATCGACGATTTGGTGCGGCTGTCGGAGAGTTCGCCCGCCGTGGTACGGATGGTGCTCTTGGAGCTTGAAATCGCCGGACGCTTGGAGCGCCACGGCGGCGGCCTGGTGTCGCTGGCGTGAGCGGCCACTTAGCACCCTCGCCGTCCTCGTCGTCATGCGACCGCTGAGGGATATCGCGCCTAAGGCTTGGGCTCGTGGCGGCTGATCTGCTCCACGAGGTTGACAATCGAGAGGCGCAGGCCGGGATTGGATACCTCGGCGAACGCCCTGGCAAGGCGGAAGGCGTTCGGCTCAGCGAGCATGTCGATCTCCAGTTGAGCGTTCCGATCAATGCCCGCTCGTTCAGACACGCCTTCGAAAAGGCTTGTCGCGGGAACGCGGAGTACGCGCCCGATCTGAATGAGGCGTCCCGCCCCGATCCGGTTCAGCCCCTTTTCGTATTTTTGGACCTGCTGGAAGCTGACACCGATTCTATCGCCAAGCGCCGACTGCGACATCCGAGCCGCGAGGCGATAGAACCGAACGTTCCGGCCGACGGCGGCATCAACCGAATTCGGCGACCTGTTCGACATCGTGAGTTCCACACCGGACGGCCGCCAAAATAGCAAGCGCAACCGTTGGCCGCAATGTCACGAGTATTTATGCACAGGCTCGGAACCAGCGTCGGTCGCGGGGTTGTTTTCAAGCTCGGCGATGGCCATCCGCAACAAGAAGGCACTCATCTCGTTGAACGCGGCGACCTCCACGATCGCATATTCCAGGTAGGCCACGAGCTGCGCGCGCTCGACGGGCATGTTCACCAGTACGCCCACGACGTTGGAAGCCGGCTTTTCGGACATGGCTACTCCTACCCTTGATCCCGGTGTCCGTTCGTTGCTCAGCTGTGGACCAACAAAACCCGAGGGGGCCGGATTACTCCGCGTCAGGCCGCACGCATGCTTTCCACCGGGACCGTACCGACGCCGGCGGCGATCAGTCGCTCCTCGCGGTCGTCGTACATCGACTCCACCAGATGCTTGAACTTCAGATACATTTGCTGGCGCTTGACCTTGCGGGTGGCCGTTACTGGCTCGCCTTCGACGCCGGGCTGGAGCGCTTTTGGCAGGATACGGAAGGCCTTGACCTGCTCGACGCGCGCGAGTTGTTCGTTCGCTTTGGCGACCTCGTTCTGCAACAGCGCCACGACGTCGCTTGCGGTCGCCAAGTCGCTTGGTGTGGCTGACGAAGGGCGATGCAGCCGCGCCCAATTGGCCACGGCGTCGAAATCGATCTCGATCAGCGCGGTGATGTATTTGCGGGCATGACCGAAGACGATCGCCTCGGTGACGTAGGGACTCGTCCGGAGTGCGTTCTCGATGTACGACGGCGACAACGTTTTGCCGCCCGACGTGACAATGAAATCGCGGGCGCGGTCGATCAGTTGCAGTTCGCCGTCAACCCATCGCCCGATGTCGCCGGTGCGCAACCAGCCGTCGGCGAGCTTGACCGCCGCGGTGGCCTCGGCGTCATTCCAATAGCCCTCGAAGAGATCGGGGTTGCGGACGAGGATTTCGCCGGCGTGGTCGAGGCGCACTTCCATGCCGGTCGACGGCGTGCCGATGCACCCCGGCCGCGGAAACGGACCGCGGTGGCCGGCGATGAGGGAGCCCGCGGTCTCGGTGGTGCCGTAGGCGCCGACGACGTTGATGTCGTACAGGTGCCAGAACGCCATCACCGCCGGCGGCACCGCGGCCCCGCCGCTGATGAGCAGCTTGATGTGGTCGAACCCGAGGCGGTGCAGGATCGGCGCCAGCACCGCCGCATGACACGCGCGATAGAGACGTTCGAGCAACCACCGAGCAGCGGCGTTCGGGCAGCCAGCCGCACGCCGTCGCGCCACCGCCATGGCACCCCGGAAGGCGGCGCGCCGCAGCCATCCGAGGTTCTGTTCGCTGATGATGATCTGAGCCGCGAACTTTTGCAGGAGCCGCGGCACCAGGAACAGGATGTCCGGCCGGACCGCGGCGAAGGTCTTGGGCAATGGTTCCCGCGGATCGCCAAAACAGGGGACCAGATTCGAGATCAGCGGCAACGTGATGGCAACGTTACGGCCGAGGACATGACACGGCGGCAGGTAGACCACCGTCGTCGGCGCGCCGTGTCCAAACGCCGGATAGTGATGAACGAACGTTGCCGCCGCCGCCAGGTGCTTGCCGTGCGCGACCAACGCACCCTTGGGGTTGCCGGTCGTGCCGGAGGTGTACACGATGAACGCGGGTGCCTCCGGTGCAATCCGGCTCGCCCGGCCTTCCAATCCCCCGAGGTTCGCGAGCCCGACGCCATCGACCAGCGTGCCGTAGCTTTTCAGCAGGCGATGCGGCAGTTCGCCAATCGCCGACGGATCGAGGACAATAATGGCGGCCAAGTCCGACAAGCTGTCGGCTTCCGGCAGGATTCGCTCGACGTGGGCCTTGGCGCCCGCCACCACCAGCACCGGCGCGCCCTGTCGTAGCTGATAGGCGACCTCGGCGGCTGAGGATGTCGGATAAATGCCGTAAACGATGGCGCCGAGCGATTGCGCCGCGAGGTCGCAGATGATCCATTCCTCGCAGGCGTCGGCCAGGATAGCGACGCGCGACCCGGCCGCTACGCCGAGCGCCTCGAACACGGCGGCGGTCCGCGCCACGTTTGCGGCGTAGTCGCGCCAAGTCCGGACGATCTCTCCGCCGTCGCGGCGGACACGATACGCCGCAGCGTCCGGTTGGCGACGAGCCCGTTCACACAGCAGCAACGGTGCCGTCCGGCGCCGCAGGCCGTCGATGTCGATCGGCGCCATGGCGGTCACGAGGCGAGCCGGATACGGTCCCTGGCGGCGATGCCGTGGCGCACCAGCACGGGGCCGGGAACGCCGCAAAAACGCCGGGTGCCGTGGAGCACTTCTTCATCGATCTCGACCAGCGCGGCGAGCCACATATTGTTTTCGATGATGGCCGGCAACCCGAGCGGCCTGAGCTTCCACCGGCACTCGTGCATGCGGGTGAAGTGCCACACCTCGAAAATGAAGGTGAAGGCGGAAAGGCCCTCCGTCAGGCAATATTCGATCGCGCCCGACCAAAGCTGGCCGAGGGTGCCGTTACCCTGCATGGTGCCGCGTGCTTCCTTGATGACGTACATGCGCGTCCACTCCATGATGTCCGGCGCGCGCGGAATGCCCTTGACCTCCGCCATGTGCGGGAAGACTTCGCTCAACAAGTGCGGCTTGGTGGTCGGCGTGAACCGGGAGCCGCCGACGACACGGTCGTTCTCGATGGCGAGGAGATAGGCGGCATCGTCGGTGTCGAATGCGTCGTGTTCCAGCCGATCTGGGCGGCGCAGCGCATCCCAGCCGCGCTCCTCGACGTAGATTTCGTGCCTGACACGAAACTGGTCCTGCATCTCCTTTTGATAGAGATGCCGGTTTTCCGCCGTGACGAGATGGATCACGTCCGTCCCCCTGCAATGACCTGCACGGAGGTAGGACGGGGGGCGCGCGGTGGTCGACTAGAAGAACTTATAGTTGACCGGCAGCGGGCTGCTTAGATGCTGATTTCCTTCGCTCTTATGGCGTTGACGACGGCCTGCGTGCGATTGACCGCGTTGAGCTTGGCGCAGGCGCGCTGGATGCGCCAGATGACCGTCGCCTCGCTGATGCCCAGGATGACGGAGATTTCCCAGGACGACTTGCCGGCGGCGGTCCAGGTCAGAGCCTCGCGTTCGCCGCGGCTGAGAACCTTTTGGCCGCGAACGGCGTCATTGTTGCGTACGTCATGGTTGCGTATCAGGGCGAGGGTCTTGCTGTGGGCGTACAGGCCGATCAAATGGATCGCCCGCTTGGCCGTGTGGTCGAAATCCGGACGTTCGCCCGCCATGGTGATGGCATCGAGCGACTCGGTGCGGACGATGGGGATGGCAAACCCCTCCTTCATGCCGAAATCGGCCGCGTTGCGCATCACGACCGCCGCTTGCGGGTTGCGGTCCGGATCGTAACGCACGTCGGACCACTTGAACGGATCAGCCGTGCGCATTGCCCACGCCGCCATGGGATCGTGCCGGAAATACTGTTCGCGTTCGTAGAGCGATGACCACTCCTGCGGCCAGCCGTTGAGCAGCGCGATTTGCTTCAGTTCGGATTGTGGCGCGTTGGGTATGCTCAGGACCAAAAAGGAGCTGAACCCGAACTGGCTCAGCGTCGATGCCATGTGTCGGACGACCTGGTGCGGCGTTGCGATGCGATCGAATTCATCGATCGCGTCGAACGCCACTTTGCGGTAATCGGCGACGATTGCAGACATGGGAGCGGCACTCTCGCCCGGGATAGAAATTGACCATCAAACCGCACTCTTGTTCAATGGTTTTAGAAACGTTTCGGAGCAACCTTCGGGGACGGAACCGCCATTGTGCAAAACGTGGACAATCCTCGGCCAGGCGGGATTAGGCAATCACAAGCATCGCGAGCCGCGCTACAATGCAAATATCTGCGGCGGTCGGCGCAAGCGCTTTGCGCCCCGGATGGTAACCAGTCACCGACGCGCGGTGCAGAGCGCTGACGTAGTGGAGCGCCACGGCGGCGGCCTGTTGTCGCAGGCGTGACCGGCAACAGCGCCGGCAATCCGCCGGCACGGCCTTCAAGCCGTGCCGGCGGACGATCTCGCGCATGGTGCGCTCGATGCCTTCCCGCTCGGCGGCGTTCAAGTGAGAAAAGAACTCGTTGACGCGCGCATGACTGCCGTGGCGAAGGCGCAAGGCACAGCCGCCGGGGATCGCGCGAGGGCCGCGCTGTCGCGCGGTGCGGCTATTGCTTTGCTGGCAGCAGACCCAATTGGCCGCCGATGATGCGGTCGACGAGCCGCTTGGGCATCGCCCGCGCCAGGAAGTCCTGCAGCGGCTGGCGCGAGACCGCGTAACGCACCTTCGGATGCGCGACGGTCAGCGCGTGGTGCACCGCCGAGCCGAGGCGCTCCGGCGGCAGCCCTTTTTTGCCGGCCGCCAGCATGTAGCTGCGCAAACGTTGCAGCGGCGGTCCGTAAGGGGTCCCGACAAAGGGCGTGACGTCGGCCTCTTCCGCCTTGTCCCAGATCGGCGTCGCCACCGAGCCGGGCGCGATGACGACGACGTCGATTCCGAACAGCAGCAGCTCCCGCCGCAGGCTTTCCGACAAGCCTTCGATCGCGAACTTCGAGGCGCAATAAGGCGCCAGGAACGGCGTGGCGACGCGCCCGCCGACCGAGCCGATATTGACGATGCGGCCGGGCCGGCCCAAGCGAGCGGGATCGGTGCCGATGAGCGGCGCGAAGGCTTTGGTGACGATGACTACGCCGGTCAGATTGACCTCGATCTGATGGCGAAATTCGCCGATGGGCAGTGCGAGCAGCGGCCCGGCGACCGCGATGCCGGCATTGTTGACCAATCCGTCCAAGGTCGCACCCGCAAGTTCCGCCCGCACCTGGGCGGCCGCCGCGTTGACGGCGGCCTCGTCGGTCACGTCGAACAGCAGCGGCACGAAGCTTTCGCCGAACTCCGCCGAAAGACGTTCGGCGTCCGCCACTTTGCGCACGCTGCCGAACACCCGAAAGCCGTTCTTGATGAGAACTTTCGTCGCGCTCCAGCCGATGCCGGTGGACGTTCCCGTGATCACGACGCTGGGCATTGCTGATGGCTCCTGGGAAGGATTGGTGGCGGGGTCCGTCGGATTGCTTTACGCGTTCTGACCGGCAACGTTCTTTACTCGCAACATGTCAGGCGTGGATGAACCGCAGGCAAGTCTGTTTGCAAATCTGTTTCCAAGTCTGCTTGGCTTTGACTTTGGTCGTGGCGTCCACGTCCGCACGGGCGGATGCGGGCGACGGCTTCGCGACGTTCCTGGCGCAGCTTTGGCCGGATGCGGCCGCGCGCGGCATCGACCGCGCGACATTCACGCGCGCCTTTGCCGGAGTGACGCCCGACCCCGGCGTGCTCGCGGCGATGCGGCGGGAGCCCGAATACGGCAAGCCGTACGCCGCCTATCTTAGCGGCCTGGTCTCGCCCTCGCGCATCGCCATCGGCCAGCGCAAAATGGCGCAGTTCGCCGATACGATCGGCGCGGTCGAGCGCGCCTACGGCGTCGACAAGGCGGTGCTGGTCAGCATCTGGGGCGTGGAATCCTCCTTCGGCGAAGCGCCGGCGCACTGGGACGTGTTTCGCTCGCTGGCGACACTCGCTCAGGCGGGCTTTCAGCACCCGCTGTTCCGGGACGAATTGCTGAGTGCGCTGAAAATGTTGCACGACGATCCTCTACCGCGAAGCGAGTTCGTCGGCTCCTGGGCCGGCGCGATGGGACAGGCGCAATTCCTACCGTCGAGCTATTTGCGCTACGCCGTCGATTTCGACGGCGACGGCCGCGCGGACATCTGGCACAGCGTCCCCGACATCTTGGCCTCGATCGCGAATTACCTGCAGAAATCCGGCTGGCGGCCCGGGCTGCCGTGGGGCGTCGAGGTTGTCGTGCCGCCGGGCTTCGATTACCGGCAAAGCCGCGGCACGTTCGCCGACTTCGCGCGGCGCGGCTTTCGGCGCGCCGACGGCGAGCCGTTTCCGGCGACGGCCGACGCGGTGATCTTGTTTTTTCCGAGCGGCGGCGCCGGCCCGGCTTTTCTCGTCACCGGCAATTTCGTCGTGCTCAAGCGTTACAATGATTCCGACGCCTATGCCCTTGCAGTGGGGGCGCTTTCGGACCGGCTGCGCGGCGCCGGACCGATCCGCGCGGCATGGCCCCGCGACGACGTCCAGCCGTCACGCCACGAGCGCGTCGCGCTGCAGCGCCGGCTCGCCGACTTGGGCTATGCGGTCAACGATTTCACCGGGCATTTGGATTTCGACCAGCGAGACGCCATCCGCGCGCTCGAGCAGCGCTTCGGCATGATCCCCGATGGTCACCCCAGTCCGCCCTTCCTCGCCCGTCTCGGCGTCCGCAGCCCGTGATGAGTGCCGCGCCTATCCTTAAGAACGCGCGCCGTGCGCTCACGCGACAGCTTCGGCCTCGACCACGATTGTCGTGACGCTCTCGCAACGCTGGCACCGGTAGGTGCGCAATTCCGGCAACGCGCCGAGCTTCGGAACCGTCCGGGCGAGCTTCATCCTCGCACCGCAGTGCTCGCAGACTTGGCAAGGGGTTCCTTCGCTGGACATGTTTGATCTCCGAAAGCGCACGCCGCCGTCCGCTTCTGATGCGTCGCGATGGGTCCTACTTGGCGCGCGCGGCGCCATTCCTCAATTCAGGATGTGCCCCTAAGGGCCGCAACGGAGTGCAGCGGCCGCGGCGCCGTCAGCCACGGCGAGCGGGGGCCGCGCGCTTGCAAACAATTGGCCGCGAAAGGCTTCTTTTTCCGCTCGCACGCCTAGGCGGGCGCGCCGCATGCGACCTTACGCTGCATCCGGCGCGCTCAGCCCGGTCCGCCGTTCGCCCGGCCGCTCCAGGTCTGGGAAACCTGGTCGGCTTCCAATCGCGCCATGTCGAGGAGATACGCAAGCGTATCGAGATTATGGCTCTTGGCCAGCCGCGCCAATTCGGTGATCATTGACGCGATGTAGAGCGCGGTGTCGGGCATTTCAGCCGGCTGTTCTCGCTCGGAGTTCATGACGTTCCCATTCCCCGCCTCCCGATTCCGGGGCCCGGCGGCATGTCGATACTCTTTTCTAGATACATCGGCAAAAAAATCAACCGGGAGACGTGCGTTCTCCGCAACCGGAATTATTTCGCTGCGACGGCAACTTGCCGCGTTCCGGGCGGTTTTTCGGGTCAACTGGCCCTGCCCCGGCGGCGCGGAATATTTGACAGGCGGGGGCCCATTACCCATGTTCGCGGCGGCCCGGCGGACCCAATGGCCGCCGCAAGCGCGTAAAAACCACGTAAAATCAACGGGTTTTCATGAATCTCGTGCTCGTCGAATCGCCCGCCAAGGCGAAAACGATCAATAAGTATCTCGGCCGCGGCTTCGAGGTTCTGGCCTCGTTCGGCCATGTCCGCGACCTGCCGGCGAAGGACGGCTCGGTCGATCCCGACGCCGATTTCCGCATGCTCTGGGAGATCGACCCCAAGGCGCAAAAGCGCCTCAACGACATCGCGCGCGCGGTCAAGGATGCGGACAAGCTCATTCTCGCCACCGACCCCGACCGCGAGGGCGAGGCGATTTCCTGGCACGTGCTCGAGATCCTGAAGCAGAAGAAGGCGCTCGGCACGCAGACGGTCGAACGCGTCGTGTTCAACGCCATCACCAAGCAGGCGGTGACCGAGGCGATGAAGCATCCGCGCGTCATCGACCAGGCGCTGGTCGATGCCTATCTGGCGCGCCGGGCCCTCGATTATCTCGTCGGCTTCACGCTGTCGCCGGTCCTGTGGCGCAAGCTGCCGGGCGCGCGCTCGGCCGGACGGGTGCAGTCGGTCGCGCTGCGGCTCGTCTGCGACCGCGAGCTCGAGATCGAAAAATTCGTCCGCCGCGAATATTGGTCGATCGTGGCGACGCTGGCGACGCCGCGCAACGAGACGTTCGAGGCCCGCCTCGTCGGCGCCGACGGACAGAAGCTGCAGCGGCTCGACATCGGCTCGGGCGCCGAGGCGGAGGCCTTCAAGGAAGCGCTCGAGACCGCCGCCTTCTCCGTGACCTCGGTCGAGGCGCGGCCGCAGAAGCGCCATCCGCAGCCGCCCTTCACCACCTCGACCCTGCAGCAGGAAGCAAGCCGCAAGCTCGGCTTCGCCCCCGCCCACACCATGCGCGTGGCGCAGCGCCTTTACGAAGGCGTGGACATCGGCGGCGAAACGGTCGGCCTCATCACTTATATGCGGACCGACGGCGTGCAGATCGCCAGCGAGGCCATTACCGCCGCGCGCAGCGTGATCGGCCAGGATTACGGCGCCCGCTACGTCCCAGGCGCACCGCGGCGCTACGAGACCAAGGCCAAGAACGCCCAGGAAGCGCACGAAGCGATCCGCCCGACCGAGCTTTCCCGGCGGCCGGCCGAGACCAAACGCCACCTCGATCCCGACCAGGCCAAGCTTTACGAATTGATCTGGCTGCGCACCATCGCGAGCCAGATGGAATCGGCCGAGCTCGAACGCACCACCGTCGATATCGCTGCGAAGGTCGCGAGCCGGCTCCTGGATCTGCGCGCGACCGGAACGGTGGTGAAATTCGACGGCTTCCTCGCGCTCTACCAGGAAGGCCGCGACGAGGATTCGGACGACGAGGAGGCCCGCCGCCTGCCCGCAATGAGCGCCGGCGAACACCTCGACAAGCGTGCCATCGCCGCGACCCAGCATTTTACCGAACCGCCGCCGCGCTATTCGGAAGCCTCCCTCGTCAAGCGCATGGAAGAACTCGGCATCGGCCGGCCGTCGACCTATGCCTCGATCCTGCAGGTGCTCAAGGACCGCCAATATGTGCGGCTCGACAAGCGCCGGCTCTATCCGGAGGACCGCGGCCGCATCGTCGTCGCGTTCCTGGAAAGTTTTTTTGCCAAATACGTCGAGTATGATTTCACCGCCTCGCTCGAAGAGCAGCTCGATCTGATCTCGAACCACGAGATCGCCTGGCGCGACGTGCTGCGCGATTTTTGGCGCGACTTCATCGGCGCGGTCGGCGAGATCAAGGACTTGAAGATCTCGGAGGTCATCGACGCGCTCGATGCGCTCCTGGCGCCGCATCTGTTCCCGCCGCGCGCCGACGGCGGCGACCCGCGGCAATGTCCGACCTGCGCCAACGGGCGGCTGACCCTGAAACTCTCCAAGTTCGGCGCCTTCATCGGCTGCTCGAACTATCCCGAGTGCCGCTATACCCGGTCGCTGTCGGTATCGGGCGAAGGCGGCGCCGCCGAGATCGGCACCAAGAAGCTCGGCGTCGATCCGGCGAGCGGCCTCGACGTGACGCTGCGCAGCGGCCGTTTCGGTCCCTATGTGCAGCTCGGCGAGGGCGCCGAGGGCGAGAAGCCCAAGCGCGCCAGCCTGATGAAAGGCATGACGCCGGACGATGTCGATCTTCCCCGCGCGCTGGCTTTGCTGTCATTGCCGCGCGAAGTCGGCCGCCATCCCGAGGACGGCGAGCCGATCAAGGCCGGCGTCGGCCGGTTCGGCCCCTATGTCCAGCACGGCAAGACCTACGCCAGCCTCGAGGCCGGCGACGACGTGTTCCACATCGGTCTCAACCGCGCGGTGACGCTGATCGCGGAAAAGCTCGCCAAGGGCCCGCGGCGCGGCCGCTTCGGCGCCGATCCCGGCAAGCCGGTCGGCGAACATCCGACCAAGGGCGGGATGATCGTCGCCAAGAACGGCCGCTACGGCCCCTATGTCAGCCACAACGGCGTCAACGCCACGCTGCCGCGCGACAAGACGCCGGAGACGATCACGCTCGAGGAGGCCGCGGCGCTGATCGACGCGCGCGCCGAGCACGCTCCCGCCCCGCACGCGCGGCCGCGCAAGGCCGCCAAGCGCGCTGCGCCTGGCGGCGCGCGTGCCCCCAAAAAACCATCCGCCAAGGGCGCGCCGCCCAAACGGCCCGCCGCCAAAGCATCACGCAAGACCAAACAAGCTGCCGAATAACCGACCAAACGGGCAGCGCACCACGGACAAAACCGCCGGTCAGCGCCCGATGAAACAAAAAGGCCTTCCCTCCCGCGAAGAGCTGGTCGCCTTCGTCCGCGAGCATGCCGGCAAGGTCGGCACCCGCGAGATCGCCCGCGCCTTCGGCGCCAAGAACGCCGACCGGGCGGCGCTCAAGCAGATGCTGCGCGAGCTCGCCGATCAAGGTCAGATCGAGCACCGCCGCAAGCGCGTCCATCACGGCGGCACCCTGCCCTCGGTGGTGCTCACCGACATTACCGGCCGCGACGCCGACGGCGAGCTTCTGGCAAAGCCGACGGAATGGGACGAGGACGCGCACGGCGCTCCCCCGGTCATCCACATCCTGACCCCGCGTCGCGCCAAGCCTGGCGAAGTCGCCGGCGTCGGTGATCGCGCGCTGATCCGCATCGAGCGCTCCGACGAAGACGGCGCCAGCGGCCGCGTCATCAAGCTGATCGACCGCGCCAAGCACCGCGCGCTCGGAATACTCCGCAGCGTGCCGAACGGCGGCGTCCGCCTTGTGCCGATCGACAAAAAGCAGCTCGGCCGCGAGATCAGCATCGCGCCCGACGCGACGGGAGGCGCGGAGGATGGCGATCTCGTCGCCGTCGAGGTTTCGCGCCAGGGCCGGTTCGGGCTGACAATCGGCAAGGTGGTGGAGCGGCTCGGCTCGCTCAGGAGCGAAAAGGCGGTGAGCCTGATCGCCATCCACGCCCACGGCATTCCGCATACCTTCAGCCGCGCCGTACTGGCGGAAGCCGACGCCGCGCGGCCGGGCGCGTTTGCCGACCACGAGGACTGGCGCGACGTGCCGTTTGTCACCATCGACCCGCCCGACGCCAAGGACCATGACGACGCCGTCCACGCCGTGCCCGACCCCGACCCGCGCAATCCGGGCGGCCATGTGGTGACCGTCGCCATTGCCGACGTGGCCCACTATGTGCGGCCGGGCTCGGCGCTCGACCGCGCTGCGGTCGAACGCGGCAATTCGGTCTATTTCCCCGACCGCGTCGTGCCGATGCTGCCGGAGCGCATCTCCAACGATCTGTGCTCGCTGCGGCCCAACGAAGATCGCCCGGCGCTTGCGGTGCGCATGGTGATCGACGCCGACGGCCGCAAGCGCTCGCACACATTTCATCGTGTCGTGATCCGCTCCGCCGCGCGGCTCAGTTACGAAGAGGCTCAGTTTGCCGTCGGCGGCCGGCCCGACGAGGTCACCGAGCCGATCGTGGAAAAAATCCTGGCGCCGCTCTACGCCGCCTACCGCGCCGTGCGTCACGCCCGCGATGAGCGCAGCCCGCTCGATCTGGAAATTCCCGAGCGCAAGATCGTGCTGAAATCCGACGGCATGGTCGACCGCGTCATCATCCCGCAGCGGCTCGAAGCGCACCGGCTGATCGAGGAATTCATGATCCTCGCCAATGTCGCCGCCGCCGAAACCTGCGAGAGAGCGCGCACCCCCCTCGTCTACCGCGTGCACGACGAGCCGACGATGGAGAAGCTCACTTCGCTGCGCGAGTTCCTGGCGACGCTCGACATTTCGTTGCCCAAGGCCGGCGCGCTGCGGCCGGATGCGTTCAACCGCATCCTGGAGCGGGTCAAGGGCCGCGACGTCGAGCGGCTCGTCAACGAGGTCGTGCTGCGCAGCCAGGCGCAGGCGGAATATGCGCCGGAAAATTACGGCCATTTCGGCCTCAATCTGCGCCGCTACGCCCATTTCACCTCGCCGATCCGCCGCTACGCCGATCTGATCGTGCACCGCTCGCTCATTCGCGCGCTCAAGCTCGGCCCCGACGGCCTGCCCGCGGAAATCGATGTCCGCGCGCTCGCCGAAATTGCCGCCAACATCTCGGCGACCGAGCGCCGCGCCATGAAGGCCGAACGGGAGACCGCAGACCGGCTGATCGCGCATTTCCTCGCTGACCGCGTCGGCGCGACTTTCGACGGCCATATTTCCGGGGTGACGCGCGCCGGCCTGTTCGTCGAACTCGACGAGACCGGCGCCGACGGCTTTATTCCCGCCCGCCTGATCGGCGACGAATACTACCGCTTCAACGAGGCCGGCCGCGCTTTCGTCGGCCATGCCGAGACGTTCAGGCTCGGCGATCCGGTGACGGTCGAACTGGTGGAAGCAGCGCCCATCGCCGGGGCGTTGCGTTTCAAGCTCGTACGCGGCGAACATCCCGGTGCCGCGGCGCCGAAACGCAAAACTGGACACACCCCTTCGCGCGGGCGCACAAACGAGCGTCCCTCCAAGCGAAAGCGCAAAGCGAAGCCTTCTCGTAAGTGAAATAACAGCATTCGGGCGCAAATCCTCCCATGACCAACCAAATCGACCGCATGGTCACGCGCGGAACGGCGGCCGACCGCGCCGAACGGCTCACCAAAACCATCCGCGATCAGTCGTTTCCCAACGTCAAGCCGCGCGATTCCGCGACGCTGATCCTGATCGACCGCGCCGAGCCGGTGCCGAAAGTGCTGCTCGGCCGGCGCCACACCCGACACAAATTCGCGCCCGGCCAGTTCGTGTTTCCCGGCGGCCGCGTCGAGGCGACCGACCGCAAGATGCCGACCGCGGCGCCCTTGCATGTCCGCGATACCGAACGGCTGATGGCGCAGGTCAAGCGGCCGAGCCCCGCCAAGGCCGCCGCCTATGCGCTCGCGGCGGTGCGCGAGACCTACGAAGAGACCGGCCTGATGCTGGGCGCCCGCGCCAACGGCGCGATCGGCGCCGTGCCCGACGCCTGGCGGCCGTTCGCCGACGCCGGCATTCTGCCCGACCTCGGCGCCATCCATTTCGTCGCCCGCGCCATTACCCCGCCCAACCGGCCGCGGCGGTTCGACAGCCGCTTCTTTTCCGCCGACGTCTCCGCCATCGCCCACCGGGTCGAAGGCCTGGTCGGGCCGGACGCCGAACTCGTGGAACTGGTCTGGCTGCCGATCACCGACGCCCACCGCCTCGATATGCCCGGCGTGACCGCGGTAGTGCTCGAGGAGCTGCGCGACCGCATCGCCGCCGGCATGAGCCACGACCATCCCGTCCCGCTTTACCGCATGCTGCACAAGCGCTTTTCGCGCCAAGCCTTGTGAAGCACACTTCGCTGTCTTGATGGTCTGGCAAAGGTCAAGTGGCGCGCTGCTGAAGGCGCGCGCTTTCGAAACGGAATGCAGCAATGTGGGGCTTTGAAGAGATTCTCGGGCTGATCGCCGATTGGCTTGGCCTCGATCTGCGCGTCATGTCGCCGGCGAAGATGATCCTTGTCGTCGTGGTCTATTCCGGCCTCGGGTTGCTTTTTCTGCTCGGCGGAACCTACGTCATCGTCACGCACCGCGACGACGGCGTCGCCATTTTGGCCGGAGCGGCTGTGGCGATCCTCGGTGCCGCCTACCTTGCGCGCATAACCGTCAACTTGGCTGACGTCATTAGACAGCGGCGCAGGTGACTGCGCGGCGAATGCGCGCCGGCCCGACCGCCTCCGCTACCTAGCGCCGTCACTCCCTTCTGCCGCCAGCACGCCGATTTCGCTGCAAATCCCGCGATTTGGCCGCGTTTCCTTGACTTTCGGGGCGCGGCGACTAGGTTGCGGCCAAACTCAACGCCAGAATATCGAGGTCCGACCATGGCCAAGACCGCCACGATCAAGGTGAAGCTCGTCTCCAGCGCCGACACCGGCTTTTATTACGTGACGCGCAAGAACTCGCGCACGATGACCGACAAGCTCGTCAAGAAGAAGTACGACCCGGTCGCCAAGAAGCACGTCGAATTCCGCGAAGCCAAGATCAAGTAAGCGTCGCGACCGGGCCGCTCGATGCTGTTCGAGGGTTTCCGGCGCGATCGGATCCGCGTTGGCGACGTCGAAATCAATTTCGTGACGGCCGGCCACGGCCCGCCGGTTCTTCTGCTCCACGGTTTTCCGCAAAACCTGGCGATGTGGGCGAAGGTCGCGCCGGTGTTGGCGCGCGGCCACACCGTGGTCTGTGCCGATCTGCGCGGCTACGGCTCCTCCTCGAAGCCGAAATGCGCGCCCGACAATTCAAATTATTCGTTCCGCGCGCTGGCGAACGACCAGGTCGGGCTCATGCGGGCGCTGGGCTTCGAGCGCTTTCACGTCATCGGCCATGATCGCGGCGGGCGGACCGGCCACCGCATGGCGCTCGACCACCCCGACGCGGTGCGCTCGCTCGCGGTATTGGACATCGTCCCGACCTACGTGATGTTCATGGAGACCAACCGGCATGTCGCCGGCGCCTATTGGCATTGGTATTTCCTGTCGCAGCCGGAGCCGTTCCCGGAGCGGCTGATCGGCGCCGACCCCGACTTCTTCTACGAGACGTGCCTCGTCGGCTGGGGCGCGAGCAAGCTTGCGGATTTCGACCCGGAGATGCTCGCCGAATACCGGCGCTCTTGGCGCGACGCCGGCATGATCCACGGCTCCTGCTCGGACTACCGCGCCGGCGCGACCATCGATCTCGACCTTGACGGCGCCGACATCGACAACAAGGTCCACTGTCCGACCCTGGTCGTTTGGGGCTCAGCCGGCGTGATCCAGAAATACTTCGACATCGCCGCCGCCTGGCGCGCGCGCTGCACGGCGGTGTCGACCGCGACGCTGCCGGGCGGCCATTTCTTCATCGACCGGTTCCCCGACGAGACGGCGCTGATCCTCGATCAATTCCTGCGCAATCCGGGTCGCTGAAAGTCCCGGTTAGTCTAACCAGCAAGACTCGCAGCCAATGCGAAGTGGCCGGCTTAAAGGTGGCCGGCCGGGAGCGGTGTCATGAGGAGGCCACTCGCACCGCCCCCGTGCCGGCCGAACCCCACGGACCCAGGAGATGCGGCGGACCTGAGCATTCCGTAGGGTTATCAAACTTCAGTCGATCAAACTGGGTCGATCAAACAGGCTCTATAAACGCGCATTCGCCCCAACCCGGCCGGATTTCCCGGCTCGCTGGGAAGGCGCCTGTATTGCTGATTGCCCGCACAAAGCTACCGCAACGGCCAAGAAAATCAACCGCCAAAGTTCCGCCAAAATGACGGATTCCGGCCGCCCTGGATTCGTGATGAAATCTCAGTTTGTGGCGGCTGGAACTGCGCCACCGCGGGAACTCTACGGAAGAAGCCCTACGCGGCGTCGGGCACGACCCGGTTGCGGCCGTCGCGCTTGGCCCGGTAGAGCGCCTGGTCGGCGCGCTTGAGCACGGCCGCGGCATTGTCGTCGCGCCCGCGCAGCGCCGCGATGCCGACCGAGATCGTGACCGGAATGGTGCGCGAGCCGCGATCGATCGCGAACGGCTCGGCGGCGATGCGCCGCCGCAGGCGCTCCGCCACCATGGCGGCCACCGCCATGTCCGTCTCCGGCATGATCACGACAAACTCCTCGCCGCCGTAGCGGCAGGCGAGATCGATGCCGCGGATCGAGCGCTTGATGCGCAGCGCGAAGTCGCGCAGCACGTCGTCGCCGGCGTCGTGGCCGTAATTGTCGTTGACCGATTTGAAATAGTCGATGTCGAGCACCAGCGCCGCCAGCGGCTTGCCGCGCGACGCCGCCTGCTCGATCAGGGTGCCGAGATGGGTTTCCATGTAGCGGCGGTTGAACAGGCCGGTGAGCGCGTCGGTGATCGCCATTTCGATCGAAAGCTGCACATTGTCGCGCAGCCGCTCGGAGTAGCGGCGCTTGCGCACCTGCGTGCGCGCCCGCGCCAGCAACTCGTTCTTGTCGATCGGGCGCATCAGATAGTCGTTCACGCCGATTTCGAGGCCGCGCATCATGCGGGCGTGGTTGTCGGGCTCGGTGACGGCGAGGATCGGCATGTTGCGGGTGCGATCGAGCGAGCGCACCTGGCTGCACAGCCGCAGCGCATCGAAATTCTCCAGCCCAAGCGAAACGATCAGCAGGTCGAAATTGCCGTCGGCGGCGTGGAACAGCGCTTCGGCCGGATTGGGCTCGACCTCGACGGTGTGTTCGGTCCCGAGCATCGCAGCGATGCGCTCGGACGAGGCCGCGCGGTCGTCGACGATGAGCACGCGCCCGCCGCGGCCGGTGTCGGCGACCGCCTCGCGTTCCGGCGATTCGATGCCGATGTCGCGCGAGGTGAGAGCGCGCATGCGCAGTTCGTCGGTCACCATCTTGAGCCGGGTGAGCTGCCGCACCCGAGCGATCAGAGCGAGTTCCGGGATCGGCTTGGTCAGAAAATCGTCGGCGCCGGCTTCGAGGCCGCGCACCCGGTCGGACGGCTGGTCCAGCGCGGTGACCATGACCACGGGAATGTGATGGGTGACCGGGTTGGTCTTGAGCCGCCGGCAGACCTCGAACCCGTCCATGTCGGGCATCATCACGTCGAGCAGGACGAGGTCGCACTCGGCGCGTTCGCAGATCGCCAGCGCCTCTTCCCCGCTCATCGCGGTGACGACGTCGAAATATTCGGCCGACAGTCGCGCTTCCAGGAGCTTGACGTTGGCCGGGATGTCGTCAACCACGAGAACGCGGGCTGTCATTGCGATCCTATGGGTTGCCGAGGAAATGCCGCACCGTCTCGATGAACTTGGCGACCGAGATCGGCTTCGACAGATAGGCCTCGCAGCCGCCCTCGCGGATGCGCTCCTCGTCGCCCTTCATCGCGAAGGCGGTGACGGCGACGACCGGGATGTGCTTGAGTTCCTGGTCGTCCTTGAGCCATTTGGTGACCTCGAGGCCGGAGACTTCGGGCAATTGGATGTCCATCAGGATCAGATCGGGCCGGTATTTGCGCGCGAGATCGAGCGCCTCGATGCCGCTGCGCGTCCCCACCGTGGTGTAGCCGTGAGCTTCCAACAGATCATGGAAGAGCTTCATATTCAGCTCATTGTCCTCCACGATCAGGACGGTCTTCGCCATCCCTCGTCCCTTCTGTCCCCGACCGTTCTGTCCCGAAGCCAACGCCCACCGCGCGATGAGCCGGGCGCGCCGGAAAAGCCGCAGCGCCCAGCGGCTACAACCTAGTCCCGATTTGTTACGGAAAGGCAAATGCAACCCAATGAAGGCGCCCGTGCGGCCGAGCCGAGAAACCGCGGAAAACCTGGCGATTCAGGCGCTTTCCTTCCTCGCCGCCGAGCCTGAGCGGCTCGCCGGATTTCTTAACATGACCGGAATCGCGGCCGAGGATATCCGCGCGGCGGCGCGGGAGCCCCGCTTTCTCGCCGGGGTTTTGGAGCATATGCTCGGCAACGAGGGTCTTTTGATCGCTTTCGCGGCCGACGCCGGCATCGATCCGGCCGAGGTCGCGCGCGCGAGCGCCGCATTAGGCGGTTCGGGAAAACGCGACGTGCCGTGAGCCAAAGCTTCTGCCGCGATTGCCTCGCCGACGCGGCGCCGCGAGCCGTGCGCTGCGCCGCCTGCGGCTCGCCGCGGCTGCTGCGCCATGCCGAACTCGACCGCCTCGCCATCGCCCACATCGATTGCGACGCCTTCTACGCCACCATCGAGAAGCGCGACGATCCGTCGCTCGCCGCCGAGCCGGTGATCATCGGCGGCGGACGCCGCGGCGTCGTCGCTACCGCCTGCTATGTCGCGCGCACGTTCGGGGTCAAATCGGCGATGCCGATGTTCGAGGCCTTGCGGCTGTGCCCGCAGGCGCGCGTGGTCCGCCCGAACATGGACAAATACGCCCGCGTCGGCCGCGAGGTGCGCCAGCTGATGTTTGATTTGACGCCGCTGGTCGAGCCTTTGTCGATCGACGAGGCGTTTCTCGATCTTTCCGGCACCGAGCGCCTGCACGGGCTGATCCCCGCGAAGGTGCTGGCGCGCTTTGCCGGAGAGGTCGAACAGAAAATCGGCATCACCGTCTCGATCGGGCTCTCCTGCAACAAATTCCTCGCCAAGATCGCCTCCGACCTCGACAAACCGCGCGGCTTCGCGGTGATGGGCGCGAGCGAGGCGCCGGCGTTCCTGGCGCCGAAGCCGGTGGGCTTCATCTTCGGCGTCGGCAAGGCGAGCGCCGCGCGGCTCGCGCGCGACGGCTTCCACCGCATCGCCGACCTGCAGCAGGCGAGCGAAATCGAAATGATGCGCCGCTACGGCGAAGAAGGCCGCCGCCTCGCCCGCCTCGCCCGCGGCATCGACCCCCGTAGGGTTTCCGCCGACCGCGAAACCAAGAGCGTGTCCGCCGAGACGACCTTCGAGCGCGATTTGTCCGACTTCGGCGCGCTGGAACGCATTCTGTGGAACCAGGCGGAAGAAGTTTCGGCGCGGCTCAAGGACAAGGCGCTCGCCGGCGCGACCGTCACCCTGAAGCTCAAGACCGCCGATTTCAAGCTCCGCACCCGCGCCCATTCCTTCGCGGCGCCGACCCAGCTCGCCGGAAAAATCTTCGCCGCCGCCAAGCAACTGCTCGAGCGCGAGACCGACGGCACCAAATTCCGCCTGCTCGGCGTCGGCGTCAGCGCGCTCGCCCCGGCGGAAGAAGCCGACCCCGCCGACTTCGTCGACGCGCGTGCGGCGGAGGCCGAGCACGCCGTCGACCGCGTCCGCGCCCGTTTCGGCGACGACGCGGTGATCAGGGGGCTGGCATTCGAGCGGCGGAAGGATTGAATTTGCGACGATCCGGCGGAATTTACGCCAATTGACAGTGGCGGATTTGACGGAACCGTGATTGGCCTGCCTAACTTGATTCGAGAAAATAGGTTAGCCTGCCAGCCCGACACCGATGACCCGTAAGGTCCGGTTTCCAACCGAAGAGAGCCAGTATGATCACGCTCACGGTCAATGGAGCACGCTACGATATCGATCTCGAACCGGATACGCCGCTCCTCTGGGCGTTGCGCGATGCCGTCGGACTGACCGGCACGAAATTCGGCTGCGGGATCGCCCAGTGCGGCGCCTGCACCGTCCATGTCAATGGCCGCGCGATGCGCTCCTGCTCGGTGCCGATCGGCACCGTCTCCGGCGCGAGCGTCGTCACCATCGAAGGGCTTTCGCCCGACGGCAAGCACCCGGTGCAGCAGGCCTGGCTGTCCGAGGACGTGCCGCAATGCGGCTACTGCCAATCCGGGCAGATCATGGCGGCCGTCTCGTTTCTCGGGCAGTACCCGAACCCGACTGACGCCGAGATCGATGCGAACATCACCAACATCTGCCGTTGCGGCACCTATGAACGGCTGCGCCGCGCGATCCATCGCGCCGCCGACATGATGAAAGCGTGAAGGTTAAAGCGATGAACATCAATCTCACCCGCCGCTATTTCCTCCTCACCGCAACCAGCGCCGCCGGTGGCTTGATGCTCGGCATCGGCACCGGTCTCACCGATGCAAAAGCCGCGACTGTCGTGGCGCAGCCGTGGAACGAAGACAACGCCTACGCCGCCAACGAGATCGACGCGTGGATCGCCATCGATCCCGACGATTCCATCCTGATCCGTTATCAACGTTCGGAGATGGGCCAGGGCAGCATGACCGCGCTGCCGATGATGATTACCGAAGAACTCAACTGCGATTGGTCGAAGGTCCGTATCGAATACGCTTCCGCCAACCGCAATCTCCGCGACAACAAGGTCTACGGCGACATGTTCTCGCACGGCAGCCGCTCGGTACGGGCCTCGCAAAAGAAAATGCAGCAGGTCGGAGCGAGCGGACGCGAACGCCTGATCGCGGCTGCGGCCGCGCGATGGAATGTGCCGGCGTCGGAATGCACAGCAGCGTCGAGTGTCGTCACCCACGGCCCGTCGGGACGCACGCTGCGCTATGGCGAACTGACGGCGGATGCCGCGAAGATAAAGCTGGCGCAGGAACCCGCGATCAAAACCCCCGATCAATTCACGTTCATCGGCAAGCCGATGCCGCGCGTCGACGTGGTGCACAAGATCGACGGTTCCGCCACATTCGGCATCGACGCGAAGGTGCCGGGCATGGTCTTCGCCGCCATCAATGCCTGCCCCGTTCCCGGCGGCAAATTGAAGAGCGTCGACGAGACGGCGCTCGGGAGCGCGCCCGGCGTGCTTGCGGTCGTCAAGCTTGATAATGCCGTCGCGGTGGTCGCCGAAGGCAGCTATTGGCGCGCCAAGCAGGCGCTCGCCCGCCTCCAGCCGGAATGGGATGGCGGCGAGGCCGCCTCAACCGACAGCGACAAACTCTCCCGGGAGTTTCGCACGGCGCTGAACGAGACGATGCTGTCCGCACGCAATGACGGCGATGTCGATCAGGCGTTGGCGGGCGGTGCGAAGACATTCGAGGCGATTTACGAGACGCCCTACCTATCGCATTCGCCGATGGAGCCGATGAACGCGACAGTGCACCTGCAAGCCGACCGCCTCGACGTGTGGGTCGGCACGCAGGACGCCGCCGAAGCGACGGAGGCCGCGGCCAAAGCCGCGGGCCTTAAGCCCGAACAGGTCTATGTGCACAACGGCTTTATCGGCGGCGGGTTCGGACGGCGCGACGCGAACGATGAGGTCGCTCAGGCGATCGCCATCGCCAAAATCGTGCAAAAGCCGGTCAAGCTGGTGTGGACCCGCGAGGAAGACACAAGGCAGGACAAATTCCGTCCCCATGCGGTGGTCGCCTTCAAAGCCGCGGCAGGCGCCGACGGAATGCCGACCGCGTGGTCGATGCGCGTCGTCACCTCGTCGATCTTCGACAGCGTCGGCATCAAGCGGCCGCCGAACAAACTGGAACCCCAAGCCACCGCGGGATTGACCGACAACGGCTACAAGGTGCCGAACACCCGCGTCGAGGCGCTGATCAAAAATACGCATCTGCCGGTCTGGTTCTGGCGCGCGCCGGGCTCCAACCAGCATGTGTTCGCGCTCGAGAGCTTTCTCGACGAGATTGCGTCAGGAAGCGGCCTCGATCCTTATCAGGTGCGGCGAAAGCTTCTCGAAGGCAAGCCGGACTGGCTCAAGGTGCTCGACACGGCGGCGGAAAAGGGCGATTGGGGTAAGCCGCTGCCGCGCGGTACCGGGCGCGGCATCGCCATCTGCGAAGACACCGACAGCCTTTGCGCCCAGGTGGCCGAAGTCACCGTCAAGCCGAACGGCGATTTGAAAGTCGATCGCGTCACCGTCGCGCTCGACACGCGCTACATGGTCAATCCCCAGACCATTGCCGAACAGGCAGAGGGCAGCGTGATCTTCGGCCTGAGCGCCGCCCTGTTCGGCAAGATCACGATCAAGAACGGCGTTCCGGTGCAGGGAAATTTCGACAGCTACCGGATGGTGCGGCTGGCCGAGGCGCCGAAGATCGACGTCCACCTGGTGCCCAGCGGTGGCAAGGTCTGGGGCGGCGCCGGCGAAGCCGGAACGCCGCCAATCGCCGGCGCGGTGGCGAACGCGATATTCGCCGCCACCGGCAAGCGCATTCGCACGCTGCCGATCATGGATCACGATCTATCGTACACCGCAGCCTGACGCTTGCCGTGCCGGCTCCGCGGGCGCAGATGAAATCCCGTCCTCAATTTCGATGAGGGGTCGCTTGCGGCCGCTCAGGAAGCATTCAACACAATCATGAGTCAATTCCGGCTTCTTGCCCAGCTTCTTGCCCAGCTACTTGCCAGCGTCTCCGTGTTGCTGTCGTGCGCAGGTTCGCCATTGCATGCACAAGAGACGCAGGCACCGACCAGCAAAGGCGAATATCTCGCGCGCGCCGGTGATTGCGTCGCCTGCCATTCCGCCAAAGGCGGCAAAGCCTTCGCCGGCGGACTGAAGATGGGCACCCCGATGGGGACGATCTATTCGACCAACATCACGCCGGACCCCGAGACCGGCATCGGCAATTATTCGCTGGCGGATTTCGATCGCGCGGTGCGCTCCGGCGTCGCCAAGGATGGGCATCATCTTTATCCGGCAATGCCCTATCCTTCCTATGCCAAGATCACCGACGATGATCTCGAGGCGCTCTACACTTTCTTCATGAACGACGTGCCGGCGGTAAACGAACCAAACAAACCAAACGAGATTCCCTGGTATTTGAGTCCGCGCTGGCCGCTGGCGATCTGGAACGCGGTTTTTGCGCCGCGGCCCGGATTCACCGTCCGCCAGGATCATGACGCGCAGTGGAACCGCGGCGCCTATCTCGTCGAAGGTTTAGGACATTGCGGCGCCTGCCATACGCCGCGCGGCTGGGCCATCCAGGAAAAAGCGCTCGACGATGGCAGCTCCGCTTATTTGCAGGGCGCGGAACTCGACGCGTGGTCCGCACCCGACCTGCGCGGCGACAGGCGCACCGGGCTCGGCGGCTGGTCGGTCGATGATATCGATGCCTTCCTCGAAAGCGGCCACAACGACAAGGGTGTCGCGTTCGGCTCGATGCTCGATGTGGTGAACAACAGCACGCCATACCTGACCGCGGGCGATACCAGGGCGATGGCGGTTTTCCTCAAATCGCTGCCGGCGACGGCGGACCAGACCCCATTCGCCTACGACGCTACCACGTCGAAATCATCGCCAAGCGGCGACGCACAAAAGCCCGGCGCGGCGACCTATCTCGGCGCCTGCGCCGCCTGCCACGGCGCCGACGGCAAGGGTCAGCCGCCGTTTATGCCGCCGCTCGCCGGCAATCCGGCCGTGCTCGATCGCGATGCGTCCTCGCTCGTCAATCTTGTTCTCAACGGCGCGGAGCCGCTCGTGGTGAAAGGCGTGCCGGATGCCTACCGCATGCCGCAGTTCCGGGTTCAGTTGAGCGATGCGCAGATCGCCGGCGTGCTGAGCTTCGTCCGCGGCGCCTGGGGCAATGACGCCGGCGCCGTATCGCCCGATCGGGTGAAGAAACTGCGGCCGATGACCGATCCAAGCAGCGACCAGGTCATTGTCCTGAAAATGCGCTGACGGGGAAGCGCTTCGACAGCGGGGTGCGCAACACGTCACGCCGCAGATCCCGACGGCTTCTCCGGCACATATCGCGTGTCGCCTATTGGTCCGTCGCGACATGCGCTCCTGAGACGATAGTCGGCCCTTGCAGGGGAGTGCGGATGGCGTTCCACCTTCGTTTTTGTTTGTTTGATGGGCGGTGCGGGCGCCCACAAGAGGCGCCCCTACGGATCGCAATGTCGGGGCGAAAGGACATCATCCGTAGGGGCGGTCCTTGTGGCCGCCCTCGGCCTCGACGTTAGCAAAAAACTCGGACGCGAACGCGCCGCGAGAACGCGATCTTATTTCACCTCTCCCCGCCGCGCGGGGAGAGGTCGAGCGAAGCGAGCGTGAGGGGGCGCCTCCGCGAGGCTGAGCGGCGGGATCGAAGCGAGGGCGTCTCAGACATTCCTGTGCTGCTCAGACTCGCGGAAACGCCCCCTCATCCCGACCTTCTCCCCGCGCGCGGGGAGAAGGAGTCTAATGCGGGGACGCCCTGCCCCGTCCGGCACTCAATGGCAGGGCTTGACGTCCTTGATTTCGAGCTGCGTGAGCTTGCCGGCGACGACGAAGTCGCCGTAGTCGAGCGACAGTGTGCGGGAAATGCCGTTCTCGTAAAGCTCGAAGCCGATCGCGTAAACCGGGGTTTGCTCGCCGGATTTCGGCGCGGTCGCTTGTTCGAAATAGCTGATCGTGACCGGCCAGCGCGGCACGTTGGCGAGCTTCTTCTGATTGTCCGGTTCCTCGGCGGCGTCGTCGTGCTTGCGGTCGTCGGCGTTGAGCTTGTGGCCGATCACGGTGAGCGTGTCGAACACCTTCTCGCCGGTGTCGGAACCGTCATAGACCGGAAAATCGAGTATAGTCTGGCCGGCGCGGGCGGCGTTGATCGCCCGCACCATGTGCTCGGTCGGAAACACCACCGCGGCGCCGACGTCGAGCGCCTTGTGGACCGGCTTCAACAGATTGACCGCGGTCGCCGAACCGCCGCGTTCGGCGTGACCGTCGACCGAATCGACCAGATTCTCGTCGAGGAAGTTTTGCGAGTTGAACTTGAAGCTCTTGGCGTCGGCGTCTTCCCACGTGGTCGAGCGCAGATCGCTGGTGGCCTTCTTGCCTTCCCCGGAATCGAGCTCGGAGACCTGGCGGAATTGCAGCGTGTAGCCGTCGCAGGCGTTGCCGTCGAAATCGTAAAGGATGCGGCCGGTGACGCCGACGATTTGCGAATTGCCGCGGGTCGCGCCGAGACTGAGATCGTAGATGGCGCGGTGCGGCACCAGCATGATCGGCTGGGATTGCGGCTGCGGTTGGGCTTGGGCCCCTTGCCGCACGCCATCCTGGGCAACCACGTGCGAGGCCGAAAGGGCAGCGAAAACCAATGCCAAAATCAATGCAAAGGCGAGGACAGGACCGCGCGCCGTTATCGAGAAAGTCACCGGAAAAACCTCTTTCGCTTCGCCCGTTGCCGGAATTCGCCTCCCCCTGCCCGTCCCCGAACGTGGCGGCAAAGATAGGAGGCTTGCCAGCCGGCCGCAACTCTCGTCGGCACCGGCTGGTCGGCGCCGACTGGTCGGCCACGCGGCGGCTTGCATGGTAGGCTGTGATCGGCGAGAAGCGCCGGCTCGAGCGCTTAGCGCCGACATTGGGATTTGGAGGACGCAAATGGCCGGAACGATCGAGAAGAAGTTGGGCGAACTCGGTGTCGTACTCAAGGAACCGGCGGCGCCGAGCGCCAACTATGTGCCGTTCGTGCGGACCGGCAATCTGCTGGTGGTGTCGGGCCAGCTCTGTTTCGACGAAACCGGCAAGCTCGCCGCCAAGGGCCAGCTCGGCGCCGGCGTCTCGATCGAGGACGGGCAGAAAGCGGCGCGGGCCTGCGCCATCAACGTGCTGGCGCAGGTCAAGGCCGCGCTCGGCGATCTCGACAAGGTTTTGCGCGTGGTCCGGCTCGGCGGTTTCGTCAATTCGGCGCAGGGCTTTCTGGAGGGCCCGAAGGTCATGAACGGGGCCTCCGACCTGATGGTTGCGGCGTTCGGCGAGAAGGGCAAGCATGCCCGCACCACCATCGGCGTCGCGGCGTTGCCGCAGGATGCGGCGATGGAAGTCGAGGCCATGTTCGAGGTGTCCTAAACCGCCGTGGCCGCGACGCTCGATTGGCTCACCGCGCGGCCGATCGCCCACCGCGGGCTGCATGACGCCGCCCGCGGCGTGATCGAGAACACCGCGGCCGCCGTCACCGCGGCGATCGCGGGCGGTTACGGCATCGAAGTCGACGTGCAAGTGAGCGCCGACGGCGAAGCCATGGTGCATCATGACGATGTGCTCGGCCGCCTCACCGAGGGCGAAGGCCGGCTCGATCAATTGAGCGCCGCCGCGCTCGAGCGGGTGCCGTTCCGTAACGCCGACGCGCGCATGATGACGCTCGGCGAGTTGTGCGATCTCGTCGCCGGCCGCGCAACGCTCGTCGTCGAACTCAAGAGCCGGTTCGACGGCGATGCGCGCCTGCCGGGGCGCGTCGCGACCGTGCTTTCCGGCTATGGCGGCGCGGCCGCGCCGATGTCGTTCGATCCGCTGCAGCTTGCGGTCCTGCGGCAAAAATCCCCTCGCTTGCCGCGCGGAATTGTTGCAGCGAAATACCGGCCGCACCCGTACTGGGATCAGATGCCGGCGTGGCTGCGTTACGGCATGGGTTCCCTGCTGCCGGCCTTCATGGCGCGGCCGCAGTTCGTCGCTTATTCTATTGCCGATCTGCCGGCGCTGGCGCCGCTTCTGGCACGGCACGCTTTGTGCCTGCCGCTCCTGACCTGGGCGGTGAAAACGCCGGCGGAACGGCAACGGGCCGCGCGCTATGCCGACCAGATGATCTTCGAGGGTTTTTTGCCGTGACGCCAAGGTTGTCGACCAAGCTGTTGAGCAAACTGCTGAGCGAGCAACGATGAACCGACCCGGCGACGAGCATCAGTGCTCGCCAGATCAAGCCGCCGCCGCGGCCGGGGAACTGCGCGTCAGCGTCGCCGAGGCGATCGGCGATATCGGCGCCGGACAATGGGACGCCTGCGCCAATCCCGGCAATCCGGGCGCGGCATCGCCGCCGTCACCTGCTCCTCGACCCAGCTGCGGGACGGCGCAGGGCGCATCGACGGTTCAGGCGGCAGATCATGATGTGGTATACAACCCGTTCTTATCCCACGCCTTTCTTGGCGCTTTGGAGGCCTCGAAATCAGTCGGCGCCCGCACCGGCTGGCAGGTCCAGCATCTGCTGGTCACGGCGCCGGATGGCACGCTGGTCGCCGCCGCGCCCTGCTATCTCAAGAGCCATTCGCGCGGCGAATATGTGTTCGACCACGGCTGGGCCGAAGCCTACGCCCATGCCGGCGGCAGCTATTACCCAAAACTTCAAGTCGCCGTGCCGTTTACGCCGGCGACCGGACCTCGGCTCTTGGTCCGGCCGGGCCCGCAGGCCGATACGGTCCGGCGCACGCTTGTTGCGGGCCTGGTCGAGCTGTGCCGGGTTGACGACGCGTCCGGCGTCCACGTCACCTTCGCGACCGAGCCGGAATTCCGCTTGCTGGGCGAGCTCGGCTTCCTGCAGCGCAACGACCAGCAGTTCCACTGGGAAAATGCCGGCTATAGCAGCTTCGACGACTTTCTCGGCGCGCTTGCCTCACGCAAGCGCAAGACCATAAGGCGGGAACGCCAGGAGGCGTTGGCGAACGGCATCGAGGTGCACTGCCTGACCGGCAGCGACCTTACCGAAGACGTCTGGGACCATTTCTTCGCCTTCTACATGGAGACCGGCTCGCGCAAATGGGGCCGGCCTTATCTGACCCGGCCGTTCTTCTCGCTGATCGGCGAGACGATGGGCGACCGCATTCTCCTGGTGATGGCCAAGCGTGCCGGGCGCTGGGTCGCGGGCGCCATCAATTTCATCGGTTCGCGCACCCTGTTCGGCCGCCACTGGGGCGCCGTCGAGCACCATCCGTTCCTGCATTTCGAGCTGTGCTACTACCAGGCCATCGACTACGCGATCGCGCACAAGCTCGAGCGGGTCGAAGCCGGCGCCCAGGGCGAGCACAAGATCGCGCGCGGCTATATGCCGACCACCACCTATTCGGCGCATTACATCGCCGATCCGGCTTTGCGGCGGGCGATCGCCGACTACCTCAAGCGCGAGCGGGCTTATGTCGCGGCGGCCGGCGAAGAACTTGCCGCCACCGGACCGTTTCGCAAGGATTTCGCTCTCGAGCAGGAATGACTAGAATCTCCCCGCACCGCATTGCACCCGCCGGAGAGCATGATGCCGAGCTACGATCCGAATAACGTCTTCGCCAAAATCCTGCGCGGCGAATTGCCGGCCTACAAGGTCTATGAGGACGACAAGGCGTTCGCCTTTCTCGACATCATGCCGCGGGCGCCCGGCCACACGCTGGTGATCCCGAAGGCGCCGGCGCGCACGCTCCTCGACATCGCGCCGGACGATCTCGCAAGCCTCATCAAGACGACGCAAACCATCGCGCGCGCGGCGGTCAAGGTGTTCGCCGCCGACGGCCTCACCATTCAGCAATTCAACGAGCCGGCCGGCGGGCAAGTGGTATTCCATCTCCACATTCACGTCATCCCGCGCCAGAACGGGGTGGCGCTCAAGCCGCCGGCGAGCTTCAAGGAAGAGCCGACGGTGCTCGCGGACCAAGCGCAACGCTTCGCCGCGGCGCTGAAAGGCAATCCATGATCTACGAACTCGACGGGGTGCGTCCGGAGCTGCCGGAAGACGGCAAATATTGGATCGCGCCGACCGCCGCGGTCGTCGGCAAGGTGCGGCTCAAAAGCGATTCCAGCGTCTGGTTCGGCGCGGTGCTGCGCGGCGACAATGAATGGATCGAGCTCGGCGAGCGTTCGCAAATTCAGGACAATGCGACGCTGCACACCGATCTCGGCTTTCCGCTCGTCATCGGCCCCGATTGCGTCATCGGCCACAATGTCATCCTGCACGGCTGCACCATCGGCGCCAATTGCCTGATCGGCATGGGCGCGATCGTGCTCAACGGCGCGAAGATCGGCGCCAATAGCCTGGTCGGCGCCGGCGCGCTCGTCACCGAGGGTAAATCGTTCCCCGAAGGCTCGATGATCGTCGGCGCGCCCGCGCGCGCCGTCCGTTCGCTCGACGACGCCGCGATCAAAATGATCGCCGGCGGCGCCGACATCTATGTGCGCAATCATCGGCGCTTTGCCAAGGGGCTGAAACCGATCGGGTGAAGGCGCCGTATTTGTTACTCACGCCGCCTGCAAACGCGGGAACAGCGGCAGCGCGTTGCCGCGCTCGATCTTGCGCCAATCGTCGTCCTGGAAAATCGCCTTCAGGCCGTTGACGTGATCGGCCGCGGTACGGAACGGGAAATCGGTGCCGAACAGGATCTGCGAGGTCGGCACCACCTTGGTCAGCGCCGCCATCGCCGCCGGATTGGCGACCTGCGCGGTGTCGTAGCGGAACTTTTGCAGCACCGGCAGGACGCCGCCCGGCGTCTTGGCTGCGGCGTCCTTGCTCATGAGCGGCAGGCGCACGAAGCGCTCGATCAGAAACGGCATGGTGCCGCCGGCATGCGAGAAAATGAACTTGATGTCCGGGCAGCGCGCCGCAGTGCCGGTGAAGACAAGGCTGGCGATCGTGCGCGTCGTGTCGGTGCCGAACTCGATAATGGGCGCCGGCACTTCGGCGATGAGGTTGCGGCAGCAATTCGCCGTGGTCGGATGGGTGAAGACGACGGCTTTACGCCGGTTGAGTTCGTCCATCACCGGGGCGAACGCTGGATCGCCGAGCCATTTGTCGCCGTAGCTCGTCATCAGGCCGATGCCGTCGGCTTTGAGCGTGTCGAGCGCATATTCGATTTCCTTGAGGCTGGCGTCGACATTCGGCAGCGGCAGGATGGCGAACGTACCGAACCGCCGCGCGCTGTCGCCGGCGAGTTTGGCGCCGTATTCGTTGCAGACCCGCGCCAAGGGCACGGCGGCCGCATCGTCGCCGGTCCAGACGCCCGGCGTGGTGATCGACAGCATCGCAGTCGCGACGCCGGCCTTGTCCATGTCGGCGATCGATTTCTCCGGCGTCCAGTCGAGCGTCGGCCGCTCGAGCAATTTGCGCTTGCCGAAATCGGCGATATAGGCCGGCGGCGACAAATGATGATGGACGTCGATAATCGACGCCTTCGCCGGCGTTTCCGCCCGGGCGCTCGGCCAAGCGAGCCCGCTCAAGGCCAGGCCGGCGGCGCCGCGCAGGACGTTGCGGCGATTGAGCGCCGAACCTTTCAGCGTCACCGTCTCATCGCAGCAGGCGCAGCCGCGCAACGCATACTTGCCGTGGACTCGAACCGTCATCTGTTTTCCCCTTTGCTGTTTTTCTATCGACCAACGCGAAGTGCGCACCAATCGCGCCAGTCAAATTCATCTCTCGAACGCCGGATCGATCGGCACGCGATAGCCGTTGGCGAGGCGGTTGGTCTCGTTGGCCATGCCGACCACGGCCATCAGCTCGCCGAACATGGCCTCGCTCATGCCGGCCTTGCGCGCCGCCGCGCTGTGGCTGGCGATGCAATAGCCGCAGCCATTGGTGACGCTGACCGCGAGATAGATCATCTCCTTGGTCAGCGCATCGAGCGCGCCCGGCGCCATGATCTCCTTGATGCTCATCCAGGTCCGCAACAGCGTTAACGGATCGTGGGCGAGATATTTCCAGAAATTGTTGACGTCGTCGACCTGCCGGGTGCGCATGATATCGTCGAATACCGCGCGGACTTCCGGCGTGGCATGCATATATTCGATCGGGTAATTGATCGGACCTTGGGCGCTCATGTTCGCTCCTGCGAAAAGCATTATTGGCCGCGGGCAAGCTAGCGCGGCTCACGCGGCGGCGCTACGGGGCCGCCAATTGACCAGAAACACGCCGGCGACGCACACCACCATGCCGGCGAGGCCCAAGGGGGCGAGGCGCTCGCCGAACATCGCCCACGCGATCAGCGCGGTGACCGCGGGCGTGAGGTAGAACAGGCTGACCACCCGCGTCGCCGCCGCGCGGCGGATCATGAAATAATAGAGCCATACCGCCCCGAGCGAGAGCACCACGACGAGATAAAGCATGGCGAGCACGAATTGCGGCGTCCAATGCACGACGCGCGTTTCGAAACCGAAAGCGCCGAGCGCGAACAGCGCGCCCGCCGCCGCATATTGGATGCAAAGCGCCGGCCGCCAATCCATGCCGCCGCCGAAACGCTTCTGGTACAGCGTACCGACCGTGATGCCGATCAGAGCGACCGTCACCGCGACCCAGGCCAACGGCGTCGACGAACCGGCGGCCGTGCGCTCGTACAGCACCAGATAAACGCCGACGAGACCCAGCACCAAGCCGAGCCATTGCCGCGCCACGACGCGTTCGCCGAGCCATCGATTGGCCAGCGTCGAGGTCAGCACCGGCTGCAAGCTGACGATCAGCGCGGCAAGGCCGGCGGAAAGCCCGTTCTCGATCGCAACAAAGACGCCGCCGAGATAGAGCCCGTGCACCATGAGCCCGGTCGCCGCACTGTGAATGACACCCGCCGGGCGCGGCCATTTCGGCCGCGTCACCGCGATGATGACGCCGAGCGCCACCAGGACGCCCGCCATGCGCAGCGACAGGAACGTCAGCGGCTCGGCGTACGTCAGGCCGAGCTTGGCGCCGACGAACCCCGACGACCACAGCACGACGAAAACGCCCGGCGCCGCGAAGACGGCGGCGTCGGCGAAGCTACGCGGCGTGGTCGGTGGCCCGGCGGCTCCCATGCGCCGCTTAGGAACGAGAAGCCCCGCGCCGTCAACCGCCGCTTCGTGCTGGCCGCCATGCACGACGTTCATGATGATGCCGACGACGGCTCCGACGAGCAGAACGCCGCAAGCCGCCGCCTGAATGACGAATCCTCTGCCACGCTGGTCCGCGGCACGCGTGTCGCGCATCATGTAGAGAACGCGACCGCCGATCCACACGAGCGAAACCGTTCTCGCGGCGCGCCTTCGCGCCCGAGTTTTCGCAAATGCCGAGGTCGTGGGCGGCCACGAGGGCCCGCCCCTACGGAGGACGTATCCTCCCGACATCATCGCGATCCGTAGGGGCGCCCCTTGTGGGCGCCCGTGCAAGCCATCGAACAAACAAATAAAGGAAGCGGAACGCCGAGAGACGCTGTGCCGTAACCTCCGCATCTTGCGATGCGGCGCGCACCCTGCAGGGCGCGCTCGCCTCTCGGCGTTCCACCGCGGTTCTCGCCAAGGGGACTTTCGTCGCCCAAGGCTCAGCATCAGGCCATGCTTCCGGGGACCCGGCCGGAGCGCTCGATCCGATAAACCCGCGCCAACCGGGGCACGGAGATCTCGCGCTGCTCCACGGGCGTTACCCGCGCCGTACCTGTCCCAGTCCAGCGAAGCACCTCGCGCGCCGGTCATAGTGCCGGCAGGATGATGCCCAAGCCGCCCGGGAGCAAAGGTGACGAGTCTTAACCCGCAGGCGCCGCACTCGCTCCGCCGGCCGGGGTCACCGGCTGGCGTCCTTCACGGGAGCGAGATGATCGTTACGTACCCCATTCGGTGACGACTGTCAAGCGGATCGTCCCTGCATTTGCGACCGTCCCTCCCCGCCTCTTGAAAAATCCGGGCGGGATGATATCATGTTGATATCAAGGAGCCGATCATGGTCGATATTCTGATCCGCAATGTCGACGACGCCACCGCCGCGCAGCTCAAGAAGAAGGCCAAAGCCGCGGGCAAGTCCGTCAATGAAATCGCCCGTGAGGCGCTGCGCGCGGCAGGAAAACCGAGCAAGCAAGAGGCTTGGGCTGCGGCCGATCGAATCCGAGAAAAAATCCGCGCCAGACTTGGGCACGATCTGCCCGACTCCACGCCCGGCATTCGTGCTGACCGCGACAACGACGAGCCTTATCGGTGACGACCGTCGTCGATGCCACCGTCGCGGTGAAATGGATTTTGCCCGAGTCCGGCTCCTCAGCCGCCGCAGCGTTGCGGGAGCAGGACACGGACCTCATCGCACCATCGCTCGTTGCAGCCGAAGTCGGCAATGCGATCTGGAAGGCCATACGACAGGGTAGCCTCGGTCGGTCCGACGGGCTCGACGGATTCGAGGCGGTGCTGGGCTGGTTTCAATCACTCATTCCGATTGAAGAGCTTCACGTCCGCGCGCTCACGCTTGCGATCGAGCTCCGCCATCCGATCTACGACTGCTTCTATCTGGCGCTGGCCGAGCGCGAAAGCGCGCAACTCGTCACCGCCGACGAAGGCATGATCGCGGCGGCACGGAAGGCGAAGATCAAGGTCAGGCGGATATAAACCGTAGGCGGGCATCGGCGTTTGCCGATGCCCACGCAGAACGGCAGAACGGCATACCATATCGGCGAACCCGCACGTGGGCACGACGCCCGCGCCTTTACCCACCGTACGCTCGCTATGCTCGTTTGCGGTCGGACGAACTATGTGTTCGCTCCTTAATAACCCACTTTCCAGAAGAAGGTGAGCGGACAAGGGTATAATCGCCCCTCGATTCACTCGACAACCGATTAGATATCTCCTTTCGGATTGTATCTTGCTTCCAGCCCCGCCAATTGCTCATTTCGCGCTTGGCGCTCTCCATCTGGGCTTGCAGCCAGCCTTTTTCGCCTCGCATGATGACCCTTCCCCCTCACGAATCAGATGCTATGATGCCCCAAGAACGTTTATTTTTCTCAAGCAATTCGACATGGCCGAGTTCCAAGTCGGGATATGTTGAAAACTGCGCAATCTTGGGAACCGATTCCGCGGGATCCCAGGTCACTGCTCGGCCGGATGAATCCTTACGAGCCGCATTCATCTCAAACAAATCGAGATACCGGCGCGGCCCTATTCCGTTAAATGGCAGGAAGCTAACCGCGTTCTCTGGCGCTGAACTATCGTCATCAATACAAGCCGCATCCGAATGAAGCTGCTTTGTCAAACTTTTGGGATAAGGTTCAACGTAGACTACTCTCGTTATCCCGGCGGCAATGATATGCCGAGCACACATGTGACAGGGGAATGTCGTGCAATAGAGCACTGCATCCTGTATCGAGATACCACGCCGTGCAGCATCGCAGATAGCGGCCATTTCAGCGTGTACAACGCGACCAAATTCCAAAACACCGGCGGCTCTACTTCCTCTTAGCGGTGGCGATTCACCCTTGAAAAGTGCACTTTGCGCCAAAGTGTCCGGGTCTATGCGCGTCTTTTCCTCTGTGAGCCACCCAGCATCACCCAGCCGCTTTAGGACTTCGCTCACAAGCTCGTGCGCCATTCGCACCGAGGAATCATAGCCGATAATAAAATCGCGATTGTCCTTTCGTTTTTCATCAATTTGCGATTCCCAAATCGACCCCCCGCCGGGGTAAGGCACTTCGTTACATCCAGTCGACAAAATCTCTCCATGGTCGGTTGCGATAACTGAACCAACCTGTCGCGACAAGTCCACTGATCGTAGCGCGGAAGCCCGTGCGTGAAACATGCAGTACTCGTCGACCGTCGGCGAAGAAAATGGATATCCAAATAATATGCGAATAAACCGCCTAACCTGACGCTCCAGCTCAGTAGTATCATTTGCGTTTACGAACAAATCAGACTTCGGAAATGTGTCCCGAACATCTTGGCCATAATCATCATAAATATCTTTTTGGTCTCGTTCGATCAGCTCTTTAGCATCGTCATCGAATTGACTTCGATCGTATTTGTTACTTGATTTAGCAATTTTTTCACATAGCGATGTAAGCCGTGTTTCTCGAGATTCGTAGACAGAAATTGCGAAAAATGCCGATCCATAGACTTTTCGCAACGTGGCAATCTCGTCTGGATGTTTCAGCGAATTGAATATGTATGCTTGCCCAGGGACAGGCTTCGAAGGGTCTTCCGTCATTTCCGCACGAAGATCGCGAATGTTGCCCATTGCCAAGAGCGCGATCGCGTCGCCTCGTTCCGAGGTTCTACGAAAATCATCTCCGGCGTCCATATAGGCTCGAATTCGTATATGCTCCGGCTGTGCATCAACCCCTTCAAGATGAGCGTATTTCGCGCATTCCTTTAGCAAGGAGCTCAAACGAATTTCGTGGGGAAGGTAGCCGACGGCACTCAGTTCACGAGCAAGTATACCTTGCACTGCTTTCAGATCGGTCCCAACCGCACCGACCAGTCCGAACAATAATTCTGGACCGGTGTATTCCTTAGTGCTCACCAGAGTTTCGGAATTTTCTTCCAGCCGTGGATGGTCACTCATAACTTTGCCCCACCCTGTCGCATTTAGATTGTAATAGACTAAGAAACGATTCCGCCCTTGTTGAGCTATCCCTCAAACCGGCAAGTTATCGTGCTTCCGCACCGGCATCTCCACGCTCTTCCCCTTGAGCATCGCCAGCGCCCGCGCGATCCGCGCCCGCGTGGCATGCGGCATGATGACGTCGTCGATGTAGCCGCGCTCGGCGGCGATGAAGGGCGAAAGAAACCGCTCCTCGTATTCCTTGGTGCGGGCGGCGATTTTTTCGGGGTCGCCGAGGTCGGAGCGGAAGATGATCTCGACGGCGCCCTTGGCGCCCATCACGGCGATCTGGGCGGTCGGCCAGGCGTAGTTGACGTCGCCGCCGATGTGTTTTGACGCCATGACGTCGTAGGCGCCGCCGAAGGCCTTGCGCGTGATCACGGTGACCAGCGGCACGGTCGCCTGCGAATAGGCGAACAGCAATTTGGCGCCGTGCTTGATCAGGCCGCCATATTCCTGCGCGGTGCCGGGCAGGAATCCGGGCACGTCGACGAAGGTGACGATCGGGATGTTGAAGGCATCGCAGAAACGCACGAACCGCGCCGCCTTGCGGCTGGCGTCACTGTCGAGCACGCCCGCCAAGACCATCGGCTGGTTGGCGACGAAGCCGACGGTGCGGCCGCCGATGCGGCCGAAGCCGATGACGATGTTGCGGGCGAAGGTTTCCGAAAGCTCGAAGAAATCGCCCTCGTCGACGACTTTCAGGATCAGCTCCTTGATGTCGTAGGGCTTGTTGGGGTTGTCCGGCACCAGCGTGTCGAGCGAGGGCTCGACGCGGTCGATGTCGTCGAGCGAGGGCCACTCCGGCACGCCGGCGGAAAAGCTCGCGGGCAGGAAATCGACCAGCCGGCGCATCTGCAGCAGACACTCGACATCGTTGTCGTAGGCGCCATCGGCGATCGAGGATCTGGTCGCGTGTACCGAGGCGCCGCCCAGTTCCTCCGCCGTGACGATCTCGTTGGTCACGGTCTTCACCACGTCGGGGCCGGTGACGAACATATAGCTCGTGTCGCGCACCATGAAGATGAAGTCGGTCATCGCCGGCGAATAGACGTCGCCGCCGGCGCACGGTCCCATGATGACGGAAATCTGCGGGATGACACCCGACGACGTGACGTTCCGCTTGAACACCTCGCCGTAGCCGCCCAGCGCGGCGACGCCTTCCTGGATGCGGGCGCCGCCGGCGTCGAACAGGCCGATGATCGGCGCGCGCGCCCGCATCGCCATGTCCTGGATCTTGATGATCTTCTGCGCGTGCGTCTCCGACAGCGCGCCGCCGAACACGGTGAAGTCCTTGGCGAAGACGAAGACGGAGCGGCCGTTGACCGTGCCCCAGCCGGTGACGACGCCGTCGCCGGCGATCTTGGTCTTCTCCATGCCGAACTCGTAGGAGCGGTGCTCGACGAACATGTCGAACTCCTGGAACGAGTCGCGGTCCATCAGGAGCTCGATGCGCTCGCGCGCGGTGAGCTTGCCGCGCTTGTGCTGGGCGTCGATGCGGCGCTGCCCGCCGCCGCCCCGGGCACTGGCGCGGCGTTCGTCGAGCTTGTCGAGAATGTCTTTCATGGTGCGCTTTCGGCTTTTTTTTCAGCGGCCCCGGCCGGCCGGACATACCAAAGTCGCAGGAGAGCGGTGTCATGGCAAGACTTCCACGGTGAGACTTGCGCTAACTCCTATGGCCGTAATACTGGGTCCCCGGCACGTTTCCCGGACGCAGTGCAGCGCGAAGCGGTGCACCGCTGATCCGGGATCGTCCCAGACGCGGCGCTTGCGAAGGTCCCGGGTCTGCAGCGCGTCATTTCATGCCGCGCTGCGCCCGGGAAACGTACTGTGCGGCAGTTCAGGAGTCCGTTTGACCTTGCCAGAACACGATCTGCGCGGCCGCGCGTTCGCGCGCATCCTGCTGATCAAATTGTCGGCGGTCGGCGACGTCGTGCAGACCATGCCGGTCCTCAACAAGCTGCGGGCCCGTTATCCGACGGCGCGGCTCGACTGGCTGACCGTTCCGGCCATCGCCGAATTGTTGCGGCCCAATGCGAAAATCTCCAACGTCATCACCTTCGCCCGCGACGAGTGGCGGCAACCGTGGCGGCTCGAGCCCTACGCCAGCGCCGCGCGGCTCGCGGTGCAATTGCGCGCCGCGCGCTACGATCTGGTGCTCGATCTGCAGGGGCAATTCCGCAGCGGCGTCATCGCGCGCGTCACCGGCGCGCCGGTGCGCATCGGCTTCGGCCGGCCGCGTCCGCAGCTGTGGGAAACCTCGGCGCGCAAGCTGCCCGAGGAGGCGCGCAAGCACGCCTGGCAAGGCGCCCGCGAAGGCGCCTGGCTCGCCTACAGCCATGTCATCCGGTTGCCGACGCTCGATATGCACGCCGTCGACCGCTATCTCGGTATCGTGCCGATGCTGGGGCTCGACGACGGCCCGGCCGACTTTGCGTTTCCGCTGCCGCCGGCCGCCGACGGGCGTGCCGATGCCTTGCTGCGCCGGCACGGCATCACGGGCGGCGATCTCGTCGTCATGGCGCCAAGCGCCAACTGGGAGACCAAGCGCTGGAACGGCGAGAAATTCGCCGCGGTCGCCCGCCATTTTATCGAACGCGGCAGCGCGGTGGCGCTGGTCGGGGCCGGCAACGAGCGCGAGGCCTGCGCCGCGGTCGCCGCGCTGGCGCCGGGAGCGAAGAATCTCGCCGGCGAAACGACGCTGACCGAGCTGGCGGCGCTGATCCGCCGGGCGCGGCTCTGCGTCACCAACGATTCCGGCCCGATGCATCTCGCCGTCGCGCTCGGCCGGCCGGTCGTCAGTGTGTTCGGCCCGACCGATGAGATTTGGGCCGGCCCCTATCGCCGGCCCGAGGCTGTGGTGCGCACGCCGCTCGCCTGCGCGCCGTGCTACCTGCGCAAGCTCGAGCGTTGCCCCAACGGCCACGCCTGCATGCACGACGTGCCGGCCAGCGCCGTGATCGAACGGGCGGAGCAAATTCTCGCCCACCACGGCGCGGCCGCCGCGTTATAAAGGGCCGATGACGAGCGCGACCAAGGATTTTGGGCTGAAATGGGTCGGCCGCGCGATAAGGCGGCTGGAAGACCCGGCGCTGGTCCAGGGGCGCGGCCGTTTCACCGCCGATCTCGCCGCCGCCCATGCCGTGCGGTTCGTCCGTAGCCCGGTGGCGTCGGGGCGCATCGTCGCCATCGCCGCGCCGCCGGGCGCGCCGATAATCACCGGCGCCGATCTTGCCGGCGTGCGGCCGATTGCGCCGATGCTGCACAAGTTCAATTACCGGCCGATCGCGCAGCCGATCCTGGCGCAGCACGTGGTGCGCTTTGTCGGCGAACCCCTCGCGGCCGTGTTCGCGCCGACCGCCGCCGAGGCCGAAGACATCGCCGATCAGGTCGCGGTCGAGATCGAGGAACGCCCGGCCGCGGTCGATGCGCACGAGGCATTAAAACCCGGCGCGCCGCTGGTGCATGACAATTGCGCCGGCAATGTCGTGGTCGAAGGCATTTTCGCCACGCCCGAGTTCGAAGCCGCGATGGCGCAGGCCGAACGGCGCATCGCCGTCACGCTCCGCTCCAACCGCCAGAACGCGACGCCGCTCGAGACGCGCGCCGCGCACGCGGCCTATGACGCGGCGAACGGCCGGGTCACGCTCACCTGCGCCACCCAGATGCCGCATCTGATGCGCACGGCGATCGCCGATGTGCTCGGATTTCCGGAGGCCGAATTGCGCGTGGTGGCGCCCGATGTCGGCGGCGGGTTCGGGCAGAAAATGTCGCTGCCTCCCGAATACGCCGTGCTGGTCTATCTGGCGCGGCGGTTTCGCGGCACGTTTTCCTGGAGCGAGGACCGGCGCGAGAATCTGATCGCGAGCTTCCACAGCCGCGACCAATATGTCGAACTGGAAGGCGGCTTCGACGTCGACGGCAGGCTGGTCGCGCTTCGTGCCGACATCATCGCCAATGTCGGCGCCTATTCGTCCTTTCCAACCACCTGCGGCGTCGAGCCGCTGATGGCGATGGCGGAAATGCCGGGGCCTTATGACGTGCGCGCCTATTCCTGCCGCGCGCGCGGCGTCACCACCCACACCTGCACCATGGCGCCCTATCGCGGCGTGTCGCGCCCGGTCATCACGCTCGCGATCGAGCGCCTGATGGACAAGGCGGCGGCCGCGTTCGGCATCGCGCCGGAAGAATTCCGGCGGCGCAATCTGATCGACCGCTTCCCCTATACGTCGGCGACCGGCCTCGTGTTCGACGAGGGCAGCTATCGCGCCACGCTGCAGATGGCGGTCGAGCACCTCGACCTCGCCGCGTTCCGCGCCCGTCAACAAAAGGCGCGCGCGGCCGGGCGCTATCTCGGCCTCGGCCTCGCCACCTTCTCCGAGCGCACCGGCTACGGCTCGCCGGCGTTCGCCGCGCGCGGCATGGAGATCACGCCGGGCTGGGAGAGCGTGGACATCGTCATGGACCCGTCGGGCCTCGTCGAGGCGCGCATCGGCGCGAGCCCGCACGGCCAAGGTCTCGGCACCACGCTGGCGCAAATCATCGCCGACGAGGTCGGCGTCGCGCCGCATCAGGTCCGCGTCATCCATGGCGACACCGACCGCACGCCCTATGGCTGGGGCACGTTTGCCAGCCGCTCGCTGGTCATTTCCGGCGGCGCCTCGCTGCTCGCCGCGCGCAAGCTGCGAGCCAAACTGCTCACCATCGCCGGGCATGTTCTGGAAGCGGCGCCCGACGACATCATGCTCGAGGCCGGCCTCGCCAAGGTCGCCGGCACCGACCGCGCGGTCGCTATCGCCGACCTCGCGCGCGCGGCCTATCATCAGACCCACCGCTTCAAGGGCGCGATCATGCCGGGGCTTGCCGAGACCGCGTTCTACGATCCGCCCGGCACCTTCTCCAACGCCTGCCACGCCGCCATCGTCGAGGTCGACATCGCGACCGGCCGCGTGACCATCGAAAAATATCTGGTCGCGGAGGATGCCGGCCGCATCATCAATCCGATGATCGCCGACGGCCAGGTGCACGGCGGCGTCGCGCAAGGCATAGGCAACGCGCTCTACGAGGAAATCGTCTACGACGGCCTCGGCAACATCCAAACCGCGACGCTCGCCGACTTCCTGCCGCCGACCGCGCGCGAAATCCCCCGCCTCGAACTCCACCACATCGAGACGCCGACCGACGCCACCTTGACCGGCGCCAAAGGCCTCGGCGAAGGCGGCGCCATCGGCGCGCCGGCGGCCGTGCTCAACGCCGTCAACGACGCGCTCATCCCCTTCGGCGTCACGATCGACGAAGTGCCGGCGACGCCGCAGCGCATTCGCGCGGCGCTGCGGAGAGCGCACACGCGGTAGATCGCTTGTCGGCCACCCAACCCCATCGGTTAACCAACGCCCGGTGCCATCACCGGCGTAAGTGACCTGCCCGCGCTGCCGTGGGTCACCGCTCGCTGCCCGCGCTCCGGCAATGCAGACGATCGGGCATAGGCCAGCGGTCGGCGACATCGTGCTGAGAACTGTCGACGCATGGTGTGCGAGTCTCTTTTTTGCAACATGGATCGAGATTCCGCTGAACAGGTTGAACCGTCCACAATACCCGGCAACCCTTTCTTGTGCGCTCCCAGGTAGCGGGGTACAATCTAAAAGAAAGCATGAAAATTATAGAGCGGCGCCCGCCAGGATAGTGGGGACTTCCTGCATGGGGAACAGTGCGCGCGGTAGCATCAGAGCCGGGCGCAACAGGCTGCGCCTGTTGCTCGCCTCGAGTTCCGTGGCGGCACTGCTGGTCGGCGGCGGCACACCGGCGGCGTTTGCCGCCTGCGTGAATGGAGCGGGTTCCGGCTCCGGTTACGATCATGCGACCGGCACTGTTGCCTGCATCCAGGTCAAAAACACCAGCTTCACCGGCAACATCACCAACGAAGGCACGATCAGGCCTTCCGGCATCGGTTTCATCAATGGCACGATGTCGGGCTCGATCCTCAGCACCGGCGTCATCAACGGCGGCATCTCGATCGACGGCACCAGCAAGATCGTCTCCACCGGGATCGCCATCAAGACGACCGGGTCGACGTTCACCAGCGGCATTGCCAACGCCGGCACGATCTCCGCGCACTACTCCGACATCTTAGTCGAATCCGCCTCGACCTTCACGGGCAGCATCAGCAACAGCGGCACGATCTCGGCGGGCCGCGGCATTTTTGTGCTCGACGTCGCCCAATTCGGCAGCGATTTCGCCGTGAGCGGCATCGCCAACAGCGGCACCATTGCGGCGGGCCTCGCCACCGGCATTGTCGTCGGCCGCGTCTCGACCTTCTTAGGCAACATCAACAACTCAGGCACGATCTCGGCGGCCTTCTCCGGCATCAACGTCTTCGGTGTCTCGACCTTCGTGGGCAACATCAGCAACTCAGGCACGATCTCGGCGGGCGGCGCCGGCATTCGGCTCGGCTTCAAGACCAGCGGCGGCTTTGCCGCCGGCCTCTCGACCTTCACCGGCAACATCGTCAACAGCGGCACGATCACGGCGGGGGGCGTGGGCATTCAGGTCGGGCTCAAGACCGGCGGCGGCTTTATCGCCGGCGTCTCGAGCTTTACGGGCAATATCTCGAATTCCGGTAAAATCACCGCCAAGACCGGCATCCTCATCGCCCCCGGCGTGGCGTTCGGCGCCGCCAGCGCCATCGTCAACAGCGGCGCCATCACCGGCACGGCCGGCACCGCCATCGACGCGTCCAACGCATCGAGCGCGGTCACGATCAATCAGAATGGCGGCACCATCACCGGCCGGATCAAGTTGTCGGCGAATTCCGACGTGCTCAACATTGCCGCCGGCAGCATCGCCGGCAACATCGTCGGCAAAGGAACGCTCGACACCGTCAATTTCGCCCCCGGCGCGAGCAACACTTTCACCTATGGATCGAGCTACGGCTTCTCCGGCATCCACCAGGCCAACGTCACCTCCGGCACCGTGGTGCTCAACGGCGCCAATAGCGCGACCAGCATGACGGTGCGGGACGGCGGCACGCTCGCCGGCACCGGCACCATCACCTCGTCGATCAACATCAATACCGGCGGCACTTTGGCGCCGGGTACGCCCGGCACGGCCGGCACCACTCTCGGCATCGTCGGCGCTCTGAGCCTGTCCGTCCAGGCCGACTATCTCGACACGATCGGCACCTCGACCGCGAGCGCGGCCGCCATCACCGGCACGGCAACGCTCGACAACGCCGTCGTCACCGTCGCGACCGGCTCAACGGTGAAAGCCGGCACCAAATACACCATCCTGACCGACACCAGCGGCGGGCTGGGCGGCAGCAATACGTTCAATCCGAGCGTCACTTATTCGGGCATGGTCGGCACGCTCAGCTATGCCGCGGACGACGTGTTCCTGACGTTCGGCGCAGCGCCACCACCGCCGTCGCCGCCAGCGGGTTGTTACACTGGGCCGTTCGCGGAAGGCTATGGCTATACCAATCCCGCAGGTCACATGGTTGCCTGCGTCAAAATCGCCAATACCAATTTCAGCGGCGACGTCAGCAACGCCGGCACGATCAGTCCAGGCGGCGTCACGGTTACTAATAGCAGCATCACCGGCCAGTTCGTCGACACCGGCGTCATCAACGGCGGCCTCCTGATCGACCGCACGAGCACGATTACCGGCGGCCGAAGTTCCGCCGCCATCCGCATTACGGGCCCGACCTTCACAGGCGGCATCAGCAACGCCGGGACCATCGGGACCGGGTACTTCGGTACCGTGGCCGCCGTTGGTACCGCCGACGGCATTTATGTCGCTAACGTCACGCAATTTGGCGGCAGCGCCGGTGGTGGCATCAGTAACGGCGGTACGATCTGGGCGCACGCCACCGGCACCGGCATTTACCTCCTCCATGTCTCAAACTTCGCAGGCGGCATTTCCAACAGCGGCATGATCGATGGGGGGATCGCAGGCATACTCGTCGACGGCGTCTCGACCTTCTTGGGCGGCATCAGCAATAGCGGCACGATCTCGGCAGCAGAGGTATATTTAGGAGTATTTGTACCGACGCCAGTACCTGGCGTTGGCATTGCAGTCGACAACGTCGCCGTGTTTGGCAGCAGCACCGCCGGTGGCGGCATCGTCAACTCCGGCAATATCGAAGTTATCGGCCTTGGTGGCGCTGGCATCGCCGTCGCCTACATCTCGACCTTCTGGGGCGGCATCACCAACAGCGGCAGCGGCACGATCACGGCGAACAGCGGCGGCATTTCGCTCGCATCCGTCAGGACCTTCACGGGCAATATCTCCAATTCCGGCATGATCACGGCGGCGTCTGGCACTGGCATTTTGCTCGGCTTCCGCATCGGCAGCTTTGTCGAAGCCGGCGTCTCGACCTTCAACGGCAACATCGTCAATAGCGGCACGATCTCGGCCAAGACGGGCATCAGCATCATCGAGAGCACCATCAATGGCGCGATTATTGATACCGGCACGATCCTGGCGACGGGTCAGGGCATCCTGATCGACAGCGCCAGCAAGATCACCGCCGCGACCGCCGCCATCAAGATCAGCGGCCCGACCTTCACTGGCGGCATTGCCAACGCCGGCATGCTCTCGGCGGGCAACGGCGGCCCCGGCAACGGCATCGAGGTTGAATTCGTCTCGAACTTCGCGGGCGGCATCAGCAACAGCGGTACGATCTCGGGGTTGAACGGCGGCAACGGCATTGTGGTGGAACTCGTCTCGAGCTTCGGCGGCAACGTCAGCAACAGCGGCAAGATCTCGGCGGACTACGACGGCATTGCCATCGGATTTGTCACGAGTTTGGCAGCCAACATCGACAACAGCCGCACGATCTCGGCGGGCAACGTGGGCATCGCGCTCGCATCCGTCCCGACCTTCACCGGCAATATCGCCAATTCCGGCACCGTCACGGCGAAGACCGCCATCAGCGTGCTCGACAGCAACATCACCGGCGCGATCATCGACACCGGCACCATCCTCGCGACGGGCCAGGGCATTGCGATCGACAGATTTAGCAAGATCAGCGCGGCGAACACCGCGATCGAGATCGCCGGCCCGACGTTTACCGGCGGCATTTCCAACGCCGGCAGGATCTCGGCGGGCACCTTTGCCATTGCCGTCGGTAACGTCGCGACCTTTTCGGGCGGCATTACCAACAGCGGCACGCTCTCGGCGGGCCACACCGGCATTGCCGTCGCATTCGTCTCGAGCTTTACCGGCAACATCAGCAACAGCGGCACGATCACAGCGGGCCTCAGGGGTATTGTGCTCGCAGCCGTCACGAACTTCACGGGCGTTATCGTCAATTCAGGCTCAGGCTCCGTCACGGCGAAGACCGCCATTAGCATCGCCGACAGCGGCATCACTGGCGGGATATTGAACAGCGGCAGCATCACCGGCACCGGCGGCACGGCGATCGATGTCAGCGGCGCGACAAGTGCCGTGATCATCTTTCAGACCGGCGGGTTGATCTCGGGCGCAATCAATCTCTCACCGAACGCCGACCTGCTCAGCATTTCTGGCGGCACCATCAACGGCAATATCGTCGGCAGCGGCACCAAGGACACAATCGATTTTGCGCTCGGCGCCGGGGGCGCTTTCACCTACGGCGTGGCCTACGGCTTCAGCACCATCAACCAGGTCAACGTCAATTCCGGCACCGTCACCCTCGCTGGCACAAACAGCGCAACGAATGTCGCCGTCATCAGTGGCGCCGTCCTGAAAATCGGCGACGGCACCGACCCCGCGTCGTTCACCGCGGCCAATGTTTTCAATCAAGGCCTCGTCATCCAGTCACCTCACGCTACCATCCATGACGATTTCTACAATTACGGCACCTTCACTGTCGCCGGCTCGCTGTTTGCCAATGTGATCAACACTGGAAGCTTCACGATCGAGCCGGGTGGCGTGTGGACCGGCGCGTTCCTGGTCGACTCCGGAACGTTCGTCGATGACGGCACGTGGAACAAAACGCCGGTGGCGATCGGCAGTGGCTACACGCTAAGCGGCAACCAGCAGAGCGTCGCCGGCGGACTCAGCAATTATATCAACAACGTCTCCCCATTGCCGGCCAACTTTTTGCCGCTGTTCGAAGCCGGCAATCCGGCGAATGTGCTGTCGCAATTTTCCGGCGAGGCGGCAACCGGCGCCGAACGCGCGGCGTTCGAGCTGACGAACGAGTTCATGGGCCTCATGCTCGATCCGTTCGTCGATGGCCGCGGCGGCGCCGTCAGCGGTCACGCCATGGGTTTCGCCCCGGACGAGCAGACGAGCCTGCCGCCCGATGTGGCGCTCGCTTATGCTTCGATCCTCAAGGCGCCGCCGAAGCCGGTGTCGTTCGATCAGCGCTGGAGCAGCTGGGGCGCCGCTTATGGCGGCAGCAGCGCCACGAACGGCGATCCGATCGCCGGCTCCCACGACGTTTCCGCGCAGACCTACGGCTTCGCCAGCGGCATGGACTATCGGGTGTCACCTTACACGGTGGTGGGCTTCGCGGCCGCCGGCAGCGGCACCAGTTGGGGACTTGCCAATGCGCTCGGCTCCGGGCGGAGCGACGCGGCGCAATTTGGCGTTTATGGCGTCAGCTGGCTCGGCCCGGTCTATCTGGCCGGCGCGCTCGCCTTCACCAATCATTGGTTCACGACCAACCGCTCCGCGCTCGGCGATCAGCTCACCGCGAACTTCGACGGACAAAGCTATAGCGCACGGTTCGAAGGCGGCTATCGGGTCGCCGTGCTGCCCAGGCTCGGTGTGACGCCGTACGGGGCCGTGCAGGTGCAGGACTTCTACACGACGAGCTACAGCGAATCCGATGTGACCGGCGGCGGCCTCGGGCTGTCTTATGCCGCGATGAACGCGACCGACGTGCGAAGCGAGCTTGGCGCGCGCTTCGACGATCCGACGCTGCTCTACGGCAAGCCGTTGATCCTGTTCGGCCGCGTCGCCTGGGCGCACGACTGGGTGAGCACCCCTTCGCTCAATGCGGTGTTTGAAGCGCTGCCGGGCGCGAGCTTCACCGTCAACGGCGCGCCGATCCCGCATGACTCGGCGCTCACGTCTGCCGGGGCGCAACTGTTCCTCAGCGCCAATTGGTCGCTGATCGCCAAGTTCGACGGCGAATTCGCCGACGGCTCGCAGACCTACACCGGAAGCGGGACGCTGCGCTACACTTGGTGAGACTCCCGCTCACGGCAGGCCCTTAAAGCGGGATGAATTTAGGTTCGTGTCATGAGTTCGTCATTGCCGGACTTGTCCGCGCAACTGTCCAGTCCACCTGTGGCCTCCGGCTCGGCGGATTTCACCACAATACCGACCACGAGACATCTCCCATCAACCGGATCGGCTTCGCGGTTCAGCCAACTGACTCGAGCACGACCGCCGCGTGCTGTTCGCGCATCACTTTGTCGAGGAGCTTCGTGCAGGCGTAGACGGAATCGATTTGCGGCGTCGGCATCTGGGTGAGTTGGCCCAGCTCGACGATCGAGCCCACCAACGCTTCGACCTCGAGGCTGTGGCCGGCTTCAACATCCTGCAACATCGAAGTCTTGTGGGGCCCGACCGCCTCGGCACCCTCGATGCGCTTGGCAATCGTGTGGCGGAAGGTGATGCCCAGCTTGTTCGCGACCCGTTGCGCCTCTTCCATCATCTTGACCGACAGATCTCGCGTCAGCGGGAAGCGCGCGATGCCCTCCATTCCCTCGTGCGTCAACGCCGAGATCGGGTTGAAGGAGAGATTGCCCCACGCCTTCAGCCAGATTTCGGAGCGGACGTTGTCAAGCAGGAATGACTTGAACCCGGCGGCAACCAGCATGTTGTAGATGCCCTGAAGACGATTGCTCTTGCTGCCGTCAAGCTCGCCGACCGAAAAGCGGTCGCCCTCCTCGTGCTTGATGACGCCGGGGGCGACGACCGATGCGGCAGGAAAGACCACGCAGCCGATGATACGGGCAGGGTCGATATTGGCGCTGATCACGCCGTCCGGATCGACGCTTTTCAGTCGGGTGCCGTCCAGGGGACCGCCATGCCTTTGGAAGTACCACCAGGGAATGCCGTTTTGTACCGTCATGACCATGGTGTCCGGGGTATAGAGACTCTTCAACCCCGCCGCGACCTCGGCAATATGATGGGCCTTGACGGCGAGGATCACGAGATCCTGCGGGCCAGGACCGCTCGTATCGGGAAAGGCACGCACATTTTTCGCCACCAGCTCTTCACCGCTGTGCATGAGAAGTTTGAGGCCATTGTTGTTGATCGCCTCTCGCTGGATCGCGTCGACCTCCACAAAAGTGACCGTCTCTCCGGCGAGCGCGAGCTTGGCGCCAAGCAAGCCGCCGATCGCGCCGGCGCCAATGATGCAGATTTTCATCGCCATGATCTTCCTCCTCAGTGGCCGTCCGTCGCCAAGGCGCGCGACGTCGCGCATGCTCATTCCATGGTACTGGAAAGCGTTCCGATACCTTCGATCACAATCTCGATCTTGCTTCCCGGCTTCATCGACCCGGCGCCCAGCGACGTCCCGCATGAGATGATGTCGCCCGGCAATAGCGTGAGATCCTGCGAGATGAGGCTGACCAGGCGGTAAGGCTTGAAGAACATGTCCGCCACCGGATAGTTCTGCCGTTCCTGACCGTTCAAGAGAGTGCGTATCACCAGCGAATCCGGATCAAGCCCAGTTGCGATCACCGGACCAAACACACCGAAGCCGTCAAAGCTCTTGCACCGAGCCCATTGAGCGAACGACGGGTCGCGATTGAGAATATCGAAGGCCGTGACATCATTCACGCAGGTGTAGCCGAAAATATAGTTGGGCGCGTCGGTCTCGGACACCTGAGCGCATCGCTTGCCGATCACGATACCAAGCTCGCCTTCGAACACGACACGCCCGGTGTAGGACTTCGGCCGAGGGATCTGCAGGCCGGCAGGATAGAAGGCGCTCGACGCCTTGAAGAAATACAGCGGCTCCGCAGGCTCCTTCAGATTGTTTTTGGCCGCGGCAGCGTGGAAATTATTCCACAAGCACACCATCTTGCTTGGTTCGCACGGCGTCAGCAACTTGACCGCATCGAGCGACAGGACGCGGCCGGTGGGCGTCGCGTGGCCGAAAAGATCTCCCTCGCAAACCGTGATCTTGTCCCGCTCGAGCGTGCCGATGGAAACTTTTCCCGCATCCGAAAAGCGAATCCACTGGGTCATGGCATTGCTCCCTCATGGTCATCTTGGCTGCTCGCGGCCGGACCACCCGGCCGCCGAGTAAGATCACGCTCATGTCCTTGCCGCTCTTCGCTAACCATGCACCATCATCACGTTCGGGAAGAACAGGTAGAACGCGCCACCGATCAGGATCAGGTAGAAGAGGAGCACAACCGCCCAGCCAAAATTGTGCCGGATCACTTCGCCTTCATTGCGCACGAACCGGCTGGTGGATACGCCCACGCTTGCCGTCTGCACTGCGACCGGCTTGCCGATTTCCGCCCCCACCGAATTCAGCGTCGGCAAAAGAAGCACCGGCAGGCCGAGGATCTTACCGACACTTAGCTGGAACGCGCCGAACATCGCGTTTGTCGAGGTGTTCGAGCCCGACAGCGCGACGCCGATAAAGCCGAGGATGGGAGCCACGAGAACGAACCAGATTCCGATCGTGGAAAAGCCGTAGGCAAGCGATCCCGCCATACCCGAATAGTTGAAGTCGAACGCCAAACCGAAGATGAAGAATCCGACCAGGCAAGCGCCCCACATCTCGCTCCAGGTTTTCCGGAAAATTTGCTTCACTTGGGTGCCGTTGACGCGCAACAAAAGTGCGATCACGATCCAAGAGACGGCGATTGACGTGCCGCCGACACCGGGCGCCCATGCGAACGCCGTCTTCACGATGCTGCCCTCGCTAATGGATGATGCCGCTGAAACGGCGAGATTGAGCCCGATATATTTGGGGAGCGGCGACCAAGGCCCGGTCCACAAAATGACGATCACAACCAGGACAATGAAAGGCATCCATGCCTCGAACACCTCGAAGGCTGAGAAGCCCTTGCCTGTCACTGCGGCCGATGCCTGCTGTTCAGCCGAGAGCGGTGCGCCGCCATAGCCGCGCATTATTTTCGGGTGCCACACCTTGAGCAGGATAAGAAGACATACGAAGCAAACGATCGCGCCCGCCACATCAGGCAGATACGGTCCGAGGAAGACAGAGACCGGGAATTGACCCGCGATGTAAGCGAGCGAGCCGACAACCGCGAGAGGCCACGCCTCCCACATGCCTTGCCGACCGCTGACCAAGTAAAGCAATAGCCAAGGCGGCAACAGGGCAAGCACGGCGACGATATGGCCAACCGAGCCGGATAGCGTCAGCAGCGGCAAGCCGGTAACTGCGGCAAGCGCGATGATCGGCGCGCCTAATGCCCCGTAGGAAACCGGAGCATTGTTCGCGAGAGCCGCAACCCGGATCGCATCGAGATCAGGAATGCCGAGCGAGATCAGGATCGGCGCCACCACCGCCCAGGGATAGCCAAAGCCCACCAGGCCCTCGAGCAATGCGCCGAAGGCCCAAGCGAACAATATGGCCTGCACCCGCACATCCGCGGTACCTTGGAAAACCAGCCAACGTCGGAATTTCTCGAATGCGCCGGTGGTCACCAGCGTATTGAAAATCATGACGCCCCAGAACGTGATCCAGTCGACCGACCACACACCCGTCAGGGAACCGTAAATATACGATCGAAGCCCATCGGCCACCGGCATGTGCCATACCGATACGGCAAGCGCGAAGGTGACGATCGAACCGATCAGCACCGAAAGCCATGCCGTAACCCGGAAGACCGCGAGCAGCAGCAGCAACGCAAGAACGGGCACAAGGGATAATAGCCAAGTGCCGAACATATTGCCCACGGGGTTCAGAATCTGATGAAACATGCGTGTTTCCTCCAGCTGCCGTGGGCGTCCACATACTTCGATTCAAGATGACGGATCGAGAGTCGAAAGGCGCGAAAACTTTTTTTTGACTCTTACTGAACCCGCGCGCAAACCAAATTGACTTAGATCAACAGTCTCCTCGAAAGCTACCGAGATGGCGGCTTATCCCGTTGTCCCAGGGCCTTACCGCGAAGACCATCGAAAAATATCTGGACGCGGAAGACGCCGGCCGCATCATCAATCCGATGATCGCCGACGGCCAGGTGCACGGCGGCGTCGCGCAAGGCGATGATGCCAGCCGGCGGGCGGCCTACGAGAGTCCACTCTGCCGAAGGCGACCGCCACCGACCACAGCGCAACATGTCATGACGGGCCGCCCGAACGCCTGGTTGTAATGGAAATTGACGCCGCACCAAAGATTGTGAATACTGCATGGTAAGGCTCTACCGAGCCCCCGGGGGGGATGGGGCGTTGTCGTTACGTGCGTACCACGCAGTCGCGCTGGTGGCGCTGTTGAGCATGCCGGTTGCAGCCACTGCCCAGGTCATACCGCCGAGCGCCCAGCCCGGGCGGGAGCGGGAGCTTTTCACCACACCGCCGCCGCCGCAGGCGCAGCCGGGCGGCGCCATCGTCACCTTGCCGAGCGCCGTCGCCCCACCGGGCGCCGCTCAGACCGTGCTGATCATCGCCGCCATCCAGGTGTCCGGCTCCACCGTTTACAGCACGGACGAACTGGCCCTGTTGTATCAACCCTTGCTCGGCAGCCGTCAGACTCTTCAGACGGTCTACGATCTCGCCCAGCGCATCACCGCCAAATACGGCAATGACGGCTACGTGCTGTCGCGCGCCGTCGTGCCGCCGCAGCAGCTCGATCCGAATGGAGCGACTGTCCGCATCGAGATCATCGAAGGCTATATCGACAAGGTCGAATGGCCGCAGCGCCTTGCGCGCTATCGCGACTTCTTTTCCGACTATGCCGCCCGGATCACCGCGCAGCGGCCGGTCAACATCCGCACCATCGAACGCTCTCTGCTGCTGGCGGGCGATCTGCCGGGCCTGAAATTCGCCTCGACCTTTCGGCCTTCGGAGCATGAGCGCAACGCCTCGACGCTGGTGGTCGACGTCGTCGAGAAGACGATCGACGCCAGCGCGCATATCGACAATCGCGGCACGCCGCAGCGCGGACCGTACGAATATTACGGCTCGGCGACGATCAACAATCTGCCCGGATGGCAGCAGGCGCTGACGCTCACTTATGCCGGCGTGGTGCCGTTCGACGAGCTCAACTATGCGGCGGCCAGCTACCGGCAGGTGTTGACCAGCGAGGGGCTCACCTTCTTCGCCGACGGCAGCGACGCCTGGGGTACGCCCGGAACGGCGCAGCTCGAAGCGCTGCAATATCGCACACTCGGGCCTTACGGCGACGCCGGCCTCTCGTATCCCGTCATCCGTTTGCGCGAGAGCAATCTCAAGCTTTCCGGTTTCTTCTTCGCCAGCAACAGCGAGAGCTACGTCCAGGGGGCGACGTTCAACGACGACCGGCTGCGCGGCTTTCGCTTCCGTGTCGACGGCGACTACGCCGACAGCCTGCAGGGCGTCAGTCAGCTCTACGCCATCGTCAGCCAGGGCATCAAAGGGCTCGGTAGCACGCAGAACGGCAATCCGCTCGCCTCGCGCGCAGCCGGCCAGGTCGATTTCACCAAGCTCGAAGGCTTTGCCGCCCGGACGCAGCCGTTCGGTGCGGGTTTTTCCGCCTATGGCGCGGTCTATGGGCAGTATGCCTTCACGCCGCTTCTGGTGCCCGAACAGTGCGGCTTCGGCGGCCGGTTCTTCGGCCGCGCCTATGACCCGTCGGAGATTTTGAGCGACAGCTGCATCGAGGCGAGCGGCGAACTGCGCTACGACCTGCCGCCTGTGCTGCCGCAGGTCTCGCAGACGCAGCTTTACGGCTACAGCGACTGGGGCGACCTCACCACGCGCGATGCCGCGGTCGGCACGCCGGCGAACGTCGCCGCCGCGTCCGCCGGCGCCGGGGTGCGGCTCGGCTTCATCAACCAGTTCGACGCCGATCTTTCCGTCGCCAAGGCGATCGAAGGCCCGCGCAACGACTGGCGGTTCTTTTTCATCGTCGCGGCGAGGTATTAGGAGCGCAAGCCATGATCCTCCGGCTCCGGTGGCTGCTTGCACTGTCGGCAATCGCGCCGATCGGCGTCACCGCGGCGCTCGCCGGACCGAACGGCGCCACGGTGGCCGGCGGCGCCGCCAGCGTGCAGGGTCAGGGCACCGCGGCGGTCGTCGTCACCCAGACGAGCCAGAACGCCATCATCAATTGGCAGACCTTCAACATCGGCGCGGGCGAAACCACCAAGATCATCATGCCCGGCGCCGGCGCGACCGAGCTCGATCGCGTCACCGGCAATCTCGGCCCGTCGCAGATTTTCGGCTCGCTCACCTCCAACGGCCAGGTGTTTCTGGTCAACCCCGACGGCATCCTGTTCGGCCCGAATTCGAGGATCAACGCGGCGGGCTTTCTCGCCACCACGCACGACATCGCCAACGGCGACTTCATGGCCGGGCGCTACAATTTCACCGGCGCGGGCAATCCCGCGGCCTCGATCGTGAACCAAGGCAGCATCACGGCGCAGAGCGGCGGCTTTGCCGCGCTCGTCGCGCCCGGCGTGCGCAACACCGGGACGATCACGGCCTGGCTCGGCCGGGTCGGGCTTGCCTCCGCCAACACTTTTGCGCTCGATCTCTATGGCGACCGCCTCATCCAACTTAATGTCGGCGACGCCATCGCCGCGCAGGTGATCGACGTCTCGACCGGGCAGCCGCTCAAGGCGCTGGTGAGCAACGAAGGCACCATCAAGGCCGACGGCGGCCGCGTGGAATTGACCGCGGTCGCGGCCCGCCAGGTCGTCGATTCCGTCATCAACAACACCGGCGTCATCGAGGCCAACTCGATCGGCAGCCGCAACGGCATGATCGAGCTGGAAGCCGCGACCGCGGCGGAAAAGCCGGCCGGCGCGCCGCTGCAGCTCGTCAACGTCTCCGGCACGCTCTCCGCCGCCGGCAAGCGCAAGGGCACGAGCGGCGGCACCGTCGTGGTGACGGGCGAGAGCGTCACCCTCACCGGCGCCAAGATCGACGCCTCCGGCTCAGCCGGCGGCGGCGCCGTCCTGATCGGCGGCGACTGGGGCGGCGGCCACCCCGACAAAACTCTCGTCACCAATCGAAGCGCCTATCTCGAGCCCTTCACCGTACCGACCGCGACCACCGTCGCGGTGGACGCCGCCACCACCATCACCGCCTCGGCCACGAGCGCCGGCAATGGCGGCAAGGTCGTGGTCTGGTCGACCGCGGCGACGACGTTTTACGGCTCGCTCGCGGCGACGGGCGGCGCGCAGAGCGGCAATGGCGGGTTTGTTGAAACGTCCGGCGGCACGGTGAATTTCGCGGGAATCCGCGTCGACACCTCCGCGCCTGCCGGCAAGACCGGCACGTGGCTGGTCGATCCAACCGACCTCACCGTCGATGCCGCGACCGCCGCCACGATCTCGTCGAACCTCGCCACTACCGGCGTCACGCTGCAGACGACCGCGGGCGGCGCGACTGGCCCCGGCGTTCAGACCAGCGGCGCCGGTGACATCATTGTCAACGCGCCAATCTCATGGTCGAGCAACAAGACGTTGACGCTGGATGCGTACAACGCCATCACCTTCAATGCGGCGGTCACCGTCACGGGCGCCGGCGCCCTCGTGCTCACGGCCACCAGCAACCCGCTTGCTTCCGCCGCGCCTCTCATCTCGTTCGGCAGCGGTGCGAGTGTGCAATTCACCGGGACGCCGGGCTCGGGGCAGTCACTGACCATCAACAACCAAGCCTACACGCTACTCTATTCCATGAGCGAGGTGCAGAACATCAACAATAACCTCGCAGGATATTACGCGCTAGCGGTACCGCTCAATGCGTCGGGGGTGACGAACTGGATGCCGCTCGGGACCGACGGCGCCGGCAACGTTCTCAACTCCGGCAACGGATTCACCGGGACTTTCCAGGGGCTCGGCAATACGATTTCAAATCTGACAATCAATCTGCCGTCGTCGAACTATGTCGGCTTGTTCGGGTATGTCGGCGGCACGATCGGGAGTAACGGCCTGATCCAGAATTTGGGTCTGGCCGGCGGCAGCGTAACTGGCGGATCCTCGGCTGTGGGCGGGCTGATTGGGCAAAGCGCGGCAACAGTGACCAATGTCTATTCGACCGGTACGGTAAGCGGTTCGTCGTATTCGTACGATGTGGGCGGTCTCATCGGCAACAACCGCGGCACGGTGAGCAACGCCTATACGACCGGCACGGTCAGCGGCTACAGCGCAGTCGGCGGGCTCGTCGGCTACAATGTTGGTACCGTGTCACTATCCCACGCGACCGTTTCCGTGCAGGGCACTGGCGGCGACGATGTCGGTGGGCTTGTTGGTTATAACGAGGGCGGTACCGTTACGCAGTCCTACGCGACCGGAAACGTCGCAGGCCCGCTGGATTTGGGCGGCTTGGTCGGCGACAACAGCGGCGGCACCGTCACGCTGTCCTATGCCACCGGAAAGGTAACCGGCACCAACGCTTATTCCGACTACGGAGTCGGAGGACTGGTCGGCTACATGTCCTGGGGTAGTGTAGCGCAATCCTATGCGACGGGCGCCGTCAGCGCTCCGGGTTATGTCGGCGGACTGGTCGGATGGAACGGCGGCACGGTCACGCAATCCTATTCCATAGGTCCGGTGACCGGCACGAACAATTTCGGCGGCCTCGTCGGCTACGACGCTGGCGGTTCGGTGACATCGTCATATTGGAATACACAGAGCAGCGGACAGAGCGCCAGCGCGGGGGGAACGGGCCTAACGACAGCGGGGTTTCAATCGCGACTGCCTACAGGTTTCGACTCGACCGCTTGGGCCAGCAATGCGAGCATCAACGGCGGCTACCCCTATTTGGTCTGGCAATCGCCAAGCGCCACCGCCGTCACCTATTCCGTCGCCAACGCGACCTCGACCTACGGTACGCTCGCGACGCCCGGCGCCGTGATGCTGACCGGCGTCGCTTCCGGAGCGACGGTGACGGCGACCGTCGAAGTCTTCATGGGCTCGACACCGGTCACCCTCAAAGCCAATACGCCGGCCGGCACCTACACCGAGGAGGTGGTCGCGCTTAGCAATCCCAACTATACGATCGCTTCGAGCGGCAATACCAACGGGACGCTGACGATCGATCCTGCGACCCTGACCTACACTGCCAACGCGGCGAGCCGCACATATGGTGCGGTCAATCCGTTGTTGAGCGGAACGGTCGCCGGCTTCGTCGCTGGCGACACGCTCGCTTCTGCGACTTCCGGCACTCTCGCCTTCTCCACCACGGCAACGTCAGGCTCGAGCGTCGGCAGCTATCCCATCACTGGCAGCGGATTGACAGCCGCGAACTATGTGTTTGTCCAGGCGGCCGCGAACAGCACCGCCCTGAGCATCATCCCGGCGCCGATCACGGTCGCCGCGCTCGGCGGCAGTTCGACCTATGGCATCTCGCCGGCCAATCCGGGGCTTTCGGCGACCGGCTTGCAGAACGGCGAAGGAGCGAGCGTCCTCGCCGGGCTCAGCAATAGCTTCAGCATCACCAATTCGACCAGTGCGGGCAGCTACACGCTCATCGTCGCGGGCACGCTGACAAATCCGAATTACACGGTGACCTCGACGACCTCCGGATCGTGGACCATCAATCCCGCGCCGATCACCGTGACCGCACTGGGCGGCAGCTCGATCTATGGCAGTTCGCCGGGCAATCCGGGGCTTTCGGCGACCGGCTTGCAGAACGGGCAGACCGCGAGCGTCCTCACCGGTCTTGCGAACGCGTTCGGCATCAGCAATGCGAGCAATGTCGGCGCTTATCCGGTCGATGTCAGCGGTAAGCTGACGAACACGAACTACACGGTGACTTCCCTCAGTGCGGGCACCTGGACCATCAACCCGGCGACGCTGACCTACCTCGCCGACCCCGTCAGCATCGCCTCCGGCAGCGCCATTCCAACCCTCAGCGGGACCGTCACCGGTCTTGTCAATGGCCAGACGCTCGCGGCGGTGACGACGGGCACCGCCGTGTTTTCGACCACGGCGACGTCGAGTTCGCCGGCCGGCGGCTATCCCATCACCGGCAGCGGATTGACCGCCGACACCGCCAATTACGTGCTCGCCCAGGCGCCGGGCAACGCCGACGCCATGACCATCACGCCGGCAGGTCTGACCGCCAATCAGGCTCAGCTCGTCAATCCGGCGCAGCTCACCCAGTTCGTGCAGCCGATCACGGCCACCGCGCCATCGAGCGGCCAAGTGGTCGTCACCGAGACGACGCCGTCGCCGGCCCACACCGGCTCGGTCGCCTCATCGAATTCCAGCGGCCCGGCGCCGCAATTCGGGCCGCGGTCGTTCGTCCCGCCGCCCTCAGGCGAGACGCGTTACGTCAAGAACGAGGTGCTGCTGCAGGTCCCGAGCAGCGTTTCCGCGGCCGAATTTCAGGCCATGGTCGAGCGCCTGCATTTGACGGTGCTGAGCACGGACGAGCTTGGTCTCCTCGGCGTCACGACCTATCGGCTGCAGATCGGCAGCGGCAGCTCGGTCAATTCGGTGATCCAGGCGCTGTCCGGTTTCCAGATCGTCGCCAGCGCGCAAGCGAATTACACTTACCGGTTGGCGCAGGACGACACGGCGCCGGCCGCGCCCGCATCGCCCGCCGCGTCGGTTGCCCCCGCCGCGCCCGCCACCGCCACGCAGAACACCGATCTCGCCGGCGAAGAGCAGCAAGGCGATGCCTCCCAGTACGAGCTCGAGAAGCTCGGGCTGCGGGGCGTCCACCGGCTGGTGAAAGGCAACAACGTCAAGGTCGCCGTCATCGACTCGGAGATCGATTTGAATCATCCCGACCTGCGCGGCACGATCCTCGAAGAATACGACGCGGTCGGCGCCGAGGACCGGCCGGACGCTCACGGCACGGCCATGGCCGGCGCGATCGCCGCGCATCGCCGGCTGCTCGGCATCGCGCCTTCGGCACAGCTTTACGCCATCCACGCGTTTTCGAGCCACGCGGCGAGCGCGCAAAGCACGTCCTTCAGCATCATCAAGGGTCTCGATTGGGCGGTGAGCAAGGGCGTTCGCGTCATCAATATGAGCTTCGCCGGCCCGCGCGACCCGGCGATGGCGCGCGCGCTCCACGCCGCCCATGACGCCGGCATCGTGCTGATTGCCGCCGCCGGCAATGACGGGCCGAAGTCGCCGCCGCTCTATCCCGCCGCCGACCCCGACGTCATCGCCGTGACCGCGACCGACATCCACGACAAGGTGTTCTTGCGCGCCAACCAGGGACGCTACATCGCGGTGGCCGCGCCCGGCGTCGACATTCCGGTGCCGGCGCCCGAAGGCGCTTATCAGTTGACAACCGGCACCTCGGTCGCGTCCGCCGAAGTGAGCGGCATGGCGGCGCTCCTCATCGAGCGCAATCCGAGCCTCACGCCCGACGACATCCGGCATATCCTGACATCGACGGCCCGCCATCGCGGCAGCAACGGGCGCAACGACGTGTACGGTTCCGGGCTGGTCGATCCGCCGAGCGCCGTCCGCGCCGCGGCCGGGGCGAGATCGGCCGCCCGCGAGCCGGCCGAGCGCGCGGCGAGCGCTACTTCTCCGTCAGTGAATTGACCGGCTCCCAGCTTTCGCCGGGCGGATCGGCGGTAAGCTTCTTCGCGCGCGCGAGGAACCGTGCCGCAGCCGGATCGGCCGCCGCGCAGCGGGCAAAATATTCGGCGGCGCCGGCAAAATCGCGCGCGCGGTAGCGCGCGAGGCCTTCCGCATAGGCTTCGGCGCATGCGAGCTGGTCCGGCGAAGCCGCGTCCGCCGCAGCGAGCGGCTGATAGATCCTGACGGCGCCGGCGCGCCCCTTGACGCGGATGGTGTCGAGCTCGCGCCAGATGAAGGCGCCGCCGCTCTGCGCCACCGTCATCTCCGATGCGATGATGGTGGTGCCGAAGAACTTGTTGGCGCCCTCGAGCCGCGAAGCCAGATTCACCATGTCGCCCATCACGGTGTAATTGAAACGCCGGCGCGAGCCGATATTGCCGACCAGCGCTTCGCCCGAATTCAGCCCGATGCGCTGGCGCACCGTACGACCCTGGAATGCGGCTGCGGTGCGGCCGAGTTCGTCCATCCGCGCCGCGCAATCGAGCGCCGCGCGCACGGCATTCGCGGCGTGATCCGCATCGTCGAGCGGCGCGCCGAACACCGCGACGATGGCGTCGCCGATATATTTGTCGACAAAGCCGCCATGGCTCTCGATGATGTCGGTCATGGCGGAAAAATATTCGTTCATGGCCGCGACCAATTCCCCCGGCGTGACGTTTTCCGAGAACGTGGAAAAGTCCGCGATGTCGGAGAAATAGACGGTGACGCTGCGCATCTCGCCGACGAGGGTGGGCGGTTTGTTCGACGCCACCATTTTTTCGATCACGGCCGGCGCGAGATAATAGGCGAAGCTTTGGCGCAACAGCCGCTTGTTGCGATCGGCGACGACGAAACGGTAGCCGATGGTTGCGCCGAGCGAAGCAAGCCCTGCCAGCAAGGGCGCCACCAAGGGCAAGGCCAGTGCGTCGCGCAACGCCACCGTCGCCGCCGCGGTCCATGCTGATGCGATGCCGAGATAGGCGAGCGCCGCAGTCGCCGGACCGAGCGTCAGGGCCGCGACGCCGGTCAACACCGCCAGCGCGAATGCGATCGCTCCCGTTCCGCCGCGGCCTAGTTCGGTGAGGGCGTCGCCGCGCAGAAGATTGTCCACGGCGGTGGCGTGGATATAGACGCCGGCGATCGAGTCGCGGGCAAATCTTGCGGCCTCTTCATGCGGGCGCAGGACGCAATGTTCGCTCGCCCCGCGCTCGGGCGCCGTGGCAAAGCGCTTGGAGGTGATTTTGCGATCCTCGACGTCGAGCACCGTGCCGACGAGCACGATCTTGCCGTCGAAATGGCGGCGAAAGAACTCCTTGTCGTCCTTGTCGACGCAGGCGCTCAGATCGGCGAACGAAAAAGTCGGAATGTCGTCGGCGCCGCCGGCGAAGTTGAGCGTCATGGTGTGCGCATGCGCCCCGGGTTTAGCGGCGTCAGCGAGCGCGGGCGTGGTGCCCTGCGCCCGCGCGACCAGTTCCACCGCCATCGAAGGTACCGGCGCGCCATCGACCACGAACCCGAGCGGCAGCCGGCGGATCACCTCGTCGGGATCGCTGTAGGCATTGAGCGGCCGAATGTTGCGCCCGAAGCCGACGGCGGCGCGCTGTCCGGGCGACGGCAACAACGGCCGGTCCTGATGCTGGGCTTCGCCGAGCACGACCTTGCCGGCGCGCGCCCCCAGCGCGAGCGCGCGCAGAAAGTCGCGGTCGAAGCCGTGCACCCGCGCGCCCAGGGTTTCTTCGCCGAACGGCACGGCCGATTGCTCGATGGAGGTCGAGAGCACGATGTCGAACCCGACCACCTTGGCGCCGCCGTCCAGGATCGCGGTCAGCACCCGGCCGATCGCCGGAGTCCAGGTCAGGCTCGGCGTGCCTTCGAACGGCGGCGTCTGGAACGTTTCCTCGTCCAGCGCCACCACGACGGCCGGTGAGGACGATGAGGCGTGCGCATTGCCGAAGACCCGCCAGCGCAGCGCGGTGAGAACATCGATCGACAGGCCGCGAACGGTGTCGAGCGCCGGCGAGGCGACGACCACTGCTGCGGCGAGCGCGATCGCAAGGACCGCTAGCGCGGCGTGCGGGCGCACTTTATCCATGAGCGTGCGTCCATAAAGTGCGGCCTGTTCAGATCATTGGAAGCGCAGCAGACGGCTGACGACGGGTGTTTTGCCCGCTTTGGCGGCGCCGTCGATCTTGAAAGTGACCTTGTGTTCGCCGACGCTTGCGTCGTAGGTCGCGCCGCGCGTAAGCGATTGGTTGCGCTCGGCGAGATCGTAAAACCCGCCGGCGGCGAGAGTTTCGTCGATCTTGATTTCGATGCGCTCGGCGGCGCGATCGTGCCGCGCGATAACCAGAACGCGATCCTCGGACGCTTTCAGCTTCGGGATCTGAATCACCGGCATGCGCGCATAGAGCGTCGGCTGGTGCGACGCGCTTTGCAGCCGGAACGCAGTGGCGGCGCTTTTGCTGGCCTCCTGGGCGGTCAGCTCGATCTTGCCGCCGTCGCAGGGAACCTTGGCGCGGGACACCTTGCCGTTCTGCACGTCACTGCGTTCGGCACCGACGACGACCGTGCCGCCGGTGATGGTCTCGTACTCGCAGGACCGCAGGTAGCTGAGAACAAGAATATCGCGCGGCTCGAGTTTGATCACCTGGCCGGTGCCGATATAGTCCATGAATTCGACGTCGGCGGTGGCGCTCTTCACGTCCTCTACCAGAGCGGCGGGGACGAGTGGCGCGGGCGGATGCGCGCAAGCCCCGCGCGCGAGGACGAGGACCGCCGCGAACGCCACCGCGCTCGGAATCTTTGTTGCCATCTCGGACGGCCTCCCTCCCCACCTGCCACAGGCTTTCATTACTACCATGGCGCGTAACGACTTGCACCCGGCAACGACAGGCGGCGAGACGAGAGACTAACCGCCGGCTGGGAAAACGACTGGAGCCACAAACGAAGCAATCACAGCGCCAAGTAGTTGCGCTGGACCTCCGTATTCTCCGCCAGCTCGACCATCGTGCCGGACCAGCGGATCTGCCCCTTCTCCAGCAAATAAGCGCGGTACGATTTGGGCGAAGCCGACATTCTGCTCGGAGAGCAGGATCGAGAGGCCGCGCTGTTTGAGTTCGACGATGGTGTCGGCGATTTTTTCGACGATCAGCGGCGCGATGCCTTCGGATGGTTCGTCGAGCAGGACGAGGAGCGGATTGCCCATCAGCGTGCGGGCGATAGTGAGCATCTGCTGCTCGCCGCCCGAGGCCTACTCAACCCGGTCGAGATTCATGTCGTCTTGAGCCAAGTGCCACGGCAAGGCGCCCCTTGACTATCGCTGCTCCCATCCATATACCATCCATTTGGATGTTTAAGGGATGGTGCGAAGATGGTCGATAATGTCCACCAACTGCGGCTCAAGCCCAGCGACAGTGAAAAGATCACGATCAATCTCGGGTTCGTCGACCTCGGCCATATCGATCTGATGGTTAAGGACGGCTTTTACTCGAACCGAACCGACTTCATTCGAACCGCAATCCGCAATCAGCTCGAACGCCACGCCGAAGTCGTCAAACAATCCACGGCCCGAAAGAGCCTGGATCTCGGTCTGCGGAACTACAGCCGCCAAGATCTCGAAGCGGCGCGCCGCGCCGGAGAGATGCTGGAAATCAATGTATTGGGCCTTGCCACTATCGCCGAGGATGTCAGCCCCGAACTCGCCCGCGCCACGATCGCTTCGGTCGTCGTGCTGGGAGCGTTGCACGCCAGTCCCGGGGTCAAGGCCGCTCTCGCCGACAGAATGCGGTGACGCGGGAAATTGAAGTCCAACGAGAGGGCGCCGCGGAGACAATTTGGTCGTAAGCGATGCCCCGTCGTTGGCGGTGTCCACGTGATGTTTCCAAACAAAGGCAGCTTCGAGATGAATGACATGATGCATCAAGCGACGCTCCTCACGCGTCAAGGCCGGCTTGGCGAAGCCACGGCGCTCCTTCAGCGCATGCTTCGAGGCGAGACGGATCCGGATATGACAATCGCTCCAACCGATGACATCGCTCCCACCAAAGATAAGCCGTACATCATTGACGCGACGGCCGAGAACGTCGAAGAGACGGATTATCCGCAACTAGGCGCGGCCGCATTCGCTCATTCGCGCAGCTTCCGCGCGCTGCACGATTGGCCATATCGCCTCGAGCGCCATTCAGGGCCCGGACTACAGGGATGGATGCAGCGGGCACCGGTCTCCACGGCGGACATTGTGTTGGACGGCGGAAAGTTCATTGAAGCGATCTATACCAACCCAGCGGGAAGCCGCGCTTACAAGCTCTACATCCCGAGCGGCTATCAGGGGCAGGCGCTTCCTATGATCGTCATGCTGCACGGAGGCACCCAAACGCCTGACGATTTCGCCGCCGGGACGCGCATGAATTTGATCGCCGAGGAACAGAGCTGCCTCGTCGTCTATCCCGCCCAGCCTAGCCATGCGAACCCGGCGAAGTGTTGGAATTGGTTTCGTGCCGACGACCAGTGCCGAGGTCGAGGCGAACCTTCCCTCATCGCCGGCATCACCCGCCAGGTCATGCACGACTATTCCGTCGATCCGCAGCGTGTCTATGTCGGTGGATTGTCAGCAGGCGCCGCTGCGGCCGCCGTGATGGGAGCCACTTACCCGGATCTCTATGCCGCCATCGGCGTGCATTCCGGTCTGGCCTGCGGAGCAGCCGACGATCTGATTTCTGCATTCGCCGCCATGCGGCAAGGCCATTCGCCATACTCGTCCGCGTCCGGTGATGGCACGGACATTCTTGAAGATGAGCAGCCGTTTGTTCCGACCATCGTTTTTCACGGCGATCGTGATCACATCGTGCATCCCCGAAACGCCGATCACGTCATTTCCTCTTCGCTGAAAGGCTCGAAATGGCAAAAGAAGATGGATCGCGGGCGCGTCCCCGATGGCCACGCCTATACCCGCACGATCCACACCGATGCCGACGGGCGGGCCATGCTGGAGCAATGGTGCATCCATGGAGCCGGCCACGCTTGGTCGGGCGGCAGTCCCGCCGGATCCTATACCGACCCGCGAGGTCCGGATGCGGCCAGAGAAATGCTTCGTTTCTTTCGCGAACACGTTGCCGTCGGACGCGATGTCAAAGGCGGCGAATAACTGAAAGCTCCCGCCCCGCGATTGCGGCGCCAACTTTTTCTAGAGCGAGCAAATCACAACGCCAGATAGCTGCGCTGGACCTCGGCGTTCTCCGCCAGCTCGACCATCGTGCCGGACCAGCGGATCTGGCCCTTCTCCAGCAAATAAGCGCGATCGGAGACGATCTGGGCGAAGCCGACATTTTGCTCCGAGAGCAGGATCGACAACCCGCGCTGTTTGAGTTCGACGATGGTGTCGGCGATCTTTTCCACGATCAGCGGCGCGATGCCTTCGGAGGGTTCGTCGAGCAGGACGAGGAGCGGATTGCCCATCAGCGTGCGGGCGATGGTGAGCATCTGCTGCTCGCCGCCCGACATGCGGCCGCCGGGGCGGTGGCGCAGTTCGGCGAGGTTGGGGAATAATTCGTAGAGGCTCTGCGGCGTCCATGCCGGAGCGGCCGTGCCGTCCGGGAAAGCGCGCGGCGGCTGCCGGCCGGTGTCGAGATTTTCCTCGACGGTGAGCTCGGCAAAGATGCGGCGGTCCTCGGGCGTGTAGCCGATACCGAGGCGCGCGATCTCGAACGGCCGCAGCCGTGAAATGTCGCGGCCGTCGAAGCGCACCTTGCCTTGGCGCCGCGCCAGAAGGCCCATCACCGCTTTCATGGTGGTCGACTTGCCGGCGCCATTTCTTCCCATCAGCGCCACGACCTCGCCGCGGCCGACCGAGAAACTCAAATCGTAGAGAATTTGCGCGGCGCCGTACCAGGCGTCGAGATGCTCGACCGTCAATGCCGGCGCGGCCTGATCGCTGATGGCATCGTTCTTGGCATCGTTCTTGGCATCGCTCATGGCGAAGCCCGCGCCGCCGCGACCGTCGTGCCGCGGCCGAAATAAACCTCGCGCACCAAAGGGTCGTCGCGCACGGCTTTCGCGTCGCCGTCGGCGATCAGGCGGCCGCGCGCCATGACGATGATGCGGTCGGCGAACGCGAACACCACGTCCATCGAATGCTCGGTGAAGAGAACCGAGATGCCGCGCTCAACCACCAGCGCCTTGACCAGCGCGATCAGCTCGTTGCGCTCGCACGGCGCCATGCCGGCGGTCGGCTCGTCCATCAGCAACAGCCGCGGCGCCGCGGCGAGCGCGATCGCGAGCTCGACGCGCTTGACGTCGCCATAGGCGAGTTCGCGGCAGGGCCGGTCGGCGGCCGCGTCCATGCCGACTTGGCGCAAAAGCTCGAGCGCCGGCGCGCGATGGTACGACGCCGCCTTGCGCCACAGCCGGAAAATCTCGCCGGCGTGGGCGATCAGCGCCATCTGCACGTTCTCGGCCACCGTCATCGAGCCGAAGGTCGCGGCGACCTGGAACGTGCGGGCGACGCCGCGGCGGCAGATTTTTCGCGGCGGCAGTCCGGCGATGTCGCCGCCGTCGAAGCGGATGGTGCCGGCGTCGGGCGCAAGCTGGCCGTTGATCATGTTGAAGCAGGTCGATTTGCCCGCGCCGTTCGGGCCGATCAGCGCCAGAAACTCGCCGGCCGCCACATCGAAGCTGACATTATCGACGGCGCGCACGGCGCCGAAGCTTTTGCTCAGCGATGCGACGGAAAGCCCGCTCATGATGCGCCTGATGATTTGCGCCCGCGCGCGAAAAGCCGCAGGAACGCGCCGGTCAGACCGGCGGGGAAAGCGAGCACCAGAACGAGGATGATGCCGCCCAGGAGCGCGTGCCAATACTCGGTCTCGCGCATGACGAAATCCTGCAGCAGCGCGAACACCGTGGCGCCGACGATCGGCCCGGACAAGGTGCCGACACCGCCGAGCAGCACCATCACCAAGCCGTCGATCGAGCGGCCGATGCTGATCGTCTCCGGAGAAATCGAGCCCTTGGCGAAGGCGAAAATGCCGCCCGCCACCCCGCACACGGCGCCGGCGATGGCAAAGCCGAGCCACTGCACCTTTTTCACGTCGATGCCGATTGCCTCCGCCCGCAACGGCGAGTCGCGCCCGGCGCGCATGGCGTAGCCGAACGGCGCGAACAGGATCCGGCGCAGCACCACAATGCCCGCAACGACGAGCGCGAGCGTGAGCAGAAAGAACGCCGAGAGCGTGTCGAACGGCGCGGTCGGCCAGATGCCGAGGACGCCGTTGGAGCCGCCCGTGACCTCCTGCCATTGGAACACGATCGACCAGACGATTTGGGCGAAGGCGAGCGTCAGCATCGCGAGGTAGACGCCGGAGAGCCGTACTGCGAACCAGCCGAACAGCAGCGCCCCGAGCGCGGCGGCGACGGGCGCCGCGGCGAGCGCGAACCCCATCGGCGCCGCGAACCATTTCACCGCCAGCGCCGCGCCATAGGCACCGAGGCCGAAATAGGCGGCGTGGCCGAACGAGGCCATGCCGCCGGGGCCCATGATGAAATGCAGGCTGGTCGCGAACAGCACCGCGATCAAGACGTCGACGCCGAGCACCAGCACATAAGGCGACGACCGCGCCAACAATGGCAGCGCGATCAGCACCACGAGCAGCCCGCCGCCGAACATGACGGCACCGCGTGACGCCGGGCGGAGCGGCGCCTCGGTTTCGGCAGCGCCGCGCACTGCGCCATGCGGGCGTCCCAACAAGCCCTGCGGGCGCGCGATCAGCACCACCGCCATGACCAGAAACTCGGCGACCAGCGTGAGCTTGGAAAAGTTCACGGCAAAGCCGCCGAACGAGACGAGACCGAGGCCGATGCACAAGGCCTTGACCTCGGCGATCAGCACGGCGGCGACATAGGATCCGACGATCGAGCCCATGCCGCCGACGACGACCACGACGAAGGCGTCGGTGATCGCGGTCAGGTCCATACCGAGATTGGCCGGCTCGCGCGCGACCTGCAGGGCGCCGCCGAGCCCGGCGAGCCCGGCGCCGACGGCGAACACCGCCGTGAACAGCAGCGACTGGTTGACGCCGAGCGCGCCGAGCATCTCGCGGTCCTGCGTCGCGGCGCGCACGAGGCGGCCGAAGCGCGTGCGCGCGAACACCACATGGAGCACGCCGAGCGTGAGCGGCGCGACGACGATCAGGAAAGCGTCGTAGCTCGGCATGCGGCGGCCGAGGATGTCGAAGGCGCCGCGCAGGCCGGGCGCGCGCGGCCCCAAAAGGTCGTCGGGCCCCCAGAGCCACAGCACGGCGTCGTTGATGATAAGGAGAAGCGCGAAGGTAGCGAGGAGCTGGAACAGTTCCGGCGCGACATAGACGCGGCGCAGGATGACGACCTCGATCGCGGCGCCGATCAAGGCGACCACAACCGCGGCGAGCACGATCCCGCCCCAGAACCCGAACGCGCCGCCGAGCGCCGTCACCAGCGTGTAGGCGACGTAGGTCCCGAGCATGTAAAGCGAGCCGTGCGCAATATTGACGATGCGCGTGACGCCGAAGATGAGGGAGAGCCCGGCCGCGACGAAGAACAGGCCCGAGGCCGAAGCGAGGCCGTCGAGGGCCTGAAAAGCGAGGCCTGAAAAGCTCATGGGCGAACGTTAGCAGAGGCCGCCCCCGTGCGTCATCGCCCCTGTGCGTGATCGCCCTGTGCGTCGTCGCCGATGTGTGGTCCGAACCGCGCCGGCCCGCCGTCGCAAAATCAGCGACGCGGCTTTAATTGCAACTCGACCTGCATCTTGGCTTGCATTTCACGTAATGGTTACAATAACATTATACCACAGCTTCCGGTCGCAGGAGGGGAAAGATGCTTGTCTCACAAAAGTTCGAAAAGCCGCCGCAGCAGATATCCGGCCGTGAAAAGGAACGATATCTCGATCTCGACAAGCAGGTGGTGCGCTGGATCGCCCAGGCCGCCATCAATGTCGAGCTCTTCACCATTCCGCTCTACATGACGTCGATGTATTCGCTCGCCGGCTATCACCAGATCACCAGCGGCAGCAATGATTTTTACAAGGGCCGCAAATGGCCGGGCCTCTCCACGCGGGCGCCCTCGAACCCGTTCAATCCCGAACCGTTCGGCCGGCGGAACCAGGACGCCTTCAACACGATTTTTTCGGTGTTCGTCGAGGAAATGCTGCACCTGCAGATGGCCGCCAACATCGCCACCGCCATCGGCGTATCGCCGACTTTCACGTCCGAGGCGCTGCAGAAGAACTACGGCTGGACCTGTTACGGACCGGAAAACCAGATCATTCCGAACATCATCAATCTGGCCGATACGAAGAATTACGAGAAAGTCCAGGTCAATATCGGCCCGCTGAATGAAAACGCCATCAAGCTGTTTCTGGCCATCGAGGAGCCGACCGAGAAGGCGGAAATCGTCAGCCACGAGGACCACTATTTTCCCACGGTCCCATTCGCGGATTTCAATCCGAAGCGGATGTTCGGCTCGATCGGCTGGATGTATCGCTGCTACCAGGAATATCTCGAGATCACGTACGACGACAATACGACCCTTTGGGACGCTGTCTTCAATCCCGATGGCCAGCAGAACGACCTGTTCAACAGCTTCGCGTTCCCCGACCATCCAATGCGCGAGTTCATGGGCTTCGAGACGACCATCGCGCTGACCAACAAGGAGATCGCCCGCGAGCAGGCCTTCAACATGATGAACGCGATCACCGATCAGGGCGAGGGATCGACCGTGAAGTTCCGGCCGCCAAAACTCAAAGAGGTCGAGGACAAGTACCGCGCCGACGGGACAGCCTTGATCTCGGACTATCCGGGTTTCACCGATACCGGCCGGCCGCTCCCGCCATCGCCCGACGACCACGACCCCAAGGGGAAGCTCGCACAATCGCCCGACGCTTATGCCCGCTGCACCAATGATGGCATGGATCACTACGAGTGCTTCCTGCAGGTGGCGGAGTGGATGGAAGAAGGCGGCATCGTGACATGGGACCGGGTCGAGAAGGCGGGCCGGTGGACGCCGAAAGACTTCATCACGGCCGACTATGACCGCAGCAATCCCTACAAATTGCCCGATCCCGAACGTGTCGCGACGGCCGTCAACAACCTTTATCTTCGCGACCGCGCCGACAATTTCGCCTTGCTGAGCCGGGCGGTGGTGGGCGCGATCAAGGGGGTGACCAAGGTCCTCGACGATTATTGGAACCCCAAGGTGCCGGGGCAAACGGTGTCGTTCCCGTTTCCCTCCATGGGCGGCACCGCCGATCGCATGGCGACTTGCTGGGCGGTTTTCGCAACGACGCCGGATCTCAGTCTCGGCGTCGAAGACCCCCCGAAGGATGCGCTGGGCCACGCCTGTCAGGCGCTGTTGACCACCGGCGACCAGGCGTTCGAAGCAAAAAATACCTGCGCCGACGTCAGAGTGTTTCACACCTGCCGCGGTTCCAATACCTGCAAGGCGCTGGGCGGCTGCGGCTTCGCCCAGTCGAGCGCCGGCGGCGGCACCTGCAGCACGCGTTCGCCTGCACCGCAGGTGGCGGGGAAGGTGCTGGGCCGGCCATCGGGCCATAATTGTTCGGCGGTGGTGATGCGGGCGCGCGGCGGCCAGTTGGGTGACGACTCGCCCTCGAGCGATCATTTCACCGCGCCCAGCGACAATGTCTGCGCCGGGTTCGGCGGCTGTGCGGTGCCCATTTCGGCGAGCCAGCTCTATCCCAAGAACGGCACCATGGACGTTTATTCGATCGCCCCCGCCATATGCGGGACCAAATTCCTCGCCAATCTCGATTTCAAGGTCGGCGACAAGGTGGAGGACATCGCCTACCAGGCCTTCCTGATATGGGCGAAAGAGCGCGGCAAGAGCCCGCCGGCGAAACCGCCCGAACCCAACGACGTCCGGCTGGCGTTCCCGCCATCGACCTGAATGCGGAACGCGATGAATCGGCCGTCGCCGAGCGGTAACGGCCGCGCCCGACGCCTCGGTCTGCCCGACCCCGGTGACGGCGTCGGCCTGCGCGACGAGCATTTTGCGCATCTGATGCGGACGCCGCCGGCGCAATGGGGCGTCGGCTGGTTCGAGATCATCAGCGAGAACTTTCTCGACAATCACGGCTACGCCCGCGCGGTACTCGATCACGTGCTGGCACACCGGCCGGTGGTCATGCACGGCGTGTCGATGTCGCTCGGCAGCAGCGATCCGCTCGACTTTGCCTATCTGCGCAAGCTGCGGGACCTCGCGGCCGAGCTGCGGCCATTGTGGATTTCCGACCATGTCTGCTGGACCGGAATTGCCGGGCTCAACACCCACGACCTCCTGCCGATGCCGCTGACCGAGGAAAGCTTGCGCCACACCGCCGATCGGGCCTGCGCAGTGCAGGATTTTCTAGGCCGCCCCATCGTCTTGGAGAATCCGAGCACCTATCTCGAATTCGCCGTCAACGAGATGCCGGAGTGGGAATTTCTGTCGCGGCTGGCCGAGCTCTCCGGCTGCGGCCTCCTCCTCGATCTCAACAACATCCATGTCAGCGGCACCAACCATGGCTTCGATCCGGTGCATTATGTCGACGCGGTGCCGGCGGACCGCGTGGTGCAATTCCATCTGGCCGGTCCGAGCGAGCACGGCGAACTCCTGATCGACACCCACGATCATCCGGTGCCCGACGCGGTGTGGCCGCTCTACGCGCGGGCCTGGCGCCACTGCGGCCCCGTGCCGGGCTTGGTGGAATGGGACGCGGCGGTGCCGCCCTTTGAGACGCTGCTCGCCGAACTCGCCAAGGCCAGACGCGTGCGCGAGGCGGTGTCCGATGCCTGATCTCGCGAGCCTGCAGCATTGGCTGCAGCAGACCATCATCGCCGGCGGCGCCGACAGCCTGGCGCCGGTGCATCAGTCGAACCGGCTGCCGGCCGCGACCCGCGTGTCGGTCTATGTCAACGGCTACCGCCAGCGGCTGATCGAATGCCTGCAGAAAGAATTCCCGATGCTGCGCCGGCTCATCGGCGAGCATCCGTTCGATTTGCTGGCGCGCGCTTACGTCGAAACCAACCCGTCGCATTCCTATACGCTCTATGCGTTCGGCGCCGGCTTTGCCGCCTATCTGGAAGCGCGGCAGCCGCCGGGCCTCGGCGACATTGCCGGCATGCCGGCAGCCTTGGCGCGGATCGAGCGCGCCAAGGCCGAAGTTTTCCGCGCACGCGGCCATAAGGCCGAGCTGCAGTCGGATGACGCGCCGTTCCTGCATTCCCTGGTGGCGCAGCCGCCCTCGCCGCGCCGGCCGCAGACGGTGCGGCTCCTCGCTTTGCCCTACGACTTCCGCCAGACGCTGGCGGCGCACGCGCGCGGCGAGCCGTTGCCGCTGCCCGACGTCGCCGGTTGTTTTCTGGCGGTGGCGCGCGCGGGCTATCGCGTCGAATGTCATCCGCTCGAGCGCTGGCAGTACGACTGGTTGGCTGCCCTGCCCGGCGAGAGCGATCCGCCGCCGGCGCCGCTGCCAATTCCCGACGGCGACGAGCGGCTACGCGGCTGGCTGCCGGAGGCCGTCGTGCGCGGACTGGTCACCGCCGTCCCGTAGCGTACGAACGCTACAGCGAAGGCTTCGCCACACGCGACCTCGTCGAGGCCAAGACGCTGCTCGACGCGCCGCGCTGAAGGGATCAGTCCGCCGCCGGCCGCAGCTTCTTCACCTCGGCGTCGGAAGGGAGCACGCTCGAGCCATCGACGTATTTGAAATTCGTCATGGTGCCGTGACCGTCCTCGAGCGCGATCTTGCCGACGAAGGCGCCGATGGTCGCCTGGTGGTCGCTGGCGCGGTAATGGAACGGGCCGAACGGACCGTCGACCTCGAGGCCGCGGAAGGCCGCGATGAGCTTTTCGGTGTCGGTCGAGCCGGCCTTGGCGATGCCGGCCGCGAGCGATTTGATCGTCAAATAGCCGACGATCGAGCCGACTCGCGGGTAGTCGTGAAAGCGCGCCTGGTAGGCGGCGACGAAGGCCTTGTTCTCCGGGGTGTTCACCGCATCCCAGGGGTAGCCGGTGACGATCCAGCCGACCGGCGCCTCGTCCTTGAGCGGATCGAGATATTCCGGCTCGCCGCCGAGGAGGTCGACCACGACGCGGTCCTTGAAGACGCCGCGCGTCGTGCCTTCGCGCACGAATTTGGTGAGGTCGCCGCCGAACAGCGCACTGAAGATCGCGTCGGGCTTGGCGTCGTCGATCGCCTGCACCACCGCGCCGGCGTCGATCTTGCCGAGCGGGGTGGCCTGCTCGGTGACGAATTCGACGTCGGGCTGTTTCGCCTTCATCAGTTGCTTGAAAGTGGCGACTGCGGATTGGCCGTATTCGTAATTCGGATAGACCAGCGCCCAGCGCTTCTTGTTCGCCGCGAGCGCGTCGGGCAGCAGCATCGCCACCTGCATGTAGGTCGAGGGCCGCAGCCGGAAGGTGTAGTGGTTGCCGTTCGCCCAGGTGACCTTGTCGGACAGCGGCTCGGCGGCGAGGAAGAACACCTGCTTCTTGCCGGCGAATTCGGTGACGGCGAGACCGACATTGGAGAGGAAGGTGCCGGCGAGGATGTTGACGCCGTCGGCGGTGACGAGTTCGTCGGCGACGCGCACGGCGTCGCCGGGATTGGCGCCGTCGTCGCGCGATATGATTTCGAGCTTCTTGCCGTCAACGCCACCGGCGGCGTTGACCTCGTCGGTCGCCATTTCGATGCCCTTCTTATAAGGATCGAGGAAGGCGGGCACCGCTTTGTAGCTGTTGAGTTCGCCGATCTTGATCGTCTGCTGCGCCGATGCCGGCGTGAGCGACGACAGACAAGCGCTACCGGCGAGAACGACACCGACGACGAAGGCGTGAGCGCGCATGGGCCTCTCCTGTAACCTCAATTCGATGCGATCGACTGACCCGGCCACCGTCCCCTATCACGCCGGCCGTTCGCGCGCAGCAACGATCGCGAGCCACAGATAGGCGCCGACCAGCGCGAGCTCGACCAGAACGATGAAAATGCTGCCGCCATAGACTTGCGGGAAGAACACCTCGACCACCGCCATGGACACCACGGCGGTGAGCCACACCACCGCGCCCCAGGCCGCGGCGAGCCACAGCCCGACCCCGGCGACGAGATCGATGACGGCAAAAAACACCGTCGCCGTGCGCCAGGCGACGGTGTGCTGCTCGAAGCCGCCGCCCGCCGGCGCGCCGATGCCGCACAAAGCCGCCCAATGATAGATCCCCTCCATCAGCGAGACCGCCGCCATGACGCGCAGGAACAGCACCAGATATTCGGTCCAGGAGCCGACGGTCGCGGCGTCCTTCGCCGTCGCCAGCACCGGTTCAAGGAGGTCGCTCGGCCGCGTCGCGCGCGCCTGCGGTCGATCCTTCGCGGCGGCCCCGCTGCGCCCGCCCGCAACCGCGGCGCTGGGCGCGGCTTTGCCGGTTCGAGGCTGCGGCAGCGCGCGCGCCCGGGCGCTCGCGCGCGAGGCGCGCGGTTCCGCCGCCGCGGCTTGATCCTTCGACGGCGTTGCCGGCTGTCTCGCGGCGGCGCGTTCCTTCAACAGCGCCCGCGCCTTGGCGCCCGGGCTCGCGACGCTCGGTTCCGCCGCAGCGGTGTCGTTGGGCGATGCAGCCGCCGCCCGGGCGGTCCCACGGGGCGCGCCCGATGCCACCGCGGCCAGCCGCGCCTTCATGTGGTCGCCGATCTTCGTCTTCGCGCCGGGCGCTGCCGCCGCCGGTGCCGGCGCGGGTCGATCGGGTAAAGCGGCGCGGTCCTTGGCCTTCGCGTCAGGCGCAGTTACTCCGTCGGCGGCCATGCGATCGCTCGCTCCATTATGTCGTTCCAGGAATAGGGGCATTCGAGCGGAAAAGCATCATCGTCCAACAGGGTCTGCGCCGCCGCCTCCAGCCGGGCAGTCTCGTAGGCGTCCGTGATTGCCTCGTCGACCATGGATTTCAGGCCTGGATTCTTGCGCAGCACACGCAACACATGACGGCGCTGGATCGCGATGCTCAACTGCCAGGAACGCGAACGGCGCTGGCGCTGACGATCCCATTTCAGAAGGTGCAGAAGGATGAGACGCAGGGCGGATTCCAGTTTGTCGTACTGCTCATTGCCCACGTCGTCGATCTCCTCGGCGATGCTGAGCGCGTCCACCTCGGCCAAGCGTCCGGCCCGCAGCAGCGCCGCTTGTTCGATGGCCCAGCTGTAGAGGTCGCGATCGTGCCGCGCGCCGGCTCGCACCGGCGCGGATACGCTTTTCGTTGCCGTATCGGAATCGTTCACCGGCCTACTCCCGAATCTCCTGCATGGCCGCAGCAATGTCGCGGCCGCAATATACTCCCCCTCCCGACCGCGCGCACGTACTGCTGCCGGCGGCATCTTGGCCATGCAGTGGCGGGCCGCCGCCGAAACGCGTAAATAAGGCTGCCACCGCACGGAGTGCCCCATGGCGATCAAATTCGGCCGCCCGCTCGAACACAGCCCCACAGCCTTTCCGCCTCGCCCGCGCGGCGAAGCGAGACCGGGCGACGCGGCCGAACGGCTCGATTTGGCCGTACGCCCGCGCCGTAACCGCCGGGCCGAGTGGGCGCGCCGTATGGTCCGCGAGCATGTGCTCACGACCGACGACCTGATCTGGCCCTTGTTCGTGGTCGACGGCGCGAAGGTCCGCAGCGCCGTGCCCTCGATGCCCGACGTCGAGCGCCTCTCGGTCGACCAGGCCGTGCGCGCAGCCGAACGGGCGGCCAAGCTGACGATCCCATGCCTTGCGCTGTTTCCTTATACCGACCCGAACAAGCGCGACGAGACCGGCTCGGAAGCGCTCAATGCCGACAATCTGGTCTGCCGCGCGGTGCGCGCCATCAAACAGGAAGTGCCCGAAATCGGCATCCTGTGCGACGTCGCGCTCGATCCCTACACCAGTCACGGCCATGACGGCCTGTTGCGCGACGGCGTCATCCTCAACGACGAAACCGTGGCGGTGCTGGTCCGCCAGGCCCTGGTCCAGGCCGAGGCCGGCTGCGACATCATCGCGCCGTCCGACATGATGGACGGCCGCGTCGGGGCGATCCGCGCCGGGCTCGACGATGCCGGTTTCGGCGACGTCCAGATCATGGCCTACGCCGCCAAATACGCCTCGGCCTTCTACGGCCCGTTCCGCGACGCCGTCGGCTCGAGCGTGACGCTCTCCGGCGACAAGCGCACCTACCAGATGGACCCGGCCAATTCCGATGAAGCCTTGCGCGAGGTGGAGCTCGACCTCGCCGAAGGGGCCGACATGGTGATGGTCAAGCCGGGGCTGCCCTATCTCGATATCTTGCATCGGGTCAAAGAGGTATTTGCCGTTCCTACATTTGCCTATCAAGTTTCCGGCGAATATGCGATGATCATGGCCGCCGCGGGGAACGGGTGGCTCGATGGCGACAAGGCCATGGTCGAAAGCCTGATCGCCTTCAAGCGTGCCGGCGCGGACGGCGTGCTGACTTATTTTGCGGCGAGGATAGCGGAGAAATTAAAGAAGGGCGGCGTGTAACGAGAACCGCCCCCGCCTGCGAGCCAACTAATGAGGCGGGTACCATGCGTAACGACGACGAGCAATTGCGACACTTTACGCCGCTGCTGCGACGGATTGTTGTCATTGTGGCGCTGCTGACCGCGGCACCGGTGGTTTTGTGGTCCATCACGGCTTTCGTGCGCAGCTATGTCGGGCCGCCACAAATTCCGAGCTTCCGAAGACTGGCGGCCCCCTTGGTGCAACCGCCCGATAATGCGGGCGGGGGCCAAGAGAACGGCGACCGGAACGGCGATCGGAGCGCCAACCCGGATGGCGACCGGAGCGGCGACCAGCCGCCGGCCGCAGCGCAAGCGCCTGGCGATTCCACCTCGCCCGCTCCGACGGTCGAGGCCCGCGCCACGACCTCCGACGCGCGCGGCGCGCCGGCGGCTGCGGATGGGCCAGCCAACCCGGCGAATGTCACCACCATGATCCCCTCGGTCGTGACTGATGCGGACGCCAAGCCGACCGACCGCTTTACCGACCGGATCCCGCCGGACGGCGCGATCCCGACCGGGGCGCTCGCGTCCAATCAGCCGGCCGCGACCGATGCGTCGGCGACCGACGCCATGCCGGCCGCCGAGCCGCTGCACGGCCCGATCCCGCTGCCCCGTCAGCGCCCGCGCATCTTCGCCATGGCGCAATTGACGGCAACCCCGCCGGGCCCGGGCGCGCGTCCGCCGGCAGGCGTCCCGGTGCCGCGGCCGCGGCCGGGAGCCGCCGGACCGCCGGCGACCGCAGCGGAACCGGCCGCGCATGGCCCGCTCGATTTCATCCAGGGGCTGTTTGGGCAGCAGTAGCTAAAAACTTCGGCGCGTGGCGCCGAAGCGTTACGCCGCGTCCGCCATTCCGGCGCGCCGCGGCCCGCGGCCGGGGAAGGTTCACCACGTATACCGCAGCGTTCCCGATCCGCCGTAGGTCTGGGAGCCGTTGGCGAATTCGCCGTCGAATTTGGCGATCAGCGACCAGTTGGATGCGAGGAAGAACTGCGCGCCGGCGGTGGTGAGCGCGGAGTCGTTCGGGATCGGCGCCCCGTTGACCGTGAAGGTCGAGCCGGGCAACGATTCAAATGCAGCGCTGAGCGCCGGATTGCTGACAAAGTCGTGCGCCCAGGCCACGCGGCCAAATAAGATCAGCGGCTTGCCGTAGAGCAGCGTCGGATCGTCAAAGCGGGCGCCGAGTTCGGTGCGCACGTCGGTCGCGTTCATGGCGTTGTAGGAGAGACCGAAGCCGCCGCCGGTGGTGTCGCTTTCGCTGTAGCTTGGGGTCTGGAAGTCCTGCGCCTGCAACGCGCCGTAGGGCGTCACGCCTAACCCCCACCCTAACCCTCCCCCGCTTGCGGGGGAGGGAAGGGAGAGGGTGAAGCGATAGCCGCCCTCGAACCGCGCGCCGTAGCTCTGGCCGACAAAGTTGGAAGTCAGCTGATCGCCCAATGCGGAGCGGTTGGTCGTGAACCAGTGATTGGTGAAGGACAGCGCGCCGGCCAAATAAGCGGGGCCGAACCAGGTGATGCCGTAGGTCCCGACCTGCAGCGCGTCGCTGTAACCGCTGCCCAGCCCGTTGGACAATCCCCAATTGGTGCCGGCGCCAGCCAGCGCGAAGCCGACGATCGTGGAGGGCGAGACGTGATAATCCATGCCGGCAGCAAAACCGTAAGTGCCTGTGGTGACGTCGTGGCTGCCGACGGTCGGATCGCCGCTCGTCGTGCTGCTGCCGCCAAAGGCCGCGCCCCAAGCGCTCCAGCGCTGATCGAATGATTGCGGCGGCGCCTTGCCGAGAATCGAAGCGTAGGCGAGCGCGACATCGGACGGCAGGCTTGTTTGCTCGTCCGGTGCGAAGCCGAGCGCCCCGCCGCCGCCCGTGGCGCCGGGTGCGTAGCCGCGGCCGCTGACGAACGGATCGAGCATCAGGTTCAGGAACTCGTTGGTCAGTTGGAACGCGCTCACCTCGGCCCCGATCGCCACTTCGCCGGATAACTGCGTCAGCGTGTTGCCGAGACTGTTGCTGGCGGCCGCGAATAACGGGAAAAAGCTCGCGGGCAGCGTGCCGCCGCCGTTGAAGAAATTGTTGATGCCGTTGGCGACATTCTGCTGATTGGTATTGAGGCCGCCGCCGGCGCCGACGTTCGCCGTCAGATTCAAAAATACCCCGGTCGAAGTGTAGGTAAGATTGCCGGAAAATCCCGGCGTGTTGACGATGGTGAAGCTCGCGAATCTGCCGCTGATGCTGGTCGGATCGAGAATATCGTAGACCGTCTTGCCGCTGTAGCTGCCGGACTGCAGGATGACGTCCAGGGCCCCGTTGAGCGTCACGGCGCCGCTGACATTGGCCCGTGAGGCGGTCGTGCCATCGATGTTGATGAGATAGATGGCGCCTGACTGGAAGGCGAGATTGCCGTTGATGGTCATGAAGGTGCCGGGCTGGCCGATGGCGCCGGGCTCGAGCGTGCCGCCATTGTTCACGTTGACCGAGTTCAAGGAGCCGGTGCCGGCGAGCGTGCCGCCGTTGACGTTCCAGGCCTGGGACAGACCGAACGTATTGGAGACGGTCCAGGTCCCGCTCACGACGTTGAAGGTGGTGAAATTCTCGAATTGTTGAGTCGAGCCCACCGTCGAGAGATCGAAGCTGCCGTTGCCCGTCCCGCCGAGCTGGAAGGTGTCGCCGGCGATGGCCATAACTTTGCCAATAATGCTGTAGCCCGGCCCGAGCGTGAACGTGTTATTGCCGGACGTCGTCTCGGCAAAACTCACAGCAATACCACCCGCGCCGCTGGTGCTGGCGATTATCCCGGAATCGAACACACTGATCCCGTTGACCCCGATCACCCGGATGCCGGTGGCGGCGGAAATCGTGCCGGTATTGGTGATGCCGCCGGAGAAGCTCGATACATTGTCGACGACGATGCCGTTGAAGCCGGTGATGCTGCCGCCGTTGCTGATCCCGCCGGAGAATACGGTGGCGCCAAATACCCTGATTCCAGCGCCAGCGTCGCTATCCACGATGGTGCCGCTGTTGCTGATGCCACCGAAAAAGCTTGCCACGCCTTGACCGACAAGGATGCCGGTGTGCGCGGTGATGATGCCGCTATTGCTGATGCCGCCGAGGAAAGTCGACACCTGTTTTTCTTCAGGTCCGACGGCGATGCCGACGTCGCCCGCCGAGATGGTGCCAGAATTGCTGATACCGCCGGAGAAGGTCGAAACATTGTCGACATAGATGCCGTAAAAGCCGGCAATGCTGCCGCTGTTGCTGATGCCCCCGGAGAACACCGTGGGGCCGTTCACCCAAATTCCCGCACCGCCGGGCGCGTCCACGATGGTGCCGCTGTTGCTGATCCCACCGAAAAAGCTTGCCACGCCTTCGCCGACGAGGATGCCGATGCCCGCGGTAATAATCCCGCTGTTGCTGACGCCACCGAGGAACGTCGAAATAAACGTAAGCTCCTCGGCGATTGCAATGCCGAAGCCGCCGGCCGAGATCGTGCCGGAATTGCTGACGCCACCGGCAAAGGTCGAAACATTGTCGACGAAAATGCCCGTGTTTCCGGCGGAAATCGTGCCGGAATTGCTGATGCCGCCGGAGAAGGTCGCGATCTGGCTCGCGGAAGTGCCGTTCACCACAATGCCGCGGGAATTCGCGACTATCGTGCCGCTGTTGCCGATGCCGCCGAAAAAATTTGTCACGCCGGGTCCGACGAAGATGCCGGTGCGCGCTGTAATCGTCCCGCTGTTGCTGACGCCGCCGAGGAAAGTCGAAATGAACGCCGTCTCCTCAGCGATGGCGATGCCCACGTTGCCCGCCGAGAGGGTGCCGGAATTGCTGATGCCGCCGGAGAAGGTCGAGACGTTGTCGACGAAAATGCCGGTGCCGCCCGCCGCGATCGTGCCGGAATTGCTGATGCCGTTGGTCAGCACCGAGTTCGATTGAATCAAGATGCCGGGGCCGCTCGCGGAAATCGTGCCGGCGTTGGAAATTTGGCCGGTGATGGTGCTGTTGTTGACATAGATTCCGGTCGGCTCGCCCGGGCTTATCGTGCCGGTCCCGCTGTTGACGAGATTGCCGCTGAACGAGGTGTTGCTGACGACAATGCAGTGGACGGTGCCGTTATTGGTGAAGGGAAATGGCCCGGCGTAGCAGCCGTCGGCCAGCGCCGACGGCGTGCCGCTGCCAGTCAAGAGCGCCGCCACCGAAGTCGACGCCAAGAAGAGCCGCACGCGGCTCCGGCCGATACCACTCCTAGCGCCTGCGCTGTCCACGCCCGCCCCCAACCCTACAGTAACGCCTCACACGTCTAGGTTAGGGCAGCGCGCCGCGCCCGGACAATGGAGGAGCGGCGGAATATTGGGGAGGGAACGGCTGTTGCGGCGATTTTTGGTGATCCCCGTGGCAAATATGCCACGAATTTTTACAGGTTTGCGACGGTATTGCACCCGCCGCTGAGGCCCGGCGCGTTTGATCTGAGCCATGACCAGACGCGGCGGCGGTCGCGCTTGCCGACCCTTACCACGTATACCGCAGCGTTCCCGATCCGCCGTAGGTGTGCGAGCCGTTGGCGAACTCGCCGTCGAATTTGGCGATCAGCGACCAGTTGGAGGCGAGGAAGTATTGCGCACCGGCCGTGGTGAGCACCGAGTTCTGCGGGATCGGCGCGCCATTGACGGTGAAGGTCGAGCCGGGCAGCGATTCGAATGCCGCACTCAAAGCCGGGTTGCTGACGAAGTCGTGCGCCCAGGCGAGGCGGCCGAAAAGGATCAATGGCCTGCCGTAAAGCAGCGTCGGATCGTCGAACCGGGCGCCGAGTTCGGTGCGTACATCGGTGGCGTTCATGGCGTTGTAGGAGAGACCAAAGCCGCCGCCGGTCGTGTCGCTTTCGCTGTAGCTCGGCGTCTGAAAGTCCTGCGCCTGCAGCGCGCCGTAGGGCGTCACACCAAACGTGCGCCACACCGGCACGCGGTAGCCGCCCTCGAAGCGGGCGCCGTAGCTCTGGCCGGCAAAGCTGGCGGTGAGCTGATCGCCGAGCGCGGAACGGTTGGTTGTGAACCAGTGATTGCTGAAGGACAATGCGCCGGCCAAATACGCAGGGCCGAACCAGGTGATGCCGTAAGTGCCGATTTGCAGCGCATCACTGTAACCGCCGCCGAGGCCGTTCGATAACCCCCAATTGGTGCCGGCGCCGGCGAGTGCGAAGCCGACCACCGAGGTCGGCGAGACGTGATAGTCCATGCCGGCGGCGAAGCCGTAGGTGCCGGCGGTGATGTCGTGGCTGCCGACGGTCGAATCGCCGTTCGTGGTGCTGCTGCCGCCGTAAGCCGCGCCCCAGGCGCTCCAGCGCTGATCGAATGATTGCGGCGGCGCCTTGCCGAGGATCGCGGCGTAAGCGAGCGCGACGTCGGACGGCAGGTTTGTTTGCTCGTCCGGGGCAAAGCCAAGCGCCCCACGACTGCCACCCGTTGCGCCGGGCGCGTAGCCGCGGCCGTTGACGAACGGGTCGAGCATCAGGTTCAGGAACTCGTTGGTGAGCTGGAGCGCACTTTGCTCCGCCCCGGTCGCGGCCTCGCCGGACAGTTGCGACAGCGTGTTGCCGAGATTGCTGCCGGCCGCGGTAAACAGCGGGAAGAGGCTCGCCGGCAGCGTGCCGCCATTGTTGAAGTAGTTGTTGATGCCGCCCGCGACGTTCTGCTGATTGGTATCAAGACCGCCGCCTCCGCCGATATTGGCGGTGAGATTCACGAAAACGCCGGTCGAGGTGTAGGTGATATTGGGAGACAGGCCCGGCGCGTTGACCACCGACGAACTGGAGAAACGGCCGCTGATGCTGGTCGGATCGAGAATATCGTAGACCGTCTTGCCGCTGTAGCTGCCGGACTGCAGGATGACGTCCAAGGCCCCGTTGAGCGTCACGGCGCCGCTGACATTGGCCCGTGAGGCGGTCGTGCCATCGATGTTGATGAGATAGATGGCGCCTGACTGGAAGGCGAGATTGCCGTTGATGGTCATGAAGGTGCCGGGCTGGCCGATGGTGCCGGGCTCGAGCGTGCCGCCATTGTTGACGTTCACGCCCGGCAAGGTGCCGGTGCCGGCGAGCGTGCCGCCGTTGACGTTCCAGGCCTGCGGCTGCGCATCGATATTGCTCACCGTCCAGACGCCGCTGACAACGTTGAAGGTGGTGAAGCCGGTATATTGCGTCCCGACCCAGCTCAGATCGAACGCGCCTGACCCGCTGCCGCCGAGCTGGAAGGTGTCGGTGCCGTGGCCCAACACGTTGCCCTGGATGAAAAAACCCGGTCCCAGCGTGAGCGTGTTGCCGCCGCTCGCCTGGCTCAGATCGATTGCCGTGCCGCCGGTGCCGATGATGGTTCCGGAATCGAAAATGCCGACCGGCGCGGAATTTTCCACAACAATGCCGGTCGTCGCCGAGATGATGCCGGTATTGATAATGCCGCCATTGGCAAAGGTGACGCAGCCGCAAATATAGATGCCGGTGCGGGCGCCGATGATGGTGCCTGAGTTCGCCACGTTGCCGTAGAACGTCGTGACGCCGAGCGCGATGCCGGCGCCGCTGCTCGCGACCGAGATCGTGCCCGAGTTGGTGATGCCGCCGGTGAAGGTAGCGACGTTGAGCACCCAAATGCCGATGCCGCTGTTGCCAGCAATGATCGTGCCGGAATTGCTGATGCCGCCGGAGAAGGTCGAGATCGTCACGGTCCCGTTGCCGCTGCCGCCGACAAAGATGCCGTTGCCGGCCGCCGAGATCATGCCGGAATTGCTGATGCCGCCGGAGAAGGTCGAAATGGTCAGATGCGCGGTGCCGGTCGCGCTGCCGCCGACCCAAATGCCGTTCCTGCCCGCCGAGATCGTGCCGAAATTGCTGATGCCGCCGGAGAAGGTCGAGATTGTCACGGTCCCGTAGCCGCTGCCGCCGACGAAGATGCCGTTGCCGGCCGCCGAGATCATGCCGGAATTGCTGATGCCGCCGGCGAAATTCGAGATCGTAATATGCGCGCTGTTGGTCGCCGCGTTGCCGCCCACCCAAATGCCGTTCCCTGCCGCCGAAATCGTGCCGGCGTTGCTGATGCCGCCGGAGAATGTGGCAATCGTCAGAGCCCCGCTGCAGGTGGCGGTGCCGCCGACCCAGATGCCGTTACGTCCTGCCGTGATCGTGCCGGAATTGCTGATGCCGCCGGAAAAATTCGAGATTGTAAGGGTCTCGCTACCGGTGGCCTTGCCGCCGACGAAGATGGCGTTCTGATTCACTGCCGAGATGGTGCCGGAATTGCCGATGCCGCCGGAAAAATTCGAGACGAAGCTGATGAAGATGCCGTTGGCGTTGCTCGCCGAAATCGTGCCCGAGTTGGTGATGCCGCCGGCGAAGGTCGATCCATCGTTGACGAGGATGCCCGCGGTGCCCGAGATCATCCCGCTGTTGGCGATGCCGCCTTGAAAGGTCGAAATCGCGAAAACCCGCAACGCGGTGCTGCCCACCCCCATGAGCGTGCCGCTGTTATTGATACCGCCGGCGAACAGGGAGCCGCTGTTGATGTCGATGGCCCGGTGACCGCTAATGGTGCCGGTTCCGGCATTGACGATGCCGCCGTAGAAGCTCGTGACGTTCGATAGACTGATGCCGTCGCCGCTAGCGGTGATGGTGCCTGAGTTGCTGATGCCGCCGCCGGCGCTCGCCACGCCAAAACTTCCAACGGATAGGAGGTCAATGCCGTCGCCATTTGTCGCGTTGATCGTGCCGCTATTGGTGATGCCGCCGACAAAAGTCGAGGGGCCCGACAGGCGAATGCCGCCGCCGCTGCCATTCGCCGCGATCGAGCCGCTGTTGGTGATGCCGCCCGAGAAGGTCGAGACGCTGACGAAAATGCCGGTGTAGTTCGCCGAGAGCGTGCCGCTGTTGGTGATGCCGCCTGCGAAGGCTGAGATGCCCGAGAGCGTAATATCGTTGGCGTTGCCGACCGCGATCGAGCCGCTGTTGAGGATGCCGCCGGAAACGATGGCGCCGTTGGTGACAAAGATGCCGACGCCTGATGTCGACGCAGTGATATGGCCGGCATTGACGATGGCGCCGCCGACCGAGGCGTTGTTGACCGTGATGCCGGTCCGGGTCGGCGCAGCTAAGCCGGTCGCGGTGATGACGCCGGTTCCGGTGTTGGTGACGTTGCCGGTGACGGTGATGCCATTAATGTTGATGCAGTTGATGGCGGTGGAATTGCTGACCGAACTTTGATTGGTGCCGGGACTTTTGGCGCATTGCGCGAACGCCGCCGGCGCGCCGCCGCCAATCAGCAGCGCCGCGACCGAACTCGACGCCAGCAGCCTACGAAGCCGGCCGCGGCCAACGCGCTCCCGCCCGTGCATGCTAAGTCCCCAGGTCCTCGCGCATACGATAGAACATACGCGGAACTTCAGCGCCCTGCCCGTTTAGACTATCGACGATGTGCGCAACAGGACAATGCATTCCTCCACTGCCACGGTGAATTTCATCGTCATTTCAAGGGATTTCCGGCGAGTGTTGCGTGATTACCATGGGTTCCCGCCCTTGATCGCAATGGTGGAGCTGGGGGACTCCTCCTCGCCCGGTCCAAAACGTGCCTGATTTGGAACTTCCACCCCTTGCCGCGCGCTTCGGGGGAGGCTCGGAAGGGCTAAGACCGCTGGGTGCGCGCGAGCTGGCGGATTGCTGGCCTATTGCCCGCCGCGGCGACCGATCTCGGCCATCACCATGGCTTTGACCTCGGTCCGGTCGAGTTTACCGCTGGCAGTCTTCGGCAGCGCGCCGGTATAAAAGACCCGATCCGGCCAGCGCTCCTGCGGCAGCGTTTTTTGGCAATGCTGCGCCAGCGCCTCATGCTGCGACGGCCCGCGCGACACCACGAGCGCCACCACTTCGTCGCCAGGCAATGGGCGCGGCACGCCGACGACCGCGACTTCGCCGACGCTCGGATGCTGTGCAATGACAGCTTCGATCTCGACGGCGGATATTTCGACGCCGTAGCGCTCGATGATTTCGGCCGGACGGCCGCGGATGTGGATATAGCCGGCGGCGTCGAGGTGAGCGTTGTCGCCGGGATAATACCAGCCGTCGCGCCAACCTTCCGCCCCCGCATGATCGGCCCCGACGGCAATGCGCTCGCCCTCGCTAGGACGGTAGCGCAGCCGCAGCCGACCGGCACGCCCCGTTGGCAGCGGCCGCCCATCGTCGTCCACCACCTGCACCTCGATGACCGGTGGCGGACGCCCGACGCTGTCTGCATGATCCTGCAACTCCGCAGGGGACAAGGTCGCCACTGGGCCGAACCCGGCCACGCCGTAGATTTCGTAGAAGTTCGGCGTAACGCGCGCCAGCATGGCGAGCTTCTCCTGCGGATAAACGAAGCCGCCGCCGGCCAGGAGCGCCCGCAACCGCGGATAGAGCAAGCCCGCTTGCGGCGCACAAGAAAGCAGCACGCGACACATTGGCGAGGTAACGTCGCACACCGCGTCGTCCCAGGCGCCGATCGCCTTGACCAGATCGACGGTGTGCAAAAAATCCGGCAGGATCGTTATCGACCCGCCGATGCACAGCTGGATGGCCATGTGCCAGAAATAAAAGCTGAAGGCGATGCCGCCGACGAGTAAAAGATTTGGCGGCCGCTCGCTGGAGAACACGTCGGTCCCGGCATACATCGCCCGCCCGGTATTTATCCGCTGGAAATATTCGCGGTGGGAAACCAGCGCGCCGGTCGGCTGGCCGGTGGTGCCGGACGACAGGCTGGCGGTGAAAATGCCGTTGCCGTCGTCACCGCTGCGGCGGTCGCCCGCCACGCGCCCGATCAGGCCGCGCCAGTTTGCATCGATCTTGATCGCACCGGCGCCTTCGACCGGCGCTCCCATCGGCTCCATGAAAACGGTGCGCACGGCAAATTGCGCGAGCAACCCGGCGTTGGGCGGCCGCTGCACGTTGTAAGGAATTTCCATGGTGGTGGCGCCGAGCCGCAACAGTCCCAGCGTCAGAATCAAATGATCGATCGAATTGGTGAGATTGATCGCCACGCAATCGCCTTGGCGAATGCCGATGCCGTGAAGATGGACGGCGGCTTTGCCGACCAACGCCGCAAATTCGCGATAGCTGAGCGTCTCAGGACCCTGGCGCAAGGCCACGGCGTCCGGCCGCTGTGCCGCCCAATGAAAAATCGGATCGGTGAGGTTCTGCCAGTCCTGGTCCATCCTCTGCCGCTCGCTTCGTTCGCGACCTTCGCCTTTTAGGGCGAGGCGCGGACGGTCGCATCCCGGGGCGGGAATTGCTACTCCACGTCCTCGATTTCCTTCGCCTCGGTGCCGAAGGCCTTTTGCGCCAGCGTGGCCGCCATGAATTGGTCGATGTCGCCGTCGAGCACGCCCGCGGTGTCGGACGTGGCAACGCCGGTGCGCAGGTCCTTCACCATCTGATAGGGCTGCAGCACGTAGGAGCGGATCTGGTGGCCCCAGCCGATGTCGGTCTTGGCGGCCTGGTCGGCGGCGGCCTGCGCCTCGCGCTTCTTCAATTCCAGTTCGTAGAGTTTGGCCCGCAACATCTGCCAGGCGGTCGCCCGGTTGCGGTGCTGCGAGCGGTCGCCTTGCGAGACCACGGCGATATTGGTCGGAATGTGGGTCAGCCGGACGGCGGATTCGGTCTTGTTGACGTGCTGGCCGCCGGCGCCGCCCGAGCGCATGGTGTCGGTCCGCACGTCGGACTCCTTGATGTCGATCTGGATGCGGTCGTCGACCACCGGATAGACGGTGACGCTGGCGAACGAGGTGTGGCGGCGCGCATTGGAATCGAACGGCGAGATGCGCACCAGCCGGTGCACGCCGGCCTCGGTCTTGAGCCAGCCATAGGCGTTGTGGCCCTTGACCTGGATGGTGGCCGATTTGATGCCGGCCTCTTCGCCGGCCGTCTCCTCGATGTACTCGACCTTGAAACCGTGCTGCTCGGCCCAGCGCACATACATGCGCATGAGCATCGAGGCCCAGTCCTGGCTCTCGGTGCCGCCGGCGCCGGCATGCACCTCGAGATAGCTGTCATTGGCGTCGGCTTCGCCGGCGAGCAGCGCCTCGAGCTCGCGACGCGCCACCTCGGTCTTGAGATGGCGCAGCGCCTGTTCCGACTCGCCGACGATGCCGAGATCGTTTTCCGCTTCGCCGAGCTCGATCATCGCGGTCTGGTCATCGAGCTCCCGCTCGATGCGGGCGATGGCGCCGAGCTGATCCTCGAGCGCAGTGCGCTCCTGCATCAGGCGGCTGGCGCGCTGCGGATCGTTCCACAGCGCCGGGTCCTCCGCCTGGCGGTTGAGCTCTTCCAGCCGCGCGCGCGCCTTGTCGACGTCAAAGATGCCTCCTCAGCAGTCCGACCGACTGCTTGATCTCGGCGACGATGTTGCCAATTTCCGCGCGCATGGTGATGATCTCCGCGGGGCCATTTAGTGGTTTGTGATGGCGGGCGCAACGGATGTTCGAATGGCACCTGCACTGCACTTCACCCTCCCCTGCAGGGGGAGGGTCGGCGCGCGCAGCGCGCCGGGATGGGGTGACGGCCTGCGAACACGGCCCCACCCCGCCGCTCCGCTCACTGCGTTCGCTCGCGTCGACCCTCCCCCTTCAGGGGAGGGTGATCAGTACAACCCACCCGTCCCGGTGCGCACCGCGCGGTCGGCTTCGGGCGAGACCGGCGTCGAGCTCGAGATGGCGTCGGTGCCGATGACCGAATAGCTGTCGGGCGGCGCCGTGCCGGGCTTGAAGGCTTCGAGGATGACGTGCGGGTCGTCGGCACCGGCGCGCATGCCGGTCTTGGCGTCGACGCGGATCAATTTGATGCCGACCGGCATCGGGAACGGGATCGGCGGCTTGTCGGCAAGCGCGGTTTTCAGGAAATCGCGCACCACCGGCGCCGCCAGATGGCCGCCGGTGGCGAGCCGGCCGATGTGGCGCGGCTTGTCGAAGCCCATGTACACGCCGCAAACGATATCGGGCGAATAGCCGATGAACCAGACGTCCTTTTCCTCGTTGGTCGTGCCGGTCTTGCCGGCGACCGGCTTGCCGACGTCGCGCACCACCGTCGCCGTGCCGCGCTGCACCACGCCCTCCAGCATCGAGGTGATCTGGTAGGCGGTCATGGGATCGATCACCTGGTCGCGGTGGCTTTGCAGCTTCGGCTCGGACTGGTTTTGCCATTTGTCGGCGTCGCAGCCGATGCACTCGCGCTCGTCGTGCTTGTAGATGGTGTGGCCGTAGCGGTCCTGGATGCGGTCGATCAGCGTCGGCTTCACGCGCTGCCCGGCATTGTCGAGCATGGCGTAGGCCGTCACCATGCGCAGAACCGTGGTTTCGCCGGCGCCGAGCGCGTAGGACAAATATGGCGGCAGGTCGTCATAAACGCCGAACCGCTTGGCGTATTCCGCGATCAGCGGCATGCCGATGTCCTGCGCCAGCCGCACCGTCATCACGTTGCGCGACTGCTCGAGGCCGAAGCGCAGCGTCGAGGGGCCGTAGAATTTGCCGCCGTAATTCTCCGGCCGCCACACCCCGCTGTCGTGCCCGGTGTCGATTTCGATCGGCGCGTCGAGCACGACGGTCGAGGGCGTGTAGCCGTTGTCGATCGCCGCGGCGTAGACGATCGGCTTGAACGACGAACCCGGCTGGCGCAGCGCCTGGGTGGCGCGATTGAACTGGCTCTGGTCGTAGGAGAAGCCGCCGACCATGGCGAGCACGCGCCCGGTGTGCGGCTCCATCACCACCATGGCGCCGGAGATTTCCGGCACCTGGCGCAGCCGGTAGCGGCCCTGCTCCTTGGCGTCCGCTTCGACATAGACGACGTCGCCGGGCGCTAGGACCTGGCTGACGCGTTGGATCGGCTTCGACGGCCCGGTGGCGTTCGCCGGCTTCGCCCATTTGACGCCGTCGAGCGCCAGGATGCCGACCTGGCGGTCCTTGAGCACGGCGCCGCCCGGATCGCGCTGCGGCTGCAAGCCGATGCGCGCCGACTGATCGTTGACCTCGAGCACGACCGCGAGCCGCCACGGATCGACGTCCGACAGCGATTTCACGTCGGCGAGCTTGACGCCCCAGTCGCCCGCAACGTCGAGCTTGGTGACGGGCCCGCGCCAGCCCTGCTGCTCGTCGTAATTGACGAGGCCGTCGATCATGGTCTTGCGCGCCAAAACCTGCATCTTGGGATCGAGCGTGGTGCGCACCGAGAGGCCGCCCTCGTAGAGCTTCTTCTCGCCGTAATTGTCGAAAATGTAGCGGCGTACTTCCTCGGCAAAATATTCGGCGGCGAAGGTATGGGCGCCGGTCGGCCGCACGGTGACATTGAGCGGCTCCTTTTTCGCCTTGTCGCCGTCGGCCGCGGCGATGAAGCCGTCCTCGACCATGCGGTCGATCACCCAATTGCGCCGCCCGATCGCCTCCTCGCGGCGGCGGAACGGGTTGTAGTTGTTCGGCCCCTTGGGCAAGGCGGCGAGATAGGCGGCCTGCGCGATCGACAATTCGTGCACCGATTTGTCGAAATACAGCAGCGACGCCGCGGCGACGCCATAGGCGCCGAGGCCGAGATAGATCTCGTTGAGATAAAGCTCGAGGATCTTGTCCTTCGAATAGGTGCGCTCGATGCGCAGCGCGAGCAGCGCTTCCTTGACCTTGCGCGCGACCGACACTTCGTTGGTCAGAAGGAAGTTCTTCGCCACCTGCTGGGTGATGGTCGAGGCGCCCTGCGGCCGCCGGCTCGAGCCGTAGTTCTGGACATAAAACAGCGCCGCGCGGCCGAGGCCGGAGAAATCGAGGCCGGCGTGCTCGTAGAAGTTCTTGTCCTCGGCGGCGAGGAACGCATGGATGACGAGCTTGGGCACCGCCTGGATGGGGAGATAGAGCCGGCGTTCCTTGGCGTATTCGGCGAGCAGCGAGCCGTCGGCCGCATGGACGCGCGTCATCACCGGCGGCTCATAGTCCTTGAGCTGAGAATAATCGGGCAAGTCTTTGGAAAAATGCCACAACAGGCCCGCGACGGCGCCGACCCCGACAATGAACACAATGGTTCCGGCCGCGAACAGGAAGCCCAAGAAACGCAACAAGATTTTCATCGCGAACGTCCCGCCCCGCCGGCCCCACCCGCCCCTGCGCCCGACGCTGCGGCGTCGCGCCGCGCGGCGAACGTCCAAGGTGGCAAAGCCAGTCCGTGCCCGCCAGAGACCGCACCGTGCATGGCGTTCGTCGCTCCGTTTTTTGTTCAAACTGAGGCCGGTTTGCGCGCCGCGGCGCCGCGCCGCGACCTCAATTCGCGCCGGCGCGGGCGCCGGCCACGTGGGTGATGAAGTAGGATTCGATCGCTTTGGCGATCGCCTCCGCCGTCTTGTTACGCCAAGTGTCGGACAACAGCGACTGCAGATCCTGCCGGTTGGAGACGTAGCCCAGTTCGATCAGCACGGAGGGCACGTCGGGCGCCCGCAGCACCCGGAAACCCGCCGATTTCAGAGGATTCTTGTGCAGGCGCGCCACCGGGCGCAGTTCGCCGACCAGCTTGTGCGCGAACTGCAGCGAATAGCTCTTGGTTTCGCGCTGCGCCAGATCGATCAGAATGCCGGCAACGTCGTCCGGCTCGGCCTTGAGGTCGACGCCGGCGATGACGTCCGCCCGATTCTCCTTCTCGGCGAGCCGCGCCGCTTCCGAATCCGTCGCGGTTTCCGACAGGGTGTAGATGGTCGCGCCGTCGGCATCGCCCTCGCCGTGGGAGAGCCAGTCGGCATGGATGGAGACGAACAGCGCCGCGCCGGCGTTGCGGGCGATATGCACCCGGTCGGCAAGCTGCACGAAGGTATCGTCGCTGCGCGTCATCACCACGCGCAGCTTGCCGGTCTTTTCCAGGCGCTGGCGCAGGCGCTGGGCGAAATCCAGGACGATGTCCTTTTCCAGTTCGCCGCTCGGCGCCTTGGTGCCGTTGTCGATGCCGCCGTGTCCCGGATCGAGCACGACCAGCGGGCGCAAATCCCCGCTCGCCTCGGACGGGTTCGCTGCACTCGCCGGCGGCGGCTCGGCCGGCGCTTTCTTGGGGTCGTTCTTGGGGTCGTTCTTGGGGTCGTTCTTGGGGTCGTTCTTGGGGTCGTTCTTGGGGTCGTTCTTGGGGTCGTTTTTGGCGTCCTTGGCGTCAAGCGCCACCCGGCGCAGAAAACTCTCGCGATCGGTCGCGGCGAGGTCGAGCACCAGCCGCGCCGGCGCGCCGTCCGCAGGATCGATCGCGAACGCCTTGTCGATCCGCACCGGCTTGGCGAGGTCGAACACCAGGCGCGAACCGCCCGGCATGACCAGGCCGAAGCGGAACGCCTTGACCAGGCCGCGGCCGCTCTCGCCGGTCTTCGGCGGCAATTGAAACGTCACCTGGGGGAGGTCGATGACGACCCGGTAGGGGTCGGCGAGCGTGAAGGCGTGCAGGTCGATCTTGCGGCTCAGATCCATGACGAACCGCGTCTGCGATTCGTCGCCGCCGAGCCGGGCATCGGTCGCGACCGGAAACGATACTGCAGGCGATTCGGTGCCGCCCGCGGCCGGCGGGCGTTCAGCCGCCGAGGCGGCCGCAGCGACGACCGCAGCAGCGAACATGCCGAGGAAAGCCCCGCTCGCCGCCCGGACGACCATCGATTCCCAACCCTCCGTGCCCGTTTTTACTCCATTAGGCAGGCGTGGTTAACCGAAACTTAAGCCCACGAAAATAGCCGCCGATCGGATCCAACGCCCGGAACTTCCACAGGCGGCTTGCCAATTCCCCTTGGGCGGCCGTAAGAAGAGCATGCTGACGGTCAAAAGGTTCCGGTTGTGTCCCCGTCAGAGCATTTGGCCACCCCGCTGCAATCGTTACCGAGGCGGGCGCCGCATTCGATCCGCTTTAGCACAGACTGCATGAGCGCAGACTTGAAGGGGCGTGCGGACGAGCGAGCGAGCCGATGCTCTTAAGGAGCAGGGCAGCCGGCGCTTCCCGCGCGGCACACGCCTGGCAGCTTTAAGCGTTGCCGGGGCGTTGTCGCCGATGCCGTGAGCAATCGAAAGAAATTGCGGCTGCGCCAAGCGCCGCCGTCCCACCGCGGTTTGGAGTTCATGTTCGAGACGCAAGTCAAAACTCGGTCGAAGCGAAGCGGCAGCACCCCCACCCTTCCCTCCCCCGCCGGCGGGGGTGGGTTGGGGTGGGGCGCCGCATCGTGGACCGCCGCAGCTTGCCGCGCTCGGAGTTTCCGATCCGTTTTGTTCACCGACAATCGGGCAGCTCACCATCCTCCGTCGCCGCTGCGGCGCGGACGGGCTGGGCTAAGCCCTCATGAGATTTCCCAATGGCCAACAAGATGCTCATCGACGCGACCCATCCGGAAGAGACCCGGGTGGTCGTCTTACGCGGCAACCGCGTCGAGGAATTCGACTTCGAGTCCGCGAACCGTAAGCAGTTAAGGGGCAACATCTATCTGGCGAAGGTAACGCGCGTCGAGCCGTCGCTGCAGGCCGCGTTCGTCGATTACGGCGGCAATCGCCACGGCTTCCTGGCGTTCAGCGAAATCCACCCCGATTATTACCAAATTCCGGTGGCCGATCGGCAAGCGCTGATCGACGAAGAGGAGCGCGCGCAGCGCGCCGCCGAGGACGAGGCTGACCGCCGGTCGCGGCGCCACCGCGGGGGTGGTCGAAACTCCGCGGCCCGCCGGGACGCGAAGGTGGTGCGCGGCGACGTCGTCGAGGCCGCGCCCGCCGGCGACAGCGAGCCTGCGAGCGAGGAGCACACCGAAGACCGTGGCGAGGCCGGCGAAGCCCCGACCATCGCCCAAGCGTTCGCCGAAACGACCGAGGATGAGGCGGCCGTCGAGGCCGAGGATACCGAAGGGCCGACGACACTGCCGGAGGACCAGCTCGTTTCGGCGTTTGCGCCGACGAAGTCCGGCGAGAGCGTCGAGACGCACGGCGCCGAAGCGGCGCAAACGGCCGAAACATCGGAGGAAGACACCGAGGAGCAATACGGCGCGACCGGCGAGCCGACCGCGGACGCCGAGCTTGCGGCGGACCACGGCGCCGAAGTCGCCGCCCGCGAGGCCGCGAACGCGGCCGAAGAAAGCCGCGACCACGCCGACGAAGCCGGCGACGACGAGCACGGCGGCGAGAACGGCGACGAAGACGCCGAAGAGATCGTCGAATCAATCGGCGGCGCCGACGCGCTGGAGGAAGTTCCCGACCGCGCGCCGCGCTACCGCCGCCAGTACAAAATTCAAGAAGTGATCAAGCGGCGCCAGGTCATGCTGGTGCAGGTGGTCAAGGAGGAGCGCGGCACCAAAGGCGCGGCGCTCACCACCTATCTGTCGCTCGCCGGCCGCTATTCGGTGCTGATGCCCAATACCGCGCGCGGCGGCGGCATCAGCCGCAAGATCACCAGCGGCGAAGACCGCTCGAGGCTCAAGGAGATCGCCCAGGAACTCGAAGTGCCCGAAGGCATGGGCGTGATCGTGCGCACCGCCGGCGCGAGCCGCACCAAGACCGAGATCAAGCGCGACTTCGAGTATCTGTTGCGGCTGTGGGAAACGGTGCGGGATCTGACGCTGAAATCGACCGCGCCGACGCTCGTCTACGAGGAAGGCTCGCTGGTCAAGCGCTCGATCCGCGACCTCTACTCCAAGGACATCGACGAGGTGATGGTCGCCGGACCAGCGGCCTACGAAGAGGCCAAGGACTTCATGCGCATGCTCATGCCGAGCCATGCGAAGAACGTGAAGTCTTATGCCGACCCGCAGCCGCTGCTCTCGCGCTTCGGCGTCGAGAACCAGCTCGACGCCATGTTCTCGCCCACCGTGCAGCTGCGCTCCGGCGGCTATATCGTCATCAACCAGGCCGAAGCGCTGGTCGCGATCGACGTCAATTCCGGCCGCGCCACGCGCGAGCACCACATCGAGGACACGGCGCTCAAGACCAATCTCGAAGCCTCGGACGAGATCGCGCGGCAGCTGCGGCTGCGCGACCTCGCCGGACTGATCGTCATCGACTTCATCGACATGGACGAGAAGCGCAACAACCGCTCCGTCGAACGCCGCTTGAAGGAATGCCTCAAGCAGGACCGCGCCCGCATCCAGGTCGGCCGCATCTCGCATTTCGGCCTGTTGGAAATGTCGCGCCAGCGCATCCGCGCCAGCGTCTTGGAAAGCTCGACCGAGAAGTGCCCGTATTGCGGCGGCTCGGGCCATGTCCGCTCGGTATCGTCGCTCGCGCTGCAGGTGCTGCGCGCGCTCGAAGAGCAATTGATGCGGGGCGGCACCCACAATCTGATCGCCCGCACGCGGCCGGACGTGGCGCTTTACGTGCTCAATCAGAAGCGCGCCCATCTGCGCGCGCTCGAGGAGCGTTTCCAGATCACCATCACGGTGTCGGCGGACGAGACGGTCGCCGCGCCGCAGGCTTTCGTGATCGACCGCGGCGAATTGGTGCACACGGCGGAAGCCGCGCGCGCGATCGCGCAGCAGACCGAGGTGCACGCGCCGCCGATCGCCGCGGAGGAAGAGACCGAGGAGGCCGCGCCGTTCGAGGCCGAGGAAGCGGAAGCCGCGGAAGCCGGGGCCGAGCCGGAGGCTGCCGAGCCAGGCGAAGGTGGCCCGCGCCGGCGGCGACGCCGGCGGCGGCGCGGCCGCAACGGCGGCGAAGCGACCGGTCACCGCCCGGGCGCGCCGCACGAAGCGGAAGAAACTGAAGAAGCGGAAGAAGGCGTCGAAGCCGCGACCGAGGGTGCGGCGGAGATCGCGGCCGAGGCCGAGTCGCCGGCCGAAGAGGAAGCCGAGGAAGCTCTTGGCGAGCACGGCATCGAGCCGCAGCACGACGGCGACCGGCGGCGGCGGCGGCGCGGACGGCGCGGCGGGCGACGCAATCGGCCGGAGCGCGGCGGCGAAGGCGTTTCCGCAGCCGAGCCGCACGACGAACTGGCGCCGCCGGACGAGTTTCTCGCGCCGGCCACTCCCGAGCACGAACTTCAAGACGCCGTGGCCGATCTCGACGCCGTGCCGGCCGCACCACCGCGTGCCGAACCTGCGGAGCCGGCCGGCGCGGAGGCAGCGTCTGCTCACGTGCCGCAACACCTGCCGCAAGAAGTGTCGCACGCCGCGCGGGAAGCACCTTCCGAAGTCGCTCCATCGGCCGAAGAGGCGCGTGAAGAAACGCGGCGCCGTCGTTCGACCGTACGTGAACCGGCGCCGCTCGCCGGCGGCAACGAAACCGTCGGCGGCGAAGCCGCCGGCGCTCCGGTCACACCCGCCGCGCCCGTGCCCGAGCCGATCATCACCGAGATCGACACTGGCGAAAGCGCCAACCGGCCGCGTCGCTCCGGCTGGTGGTCGCGCCGCAGCGCCGGCGGTTGAACAACTCCGTAGGGCGGATTAGCGAAGCGTAATCCGCCGTTTTCCGAACGACGGCGGGTTACGCCTCCGGCTAACCCGCCCTACGCGCAGGGGCGCGCCATGAAAACCGCGTGGGTCGACCGCGATGCCGAAGCCCTGGTGGCGCATGGCGCGAAATCCGGCCTCGACCGTGATATCGCGCTGCGCCTCTACACCACCCGGCTCCTCGGCCGCGATCCGAAACTGGTGCTGCACGGCGGCGGCAACACCTCGCTCAAGGCGCGCGCGCATGACCTTCTGGGCGATGAGGTCGAGGTACTGCACATCAAGGCCTCCGGCGCCGACATGGCGGCGATCGAGCCCGCCGGGCTGCCGGCAGTGCGGCTTGCGCCGCTCCGCCAACTGCGCGCGCTCGATGCTGTCCCCGACGAAAATCTCGTCGCCATCGAACGCGCCAATCTGATCGATCCGGCGGCGCCCAATCCGTCGGTCGAAGTGATGCTGCACGCGTTTCTGCCGCATCGCTTCGTCGATCATACCCACGCGAGCGCCGTGCTCAGCGTCATCGACCAGCCCGATGGCGAGAAAAAGTGCGCCGACGTTTTTGGCGAGCGCCTGGGCTTCGTGCCTTATCTGATGCCGGGTTTCGGCCTGGCGAAAAAGTCGATCGAGGTGTTCGAGCGCGGGAAGCCGAGCGACGGGCTGATCCTGAGCAAACACGGCATCGTCACGTGGGGCGACAGCGCGCGCGAGTCCTATGAGCGCATGATCGAGATGGTCACGCTCGCCGAAGATTTTATCGCGCGCAACCGCAAAACTTTCGCGCTCGCCACGCTGGCGCGCGACATCGCGCCGACGGCGGCGGTCGCGCCCATCGTGCGCGGCACCTGCAGCTTGAAGGATGAGCACATCGAAGGCGCGTGGCGCCGGCTGGTGCTCGAGTTTCGCACCAGCAGCGCCATGCTCGACTTTTTTGCGACAAGCCTGCCGCGCGTCAAAGACGCCGGCGTGGCGACGCCCGATCACACCATCCGCACCAAAAACTGGCCGCTGGTGCTGCCGTACCCGGAGGTCGGCAAGCTCGACGATTTTGTCCGAACGGCCCACGAGGCGGTCGACGCCTTCGTCACGCACTATCGGGCCTATTTCGCCCGTCACAACGCGCGCGTCGGTGGCGGCAAGCGGGAGCTCGAACCCCTGCCCCGGGTCGTGCTGGTGCCAGGGCTCGGCCTGTTCGGGCTTGGTCGAACCAAGCGCGACGCGGCGATCGCGGCCGACATCGCCGAGGAATGGATCGCGGTCGCCGGCGAGGCGGAGCGCATCGGCCGCTTCGAGTCGATCTCCGAAGCCGACATGTTCGACTGCGAATATTGGTCGCTCGAGCAAGCAAAACTCGGCGCCCGTGTCGAGCCGCCGCTTGCCGGCCAGATCGCCGCGATCACCGGCGCCGCCGGCGCCATCGGCGCCGCGACCGCCAGGGCCTTCGCCGCGGCCGGCGCCGCCGTCGCCCTCCTCGACCTCGACCCTGCCGCGGCGGCGGCGCAAGCGAAGCTGATCGGCCCGGACGCGCTGCCGCTTGCGTGCGACGTGACCGACGACGCCTCCGTGCGCGCGGCCTTCGCGGCGGTCGCGGCGCATTTCGGCGGCGTCGATATCGTCGTCTCGAATGCCGGCGCCGCCTGGCAGGGCCGTATCGGCGAGGTCGACGAAGAAATATTGCGCAAAAGCTTCGAGCTGAATTTTTACGGCCACCAGCGCGTCGCGCAGGCCGCGGTCAAAATCATGCTCGCACAAAAAACCGGCGGCTGCCTGTTGTTCAACGTCTCCAAACAGGCGGTCAATCCCGGCCCCAATTTCGGCCCTTACGGCATTCCCAAGGCGGCGTCGCTCGCTCTGATGCGCCAATACGCCCTCGACTACGGCTCAGACGGCATCCGCGCCAACGCCGTCAACGCCGACCGCATCCGCTCCGGCCTCCTCACCCCGGACATGATCGCCTCGCGTTCAAGGGCGCGGGGGCTCACCGAGAAGGATTACATGAGCGGCAACCTGCTCGGCCGCGAAGTCACCGCCGACGACGTCGCGCAGGCCTTTTTGCACCAGGCGCTCGAGCTGAAGACGACCGCCGACGTGACCACCGTCGACGGCGGTAATATCGCGGCGGCGATGCGGTGAGGCATTCAAGTTTTTACCGCCTCGATCAACGTCACCGCCAAAGTTCCGATCGCGCGATTTCGGCTCTGATGCAGCTTGCGCACCAGGCGTTCGTCGGCGGTGACGAAGCGGCATTGGCTCTCGGCAGCCAAAGCGAGGTAAACGCAATCGTAAGCGGGATGATCGATCTCGATCGACATTCGTGTTGCCGCCTCGAATAACGATCGCATCGGCAGCAACTCGAGTTCGGCAGCCTGGAGTAGGCGCGCGGCGAGCAGCGCCTCGTCTTTTGTGAGCTCGCCCCGCTGAACTTTTTTCCAGAGTATGTTCGCGCACTCGCCGACCAGAAGTTCAGGCGCGATGAGCTTGGACTTCTGGCGCAGTGCCAGCGCCTCCGACGTGCCGTCTTCCTCGACCACCCACTTGATGGCAATGCTGGCAGCGATGACGAACGTGGTCACCGCTCCTTGCGTCCTTCGCGAAGCAGCACCTCCGACGGTGTCTGCTTGCGCCGTGCCGTCAGCTTGCGCAGCTCGGCCGCCAGTTGGTCGAAGGAAGGCTCGACTTCGCCCATAAGAGCCTGGCGGAGGATTTCCCGATGCTCGGCCTCGGTCGAGCGCCCGTGACGCGCCGCGCGACGCTTCAAGCGAGCGATCAGGTCGTCGTCCAATTTGCGCACATGCAGATTCCCAGCCATCGTTCGCTCGCTGATATCGTTGTGCTCAATGAGAGCACAGCGTCGCCAATGGCGTCAAGCCGACGGCGCCGGGTTTTAATCGCCTGAAACCGTAAAGAGGTATCGCTCGGCGGCACCGCCCATGCTGGCACCGTTGACAACCTCAGGTCGCCGACATGACAGTCATGTGAAGGCGAATCGTCAATCCTGCGAATAGCCTGGGCGGCTTCCGGACACCTCCTGGAAGCCGTCGGGAGAAATTAGGTGCACGCGAAAATCCTGGCCATCGCCAACAAGAAAGGCGGCACTGGCAAGTCCACCATGGCGGTCAATCTGGCGGCCGAGCTCGGCTGGCGCGGCCACCGGGTGCTGGTCGCGGATATCGATCCGCAGGGCCATGCCGGCCTCGGCTTTGGCATCGGCGCGACGGACGAAGCAAAGACCATTCACTTTGCGCTGCGCAGGCCGGACGCCGATCTCGCCGCCGCGATCCTGCCGACGAGCGAACCCGGCGTCGACGTTCTCGCCGCGGACCGCAATTTCGATGGTCAGGTCCGGCTTGGCGATCCGCGCTGCCTCGCCCGGGCGCTCGACCGCATCCGGCCGCATTACGACCTGGTCCTGATCGATACGCCGCCGGCCGCGGCGAATGTGATGGTCTGCGTGCTGCTGGCCTGCGACGGCGTTCTCGCCCCCACCCTGCTCGACCACCTTTCGCTCGACGGCGTGCGGCAGTTCGCGCGGTCCTATCACCACGTCGTCGTCAAGCTGCAGGCGGCGCTGCTCGGGCTTGCCATCGCGCCGATGCTGGTCGACTTCCGCAGCAACATGCAGAAGCTGGTGCTGGCGCAGCTCACGTCGGGCTTCGGCACCGGGCAGGTGATGCGTGGCGTCCGCGTCGACGTGAGCGTCGCCGAGGCTTTCGCGTGCGGCCGGCCGCTGCGCCGTTATCGGCCCGATACCCGCGCGGTCGCGGATTTTTGCGCCGTCGCCGACGACGTGATCCGGCGTTTCAATTTGCCCGCGCTGACGCCCGCCGGCGATCAAGCGGCCGCGCTTGCAGCGGCGGTATCGGCGGGCCGCCTGGAGGAGCGGCGGGCGCCATTGTGATGATGGCCATCCGGCGCTAGACGTTGCACGGGATCGTCAATCGCTCGGTTGCATCAATCGGGAGAGAAATCCGCCATGACCGATCAACAGCAGCTTGACGTGCTGCGCCAATATGCGAGCGGAAAGCTCGGCACCAGACAGGCGATTGAGCTCGCCGGGTTGGACGATTTTGCCGATCTTCTGATCGCCCTCGCGCACAGCGATCTTGATCTGCCGAAGCCCGCCGACACGCCGACACGCCGGGCCAATGTCGAGCGCGCACGCGCGATCCTTCAGCCGCGGCTGCGCCGACATGCCGATTGACGTGACGCTCATCGTCACCGACGTGCCGCCGTTGATTACCTTGGCGGCGGCGCAATGCTTGGACTACCTGCTTTACCCCGAACTTCCGGTGATCGTTCCCGACGCGGTCTTCTACGAAGCGACGCGTCAAATCGACAAGCTGGGCGCGCAAGAGATCATCGACTGGCACAGCGCGCACCGAAGCTCCGTCAGCGTCGAGCCCACCGAAGTCTTCAAGAACGAAATCGAACGCCTGACCCGCCAGGGCGGTCGCGTCGCCAAGGATTTGGGCGAGCGCGCTGCAATCGAGACGATCCGCAATTATCCCTTCGCCCCGGAAGAGCGTGCCATCCTTCTCAGCGATGATCGCGACGTCGAGCGGGTCGTCATAACCGATCCGCAAAAGGTCGTGCTCCTGACGACGCGGGATTATTTGACCCAGCTCGAGGAAGCTCAGCGAATTCAATCGGTTGATGCCGTATTCGCGGCCGCGCGCGAGCGGGGAAGGCACTCAGCGAAGCACGAACTGTGGAGCCAACACGAACCTGAAATCCGCGACGCCGTGCGACGCGTCATTGCACGAGCCCACCGCAAACCGCCGCGCAAACCGTAACGCCGCTGCGGCGCTGCGTCCGCGGCCTGCTATCGCCTCAATCGCTCGACAAAATCACGTTCTTCAAGATCGGGTAAATCTGGTTCTCCCAGCGCTTGCCGGAGAACACGCCGTAATGGCCGACGCCGGCCTGCATGTGGTGGCGTTTGAGGTAGGGGCGCAGCTTCGAGCACATGTCGTGGGCGGCGACCGTCTGGCCGACGGCGCAGATGTCGTCGCGCTCGCCCTCGACGGTGAACAGCATGGTGCGGCGAATCGCGCTCGGGTCGATCGGCGTGCCGCGATATTTGAGCTTGCCGAGCGGCAGCGCGTGCTCCTGGAAAATCAGCCTCACGGTCTCAAGGTAGAATTCCGCGGTGAGATCGAGCACGGCGAAATATTCGTCGTAGAACGCCTTGGTCACCGCGGCCTTCTCGGCCTCGCCATTGGCGAGATTTTCGTAAAGCTCGCGGTGCGCCTTCACGTGGCGCTCGATGTTCATGCTCATGAACGCGGCGAGCTGGACGAAGCCGGGATAGACGCGGCGGAACGCGCCGGGATAGCGGATCGGCACCGAGGCCGTGAGCGAGCGCTCGAACCAGGCGATGTCGCGCTTCTTGGCCAGATGATTGACCGTGGTCGGATTGACCCTGGTATCGATCGGCCCGGCCATCAGCGTCACCGAGCGCGGCTGCGCCGGATTGCCGGCCTGCGCCATCACCGCGACGGCCGCGAGCGCGGCGACGCAGGGCTGGCACACGGCGACGACGTGGGCGCCCGGCCCCATCACCTCGAGGAACTTCATCATGTGCTCGAGATATTCGTCGACGCCGAAACGGCCGGCGATCAACGGCACGTCGCGCGCATTGTGCCAATCGGTGATGTAGACGTCGTGATCCGGCAGCATGGTGCGCACGGTCGCGCGCAGCAGCGTGGCGAAATGGCCCGACAGCGGCGCGACCAGGAGCACGCGCGGCTGGACTTGCGCGATATCCTTCTTGAAGCGCAGGAGCGTGCCGAACGGCGTCTTGTGCGCCGCCTCCTCGTGCACCTCGACCTCGCGGTTGCCGACCATCACGGAGCGGATGGCGAACGCCGGTCGCGTATGGGTCAGCCCCGCCCGCGCGATCAGCTCATAGGCCGCCGTGAGGCCGCGCATGGCGTTGCCGTCGGCCATGAGCGGCTGCTGTCCGGCGGCTGCGGCGAAGGTCGCCCACGTCCGCATGGGCGCCATGATGTCATTGGAAGCTTGATAGGCGAGATACAACATTCGATGTCCGCGGGGTGCCGCGGACCGCCTGGCGGCGGTGCCCCCTCGACCCCCAGGCGGGAAAACTAGTGCATTTTTTGTTGCGCTGCGACAAAATTGTGAACATCGTGAACCATAATGCACATGGAGCCGGACCGGCAGGCGGGCAGCTGCCTGTGTTGACACCGGCGACAGGAAAGCGTCGTAACTTATTGGCGTGTCGGGAGATTCTTAGGGGAACGCAATGACCAAGGCGACACTGACGATTGCCAGCAAGAATTACGGCTCCTGGTCGCTGCGCGGCTGGCTGCTGTGCAAGATGGCGAACCTCGACTTCGCAGAGCAGCATGTGAGCACCGACGACCCCTCCACCCGGGCGGAACTGCTGCTGCTGTCGCCGTCTTTTCTGGTGCCCTGCCTCACCCACAACGGGCTCAAGGTCTGGGACACGCTGGCGATCACCGAATACCTGCACGAGATCACGCCCGAGGCGGGCTTGTTGCCGCCCGACATCGCCGAGCGCGCCCATTGCCGCTCGATCTGCGGCGAAATGCATTCCGGCTTCAGCAATCTGCGCTCGGCGCTGCCGATGAACCTCAAAATGCACTTTCCCGGCTTCAAGGCCTGGGCCGGCGCGCGCGCCGACATCGAGCGCGTCACCACGATCTGGAAGGAGTGCCTCGACCAGTACGGCGGACCCTATTTGTTCGGCGCCAAACCGGGCGCCGCGGACGCCATGTACGCGCCGGTGTGCACCCGTTTTCTCACCTATGACGTCGCGCTCGACAAGGCGTCGGCGAAGTATTGCGAGAGCATCATGGCGCTGCCGGCGATGCAGGAATGGATCGCCGCCGCCAAGCTCGAGCCGGACGAACTCGAGGAACTGGACGTCGAGTTTTGACGAGCGAGGTCAACCCCGGCCTGCGGCATTTGCCTTAAGTTGACTCGGGCGGCATTTACCTTAAGTTGATTCCTGTCGCTGGAACCTGAATTCATGGCGGGTCCGCTGTTCCTTTATCACGGCTGCGGCCGGCAAATGGAGTGACAGTGGACCGCATATTTTGCGTGGACGAGACGATAGCGCAGGAGGGGCGCATGAAACCGGCGCAGGTGATTAAGCGGGTGCGCAATCTGCGCAACGCGATCTCGATCAACATCAATCGCGCGCGTGGCCGCGAATTCATCCCGAACCACCGCAGCTCCCTCGCCATCGAGACGTCGAGCGTGTGCAATCTCGCGTGTCGATTCTGCGCCTATCCGAAGAAGACCAGCCCCAAGGTGGTCATGAAGGATGCATTCTTCAAGGATTGCGTCAGGCAGGCCCTCGAGATGGGCTATCGCAAATTCCCACTGACGCCCTGCACAGGCGACATTTTCATGGATCGCGGCATCTTCAACAAGTTCAAATTCCTGGACGAGACATCGGCGGTCGAGAGCTATGACTTTTTCACCAATTTCACCGTGCTCAAGGCGCACGACATCAGACGACTGTTGGATCTCGGCAAGCTCACCGGACTCAACATCACCATTTATGGGTGCGACGCCGAGTCCTTCGTCGCCATCACCCAGTCCACTGAAAAGCTGTATCGGCGGCTTGTCTACAACCTCGAAACCTTGCTGACCGAGATCGGCCGCCGCCGGTTTCACCTGCAATTTTGGGTGCACGCGGGCGTTCCGTCGCTGCGCGGCCGATCGAGCGAGATCACGCAATTGATGGAGCGCTTTCGCGAGATCGGAATTCCGGTCAAGATCAAAAGCGGTCTCTATAACAATTGGGGCGGGCTCGTTACCACGAACGACGTGCGCGGGCTTCCGATCGATATCGCCGGGCCCGGCCTGATCTACAAGAAGGGCGCTTGCGTGGAGCTCATGACGACGGTGCAGGTCATGGCCACGGGAATCGTGAATGGCTGCGCCTGTCGCGATACGAATGCCACACTACGCCTCGGTGACCTCAATGAGGTGCCGCTTCGCGACCTCATTTCGAGCCGCAACCCGCGCTATATGGCCCTGATCGAGCAACAGCAGCAAGGCCGGTTCCAGACGGTCTGCCAAAGTTGCGACATGTATAACAGCATCTATCTCAACAAGTCCAAATATCGTGGCACCGCAGTGGAAACGCTTGACGAGTTCAAAAGGCGGATCGGTTGAGGCTGTAGCCGCCGCAGCTTGCGCTCGGGGCGCTCGGCGGTGTTGATGATCACCGACGGGCCTGCCCACGGCGTCATCATTCAAATTTGACTCCTGTCGCTGGTACCTGGATCATGGCAGTTAAGAGCCGCTGACGCAGGCTCGAGCGACACCGCTCGATCCGCACTGCAAGGGGGCCGAAATGGCGGCACAAGGTCCGGCGACACGAAGTCCAGTGGCACAAAAAGCCCTGGTCGTGTTTTATTCCCGTACCGGCACGACGCGCCGGATCGCGGAGGCGCTCGCCGCAGCGCTCGGGTGCGATTGCGAGGCGATCGTCGCGGCCGAACGTTACGCCGGATTTTTCGGCGTCACACGGGCGTCGATCGAGGCAATGTGGCAACGCCCGGCGCGGATCGCCGCGGCCAAGCTTGATCCGGCGGCGTATGATCTTGTCATCCTGGGGACGCCGGTCTGGTTTTGGTCTGTCACGTCGCCAATGCGCGCCTATCTCGCGGCGAACAAAAACAAGCTTCCGCAGGTGGCGTTCTTCTGCACGCTCGGCGGTCGCGGCAGCGATAGCGCCTTCGCGCAGATGCAAGCGGCGGCCGGCAAGCCGCCGCGCGCCACCGCCGCATTCACGACGGCGGACGCCATGACCGCGCGCTTCCAACCACGGCTCGCGGCGTTCGTGCAGGCTTTGGCGGCAACGTCATAGGGCGGCGCGAAAGCCACAGAGCCTCAATCCCACTGCGGCCGCCCCGCATAGGCCCAATCGACCACGCGGCCGCCGGGGTGCGCGAGCGCCGTGATCTCGGCCATCTCCGCCTCGCTCAGCGCGAAATCGAAGATAGCGGCGTTTTCGGCGAGCCGTTCCACCTTGCTGGTGCGCGGAATGACGACGACGTCCTGCTGGACCAGATAGCGCAGCGAAACCTGCGCCGCGGTCTTGCCGTGCGCCTTGCCGATACTCCCGAGCACGGCGTCGTCGCGCAGGCCGCCACGCGCGATCGGGCTATAGGCGACGACCGCCATGCCGTGGGCGCGGCAGGCGGCGATGACCTTCGATTGGTCGAGATGGGGATGATATTCGACCTGATCGCACACCAGAGGCTCGGCGGAGAGCCGCGTCGCCTCTTCGATCAAGGCCACCGTGAAATTGGAGACGCCGATGTGGCGGGCGAGACCGTCGCGCTTGGCCTTGGCGAGCGCACCGAGCGTGTCGGCGAGCGGAAGCTGCGGGTTGGGCCAGTGCAGCAGCAACAAATCGACCTCGGTCAGGCGCAGCCGCACCAGGCAATCGCGCGCGGCGCGGGAGAGTTCGCGCGGGGAAAAATGCGACGGCCAGATTTTGGTCGTCACGAACATCTCGTCGCGCTTGACGCCGGAGGCGCGCAAGCCTTCCCCCACCTCGCGCTCGTTGTCGTACATCTCCGCGGTGTCGATGTGGCGGTAGCCGAGCCGCAGCGCCTGCTCGACGACGCGCGCGCAGGTGCGGCCGCGCAGTTCCCAGGTGCCGAGGCCGATCAACGGCAACCGCGCGCCGTTGGCCTCGATGACCGGAATTTCGATCGCGCCAGCTTTTGCCATTTGCATGCTCCGCAAGCCGAACACTCGATTGGGCCGGCGACTTCGATCCTATAATGCGCGCATGGCGATGCGATGGCCAACGCGGCCAACGCGGCCAACGCGGTCTTGAAAGCGCACGACGCCGTGCCGTCAGCGGGCCTTGCCGCCGAGCACCGCGAACGCCGCTTCGGGCGCCTGCTCGATCACTTTGAGGAGCGCCCGCGCCGGACCGCGCGGCGAGCGCTTGCCCTGCTCCCAATTGCGCACGGTCTCGACCGGGACGCCGATGCGCGCCGCGAAGGCGGTTTGCGTCAGTCCGGTCTGGCCGCGCACATTGCGCGCATAGGCGGCATCGACAAAACGTGCGCCCGCCGAGGGCGTCGCGTTGCCGCCATTCGCGGTTGTTTGCAGACCATCGACAAGCGGCATGGCGCCCTCGCTGCCATCCGGCAACACCTCGACAAGCCGTCCGTCCGCTTTCAATCGCACGCGCAGCATGCGTTTGCTCCGGCGCCTGTTCCGCCGCCCGCCATCATAGCTGATTCGTCATGGATTCAGTGAGTTACGAAGGCGGCGCGCCACAGCGGAGCCAATGACGGAGGAACCCGGTGGCAGAGTCGGCCATTGTTGTCCAGGCCATTGAACTATGTCGGCGCGCCGCGCCCGGTTTTGGTTGTAAAATGCCGGCCATGCCGCAGAGCGCATCGCCAAATTCCAAGACGAGTCCCGAGCGCAAAGTGCTCGTCTGGGACGCCGCGACCCGGCTGTTTCATTGGCTGACGGCGGCGCTGGTCGTAGCGGCTTACGCGACCTGGCGGCTCGATTGGATGGACTGGCACGCGCGCGCCGGCGAAGCGGTGCTCGCGCTCGTGGTCTTCCGCGTGCTCTGGGGTTTTTTTGGCAGCGCGACGGCGCGCTTTGCCGGCTTTGTCGCGTCGCCGCGCATCGCCGCGGCGCATTTGGCGCGCCTGCTGCGCCGCGAATCCGACAGCCAAGTCGGACACAATCCGGCCGGCGGCTGGATGGTGCTGTTTCTGCTGGCGCTTCTCCTGGTCGAAACGCTCAGTGGCCTCTACATCAACAATGACATTGCCGACCAAGGACCGTTGACCGAATTGACCCCGGCGCCGGTCGCCAACGCGATCAATGCCATGCATTGGATTTTTTGGGACGCGCTCCTTGCGGCCATCGCGCTGCACGTGGCCGCAATCTTCATCTATGCGACGGTCAAGGGACAGAACCTGGTGACCCCGATGCTCACGGGATGGAAGGTGCTGCCGGGAAACGTGCCGCAGCCGCGTCTTGCCGGTGCGCTTACCGCCTGTGTGCTGCTCGGCGTGAGCGCGCTCGCCGTCGCTTTGCTCGCAACGATGCTGTGACCGCGCTCAAACGCTGAACGCGATCACATTCTGAGGCTGACTGTTTGGCGGCGTGGGCTGTTAAGCCTCAGCTCTTCGGCGGTACGACCTGACCGCGGATCTCGCCGCCCGGGTGCGCCTGAGTGTGCACGTTGATGTAGAGATCGCCGGCCGTAAGCTCCTGCGCCTGCTCCGGAGTCAAAGTGGCTTCGCCCTTGATCGGGCTCGCGGGCGGGGTGCCTTGCTTGCTCAGCCAGATCACCACCGGGCCGTTCTTGCCTGCGGCCGCCGGTCCGTGAATGTGCGCCATCGTCGCCGGCGCGGCGAGCCCGGTGAAGGTGATGCTCCATGTCAGCGCGCGGGTCGCCGGATCATAAGTGAGGTCGGCCGAGCCGCTGCCGGGCGTCGCGACCGGCGGCACCTGCTGCGCGCCGGTGAGCGCGACCTTGAAGGTCTCCGGCGCGGCTTTCGACGCCCCCGCCCACGCGGCGACGGCCGTCGCGCACGCGGCGAGGATGATGATGCGGCGAGACAACGAAATCTTCATGGCTAACTCCTGTTGAGCGTGACGCCCCCCCAATGACGGCATGGTTTTACGCGATGGTTCATCCGCTTCGGCTCGGAATGAAAACAACAATTCGTGCGCGCGATGTGAGCGCGGGCGGCGGCAGGCTCGTCTCAGTCCGTCCGGCAGCAACCACCAATTGCAGTCTAGCCAGCCTTATGATGCAAGTCGATGACAGTCGCCGCGCCGGCCGCCGAGCGGCAATGCTTTCGCTGCGAGGCTGGTTCCCAGCGCCGGCCGCGCGCGCTTAAGAGCGATCGCGCCGTATCGAAGCCGGCCGGCGCATTTTGACGAACGCGACACGACAAGAATACGGTTGCGCATCAAGGCCCATTGCGAGCGCGCGCAAGAGACCGAGCAGGAGACCGACATGACCAAGCTCATTCGCGGCGGCACCGTCGTCAATCACGACTATTCCCGGCGCGCCGACGTGCTCCTCGACGGCGGCGCGATCGCCGCGATCGGCACCAATCTCGCGGCACCTGCCGGCGCCGAGGTGATCGACGCCGGCGGCTGCTACATCATGCCGGGCGGCATCGACCCGCACACCCATCTCGAATTTCCGTTCATGGGCACGGTGTCGGCCGACGATTTCGAATGGGGCACCAAGGCCGCTTTGTCGGGCGGCACCACCATGGTGGTCGATTTCTGCATCCCCAATCCGGGCCAGTCGCTCTTGGCCGCCTATCAGGATTGGCGGCGCAAGGCCGAAGGGGCCGCGAGCGACTACGGTTTCCACATGGCGATCACCTGGTGGGACAAACAGGTGTTCGAGGAGATGGAAACCTGCGTCAAGACCTACGGCATCAACACCTTCAAGCACTTCATGGCCTACAAGGGCGCGTTGATGGTCAACGACGACGAACTCTACAACTCGTTCCTGCGCTGTGCCGGCCTCGGCGCCATGCCGCTCGTCCACGCCGAGAATGGCGACGTGGTGTTCCGCCTGCAGCAGCATTATCTCGGCACCGGCGTGAACGGCCCGGAAGGCCACGCCTATTCGCGCCCGCCGGCGGTCGAAGGCGAGGCGACCAACCGCGCCATCATGATTGCCGACATGGCCGGCTGCCCGCTCTATGTCGTCCACACCTCGTGCCGCGACTCCCACGAGGCGATCGCGCGGGCGCGCGCCGCCGGCAAGCGGGTCTATGGCGAGCCGCTGATCCAGCATCTCGTGCTCGACGAAAACGAGTACCGCAACGCCGATTGGGACTACGCGGCGCGCCGGGTGATGTCGCCGCCATTCCGGCCGAAGGAGCATCAGGCAAGCCTCTGGGCCGGCCTGCAGTCGGGCTCGCTCCAGGTCGTCGCCACCGACCATTGCTCCTTCACCAGCGAGCAGAAACGGCTCGGGCGCGGCGACTTCACCAAGATCCCGAACGGCACCGGCGGCCTGGAAGACCGCATGCCGGTGCTGTGGACCATCGGCGTCAATACCGGGCGCCTCACCAGGGAGGAGTTCGTCGCCGTCACCTCCGCCAATTCGGCGCGCATTCTCAACGTCTATCCGCAGAAGGGCGCGGTCGCGGTCGGCTCCGACGCCGACCTCGTCATCTGGGACCCGACGGCGACCAAGACGATCTCCGCCAAATCGCAGGTGAGCCGGATAGACTACAACGTGTTCGAAGGCTTCCAATGCACCGGCGTGCCGCGGGCGACTTTTTCGCGCGGCGCGATCACTTGGCTCGATGGCGATTTGCGCGCCGCCGCGGGCGCCGGCAAATATGTCGCCCGCGATCCGTTCCCGGCGGTGGCAGTCGCCGACGCCAAATGGCGCGAACTCACCGCCCCGCGCGCGGTCGAACGCGTCGACGTGACGCCCTGATCCTATCGTCCCTCCCCCGCTTGTGGGGGAGGGTTAGGGAGGGGGCCAAACAAAAGTTTGGATGATGCAGAACCTTCAGATCGACGCCAAGCGGCTCTGGGACACGCTGATGGACACCGCCAAGATCGGCGGCACGGCGAAGGGCGGCATCTGCCGCCTCACCCTCACCGATCTCGACCGCCAGGTGCGCGACTGGTTCAAGGCGCAGTGCGAGTCGCTGGGCTGCACCGTCTCGATCGACGAAGTCGGCAATATGTTCGCGCGCCGGCCGGGCAAGAACAAAGACCTGCCGCCGATCGCCATGGGCTCGCATCTCGACACCCAGCCGACCGGCGGCAAATTCGACGGCACGCTCGGCGTGCTCGGCGCGCTCGAGGCCATGCGCACGCTGCACGAGACCGGCTACGAAACCAACGCAGCCGTCGAGATCGTCAACTGGACCAACGAGGAAGGCTCGCGCTACGCGCCGGCCATGCTGGCCTCCGGCGTTTTCGCAGGCGTTTTTTCGCCCGACTTCGCCTATTCGCGCCAGGACCGCAACGGCAAGCTGTTCGGCGAAGAGTTGCAGCGCATCGGCTACAAAGGCGAAGAAAAAGCCGGCGCGCGCAAATTCGGCGCCATGTTCGAACTGCACATCGAGCAAGGCCCCATCCTGGAAGCCGAGGGCCGCATGATCGGCATCGTCCAGGGCGTGCAGGGCATGCGCTGGTACGAGGTCACGGTGACCGGCCAGGAAGCGCACACCGGCGCGACGCCGATGCGCTTACGTAAGAACGCGCTCCTCGGCGCCGCCCGCATGATCGAACGCATCGACGCCATCGCCCTCGAACACGCCCCCGACGCCGTCGGCGCCGTTGGCCTGATCGAGAACAAGCCCAACAGCCGCAACGTCGTGCCCGGCGAAGTGTTCTTCACCGTCGACTTCCGCCACCCGGAGGAAAAAGTCCTCGACGCCATGGAGCAAAAATTCCGCGCCGCGCTTGCCGACATCCTCGCCCCCATGAGGCTGACTTATACCGAGGCGCGCATCTGGAACTCGCCCGCCGTCAAATTCGCCCCGGAGCTGATCGAGTGCGTGCGCATCGGCACGCAAAAAGCCGGCTTCGCCTCGCGCGACATCATCTCCGGCGCCGGCCACGACGCCGCCTACATCGCCCGCGTCGCGCCGACGACGATGATCTTCGTCCCCTGCGCCGGGGGCATTTCGCACAACGAGGCCGAGTCGACGAGTTTTGACGAATGCGCGGCGGGGGCGCAGGTGTTACTCAACGCCGTGCTAGAATTTGATCGAAGGTTGGGGTGACCAACAAGCGTAGCCCGGCTTTCGGGGAGACACGCCAGCGCAGACAGCTATCGGATCAACTGAATATGACGTGCGAGGAAGAAAAAGTGAAAGCCGCCGCATCTTCCAATCCGGCAACGGCGCCGGGGAAAATCCGCGTCGGAGCAGATGGCAACGCCGTCCTCCCTGCGACAATGATCGATGCCGTGGCCAAACCGGGCGACATCCTGTTTGTACGTCCATGACGGCCAGGTTCTTCTGCTGACGCGCGAAGCGGTGACGCGCCGTGTCCAGGCGCTCGCCCGCGAGTTCGTGCCGGATGGCGTAAGGCTTGTCGACGAATTGCTCGCGGATCGGCGGCGCGAAGTCGAGGCGGATAACCCGCCGCCTCTTACAGCTTCGCCTTGACCTCCGCGGCGGCGCGCTCGCCGGACTTGATCGCGCCGTCGATGAAGGACGGCCAGTCGGTTGAGTTTTCGGTGCCGGCCCAGGAGAGCGGCCCGACCGGATCGCGCACCGCCGAGCGGAACTGCGTGGTCGCCCCCGGCGTCAGGAAGCCGGTGAAGCAGCCGCGCGTCCATTGCTGGGTCGACCAGTTCATTTCGTGATAGGCGATGACGTCGAGCGCCTTGGCGCCGAACCGCTCGGCCACATCCCGCAGCACGATTTTCTGGCGTTCGGCCGCCGGTAAGCGCGCGACCTTGCGCGCCTCCCCGGAATAGATGAAGCCGGTCATGATGCCTTTGGTCGAATATTCCGGAGGCACGCCGCTGTCGGCGGTTTCTCCCACCACGCCGAGGTAATCCAGCGAAGCACCGTTGAGCCCTTTATTCCGCCAATAAGGCTCCCGGTAGATCATCTGCACCTTGATCACCAAGCCTTGCGGCCAGCGCTGGGTCACCTGCACGCGGTCGGTCGGCGGCGAGGGATCGTATTCGATGGCGCCGGCGAGATTCGGCGGCGTGCAGACAATGACGTAACGCGCGGCAACGCTGATGTCGTCGCTGAAGACCACGGCTCCCTCGTCGTCCCATTTGATGCGGCGGGCCGGCTGGCCGAGATACACCGCGCGCCCGAGCCGTCTCGCCACCTCCCTGGCGATCGGCTGGGTGCCATGGATCACCCGGTCCTGCTGCGCGCCGCCCTGGAAGCTGAACAGCTTATCGAGGCCGTGACAGGCGTGGACCAGATAAGCCATCTCGAGAATCGAGATTTCCGCCGGGCTGGCGCAGGCGACCGAACTCACCACGCCGCCGACCATGCGTCGCGCGTTCTCGACCTCGATATTGAGCCGCAGCCAATCGGCAAAGGTCATGGCGTCGAGCTGCTCGGCGTCCGGGGACGCCCACGGTTCGTTGACATCGATGGTGTCAGCCAGCGCGTCGACCTTGTCGTAGGCGGCATCCAAAATTTTCGAACCGGGAAAATCCTTGGAGTCCACGGGAATAAATTCGCGCGGATTGAGGATGCTGCGTTCGAGCGTCGCGCCTTTATGCCACGACGGATAGGTCTCTCCGCCCATCTCCTTGATCAGGGCATAGAAGGCGGTCTGCGTCGGCCCGACCCATTGCCCGCCGTAATCGATCCAGCCGCCGCCTTCGAGCGGACCGGTCAGGCTGCGGCCGCCGACCCGGTTGCGCGCTTCGAGCACGACGACATTGACGCCCGCCTGCTTGAGCCGCCAGGCGGCGGAAAGTCCGGCATAGCCCGCCCCGACCACACAGACATCGGCGTCAATGCGGCCGCGTCCGCAAGGCTCCGCGCGTGCCTTGCCCTCGACGCCGGCGCCGATCAGCAGCGCCGACCCGCCGCCGAGGACTTTTCTGCGTGATATGGACATGCGCTCCCCCCGGCTTCCCCGCCGGACGGCACCCCGCCGAATGCCTGGGCGCCGCGCCCGATTGTGCAATTTACGATTTTATTTTATACAATTTCAATCTAAAAGAGATTGCGCCCAGTCTTCGCTCCAGCCTGGAGGCGGAATCGACCAGCTTCGATGAATGCGCATCCGGGGGGCACAGGTTCTGCTTAACGCGGTGTTGGAGTTCAAGCGCCGCCTAGGGTGACCTCAGCGCGCCGACACCGCACCCTGCCCCATCACCGCGCGCCTGCGCGCCAACATATCGTCGATCGCCTCGGCCGGGCCCGGCCGCGCGAACAAAAAGCCCTGCATCTCGTCGCAGCCGGCGAGGCGGAGCAGCACGCGCTGCTCGTCGGTTTCGATGCCTTCGGCCAGGACGGACATGCCGAGCGCGTGACCGAGCGCCACGATCGATTGGATGATGGTGCCGGAGTTGGCCGTGGTGCCGAGCGAGGAGACGAACGCGCGATCGATCTTGAGCCGGTCGAACGGAAACTTCTGCAGATAGCTCAGGCTCGAATAGCCGGTGCCGAAATCGTCGAGCGCGATGCGGACCCCGAGCGCGCGCAGCGCCTCGAGCCGCGTCTGCGCCTCCTGCGGGTTGTCGATCAAAATGCCTTCGGTGACTTCCAATACGACGCGCTCGGCGGCGATGCCGGTCTCCGCCATGACCGCGCCGACGAGATCGACCAGCCAAGGATCGCGCATCTGCACCGGCGACACGTTGACCGCGATGAACAGGCCCGGCCAGCGCACGCCGTCGGCCAAGGCGCGCCGCAGCACGATCTCGCCGAGCCGGGACATCAGGCCGTTCTGCTCGGCGAGCGGAATGAAGACCGATGGCGGAATGTCGCCGCGCGTCGCGTGCCGCCAGCGCAGCAGCGCCTCCACCCCGACCATGCGGCCGCCGTCGGCGGCGACGATCGGCTGGTAATGCACGTCGAGCTTTTGGCGGGCGATGGCCGATTCGAGTTCGCCGAGCAGAAACCGCCGGTCGACGTGCGCGGCTTCGATCTGCGGCTCGAACTGGCGTACCGCGCCGCGCCCTTCCCGCTTGGCCGCGCGCAAGGCGAGGTTCGCGCGCCGCGCCAATTCCTCGGCGGTCGCCGCGTCGCGTGGCGCTTGCGCAAGGCCGATGCCGGCGCTGACGTGCCACATCCGCTCGACGAAAATCGGCCGCGACATGGCGGTGCGCACCGCCTCGGCCAGTGCTTTCGCCGCCCCCGGGCCGGCTTTCATAATGACAACGAATTGGTCTTCCTCGAAGCGCCCCAGCAGCGCGCCCGGCGGCAGGCCGGCGCGCAGATGCTCGGCAATGGCGACCAGCACGGCGTCGCCGCCGCCGCGGCCGAGCGTATCGTCGATCTCGCGAAAGGCGTCGAGATCGATCAGCGCAAACACCACGGCGGCGCTTTTGTCGGCCAGCGCCTCATCGAGCCGCTCGAGCATGGCGCGGTGATTAGGCAGCCCGGTCAGGGCGTCCTCGTTGGTGAGCCGCCGCACGGTCTCGGTAGTGAGCGTGAGCGAACGGGCGAGCCGGCGCGCCGCCGCCGCGGCAAGGACGGCGCAGATCGCCAGCGCAACGCCCGCCGCGCCGACCAGAAGCCACAGCCGGTCCATGGCCCGCACCAGGCCGCGGTCCGCGGCCCAGCTGAACCAGCCGACGATGCGGCCGTCTTCGTCATGCAGGGATTGCACTTCGCGGCCACCGTCGGCCGTCACTTCGGCATTGAACCGGAGGTCGCTCAAGCCGGTGCGCCGCTCGATCAGCCGCAATTGCGCCGGATCGAACCGCGCCATGCTGCCGAACACCGGGCGCATCTCGTCGAGCGCGAGGCGCAGCGCCGCGTGCCGTTCGGCCGCCAGGCGGTCGTCCTCGTGCTGGGTGACCGCGTAGCCGATCACGGCGCACACGATCATCGCGCCGGCCAGAACGACCAACAGGTAGGACGCGAGCCGCACGGTCTTGGCGCGGGCGCCATCGCGAGCCGGCGAGCCCGACCGCGCGTTCGAACGCCGCCGCAACGCCGCCCACCAGGTCCCGGCTGCCGCCGCGGCCGCCATTCTCGTAACCCCAATCGACATCAGCGTACCGCACCCTAAGGACGCATGCTTAACGACAAGGAAAGATCGAAGTTGTGGATCACTGCATGAGAATTCTGCATGGCGGGGCCATTAACCGTTAGGATGACATTAAGCACGATGACACGTAGTGTTGGGCTAGGGTTGCGAGGTACCGGCGCAAAAATGGCCCGGCGACCGAGAGTGGGGCATGAGTAGGTTTCCGGCGTTGATATCCGTTGGCTTTGCCGCCGCGCTGGGCGCGAGCGTTCTTGCCGCGCCCATGATGTTCGAAGCATCGCCGGCGCAAGCCAAGACCCACGCGAGCAAGGCCCACGCGAAGTCCGAGGATAAAAAGGAAGCTCGGCGGGAAAGCAGGCGGGAAGCCAAGCAGGAATCCAAGAAAGAGGCGAAGGCCCACGCAAGGGAGAAAGCCAGGGAGGAAGCGAGAGAGGAAGCCAAGTCGCGGTCGCGGAAGAAACTCGGCGCCGCCGGCGAATCCAAATCCTCCGCCACCGCGCAGACCGACGCCAAATCAGCCGAGACGCCAATCCCGCCGCCACCGGTCGACTGCACCAAGGCGACCGACGTCTTGGGAACGAGCCGGGTGCTCACCATCGAGCCGGGCGACTATCAGCGCCTCGGGCTGATGCAATATCCACAGACGCTGCCGCTCGCCGACCACGAAGTGGTCATCACCTTCGACGACGGGCCGCTGCCGCCCTCTTCCAAGCACGTGCTCGACATCCTGGCCTCGCAATGCGTGAAAGTGACGTATTTCCTGGTCGGCTCGATGGCGCACTATTTCCCCGCCGTGGTGCGGCGCATGTACGCCGAGGGGCACACCATCGGCACGCACAGCGAGACGCATCCGACCCGGTTCGATCACATCTCGATCGACAAGGTGCGCTACGAGATCGACCAGGGCATCGCCAATGTCGAGGCGGCGCTCGGCAATCCCGATGAGCTGGCGCCGTTCTTCCGCATTCCCGGCCTCGGGCGCACCGACGCCGTCGAACGCGAGCTTGCCGCGCGCGACCTGGTCGTGTTCAGCGCCGACGTCGTCGCCGACGATTGGTTCCGCGGCATCAAGCCCGGCGAAATCGTGCGACGCGCCATCAGCCGGCTGGAGCAGCACGGCAGAGGCATTCTGCTGCTGCACGACATTCATCCTCATACCGCCGCGGCGCTGCCGGCCTTGCTCAAGGAGCTCAAGGACAAGGGCTTCCACGTGGTGCACATCGTGCCCGGCGCCGGCGGCCGCATCGAAACTGTCAGCCTGCCGCTGCCCGCGACCGGTGCGATGCCGGATTGGAGCGCCGACAAGAGCGATCCGAACTGGCCGAAAGCGGTGACAAGCCCGCCAGCGCAACACGTGGTGTTGCCCGCCCCGGCCCCGGATTCGTTCGATACCGGCTTCCGGCCGTGGCGCACGATTTTGGCCGCCGACGGCGCGAGCGGCAGCGACGGCGCGCAAGCAGCCGGCGCCAGCGCAGCGGCCTGGCCTAGCCTCAGCGTAGCCCCAGACATGGCCGCAACCACCGCCGCGGCGGAATTGCCGGCGCCGAGCATGCAGGATTTCGGCGTTCCGGCCGACCTGCAGGTGGTCGCGGAAGCGGCCGCATCAGGATCGAGCGTCACCGCCAACGGCAATGGCGAAGCCGGTGCCGCCGCGCCGGCAACATCGCACAACTGACGCGGCTCGCCGGCCCTACGCGAAATCCGGCAGCGCCCTTGTGCGCCCTGCCCTAACGCACGCCGGCATTGCCGCGCCTGCCATTTGTGGGCTTTGGCCCACTAGACTTGCCCATACGCAAAAGTTATGGTTTGGCTCGCCGCTCGCGTTTTCAATACCGAGAAGGCTTGCCCCAAGGCTTACCCCCCAAGGCTTGCCCCAAAGGCTTGCCCCGAAGGCTTGGCCCCGATGCATTCGCGGTTGCTCCGTCATTTCCTCGGCGTGGTCGAGAAGCGCAATATTACGGCCGCGGCCGAGGCGCTCAACATCAGTCAGCCGGCGCTGACGCGCAGCATCCGGCAATTGGAGAAGACCGTCGGCGTGCCGCTGTTCGAGCGCCTGCCGACCGGCGTCGCCTTGACCAAGCAGGGCGAGGTGCTGGCGCGGCGGGCGAAGCAGATGGAACTGGAATACCGCCACGCGCTGTCCGAAATCAGAGCGCTGGAACAGGGCATGTCGGGCGTGCTGCGCATCGGCGCCGGACCGATGTGGGTGGCGATGATCCTGCCCGGCGTCATCGCCGCGTTTCACAAGCAGCATCCGAAGATCAAGGTGCGCCTCACCGAGGGCGCGATCGACAGCATCGTGCCGGCGCTCACCGCGGGCGAAATCGACCTCGCCTGCGTCACGCTGTCGTTTCCGTCGCAGCCGGAGCTGGTGAAGGAGCCCCTGCTCGCGGTTCGGCACGCTTTGGTCGCCCGCGCTGACCACCCGCTCGCCGGCCGCGGCGTGATCGCGGCGGAAGAGCTGGCGCGGTTTCCATGGGTGGTGCTCGCCAACGACAGCATCGGCACCGGCCGCATCGGCTCCTACCTGGTCGCCAACGGGCTCGAACCGCCGCAGATCGCGGTCGAAGCGACCTCGATCGCCATGCTCCGCGTGCTGGAAGAGAGCGACGCGCTCGGCCTCATCGCCACCGGCATGGTCGATTTCGCCAAGCGGTTCGGCCTCGTCGACATTCCGCACGAAGGCACCTTCTGGGAAGCGGAAGCCGGCCTCGCCTATCTGCGCAGCAACCGGCCGCCGCGCGCGGTCGAGAGCTTCAAATCGATGATCCGCGCGGCCTTGTCGAATTGAAGTTTTCGACTTGAACTTTCCCGCGCCGACAGCCTCACGGCGTCCGCCATACCATCCGTGCATGCGTCGAGCCCGACTATGAATTGGCCGTCGCGGCGGTGGCCGGAGAAAGTGAGGGTGCCGATCGAGCATGTCCCGCAAAAAGCCTGCCCCCGGACTTGATCCGGGGGTGGGGCCCGGTTTTGCGAAAGGGACATGCTCCAACAAACAGACGTTAGAGCGGGATGACGATAAGTCATCCCGCTCTAAGGAGGAAACGATGCCGGGAGTGACCGAGCCCGAAACCGGGCTCGTTTTTTACGAACTCAGCCACGAATGGGGCCACGACACCCCGACCCTGCCGGGTTTCGACGACGTCAAGCTCTTTCGCGCTTCGACCCATGCCAAGAACGGCGTCATGGCGACGCGCGTGCGCATGGTCATGCACTCAGGCACCCATGTGAACGCGCCGCTGCATCTCATTCAACGCGGCACCGGCGTCGGCGACATCGCGCTCGAGCGCTTTTTCGGCTCCGGCGTCGTGCTGGCTATCCCCAAGCGGCAATGGGAGCTGGTGACGCAAGCCGACCTCGAAGCCGCCGCACCGCGGATCGAAGCCGAGGACATCGTCGTCATCGTCACCGGGTGGCACCGCCGCTACAGCGACAGCATCGACTATTTCGGCCACGCGCCCGGCCTGTCCAAAGAAGCCGCGCAGTGGCTGTGCGCCAAGAACGTGAAACTGGTGGCGGTCGACACGCCGCAGGTCGACCATCCGCTGGCGACCTCGCTCGGTCCGCAGCGCAACGGCCCGCAGATGAAGCGGCTGCCCAAGGCCTACCAGACGGCGACCGGGCGCGATGCGAAAGCCGATTTTCCCGAATGGAATCCGGCGCACCGGGCGCTGCTCGCCGCCGGCATTCCCACCATCGAAAACGTCGGCGGCGAAGTCGAAGCGCTCCTCGGCAAGCGTTGCACCTTCCAGGCCTATCCGTGGAACTGGCCCGAGGGCGATGCCTGCGGCGTGCGCTTCGTCGCCATGCTCGATCCCGCCGGTACCTACCGGCTCGAAGCCGGCGGCACCGCCTGACGCCGCTGCAGCAAAAACAGAGCAGAAGCAACCCAGCAAATGGCATCCGCACGCTCCACCAGCGGCCTCAAATTCTACAATCTCAGCGCCCGCTGGGGTCACGGCATTCCGCAATGGCCGTCGGCGCCCGGCATCAATGTTTCGACGCTGCAATTCCATGCGCTCGACGGCGTCTATGTCACCGAGTTCGAGGGCATCATGCATCGCGGCACCCACATGGACGCGCCGCTGCACGTCACCGAAAACACCCCGGCCATGACCGGCTATCCGCTGTGGCGCTTCTTCGGCACCGGCGTCGCGGTCGCGATCCCGAAGGGTAAATGGGGCGTCATCACGCCGGAGGATCTGGAAAACGCGACGCCGCGGATCCGCAAGAACGACATCGTCATGATCAACACCGGCAGCCATCACAAGCTCGCCGACAGCGACGAATATTACGCCTATTCGCCCGGCCTCTATAAGGAAGCGGCGGAGTGGCTGGTGGAGAGAGAGGTGAAGATGGTCGGCGTCGACGTGCAGGCGCTCGATCACCCGCTCGGCACCAAGCTGATCGACCACGGACCCGGACCGTCGCATCCGCATCTGATCGAGGAATACCGCCGCGAGACCGGCCGCGACGCCATGGCGGACTTTCCCCATTGGGAGCCGGCGCACAAGATCATGATGATCAAGGGCGGCATTCCCGGCATCGAGAACGTCAATGGCGACCTCGACGCCATCACCGGCAGGCGCTGCACCTTCATGGCGTTCCCGTGGCGCTGGCCGCAGGGCGAAGGCTGTCCGGTCCGCGTCGTCGCGGTGATCGATCCGGCGCAGCAATTCCGCATCGAGACCGGTCGATGAGGGCCGCGGCATGATCAGCGAACGCCTGCGCCATCCGCTGTCGCTGTTCGACGTTCGCGGCAAGGTCGCGATCATCACCGGCGCGTCCGGCTCGTTCGGCCACGCCTGCGCCGTCGCGCTCGGCGCGCTGGGCGCAAAGCTTTTGCTCGCCTCGGGCTCGGCCGACGAGCTCGCGACCGTCCTCGCCGACGTGCGCGACGTCGGCGGCGAAGTCGCGAGCATCGTGCGCCGGCCCGACGCGCTCGCCGACGCCGAGGCGATCCTGCAGGCGGCGCTCGACGCTTACGGGCGGGTCGATCAGCTCGTCGTCGCCTCCGGCACCAACAAGGCCGGCTTCATCGAGAACCAGTCCTACGAGGACTGGCAGCGCGTGATGGACGCCAATGTGCGCGGCCCCTGGCTGATGGCGAAAGCCGTCGGCAGCTATTGGATCAAGCAAGGCATCAAGGGCAAGGTCGTGCTGATGTCGTCGACGCGCGGCCGGCACGGCAATTTCTCCGGCTACACCGCCTACTGCAGCTCCAAGGGCGCGACCGACGCGCTGACCCGCGTCTTGGCGACCGAATGGGCCAAATACGGCACCACGGTCAACGCCATCGCCCCGACCACCTTCCGCTCCAAGCTCACCGAATGGATGTGGAAGGACGACGATGTCGGCACCGCGACGCGCACCCGCACTTTGTCGCGCATCCCGCTCGGCCGCCTCGGCGAAGCCGAAGACCTCGTCGGCATGGCGATCTATCTGCTCTCGCCGGCGTCAGATTTTTGCACCGGGCAGGTCATGTATGTCGACGGCGGGTTTACGGCGGGGTAGACGGCACACATCGAGCCAAGCCCTACACCCGTGCTAAATAATAAGGTCAGGCGAGACCATATCTTCTCGGGCCGACTAAACTCCTGATCCCGAGTTGGCGCTGGGAACCATAATCGGCGCTGGATGCCTGAAGGAGAATCCAGCTCTGTTCTCGCATCCCAATAGCCGCTACCATCTCATGGTTGAGCGGAAGAGGCGGTGCAATGCAACCCGATACACGCTACGCCAAAAGCGGCGACGTAAACATCGCGTATCAGGTTTTCGGTCAAGGGCCGATCAACTTGGTGCTCGCACCATTCTTCGTATCGAACGTCGAGCATTTCTGGGAGGAGCCGGACGTTTCGCGCTGGCTCCTTCGTCTAGCGAGCTTTGCCCGCGTGGCGATGTTCGACAAGCGCGGAACCGGCATGTCGGATCGGGTCGCGGAAATGCCGGGCTTGGATCAGCGAATGGACGATCTGCGCGCGGTAATGGATGCGGCGGGGATGGAGCAGGCGGTGATAATGGGCCTCTCCGAAGGCGGTTCGTTAGCGGCTCTCTTTGCTGCAACCTATCCGAGCCGATGCACCGCCCTCATTCTTTGTGGGGCGTTTGCCCGCTTTTCATCTTGGTTTCCTGATGAGGAGGCGTTCGCCCAATTTCTCAGTTATGTCGACAATGCGTGGGGCAGCGGCGTTGCGGTGCCGTTTTTCATACCGTCTCGCGTCAACGATCCGGCGTTCCAGCGTTGGTTTGGTCGTTTTGAGAGGCTGGGCGCAACCCCGGCGGCTGTCGCCGCCTATATGCGCATGAATAGCCAGATCGACATCAGCGACGTTCTCCCAACGATCCGCACACCGACCCTGGTCGTGCACCGAACCGGAGATGTGACCATCAACATCGAGGGCGGGCGCTATCTCGCCGCGCATATCCCCGGCGCACGGCTCTTGGAAATGCCCGGGAGCGATCATCCGCCGATGTTCGGAAACAACGCGAATGAGATCGCCGATGCCATCCAGGAATTTCTGACGGGCGCGCGGGGGCCGGTCGACGTCGACCGAATGCTCGCGACGGTGTTGTTTACCGATATCGTCGGCTCAACCGAAAAAGCTGCTGAACTCGGCGATAGCCGCTGGCGCAGCCTCCTCGACAATCATCACTCCATCGTCAGGCGCAATCTCGCGCGATTTCGCGGTCATGAGATCAAGAGCACCGGCGACGGCGTTCTGGCAACCTTCGACGGTCCCGCCCGTGGCGTGCGCTGTGCTTGCGCCATTGGCGACGAAATCCGCCAGCTCGGAATCGCAATCCGGGCGGGTCTCCATACCGGCGAGTGCGAGATAATGGGCGACGACGTCGGCGGCATTGCCGTCCACATCGGCGCGCGCGTCGCCGCGCTCGCCGGTGCGCACGAGGTTTTAGTCTCGAGCACGGTAAAGGATCTGGTCGCGGGCTCCGGATTGCGCTTCGCCGATCGTGGCCACCGCTCGCTCAAAGGCGTCCCCGACGAGTGGCGCATCTATGCCGTAGAGCGGTGACACCGTAGCCGTACGAGGGTTTGAGCCCCTTGCGAAACCCATCATCGAACGGCGAGGCTGCTGCACCGCATGTACAGCCAGCAGTCTCGACGTTATCGTCTCCTTCGAGGTGCTGGAATGTTCCGGCCCCGCCGGAGGAATGCCCATGTCGACAAGCAACGGCCCGACGATCAGCGACGTTTTCATCATCAATTGGAACACGGCCGAAGCCAAACCGGCCGCATCCGGACTGGAAAGGACGATCTGCAGCCAAGGTCTGTGTGGTTCGAAGACGCTGACCGTCTACCAGCGAACGGTGCTGGAGGGCCGCCATTTCGACGTCAACGCGGGCGACGACTACCACCTTGTCTACGTCATCGAGGCGCCGAAAGAGGGCATCATCGGCTTCAATGGAAAGTCGCACGCAGCCGACGAGGGCGCCGGCGTGCTGCTCGCGCCAGGCGAATCCGCGCGGTTTGAAGCGTCGGGCGCGAAGCTCGAGCTGCTTCACATGGTGACGCCCAAGCCTCCCGGCGCCGTGGAAGGCGGATTGCCGGGCGGGCCGGGGTATTTCTTCAATCGCAGCACGCTCCGCCCTCTCAGTGACGCCAGCGGCGGCCGCGTGCGTCGCTTCTGCGCCGAGTCGACCGTGCGACTTCTCGATGGCACGAGATTGACGCCAACCAATGCCATTCAAGCAGGCGAGATGCACTATCACGACGGCGGATCGTCGCCCTATCACCGGCACGTCGGCACCGCCGCCAATCCCGACGGCGCATCCCACTGCTACATCACGTTTAAGGGCCGTGGTGTGGTCCAAGTCGGAGAAACGACCCGGGAAGTCGAACCCGGGACGCTCGTGTATTTCCCCCCGGGCGTACCGCATCGGCTTCGTGCCCATGGCGGCCCTCTCGACTACTTCGAGCTCCAGGCTTGGCGGAGTTTCAAGACCGACGTGCTCAGCGAGGAGCCACTGGGATTGAAGTGGTACTACGACCCCGTGACACCGGGCGCCGCGCGGGTGGAATGGGACCAGAGCTGACGAAACCGTCTTCGGAAACACTCGCGCTAGCGGGCGATATCCTCCAGGAGCCGGCCGCGCGTCTCGATCAGACAGAACATAACCACGGCAGCGCCGACCGAAGCGGCAAGGGCGAAGAACAGAAAGACGCCTTGCGTCGCGGCGTGGGCCAACAGAAAGCCGACCAGCATCGGTCCGATGATCGACCCGATCCGCAACCAGGAACTTGCGACCCCGGCGCCGAGCGCGCGCATGCGGGTCGGATAGATTTCGGGAACGTAGGCATAGACGCCGGCGAGCAGGATCGAGATGAAAAAGACGCTGATGGTCGCGAGCGTCACCACCTCGACGACCGGCGCGCCTGGCGGCAATGCGTAAAGGACGAACAGCGGCACGGCGCAGCCGATGAACCCGATCGCGAAAGTAAAGCGACGGCCGATCACGTCGATCAGCGCGGTGCCGGCGCAGGCGGCCGCGACGCCGGCCGCGCCGCCGTAGAAAGAAAACGTCAGGGTGGCGCCGATCGGCAGATGGTAGACGCTGCGGTAGATCGTCGGCAGCCAGACAATCAGTCCGTAACCGGCAAGCGACGTGCACAGCATGATGGTCCACGCCGTGAGGGTGCGACCGGCGTAGCCCTCGGCGAACAGGCCGGCAAAGGTCGCGCCCGCCGTGCCGGAGACCGGGACGAGCGGCGGCAGCGGCGGCAGCGCGCGCCGGCCGTCGGCGCTGATGGCGCGCTCGATCTCTGTCATGACCCGATCGGCTTCAGGGAGCCGTCCGTGGCCGGCGAGCCAGCGCGCCGATTCCGGCACCAGACGCGGAAACCACAAAGCCAGCAGCACCGGCAGGGTGCCGACGATGAACATCGACTGCCAGCCGAAATGCGGAATGAGCCAAAGCGCCACCAGCGAGGTGACCATCACGCCGGTCGCGAATGTCAGCTCGAGCAGGAACACCAGCCGGCCGCGAAAGCGCGCCGGGCACGCCTCGTTGATGTAGGTCGCCGCGATCGGCACTTCGCCGCCGAGCCCGATGCCCTGCACGAAGCGCAACGCCAGCAGCGCCTGATACGACCCGGCAAAGGCGCACGTAAAGCTCAGGAGCGCGAGGATGGCGACCGCGAAGCGCAACGCGCTCAGGCGCCCGATCCGTTCGGCGACGGCCGGCAGCGCGATCGCGCCGATCAGCTGGCCGACATAGCCGGCCGAAATGAGCAGGCCGATGGCGTCGGGCGGAATGTGCCACGCCACCGCCAGCACCGGCAGGACGAAGGCAATCGTCAGCGCATCGAACGCGTCGAAGAAGCTCGCCAGCCCGACCAAGCCGACCGCGCGCAGATGCCATGCGGAAAACGGCAGCCGTTCGATCCGCGCGATGATGAGCGGTTCGGAAATGTGCGCCCGATCCGGCGCGGCCCCGGCGGGCGCGCCCGCAACTGCACTGTCCATTCCATGTTCCTCCCCACCGCTTCCATGCCCGGCGCTCGCGCTGGCGGCGCGAACCGGATAAGAACCGGCTTGCCTTCTCTCTCGCTTCTCTCTCGCTTCTCTCTCGCTTCTCTCTCGCTTCTCTCTCACTTCTTGGCTTTAGCCCGCAACGGTCTTGCTTGAACAGGTCAATCCCACGATGGCGGCAACGAACAATGAAAATAGCGGCACCATGGCGCTCGCCACCGATATCGGCGGCACTTTTACCGACGTGGCGTCGTTCGACGCCGCGACCGGCCGGCTGCGCCTCGGCAAGACGCTGACGACGCCGCACGCCCTGGTCGAGGGCATCGAAACCGGCGTCGACAAGGCGCAGGTGCGGTTTGCCGATGCGGCGGTCTTTCTCCACGGCACCACGGTCGCGATCAATGCGCTGCTGGAGCGCACCGGCGCGCCGACCGCGCTGGTCACGACCGAAGGCTTTCGCGACGTCTATGAAATCGGCCGCGTCAATCGGCCGGATTCCTACAATCTGTTTTTCGCCAAGCACGACCCGCTGGTGCCGCGCCATCGCCGTTATGAAGTAAGCGAGCGATTGCTGGCGAGCGGCGAGCCGCTCGAGCCGCTCGACGAGGCGCAGCTGCGGGCATTGGCGCCGGCGCTGCGCGCGCAGAGTATCGACGCCGTCGCGATCTTGTTTCTGCATTGCTATCGCAACCCCGATCACGAACGGCGCGCCAAGGCCGTTTTGCAGGAGCTGCTGCCCGGCGCTTTCATTTCGGCCTCGCACGAATTGTCGCAGGAATATCGCGAGTTCGAGCGCTGCTCGACGGTGGTGGCGAACGCCTATGTCGGTCCGCGGGTGCGCGACTATCTCGCACAGATCGAACGGCGGATCGCGCAGCGCGACTTCCGCGGCACGTTTCTGGTAGTGCAATCGACCGGCGGCCTGTTGAGCGCGGATCGGGCGAAGCGCGAGTGCATCCGCATGCTGGAATCCGGTCCGGCGGCGGGCGTGATCGGCACGCGGGCGATCGCCCAGGCGCTCGGCCTCGACAATGCGATCGCGTTCGACATGGGCGGCACCACGGCGAAGGCCGGAGTCATTCTGGACGGCCAGCCGCTCACGACCGGCAGCGCGCTGATCGGCGGCTACGAAAAGGCGCTGCCGGTGCAGATCCCGATGATGGACATTTTCGAGGTCGGCACCGGCGGCGGCTCGATCGCGCGGGTCGAGCACGGCGCGCTCCTGGTCGGCCCGCAAAGCGCCGGCGCGGAACCGGGGCCGGCCTGCTACGGCCGCGGCGGCACCGATCCGACCGTCACCGACGCCAATCTCGTGCTCGGGCGCTTGAGCGCCAGTCATTTTCTCGGCGGCGAAATGCCGCTCGACGAGGCGGCCGCCGTCGCGACGCTGCGCGACAAGGTGGCGACGCCGCTCGAGCTCGACGTCGTCGAAGCGGCGGACGGAATCCTGCGGATCGCCGTCACCAAAATGTCCTACGCGGTGAAGGCGGTCACCACCGCGCGGGGGCTCGACGCCGGCGATTTCGCGTTGGTGGCCTATGGCGGCGCCGGTCCGCTGCACGCGACCGCGATCGCGCGCGAAATCGGCATGCGCCGCGTGGTCATTCCGCGCGCTCCCGGCCATTTCTCCGCCTTCGGCATGCTGTTCGCCGATCTGCGCTACGATTTCGTCCGGACCTGGTTCACCGATCTGCAATCGGCGGCTTTCGAGACGCTGGATGCCGTCTTCGACGAACTGGAAACGCAAGGCCGCGCGGCGATCGCCGCCGCCGCGGTGGTGCCGAAGGAGGTTCACATCGGCCGGTCCATGGATATGCGTTATGTCGGTCAGGAGCACGTCGTCGCCGTGGACTTGCCGATCGAATTCTTCACCCGACGCGACCGCGCGGCGATCAAGCGCGCCTTCGACGAGGAGCATCGGCGCCGTTACGCCACATCGGCGCCGGCCGAACCGGTCGAGATCGCGAGCCTGCGCGCGACCGTGACCGGCGTCACCCAGAAACCCGTGCTGGAAGCGATCGGCCGCGGCAGCGCCGAGCCGGCCGCCGCATTGACCGGCAGCCGGCCGGTCTATTTTTCGGCGTTCGGCGCCTTCCGCGAGGTGCCGACGTTCAGCCGGCCGAAATTGCTCGCCGGCAACTGCATCGTCGGTCCGGCCATCGTCGAGGAACACGCGTCGACCACCGTGCTCATGCCGGGCGACAGCCTCGAGGTCGACGCGTTCGGCAATCTCGGCATCAGCGTGGAGTCCTGACATGGACATGACCCCGGCATCGCAGCCACCCGCCTCCCCCAATCCCGTGACCACCGAACTGGTGCGCAACGGCGTCATCGCCGTCACCGAGGAGATGAAATCGAATCTGATGCGCACCGCCTACAACATGATCATCTACGAGGCGCTCGATTTCACCGTCGGACTGTTCACCGCCAAGGGCGAGACGATCTCGATCGGGCTCGGGCTGCCGATGTTCATCCGCGGCATGGCGGAAACGATCGCCGCCGAGATCCGCCATTTCGGGCCGGACGGCATCGCACCAGGCGACATCCTTCTCACCAACGACGCCTACATCACCGGCAGCCACCTCAACCATCTGACCTTCACCTTGCCGATCTTCCATCACGGCAAGCTCACGGCGTTCGCCTGCTGCATGGCGCATTGGCCGGATGTCGGCGGCACGCTCGGCGGCATGACCACCGACATCTATTCGGAAGGGCTGCAGATCCCGATCCTGAAATATCAGAAGGCCGGCGTCGTCAATCAGGACCTCGTCGACCTGATCAGAATGAACGTGCGGTTGCCGGATCGCGCCATGGGCGACCTGCGCGCCCAGATCACCGCCATCAAGACCGGCGAACGGCGCTTCAGCGAATTGCTCGACCGCTACGGCCATGACGTCGTGCTGGCCAGCATTGCGGCGATCATGGACCAGTCCGAGCGCGCCGCCCGCGCCCGCACGCTCGCCATCCCGGACGGCGTCTACGAGGCGGAATCCTTCATGGACGACGACGGCGTCGACGCCGCGCGCGCGATCCCGATCAAGGTCAAAGTCGTGGTCGCCGGCGACGCCATGACGATCGACTTGACCGAGGTCGCCGACCAGGTCCGCGGCTTCTACAATGCGGGCGCGACCACGGGGCGCGCCTGCGCGCAGGTGGCGTTCAAATGCCTGACCTCGCCGACGGACTACCCCGTCAATGACGGCTCGTTCCGCAATCTCTCGGTCGTGCTGCCGCCCGGACGCATCGTCAGCGCCGTGCGGCCGGCGCCGATGCGGTGGTGGATGACGTTTCCGATGACGATCGTCGACACGATCTTCAAGGCGCTCACTCCAGCTCTGCCGGACGGCGTCATCGCCGGCCATCACGCCGACCTCTGCATCGGCGCCGTCACCGGCCATCAGCCGGCGAGCGGCGAATTGTTTCTCGCCTTCATCGGCCCGCTCGGCGGCGGCTGGGGCGCCAAGCGGAGCGAAGACGGCATTTCCGCAACCGTCTGCATCAACGACGGCGACACCCACAACAGCCCGTGCGAACAGATGGAAGCGAAGTATCCGCTCTTGTTCGAACGCCACGCCTTGATTGCGGACTCAGGCGGCGCCGGCAAACATCGCGGCGGACTGGGTGTCGAATGCGTCGTTCAGGCGCGCGCCGACATCACGCTCAACACCAGCATCGAGCGCAAGAATTGCCTGCCGTGGGGGCTCGACGGTGGGCTTGCCGGCGCCGGCAACGACGTGCTGGTGCGGCGCGACGGCGCCATCGGCGACGAGGCGCCCAACGCCAAGCTCTATTCCACCCGCTTGAAGCAAGGCGATGCGTTCGTGCTGCGCTCCGGCGGCGGCGGCGGCTTCGGCTCGCCGCTCGAGCGGGCGCCGGACAAGGTCGCCGCGGACGTGCGCGCCGGTTACGTCACGGCCGAAAGCGCGCGGCGTTATTACGGCGTCGTCATCGACGGCCGGACGCTGGACGTCGACGAGGCGGCAACCCGCGCTCTGCGCGAGGAGATCGTCAGGGAAATTGCCAAGGAGATTGCGAAGTCGGCCGAGCAGCAACCCGCGCTGCCGTTTCGTGAGCCGCCGCGGCGGCTCACGCCGGCGCAACGGGCGGATCGCGCCCCGAACCATCTGCCCATGGCGTGTCTGCTGCCGGGCTGTTGCGGCGGCCGCCAACTGGCTTTTCTGGCCCTGGCAGTCGCAGACGCCGATCGCGATTGAAAGACGTGACGGCTATTTCGGCGGCAGGCCGACGGTGACCTCGATCGCGGCGAAATAAGCGGCGAGATCGTCGATGTCCTGGTCCTTGAGCGTCGGCGCGACGAGCGACATCATGTCGTTCTTGCGGGCGCCGCTGCGGTAGTCCTCGAGCGCCTTGACGAGATAGATTGCGTTCTGGCCGGCGAGGTTGGGCGCTTCCGGGATTTTGGCCTTGCCGTCGAGGCCGTGGCAGGTCTGACACGCCAGCGCCTTGTGGCGGCCGGCCGAAATATCCCCGGCCGCGGCTGCCTCGCCTACAGGACCGGCCGCTACGGCGCACACCAACGCGGCCGCCACCATGATTGATCGAATGCCATTCAGCATATTGCCGTCTGCCGATATTCATTCCGCCGCAAAAAAGCGCCGCGCCAGGGAGGCGCGGCGCCGATCTTAGTCGCCGTCGCGGGCGACCGCGACGCGTTATTTGCCGTCGTACCAGATGCGATAGAGCGCGCCGGCGAAATCGTCGGAAACGAGCAGCGAACCGTCGTGCAGCTGCGCCACATCGACCGGCCGGCCCAAATACTCGCCGTTCTCGTCGAGCCAGCCTTCGGCAAACGGTTCCATCTTGTCGGCGGTGCCGTCGTCCTTGAGATAGGTCACCATCACCCGCGCGCCGACTGGAACGGTGCGGTTCCACGAGCCGTGCTGGGCGGAGAAGATGGCGCCCTGGTATTTCTTCGGGAACGCCTTGCCGGTGTAGAAAATCATGCCGAGATCGGCGGCGTGCGCGACCGTCTCGACCTGCGGGAACACCACGTCGGCGGGCGGCGTCTCGTTCTTGTACTCCTCGGTGCGGACGTGGCCGCCGCCATAGTACGGGAAGCCGAAATTCTGCCCGGCCTTGGTGGCGCGGTTGAGTTCGCCGGGCGGAATATCGTCACCCATGCCGTCGACCTGGTTGTCGGTGAACCACAGCGTCTTGTCCTTGGGATTGAAGTCCATGCCGACCGAATTGCGGATGCCCCAGGCGTAGACCTCGCGGTTCTTGCCGTCGCGGTCCATGCGGATGATGCCGCCGAGGCCCCATTTCTTGAACTGATCGAGCTTTTCCGGCGGCGGCACGTTGAACGGCTGGCCGAGCGTGATGTAGAGCTTGTTGTCGGGGCCGACGCGGCAGACCCGCGCCGTGTGATTGTAGCTCTCGTCCTCCTTGGGGATCAGCTCGCCCTGCGGCACGATCGGCACCGCGACCACGTCCGGGCTTTCATAAAAGAACTCCGCGGCCGGATACATCAGCACGCGGTTCTGCTCGACGATGAACAAAAAACCGTCCTTGGAGAAGCACGGCCCGTTGGGGATGACGAGATCGAGCGTCGAAGCGAACGGCTTGACCTCCTCGGCGATGCCCACCTTGCCGCGATCGGTCACGGCATAGACCTGCGCCTTGCGGGTGCCGACGAAGGTCACGATGCCCTGCGGCCCGACCGCCATGTGGCGCGCATCGGGAACGAGCGCGTAAAGGCCGATATGGAAGCCGTGCGGCAGCTTGATCTTGGTCAGATTCTTCTTGATCGCGTCGGCCTTGGGGCCGGTCTGCGGAATGGTCGGAATGTTCGGCGACGCGCCGGTGGTCTTGAACTGCCCGAGCTTTTCCAGATTGCTCGGATTGTTTTGCGCGAATGCCGCCGCGGACACCAGCAGTATGGCCGTCGACACGGCCAGCGTCAGGCGTTTATGCATCAGAACCTCCCTGTTTGCCGTTTATGTACCCGGTGTAGTTGTGCGATCCTGGCACATCGGACGAAAGGCCGGCAAGCCGATGCTCGCATCGGAGACTAAATTTTGCGCCGGCATGAAGGGCAGAGGCCCATCGCGCTGCGCCGGAGAACAGCGCCGCCGTCAGCGCAGCGTCGACATGAAATGCGCCAGCGCCTGCATGTCGTCGTCGCGCAGCTCGAAGGTCACGTCGGCCATGGAGGCGACGCCGGAGCCGACCCGAACGCCGGATTTGAAATCCCGCAAAGCCTTGAGCAGGACATCCTCGCGCTGGCCGGCGAGACGCGCGGCGGCGCGGAAGCCGGTGAAATCGTCGGAATGGCAGGAGCGGCAACGGTGACCCGCCGCAAGCTTTTCACCGGTCTGCGCCACCGTATCGGTCGCCGCGGCCGGCGCGGGCGCGGGCGGCGCCAGCGAGCCGTAATAGGCGCCGAGGTTGCGGATCTGCTCATTGTCGAGCGCTTCCGCGATCGGGTTCATCACTTCGCTCTTGCGCACGCCGGAGCGAAAATACACGAGCTGCCATTGCACGAACTCGTCCGGCTGCCCCGCAAGCGAAGGAACGAGCGGCGTCTGCGAAACGCCGTCGGCACCGTGGCAGCCATTACAGCCTTCGCCCAGCGCCTTGCCGGCCGCGATGTCGGCGGCGCGCGCCGGCGTCGAAATAAGCAGCAAGGCGACGAGGCATGAGATGATGACAACGGGCGACTTCAACGTCATGTCCACCTTGCGACCGCATGCCGTCCGGCTATGCGATCCTAAACCCTGAACGTTCGATTGTTCGAGATCAACCGCGGCGTGACGGCCGAGGATTTCAAGAAACAGCGGGTCCAGGCCGGGAAAGCCGGCCCGGACCCGCCGCGTGACGACTACTTGCTGTAACTGATCCGGTAGATAGCGCCGGTGAAGTCATCGGCGACCATCAGCGAACCGTCCTTGGCCTGCAACACGTCGTTCGGCCGGCCGCGGTACTTGCCGTCGGCGCCGAGCCAGCCGGTGGCGAACTCCACCTCCTTGGCGTTCTTGCCGTCCGGATCGGCGGTGACGCGCATCAGCCGCGCGCCCTGGAACTTGTGACGGTTCCAGGAGCCGTGCTCGGCGATGATCATGTTGTTCTTGTAGTCGGCTGGGAACATATCGCCGGTATAGAACTTCATCCCCAACGGCGCCATGTGCGCGCCGAGCTTCAGCGCCGGCGGCGAGAACTCCGAGCACTTGTGGCCCATGTTCAGTTTCGGGTCCGGAATGTCGCCCTGGTGACAGTACGGATAGCCGAAATCCTCGCCGATCCTGGAGATGTGGTTGAGCTTGTCGCTCGGGATATCGTCGCCGAGCCAATCGCGTGCGTTCTCGGTGAACCAGTAGTCGCCGGTGCGCGGATCGACGTCGCCGCCGACCGAGTTGCGCACCCCGAGCGCCACGATTTCGGCAAGCCCGGTCGCCGGATCGATGCGCCGGATCTGCGAGGTCGACGTCGGCGGCAGGCAGATGTTGCACGGCGGCCCGAACGCCACATAGAGCCAGCCGTTCTTGTCGAAGTCCAGATATTTCCAGCCGTGCGGGATGTAGGGCGGCATGTCGTCATAGACGACCTGCGGCTTCGGCATGGCGTCGAGATTGGCTTCGGGATTGTCGTATTTGTAGATCTTGTCGATGTCGGCGACATAGAGCGCGCCGTCGCGGTAGGCGATGCCGGTCGGCATCTTCATGCCTTTGAGGACGGTCTTGACGACCTTCTTGCCGCCCTGGTCGACGACCGCATAGACGTTGGTGTTGAGGAACGAGCCCGCAAAGAGCGTGCCGTCCTTGCCCCAAGCCATCTGACGCGCGCCGGGCAGGCCGCTCGCCCACAATTCGATCTTGAAACCGGGCGGCAGCTTGATCTGTTTGAGGGTGGCTTCGATCTCCTGATCGGTGAAGCCCGTCGGCGGCGGCAGCGTGTTGAGAACGTGGGTGCCCTTCTGCTCCTGGGTCTCGTCACCCATGAACCAGTCGTCTGGCGGATGCAGCCAGAAGTCCTTTTTGCTGGAATCATAGTGCTTGAGTTCATCGCTCGATGCCCCGGAGGTGAACATGAACCCCGCGACCGCAATCGCGGCGAGCGCCACGACCGCGCTGGCCGCACCTATCTTCAATGTCGGCATAATTTTCATTCGACTTCCTCCCTTGCGTTGTTGTGTTTGGATCGATCGTTCGCGCAAAAGCGCATGCTTCAGCCATACGCCGCGTCGTCAGACGCGCGGCCATTCCGCCGCGGAGAGCGCCAATCAGGCGACCACCAAAAGCGGTGCGCGCGGCGCACGGCCGCCATATCGATAGATCGGCAGGGGGCAGACATCGGCACCCTCCCTCTTTGCGTCCTCTTGCGTCCGCTTTATTTCGGTCTTGATGCCGATTGGGACGTTCTGGCCTGACGTGTCACAGCCGACGGTCTAGCGCCGGGAGCGTACGTGAGCCTGGGAAACTGTCAAGCCGCACGGGGTGCACACTTGGTGCACACTGGGCGCACTCCCATTTGGGGATGCGGCGCGCTCGCCCTTCCGCCCTTCCAGCAGCGTGTCACATTTTCGGCAGCCGCTCGAAGCGCGGCAGGCCGTCGGGAATATGATGGAACGCCTGTTGGTCGATGGTGTAGATGGCGCCTTCATGATCGGCGTGCGCTCGGCCATGTAACGCAGGCTGCCGCAACAACAGCCCCGTCGAGCTGCATGCGTCGCTCTCCCGCCGAGACCCAATTCCGAATCCTCGGGCGAGCGGGACTTTAGAGCATGATGCGGCAGTGTGTCGTCACGAAACGCTTGGCGCGCTTGGCGGCGCCTCGACACCGATCCGACTTCAGTCGCCGGCAGCCTCCGTCAGGTAAACTCCGCATTCTCCGCAGGCGAAGGTCCGCAGCTCGGTAAGGCCATCGGCGCCTTTGCTCGTGCGCTTGAGATGCATCGACCGCCCGCAGTTCGGGCAGGCCGGTCGAAGCGCGATGTGGTCGTCCACGGGGCGCACCGAATGTTGCGCTAGCATTGCCAGTCCTCGTTACGCATTTTCAACCGTCGTTTTTCAAACGGCAGAGTGAAATTCAAACGCTAGTTTGAGACGCCTGCGGGCCTGAAAGAAGGAAATTTTGTGATTTCCACCGCCGGGCGCTCGCGGCCGGGAATTAAGGTGATTCACCGCGGAACACAACTCGCGTGGCAACGCCGGCGCCGCGGCCTTTACGCGGTCGGATTGAACGCGGATGGTGCGACCGAGGGGTCCTGCCGATCAAGCGTTGCATTTGATCTTGCTCGCGATTTCCGGAAATGGGGTCCAATGGGGTCAACGTCTGGCGCGACCCGTGGGGCGGATATGACCTAGGTCAAAGGACCCGAATTGCCGCCGCCGATAATCGGCCTATGGAATGGAAGCCGATTTCCACCGCGCCGTTCGATCGCGACCTCGAGCTCGCCGTCGTCGATTATGACGGCCCGCATGCTCTGGTGTTTCCGTGCCGCCGCATTCTCGCCGGATGGATGGACGCGGAAACGACAAAGCGCGTCGACGTTCGGCCGACCCACTGGCGCGCGTGGCGGGAGGGCCTTCTCGCCCAGCCCATGACGCGACGCCCTTAGACCATGATCCGATCAGTTTGAACCGGATCACGGTCTAGATTCTTCCTTGGAGCATGATCCTTTTCGGAAAACCGGAATCCACCGCCGGATCAAGTCCGGTGGCAGGCTTTTCCGGATCATGCTCTCGTTCAGCTCCCCTCCGGAGACTTCATGCGCCAGAGCTGGAAACCGGCGTCGGCAATCGCCTTTTCGATGGTGTCGCGCGACAGCTTGTGCGGCGGCGCCTTTTCGGCTCCGACCACCCCGACCGCATGCCAGGGACGAAACCGCTCCGGCAGCTTGCTGCCCGCCGGATCCGCCGCGAAGGCGCGCAATTCGGCGTTCGCATCGGATTTGAAGATGTAAAGTCTCATCGGGCGTTCTCGTTGCTCGGGGTCCGTCCAAACGAGCGCGGCGGCGACCCGTCCCTGCCGAGCCCAGCTGGCTTCTTGCGCGGCGCGGCGATGAGGCCCTCGCGCACCGCCTGCTTGCGCGCGAGCTTGCGGCTGCGGCGGATAGCCTCCGCCTTTTCGCGCGTCGTTTTCTCCGACGGCTTTTCGTAGAATCGCCGCCGCTTCATTTCGCGAAACACGCCTTCGCGCTGCATCTTCTTCTTGAGAACGCGAAGCGCTTGATCGACGTTATTGTCGCGTACCAGGACCTGCATGCCTCACTCCGCGCGCGCGATGTGGCGCGGCTCACGGGAGCGCGTCATGTTCGGAGGCGTCATGTTCAGAGGATAATCGGGATAAGTCTGAGACACGTTGAACTCCCTCGGTGAGGCGGGAGCGCAGGGCGTCTCTCAGGCGCCGGCAGCCCATTCCTTTACCGACGATTCACGAAATATGGTGCCGCGCCAGCGAAATAGCCAGCAATTCCGCAAATGATGCGTCGTTCGGCCTTGTCAGCGCGCCGGCAAAGCTCTATGTGGTTGCAATCGAGCTTTCGGCCGAACGACTTGGCCTCGCCGCGCGATTTGCGTCGGACTGACGAATTTACCCAAAACTCGACACACTAAACGACCGCGCGAAAGGGCGTGGTCGCATACACACGCACCACAAGGAAGATCTATATGACGCAAGGAACCGTGAAGTGGTTCAACGGCCAAAAGGGCTTCGGCTTCATCCAACCGGATGATGGCGGCAAGGACGTCTTCGTCCACATCAGCGCGGTGGAACGCGCCGGCCTGAGCGGCCTCGCCGAGGGACAAAAAGTCTCCTTCGACGTCGTCGCCGACCGCAGGACGGGAAAGTCCGCAGCAGACAATCTGCGCACCGTCTGATCGGAGCGCCGAACCACATTCACTGACCACGGAAGTACTGGCAGAAAGAACTTGGTTCGTGACCCCGCATCTGCTTCGCAGCTGCGGGGTTTTTATTTTTTTCAGCGCAAATGAAATAGCCCCTTCGGCGTATGCATCAGTGCATCACCGTATTGCCGCGTCATGTCGCAATGCGTCATGCATCGTCACGGTCACACTGGCGGCCACCCGGCTTGAAAAAGGCTGTCGAGGGGCGCCTGCGGACGCCGACGATTAACATAAAACTCTTCATGTTGATGGAGCACAACGCCAAAGGCGCCAATGCGTGGCGATATATTATCGGTGTCCTAACGGGAGACCGTTCAGACGGCTCGCGTCAGTGACAGAAAAGCTGCCGTGAGCACATCATGATCCAAAATGGCGACAATGTGGATTCACTCGCGCGGGCCAGCCGAAGGTGATCAAGCGCCTTCCCGCACGAAGCCGCCGCATCGGAAAAGGCGCTTCAGTCCGGTTTTAGCGGCGGCGACTATCGGCCTGTGCTTGTCCGCTGCGTTATACGCGGCCGGCCACTATTGGGATCAGGCGGCTGAGCAAACTGAACTCAATGCGCTCGCCGACGCTCGCCGGGCGAGCATGCAAGAAGGACTGAACGATATCGAACAAGCGATACGGACGTTATCGGCGTATTTTACCGCTTCGCATGACGTCATAACCAGATCTGCGTTTCGCACATTCGCTGCCGAAACGCTGAAGGGAGTCGGAAGCTGGGGGCAGTTCGCGTGGATTCCCCGCGTTCCACGCGACCAGCGTCTCGTGCACGAACACGCCGCAGCCGAAGACGGCCTTACCGACTATCGCATCAACGAAAAAGGCGCCGATGATCATGCGGCTGCCGCTGCGAATCGGGACGAATATTTTCCCGTCTTCTACGTGGCCGGCACGCTCAAGACATCCGAGGCACCCGGGTTCGATATCGGTTCCGACACATTGCAAATCGACGCCATGGAACGCGCACGCGACAGCGGCCGCCTCGCGGCTAGTTCGCCGTTCGGTATGCGAACAGACGCGGGAACGCTTCTAGGCATTGCCGTCTTCGCGCCCGTATATAGGTCCGGCAGTTCCAACCAAACAGTCGAGGATCGGCGTCGTGATTTGGTCGGTTTCGCCAGGGGCATATTCGCGCCAAGTCTGGTATTCGCAAGTATTCTCCACGCTGTAAAATCACCGCGCGGTATCGATATTCAGTTTTTCGAGGCCGCCGCCACGGCATCCGACCTTCCGTTTTTTGTTCGATCATCACTGCTGCGCAGCAGCACTCTATCGGCGCACCGCCAACCCCTCGGCGAGCTTGAAACCGGGTTGCACTCGTCGATCGAACTTGCAATCGGCGGGGCGCGTTGGATTGCCGTCGTGGTGCCGATAGGTTCCGCGCCGTTGATCGTTGAGCGTACTCACGCCTTCATTCTTCTGATCGCCGGCCTGATCGCCACGGCATTGGTCGCCGCTTACTTGGACCTCCTGACGCGGCAGCGGCGGCGACTTGAAGCCGCATTGGACGCGATCTCGGAGGCGAATGCACGTCTGCAGAGCCGCGATGCGCTCCTGCATGCCGTGGCTGTGAGCGCCACCGAGCTGGTGACGGCCTCCAGTCTCGATGATGCGATCCCCGAGGCACTGGAAATGGTGGGAACGACCTTACGAATCGATCGCATCAGCGTGCTCGATCGTCCTCCGACCGCCGATTTGGCGCCTACGCTGCGGTTCGCGTGGCAGGCTCCCGATCTCAAGTTCACATTGGACAACCGGTTTTTCGAAGATCCCGCGCTCATGACACCGCAGATCGCAGCCTGGCAGGCGCCGCTGTGGGACGGAAAAATCATCAAGGCTGATCTGTCCTCCGCGGTGGGCGATCTGAAAGAAATGTTGAAACGGTTAGGAAGCAAGTCGCTGCTCGTCCTGCCGGTCGCCGTCGGCCGAAAGTTCTGGGGTGAGATGGGCCTTGAGAGTTGCCAGAACGAGCGGGAGTGGCCGGTATTCGAGATTGAAGAACTCCAATTGCTCGCAGACCTTATTGGCAGCGCGATTCAGAGGGAGCGCTACGTCCAGGAATTAACAGACGCCAATCGCATTGTTCAGGACACGCCGACAATCCTCTACCGCCTTCGTGGCGAGCCATCGTTGCCGATGATCTACATCTCGCAGAACGTCAAATTGTTCGGCTACGAGCCCGGCATGTTGACGGCATCGCCGCAGCTTTATCAAAGCCTTATCCATCCCGACGACGTCGCAGCTTTTCGTGAAGCAATGGCGCATGCCCCGGATGGTCGGGGCGGCGAAGCCCAACTCCGCATACTGACGGGCCACGGCGACTATCGCTGGGTCGAAAACCGCTATGCACCGGTCTGCGATTCCGCCGGACGGCTCGTCGAGATCGAAGGTCTCATAATCGACATCACCGAACGCAAGGCCGCCGAGGAGAAGATTGCGCTTCTCGCCCGCACCGATCCGCTGACCGGGTTGCCCAACCGGGCAACGTTCATGGACCGGCTCGGGCTATTCTTTGCCGCCGCCCAGCGCGGGGCAGCCCCGTTTGCCGTGCTGTATCTCGATCTCGATCGTTTCAAGGACGTCAACGACACGTTGGGGCATCCGGTGGGCGACCGTCTTCTCGTCACGGTCGGCGAGCGGTTGAAAAGCACCATCCGCCACAGCGATGTTGCGGCGCGGCTCGGCGGCGACGAATTCGCGGTGCTGCAGACCGCTTTGAGCGACAATGCCGATGCGGGAACGTTGGCGAGCAAAATTCGCGCCGCGCTGGCCGTTCCCCTTCAAATTGCCGGCAGCGAACTCCGCATAACTGCCAGCGTCGGTATCGCCGTCTACACACCTGATACTGCCGCGCCGGAAGATATGTTGGCACAGGCCGACGCGGCGCTCTATCGCGCCAAGGAAGAAGGCCGCGACCAGTATCGTTTCCACACCGAAGAACTCGATCGGCAGGTGTCCGAGCGCGTCGCCATTGCCGACGACTTGCGAGGAGCGATCGAGCGCAACCAGTTAGAGCTCTATTACCAGCCGCAGGTCGACCTCGACTCGGGCCGGATCGTCGGAATGGAGGCGCTCATTCGCTGGAACCACCCGACCCGCGGCGTGGTTGCGCCCGCCACCTTCCTACAGATTGCCGAGACGACCGGAACCATGACGGCGATCGGGCAATGGGTGCTCGATCGCGCCTGCCGGCAAATGAGCCTCTGGCGCCGAGCGGGGATCGCTCCGCCGATTCTCGCCGTCAATGTTTCGCTTGTTCAGCTCAAGAAGCCAGACGAGTTCATCGGACTCGTCAGCGAGACCCTGGCGAAATGGGGGCTCGCACCGGTCGACTTGGAACTTGACGTGACGGAATTGATGCTGGCCCATTCCGTTTTGGCGCAGAGCGACGTGCTGCAGCGGCTGCAAAGGCTCGGAGTGACGATCGCGATCGACGATTTCGGCACCAAGTATTCGTCGCTCGATTATCTGCGAACCTACCATGTCGGCCGGCTCAAGATCCCGCGGGTATTAATCGATTCGGCGGCTCACGATCCCAACGGCGCCGGAATGGTGCGGGCCATCATCGGCATCGCGCGCGAACTCAATGTTGAGGTTGTGGCGCAAGGCGTGGAAACCAAAGAACAGTGGTCGTTTCTAAGCGCGACATCTCCGGCAACCAAGGTACAGGGCTATTACTACAGCGAGCCGGTGCCGGCGGCACGCGCCGAGGCGCTGTTACGGCAGGGCCGGATCGGGCCGGCCGTATCGTTCGAAACACACATCCCCCAGCCGCCGCGCCGGAAGCGAGCGCTGTAGGGTTACGGTAGGGTTACGGGTAGGGTTACGGTGACGGGTAGGGTTACGGTGACGGTGCACTTAATTACTCGCGGCTTTCGCCACCAATTCAGCACGCCCCGATCGCGCGCTGTCTGGTGGTGGCCCCAAAAGCTGACGTAGGTCGGAGCATTGGCAGCCGTTCACACCAGCTGCATCCTGAGTTCGCGACCAACAATCCGCGCGGCGCGTTGCGAACTTTCAATCGGACGCATATGCGCCGTCATCGTCCTCTGTCAACGGCAGGTGCCGCGTCAGCTCCATTCTATCGTGCAGGATGCGCACCACCTCGATCGTCGTCGCCTGGGCAACCCGGTACATCAGGAAGTGCCTTCCACGACGACCGCGCCGCGCAATGTGGAGCGTGCGCAAGCCCGGCATGATCTCTTCCCGGGCTTTGGAACCCGCAACTTCGGGACCTTCGGCCAGTTCGCCGAGCGCTTGAACGAGCGTGTCCCGATAGATGTTGGCTTGCCGCGCGCCAAAATTTTCGGTGGTCCATTTGAGAATATTTGCGAAGTCGAGCTCCGCGGCGGCGCCGAGGCGGACGCGCCATTTGCGCGCGACGATGAAGCGCTACGCGCCGGTTTTAGAGATGACCTTCTCCGAAAGGTCATGCAAGTAAGCTTGCAGATCCTCGATATTCTCGAATTCCTTGAACGCGCCGTCATCCAAAGCGGCTACGCCGGCCCGCGCCGCTTCCTGCAAAGCTTTCAGTTTGCCGGCGTCTTCGGCCTCGCTTTGCTCGAGGAGCCGCAATCCGTGTCGCAACACCTCGCTCGCATTCTGGTATCGGCCGGATTCGACGAGAGTTTCGATGAGCTTGTCTTGCCGTTTCGTCAGCACAACATTTCTGGTCGGCATCGGCGTCCTCTCTGCAGCCTCATCGGAGGGCCAAGCGGTAGCTATGGCATAATATGCCATCCGATGTTCCACGCCACAACCGACCCTGCCCGGGTCCCCAGGGCCGCAACGATTGCCGATTTTCTAGAATGGTGCGGCCGAGAGGACTCGAACCTCCACGGGTTGCCCCGCTAGCACCTCAAGCTAGTGCGTCTACCAATTCCGCCACGGCCGCATGTGGGGGGATCGCGCCGCGTCAGGCGCGCCGGGGCATGTAACAAATCGCTTGCGTCGGGACAAGGGCCGGCCGGCGCCATTCCAGGCCTCTCGCGGAGCCTGCCCAACTGGCGCCGACGGCGCGACCGCGGCCTTGGGCCTAGTCCCTGGTCGTCTCGGGCGTGCGCGGCAACAGGCGCTTGACCTCGACCGCGATGCGGTTGCCGCTGACGATCACGGTGCCGCGGGCGACCGGCATGGTGTTGGCGAGAATGTGGACCTCGTCTTCCTCGCCGGCGTCGAGTTCGATGATGGCGCCGCGGCCGAGCCGCAGCACCTGGTGGATCGGCATGGTGGTCTTGCCGAGCACCACCGATATGTCGATCGAGACGTTGTCGAGTGTCGCCAAGAAACGGTCCTCGCGGGCTTGGTTGGATGCTGTCGCGGCGATATGTTTCGCCCGCTCATGGTTACGAGGTGGTTAAAACGCGCGACGATTTGAAAATTGGGCTTTTGCCGGCGGCCGGCGCGCCGCCGGTCGAGTGGGTCTCGAGCGATCGACCGGTCGACTATGGCGAGGCGCTCGCGACCATGGCGGCGCGCGCGGCGGCGATCGCGCGGGGCGAGGCGCGCGAGCTGGTCTGGCTCCTGGAGCACGCTCCCCTCTACACGGCCGGCACCTCGGCGCGGGCGCAGGATCTCCTCGACACACGCTTTCCGGTCCACAGCGCCGGCCGCGGCGGGCAGTATACCTATCACGGCCCCGGCCAGCGCATCGGCTATGTCATGCTCGATCTCAAAGGCCGCGGACCGGACGTGCGCCGCTTCGTCGCCACCCTTGAGGAATGGATCATCCGCACGCTTGCCGCTTTCGACGTCCGCGGCGAACGGCGCGAGGAACGCGTCGGGGTGTGGGTGCGGCGGCCCGACAAGGTCCGACTCTTGGGCGAATTCTTGGGCGAACCCTTGGGCGAACCCTTGGGCGAAGGCGCCGAGGACAAGATCGCCGCCATTGGCATCCGCGTGCAGCGCTGGGTCACGCTGCACGGCTTTGCCCTCAATGTCGCGCCGGACTTGGCGCATTTTTCCGGCATCGTGCCGTGCGGCGTATCCGACCGGCGCTATGGCATCACCTCGCTCGCCGATCTCGGCCGGCATGTTGCGATGGCCGAGGTCGACCGGGTGCTGCGGGCCGAGTTCGAAGGCTTGTTCGGCGCGACGGCCGATGCTCAGGTACCGGCCAAGACCGAGAACAGTTCGCCGCTTCGGCGCAGCGCCAACCCGTCGGGACCGGCGTCGTTCTGATCGACCGCCTCGACGTTCGCGCCGGGCGGACCGTCCCGGCACAGTTCGAGCATGGTCAGCACGGTCTCTTCGGGGCCCGCCAACAAGGCCTCGACCGTACCGTCGCGGCGGTTGCGCACCCAGCCCTCGACGCCCAGTTCGAGCGCGGTGATCTCGGCCCAGGCGCGAAAGCCGACGCCCTGCACCTGGCCGCGGATGATGACCTGAACGATCATGTCCATCCGAATTCTCCGAATTTTCGCTGGCCCGCCCCGAACGGCCGCTTCGGCAAAAAGCGCAGTAAGGACGCGATGTAGGCTTCGGACAATTCCCATTCCCGGGCCGCGGCAATCACAACTTCCATATAGCCGGGTTTTGCGGCGCCAACGCGACGCCGCCGCGCCACATAGACCAAGGCGCGGCGGCGGCGGCCGGCCTGGACGACCGGCAATATTTCTACGCCATATTCGCCGGCCGCGACGCTCTCCCACGCGTCCAGCGTGACGCGATCGCGCGGGGTGAGACGCCACAGCACACCATGGACGGTGCCGGCGCGCAGCGGCGCGACAGAGGCATAGCCGTTGGCGGTAATGACGAAGCGATAGCCCGGCAGCCGCGCCGCGCCGAGCGGTTCGGCGTGGGGCGCGTGCCGGCGCATGACGCGGCGGCTCATGTTGGAGCCGTAGGCGAAGTGCAGCATCACGGCGGCGGCCCGGTGCGGGTCGGCAGCTTGGCGGCCCAGAGCGTGAAAATGACCGCGACGATCACCGGCACAAGCGCGACCGCGGTGAGGATCGCCACCATGGCCCAAGCCAGATCGTAATGCGGCGAACCGAGCAGGACGCTGACGACGAGGACGAACAAGATGAGCCCGAGCGCGCTGGCGCTGTTGAGGTCCGTCGCCTCCCCGGTGTTGAAAAACGACGCCGCCACGATGATGAGCAGCGCGACCGAGAGCGCATAGAGAACCGCCACGCCCGCCGCCGCACCGGCGCCGCGGCCGCCATCGCGCAAGCGTTTGGCGTGCAGCGCGTACCAGACCCAGATCAGCAACGCCTGCACGGCGACGAACGGCCATAGCCCGGCGCGGTCGATCACGCCGGGCATAGTGAGCCATTGGGAAGCGACGCCCAAAACATAGACCGCGCCAGCCGCAATGATGAAAGGCTGCGGCGAAAGCCGCCCAGACGGCGAGAACAGGAGGCGCAGCGCTTGCATGCAGGTCAATCAGTCATTCCGGGGCGCCGCACAGCGGCGAGCCCGGAATCCATACCCCCAGTATTGCAGAACCATGCCGGAGTACTTCTGGAAACGCTGTGGCTATGGATTCCGGGCTCGCACCTCCGGTGCGCCCCGGAATAACGAGCCTTACGCAAACTCCATGATCACCGCGTCGACGGCGACGCTGTCGCCCTTTTTGACCCGCACCGTCTTGATGGTGCCGTCGCGCTCGGCGCGCAGGATGTTTTCCATCTTCATGGCCTCGACCACGGCGAGCGTCTCGCCGGTCTTGACCTCCTGGCCCTCGGCGACCGCGATCGAGACGACGAGGCCCGGCATCGGGCAGCGCACCGACTTCTCGCTGCCGGACAGGACCTTGGCCGGCATCAGCCGCGCGTAGCGCGCCTCGCGCTCGGTATAGACGAACGCCTTCACCTCGACGCCGCGATAGGCAAGCTCGAAGCCGTTGGGAACCATGCGGACATGGACGTTGATCGCTAAGCCGTCGATCGTGCCCGCCCACACCGGCACGCCGGGGACCCAGGGCGACGACAGAACGTGACGGTTGCCGTCCTCGAACTGTACGGCGATCGCGCCGCGTTCGCTTTCCACATCGGCGTGCAGTTCGTCGGTCCCGAGCCAGATGGCGCGGCGGCGCTCGCGCGTCACCGAGCTGTTGAGCTGGCCGGAGATTTGCCGCTTGCGGTCGCCAAGGAGGTGATCGATCGCGGCGGCGACGGCGGCAATGGTGCGCGCCACCGCGCCGGTCGGCGGCGTGCGTTCGAACCCTTTGGGAAATTCCTCGGCGATGTAGGCGGTCGACAGCTTGCCGGTGCGCCAGCGCGGCTGCTGCATGATGGCGGCGAGGAACGGGATGTTGTGGCGGATGCCCTCGATCGTGAAGGCGTCGAGCGCGTCGGCCTGCGCGTCGATCGCCGCGATACGGGTCGGCGCGTGGGTGACGAGCTTGGCGATCATCGGGTCGTAATAGAGCGAGATCTCGCCGCCCTCGAACACGCCGGTGTCGTTGCGCACCGTCACGCCGTCGTGCGTGCCTTCCGCCGGCGGCCGGTAGCGCACCAGCCGGCCGATCGACGGCGCGAAATTGCGATACGGGTCCTCGGCATAGACGCGGCTCTCGACCGCCCAGCCGGTGAGCTTCACCTCGCTTTGCTCGAGCGCGAGTTTTTCGCCGGCGGCGACGCGGATCATCTGCTCGACCAGATCGATGCCGGTGACCAATTCCGTCACCGGATGCTCGACCTGCAGCCTGGTGTTCATCTCCAGGAAATAGAAGCTCTTGTCCTGGCCGGCGACGAATTCGACCGTGCCGGCACTGTCGTAGCCGACGGCCTTCGCCAGCGCGACCGCCTGCTCGCCCATTTTCGCCCGCGTCGCGGGGTCGAGGAGCGGCGACGGCGCTTCCTCGATGACTTTCTGGTTGCGGCGCTGGATCGAGCATTCGCGCTCGCCGAGATAGACGACGTTGCCGTGCTTGTCGCCGAGCACCTGGATTTCGATATGGCGCGGGTCGGTGATGAATTTTTCGATGAAGACGCGGTCGTCGCCGAAGCTCGATTTCGCCTCGGAACGGGCGCGGACGAAATTCTCCGCCACCTCGGTCTTGCTGAAGGCGATGCGCATGCCCTTGCCGCCGCCGCCGGCGGAGGCCTTGATCATGACCGGGTAGCCGATCTGTTCGGCGATCGCGATCGCCTCGTCGTCGGTCGCGATGACGCCGAGATGGCCCGGCACGGTCGAGACGTTGGCGCGCGCGGCGGCCTTCTTGCTTTCGATCTTGTCGCCCATGGCGGCGATGGCCGTCGGGTTCGGCCCGATGAAGACGATACCGGCGGCGGCAAGCGCACTGGCGAACGCCTCACGCTCGGAGAGGAATCCGTAGCCCGGATGCACCGCCTCGGCGCCGCTCTCCTGGCAGGCGGCGACGATCTTGTCGATCACCAGGTAGCTCTGCGCCGCCGGCGGCGGTCCGATCGGGACGGCGTGATCCGCCATCTCGACGTGCAGCGCGTCGCGGTCGGCCTCGGAGTAGACCGCGACGGTTTCGATCCCCATCCGCCGGGCGGTCTTGATGATGCGACAGGCGATCTCGCCGCGATTGGCAATCAGGATTCGCTTGAACATTGACGCCATAAATCTCGCTCAATCCCGCGATCCGGCTCCTTTGGCTTAGCGGCGCTTTCACGAAATTGTCAATGACGGCGGTTGGCTTTTGCGGGCCCAAGGTTTTCGTCACAACTTGGTCATGCAGCCCCGCCACAACGGCCCTGCCCCGCGGAGCTTTCGCATGCGTCGATTACTTCTTCTCGTCACCGCAACGCTCGCCCTTGCGACGTCCCCCGCCGCGTTCGCGCAGGCGCCGGCAGCACGCCCGCACAACGTCGTCTTGTTCGTCGCCGACGGCTTGCGCTTCCGCATGGTCGACGACGCGACTGCCCCGACCATGGCCGCGATCGCCCGCGAGGGCGTGAGCCTCCGCAATGCCCATGCGCTGTTTCCGACCTTCACCACGGCGAACGCCTCCGCCATGGCCACCGGGCACATGCTGGGCGACACCGGCGACTTTTCCAACACCATCTACGCGGGCTTTCCGGTGCCGGGCGCCGGCGGCAGCCTGACGCCGTTTCTGGAAAACGACCCCGTGCTGGGCGACGTCGACGATCATTTCGCCGGCAATTATCTCGACGAGGCCACCATCCTGAAGCTCGCGCGCGACAAGGGCTACTCAACCGCGGCGATCGGCAAGCTCGGGCCGACGCTGATCTTCGATCACACCGACCGCGGCGGCGCCGCGACCATCATCGTCGACGACGCCACCGGCGGCGCGAAGGGCATCCCGCTGTCGGCGGAAATGGCCGACCGGCTCAAAGCGGCGAACCTGGCGCTTGCGCCGCCGCCGCGCGGTGCCAACCGCAATCCCGGCAACATGACGACGCCGGGCACGCTCACGCCGAACACCGTGCAGCAGGATTATTTCGCCGCCGTCGCGACCAAGGCGATCCTGCCGCTGTTCAAGGAACGCGACAAGCCGTTCGTGCTGGTGTTCTGGTCGCGCGACCCCGACGGCACCCAGCATTATCAGGGCGACAGCCTCAACACGCTCGTTCCGGGCATCAATGGGCCGACCTCGCTCGCGGCGATCCGCAACGCCGACGACGATCTGGCGCGGCTGCGCGCGGCCTTGAGCGAGCTTGGGCTCCTCGACACGACCGACATCATTACGGTCGCCGACCACGGCTTTTCGACCATCGCCAAACAGAGCGCCACCTCTTCGACGGTGAAGACGAAATTCGCGGATGCGCCCGAAGGCGAACTGCCGCTCGGCTTTGTCGCGCTCGACCTCGCTTATGCGCTCGGCGAGCCGCTGATCGACCCGGACGACCATTACCGCACGATCGCGGCGGGACAGCACACGCGACTGGGCAACGGGCTGATCGGCGGCGACAAGGACCATCCGAAGATCGTCGTGGCGGCCAATGGCGGCTCGGATCTGATCTATCTGCCCGACGGCGACGGCGCACTGGCGAAGCGCGTCATCGATGCCTTGTTCGCGCAGGATTATATCAGCGGCATTTTCGTCGACAGCAAGCTCGGCAAGTTCGCCGGCACGCTCAGTCTCGCCGACATCGCGCTCGAAGGCACCGCGGTGACCCCGCACCCGGCGATCGCCATCAGCTTCCGCTCGTTCGACACGGTGTGCGGCGAGCCGGTGCGCTGCGCCGTCGAGATCGCCGATACCGGCCTGCAGCAAGGCCAAGGCATGCACGGCTCGTTCAGCCGCGCCGATACCTGGAATTTCATGGCCATGCAGGGCCCGGATTTCAAAGCGCACTTCGTCGATCCGGCGCCGGCCAGCAACGCCGATGTCGGCCGCACCATCGCGCAGTTGCTGCACCTCGAGGCCGGCGACCAGGGCAAGCTCATTCACGGCAAGCTCGTGGGCCGCGTGCTGGCGGAAACGTTCCCGAACGGTGCCGTGCCGGCGGTGAGCGGACGGGTGACGGTATCGGACCCCGGACCGAACGGGCTATCGACCGTCATCAACACGCAGACCGTCGGGACGACGCGCTATTTTGATGCCGGCGGATTCGTGGGACGGACGGTCGGGCTGTCGGGCACTGTTCTGCCGGACGAATCGCTGCCGCCAGCGTCGCGCTGAACGACGCGATTGTCACATCCGCAGCAGGCGGCGACCGGCGCGGCGGCCCTCGGCGGCGATCCAATCGAGAATGGCGATGTCGATGGCGTCGAAGCCGGCCGGGACATCGCGTTGCGATGCAGCCGTCGCGGTCGAATCGGCCGTCACCACGATCGGCGAAGCGGCAATCGTAGCGACCAACGTCGCCATGGCGACGCCGCAGCGCTCCGCACGTTCATCGCCAAGACGTTCATCACCAAGCCCCTCAAGGACAAACTCGCCAGAAAATCCCATGCGGTGCCTCCCGCGTCTTGCCAACACCCGCGCTTGCGCGCGGTTCCATCGAATGTGTGACGCCAACGCTTGACGCGTGCTTTTGCCTAATCGGAACTCGAGGCTTGCCGACTCTGCTGGGTGACGCGGGCCGCCCAAAGGCGGCGATAAGGCAAAGTCGGGGCAATCCCGCGCGATCGGCCCGGCTCACCCTGCCCGCAAACGGTGAATGCCGAGTTTCTACAAGCCCAAGTTTCTACAAGCCGACGCGGCGAATTGGGAACGGCGCCCACGCGAACGGCAGAAAATGCCGACACCCCCCGCGCGCTCGCGACAGCGGTCGCTGCAAGAACTGCCGCGACGGCGAACCGCGCGCCTCGAGTCGTCGGGAAAAAAACTTTCATATTCGGCGGCGGCGCCGACGCAATTCTTCTTACCCAAATGATAAATACGGCCGACATTACTCGCGCCGTTGGCCTAGTATTGCATCCGGCCAAGGGCTATTTAACGGCCGAAAGTCACTTTCCAAACATGGCGCAACCCAAACATTGCGCAACCAGTTCGCAACGACGGAGGATTCCATGGCGCTCCAAATCGGCGATATCGCCCCCGATTTCGAAGCTGAGACGACGGAAGGCAAAATCCATTTCCACGACTGGATCGGCGGCAGCTGGGTCGTGCTGTTCTCCCACCCCAAGGATTTCACGCCGGTGTGCACGACCGAGCTCGGCACCATGGCGCGGCTCAAGCCGGAGTTCGACAAGCGCGGCGTCAAGATCATCGGCCTGTCGGTCGATCCGGTGACCGACCACGGCAGATGGGCCGCCGACATCAAGGACGTGGTCGGCTTCGCCCCCAACTATCCGATGATCGGCGACACCGATCTGAAAGTATCGAAGCTTTACGGCATGCTGCCGGCGGCGCTCGAGGGCACCTCGCAAGGCCGCACGCCCGCCGACAATCAGACCGTGCGCAACGTGTTCGTGATCGGCCCGGACAAGAAGATCAAGCTCGTGCTGGTCTATCCGATGACCACCGGCCGCAACTTCGACGAGGTGCTGCGCGTCGTCGACTCGCTGCAGCTCAACGCCAAGCATCGCGTGGCGACGCCGGCGAACTGGAAGCAGGGCGAGGACGTGATCTTGACCGGCGCCATCACCAACGAGGAAGCCAAGAAGCTCTACCCGCAGGGCTGGAAGGAACCGAAGCCCTATATCCGCATCGTGCCGCAGCCGCACTGAAGCGGGCGCGGGCACTTTTCGTTACCTTCGCACCTTCACCATGGCCGGGCTCGTCCCGGCCATCCACGTCTTTAGGCCGCGCTGTGTAACAAACAAACACACGCTGCTGTGCAGCTGGTCATCCTTAAATCGCACGGTTGCCAGGAAAGCTCGGAGAGAAATTGAAGTCAAGGATGCGGAGCACCGCTGGAGGCGGCGGCCCTTCGGGCCGTCCTTGACTTCAATTTCTCTCCGAGCTCGAATGTAGCCGTGCGATTTAAGGATTGGTACGGCCGCGCCGTCCTTGTTGCACACGCGCAACGCTGTCGCGAGCCGCAAAGCAGCTCCGCCCTGTAGCACTCACGATAATGGCCGTTCACTTTGACGGCTTGTCATTCCGCGGCCAAAGGCCCAACTTTTCGGAGCGCTGTCGCTCGACACGCGCGGGGCTGACCATCACGAGGTGCATCATGGACGTGCGTGCGGCCGTGGCGTTCGCCGCCGGCAAACCGCTCGAAGTCACCGACGTCACGCTCGACGGCCCGCGTGCCGGCGAGGTTTTGGTCGAGATCAAGGCGACCGGCATTTGCCACACCGACGAGTTCACGTTGTCGGGCGCCGATCCGGAGGGGCTGTTTCCGGCCATCCTCGGCCACGAGGGCGCCGGCATCGTCGTCGATGTCGGGCCCGGCGTCACATCGGTCAAAAAAGGCGACCACGTCATCCCGCTCTACACGCCGGAATGCCGGCAATGCCCGTCCTGCCTGTCGCGCAAAACGAACCTCTGCACCGCCATCCGCGCCACCCAAGGCCAAGGCGTCATGCCGGACGGCACCTCGCGGTTCTCGCTTCGTGGGGAAAAAATCCACCACTATATGGGCTGCTCGACCTTCGCCAATTTCACCGTGCTGCCGGAAATCGCGGTGGCGAAAATCCGCGAGGACGCGCCGTTCGACAAGGTCTGCTACATCGGCTGCGGCGTCACCACCGGCGTCGGCGCGGTGATCAACACCGCCAAGGTCGAGCCTGGGTCGACGGCAATCGTGTTCGGCCTCGGCGGCATCGGGCTCAACGTCATTCAGGGCCTGCGGCTCGCCAGCGCCGACATGATCATCGGCGTCGACCTCAATCCGGACAAGCAGGCCTGGGGCGAGCGCTTCGGCATGACGCACTTCGTCAATCCGAACGAGGTCGAGGGCGACCTCGTGGCGCATCTCGTCGCCATGACCAAGCGCGGCGCCGATCAGATCGGCGGCGCCGACTACACCTTCGAATGCGTCGGCAATACCCGCCTGATGCGCATGGCGCTCGAAAGCTGCCACCGCGGCTGGGGCCAAAGCATCATCGTCGGCGTCGCCGGCGCCGGCCAGGAGATTTCGACCCGCCCGTTCCAGCTCGTCACCGGCCGCGTCTGGCGCGGCACCGCCTTCGGCGGTGCCCGCGGCCGCACCGACGTGCCGAAAATCGTCGATTGGTACATGGACGGCAAGATCGAGATCGACCCGATGATCACCCACACGCTGCCGCTTGCCGAGATCAACAAAGGCTTCGACCTGCTGCGCGCCGGCGAGAGCATCCGCAGCGTCGTCGTCTACTGATCTGCCGGTCGCTCACGCAGCGCCGGTCGCCCTGCCCTCGCCCGCTTCGCGGGAGAGGGCGGCTCCGCATATCAACACCAAGAATGGGTGAGGGCCTGCAGCGCCCGTCATCGTGCCCTCGCCCTCTCGCGGGGAGAGGGCCGCCGCAGCGCTTCAACAACAAGAATGGGTGAGGGCCTGCGGCAACGCCGACCACTCTGACGATTTACTTAATCCGTATCCCGCAGTTCGTGGAACCCGGCGCAGAGAAAACCCGGAACAGTCGGCGCCATCGCGCGTTATCTTCCCGACACCCACAATAACAGGAGTGGAACCCAATGGATCGCGAACACGTGAAGGGCGCCGCCGACAAGGCCAAGGGCGCCATCAAGGACGCCGCCGGCAAGGTGACCGGCGACACCAAGCTGCAAGCCGAAGGCAAGTTCGACAAGGCCAAGGGCGAGGCCCATAAGCTCGCCGGCGACGTGAAGGACGCCGCCCGCGACGCGGCCAACAAGCACTGAGGTCGCATCCATCCGCTAAAAGGGCCGCCCTCGGGCGGCTCTTTTTATTCTGGGGCGGCAATGCTCCAGCGGACCTGATGGCGGCGGACAAGAGCAGCCGCAGCGTCGCCGTGTCCTGAGCGCCGGCCTCCCTGCCCTCTCCCGTTCCGGAAGAGGGCCGCTCGGCCTATCAACAACAAGAATGGGTAAGGGCCCGCGGAACCGCCGCACCCCCTCACCCATCCATACCAGCTCCAACGCTGCGGCCGCCCTCTCCCGCGAGGGGCGAGGGCAGCGCGACATGCGCCTTCGCAGTCCCGCCCGATTGATGTAATCTTGGTGGCATTTGGAACCAGACCATGAGCAGGCGAACCAGCGAAGAGCGGAAGCTTTTCGAAGGAAAATAAGCAGGATTATCTGATTAAAACGGGAATAGCGGAACGCAAATTCGCTCGCTATCGCATCCACGTGTCAAAAGACGGCAAACATCATCACTCGCCCGTGTTTTACCTTAAGCAGTGGGCCGGGGACGACGGTAAGCTCTGGGAATACAAGGAGCGTTATCGCGGCGTTCTCCCAAGGCGTGTTTTCGCAGATTCCACCGGTTATCGGCACGGGCTTTACAGCGTTCCAGGGATGCCCCCTGAAAAGCGCCAATACGTCGAGACTACGTATATGTCTTGGGTCGATAACCACGCTGCCGTGGCGCTGAAAGCGATGCTCGATGAAAGTCGGCTTGCGCTCGACTTTCCCTTGCGTTTCAAAGTGGCCTGGGCGCGCTTTTTGTTTTCTCTAACTTTCCGATCGCCAAACGTGATTAAGCGGCTGCAAGTCCAGATGGACGAGCAGGTGGCAGGAGGCGCGATACGTCAGCCCGAGATACCCTTCGTTGCTGCCGAGGTCTTTCCGAGCATGTTGCAATCCAAAACTGTTATACGCGAGCTTATCTCAATGACTTGGGTCACCGGCAGGCTTTACCACGCAGACCAGCCACTACTCACGTCCGATCGGCCCATAATCATGACGAATGGCTTGGTACAACCCGAGGCACATATTGTTCTCCCAATCTCGCCGCGTATCTTTTTTCTCGCTTACAGAACGGAGGCCGTATTTAACCACATTGCGGCGAAATCCCAGAAAGAACTTGCGGCGCAAATTAATGACCACGTGACACGACAAGCAATCGACTTTGTCTATGCGTTCGACGACAGCCAGACGGATTTCATCCAGAAGCGCCTCGGCCAGCGCGCCAGATCGACACCGCTCGGTTAGAAGTGCACTCCGATCCAGAACAAGTAATTACATGACACGCATTTAATCGAGGCGATGCGACCACCGCAGCGTCATGCCAGCCATAATTCTTATCAGTCTCGGACACAGAGACCGTCTCTTGACAAATCGTCACCGAATGGAGTACAAAGCCACGAATCTCGCTCACGTACCAGGACGCCGGCCGGGTGACTCCGGCCGACGGGGCGAGTGCGGTTCCCGCGGGTGAAGGCTCGTCACCTTGGCTCTCGGGCGGCTTGGGCAAGACACGCCCGGACGGCATCATGACCGGACTGCGGGTGCAATCTCGCTGGACTGGGACAGTAAGGCGCGGGTAACGCCCGCGAGTGACGCATGGAGACCGGCTGTCGGTTTCGCGTCGTGCGTTGCGATGCGCTCCGTCTTTCGAACCATCGGGGCGGGCGCTCCGAACGAGTACCCAGGAAGTCGCGTGGCTCGAGCTGAGCGGTGGCGTTCGGTCGCGACCGCAAGTGCCGTGGTGGAACGCCGAGAGGCGAGCGCGCCGCAAGGCGCGCGCCGCGCCGTGAGGCGCGGCGGTTGTTGAACAGCGTTTCTCGGCGTTCCGCTTTCTTGATTTGCCGGAAGCGAGTCTAAAAGAATCGCTTTCAAAGATCGTTGCCGAAACATCCACACTCGTTCCGGTTCATTCCGAGGCTTCGTGCTTGGTATCCGCGCCTGATCGTGACGGCATCCGGTCCCACCACCGGCACCGTCTGACGAAGATCACGCCCGGCTTTTGTTTGTTCGCTTGGTCGTTGGCATGGCTCGGACGCAAAGGCGCGCCGCGAGACCGGTGGTTTATTTTCAATTCTTCCCACCGCGCGCCGCAGGCGCACTCAGGCCCCGCGGTAACTGCTCCACTGGACGGACGCGCCGTAATCGTGCTTTGGAATTGGTCGGAACGCGACATCGAAAACCTACCGGGAATACCCATGAGCCGCACCGCCACACTGAAGCCGCCGCCCTACTCCGATTTCCTCGGCATCAAGATCACCCATGTTTCGCCGGAGCGGGTCGAGGCCGAGCTCACGGTGCGCGACGTGCACGACAATTCCGACGGCATCCTGCACGGCGGCGCCATCATGTCGCTCGCCGACACGCTCGGCGGCACCGCGACGATGGCGAATATCGGTGGCGGTGCGCGCACCACCACGATCGAAAGCAAGACCAATTTCTTCGCCGCCATTCCGATCGGCGACACCGCGCGTGCCGAGTGCATTCCCCTGCATCGCGGCCGCACCACCATGGTCTGGCAGACCAAGATCACCCGCGGCGACGGCCGGCTGTGCGCGCTGGTGACGCAGACGCAGTTGGTGCTGACGCCGAAGGGGTAAGCGTCATAGGCGTTAGGTTAGGTACGTTTCCCGTTCTGCAGCGCAGCACGAAGTGATGCGCTGCAGAACGGGGACCTTCGGAAACTCAGTGTTTTTTACGATCCCGGATCAGCAGTGCATCACTTCGTGCTGCACTGCATCCGGGAAACGGGCCTTAACCTAACGCCTATGGGAGTGGCGTCTCGTTGTCAGCCCCCGACCAGCGCCTGCGAGGCGTCGCCGAGGCGGCGGGCGAGCTGCGGGTCGATCCGTTGCGCGAGTGCCGCGTGGGCGTCGCGCCAGATCGGGAGTGCGGCCTCGAGGCGGCGGGCGCCCTCCTCCGTCAGCCAGACGGCGCGACGGCGCAGATCGTCGTCGGTCGAGGCGATCTCGACCAGGCCTGCGGTCTCCAGGCCGCGCAGATTGCGCGACAGCGTCGACTGGTCGAGCCCCATGCGGTCCGCCAAGGCGCCGAGCGTATCGTCGGCGGCGGCGGCGACCTGCGCCAGCAAGCCGAACTGGGTCAGGCTCAGCCCGCTTTTCTGCACGCGGTCGTCGAGGAATTTGGTGATGCGCCGCGCCGCGAGCCGGCTGTGCCAGCCGGCGCACTCTTCGAGCGCGGCGCGGGTGTCATCGACGAGGGTCTTGCGCCGGGTCTTCGATGACAGGGTCTTCGGGGTCTTGGATGGGACTTGCGGTCGTTTGGCCATAGTTGTATGTATGTACATCATTTGTATCTACAAGGAAATAGCTTCATGCCAGCCGCACCGTCCTTGAGCTACGGCGTCGCCACCCCCGACGAAGTTGCCGGATTGACCGGCTTGGCCATGCTGCAGGCGATGATCGAGGGGAAGGTTCCCGCGCCGCCCATCGCGCAGACACTGAGTTTTTGGCTAACCGACGTCGGCGACGGCTATGCGGTATTCGAAGGCGACGCCGGCGCCCATTTGCTCAATCCTCTGGGGATCGTGCACGGCGGCTGGGCGCTCACTTTGATCGACAGCGCCACGGGCTGCGCCGCGCACACGACGCTGCCGCCCGGCGTCGGCTACACGACGGTCGAGACCAAGGCCAACATGTCGCGCGCCATTACCAAAGATACCGGACGCGTGCGCGCCGAAGGCCGCGTCATCAACCGCGGCCGCCAGATCATCACGGCGGACGCGCGGATCACTGACGCCAAAGGCCGCATCCTGGCCCACGGCACGTCGACCCTGTTGGTATTCGCCGGCGGCAACGGCAAAGAACCGCCTGCGAGCAAATGACCACTCAGGCGGCCTCACAGCACCTGAAAAAACTTGATATTGACGCCGGCCGGCTCGCGTTCGCCGCTGCACACGACGATCGTTTTGCCGAGCCAGGCGTAACGCGCGGCGCTGGTCTCGAAAAAAGTCGCGCCGCGGAAGTAATAGCTCGCGGGATCGGCGCGGCGGCCCTGCGCCAGCGCCGCCATCGCTTCCGGCGTGCCGTGGCGCAGCGCGTGGTTGCGCACATAGATCAAGGCGCCGTCGTCGGTGCGCAGCGTGTAGCGCGCCTCGAGCTCGGCGACGCCGTCGGTGCGCAGCACCTGCCAGTCGGCACCGCCCGGCAACACATCGCCGCGCAGCTGCGGCCCGGAGAAAACGCCGCCGCTGATCGGCACGATGCGCCGCCCGCCTTTGCCCACGTCGCCGAGGTCGAGGGGTGGATCGACGCCGACTTGCGCGGCGAAGATGAATTGCAGCCGCGGCGGCGATTCTGCGTCGGTCATGTTAGCGTCGGTCATGTTAGCGTCGGTCATGTTTGTGTCGCTCTTGTTTGTGCGATCTTGGCACCAAAATTATTGCGTGTGACGATCGAAATTCCCGATAATCGCTGTCGCCACTCATCGTCAAGAAAATGTCGCCGGGGAGGCTTGCCGTGTCGGACCATGTTACGTCGGATCATTCCAGCGCTGCGCAATTATTTCCGACCACCATCGCCGGCAGCCTGCCGAAACCGTCATGGCTCGCCGAGCCGAACAAGCTGTGGGCGCTGTGGCGCCTCGAAGGCGCCGAGCTTGCCGCAGCCAAAGCCGACGCCACGCTGTTGGCGCTCAAGCTGCAGGAGGACGCCGGCATCGACATCGTCGCCGACGGCGAGCAATCGCGCCAGCATTTCGTCCATGGATTTCTGGAAGCCGTCGACGGCATCGATTTTACGCGCCGGGTCGAAATGGGTATCCGCAACAACCGCTACAAGGCGATGTGTCCGACCGTCGTCGGCGAGCTCGAGCTGCGCTCGCGCGTGCATGCGACCGAGGCGCGGCTCGCGCGCGCCCATACCAAGCAGCAACTCAAATTCACCCTGCCCGGCCCCATGACCATCGCCGACACCATCGCCGACGCGCACTATGGCGACCGCGTCGAAATGGCGATGGCGTTTGCCGCCTTGCTCAACGAGGAGGCGCGTGGGCTCGCCGCCGACGGCGTCGACGTCATCCAGTTCGACGAGCCCGCGTTCAATGTCTACATGGACGACGCCGCGGGCTGGGGCATCGAGGCGCTGCATCGCGCCATCGACGGCGTCACCAGCAAAACCGCGGTGCACATCTGCTACGGCTACGGCATCGCCGCCAACATCCAATGGAAGGCGACGCTCGGCGGCGAGTGGCGGCAATACGAAAAGTTCTTTCCGGCGCTGGCGAAGAGCCGCATCGACCAGGTCTCGGTCGAGTGCATCAATTCGCACGTGCCGGTGAGCCTATTGAAGCTGCTCGACGGCAAGGACGTGCTGATCGGCGCCATCGACGTCGCGACCGACCGCATCGAAACACCGCAGGAGGTCGCCGCCGTGATCGCGCAGGCGCTGGACTACGTGCCGAAGGACAACATCATCGCCTGCACCAATTGCGGCATGGCGCCGATGCGCCGCGACATCGCGGAAGCGAAACTCGTCGCACTCGCTCGAGGCGCGGCGCTGGCGCGGCAGAAATTTGGTCAGTAGCTCACCGATCGCTGCGGGAGAGAACATCCATCAGCTCCGCGACCTTGCGCCGCTGCTCGGTCTTGTTGCCCGAGGCGATGGCGTGCTCGACGCAATGGGCGACGTGGTCGGCGAGGATCTCCTCCTCGGCCTTGCGTAGCGCCGCGCGCGCGGCGGTCAATTGCGTGACGATGTCGATACAATAGCGGTCGTCCGCGACCATGCGCGCGAGGCCGCGCACCTGGCCCTCGATCCGCTTCAGGCGTTTGAGCACTGATGTCTTGGCTTCCGCGCGCACGGGCTCTATATACCCCCACCGGGTATCTGTTTCAAGCAGACGTCGATCATGGACAGCGCGCAGCAGCACCGCCACGAAACACAAACACCCGCCATCGACCCCATTTGCGGGATGAAAGTCGATCCGGGCAAAACCCCGCATCGCCACGTGCACGCCGGCCGCAGTTATTACTTCTGCTGCGCGGGCTGCCGCGGCAAGTTCATCGCCGATCCGGACAAATATCTTCACAAGGCGGCTGCCCAGCCGGCGGCGGACGGTGCGCCCGCCGGCACCATCTACACCTGTCCGATGCATCCCGAAATCCGCCAAATCGGTCCCGGCGCCTGCCCGATCTGCGGCATGGCGCTCGAGCCGGTGACGGTGAGCGCCGACACGGCGCCGACCCCCGAACTCGCGGACATGACGCGGCGGTTCTGGATCGGCCTCGCGCTTTCGGTTCCGGTCGTCGTGCTCGAAATGAGCGGAAATCTCGTCGGGCATCATATGCCGGTCAGCGAGACGGTGTCGCAATGGATCCAGTTCGTGCTGGCGACGCCGGTCGTCATCTGGGCCGGCTGGCCGTTCTTCGTGCGCGGCGCGCAATCGTTGCGCACCCGCCATCTCAACATGTTCACGCTGATCGCACTCGGCACCGGCATGGCCTGGGTCTACAGCGTCGTCGGCTTGCTCGCGCCCGGCGCCTTTCCCGCCGCGTTCCGCGGCTATGGCGGCACCGTCGCGGTCTATTTCGAGGCCGCCGCCGTCATCACCGTGCTGGTCCTGCTCGGCCAGGTTCTGGAACTGCGGGCGCGCGAGCAGACCTCCGGCGCCATCCGCGCGCTCCTCAACCTCGCGCCCAAAACCGCGCGGCGCCTGAAGGACGACGGCGGCGAGGAGGAAATCTCGCTCGATCTGGTCGCCGTCGGCGACCGGCTGCGCGTACGGCCGGGCGAAAAGGTTCCGGTCGACGGCATCGTGATCGAGGGCCGCTCGTCGCTCGATGAATCGATGGTCACCGGCGAATCGATGCCGGTCATCAAAGGCCCCGGCGCAAAACTGATCGGCGGCACGCTCAACCAGAGCGGCGCCTTCATCATCCGGGCGGAAAAGATCGGCCGCGACACGCTGCTCGCCCAGATCGTGCAGATGGTCGCGGCGGCGCAACGCTCGCGGGCGCCGATCGCGCGGCTCGCCGATCAAGTGGCGTCGTGGTTCGTGCCGCTCGTCATCATTGCCGCGCTCGCGGCGTTCGCCGCCTGGGCCACGTTCGGACCCGAACCGCGCTTCGCCTTCGGTCTCGTCGCCGCGGTCAGCGTGCTCATCATCGCCTGCCCCTGCGCGCTTGGCCTGGCGACGCCGATGTCGATCATGGTCGGCGTCGGCCGCGGCGCGCACGCCGGCGTCCTGGTCAAGAACGCGGAAGCGCTGGAACGCATGGAAAAAGTCGACACGCTCGTCGTCGACAAGACCGGCACCTTGACCGAAGGCAAACCGAAGGTGATCGCCGTGGTCGCGGCCGAAGGCTTCACCGACGGCGAGGCGCTGCGACTTGCCGGCAGCGTCGAACGGGCGAGCGAACATCCGCTCGCCGCCGCCATCGTTGCGGCCGCCGCCGCGCGTGATATCGCGCTCGCCCCGGTCGGCGATTTCAAGTCGGCGACCGGCAAGGGCGTGACCGGCATCATCGACGGCCGCGCCGTCGCGCTCGGCAATGCCAAATTCCTGGCGGAACGCGGCATCAAGACGCAGCCGCTCGACGGCGACGCCGAACGGCTGCGCGGTGACGGCGCGACCGTGATCTTCCTTGCCGCCGACGGCAACGTCGCCAGCCTCTTCGGTATCGCCGACCCGATCAAACAAACGACGCCGGACGCACTGAGAGCGCTGCGCAACGAGGGACTGCGCGTCGTGATGCTCACCGGCGACAACCGCGTCACCGCGCAGGCGGTGGCGCGCAAGCTCGGCATTACCGACATCGAGGCCGAGGTGCTGCCAGAGCAAAAAAGCGGCGTCGTCGAAAAACTGCGGCGCGACGGCCGTATCGTCGCCATGGCCGGCGACGGCGTCAACGACGCGCCGGCGCTCGCCGCCGCCGACGTCGGCATCGCCATGGGCACCGGCACCGATGTCGCGATCGAAAGCGCCGGCATCACGCTGCTTAGCGGCGATCTCACCGGCATCGTGCGCGCGCGCCACCTGTCCCGGGCGACGCTGCGCAACATCCGGCAAAATCTGTTCTTCGCCTTCATCTACAACGGCGCCGCGATCCCGATCGCGGCCGGCGTGCTCTACCCGTCGTTCGGCATTCTGTTGTCGCCGATCATCGGCGCGGCGGCGATGGCGCTGTCGTCGGTCAGCGTGATCGCCAACGCGCTGCGGCTGCGGCGCGTGCGGCTTTAGTCGATCGTCATTGCGAGCGGAACGCGAAGTCCTTCAGGCGGCTGTGTCTTCTCCTATCCGCCAAATGGCGGGTATTCTGCGGTCGTTCTTCTTCGTCCATTCCGCCCAGGCGGCCTGGACCTTGGCGAGATCCTCTTCGATGTTCTCGACCAGAAACTCGCCGCGGAATTCGAGATTGCCGGCCTCGTCGTACCACTCCAAGGCGTCGACTTCGCCCGGCTGGCGGTAGCGCTCGATGACGAGCCCGATGCAGCCTTCGGGCCGCTGCGGCGAATGCCGCACGTGCGAGGGCAAGAGATACATCTCCCCTTCCCGCACGACCACCTGGCTGCGTTCGCGCGTCACCGGATCGATCAGATTGAGGGTGAGGTCGCCGCGCAGCTGGATGAAAAGTTCTTCGCCCGGGTCGTCGTGATAATCTGGGCGATAATTCGGACCGCCCACCATCATCACCAGCAGATTCTGCCAGTCGCCCTTCCAGAATTGGCGATTGCCGATCGGCGGCTTCAACGTCGCCTTGTTGGCTTCGATCCAGGCGCTGAGATTGATGGGCGGGTTTTTGAGGGCTTGTCGCACAATGACTCTCCACATTCAGCCGATCGATCCCGGCCGATCGGCGCTGATTTCAGCAATCTATGCGACGGCCCAAATCTATGCGACGGCCAATGCAGGCAACAGGACATTCGCCGCGCCGTCAAACGCGGGCTAGCCCCAGCTCCGCCGCACGCGCTCGCGCAGATCGATCGGCGCCCGCGCCGGCTTGGCCGCCGCCTCGCCGGCGGCGGGCCGCGGCCAGGCGCGGCACTCGAATTTGTCGAGCAGCGCCGACGGGATGAACCGCGTGCGTGACGCATAAAGGTGGCGGTCGCCGTTTGGCCGCTGGCCGTGGACGAAGAAGCGCTGCGGCACGATCAGATGCAGATGGTCCTTGGCGCGGGTCATGGCGACGTAAAGGAGCCGCCGCTCTTCCTCGATCTCGGCGCTGGTTCCGGTCGCGAGATCGGAGGGCATGCAGCCGTCGACGGTGTTGAGCACATAGACCGATTTCCACTCCTGCCCCTTCGCCGAGTGGATGGTCGAGAGGATCAGATAATCCTCGTCGATCAGCGGATCGCCGGCGCGGTCGCTGGTGGCGTCGGGCGGATCGAGTGTGAGCTCGGTCAGGAAGCGTTCGCGGCTGCCATAGGTCGAAGCGATCTCGACGAGCTGCAGGAGGTCGGCCTGCCGCAGCATGGCGTCGTCGTGGATGCGCTCCATGTGCGGCTCGTACCAGCGGCGCACCAGATCGAGCTCGGCGGGCCAGCCCGCCGCGCGGCCGCGTAGAAGCTGCAATGCCGCGGTGAAATCCGGCCAATGCTCGGCCGCTGCCGCGGGCGGCTTGAACGCCCGTAAAGCTTGCGCCGGATCGGCGCTGTCGCCGATGTGCTCCAGCACGCGCGCCGCCGTCGCCGGCCCCGCGCCCGGCAGCAATTGCACGACGCGGAAGCCGGCGACGCGGTCGCGCGGGTTTTCGGCGAAGCGCAGGAACGCCAGCATGTCCTTGACGTGCGCGGCCTCGAGAAATTTCAGGCCGCCGAATTTCACGAACGGAATGTTGCGGCGGGTCAGCTCGACTTCGAGCGGCCCGGAGTGGTGCGAGGCGCGAAACAGCACCGCCTGCGCCTTGAGCGCGATGCCCTGCTCGCGGCTCTGCAACACGCCCTCGACCACGAAGCGCGCCTGGTCGGCCTCGTCGCGCACGGTGACGAGCTGCGGCCGCTCGCCGGACGCGCGCTCCGACCACAAATTCTTGGTGAAGCGTTCTTCCGCGAGTTCGATCACCGCGTTGGCGGCGTCGAGGATCGGCCGGGTCGAGCGATAATTCTGTTCCAGCGTCACCACCTCGGCCCGCGGGCTGAAATGGCCGGGAAAGTCGAGAATGTTGCGCACGCTCGCCGAGCGGAACGAATAGATCGACTGGGCGTCGTCGCCGACCACGGTCAAACCCTTGCCGCTCGGCCGCAGCGCCAGCAGCACCGAGGCCTGCAGCTTGTTGGTGTCCTGATATTCGTCGACCAGCACGTGATCGAACCGGTCGGAGACTTCCGCGGCGATCGCGGGCTCCTGCATCATGTGCGCCCAGTAGAGCAGGAGATCGTCGTAATCGAGCACGTGCTGGCGCTGCTTCGCCTCGACATAGTGTTTGAACAGAACGTGCAGTTCATCCTGCCACCCCGCGCACCATGGAAAATTCGCGCCCAAAACATCCTCGAGCGGCAGTTCGCCATTGACCGCGCGCGAATAGATCGCGAGGCACGTGCCTTTCGCGGGAAAGCGCTTCTCGGTCTGGGAAAAGCCGAGATCGTGGCGCACGAGATTCATCAGGTCGGCGGAATCCTCGCGGTCGTGGATGGTGAAGGCCGGCGCGAGCCCGACCGTCTCGGCGTATTCGCGCAAGAGCCGCGCGCCGATGGCGTGGAACGTGCCGGCCCAGCTCATGGCGTCGGCAGCGGCGGCGCCTTGCGCCGGCATGAAGGCGGCGACAATCCGCTCGACCCGCCGCGTCATCTCCGCCGCCGCGCGCCGCGAGAACGTCAGCAGCATGATGCGGCGCGGATCGGCCCCCTGCGCAATCAGCCACGCCACCCGATGCGCCAAGGTCGCCGTCTTGCCCGAACCGGCGCCGGCGATGATGAGCAGCGGCCCCGCTTCCGCGAGCGGCAGCCCGCCATGCGCGGCGGCGCGGCGTTGTTGCGGATTGAGCTTGTCGAGCAGCGCCGCGGGCATCGTTTGCGAATCACTTCGGGGATCGGATCCAGACTGAATCACGATTCCCGTTTTGTTCGCAATGAGGAAGCATGTCACCGTTACCCCGCCGCTATGGGCTGCATTTCGATCGCCCCGCTCAGTCTCGCCGCGGCGCCCCCTCAACCCCCGCTTCGCTCGACCTCTCCCGGCGCGAGGTGAGAGGTGAAAGAAATATCGTTCTCGCGGCGCGTCTTCACGCCCGAGTTATGCCCACGACCAAGCAAACAAACGACGGCCGAGCGTGATCTTCGTCAGACGGCGCCGATGGTGGGACCGGCGGCCATCACGATCATGCGCGGATAAGCAATGCGTTTCCCGGACAAGATGCGCCGCACAAGCGGCGCATCGCTGATCCGGGACCTTCGCAAACGCGGAGTTTCCGAAGGTCCCGGGTCTGCAGCGCATCACCATAGTGCGTCGAAGACGCGCGTGAACGCGCTTGTGGCGCTGCGCCGCGCCCGGGAAACAGTGCACCACGAAAAAGGAAAGCGGAACGCCGAAAGGCGCTGTTCAACAACCGCCGCATCTCGCGATGCGGCGCGCGCCCATCCGGGCGCGCTCGCCTCTCGGCGTTCCACCACGGCACTTGCGGCGGCGACCGAACGCCACCGCTCAGCTTGAGCCACGCGACTTCCTGGGTACTCGTTCGGAGCGCGCGCCCCGATGGTTCGAAAGACGCGCACATCGCAACACACGACGCGAAGGCCGGAGACCGGCCTCCATGCGTCACTCGCGGGCATTACCCGCGCCTCAAAGTCCCAGTCCAGCGAGAATGCACCCGCAGACCGGTCGTGATGCCGGTCGGCCGTGTCTTGCCCAAGCCGCCCGAGAGCCAAGGTGACGAGCCTCGACCCGCGGGAACCGCACTCGCCCCGCCGGACGGAGTCACCCGGCCGGCGTCCTGGTACGGGGGCGAGATTCGCTGTTTGTACCTTACTCGGTGACGACTTGTCAAGCGATAGTCCTCCTATCGGCGACAATCCCTGCTCGGCCCTGACGCGCGCGAAGCACGCCTAGAAGGACGCGGCAGAGAAGCAATCCCACCGCTTTGCAATCGTCGCGAATAAGGCTAATCGGGTTGGATAAGCTCAAGGAAAACAGAACTTGCCGGGCAAAACACTCACGGACGCCGTCTCGGCGTACGGCGCAAGCGTCAAGGCGAAACTGGCGAACGTCGCCATTTCCGGCGCGCCGGAAGATCAGCTTCGTGGGCCGCTCGAAGTTCTGATCCGAGACCTGGCGGCAGTCGAGGGAATGTCGCCGAACGGCGTCGAACTTGTCGGCGAGACGACGCTCGCCGAACTCAAGACGCGACCGGACTTCGCCGTCACGGTTTCCAACGCCCTGGTGGGCTTCATCGAGATCAAGGCTCAGGGGAAAGGCGCCGATCCGCGACATTTCAGCGACCCGCACGACAAGGAGCAGTGGGACAAGCTCAAGTCGCTGCCGAACCTGATCTACACCGACGGCCAATCGTTCAGCCTGTGGCGCGACGGCAAATCCGAAAGCGGTATCGTCCATCTAGATGGGGATATCAAAACTGCGGGCGCGAAACTCCAAGCGCCGTCGACGTTGCTTGCGCTTGTCGCCGATTTTCTGCAATGGCAGCCGATTGCGCCCAAGAATGCCAAGCAGCTTGCCCAGGTCAGCGCTCGCCTCTGCCGTCTGCTCCGCGACGAAGTCATCGAACAGATGGCGCTTGTTAGTCCGGCACTCACCGGCCTGGCGCAAGACTGGCGCAAACTGCTGTTTCCGCAAGCCGACGACGCGCAATTTGCCGACGGCTACGCCCAGGCGGTGACATTCGGCCTTCTGGTGGCGCGAGCGCAGGATATTCCGTTATCGGGCGGCACCGAAATGGCCGCGCAGGAGCTGAGAAAATCAAATTCGCTGATCGGCACCGCGCTTCGGCTGTTGACAGAAGACCCGTCAAATCAGCAGGCGCTGAAAACCTCCCTCGGCACGCTCACGCGCGTACTCGATGTCGTCAATTGGCACACGATCACAAAGGATGATCCGAAGGAATGGCTCTACTTTTATGAGCAATTCCTGGAGGTCTATGACAACGCCTTGCGCAAGCGTACCGGTTCCTATTACACGCCTCCCGAAGTGGTGTCGGCGATGGTGAACCTGGTCGACGAGGCATTGCGCGGGCCGCTGTTCGAGCGACCCGCCGGTTTCGCCGCCGCGGACGTGATCGTGGCCGATCCGGCCGTCGGCACCGGCACGTTTCTGCTCGGCGTGCTGCGGCGGATCGCGGAGACAGTCACGGCAGATCAAGGCGCGGGCGCCGTGCGCGGCGCCATCGAGGCGGCGGCCAAGCGCATCATCGGCTTTGAGATGCAGTTCGGGCCGTTTGCCGTCGCACAATTGCGGCTGATCGCCGAATTGCAGGCGCTGATGGGAAAGCCGCCGCTGCCGGAGCTTCGCCTGTTCATCACCGACACGCTCGGCAACCCGTTCATCGAAGAGGAGCAACTCGGACAGACCTATGAGCCCATCGCGGTTTCGCGGCGTCGCGCCAACAAGGTCAAGAAGGAGGAACGGATCACGGTCGTGATCGGCAATCCGCCGTACAAAGAAAAGGCCCAGGGCCGCGGCGGCTGGATCGAGAGGGGCACGGGCGGCAAGCTCGTTGCGCCTCTCGACTGGTGGAAAGCACCCTCTGCTTGGGGCATTGGCGCGCACGGCAAACACCTAAAGAACCTTTACATCTACTTCTGGCGCTGGGCGACTTGGAAAGTCTTTGGATCGGGCAACTACGCGGCAACCGGAAATCCGGACAAGGACGAAGAGGGCATTGTCTGTTTCATCACCGTATCTGGTTTCCTCAACGGAAAGGGATTCCAGCGCATGCGTGACGATTTGCGCCGCACGTGTTCGGAGATTTGGGTAATCGATTGTTCACCGGAAGGACACGCGCCAGCGGTGCGGACGCGCATATTTCAAGGTGTCAAACATCGCGTTTGCATTACGGTCGCCTCGCGCAAGTTGCAAAAAAATGACCAAGAAGCAGCTCGGGTCAGATTTCGCGCTTTAGCCAAAGGAAGCCGAGAAGAAAAATTTGATGAACTCGGCAAGTTGTCGCTTAAGAGCGACGGGTGGATCGACTGTCCGCGAAACTGGCGCGATCCTTTCCTTCCTGACGCGAGTGGCCCTTGGGCACAGTTCGTGCAATTAGAGACCGTTTTTGTGTATGAGGGTCCTGGTGTAATGCCGGGACGCACTTGGGCAATTTCGCCCGATTCGGAAACGCTCCAGGTGCGCTGGTTTAAACTCATTCAGGAGAAAGATCCCGACACAAAAGAAAAACTCTTCCACCCGCAAATCAGGAAAGGGAAGGTAGCCAGCCGGCATATCCGGAAGATTGTGAGGCAGTCCCTTGGATTAAAAGATACTCGTCCCACTACCATTTTGGCTGACAAGGACGACTGCGAAACTCCGATACGTTACGGGTTTAGATCGTTCGACAGACAGTGGCTAATTCCCGACGCGCGACTCCTCAACGATGTTCGACCAGTACTTTGGAGCGCCTTTTCTGGCCGACAAGTCCATCTGACGACGATCACTGAAACGTCTCCATCATCGGGGCCCGCGATCACACTGACTGCGCTAATTCCGGACCAAGATCACTACAACGGTCGCGGCGGTCGCGCGTATCCCTTGTGGCGTGATGCTGCTGCCTCGCAGCCGAATATTAGACCAGCATTGCTGGCTCATCTCGCAAAACTGTATGGCCAGCCCGTCAAGGCCGAAGACGTGATGGCCTATCTCGCAGCCGTCATGGCGCATCCGGCGTTCACCACGCGCTTCAAGGCCGATCTGGTGCGGCCCGGCCTGCGCGTGCCCTTGACGGCGGACGCCAAGCTGTTCGCCGAAGCGGCCGCGCTGGGCGCCGAGGTGATCTGGCTGCACACTTACGGCGAGCGCTTTGTCGATCCCGCAGCCGGACGGCCGAAAGGGCCGCCGCGCCTGCCGAAGGAAAGCGCGCCGTCGATCCCGGCCAAAGGCGCGATCCCCGGCGCGCCGGAGCCGTTGCCCGACACCATGGATTACGACCCGGCGACGCGCCGGCTCAAGATCGGCAAGGGCTTCGTTGAGAACGTCACGCCGGAGATGTGGGCCTATGAAGTCTCCGGCAAACAGGTGCTTTGGCACTGGTTCAGCTATCGCCGGCGCGACCGCACGCGCCCGATCATCGGCGACCGCCGCCCGCCGTCGCCGCTCGACAAAATCCAGCCGGACCATTGGCTGCCGGAATACACCAACGATCTCCTCGATCTTCTTCACGTGCTCGGGCGGCTGATCGCGCTGGAACCTCGACAAGCCGACCTGCTGGAGCGGATTTGCGCGGGCAAACTGCGCAAGGCCGACGAGTTGCGCGAGGCCGGTGCACTTGCGCACGTCGAAGGCGAGGCAACGTCCCAAAAGGACAAGAAGAAAAGCAAGGACTGATTTCGGAGCCCGTGGGCTGCGGGGAAAAAGCGGCCGCGTCGCTCGCGCGGCGCGGTCGGATCGCGCATGATTCACCCGATTCGAAATCCGAACCGCGTGCATAAATGTCCTCTCCCCGCCAAGGCGACCTGTTCCGAAACGACGACGAGTCCGAGGAGCGGGAGACGCCCACCTGGTACCCCGATCCGGACGAGGTGCGCGCGGAACTACACGCGATTCTGGCGCAGATACGGGGGGCGCAAGCGATGCCGTGGGATGCCGATCGCACCGCGCTTTATCGCACCATCTTTCCGCAGATGACCGGCTGCCTGCCGGACGACGAAGGCGCGCAACTGCGCTTCGATTTCGAGACGGAATTGGCGCGGCTGGAAGCCGCGTGATCCTTCCCCCGGATTTCACTTTCGCTCAATCGAGGCTACGGGGAAAATCGCGGCGCTCGGCCCCACCCAGCCGCGCCTGCGACAGGCCCCTCGTGGGAGAGGCTACGGGGAAAATCGCGGCGCTCGGCCCCACCCAGCCGCGCCTGCGACAGGCCCCTCGTGGGAGAGGGCGGCCGCAGCGTTGGAGCTTGCACGATTGGGTGAGGGGGCGCTGAGCCGCCGCGGGCATGGGTCGCGAATCACTTCGGGGATCGGATTCGGACTGAATCATGATTCCCGTTTTGTTCGCAATGGCGTCTCGCATCGATAACAGCAGAGGTTTATATATCGGTCGTGCGGTTACGACACGTATGGATGTATGGCCGGCGCATTCACAGGGTGTGTGCGGGCCAAGACCAGCCTGGGAAAGGTGACTGAATGGCTGCTATAGATCAGCAAAACGAGGTTGATGAGAACCTCGAATATTTTCTGTCGAAGCTGCCGGAATTCTTGCATTCTCATACCGGTCAATTCGCGCTGCTGCGCCACCGCTCCGTCACTGATTTCTTCAGCACACCTGTGGACGCTCTACGAGCGGGACGATCTTTGTATCCGGACGGGAGATTCAGTGTTCAGCAGGTCACCGAGGCGCCGATAGATTTGGGCTTTTTCTCTCATGCCGGTCATAACGGGTCCCCATAACAACTCCGACATTTTTCTTTACCTCAGCATCATCGACGCCGACACCATCGACGTCAGCGATACAACGCAGCAATTTGGGCAAATTGCTTCGCCGCCACTCTTCAAAGCGCTCATAGACACGGGAGCACAGAAGACCATGATTTCCGCGAACGTGATCAGGAGCTTGAATCTGACGCCGCGCGGGAAAATATTGGTCTCCGGCGTCGGACCGATGGCGCATTATCACAATGGATATTTGTTTCACGTTGCATTCATCGTGCCGATCATGCCGTCCGGACAGATAGTTGCTGCGGGGGTCCCGCCCCATATTCAGGTGATGGTCAACATCCATAAGGACGTGATCTACGGAGCGGAGATTCCCTCAACGGGAGGGCTGTTCGACGTGTTATTGGGAATGGATGTCTTATCGAGCGGGTTACTCGTGGTGCAAAGCGGACAGTTCAGCTTTTCGTATTGAGCTTCCAAACCCAACACGATAGCTCAACTTTGCGCCGCAACCGGCCAATCACTTCTCCGGCAGCGGGATGAACTCCTTCTCGTCCCCCGGGATCAACGCGAAGCGCCCGCTCTTCCACTCCTCCTTGGCCTCCTCGATGCGCTCCTGGCGCGAGGAGACGAAATTCCACCACAAATAGCGTGGGCCCTCGAGTGCGGCGCCGCCGAGGAACATCAGCCGCGACGGCTTCGTCGCGGTCACGGTGATGCGGTCGCCGGGGCGGAAGATGAGGAGGCGCGGCGCCTCGAACTTGTCGCCGGCAATGTCGACCTCGCCTTCGGTGACGTAGATCGCGCGTTCCTCGTGATCGGCGTCGAGCGGGGCCGCGGCGCCGGGGTCGAGCAGCACCTCGGCATAGAACCATTCCGATACCATGCCGACCGGCGATTTCTGGCCGAAGGCCGCGCCGGCGATCACCCGCGCGCGAATGCCGGTGTCGGTGATGGTCGGCAGGCTCGCGGCGTCGAAGTGCTCGAACAAGGGCGCCATCTCTTCGTGCTCCTGCGGCAGCGCGATCCAGCTCTGGATGCCGAACATGCCGCCGCCATTCGTGCGCACGCTCGCCGGGGTGCGTTCGGAGTGCGAAATGCCGCGCCCGGCCGTCATCAAATTCATGGCGCCGGGGGTGATCTCGAGCGCGTTGCCTTCGCTGTCGCGGTGCATGACGCTGCCGTCGAACAGGTAGGTGACGGTGGCGAGCCCGATATGCGGGTGCGGCCGCACGTCCATCCCCCTGCCGGCCATGAGCTGCACCGGACCCATCTGGTCGAAGAAGATGAACGGCCCGACCATCTGCCGGCGCCCGTGCGGCAGCGCGCGGCGGACGGAAAAGCCGTCGCCGAGGTCGCGCACCCGCGGCACGATGACGAGTTCGAGGGCGTCGCAGGACGTCTTGTCGCCAAGCACGGGGTCTTTGTCGGGCATCCAGCTCATGGCGTCGTCTCCCTGTTCGGGCCTGTTCGGGCGGGCCGATCTCGCCCAAGCAATCTCACCCAAGCATAGCCGAAAACCGGCCGCCGAGCGCCCTGCGGTTCGCGCCAGCGGATATGTATGGTAGGTCCGGCGGATCACCATGGCCCGGTTCGGGTCCGCGATTCGCTGCTCGGTCGATCCATGATTGTTGTACCGCCCGTCACCAGTGTGGCGCTCCTGCTTGGGCTCAGCCTGTTTCTCGGCTTGGCCTTCGAGGATTTCTTCGCGCGCACCGACACCAAGCGCCCTGGCGGCATCCGCACCTTCCCCATGCTCGCTTTCGCCGGAGGGGTGCTTTACCTGTTCGATCCCGAGCATTTCGTGCCGTTTACCGGCGGCCTCCTCGTGCTCGGGGCCTGGCTCACGATCTACTACCGCCGACACGTGCGCGAGGCGACCGAAGGTGCCGAGCCCAATGTCGGCTTGGTCGTCCCGGTGCTCAACGTTCAGGCCTATCTGCTCGGCCCCGTGACGCTCGCCTTGCCGCCCTGGGTCGCGGTGACGATGACGGTGACGTCGGTTCTGTTGCTCACCGGTCGCGAAAAGCTGCACGCGCTGGCGCGACGCATCGAAATTCGAGAAATCATCACCGCCGGCGAATTTCTCATTCTCACCGGCATCGTCCTGCCGCTGTTGCCGAGCGAGCCGGTGACGACGCTCACGAGCATCACGCCGCGCCAGGCCTGGCTCGCTTTGGTGGTGGTCTGCAGCCTGTCCTACGCCAGCTATCTGGCGCAGCGCTATTGGACGGCCGCCGCACACGGTCTGTGGATGGCGGCGCTCGGCGGACTTTATTCGTCGACCGCGGAAACGGTCGTATTGGCCCGGCAGGCCGCGACCGGCGCGGTCATGCGGCGCCAGGCGCAGGCCGGCATCACGCTGGCGACCGCCATCATGTACATGCGCATTCTTGCGGTCGTGGCGTTTTTCAATTTGGCGCTGGCGCGCGAGCTTGCGCCCGCATTGTGCGTGCTGTCACTGGCCGGCCTGGTGATCTCCGCGTTGCAATACTGGCTGCCCGATTGGTCCGCGCGCCACAGCCAGGCGGGAAAGACGTCGCCGACGACGACGCTGCAGCCGTCCGGCGGCAATCCTTTGGAGCTCGGCCCGGCGGCGCTGTTCGCGATCCTGTTCATCATCGTGTCCCTGGTGACGAAATGGGCCACCACCACGTTCGGGACGTCCGGCATTTATTTGCTGGCCGCCATCGTCGGCGTGACCGACATCGATCCCTTCGTGCTCAATCTGGCACAGGGCGGCACGCCGAACGTGCCGAACAGCGCGCTGGCGGCCGCGATCCTCATCGCGGCTTCCTCCAACAACATTCTCAAGGCGGGCTACGCGGCCTTCTTCGCCGGGCGCGCGACCGCGGTCAGCGTGGCCGCGCTGGTGCTGCTCGCCGCCGCCGGCGTCGGCATCGCGCTCCTGATGGGTGGGCTCTAGTCCGGGCGGGCGCAGCTCAACGGATGGTTTGGTCGCTCTGATACGTCGGCGTCAGCGCGCAATTCTTCTCGGCCGCCGTGCGCTGCAGAACCTTTTGTTCGCCCAGCACCGTTTCGTAGTCGGCACGATATGTCATGTTGCCGATCAGCGCGCCGCCACCGTCGCCGGCCTTGTCCATGAGGCTCTGCAGCTCGTGTTGCCGCGCGAGCAGACCGTTCCATTGTCCGGCTAGATCGTTGCAATGATAGCCCTCGTATCGGCTGGGATCGACGATGAGGGTGCCGGTGCCCCCGCCGGTCAGCCCGCACCCGGCGAGCGCCAGCGCGAAAGCCATCGGGACCAGCTTGCGCAGGCCGAGGCTACGCCTCTGCCCCGCGCCGACGCGCCAACACAGTCGCGGACGGAACAGCCGCGCCGATCGATGAACGCGTTCGCGCAAACCGGTACTCAATGCCATCCACGGCGTCCAAAGAGGCGTCCAAAGGGGCGTCCAAAGGGGCGTCCAAGCAAGCCAAGCCGACGCTGCAACCCGGTCGCAGGCTCCTGCGCCACAAATAAGGCAAGTTCGCGCGCGCAGCAGGTCTAGTGCTGCACGCCCATGAATTCGACGCCGACGATGCTCCCACTGCGCCAGACCACCCGGCATTTGCGCCGCGCGCGGCCTTCTTTGGTCAGGAGCAGGATAAATTGCTCCGGCAAATCGGCTTGGGAATTGAGAACGATGCGCGCGCCGCTGTCCGAAATGTCGGAAATCGCGCACGGGCGTGGCGGCGTGGCTGCGTCCGCGACGATGCGTGCCGTATATTGGAATTGCCGCCGCGGCTTCTTGCGCAATTCGGCGCGGCCCCGGAATTTGCCGGTAACGACCATCGTCACAGCCTCGAGCGCACGCAACGCCAAAAACACACAATCATTACGTTATTCAGTTACCGTTAAGAGCCGGTAAAATATAAATCGGCCACCCTGATATCGACGCCTTACATCCTACATCAGGGTTCTCGGACGTTCCCGACGGGCGAAGCGTTACACTCACAGGACTGGTGCGGGCGGCCGGACTCGAACCGGCACAGCACTTTCGCGCCGAGGGATTTTAAGTCCCTTGCGTCTACCATTTCGCCACGCCCGCGGCGGGCGCGATCCTAGTCGGCCGAAGACTCGCCGCCAAGCCGGATCCGGCCGGCGGCGCGAACCTCAATCTGTGCCGACATGCCCCCACAGGCTGTCCCAGTCGGCGCCGGAGATGTCGGTGATACGGCCGTCGCGTTCGAAGAATTTGTTGGGGACCTGGAAGATGGCGATCATCAGCCCGCCTTCCGGGGTCCAGGCGACGTGGCGGCTGCCGGCTTCGCGCCAGACGAACTCGCCGGGGCCGACGGCGAGGCCTTCGGCCGGGCCTACCTTGTCGACCAGGCGGCCTTCGAGCATCCAGGTCTGCTCGATCTTGACGTGCTCGTGGTCGGGCAGGACGGCGCCGGGGGCAAGCCGCATCAGCGCGGTGACGAGGCCGGTCGCCTTGTCGAGCAGCAGGCCCTTGACCTCGCAGCCGGGGAAGCGCGTCTGCCGCCATTCCATCTCGGCCGGACGCACAACGTGCGAATGGGTGTCGAGGGTGTCGTGCTTGCCTTTGGGAGTGATGGCGTCCATGGGGGCCTCCGTTTTCGGTCGCGATGATCGGTCGCGTTGGCGCCATGGTAGCCCAACGCGGCGAACGCTGTCGCCCCCGAAAAAGGATTTGCCGCGTCCGTCATTCCGGATCGCCGCAACGCGGCGAGTCCGGAATCCATATTCCCTGCGCGGGGGTTATGGATTCCGGGTTCCGAGCTTCGCTCGGCCCCGGAATGACGACGGGTACTACAGCCCCGCTTCGTTGATCGGGGGCTGGAAGGCGAGACCGGTATCCCAGGGAAAATAGATCCAGGTGTCCTGCGACACTTCGGTGATGAAGGTGTCGACCAGAGGCCGGCCCATCGGCTTGGCGTAGACCGTGGCAAGATGGGCGCGCGGCACCAGGTTGCGCACCACTTTCGCGGTCTTGCCGGTATCGACCAGGTCGTCGACCAGGAGGACGCGCGCGCCCTCCCCGCCGCCGCGCGCCACGATCGAGGGCGCCACGTCCTTGAGCACCGAGAGGTCGCCCTGGGCGGTCCCGGTATAACTCGACACGCACACCGTCTCGATCAGCTTGATGCCGAGTTCGCGCGCCACGATCGCCGCCGGCACCAGGCCGCCGCGGGTGATGCAGACGATGGCCTCGAACGGCCCGGCGCCCGAGAGCCGCCAGGCGAGCGCGCGGGAATCGCGGTGAAACTGATCCCACGACACCGGGAAAATCTTGTCGGGGCGCGGCGCGGCCTGCTCCGGCTGCTGCGCTTCGGCGATCGTCATCGAAGGTCCTCTCGGCAAAGGTGCCGTTGCACAAGCCTTTTCGGAAATTGTGGCGGAACCACAACAACCAGCCGATATCAGACCGCCCCCACGCCCGGCAATCGCGGAATCGCATCTTCAGGGGATTTCGTACACCGTCGTCTCGTCGGCGATGCCGCGCAGCGCCGCGCGCTGCATGGTCGGCTGCAGGCCGGCGACTTCGAGGATTTTCGCCGCCTTGGCGTCCGCCACGACCGGCGCGGTGACGAAGATGGCGCGCGAGGAGGCGAGCCCCTGGACCCGCGCCGCCATGTTGACGGTCCGGCCGAAATAATCCTGGCTGTTGTTGAGGACGACCGCGAGGCACGGCCCCTCATGGATGCCGATCTTGAGCAACAGATCCTCGTTGCCGCGTTCGACATTGATGCGCGTCATTTCTTCGCGCATGCGCAGCGCCGCCTTGACCGCGCGATCGGGCGTCGGAAACGTCGCCATCACCGCATCGCCGATCGTCTTGACGACCGCGCCCGCCTCCGCCGCCACGGTCTCGTTGAGGACGCCGAAATGCTGGCGCACCAGATCGTACGCGACGAGGTCGCCGACCCGCTCGTAGAGCGCGGTCGAGCCCTTGAGGTCGGTGAACAGGAACGTCAGGCTGGTGATCTTCAATCGTTGATCGACGTCGAGGGTGTCGGTGCGATAGATGTCGCGGAAGGTCTGGTTGGTCAGGAGCCGCTTCGCCGTGAGGAACGGCCGGCGGTGGCCGAGCAGATGGTGCAATTCATCGCCGGCGATCCACAAGGACGGCAGCACGCGGCGGTCGCTGCGGTTTTCGAGCGACAGCCGCAGCGGTCCGGGCCGCATTTCGATGGTAGAGACCGGCGCATAGGCCTTGTTGAACACCATCGACAGCGCCTGGCGTTCGCGCGTCGGTTCGCCCTTGACGTCGATGAACTGCGCGCCGTGCGTCACCGGATCGAACACGATGACGAAATCGCTCGGCAGCTGCACCGACAGGACGGCTTTCTCGCCCGGCGGCAGTTCGATGGAATCGATGGTGAACGCCGCGAGTTCGGCGTCGAGATCCTCGGGCAGATCGACGCCCGAGCACCAGAAAATCTGGCGGAAATATTCGGCTTCGGGCAGCGTGTCCGGGCTGTGCGCAGCGATGCGGCGAAGCCGCGGGCTCACGGTGAAGGTGACCTCGACCATCTCGTCGAGCGTCGGCTTGTAGCCCGACGCGCACAGGCCGCAATCGTATTCCTCGCGGTTGATGGCCTTGAGCGTGGTGCCGGCGTCGAGCACCCCGCCGCAGCCGGGGCAGAGCACGTTCCACGACAATTCGAACAGACCCAAGCGCGCGGCATGAAGAAACGCGGCGATGGCGCGCTCCTCGTCGAGGCCGTATTTGGCGGCGAAGACGAGCGCGTTGATGCGGCACAACTCGCGGTCGGAACCCTCGCGCACCGCTTGTTCGATCGCCGCCACGCAGTCGGTGTCGGCCGCTTGCCGCAATACGCCGAAAAGGGCTTCGCTTTCGCTCATCGACCGAACCCCGCAGGCCCGGAATTTACGCATATCTGGGCAGCAAAAAACTTAGGCGTCCCATTGCGTTGCCGCAAGGCGCATCGGCGTGATGTGAAATACTTCTTTCATCACCGCAAATTGAGCGGCGGCAATACCGGCGCAAGACGCGATCTGAACAGCCTACTCGGCCGCGAGCGCGGCTTTCACTTTGACCAGCATCGCTTCGACCGCGGCCTTGGCGGCGGCGAGTTTTTGCGGGTCGCGCGAGCGTATCACCACATTGGTGTTGGGGCCGCGCTCATCGTCCAGAAACGGATAGGAGCCGATGACGACGCCGGGATGGGTTTTGGCAACCTCACCGAGTTCGGTGCCGATGTCGCCTTCGCGGCAGTCGGCGCGCACGCTCTCCGACAGCATCTTGGCGCCGGTCTCGAGCGAGGGGGCGACGTCGTCGAGCATCGCCTGCATGATGTGCGGTACGCCGGCCATGACGATGACGTTGCCGATGCGAAAACCCGGCGCCGCCGAAACCTTGTTGAGGACAAGCTCGGCGCCCGCCGGCATGCGCGTCATGCGCAGGCGCGCTTCGTTCATCGGCGCCCCGGTCGTGGCAAGCCGCGCGCGTAAAATCGCGACCGCGCGCGGATCGTAATCGATCGGCACGCCGAACGCCTTGGCGACGGCGTCGGCGGTGATGTCGTCGTGGGTCGGCCCGATGCCGCCGGTGGTGAAGACGTAGGTGTAGCGGGAACGCAGCGCGTTGAGCGCGGCGACGATCTCCGGCTCCTCGTCGGGGACGACCCGGACTTCCTTGAGGTCGACGCCGAGCGCGGTGAGATATTCGGCGATATAGCCGATATTCTTGTCCTTGGTGCGGCCGGACAGGATTTCGTCGCCGATGACGAGAAGGCCGGCGGTAATGACGTCGCTCTTGTTCTCGGCCGCGCCGGTCATGGCTTTATCTCCACTCTGTCGCGATTTTCCCTAGCGTGGCCGGCTTGGCTGCTCAAGCCCGCATGCGCCTCGCCCGACCGCGCAATCTCACCTCCCCCTGAAAGGGGGAGGTGCCGCCGCAGGCGGCGGTGGGGGTCCGTACCACCTGCCGCGCGCCTCGAATACGGACCCCCACCGGCTCGCTTGCGCTCGCCACCTCCCCCTTTCAGGGGGAGGACGAACAACAGCATTCTCGCGGCGCGTTTTTTGTTTGCGCCCGAGTTTTGCCGGCACCAAGCAAACAAACCCGAGCCCGATCTTCGTCAGACAACGCCGGTGGTGGAACCGGCCGCCGTCAAGATAAGGCGCGGATAAGAAAGCTAAGTGTTTCCCGGACAAGATGCGCCGCGCAAGCGGTGCATCGCCGATCCGGGACCTTCGCAAACTCAGAGTTTCCGAAGGTCCCGGTTCTGCAGCGCACCACTTCGTGCTGCGCTGCGCCCGGGAAACATCGTAAAAAACAGGAAGCGGAACGCCGACAAACGCTGTGCAACAACCTCCGCGCCTTGCGGCGCGGCACCGCCCCCACCCTTACCCTCCCCCGCGCGCGGGGGAGGGCATGGGAGGGGGCGGCTCGCCTGTCGGCGTTCCACCACGGCACTTGCGGCAGCGACCGAACGCCACCGCTCAGCTTCAGCCACGCGACTTCCGGGGACTTGGTCGGAGCGCGCATCCCGATGGTTCGAAAGACGCGCACTTCGCAACGCTTGACCCGAATACGCCCGGCCAACGCGTCACCGCGGGTGTTACCCGCGCCTTCCTGTCCCAGTCCAGCGAGATTGCACCCGCGGTCCGGTCATGATGCCGGCCGGGCGTGTCCTGCCGAAGCCGCCCAGGAGCACAGGTGACGAGCCCATGCCCGCGGGAACCGCACCCGCTCCGCCATCCGGTGGTCCGCCGGATGGCGTCCTGGTAAGTGAGCGGGGTTAAGGCCGTCTTGTAACTGGACGGCGGACGATTGTCAATGGCTAAATCTCAATATCGGTGACAACGGCATCCGGGCGCTGTTCGTAATCCGTAAGCGCGGCCCGGATCGTAGCCCGGGTTGAGCAGCGCGAAACCCGGGAATGCGCGGCGAGGTTTGCCCCGGATTTCGCTACTGCTCAATCCGGGCTACGCTTGCTTCCGACCGCTCTCCCATGCGTCCAGGCTCGCCGCAATGCTCGCTTCGACGTCCTCGTCGGTGTGACGTCCGCCTTCCTCGATCGAGCGGTTGATCGTCTCCCGCAGGGCCTCGAGCTTCTGCTGCTGTTCGGGCGTCAGCGACCGCAGGACGCGGACCTTTTCCTCAATGTCGGACAGCGCCATTGCGGCATCGTCCTGCGCCTCTTGGGGCCAAGTGGCGATGCGGTCGAGCAGGGTTTCGAGGCGTGCGTAACCTGGGCTTGCGACTTGCTTATTTAGTGCACTGTCACCGTAACCCCCGAATCGCTTATTTTCGAATTACGCGCTGTCACCATGACCTCAGTCCTATTAACCGGGCCGTCGGTAACTTATAAACACTTTGCACTCAATTCTTAAATCCAGATTGACCACCTTCGCGTGAGGCACGTTTCAATTCGATCTCTCGCTCCTTTTGTTCGATCTCATCGTCGAGAATCTTACACAGGTGCCTATGGAATGCCAAACCATGATCAAAAGGAACATACCTCGGAAACACAATTTCATAGGGAGCTTCAGTCGTAGACACATTGCCCGCGCTATCGAGCCACCGCCTTATCGTCGACGCCGCGATCGTGAGTGCTTGCAAGCCATCCACTCCATGTGCCACTTGCACTCGACCGTCTGTCCAACCGAAGAGTTGGAAAGAACACGCCCACTCCCGATCCCGCTCCGTTGGGCGCGGGAAGCCTAGCCGCGCTACAATGGTCGCTTGATCAGCACCTATCTGGTATTCGCGCTCAAGAAGAACTGGCTCGTTCCAATCCATGCTGACTTTTCCCTCGGCGTTATTCAGTACTTCCGAACTGATTATCACACCAATTATTTTTGTTCGTTGCAGATTCGAAGGTCTTGCTCCAACAGGCTCTCTCTACAGATTCGCCGCCAACCGTGTTACTCATGCCTCGACTGATGCCCCGGCAGAAATTCTCCCAATCATCGGTGTTACCACTCGCCGCCCTCATGCAGCGATCATGGTCGCTGTTTTCCCCTCCTGATACTATTTTGCGGCAGAATTTTAGCAGTCCTTCGATCCCGCGAACGGCGTGAGAGGTCCATTCGTCATTTTGGGGAGTTACGGTGACCGTGCACTTAACTGATGCCACCCCACCAGTTATACCAAATGGGCCGCCTGCTCGTCTGCACCTATGCAGGCCGGCGAGGCTTGCCCCGGATTTCGCTCCGCTCAATCGGGGCTTGCTACTTGCTTATTTAATGCACTGTCAGCGTAACTCCGTGTCACCGTAACTCCGGCATCGCTTCAGATAGAGCTAACCAAACAGTGGCATTTTCTCACGTGTGTCATGGTCCGCCGGGCTCGCTTCAGATAACGTAAACCGAACAATGACATTTTCTCCTGCGCCTGACCCGGTGAAGGCTATTTGCTGATCGCACACCGGGCATAATGGCCGACCCGAGGTCAAGACCATGAACACAAAAGCTGTGTGGCTGGCCGCCCTTTCCGGTTTCGCCATCGTCTACTTGGCACTTGCGAGCACACCGCCTTCCCCCTCGCAGCCTGCCGCGGTTGCTACGACTACTGTTCGCCACCCGTGCGAAGGCTACGCCCCGGGCGATTGCATTGACTTGACCGCCAAAACCGCCGGGGAAAGGGAAATGGACAAAGAGCGAGCAGCGAATCAAGCCCCCATCGACCAACGCGTGGTCTCGCCGTCATATCGTATGTCGCCGCAACAGGAGCGTGAGTGGCGGCGAAACAACATCGCCGAGTGTTACGACACGCTCGGTCACACCACGCTCGGCGACTTGTGCGCGGGCGAAGCGAGTGAAATGGACACGCGGGAAGAACTTGACGCCCGCATAGCTACGGACCGGCGCAAGGACCAGGAAGTGCAGGATCGCGTCGACGCGGCCAAGCGGGCCCTGCGCGAGGCCTGCGCGGGCGATTCCTCTTCGCCGTATTGCCGCGACGCGTTTCGCTAACAATTAATCGTAGAGGACGGTGACGCCGCGCACTTCGCTGCCGCTCGCCTCGGCGCGAACGATAAAGCTCTTCAAGCCCTGCACGCCGGAAGAGTAGTGTCCTCGAAGCCACGCGCGAAGTGCAGGCGATGGCACTGACGAGGGAGGAGATAAGGCGTTAAGGGTCCAAAGCTGGATCCCTAATTGCTTCCCTCTATTGTGATCCTTCTGAAAGCCGAGTTGCCGTCTTGGCCTGCATTTTATGTCGGTGGCGGTTAAATGAAGTCAACCGTCGCCAAATGGTCATTGGTTTTCCGAAAGAGCATGCGAACAGTCAGGCGGAGCCCATTCCGGTTCGACCGTCACGGTATTCGGTCCAGGAAGCAACAAAACCGTCAACATAACTCAGGTCGTAGCCCGGGTTGAGCAGCGCGAAACCCGGGAATGTCCGGCGAGGTTTGCCCCGGATTTCGCTAACCGCTCAATCCGGGCTACGCTCAGGTAAGTCCCTTAGTTGGTGGAACTTGGCGGCCGGCTTATGACTGCCGCACCATCGACGAAAGCCCCCGCCATGGCCGACCCCCGCCAGCACGAAAAATACGAGTCGCTCATTTTCGCCTGCCATGCCCTCGCCCCGGTGCGCACGGCGGTGGCGCATCCCTGCGACGAGACCTCGCTGCGCGGCGCGGTCGAGGCGGCGGAGGCGAAGATCATCAAGCCGATATTGGTCGGGCCGCAAGCGCGCATGCGCGCGCTGGCCGCAAGCCTCGGCCTCGACATCGCGCCCTACCAGCTCGTCGATACGCCGCACAGCCACGCCTCGGCGGCGAAGGCGGTCGAGCTTGTCCGCAAGGGCGAGGCCGATGCGCTGATGAAGGGGAGCCTGCACACCGACGAATTGATGGCCGAGGTCGTCAACAAGGACACCGGCATCCGTACCGCGCGGCGCATCAGCCACGTCTTCATCATGGACGTGCCGACCTATCCCAAGCCCCTGTTCATCACCGACGCCGCGGTGAACATCTTTCCGACGCTCGAGGACAAGGTCGACATCGTACAGAACGCCATCGACCTGGCGCACGCGCTGCGGATCGCCCAGCCGAAGGTCGCCATTCTGTCCGCGGTGGAGACGATCACGTCTAAAATTCCCTCGACCATCGATGCCGCGGCGCTGTGCAAGATGGCCGACCGTGGCCAAATCACCGGCGCCCTGCTCGATGGTCCTTTGGCGCTCGACAATGCCATCGATCGCGAGGCGGCGAAGATCAAGCACATCACCTCGCCGGTCGCTGGCGACGCCGACATTCTGCTCGTGCCCGATCTCGAGGCCGGCAACATGCTGGCCAAGGAGCTGAGCTTTCTCGCCAATGCCGATGCCGCCGGCATCGTGCTCGGCGCCCGCGTGCCGATCATCCTGACGAGCCGCGCCGACAATGTCCGCACCCGCATGGCAAGCTGCGCGATCGCCGCGCTCTACGCCCACGCCTGCCGTATCGCCGCAGCCGAAGCCGTCAAGCTGGCGGACTAAATCCTGGACTAAAGCGCCATGCGCGAGCCGATCCTGGTCATCAATGCCGGCTCATCGAGCATCAAATTCTCGGTGTTCGAGACGATACCCGACCGTTCGCTCACGGCCGGCGCGCACGGTCAGGTCGATGGGCTCGGCGCGAAAACAGGAACGCCGGCGCGGATCGAAGTCGCCGACGCGCAGGGCCGCAAGCTCGCCGACGAGACAATAGCCGGCCACGATCATCACGGCGCGATGACCGCCATTCACGACTGGTTCGCCGCCCATGTCGGCAGTGAATCGGGCTTTGCAGGCGTCGGCCATCGAGTGGTCCATGGCGGATCGGCTTATACGGCGCCGGTGCTGATCGACGACACCGTGCTGGCGGCGCTCGAAGCGCTGGTGCCGCTCGCGCCCTTGCACGAGCCGCACAACATCGCCGCGATCCGCGCCGTCGCGGCGGTCGCGCCCGACGTGCCGCAGGTCGCCTGCTTCGACACCGCGTTTCATCACGACGCGCCGCCGCTCGCCCAGGAATTCGCCCTGCCCCGCGCGCTGACCGCCAAGGGCATCCGCCGCTACGGCTTTCACGGCCTGTCGTACGAGTACATCGTCTCGGCGCTGCCGCGCGTCGCGCCCGAATGCGTGTGCGGCAAGCTCATTGTCGCCCATCTCGGCAACGGCGCCAGCATGTGCGCGATCGCCGACGGCCGCAGCATCGCCACCACCATGGGCTTCACCGCCGTCGACGGCCTGATGATGGGCACGCGCACCGGGGCGCTCGATCCCGGTGTTGTTCTTTATCTGCTCGAGCACGAACGCATGGACAGCAAGGCGATCGAGCGTCTGATCTATCAGCAGTCCGGCCTGCTCGGCGTTTCCGGCCTGTCGTCCGACATGCGCACCTTGCTCGCCAGCGACCGTCCGGAGGCGAAGGAAGCGGTCGATCTCTTCGTCTACCGCATCGGCCGCGAGCTCGGCTCGCTGACCGCGGCGCTCGGCGGGCTCGATGCCTTCGTCTTCACCGCCGGCATCGGCGAACATGCGGCGGAAATCCGCGCCCGTGTCTGCACCGACGCGGCGTGGATCGGGATCACGCTCGACGCCGCCGCCAACGCGGCCGGCGGCCCGCGCATCTCGCGCGCGGATGCCAAAGTGTCGGCCTGGGTCATCCCCACCGACGAGAATCTGATGATCGCCCGGCATACCCGGGCCTTGCTCGATGGCAAGGATACTTCGCGTTCGTAGGGCTCAGCTACATAGGCATTAGGTTAAGCCGTGTTTCCCGGACGCAGTGCAGCGCGAAGCGGTGCACTGCTGATCCGGGATCGTCGCAAACACGGAGTTTCCGAAGGTCCCGGGTCTGCAGCGCATCACTACGTGCTGCGCTGCGCCCGGGAAACGTACTCAACCTAATGCCCGTAGGGCTCAGCGATTGCCCGTGACACGGAGGATGACCTCCAAGACGCTGGCGACGCCGATCTGGAGCGCGTGGCCGACGGCGTCCAAATCGATACCCAACCGGTCGCCGAGCATCGGCAGGATGATGAGAACGCCGAGCAGGATCAGGATGCCGTAAGGTTCGATCCGGGAAAACGGCACCGCGGCGGCGCGCGGCAGCAGCGCCGTCAGAATGCGCCCGCCATCGAGCGGCGGGATCGGGAACAGATTGAACAACGCCAGCACCACGTTGAGAATGAGCGCGTTGCGCAGATTGGTCGCGAGCCACTGCGCGCCGGTCGGCGGCAGATAGCCGACGAGGTGAAATGCCAACGCCGCGACAACCGCAAGCACGATATTCATGGCGGGTCCGGCGGCGGCGACCAGCACGGTGTCGCGCCGCGGATGCCGCAGCATGCGGAACCTCACCGGTACCGGCTTGGCGTAGCCGAACAGGAACGGCGCCTGCAGCAACAAAAGGATGCCCGGCATCAGGACCGTGCCGACCGGATCGATGTGTTTGAGCGGATTGAAGGTGACGCGCCCGAGCCGCCAGGCGGTGTCGTCGCCGAGGAGGTGTGCGACGTAACCGTGGGCGGCTTCGTGAAAGGTGACGGCGACGATGACCGGAATGGCCCAGACCGTCGCCAGAAGAATGATATGATTAAACACTCCTGGAACCCTTTTTGCCGCGCAAGCCTTTTGCCGCACCAGTCGCGCGGCGCCAATCACGGCCTTGTTACATCTGCATATTACATCGCTCATGCCCGAATTCCCGAGCATTACCCAGAATTAATTCGCTCTCCACCGTCGCGTAACGCGCCCTCACCATCTTAGCTGCAAGCGTGCCGTACGGCACTTATGCATCGATGGAGAACAATGATGCCGGATACAAAAAATTCCGCTCACCGCAGTCCGCTCACGGCGCGCCGTCTGGTGCTGCTCGGTTCGGCGGCCGGGCTCGCGGTCGCGCTCCTGGCCGCGGGGCCTGGCGGCTATCTGCCGACCAACCTGCCGACCGGCGTGCAATCCTGGTCGTCGTCCGCGCGCGCGGCCGACACCGCCATGCCGCATCCGGGCAGCTTTGCCGATCTGGTGGCGCGGGTGAAACCCGCCGTGGTGTCGGTGCGCGTCAAGATCGACGAAGGCGCCGAGCAGGTGAGCATGGACGACAACGGCCAGAACGAAGACATCCCGTTCGCGCCGGGATCGCCGATGGAGAAATTCTTCCAGCAATTCGGCTCTCCCGAAACGCCGCGCGCCGCGCCGCACCGGCATGGAACGATGATGGGCGAAGGTTCCGGCTTCTTCATTTCGAGCGACGGTTACGCCGTCACCAACAACCACGTCGTCGACCATGCTTCCTCGGTCGAGGTGACGACCGATGACGGTACCGTCTATACCGCCAAGGTCGTCGGCACCGATCCGAAGACCGACCTCGCTCTGATCAAGGTCGACGGCAAGAGCGACTTCCCGTTCGTGAAATTCGCCGACCACGCCCCGCGCGTCGGCGATTGGGTGGTCGCGGTCGGCAATCCGTTCGGCCTCGGCGGCACGGTGACCGCGGGCATCATCTCGGCGCGCGGCCGCGACATCGGCGCCGGGCCCTATGACGACTACATTCAGATCGACGCGCCGATCAACAAGGGCAACTCCGGCGGACCGGCGTTCAATGTCGACGGCGACGTGATCGGCATCAACTCGGCGATCTATTCGCCGTCCGGCGGCTCGGTCGGCATCGGCTTCGACATTCCCGCCGACACCGCCAAGATGGTCGTCGCCCAGCTCGAGGAGCACGGCCACGTCACGCGCGGCTGGTTGGGCGTGCAGGTCCAGCCCGTCACCGCCGCCATCGCCGACAGCCTCGGCATGAAAAAGGCCGAGGGCGCGATGGTCGACCAGCCGCAGGACGGCAGCCCCGCGGCCAAGGCCGGCATCCAGGCCGGCGATGTCATCACCACGCTCAACGGCGCGCCGGTCAAGGACGCCCGCGAACTCGCCCGCACCGTTGCGATGCTGGCGCCTGACAGCGCGGTCAAGCTGGAAATCCTGCGGCACGGCGAAATGCGGACCGTGACGGTGACGCTCGGACAGGTGCCGAACGAGCGCCAGGCGCAGGCCGAAACCGAAGGCCCGGCTTCGATGAAAGGCGTGCCGCATCTCGGCCTCTCTGTCGCGCCCGCAACCGACGTTGCCGGCGCCGGCGGCACGGGCGTCGCGGTGACCGCCGTCGATCCCGACGGCCCCGCCGCGCAGCAGGGCATCAAGACCGGCGACATCATTCTCGATGTCGGCGGCAAGGCGGTCGCCAATGCCGGCGACATGCGCGCGGCGTTAGCCGACGCCAAGGCGCACGGCAAACAGAACGTGCTGATGCGGGTGAAGAGCGCCAACGCGACGGTGTTCGTCGCCGTTCCGCTCGGCAACGCCTGATCCGTTCTCGACGGCGGTCGCCAGCCTGCTTCGGCCGCGGCGACCGCCGATCTCGAAATATTGCCGTTTGACAATCGCGTCGGCGATCCCTCGCCGGCGCGATTTTGCTTGAGGCACATCAAAGCCGGAACTTCGCATCAGAACTAACTTTGCGCCTGGAGAAAGAAACGAGTGAATCATGGCGGAACCACCGGCCACCGGCGATGGACGGATGCCGGGGCGGCTCGCGGCCGTCCACGGTTCGGTCGTTGACGTGCGTTTTCCGGCCGGGTCTTTGCCCGGGATCGACGAGGGCATCGAAATCGAGCGCGACGGCAACCATCCGCTTGTCGCCGAAGTTCAGCAGCATCTCGATCCCGTCACCGTACGCGCTGTGGCGTTGGACAATACCGCCGGGTTGAGCCGCGGCGCGGTTGCGCGTTCCACCGGCGGGTCAATCCGTGTGCCCGTTGGGGACGCGGTGCTGGGGCGACTTCTTGACGCTGTCGGCCAGCCGGTCGATCGCGGACCGCCGCTGCCGTCCGACACCCTCTACCGGCCGATCCACGCGCCGGCGCCCGCCCTCGACCGGCTCGGCGCCGGACAGCAAATTTTTCACACCGGCATCAAGGTCATCGATTTGTTGGCGCCTTTGGTCACCGGCGGCAAGGCCGCCATGTTCGGCGGCGCCGGCGTCGGCAAGACCGTGCTCATCATGGAGTTGATCCGCACGACTGTGGAAAAACACGCCGGGTTGTCGGTGTTCGCCGGCATCGGCGAACGGTCGCGCGAAGGCCATGAGCTGCTGCTGGAGTTGAAGCAGTCGGGCGTGCTGGCGCGTACCGCGCTGGTGTTCGGACAAATGAACGAAGCGCCCGGCGCGCGCTGGCGGACCGGCTTGACCGCGCTCGCCATTGCCGAGCATTTCCGCGACAGCGCGCACGAGAACGTATTGTTGTTGATCGATAACGTCTATCGGATGGTACAGGCGGGCAGCGAGGTCTCCGGCCTGCTCGGCCGGCTGCCGTCGCGCGTCGGCTATCAACCGACGCTCGCCAGCGAGATCGCCGAATTGGAGGAGCGCATCGCTTCGGTCGCCGGCGCGGCTATCACCTCGATTCAGGCGGTTTACGTGCCAGCCGACGATTTCAGCGACCCGGCCGTGGCCGAGATCTTCAGTCATCTCGATTCGTCGATCGTGCTGTCGCGCGACATGGCGACCGAGGGCATGTATCCAGCGGTCGATCCGCTTGCCTCGACATCGAGCCTGCTCGATCCGCGTCTGGTCGGCGCGGCGCATTACCGCACGGCTCAGGATGTGCGCAAAACCATCGCCCATTACCGCGAGTTGCAGGAGATCATTGCGCTGCTCGGCATCGAGGAGTTGAGCGCGACCGATCGCAAGGCCGTCAAGCGAGCGCGGCACCTCATGCGCTTTCTCACCCAGCCGTTCATGGTCACCGTCGCCTTCACCGGCAAGCCGGGGCGCACCGTCGCTCTGGACGATACGCTCAATGGCTGCCGCGCCATTCTCGACGGCGAAACCGACGACTGGGCCGAGAGTTCGTTCTACATGATCGGCGGCCTCGGCGAAGCCCGCGAGCGCGAACGGGCCAGCGCGGCGGGGGCGGCATGAAGCTCACCGTCACCACGCCGCTGGCGATCGTCACCGAAGCCGACGACGTCGCCCATCTGCGCGCCGAAGACGAAACCGGTGCGTTCGGCATTCTGCCGGGGCACGCCGATTTCCTCACCGCCTTATCCATCTCCGTCGTCTCTTGGCGCGATCGGCACAACGCCGAACATCACATCGCGGTGCGCGGCGGCATGCTCGACGTGCGCGGCGGCGCGGCGATCACGATCGCGACCAGGGAAGCGGTCGCCGCAGACGATCTGCACCGGCTCCAGACCGAAGTGCTGGCGACATTCCAGCGCCGCAGCGACGCGGAGGCGGCGGCGCGCACCGATGCGCAGCGGCTCTATCTCGCCGCCATCCATCAAATCTACAGCTTTGTCAGATCCGAGCGCACCCCTACCCTGCCACAGTTACGCAGCGCCATTTCGAACGACGGTCTCGAGCAATGACCGACAGGCAGAACGGCGAACAGCGCATGGAAAAGGCCGTCAAGACGCGGCAACAGCGCCGCGACCAATGGCGGCGCGACGGCGAGCGCTCGCTCGGGCAGAACCTCGCCATGATCGGCGCGCTCGGCTGGACCATCGTGCTGCCGACGCTCGTCGGCATCTTCGTCGGCCGCTGGCTCGATCGCCATTTCAGCTCCGGCGTGTTCTGGACTCTCGGTTTGCTCGTCGCCGGTCTCACGATCGGCTGCATGTTCGCCTGGAACAGGATGCACAGCGAATGATCCGCGCCGCCCTTCATCCCGACCTTGCCCTGATCGTGACGATGGCCTTAGCCGGCGTCGTCTTTGGCATGGTTTACTTCGCGACGTTGCGACGAGCTGTCGCGCTGTTTACCGCGGGCGGCGGCTGGGTCGGCCCACTGACGCTGACATTGGCGCGCGTCGCCGCCGCGGTCGTCTTTCTCGGCTTGGCCGCGAAACTCGGCGCCGCCGCGCTCATCGCCGCCTTCCTCGGCTTCTTGCTGGCTCGCTCCATCATGTTGCGCGTCGCGCGGAGGGCCGATTGATGCACGGCTCCCCGCTCACCAGCCCGGTTCTCTTTCATGTCGGTCCGCTGGCGATCACCGCTGCGGTCGTCACCACCTGGATCATCATGCTCGCACTGGCGGCATTGTGCGGGCTGGTGACGCGGCGGCTGCAGAAGCTGCCGGACGCGCGCCAGGCCGTGCTCGAGATCGTGGTGAGCGGCATTGCGGCTCAAATCGAGGATATCATCGGCAAGGATGCGAAACCCTTTCTGCCCTTGCTCGGCACGCTGTTTATTTTTCTTGCCGTGGCCAATCTGAGCGGCCTGTTGCCCGGCGTCAAGGCGCCGACCGCGACCTTGGAAACGCCGGCGGCGCTGGCGCTGATCGTGTTCTTTTCGGTGCACTTTTTCGGCATCCGCGCGCGCGGGTTGCGCGGCTATCTGGCGAGCTTCGCCGAGCCCAGGCTCATCATGCTGCCGCTCAACGTCATGTCCGAGGTGACCCGGACGTTCTCGATGATGATCCGGCTGTTCGGCAACATCATGAGCGGCGAGTTCATCATAGCGCTGGTGGTGGCGCTGGCGGGACTGTTCCTCCCGATCCCGCTGATGGTCCTCGAAATCCTGGTCGGCCTGGTGCAGGCTTACATCTTCACCGTACTCGCAACCGTTTTCATCGGCGCCGCGGTCGGCGGCGCCGCAAATGACTGAAGGAGGTTTTATGGACATCAAGCTCATTTCGATCATCGGCGCGGTTGTCGCCGTCTCGATCGGATCGATCGGCCCGGCGCTGGCCGAAGGCCGCTCGGTCGCGGCGGCGATGGACGCCATCGCGCGCCAACCCGAGGCGGCCGGCACCGTGTCGCGCACGCTGTTCGTCGGCCTCGCCATGATCGAGACGATGGCGATCTATTGCCTGGTGGTGGCGCTGCTTTTGTTGTTCGCCAATCCGTATACAGGCTGACAAATGCACCTCGACTGGTGGACGATAGGTCTCCAGACCATCAACTTTGCCATCCTGGTCTGGCTGCTGCACCGTTTTCTGTATCGACCGGTGCTGAGCATGATCGACGCCCGCAAGGCCGATATCGCGCTGCAATACGACAATGCCAAAGCGGCCGAACAGCAAGCCAAGACACGGCTGGCAGACGTCGAGGCCCAACGCGTCGGGATCGCCGCCGACCGCGAGGCGGCGCTGCGGGCAGCGGGGGCGCAAGCCCAGGAGGCAGCCGAGGCCCGCCGCGCCCAGGCCGAGCGCGATGCCCAGGCGTTGCTCGATGACGGGCGAAAGACTTTAGCGGCTGAACGGGAACGGGCTTTGGCGGAAGCGCGCAAGGCCGCGCTCGACCTCGGCGCCGAGTTCGCCCAGCGCCTCCTCGCCGACGTACCGATGCAGCTTCGCGCCGAGGCTCGGATCGAGCGCGTCGAGCAATATATCGACGCGCTCGAGCAATCGGAGCGCGACGCGCTCGTGCGCCAACTCGCCGACGGCCGTCCGCTCACGGTGGTGACGGCGGCGCCGGTGGCGGCGCCGACGACCGATCTTTGGACCGAGCGCCTGCACCGCAAGCTCGGATCCAAGATCGCCGTCGTCTTTGCGGTGCGGCCCGAGATCATCGCCGGCGTCGAGCTGCATTTCCCTGACGCCATTCTGCGCTTCACCTGGCAGAGCGCGCTGGCCGCGGCGCGATCGGAGCTTGGCGCCCATGCCGACGCTCACTGAGGATCTTCACGATTGGCTCAAGGGCAGCCGCGAGCGGTTCGCCGCGCTCGCGCTCGAACCGCGGCTCGAACATATCGGCCACGTCACTCAGGTCGGCGACGGCGTGGCGATCGTCCGCGGCTTGCCGCGAACCCGGCTCGACGAATTGCTGATCTTTGCCGGCGGCGTGCGCGGTCTCGCGGTCGATCTCGACGACGAGACCATCGGCTGCGTCCTGCTTGGCGACGATGAAGGCATCGCCGCGGGCAGCGTCGTGCACGGCACCGGCGAGGTCGCGCGCGTGCCGGTCGGCGAAGCCCTGCTGGGCCGCGTGGTCGACGCACTCGGCGTGCCGCTCGACGGCAAGGGACCGATCGCGGCGACGCACTTCGCCGCCGTCGAACAGCCTGCCCCCGCGATCGTCGACCGGGCGCTGGTGACGCGACCACTGGCGACCGGGCTCCTCGTCATCGACGCGATGATTCCGCTCGGCCGCGGCCAGCGAGAACTCATCATCGGCGACCGCGAGACCGGCAAGACCGCCATCGCCGTCGACACCATCATCAACCAGAAATCGAGCGACGTGATTTGCGTCTATGCCGCCGTCGGTCAGAAGGCGTCGTCGGTCGCGCGCGTCATCGCGGCGGTGCGCCAATACGGCGCGCCCGAGCGCTGCCTGTTCGTGATCGGCGAGGCGAACGCCGCGCCGGGCCTGCAATGGCTCACGCCCTACGCCGCCTGCACCATGGCCGAATATTTCATGGCGCAAGGCCGCGACGTGCTGTTGGTGATCGACGATCTCACCAAGCACGCCGCGTCATACCGCCAAGTCTCGCTCTTGCTGCGGCGGCCGCCGGGACGCGAGGCCTACCCCGGCGACATCTTCTACATCCATTCGCGGCTGTTGGAACGGGCGGCGCGGCTCGCGCCGGAACGCGGCGGCGGATCGCTCACCGCGCTGCCGATCGCCGAAACCCAGGCCGGCAACATCAGCGCCTACATTCCCACCAATCTGATCTCGATCACCGACGGTCAGATCTATCTCGATCCGCGCCTGTTCTACGACGACCAGAAGCCGGCGGTCGATGTCGGCAAGAGCGTATCGCGCGTCGGCGGCAAGACCCAGGCGCCGGTGCTGAAATCGCTGGCGGAAAGTCTGCGGCTCGAATACGCGCAGTTCCTGGAGCTGGAAGTCTTCACCCGCTTCGGCACCATGGTGGACGAACGCACCCGCAAGGTGATCGAGCACGGCCGCCGCATTCGCGCCGTGCTCGGCCAACGGCAGTTCGCGCCGCAATCGCTCGGCGAACAGGTGGCGCTCCTCTGCGCGCTGAGCGACGGCATCCTCGACGCCGTGCCGCTCGAGCGCGTCGACGCGTTGCGCGCCGCGCTCGCCCCGTGGCTTGCCGAACACTGCTCGGCGGCGCTGGCGCTCGACGACCAGAGCAAGCCGTTGTCGGAGGAACTGCGCGGGCGGCTCAAGGCGGCGCTGCTCGCGCTCGCCCAATCGATCATCGCCCCGCCAGCGCACGCGCCGCAGGTGCGATCATGACCCGTTTGGTCGAGCTGCAAGGGCAGATCGCCAGCATGGGCGAACTTCTGGACATCGTCGGCGCGATGCGCTCGCTCGCCGGGATGCGCGCACAGGAAGCGCAACACGCGCTTCCCGGCGTAAGCCGCTATGCCGACTCGATGGCGGCGGCGGTCGGCGCGGCGTTGATGCTGCTGCCGGAGCCGGTGCCGCAGCCGGAACGCGCCCATCGCGCGTTCATTCTCTGCGCCTCCGAGCATGGCTTTGTCGGCGGCTTCAACGAAAGACTGCTGGAAGCGGCCGAAGCCGTCCTGAAGCCGGATGATCTGCTGTTCATGTTGGGAAGCCGCGGCGCGGCGCTCGCCGTCGAACGCGGACGCAAGGTCGTTTGGGCACGGCCGATGGCGACGCACCTGACCGGCGTTGCCGACGCGGTCGACCATCTCGCCGGCGAACTCTATGCCCGCATCGTGCGTGGCGAGGTTTCCAGCGTCGCGGTCATGTTCGGCCGCAGTGCTCAGCGCGCGGGCGCGGCGACGATCGCGCAACGCCTGCTGTTGCCGCTCGACGTCAAAGCTCTGTCGGCCGCGCAACCGCGCCAACCGCCGCTGCACAATCTGGCGCCGCGGCCGCTGGTCGAAAAGCTGATGGCCGAATACGTTTTCGCGCTCTTGACCGAGGCCGCCGTCGAATCGATCGCCAGCGAGAACGCCGCGCGCTTTGCCGCAATGGACTCCGCGCACGACAATGTGACCAAGAAACTGTCGCAACTGCGCCAGACCGCCCGCCAGGAGCGCCAGAGCGAGATCACGTCGGAACTGCTCGATCTCATCACCGGCGCGGAAGCGATCGTCAAACCGCAACGCGAACGTCACGGGCGGATGCGACTAGAGACCGCAAACACGGAGAATTTCGGTCGCCCTCCCCGAGGGGACGTTGTTTTGCGTCGAACGCCATGAAATATTCAGGCTCACCGCGACTGGCCCGCAGCGATCGAGCACCGCCATGATCGTGCAGCTTTCCGATTTTCCCAACAACGTCGTGGCATTCGTCTGCAAGGGCCGAGTGACAAAGGCGGATTATGACCTCGTTTTGGTGCCGGCTGTCAGGGCGGCGCTTTGCGCGAACGAAAAGCTCCGGCTCTACTACGAGACCGCCGCGGACTTCGCGGGGATCGACGCCGGCGCGGCGTGGGAAGATTTCAAAGTTGGAATGGAACACGTCACGCGCTGGGACCGGATTGCCGTCGTCACCGATGTCGATTGGATCAAGCACATGGTTCAATTCTTCAGTTTCCTGATGCCCGCCGAGACGAAGGCCTTTCCGCGCGCGGAGGCGGCGCGGGCCCGCGCCTGGATCGTCGCAAACGCGGATCTTCATCCGGCGAGCCAACCGTCATGACGGCTCTCACACTCAGCAAACAGTCCGCAATGATACGAGGACGCAACGAACGTTACGCCGGTACGAAGTGAACAACCGCGAAGCTTCCGCCGTCTGCAATCCTCGCTTTGGAGCGTCAGTGGGGGCCAGACGCGGCACGCGCCGCGGCCGATCTGGTCCTGACGGCGCCCGGCCTCGTAACTGCGCACCTGGCAACAACGACATCATAACGGGTGCAGCAATGCCACCAAAGCCGTTCGCCAAGGCTTCCGAATTCACTCTCACCAGCGTGCCGGCGTTCTGGCCGGTGGCGATGGCGGCGGCGCTCGCCGAAAGCGGCGCCGAGCTTTACGCGAAGAATCTCAAATTCGTCGACGAAGAGGTCAAGATCCACGACGAGTTGCGCCCCAAGCTCGCGACGCCGAACCGCGTGCGGCTCGAGCTGCGGACGATGACGCTGCGCGATTACGGCGCGGCCGGCGCCGGCGCCGCGCCGACTTTGGTCGATGCGCCCCATGCCGGCCACACCGCCGTGATCGCCGACTACCACAAGGGCCAGAGCCTGATCGAGACGCTCATCGCCAACGGCATCGGCCACGTCGCGCTGACCGACTGGAAGCCGGCGACCGACGACATGAAGGACTTCGAGGTCGACAATTATCTCGCCGACCTGGTGGTGGCGATCGACGACCTCGGCGGCCGCGTCAACCTGGTCGGGCTGTGCCAGGGCGGCTGGGCCGCGGCGATGGTGGCGGCGCGCTTTCCCGACAAGGTCGCGAGCCTGGTGCTGGCGGGCGCGCCGATCGACACCGACGCCGGCAACGGGCCGATCAAGCGCATGGTGCATGCGTCGCCGCTGTCGTTCTACCAGGAACTGGTGGCGCTCGGCGGCGGTCTGATGAAGGGCAAGTTCATGCTGCAGGGATGGAAGAACATGCATCCCGAGCAGCATTATTTTCAGGAGCACATCGACCTCTACGAACACATCGACGATCCGGTCTATCTCGCCAAGGAGGAAACCTTCGAGAGCTGGTACGAAAACCCCATGGACCTGCCGGGACGCTGGTATCTCGAGGTGATCAAGCAGCTGTTCATGGAGAACCGGTTCGCCAAAGGGACCTTCGTCGGCCTCGGCCGTCGCTTGAACCTTCACGACGTCACCTGCCCCGTCTACCTGCTCGCCGGCGCCGCCGACGACATCACCAGCACGGAGCAGGTCTTCGGCGCGGAGAATTATCTCGGCACACCGAAGGACAAGATCGAGAAGCAGATCGTACCGGGCGGCCACGTCGGACTGTTCATGGGCTCGCGCAATCTTCGTGAGGTCTGGCCGGTGATCGCCGAGTGGATCGGCCAAGTCCAGTGAGGGCCCCAATTCATTGATCCTTCGCCGCGCTTATGTTCAAACCGCCTAAAATGTGAGCAATGGTCGGGGGCTACCTTATGCTGATTGGCTGCCCCTCCCCCTATCACGCTGAGTTGGCGTAAAGATTGCTACGTCGAGGTCGGCGCCAAAGGATCGTGGGGGTGAAATGGAGCGACCCGGGGGACCGAAATGTTCGACGAGATGACGGGCAGCGGCGGCGACGTGCGGCCGGCCTATGCGGAATTGTCGCAATGGCTGGGCCAGGTCGCCCCCGACGTGCTCGACTTCCGCCGCCGCGAGGCGGAGCTCATCTTCCGCCGCATCGGCATCACGTTCGCGGTCTATGGCGACCCCGAGGCGCAGGAGCGCCTGATCCCGTTCGACGTCATCCCGCGCATTCTCGCCGCGGCGGAATGGGAGACGCTGCAGCGCGGCCTCGAGCAGCGCGTCAAAGCGATCAACGCCTACATCAAGGACGTCTATAACCGCCGCGAGATTCTCCGGGCGGGCGTCGTGCCGGAGGACCTGGTGTTTCAGAACCCGGTGTTCCGCCCGGAGATGAACGGCCAGAAGGTGCCGCACGATATCTATGTGCACGTCGCCGGCATCGACATCGTGCGGGTCGACGCCGACAACTTCTATGTGCTCGAGGACAATGCGCGCACGCCGTCCGGCGTCTCCTACATGCTGGAGAACCGCGAGATCATGCTGCGGCTGTTTCCCGAGCTGTTCTCGCGCTACCGCGTGGCGCCGGTCGAGAACTATCCGGACGAACTCCTGCAGACGCTGAAATCGGTGGCGCCGCCGACCGCTTCGGCCGAGCCGACCGTCGTCCTCCTCACTCCGGGCGTCTACAATTCCGCCTACTACGAGCATTCGTTCCTGGCCGACAAGCTCGGCGTCGAACTGGTCGAAGGCCGCGACCTGGTGATCAAGAACGACGTCGTCTTCATGCGCACCACCGAGGGCCTCAAGCGCGTCGACGTCATCTATCGCCGCATCGACGACGATTTCCTCGACCCGCTGGTGTTCCGGCCCGACAGCGCGCTCGGCGTGCCCGGCCTGATCTCGGCCTACCAGGCCGGCAACATCACGCTCGCCAATGCGGTCGGCACCGGCATCGCCGACGACAAGGCGGTCTACAGCTACATGCCGGACATCGTGCGGTTCTATCTCGGCGAGGAGCCGCTTCTGAAAAACGTGCCGACCTGGCGCTGCCGCGAGGGCGAGCATCTCGCTTATGTGCTCGACAACCTCGAGCAACTGGTAGTGAAGGAAGTGCACGGCTCCGGCGGCTACGGCATGCTGATCGGGCCGAAGGCCGACAAGGCGGCAATCGCCGCGTTCCGCGCCAAGCTCAAATCCGACCCGAAGAATTTCATCGCCCAGCCGACCTTGGCGCTGTCGACCTGCCCGACCTGCGTCGAGGAAGGCGTGGCGCCGCGTCACGTCGACCTGCGCCCGTTCGTTCTGTCCGGCCGCGACCAGGTCCGCATCGTGCCCGGCGGCCTCACCCGCGTGGCGATGAAGAAAGGCTCGCTGGTCGTCAATTCGAGCCAGGGCGGCGGCACCAAGGACACCTGGGTGCTGCACGGATGAAGACGCCTTCCCGCGCCCGCGGCGGAGGTCAGGAGTAGAGCATGCTGTCTCGCACGGCCGACAATCTGTTCTGGCTCGCCCGCTATGTCGAGCGCGCCGAATATCTCGCCCGCATCCTCGACACCACCTACCGGCTCACGGCGTTGCCGCTCGCCTATGTCGGCGCCTCCAACGAATGGGAATCCGCGGTCGCCACCGCCGGCTGCGCCAACGCCTTCTTCGCCACCTATTCGGAGGCGAACGAGGAGACCGTCACCGAGTTCCTCGCCTTCTCGCCCGCGAATCCGTCCTCGATCCGCAACTGCTTCGAGACCGCCCGCATCAATGCGCGCTCGGTGCGCACGGCGCTGACGATCGAGATGTGGGACACCATCAACAGCGCCTGGCTCGAGCTCAAGAAATGGGGCAACGGGCCGCGCTCGCGCGAGGAATTCGCCCGCTTCCTGCGCTGGGTGCAGGAATCCTCCCTGCGCTTCGACGGCTCGGCCTACCGCACCATGCTGCGCAACGACGCCTATTGGTTCTCGCGGCTCGGCGTCTTCATGGAGCGCGCCGACAACACCGCGCGTATTCTCGACGTCAAATATCACCTGCTGCTGCCGGCGCAGGAGCAGGTCGGCGGCCCGCTCGATTATTTCCAATGGGCGGCGATCCTGCGCTCGGTCTCGGCGCTCACCGCCTATCACTGGGTCTACCGCGCCAACGTCAAGCCCTGGCTCGTCGCCGACCTGTTGATGCTCAAGGACGAGATGCCGCGGTCGCTGGCGAGCTGCTACGAGAACCTGGTGCAGAACCTCGACCGCATCGGCAACGCCTATGGCCGCCAGGGGCCGGCGCAGCGCCAGGCCCGCACCATAAGGGCGCGGCTCGAAAACAGCCGCATCGAGGAAATCTTCCAGACCGGCCTGCACGAGTTCATCGACGATTTCGTCGAGGACAATAACCGGCTCGGCACCGCGATCGCCCAGCAATATCTGCAATAAGCGGAGACGGAGCGCACGGGAGCGGGGACAGAACGGCGTTGCGTCATCTATTCTCTTTCATCTACCTTCGACCGCCCGTCCTCCGGCATCCATTCGCTGCATGCGCCTGCGCATCGCCCACACCACGGTCCACCGCTACGATCCGCCCGCGACCGGCGTGATCCAGGTGCTGCGGCTGACGCCGCGCAACCATGACGGCCAATATGTGATCCGCTGGCGTATCGACGTGTCCGCCGACGCGCGGCTCGCCGCCCACGAGGACGCGTTCGGCAATCTCACCCACGTGTTCTCCGCCGACGGTCCGTTCGACGAATTGCGCGTCGAGGTCGACGGCGAGGCGGAGACGCAGAACACCGACGGGGTCGTGCGCGGCGCCGTCGAGCGGTTTCCGCCGACCTTGTTCCTGCGCGACACCGCCGCCACGCAGGCCGACACGGCGATGCGGGACTTGGCGCTGGGCATTCGCGGCGCCGACGGCGGCGACGTGCTCGGCATCCTGCACGAGCTCCTCGCCCGCTTGCACGAGGATATGGCCCACGATCCCGCGCAGGCGACGACGACGGCCACGGCGGCCTTCACGCGCCAGCGCGGCTCGTCCCAGGATCTGGCCCACGTCTTCATTGGTGCGACCCGCTGCCTCGACATTCCGGCGCGCTACGTCTCCGGTTATCGATGCCCCGACGGCGAACTCGCGCAAGGCACGCATGCGTGGGCGGAGGCCTACGTTCCGAGCCTCGGCTGGGTCGGCTTCGACCCCGTCATCGGCGCCTGCCCGACCGACGCCTATGTACGCGTTGCCATCGGCCTCGATGCCGAAGGCGCCGCCCCGGTCCGGGGTACAAGGTACGGCCAGGGCGACGAGACCCTGGAGATTGCCGTCAAGGTTGATCAATAGGTTTGGCCGGTGCCGCCATTGCCGCGCGCCGACGGCTGCCGATATAACCACGCCAGCGGGGAGCCAGGACGCCTGATGACCTATTGTTGCGGAATTCTCGTGCGCGAGGGGCTGGTGATGTTCGCCGACACCCGCACCAATGCCGGCGTCGACAACATCGCCACCTTCCGCAAGCTCCACGTCTTCAAGGATGCGGGCAAGCGCATCATGGCGATCGCCGCCGCCGGCAACCTCTCGATCAGCCAGACGGTCCTGAGCATGCTGACCGAAGGGTTCGACAATCCGGACAATGGCGAGCGCGAGACCCTGATGAACGCGCCGACTATGTTCCAGGCCGCCCAGCGCGTCGGCCACGCCATCCGCACCATTCACGACACCGAGGGCAAGGCGCTCGAAGCCTCCGACGTGAAGTTCGACGTCTCTTTCTTGTTCGGCGGCCAGATCGCGGGCGAGCGCATGCGGCTGTTCATGATCTATTCCGCCGGCAATTTCATCGAATGCACGACCGACACGCCCTATCTGCAAATCGGCGAGCACAAATACGGCAAGCCGGTGCTCGATCGCGCCATCAGCTACGAGATGGATCTCTACGATGCGCTCAAGGTCGGGCTGGTCTCGATCGATTCCACCATGCGCTCGAACCTCAGCGTCGGCATGCCGATCGACCTCCTGGTGGTGCGGCGCGACGCCTGCGACGCCGAATTGATCTATCGCATCGAGCCGGGCGAGGCGTATTTCTCCGATCTGCGCGAGCGCTGGTCGGCGGCGCTGCGGGCCGCCCACATCGCCATTCCGCGCCCGCCCTATCGCAACAAGCGCTGACGCCGCCGGCCGCGCAGCGCCCGGAATTTTACGTGGCATTAACTCTCGCCGCGAAATTCGACGGGCGGATGGCGGAAAACGCGTATTCCGCCGGCCTGGAAACGATTTGCAACCATTCTGCCCTACGGTGCCGCCCAACGATTTTTCGCCAGGCAATGGTTTTTCGCCAGGGATGGGAGCGTGATTACTTCGGCGCGGGCACAGATCGCCGAGGAACGCGCGGGATCGCGTCTGGACCGCGCGCGTCCGAGTCTCGTTGTTCCCATCGTCATCATCGTCGCGGTCGCGATCGTGTGCGTGGTCGTTGCGGTATTGACCGCGGCGCAGCGGGCCGATGAAGTTTCGCTCCGGCGCGAGCAGAACCTGATCGAGCAGGCCGTCGCCGAGCGCGGCGCGCGGGTCCTGCGCGAACTCGACGGCATTGCCGCCCGGCCGAACGCCGCGACCGCCATCCGCACCGATTACGACCCGCAATGGGTCGAGCGCAGCCTGGTCGCCTCGCTGCAAACCTTCTTCGGCCACGACCTCGTCGTCGTGGTCGATGGTGCCGACCAGATCAAATACCCGCCGGCCGCGGCGAGCAATCCGGGCGCGGCCGATCTGCCGCGGGAGCTCGCCGGTGTCCTGGCGCTGATGCGCGCGCGCCTCGGCGCGATGCCGCCTGGCGTCGTTCCGGTCACCGGCGCCGAGAATCCCCTCGAGCCCGGCCGCCAATTGGCCCTGATCGAGCGGTTCCGCGGCCGGCCGGCGATCGTCGCGGCGGTGGTGACCGGCTCCGACGCCGAGCTTGCCGCAGGGAATGACGGCGCGCCGATCGTGGTCTCGGTCAAATATATCGACGACGACACGGTCGCCGAAATCGGGCGGCGGCTCGCGCTCCCCGGCCTGCACATGATCGGCGGTGCCGCGCCCGGCAACACCGAACAGGCGAGCGCGATCACCGGCGCCGGCGGCGACACCATCGCGCGCTTCGCGTGGACGCCGACGCGGCCCGGCGGCGAGATCGTCGCGAGGGTTCTGCCCTTCATCGTGGTGGCGATCGCCGGCTTCGCGCTGATGGTCGGGCTCGTCATGCGCTACATGCGGCGGACCGCGCAGACGATCGCGGCCGGCGAAACCCAGCTGCGCCACCTCGCCTTGCACGATCCGGTCTGCGGCCTGCCCAACCGCATCTGCTTCGGCGAGCGGCTGGAGAACGTCATCGAGGAAGTGCGCCGCGGCGGCCCGTCGGCGGCGGTGTTCTACATCGACCTCGACCACTTCAAGGACGTCAACGACACGCTCGGCCATCACATCGGCGACGAGCTCATCCTCAACGTCACGCAGCGCCTGAGCCGGGTGATGCGCGGCAACGACCTTGTCGCCAGGCTCGGCGGCGACGAATTCGCCATCATCACCATCTGCGCCTCGGACTCCTATTCGCTGCAGGCGATCGCCGGGCGCATCATCGCCGCGGTCTGCGCGCCCTACACCATCAACGGCCACAACATCATCATCGGCGCCTCGGTCGGCATCGCCGTGATCGACCGCCGCGCCAAGGACGCCGCCGACATTCTGCGTTACGCCGACATGGCGCTCTACCGCGCCAAGAACGAGGGCCGCAACCGCGCCTGCATCTACGATACGGCGATGGATGCCGACCTGTCCAAGCGCAAGCTCCTCGAAGGCGATCTATTGCAGGCGATCAGGAACAACAGCCTGCGGGCGGCCTATCAGCCGATCGTCAACGTCTCCGGCGACACCGTGGTCGGCGTCGAGGCGCTGGCGCGCTGGACGCACCCGACCGCGGGTGAAATTCCGCCGTCCGAATTCATCCCGGTCGCCGAGCACTCCGGCATCATCATCGAACTCGGCGAATGGATGCTGCGCCGCGCCTGTCTCGACGGCCGCAACTGGCCGGGGCTGACGATCGCCGTCAACGTTTCGCCGCTGCAATTTCGCCGCTCCGATTTCGTCGAAGTGGTCGAACGCATCCTCGCCGAAACCCGGTTCGAGGCGAACCGGCTCGAATTGGAGCTGACGGAGAGCACGCTGCTCGGCAACTTCGAGACCGCGGAACTGTCGATGATGCGGCTCAAGGCGATCGGCGTGCGTTTCGCGCTCGACGATTTCGGCACCGGCTATTCGAGCCTGCTCTATCTGCGGCGTTTCCCGTTCGACAAGCTCAAGATCGATTCGAGCTTCGTGCGCGCGATCGAGCAGGCGCCCGATGCCGCGGCCATCGTGCACGCGGTCGTCAGCCTCGGCCGCGGTCTCGGCATGAAGGTCACCGCCGAAGGCGTCGAGAACGCCGAGCAGCATCTGTTCCTGCGCGCCGCCGGCGTGCACTCGATGCAGGGCTATCGCTTCGGCCGTCCCGGCCCCGCCGGCGACATCACCAAGCGGCTCGCATCGCCCGACGACTATCGGGTCGGCAATCCCGACGAGGAAATCGCGCTGGCTTCGTAGCCCGGATCGCGCGCCGTGCGATCCGGGGTCAGCCGCGACCAAATCAACGACTCCGTCGGCCTCGCTCTCCCGCCCCGGATTGCGCTTGGCGCAATCCGGGCTACGGTATCCGGAGCATGAGAGGAGACGCCGATGTCGGGACAAAAGATCGCGGTGGTGACGGGAGCCGGCAGCGGCATCGGCAAGGCGGCGGCGCTCGCTTTGTCGCGGGACGGCTACAAGATCGTGCTGGCCGGGCGCCGCCACGACGCGCTCGAAGGCGTGGCGAAGGAAGCCGCCGGCGAAACCCTCGTCGTGCCGACCGACGTGACCGACCCGGCCTCGATCCGCGCCTTGTTCGCCACGACCAAGGACAGCTTCGGCCGGCTCGACCTTCTGTTCAACAATGCCGGCATCAGCATGCGCACGACGCCGCTCGAGGACGTGCCCTTGGAGCGCTGGCTGCATATTGTCGCCACCAATCTGACCGGCGTGTTTCTGTGCACCCAGGAAGCGGTGAAGATCATGAAGGCGCAGGAGCCCCGCGGCGGCCGCATCATCAACAACGGCTCGATTTCCGCCCACGCGCCGCGGCCCGGCAGCGCCGCCTACACCGCGACCAAACACGCCGTCACCGGGCTGACCAAACAGACCGCGCTCGATTGCCGCGCCTACGACATCTGCTGCGGTCAGATCGACATCGGCAATGCCGCGACCCCGCTGACCGAGAAGATGACGGTCGGCATGCTGCAGGCGGACGGCCGCACCATGCCGGAAGAGCGCATGAACGTCGACGACGTCGGCCGCGCCGTGGTCTATATGGCGAGCCTGCCGCTCGACACCAACGTGCTGTTCATGACGGTGATGGCGAACAAGATGCCGTTCGTCGGACGGGGCTGACCTGTTTCAAGAACCTCCTTCATGCTCGAACACTGGCACGAATTCTACGGTTTGCTCGGCACCGCGGCGGCGGCGCTGGTCGCGCTCCTGTTCGTCGCCGCCTCGATCGCGACCGGGCGGCTCAGCGCCCAGCGCGGCAGCCCCACCCGCACATTCACCAGCCCGGTGCTGGTGCACTACACCTACGTGCTGTTCGTAAGCCTCGTCGCGCTCGTGCCCGTCAACACCGACATCTCGCTCGCGGTCATCGTCGGCATCAGCGCATCCGCGGGCCTCGCTTATGCGATCTTCCTCTTGGTCCGCGTGCTGCGCAGCAACGCGACCGATATCGACGATCGCCTCGCGTACGGCGCCGGCCCGCCGGTCGCCTATGCCGCGGCGCTTGCCGGCGCGGTGCTGATCGGCACACGCTCTGAGATCGGCCCGCCGCTCCTGGCCGGCGCGCTGATCCTTCTCATCCTCGTCAACATCCGCAACTCGTGGGATCTGACGGTGTTCTTCGCCCAGAACCACGGCGACGGCCATTCGGGCGGCGGCTCGCCGCGCCCCTGACCGGCGCCGCCGGTCTTATCGATTTTTCGCGCGCTTCGACGCGTGGTGCTTGTGTCGATGCACGGGCCTGCCCGCGTCATGGGGCGCATAAGCACCGCCGCCGATTACCGACGAGGTGTAATTGGTGCCGGTCCAGCAGCCGGCGCAACTGTAACAGCCGCAACCGCAGCCGGCGCCGCAGGCGCCCATCGCGAGCCGCAGGTTCGCCTTGGGCGTGGAGGCATTGTCTCGGTCGAACACATAGAACGTCGCTAGGCTGACGTCGCCGATTTCCTCGTCGCGTAGCGTGACGGCGTGGCCCACCAATGCCGGCCGCGTCAGCATTTGCGGTGCCGGCGTACCGGCCGCCGCCGACGCGGCGCCCGCCAGCGAGAGCGACAATCCGGCCGCCCCCAACACCGGACCGGCTTTGCTCCTGCGTTTCCTGTTGGTCGTCTGCTTTGTGGTTGCCATGAGGGTACTCTCCTTACGTTCGGGACGTCGCATTCGGGGACATCACATTCGGAACCGTTACATGCGGCGACATGTCGAGCGATCGAATCTATGCACCATGATGTAGGAATTATTGCCGCCTAGGGCCAGCACGAGGCAAGTGAGAATAAAGTCAAGCCGAAGTGACACAGGTCAGCGCCAGTCCGTCGGCGACGGCTTGTGCCGTCGTCTGCGCATAAAAATCGCGCGGCAGGCACTGGCGTGCGGCGCGTTCGGGCGCGCCGATATTCGCCGGCGTCGCCGCCAGGATTTTTTGTCGCGCCTGCCATTGGCTCGCATGCGGCACGGCATCGACCGCGCGCTCGAGGCAGGCATCCTGATCGCCGCGGCACGTCGTCTCCCTGCGGCAGCGTTTGAGTGAACAGGAGCGCCACAGCGCAAACGCGTCGCAATAGCGCCGCTGCAGCCGCGCCTTCTCCGCCGCGAACCGCGCTGCGTACTGCGCCGCGGTAGGCTTTCGCTGGCGTTGTGGTCGGCGCACGGGCGGTATCCGATTTTGCGCATATCGCAATGACGAGCAAACAACTTCGTTCCCGCGGCGCGATACGCGCCCGCGGGCTCCAAAAAATTCGTCCTTTGTCTGCCTTCCCTTCGCCGTTGCAGCAAAAGGAAGCGGAACGCCGACAGGCGCAGTTTGATAACCTCCGCATCTCGCGATGCGGCGCGCACCTTGCAGGGGTGCGCCCGCCTGTCGGCGTTCCACCGCGGTTCTTGCCAAGGGGACTTTCGTCGCCCGAGGCTCAGCGTCAGGCCATGCTTCCGGGGACCCGGCCGGAGCGTTCGATCCTGTAAGCTTCTGCCAACCGGGGCCGAAAGATCTCGCGCGTCTCCACGGGCGTTACCCGCGCGCCGTACCTGTCCCAGTCCAGCGAAGCACCTCGCGCGCCGGTCATAGTGCCGGCAGGATGATGCCCAAGCCGCCCGGGGGAACGGCCGCGCCAGCGGCCGGGTGAGGGTCCGTGTGCGCGGGTGCTGCAAACGACGGCACTTCCCCTCACCCCCGGCCCTCTCCCGCAAGCGGGAGAGGGAGAAGCGCGGACCTGACGAATCCGCTGACGCCACGCTACACTTGCCCATCCGGGGAATGGGGCTTCGCGCATCATGCAGAACCTGCAATCGGCGGCCGGGATCGTCGTCATCATTCTGTTTGCGTTCGTCATCAGCGAGAACCGCCGCGCGGTTAAGTGGCGGCAGGCGGCGATCGGGCTTGTCGTCACTATTTTGCTCGCGGTGCTGCTGCTCAAGGTGCCGCAGGTCAAGGTCGCGTTCGTGTGGATCAACGACGCGGTGACGGCGATCGCGGCGGCGACGCGGGCCGGCACCGGCTTCGTGTTCGGCTATATCGGCGGCGGGCCGCTGCCGTTCGAGCCGAAGACGCCGGGGTCGGATTTCATTCTGGCGTTCCAGGCGCTCCCGGTCGTGCTGGTGATGAGCGTGCTCTCCTCGCTCCTCTTCTACTGGCGCATCATGCCGCCGATCGTGCGCGGCTTTTCCTGGGCGCTCACGCGCACGCTCGACGTCGGCGGCGCGGTCGGGCTGTCGACCGCGGCCAATATTTTCGTCGGCCAGGTCGAGGCGCCGCTGTTCATCAGGCCCTATCTGGCGAAACTTTCGCGCGCGGAAATGTTCGTGGTGATGACCGGCGGCATGGCCGGCATCGCCGGCACGGTGTTCGTCCTCTACGCCACGATCCTTGCGGCGGCGATCCCGGACGCCGCCGGCCACATCGCGGTCGCCTCGATCCTCGGCGCGCCGGCCGCGATCCTGATCAGTTTCATCATGGTGCCTGAGGCCGGCGAGGCGCGCACCGGCGCCGCGCTCGGCGAACTCGAACAACCAGCGTCGTCGACCATGGATGCGATCGTCATCGGCACCGTCGCCGGGCTCGAGCTTCTCCTCAACATCGTCGCCATGCTGATCGTGTTCATCGCGCTCGTCTCGCTCACCAATTCGATCCTCTCCCTGTTTCCCGATTTTCTCGGCGCGCCGCTGACGCTGCAGCGCGTGCTCGGCTGGGTGATGGCGCCGGTGTGCTGGCTGCTCGGCGTGCCGTGGTCCCAGGCCGTCGCGGCGGGCGGGCTGATGGGCATCAAGACCATCCTCAACGAACTCGTCGCCTATCTGCAGCTCGCGGCGCTCCCCGAAGGCACGCTCGACCCGCGCTCGCGGCTGATCATGCTCTACGCCATGTGCGGTTTTGCCAATTTCGGCTCGCTCGGCATCATGATCGCCGGGCTCGCCACCATGTGCCCGGAAAAGCGCGACGAGGTGGTGTCGCTGGGGATGAAATCGATCTTGTCAGGCACACTGACGACGTGTCTGTTGGGGGCGATCGTCGGGATGCTGAGCTGACCGAACCCTCGCCCTATTCCCTCACGATGCGATCGAGCAGCGCCATCAGTGCTGCGGGCGCCGTGACATTGGGGCTGTGGCTGGCGTCGAGATCGTGGACCGTCCATCCCGGTTCTGTTTGCGCACGCGCCGCGAACTGCGCGAACGGTTTGTGCTCCGCGTAGCGCAGGCAGTGAATGTAGCTGCGCGGCAGCGTCAGTGACGCCTGCAGACGGAGCGGTTGGACGAAACATTTGACGGACTGCGGCAGACGGAATTTCATGATCCAGGCGACGTCTTCTGCCGCGGTGTCCGGCGGCACCGGATTAGGCGTGACGCGCCAGCCGTCGCCGGCGCCTACGCTGTCCAGAAGCCGCCGCCGTTCCCCCTCCGGCGGCAGAAAATCGACCAGCGCCTGACCGTCCGCCGGCACGAAGGCATCGAGATAGACGAGCTTCGCGATGCGCCCGCGGGCGCGATCGGCGACGCCCGTCGCCACCATCCCGCCGTAGCTGTGGCCGAGCAGGACAACGTCGTGGAGATCCTCGTACGCGAGCACGCCGAGCACGTCCTCGATGTGCGTGTCGAGATCATTCGCCGGGTTAGCAAGATGCGCGCGCTCGCCGAGCCCCGTATAGCTCGGCGCGAAAAAATCATGTCCCGCCGCCGCCATCAGCGGCCGCACCTTTTTCCACGCCCACGCCGACGACCAGGCGCCGTGGGCGAGCACGATGGTTGCCACGATTGTTTCCTCCCGGTTCTGTCGGCTCGCACCGCGTTTTGATAGAGGTGAATCTACCGGAGAAAGCGCTAGACCACCAGCAAGCCTACCCGGCGCGCGGCATGCCCGTATATTTGCCCATGTAGGTATGGAACAGGCCGCCGGGGTCGTACTTCGCCCGCAGCGCTTCGAGCCGCGCGAGGTTCGCGTCGGCGATGAACTTGAACGGCCGGGCGGCAAGATTTTCGTCGGCGAGCTGAATGCCGCTGGCGAGCGGCTCCAAGGCCTTCATATGATCGGTGACCCAGGCCTGATGTCGGGCGTCTTCACGCTCGTCCCGCCAGACCGAATAAAGCGCGATGTAGAGGTCGTCTTCCATCGAGAACGCCATGTCGGGCCGCGGCTCGGTCGGGCCCCACAGCATCCACATCATGTGCGAGGGCGCGTCGGGCAACGTGCGCGCGATGTCGCGCATGCCGGGCAGGAGCGCCTCGACCGGCGCGTGCGTCCACATATTGTCGGCGGCGTAGCGCGCGCCCGGCGGATACAGCAGATCTTCGGCGCCCTGCAGCCATTGATCGAGCGAGCCCGAGGCGTTCACGTCGGCCATCACCGCCTTGGCCCGCACCGGGCAGGCTTCGAGAATGGCGAGCGCCGCGCGCGCCTCCTCCGCACTGTCGGCGATCACCGGCGCGGTCATGAGCGCGCCGGGCCCCTTGTGGCCGAGAATATCGCGGCGGGTGAAGACGAGGCATTCCATCGCGCGGGACAGCTTCGGCTGCACGGCGTGCACGAAGCGCAAGACCTCGTCGTAGACCTCGATCGGATACACATAATCGCTTTTCAGAAACACCTTCGGGCGCGGGTAGACCGTCAGATAGAACCGCGTCACCACGCCGAAGAATCCCGGCCCGGCACCGCGCGCCGCCCATAACAGCTCGGCGCTGCGCCTGGCGTCGGCGTGCCACATCTCGCCGTCGGCGGTGACGACGTCGATCGCACGCACGCTGACGCAGGCCGGGCCCCAAACCCTGGAATTCCAGCCGAACCCGCCCTGCAGCAAGAAGCCGCCGAGCCCGACATTCATGCAGTGGCCGGTCGGGAAACACAGATCGTCTTTGGCGAGCGCGCGGTTGAGTTCGGTGCCTATCAGCCCCGGCTGGATTTCGGCGGTGCGCGCCTCGCGGTCGACAACGAGCGCGTTCATCCGCGAGAGGTCGATCAACATGCCGCCGTCGCGCAGGAAGGCGCCGGCCCAGCTGTGGCCGCCGGAGCGCACGCCGATCTTGAGACCGTTGCGTTTGGCCAGCCGCACGGCGGCGATGACGTCGGCATCGCTCGCCGCCTGCACGATCACGTCGGGAAATCGCTGCGGCAGGCGCGCGTTCTTGACGGCGGCCGAACGGGCCTCTTCGTAACCGGCCTCGCCACGGTACAGCGTGCGGCCTGTCGGTCCTTGCGCCATGGCCCAACTATGGCCGACAAGCCGCGCGCTTGGAAGCCAATCCGCCGAGCCAGATCGCGGCGCGGCAGCGGTCCCTTAGTGCAGCCTGAACTCGCCGGAGACGGCGCGTAGCTCCGCGGGCTTGATCAGCCGCGAATGGGCGACCGTCACCGAGTGCAACGGCCCCTCGAGCTTTTCCAGCCAGAAATTGAGGAACTTGTTCAACGCCGGAAAAACCGGATGAAGATCGTAGTCCTGCCAAACGTAGGTTTGTAAGAGCCACGGATGGTCCGGCCGCCGGTAAAGAATGTTGGCCGTGGTCAGTCCGTAGCCTTCGAGCTGTAGACGAAAGTCTTCTGAAACCATCGCCGTCCTCCAGTCCCCGGTCAGTTCCATTGTCACGAAACCCACACACGCATTGCAAGCCTCAAAAATGAATAAGTTGTGTATTCTCAAGGCATTAGCAGCATAGCCTGGACATTGCTACCAAGCCGGCCGCCGTGAGGTTCCGACTGTGGGCCAACGGGATTTTCTGGGACTGAGTTCCCAAATTGGGATCGTTGAAATTTTCGCGAGCCGTCGGAACCGCCGTATTAACCAGAACCCGGACGCACCTGTTGGCAATCGCCGTCGATGAGTGCTAATTATTTTCGACGGCCCTCTTGCGGCCATCGTTTGCGCCCTTATGTCGCGGCCAAGCGATCAGCCAAAGGGGACCCCACGGGTTCCCATGCAGGCGGGCCGCTCATCAAAACCTTCGCGTTTTCAAAAACTTAGGAGGACACCATGAAGTTTCGTCCGCTTCACGACCGCGTCGTCGTCAAGCGCATTGATGCCGAAGCCAAGTCTGCCGGCGGCATCATCATCCCCGACACCGCCCAGGAAAAGCCGTCGCAAGGCGAAGTCATCGCCGTCGGCCCGGGCGGGCGCGACGAAGCCGGCAAGCTCATCCCGATCGACATCAAGGTCGGCGACCGCGTGCTGTTCGGCAAATGGTCGGGCACCGAGGTCAAGATCGACGGCCAGGACCTCCTGATCATGAAGGAGTCCGACATCATGGGCGTGCTCGACGAGCCCGCCGCGAAGAAGAAGGCCGCGTAACCCTTTTGTTTGTCGTCTTGCCCGCGCTTGTCGTGGGCATCCACGTCTTAGCGGCTTGAGCGAAAGACGTGGATGGCCGGAACAAGTCCGGCCATGACGACAGGAAACAGAGATCTCAGGAGAGATTCCAATGGCTGCCAAGGAAGTCAGATTTTCCGTCGACGCGCGCGACAAGATGCTGCGCGGCGTCGACACCCTCGCCAACGCGGTGCGGGTCACGCTCGGCCCCAAGGGCCGCAACGTCGTCATCGACAAGTCGTTCGGCGCGCCCCGCATCACCAAGGACGGCGTCACCGTCGCCAAGGAGATCGAGCTCGAGGACAAGTTCGAGAACATGGGCGCGCAGATGGTGCGCGAGGTCGCATCCAAGACCTCCGACATCGCCGGTGACGGCACCACCACGGCGACCGTGCTCGCCGCCGCCATCGTCAAGGAAGGTTCGAAGGCGGTCGCCGCCGGCATGAACCCGATGGACTTGAAGCGCGGCATCGATCTTGCGGTCGAGACCGTGGTCGAGGAGCTCAAGAAGAACTCCAAGAAGGTCACCTCGAACGAGGAGATCGCCCAGGTCGGCACCATCTCCGCCAACGGCGACAAGGAGATCGGCCAGTTCCTCGCCGAGGCGATGAAGAAGGTCGGCAACGAAGGCGTCATCACCGTCGAAGAAGCGAAATCGCTCGAGACCGAACTCGACGTCGTCGAGGGCATGCAGTTCGACCGCGGCTACATCTCGCCCTACTTCATCACCAACGCCGACAAGATGCGCGTGGAGATGGACGACGCCTACATCCTCATTAACGAGAAGAAGCTCTCGGCGCTCAACGAGCTCCTCCCGCTGCTCGAAGCCGTCGTGCAGACCGGCAAGCCGCTGCTGATCGTCGCCGAGGACGTCGAAGGCGAGGCGCTCGCCACGCTCGTTGTCAACAAGCTGCGCGGCGGCCTCAAGGTCGCGGCGGTGAAGGCGCCCGGCTTCGGCGATCGCCGCAAGGCCATGCTGCAGGATATCGCCATCCTGACCGGCGGCCAGGCCATCTCCGAAGATCTCGGCATCAAGCTCGACAACGTCACGCTGGCGATGCTCGGCAAGGCCAAGAAGGTGATGATCGACAAGGAGAACACCACGATCGTCAACGGCGCGGGCAAGAAGGCCGACATCGAGGCCCGCATTGCCCAGATCAAGGCGCAGATCGAGGAGACCACTTCGGACTACGACCGCGAGAAGCTGCAGGAGCGGCTGGCCAAGCTCGCCGGCGGCGTCGCGGTGATCCGCGTCGGCGGCGCGACCGAGGTCGAGGTGAAGGAGCGCAAGGATCGCGTCGATGACGCGATGCACGCGACCCGCGCCGCGGTCGAGGAAGGCATCCTGCCGGGCGGCGGCGTCGCGCTGTTGCGCGCCACCGAGGCCCTCAAGAAGGTCCGCACCCACAACGAGGACCAGAAGCACGGCGTCGAGATCGTGCGCAAGGCGCTGCAGGCGCCGGCCCGCCAGATCGCGACCAATGCCGGCGAGGACGGCTCGGTCATCGTCGGCAAGATCCTGGAGAACAGCGCCTATGCCTTCGGCTTCGACGCCCAGGGCGGCGACTATGTCGACATGGTCAAGAAGGGCATCATCGACCCGACCAAGGTCGTGCGCCAGGCGCTGCAAGGCGCGTCCTCGGTCGCGGGCTTGCTCATCACCACCGAGGCGATGGTCGCCGAGCTGCCGAAGAAGAAGGACGCCGCCCCGGCCATGCCGCCGGGTGGTGGCATGGACTTCTAAATCTTCACGTCAGGCGACGTGGACATGCGAAGGCCCGGGAGCAATCCCGGGCCTTTTGCTTGGTCGCCGACGAAGGGCTACAATGTCAACGGAGGCTCGCGGCAGATGAACATCCAGCACCCGGCACGCATGGACCAAGCGGCGTTCCTGGCCTGGATGCAGGGCCGCGAGGAACGCTACGAGCTCGATCGGGGACGCGTCGTCATGATGACCGGCGGCTCGCGAGAGCACTGGCAGATCACCGCCAACCTCCTGAAGGCCCTCGACGCGCGACTTGATGCGGGCCGATACATGGTGCTGCCCGAATTCGGCGTCGACGTGGCACCTCACTCGATCCGCTTCCCCGATGTCGTCGTCGACGTGCCGGGCGAAACGCGCGGCGATCTGAAAGCGAGGGCGCCCGTCGTTATTGCCGAGGTGCTGTCGCCGTCGTCCGAGCGCGTCGACCTCGGCGACAAGGCTGCGGAGTATCTGAAACTGCCGAGCCTGATGGCCTATCTGGTCTTTGCCCAAGACGAGATGAAGGCGTGGTTATGGGCGCGCGGGCCGAAGGGCGGTTTTTCGCCCGGTCCAGAGGTGATTGAAGGTGAGGAGGCCGTCGCCCGCATCGCGGCACTCGAGATCGAACTGTCGTTGGCCGAGATTTACGACCGCGTCAGATTCTGAGGCGTTGTCGCTTCCTCGCCGCCAGCGCGGGTCTCACAAAAGAAACGACCACAAACGATCGGTGCGCGTTCATCCGGCGTCACCGGCCGCTGTGGCCGCGCTGCCGACGGGTCGAGCTTACCGCCGCAGCTTGATTGAAGTATTGTCGCACGCGGTGACAGCGATGTGACGCACCGCTAGCGGAACGAAATAAGGCGGCCGCGATGGCAGCGAAAGCAGGAAAAACAGCAGGAAAAATTCACATCGGCGTCGGCGGCTGGAATTACGCGCCGTGGCGCGGCGTGTTCTATCCGGAGGGGCTCGCGCAGGCGAAGGAGCTTGGCTATGCGTCGAGCCACCTCACCTCGATCGAGATCAACGCGACCTTTTACGGCTCGCAGAAGCCGGAAAGCTTTTGCAAATGGGCGGCGACCGTGCCGGACGGCTTCGTGTTTGCGCTCAAGGGCCCGCGCTTCGCGACCAACCGGCGGGTGCTCGCCGAGGCCGGCGATTCCATCAAGCGCTTTCTCGATTCCGGCGTGTTGGAGCTGCGCGACCGGCTCGGCCCGATGCTGTGGCAGTTCGCGCCGACCAAAAAATTCGACGCCGCCGACTTCGGCAAATTCCTCGAACTGTTGCCGCGCCAGGCCGACGGGCGGACCTTGCGCCACGTCGTCGAGGTGCGGCATGCGAGCTTCCGCACGGCGGAGTTCATCGCGCTGATGCGCGCGTTCGCGCTCCCCGTGGTGTTCACCGACCACGTCACCTACCCCTCGCTCGCCGACCTCACCGGCGACTTCGTCTATGCAAGGCTGCAGCGCGGGCAGGACGAGATCGCGACCGCCTATCCGGCCAAGGACCTCGACGCCTGGGCCGGGCGCTTGAAGCTGTGGGCGCAAGGCGGCGAGCCCGACGATCTGCCGCGCGTCGCGGCGGCCGAGAAGCTAAAGCCGGCGCCGCGCGACGTCTTTTGCTATATCATCCACGAAGGCAAGGTGCGGGCGCCCGCCGCGGCGATGGCGCTGATCGAGCGATTGAGCGAGGCATGAGCGAGTGGCGAGTGGGAAGTAGCGAGTAGCGAGTGGCGAGTGGCGAGTGGCGAATAGGGAAGAACACTCCATTCGCTATTTCGCTATTTGCTATTCGCTATTCGCCACTCCCCATTCGCGATATCGCGCTCTAATAGATCGTGTTGTTCGATTTGCGCAGCCGCCGCACCAAAGAGCGCATCACATTGAGCGCGAAATACGGGGTGTGGCCGACCATGACCAGAAACTGCTTCTCGCTGACCGGGATGAGCGTCACATCGGTTTCTGCCATGGCGGTCGCGCTTCGCGGCGCGCCGTCGATCAGCGCCATCTCGCCGAAAATGCTGAGCTCCGGCAAGGTGTCGAGCAGCCGATTACCGAGGTGAATACCAACCTTTCCGCTCTTGATGACGAACAGCTCGTCGGCCGGATCGCCCTCGCGGAAAATGACCTCGCCCGCCTTGAAGGTGCGTACGGGGGCGCTGGCGCTGGCTAAGATGCTGAAATCGACGGGCTTATCCGTCATGTTGCGTCCCCCCTGCTCATGGCGCGGATGATTGCCATCTCATGTCGGTCGTCAATTACAGTTTGATGACAAGACGCGGGTTGGCAGGCGTGAAGTGACGTTGAGGCACCCGTTGACGAAACCTTTTAAGCACCACGAGGGTATAAAAACGCCAACGGCCACGAAAGACGAGGCGCGCGTACATCCGGCGTCGCCCGCATCATATCCGTGGCCGTCCCGCAGCGGAGCCCGAAAGGCGCGACCCGAAGGCCGGCAGCACAGGCGTCAACGTTGCTGAAAAGCAATATAGGCTTCCGCCCGGCATATTCAAGGCCAGCGTACGCGCCTTTACCTCCAACCCGCAGGCATTCGCCGTGCGAGCGCCGCCGCCGACCGGAACCAAGCGGATTGTGGCACGTTTGCAGCATCGCGTGCAGATGATCGGCCGGCGCGGCCACGGTGGCCGAAATCGCGATCCGCGTAGCAGTACGACCTGTGAATTCCCCGCCGTATGATCTAACCTGTGCCGCAGCATTGTTGCGTCGTTTGCCATTCAGCAATCATTTAAAATCCGGGAGACAATCATGACGGTCAATCAACCAGCCGGGCCGATCGGGCGCGCGGTCGTCGGCGCCATCCACGAGCATTGGGGACTTTTCCTCGCCGAGGGCATCATCTTGGTCCTGCTCGGCGTGGTGGCCATCGTGCTGCCGCCGATCGCCACGATCGCCTTCACTTTCGTGATCGGCTGGGTCTTTCTGTTCGGCGGCGCGGCCGGGCTGTTCACGACTTTCTACATCGGGCGCGCTCCGGGGTTCTGGTGGTCGTTGATCTCGGCCTTGATCGGCATCGCCGCCGGCGTGATCCTGCTGGCGCGACCGGTCACCGGGGCGCTGTCTTTGACCCTGGTGCTGATCGCCTTCTTCGTGGTCGAGGGCATCGCCTCCATCATGTACGCGATCGAGCATCGCAATCAGCTCAGCGGGCGCTGGGGCTGGATGCTGGTCTCAGGCATCGTCGATCTCATCCTCGCCGGCATCATCTTCGCCGGTCTGCCGGAGACGGCGACGTGGGCGATCGGCCTGCTGGTCGGGATCAACATGCTGTTCGGCGGCTCCGCGCTGATCGCCATGGCGCTCGCGGCGCGCCGGCCGGCGTAGCCAGACCAAAAACGTTTCCCGGGCGCAGCGAGCGCAGCACCATAGCGCGTCGAAGACGCGCGTAAACGCGCTGACGGTGATGCGCTGCAGAACCGGGACCTTCGGAAACTCCGTATTCGCAACGATCCCGGATTAGCAGTGCATCACTTCGTGCTGCACTGCATCCGGGAAACGGGGAACTGCGCTTACTCCGCCGGCACCGCCTGCGGGACCTGCGCCTTCTCGACGCCGTTGGCGATCGCTGCGATCGCCAGCACCGTGACCAGAAAGCCGAACGCGACGAACGCGGTGACGCCGAGCACGAGGCCGAAGCCGCCGCGGCCGTACAGGAGCGCGATCATCGACACCGCGACGCCGGATATCATGAAGGTGAGGAAATAGCGCACCGCATAGACGCGGCCGCGCCAGGCGTCGGCGGTATAGCGCGCGATGACGAGATCGTTGACCGTGATCTGGGCATAGATCGCGGCCATGGTGAAGGCGAGCGCGAACAGAATCGTGACGCCGCTCGCATAGGACACCCAGACGACGCCGCAGAACTGCAGAATCGCGCAGGCCGCGAACAGGATGTGCGGGCGGATCAATTCGACCAAGCGGCCGACCACGAGTTGCGCGAGTGCCCCGCACAGGAACACCATGGAGGTCAAGCCGCCGACGGCAAGAAGCGAGATGCCGCTCTCGACGCGCTCGTCGACGATCTTCGGCAGCGCGACCGACAGCGTGTTGAAGACGAGCCCGGCGCACAGCGCGACCACGACGAACAGGCCGAAGATCACCGCCGCTGCGGTCGCGGACAACGATACTTCGGGAGACGCGTTGCGCGCCGCCTTGTGGCGCGCCTCCTGCGGAACGAAGCGCAGATAGGCGGCGCCGGTCGCGATGCAGACGAGCCCCGGCACCAGGAAGGCGCCGCGCCAGGACAATGCGGCGGTGAGCGCGGCGGTGATGCCGGCGGCGAGCGCGACGCCGAGATTGCCGCAGACGCCGTTGAAGGCGAGCGTGCGGCCGCGCTGCGTCGCTGCCTCCAAAACCATCGCGGTGCCGACCGGATGATAGATCGCGGCAAATACGCCGAGCGCAAACAGCGCGACCGCGAGCGCCGCCAGCGACGGCGCGAACGCCGCGGCGATCAAGGACAGCCCGCAGCCGAGATAGAACGCGACCATCATGTTGCGGCGGCTCCAGCGGTCGGCAAGCCAGCCGGCCGGCAACGAAAAAAAGCCGAACGCGATGAAGGAGGCGGTCGCGAGCGCGATCAGGTCCGCGTAAGAGCGGCCATAGGCGACCGAAAGCTCGATCACCACCGTCGGGTAGATCAGAATGACGAAGTGATCGAGCCCGTGGGCCGCGTTGAGAAAGCCGATGGCGAGTCGCCGGCGCGCGGGATCGACGGCGGGCGAAGCGTCGACGGTCATATGATCAGTCCCGGTTAGCGGCGCAATCTTAACGCGCCGCGAAGCGGCGACCTATCGCAAATTCTGAAAATCAGAACGGCCCGCAGCGTGACCGCGGCCAATGTCTCGCGACAACACCGGGAACAACTTTTCACACTTATCAGTCGTACGATTTGCATGTTTCACCTGAAAATATAGGGACCCATCGCCCTGCTGGTAGCCTGCCGATGATCCGGCAAGGCCTTGCCTGGATTGCTCGAATCGCGGCGCGCCGCATCCGTTCCGGCGCCGATTCTCTTTCTGGTTATATGCAACTCGACTCTCGCCCGAAATACGGTAGGCTGGTAAGCGCGTAGTGAGGCGTTGGGGGCCTCGGTGAGTTTGGCGACGCGTTTGGCGGCGGCCGCAGCAGCGACCGCGGCATTGGTTTTGTGCGCCGTGCGGACGTGGGCGGCGGCCGACGGGCCGGGCAATCCGTCTTATCTGCTATTCGGCGGCACCGACCTCTGGCGCGAGGGCGCGTTTCTCTATGGCGGCATGCTGTGGTCGCCCGGCGGGCTCGACGACAACGGTTCGCGCGCGCCGGGCTTCACCCTCAAGCTTCTCATGAGCGGCGGCGATTACAGCTATCCGTCCGGCAGTCTGCGCACCGAAGTCGACGGCGCGATGGTCTCTGCGGCCGCCCTGCCCGGCTGGCGCCTCAGCCGCGACGCCCTCACCGTCAGTCTGTTTGCCGGTCCGGTACTGCAGGATTATCGCCTGACGCCGAACGATCCGGAGAGCCACCTGCACGGGTTCTACGCCGGCGCGCAATTCGCCGCCGACGTCTGGTACCAGCCGAGCCCGGCGACCATGGTCGCCGTCAACAGCACCGTCCTCTCCATCGGCCCGACCGGATCATTGCGCGCCGCGTTCGGCGAGCGTTTCTTTGCGCCGGTCTTCATCGGGCCCGAGACCCAGGCGCTGTGGTGCGCCGAATATCAGGAACTGCGCTTCGGCGCGCACCTGACCGGCTGGCGCTTCCAGGCGCTCGAATGGGACGTCGGCGCCGGCTGGGCGGTCGACAGCGACCGCCGCGGCGGCCCCTATGTGCGGCTCGGCTTCAACGGGCGGTATTGATCGCGGCTGCGGGTCATTGGTCCGTATACGTCATTTGACGTATTTGCTGCATTGCAGCGCGAGAGCGAGGATCGACAGGGGGTCCTGCCGAGCCCTCCTTGCCGCGCGGGCGTGACGGGATCATGGAGCCGTCCATGTCGTCGGATAATCTGCCGGTTGTTCTGCAACCCTCCCAGGCGCGAAGGCTGGCTTTGGGGACCGCCATCGCTTTGGCGGCGGCGGTGACGGCCGTGTTCGCCGAGATGGGCGTCTATTTCTGGATCGCCGCCGGCAGCGCGCTTGGCGGCATGGCGCGCTACTGGTTTTCCGGCGTCGCCGCCCGGCTTTGGGGCGAGACGTTTCCCTGGGGAACGCTGCTGATCAACGTGATGGGCTCGTTCGTCATCGGCTTCTTCGGCACGCTGACGGGTCCCGACGGCCGCGTCTTTGTCGGATCGACGGCCCGGCAATTCGTCATGGTCGGAATCTGCGGCGGCTATACGACGTTCTCGTCCTTCAGCCTGCAGACGCTCAATCTCCTCAATGACGGCGAATGGCTCAGCGCCGGCGGCTATGTCGGGGCGTCGGTCGCGCTCTGTCTGGTCGCGGTGTGGGCGGGCTACGCGCTCGGCGTCGGTCTCAACAGCTTGAAGTTCGTCTAGAGCATGATCCGGAAAAGTGGCTGCCGGTTTTCCGAAAAGATCATGCTCCCTTAAAAGACTAGATTCGCGATCAGCGCTCGGGAATGGATTTGCAAATGGAGGTTCCACAAGACAGCGTGCTGCTTCGCATCTTCCTCGGCGAGGACGACAAGTTCGAGCAGCTGCCTTTGTACGAGGCCATCGTGCTCAAGGCGCGGGAGATGCATCTTGCCGGCGCGACCGTGATCCGGGGTCCGGTCGGTTTCGGCCATTCGAGCCACCTGCATACGACCAAGGTCCTGCGGCTGTCGCAGGATCTGCCGCTGGTGATCGAAATCGTCGACGGGGAGGACAAGATCGACACCTTCCTGCCGGAGCTCGATCGCATGATGGCCGGAGGCCTGGTGACGTTGGAAAAGGTCAAGGTGCTGCGCTACGGCGCGCCGTAGCGCAGCGCGGAAGATTGGTTCGCCCGTCATTCCGGATCGCCGCGCAGCGGCGAGTCCGGAATCCATACTCCCTGCGCCGGGGGGTATGGATTCCGGGCTCCGCGCTTCGCTCGGCCCCGGAACGACGAAACTACAGCTTGGTGCTGCCGTACTGCAGGACCTGAACCTTCTCGATGGTGACGAGGCCGCTGGTCATCATGCCGTCGAGCACCGGTAGGAAGGCGTCGATCTTGTCCTGCGAATCGACGATCTCGACGATCACCGGCAAATCCTGGGAAAGGCGAAGGATCTTGGTGGTGTGAATGGTGCTGGAATGGCCGAAGCCGATGTGTCCCCGCAAGACGGTCGCACCGCCGAGATGCATTTCCCGGGCTTTCAATACGATCGCCTCGTGCAGGGGGAGATGTTGAAATTTGTCGTCTTCGCCGAAGAAGATGCGCAGCAGCACGGCGTCGCGCGGAATCTCCATGATCAGGCCCCCTTCATCGTGTTGATGGTCGCGGCCAGCACGAAGCCGACCCAGACCGCGACGAGACACAAGACGACCGACAGACCGACATTGCCGCCGGCCCGGAACCATTCACCATCGTTCATGAGGTTCAGCGTCTGCAGGCTGAACGAGGAGAACGTCGTATAGCCGCCGCAGATGCCGATCATCACGAACTGGCGCGTGGTCGAGCCGACGAAGAGGCGTCCATCCGGGCCGGTCAGCGCGGCAAAGAACCCGATGACGAACGAGCCGCTCACATTGATGATGAGCGTGCCCCAGGGAAACGTCTCGCCGATCGTCCGCGCGACCAGGCCCGACAGCCAATAGCGCCCGGTCGTGCCGAGCGCGCCACCGACCGCCACCCAAAAATAGCTTTCCATCGACTTTTTTATCTCCGCCTTTCCTGATGAGACAGCACTCCATGAAGCGCTCCTCCCCGGCGACGGCGTCGCGCGCCGTCCTGTTATATCGAATTATGTCAAGCCCCGCCGAACCCGTGTCGCGACAATCACTTCACCACCAGCACCGGGCATGGCGCGAGCTGCACGATGCGATCGGCGCGGCTGCCGATCATGCGCTCATAGAGCGCCGAATGACCAGTCGCGCCGATCACCAACAATTCGACCTCGAGCGTGGCCGCCAGCTCGACGACATCGCGGACCGGATGCCCGGCGACGACATGGGTTTGAAGCTTGACCTGGCATTCTTCCGCCAGCGCCCGCGCGCGCTGCAAGACGGTGTGAAAACGGCGCGCCGCCGTGCCGGTCTCCTGCCGCACGTCTTCGATCAGCTCCGGCATGTAGTCGATCTCTTCGACCGAAACCATGTGCAGCTCGGAATTGTTTTGCCGGGCGATCGCCAGCGCCAAGGCCAGCGCGCGGAAAGCGTGCTCGGATCCGTCATTGGCATGCAGGATCTTGCTGAACATGGCGCGCCCCCCTTATTCGGCCTTGCTCGCGACGGGCGCGAGCGGCGTGACGGTTCCAGGCTCAGCCACCGACGTCTCGGGTTCCGTCCTCGGCAAAAGATGGCGCGGCAGATAGAACGCATTGGCGATGACGGTCGGGATCACCGCGCTCGCGATCACGGTCGCGACCAGCGCCGAGTATTGGCCCTGATTGATGATGCCATGGGAAAGCCCGAACAAGGACGAGATGGTTCCGAACGTCAGCCCGGTCGACATCAGGAGCGTGGTGTACATGGCCTCGCGGTTCGGCGAGCCGAAGAATTTCGTCACGGGGTAGACGCCGATGATCTTGGTGCCGATCTTGACGACGAGAAAGAACATGAACGCGGCCGGGGCGGCGATCAGCGCCGGGATGGAGACGAAGGAGCCGGCGCGAATGAAATAGAACGGCGTCAGCAGCCCGAACGTCAAGGTGCGCAGCCGCCGCACCAGCGCGTGGTCCTTGCCGACGGTACCGGCGAGCACCATGCCGATGAGATAGGCCGGAAGCACCGCTTCGCTGTCGGCCCAGGCCGCCAGCGCCCCCATGCCAAGGAGGCAAAGCAGCAGAAACTTCGTCTCCAGCTCGGAAGGCCGGCCGCCATAGAGGCGAAAGAATCGCGGCGTCAGCCACGGCAGAACCACGAACACGACCACGCCGACGCCGAGGAAGATCAGGGTTTTTATCGTGAACGGCGCGAAGATGAGGCCGAGCGCGACCACCGTGCCGAGATCGGTGACGAAGCAGGCGGCGAGCACCGTCTTGCCGTACTCGGTGGTGTTGAAGCCGAACTCGATCATCACGGCATAGACGACCGCGACCGACGTGGTCGACATGGCGACGCCGGCGAGCCAGCTCGGCATCACCTCCCAGCCCAGCAGATAATGCGCGGCCGCCGCGCAGCCGAGGAACGGGAACAGGAAGCTGATCAGCCCGATGGCGGCCGCCTCCTTCCATTTGAGCCTGAATACCACGGGATCGAGCTCGGCGCCGGCAAGGAAGGTGAGGACGATGGCGCCGATGCCGGAGAGAAACTTGACCCAGGATTCGTCGGTGCCAAGCACCGCGGAGCCGACCGCCGCGCCGATGATGAGCTGCGCGATCGTGCCGACAACGATTTCCGACAAGGCCGTGGAAATGCGCAACCAGATCGAAATGAGGCTCGCCACCAAAGCGAGGCCCAGCCACAGCGCCGCCAGTGCCCAAACGCCTGTCATTCGTACGCCTCCTCGCCAAGCCCTAAAGGTCAAGCCTTCCCGGTCACCGGCGGGCGAACCGTAGGCGCGCCCGGCTGCGGACGCGCGCGGCATAAAACACAGGCCTGGAGGCAGCGGGAGTGCCGAGGCAAGCTCCTACCGGCGCCAAGCGCCCGGTAGGAGTCATCAGCCTCATCGGCGGTTTCGGGGGACCCCATCCCCATCCATATAATTAAAGCATAGACCGGAATTGCCGGTGCTTCAACACGCGCAAAGTCGCGATCGGGCTCGCGATCGAAGTTGACGCTTCCGGCGTTGTCGGAGTGCCGCGGGAATCTACATGAGGAGATCCATGGCCGACAACGGACTGACCACCATCGCGAGCCGCCACGGCGTCAAAACCACGATCGACCGGCTCGAAGCCGCCGTGACGGCGAAGGGATTGACCGTGTTCGCGCGGATCGATCACGCCGCCGGCGCGGCCGCCGTCGGGATGCCGTTGCGGCCGACCGAGCTCTTGATCTTCGGCAACGCCAGAGGCGGCACGCCGCTGATGCAGGCGCAGCAGACGATCGGCATCGATCTGCCGCTCAAGGCGCTCGCCTTCGAGGACGCCGCCGGCAAAACCTGGCTCATCTACAACGATCCCGTCTGGCTCGCCGCCCGGCATGGACTTTCGGGGCCGGACGCCAATGCCGTACCTGCGCTGGCCGGCGCACTCGCCACGCTGGCAAAGACCGCCGCCGGCGAATAACGGCCGCAACGCTCCCGCCGGCTCAGCCCTTCTCGTCGCAGGCCCAGGCGCGCACGACGCAGTCGCGGCCGCCGAACTGGTAGCAGCGGCGCAGCGAGGTGTTCTCGGCCTTGCCGAGATGATTGTTGACGGCCCAGCCGAACGACCCGCACGGGTTCTTGGCATCGACCGCGAACGCCGCGCAGCCGCGCTTGATCTCGCCGACGACCTTGCAGGTGCCGGTGCATTTCTTGGCCGCGGCGCTGCGCGCGTCCGTCACATGCTTGTAGTCATAGGCATAGCCGTAGGCGCCGCAGGAGCCGACGGCGAAGGCGCCGGCGGCCCCGGCCGCGCCGATCGTCGCCATCAGCATGCCGGCGGCGGCGGCGAACGCAGAAAACCGCCCAAAGCGGATCATGAACTCCCCTCCCCAGAGGAACGCCTCAAAACTAGCGGGGAAGGGTTTCCAGTCGGTGAATGAGGCGTGAAAGCCGCAAGACGCAAAGGGTCACGTGCGTTTCCCGGGCGCAGCGCAGCACGAAGTGATGCGCTGCAGAACCGGGACCGTCGGAAACTCCGCGTTTGCGACGATCCCGGATCAGCGGTTCCGTCTTGCAAACGCCGCCAGGCGTCAGCAATCTCAGCCGCGCTGAGGCTTTCATCTCGAGAATCTCGACTGACCGTCGCGAAGCCGAACGTTGAATGAAGGATTGCCGCCATGGCCACTGCGAATCCCTTGCCGCCCGGGAGCAACGGGCTGCCGTTTCTCGGCGAAACGCTGGCCTTCGCGGACAATCCATTCGCATTTATCCACCGACGACGTGCGCGCTTCGGCGATATCTTCCGCACTAACGTACTGGGAAATCCGACCGTATTTATCGTCGGCCCCAAGTACGTCGCGACCTGGCTCGATCCAGCGAAGATTCAGCGCGAAGGCGCGATGCCGTCAAATCTGATGGCGCTGTTCGGCGGTAATCCGGATATCGTCCCTTTGCTTGATGGCGAGGCTCACGCACAGCGTAAGCGGAGCCTGCTTGCGGCGTTCTCGCCGGTGGCGATCGCCGGCTACCTACCGAAGCTACAAATGCGGATCGAAGCCCTGCTCGCGAAGTGGCTCGCCAATGGTCAGGGGCCCGTGACGCCCGATTTGAAGACGCTCGCGATTGAGTCTCTGGCCGGTGCGATCTTCGGTCTAGAGTCAGGGGAAGAACTCACGCGCTTGCTTGCCGACAACGCGATCCTAGTGAAGGCTTTTGTGGCGCTGCCGATCAACCTTCCCGGGACCGCCTACACAAAAGGTTTGGAAGCGCGGGATCGGATCCTCGCGCTTCTCGAAAACATCGTCCAGCGCCACATCATTTCACCGTCTGCCCAAGCCGACGGCCTCACGCGCATTCTCTCGGCAGCCCAGGAGGCGGGCGCGCCGCTCGATGCGAAGACTGCAGCGCGCGAGATGCACCACTTTCTCCTTGCGGGAATGATCGTCTATGCCGAACTCGTCGCAACTTTGCGCGCACTGCACGAGCACCCGGAGGTGCGCGAGCGGCTGCGTGGTGAAGTGCGTGCCAACGCGCCATCCGGCCCAATCGGTCCGGCTCAACTTCGCACGATGCTTTACTTGATGCAGGTGGTCGACGAGGTGAAGCGGACCTGCCCAAACGTGCCCATGAGCTTCGGGCGTGCGAAATCCGCCATCGACGTCGCCGGCTACACCATCCCGCAGGGCTATCTGGTGATGATGGCGGTCTATGAGAGCAATCTGGATCCGATCTTTACTGCGCCGGAGAGTTTCGATCCCGAGCGCTTCTCTCCCGAGCGTGACGAGAAAAAACGCGCGCCTGACGCCTTCATGCCGCAGGGCGCGGGACCGCTCAAGCTCCACAAATGCGCCGGCTTCGATTTTGCCACCGCAATGATGCAACTCTTCGCGGCACTCGCGTCGAGAACGGCAAAGTGGGATCTGCCCGAACAAAATTTGTCGCTGAGATGGGTGGTTCCCCCGGAGTACAAGAGCGGCCTCATCGTCCGCTGGTCCAAGGGCGACTAGAGAAGTGTGCTTTCCGGCCGATGTTCCTGCCTTACCTTCGGAGGATCAACAAGAACCGTTACGTCCGTTCCAGCTCCGCCTTCACCGCCGCGAGCGCTTCCGGCGTGTCGACGTCGGTGAGCGCGGCGGTGCCGGTGAGCGGCACTTCGGCGACGGCTTCGCTGTAGAGGCCGATCAGATGGCGGGCGCCGATGTCGCCTTCGACGGCCATCAGTTCGGGAAAGAAGCGGCGCGTCCACACCACCGGGTTGCCGCGCTGGCCGTCGATGGTCGGCACCGCGATCAGCGCGCCCTTCTCCGGGTCGAGCGCGCCGATCAGGAGGTCGATCAGCGCGGCGTCGACCTGCGGCATGTCGCCGAGACAAACGATGACGCCGTCCGTTTCCGCCGGCAGCGCGGCGATGCCGGTCTTGAGCGAGGTGCCGAGCCCGTCGGCGAAGGCCGGATTGTGCACGAGCTTGACCGGCAGCCCAGCGAGCGCCGCCTCGACGCGCTCGCGTTGGTGGCCGGTGACGACGATCACGGGCCGCGCGTGGGACGCCAGCGCCTGTTCGACCGCGATGCGCACCAAAGGCCGGCCGCCGATCTCGGCGAGAAGCTTGTTCGGTCCGCCCATGCGGCTCGAACGGCCGGCGGCGAGCACCAGCGCCGCGATGTTGCGCTCGGCCGCGCGCGGCTTGCGCGACACTTCCTCGCGCGGCAGCGGCCGGGTCACGATCTCCATCAGGAGGCCGCCGACGCCCATGCCGGTGATATCCTCACGCGGTACTTCAAGTCCGGCGAGGAGCCGCATGAGCACCCAGTCGAATCCGTTCTCCTTGGGGCTCCGGGCGCAGCCCGGCGCGCCGATCACCGCATGCCCGGCGGCACTGCCGATCAGCAACAGATTGCCGGGATCGACCGGCATGCCGAACCCCTCGATGCGGCCGCCGATCGCCTCGAGCGCCGCCGGAATGACGTCGCGGCGGTCGGCGATGGCCGAGGCGCCGAACACGATGACGAGTTCGGCGCCGTCCTTGAGCACCGCCTCGATCGCCCGCGCCAAGGGCGCCTCTTCGTGCGGCACGCGCCGCTCGGCGACGATCGCGGCGCCGGCCGGCGCCAGCCGCTCGGCCGTGACCTTGAGCGTCTTGTCGATCACTTTCGGCGAGAGCCCCGGCAGCACGGTCGAGACCACGCCGACCTTGCGGACACGGTACGGCGCGACCCGCACCAGCGGCTGCGGCGCGGCGGCGAGTGCGCGCTCGCAGGCGGCCTTTTCGACCGCGAACGGAATGATCTTCACCGTCGCGATCATCTCGCCGGCGACCACCGGCTTGAAGGCGGGCAGCGTCGCCGCGGTGATCGCTTCGTCGACGCGGTTGAGGCGGTCGATGGCGTTTTTGTCGACCACGAGGACGCCGGGCCCGTCCGCGAACAGATTGGCGCGGCCGGTGAAGGCGCGATCGACATGGACGCCGTCGCCCGCGACCGCGGCGGCGATCGCAGCCGCCGCGGCGTCCTCGGAGACATCGCCGGGCTCGAGCCGGGCGACGACGATGTCGGGGACACCGGCCGCTTCGAGCGCGGCGGCCTCGGCTTGACCGATCAGCGTGCCCTTTTTGAGAACCAGGCCGCCATGGCGGATAGTGTGCACGGCGGTGCCGCCGATCGCGGCCTTGGGCGCGACGGCACCGAACTTCACGACACGGCCCGCACGGCGGCGCGCGCGGCCTTGCCCGCATCGGCGCCATCCGCGGCAGATGCCGCTTCCGGCACCGCCGCGGGTTCCTGACGCAGTCGCGCCGTGATCTCGGCGATGATCGAGACCGCGATCTCCGCCGGCGATACCGCACCGATGTCGAGCCCGATCGGCGCATGGATGCGGGCGATGTCGGCCTCGGCAAAACCTTGGCTCTTGAGCCGGTCGACGCGGCGGCCATGGGTTTTGCGCGATCCGAGCGCGCCGACATAGAAGCAGTCGCGCGCCAGTGCATAGGCGAGCGCCGGATCGTCGATCTTCGGATCGTGGGTGAGCGCGACGAACGCGGTGTAATGGTCGATGCCGAGCGGCGGCAGCGCCTTATCCGGCCATTCGGCGATGACCTTCACATCGGGAAAGCGCTCCGGCGAGGCGAACGCGGTGCGCGGATCGACGATGGTCACGTCGTAGCCGAGGAGCTTGGCGATCGGCGCCAGCGCCTGGCTGATATGGACGGCGCCGGTGATGACGAGCTGCGGCGCCGGCACATAGACCGTGAGGAAGACGCGGCCGGCCGGCGTTTCGACCATGCCGCTCTTGCCGCTGCGCAGCCGCGCCGCCAGCGCGTCCGCGAGCGGGTCCTGCGCCACGTCCGCGGCCTTGACCAGGCGCTCGTCGCCGCTCGCGACGTCGGTGACGACGATCACCGCGCGGCGCGCGGCGCGCTCGGTGTTGAGGGTCGTGAGGAGCGAGAGTTTCATGGGTCCATCTTAACCGTCATTCCGCAAGCCGCGAAGCGGCTGTCCGGAATCCATAGCTACGAAAGGTGCAGAACTGGCGAAGGCGGTGGTTATGGATTCCCGGCTCGGCCTTTCAGGCCGCCCCGGAATGACATTACTCCACCTTCTCGACGAATACCCGGATGGTGCCGCCGCAGGACAGGCCGACCTTCCAGGCAGTCTCATCGGCGACGCCGAATTCCAGCATTTTCGGCTTGCCGCTGTCGATGACGTCGAGCGCCTCGGTCACCACCGCGCCCTCGACGCAGCCGCCGGACACCGAGCCGAGAAAGTTGCCGTCGCCGTCGATGACGAGGTTCGAGCCGACCGGCCGCGGCGCCGAGCCCCAGGTCTCGACCACCGTCGCCAGCGCGACCGAGCGGCCGGCCTTGCGCCAGTCTTCGGCCTGCTGCAGGATTTCTGTGTCCGTTGAGATCATGGGAAGTCCCTCGGCTGACGGCATGCTCAAGCACGCTCAATGATGTTTCCGCAGTGCGCTCGGAGACAGGTCGGCGATATCGTCTGCTCGGAGCGGACCGGCCGTGGCGGGAAGCTCCATCACGGCAAGATTGTAGACCGGCACGCGGCGATAGCGACGACCATCCTTGAGGACAACGTCGACGAGATGAAAGCCCATGCCGCTCTCGGGCACCGCCGCAAGGGCGGCCGACCAGCGCGGTGGCACAGCTGTCTGAATGGTCCTGCGCATCGGTCTACATATAGGCCATCATCAAGGGGCCGGAAACCGCGCCGTCCGGAACGCCGCGAAAGAACTCGATCTCGGTACCTCCGCCGCTCTGACCAAAGGCGGGTGAGACCGTGCCATAGTACAAATCGGTCAAGGGCGGCGGAACGATCTCGAAGCGATAGACCGGCGGCGCGATGCTCGGCAGGGCGTAGTGGCCAACCGCGGTCAATGCCGTATGCACCGTTTCCGCGTCCAACTTCGACGTGGCGAACGAGCCGGGCAAAAGACCACCGTGGCGCGTGATCCTGCGATCGAGCGCAAAACAGGAAAAGCGGACAAATGCTTGACCGGCGCGCGTTTGGCCGTGAAACGGCGGTGAACCGTGAACTTCGCCCCTTCGCATGAATCTCTGGCGCGACCATTCCGGCAAATACAAAGCACGAGCAAGCAGATCGACGTCCTCACACGGGTACAAATCGACCGTCTCAAGCCCTCGCCAATCCTGCACGTCCCCTAGCGGGAAGCCCTTGGCCTCCTCGCCGGCAACATAATCTTGCCTGAGAGCATTCGCCGGTAAAGGTTCGTTGGCGTCTAGAAGGTCCCCAATGCCAACGCCGATGGTGCCGTTGAAAACGATGAACGCATCTTGAGGCTCGATCTCGCGAACTCGCCCGCGCGGAACGGCAAAATGAAAGCCCATCGCCAACTCCGGCCGCTCATCGAAAGCGGCCACGTTTTCCACCCTGCTAATTCTGACCATGTCGTCCCCCAGCGAGCGTCCCCGGGGTATTCCCGGCTATGTTGTTGTATTTGCCGAAATATAGAGCATTACGCGATCTTCCGCATCCACGCCTTGGGATCCCCTGCGCGACCCGCGCCGTCGCGGAGCGCTTCGACCAGCGAGGCGAGCGACTCCAGATTGTGGACGGGCCGGAACTCGTCGACATAGGGCAGCATGGTCGCGATGCCGCGCGCGCGGGCCTCGAAGCCCTCGAATCGCAGCAGCGGATTGAGCCAGATCAGCCGGCGGCAGGAGCGGTGCAGCCGATCCATCTCGAAGGCGAGCGTGTCGTCGGCATCGCGCTCGAGCCCGTCGGTGATGAGCAGGACGACCGCGCCTTGGCCGAGCACGCGCCGCGCCCACAGGCGGTTGAAGGCGTGCAGCGACGACGCGATCCGCGTCCCGCCGGACCAGTCCTGCACGCTCGCCGAGCAGGCCGCCAGAGCGTCGTCGGGATCGCGCGCCTTGAGCGCGCGGGTGACGTTGGTGAGCCGCGTGCCGAACAGAAACGTCGAGACCCGCTTCTGCGCGTCGGTCAGCGCGTGGAGGAAATGCAGGAACAGCCGGCTGTACTGCGCCATCGAGCCGGAGATATCGAGCAGCGCGACGATCGGCGGCTGCTTCGTTTTCGGCCCGATGAAGCGCAGGTCGATGAAAGCGCCGCCGCCCTTTAGGCTCGAACGCAAGGTCCGGCGCATGTCGATCAGATGGCCGCGCGCATTGGGCGCGAGGCGGCGCGTCCGCACCTCCTCGAACGGCCGCACCAGCCGCTTCATCGCCTCCTTGGCGGCGGCGATCTCGGCATTGGTCATTTGCGCGAAGTCTTTCTTCTGCAACACTTCGCGGTCGGACACCGTCATGCGGGTGTCGAGCTCGATCTCCTGCTCCTTCTTCAGCTTGTCGTCGAGGCCGGCAAACAGCGCCTCATGGACGCGCGTCGCGCCGGCTTCCGGCGGCCGCGGCGTCTGCGGCGCTTGCGGCAGCATCATCGCCATGAGCTGATCGATGTAGCCGCGGCGGCGGAAGAAGATGCGGAACGCCTGGTCGAAGATGAGCGAATGCTCGTGCCGCTTCACGAACACCGCGTGCAGCGTCCAGTAAAAATCCTGGCGCGTGCCGACGCCCGCCGCCTTCACCGCCGCGAGCGCATCGATGACTGCACCCGGCCCGACCGGAATCCCCGCCGCCCGCAGCGCGCGGGCGAAATAGAGGATGTTTTCGGCGAGGCGGCCGGTTTGCTCCCCCTCCGCCACGGGGAGAGGGTCTGAACGAGCGTTTTCGAGCTTATCCATGGTGACCGCTTATACTATAAGGTGAGCATGGGCATGTAAGACCAAGCGATCAATGCGGGGCTCCGACTTCATCGATTATGTGAAGGAACTCGCAAAAGAGCGTGGTCTGGAGTTTAGATTCGACCAGACCCGCGGGAAAGGCAGTCACGGCACAATTTGGCTTGGCAGCCAATTCACAGTGTTACCAGATGCACGGAAAGAGTTGAAAAAGGGCACGCTGGCGGGCATGTGTCGTCAATTGGGGATCAAACCTCACGACCTTCGCGGCAGGTGAGACCATGTCGTCGATCGCATTTCGTTGCCGCCTGGAGCCCGACGAAGACGGCGGCTATGTCGCGACATTTCCGGATCTGCCGTTCGGAGCGACCCAAGGTGAGACCGTCGATGAAGCCTTGAAAGAGGCCGCGGATTGCCTGGAAACGATCCTCGCCGTATTGGTCGAGAAAGGACGTGAGATACCCCAACCGTCGAAATTGAAGCGCGGCGAATATTTAGTCTCGCCCAGCGCCGTGACGGCCGCCCAGGTCGCGCTCTACTCCGCCATGCGGCAGGAGAACGTCGCGCCCAAGGAATTGGCGAAGCGGCTGCGCGTTCCCGTCGCCGAGGTCCGCAGCCTGATCGATCTCGCCAATTATCCGCCGCTCGAATCGATCGAACGGGCGCTCGCCGCGCTGGGCCATCGCCTGACCGTCGCGCTCGACGCCGCGGAATAAACCCGATTGTTTCTCCTCCCCCGCTTGCGGGGGAGGTCGACCCGGCGGAGCCGGGGCGGGAGGGGGCCTGTTTCCTACGCTTGTGGTGCAAGCGCCGCCGCCGTTTCCCCCCTCCCTACCCTCCCCCGCAAGCGGTGGAGGACAAGTGGTCCTTACTCCGCCGCGCGCAGCTCCGACTTCACCTCGTCGAGCAGCGTCTTGACCGTGCTGCCGTCGAGCTTGGCGATGTCGTCCTGGTATTTGAGGAGCACGCCGAGCGTGTCGGAGACGGTCGCCGGATCGAGCGCGACGACGTCGAGTTCGGTGAGCGCGGTCGCCCAGTCGAGCGCCTCGGCGACGCCGGGCGACTTGAACAGCTCCTGCTTGCGCAAGGCTTGCACGAACGCCACCACCTGCTCGGACAGCTTCTTGCCGACGCCCGGCACCTTGGCGCGCACGATGGCGAGCTCGCGCTCGGCGCTCGGATAGCCGACCCAGTGATAGAGACAGCGCCGCTTGAGCGCGTCGTGGATCTCGCGGGTGCGGTTCGAGGTGATGATCACGATCGGCGGCTGCGCGGCCTTGACCGTGCCCATTTCCGGAATGGTGACCTGGAAGTCGCTCAAGACTTCGAGCAGGAACGCTTCGAACGCCTCGTCGGTGCGGTCGAGTTCGTCGATCAGCAGCACCGGCGCGCCGGCGGTGTCGGGCTCGAGCGCCTGCAGGAGCGGCCGCTTGATGAGAAAGCGCTCGGAGAACACGTCGTGCTCGAGCCGGTCGCGGTCGTGCTCGCCCTCCGCTTCGGCGACGCGGATCGCGATCATCTGCGCGGCGTAGTTCCACTCGTAGACCGCGGCGGCCACGTCGAGGCCCTCGTAGCACTGCAGCCGGATCAGGCGGCGGCCGAGCGTCGCCGACAACACCTTGGCGATCTCGGTCTTGCCGACCCCGGCCTCGCCTTCGAGGAACAGCGGCCGGCCCATCTTCAGGGCCAGATAGAGCACGGTGCCGAGCGAGCGGTCGGCGAGGTATTCGGCTTCGGCCAGCAGCGCGACGGTCAAGTCGATCGAGGCCGGCAGCGGTCGGGGGGAAAGCTTATTCATGAGCGCAATTTAAGCACCCGCGAAGGGTTTGTCGCCTGGGCGGGACAAATCCTTCGCGCATGGCAAACCAGTTAGCGAACGCGTGGGCATGGGCCGTTCCCTTAAAGCGCACGAACGGCCGATGAGAGGAACTTAGTCCTCCTCGCCGCCCTTCTCGTTCGCTTCGGCCACCGCGCGGCGGGCGAGGACGCCGATCAGGTGGGCGCGGTATTCGGCGCTGCCGTGAATGTCGCTGATCATGCCGTCGGCGGGGACGGTGAGGCCCTCGAGCGATTTCGGCGCAAAACGCTTCTGCAGCGCCTCTTCGAACGCCGGCACCCGGAACACGCCGCTCGCACCGGCACCGGTGACGGCGACGCGGATTTCGCTCGGGCGCTTGGCGACGAACACCCCGACCAGCGCGTAGCGCGACGCCTGGTTGCGGAATTTCTGGTAGGCCGCCTTCTTCGGCAGCGGGAAGCTGATGGCGGTGATGATTTCCGCCGGCTCCAGCGCGGTCGAGAAGATGCCGGTGAAGAACTCGTCGGCCTCGATCTTGCGCTTGTTGGTGACGATGGTGGCGCCGAGCCCGAGGCAGGCGGCGGGATAGTCCGCGCTCGGGTCGTTGTTGGCGACCGAGCCGCCGATCGTGCCCCTATGGCGCACCGCGGGATCGCCGATCATGCCGGCGAGCTTGGCGATCACCGGCGCGGCCTGCTGCACCTCCGGCGACGTGTGCACGTCGACGTGCTTGGTCGTCGCGCCGATGGTGATCGAGCGTGCGCTCACTTCGATCCCTGAAAGTCCCGGGATGCGGGAAAGATCGACGAGATGCGGCGGCCCGGCGAGCCGCAGCTTCATGGTCGGCAAGAGCGTATGGCCGCCGGCGAGGAGCTTGGCGTCCTCGTTCTCGCCAAGGAGCGCGGCTGCCTGTTTCAAGGTCTCGGGGCGATGGAAGGTGAAGGCGTACATGGCAGTCTCCGTCGATTTTCGTGGTTATGCCGCGTGCGGCAAGGTCCGACCTGATTTCTTGAGCGCCGCCCAGACGGCTTGCGGGGTTGCCGGCATGGCGATCGCTTCGGTGCCGATGGCATCGGTGATGGCGTTGATGACGGCCGCCGGCGCGGCGATGGCGCCGGCCTCGCCGCAGCCCTTGATGCCGAGCGGGTTCGACGGGCATCTGGTCACCGTCGTTTCCACTTTCAGGATCGGCAGATAATCGGCCCGCGGCATGCAGTAGTCCATGAACGAGCCGGTGACGAGCTGGCCGTCCTGGTCGTAGATCGCGCCCTCGCACAGCGCCTGCCCGACGCCCTGGGCGATGCCGCCATGGACCTGGCCCTCGACGATCATCGGATTGATGATGACGCCGAAATCGTCGACCGCGCTCCAGGCGACGATGTCGGTCTTGCCGGTCTCCGGATCGACTTCGACCTCGCAGATGTGGCAGCCGGCCGGGAAGGTGAAGTTGGTCGGGTCGTAGAACGCCCCTTCCTTCAGCCCGGGCTCGAGCTCCTGGCCGGAGAATTTGTGCGCGATATAGGCGTTGAGCGTCACGTCGCCCCAGGCCGCGGTCTTGTCGGTGCCGGCGACGCTGAACTGGCCGTCCTTGAACTCGATGTCGCCCTCGGCGGCTTCCAGCATATGGGCGGCGACCTTCTTGGCCTTGGCCTCGATCTTGTCGAGCGCCTTGGATATCGCCGACATGCCGACCGCGCCCGAGCGCGAGCCATAGGTTCCCATGCCGAACTGCACCTTGTCGGTATCGCCGTGCACGATCGAGATATTGTCGATCGGAATGCCGAGCCGGCCGGACACGAGCTGCGCGAACGTCGTCTCGTGGCCCTGGCCGTGGCTGTGGGAGCCGGTGAGCACCTCGACCGAGCCGGTCGGGTTCACCCGCACCTCCGCGGATTCCCATAAACCGACGCCGGCGCCGAGCGAACCGACGGCGGCTGACGGCGCGATCCCGCATGCCTCGATATAGGTCGAGAAACCGATGCCGCGCAATTTGCCGCGGCGCGCCGCCTCGCGCTTGCGCTTGGCGAAGCCGTCATAGTCGGCAAGCTCCATCGCCTTCTTCAGCGAGGCGTTATAGTCGCCGGCGTCGTAGGCCATGATGACCGGCGTCTGGTGCGGGAATTTGTCGACGAAGTTCTTGCGGCGCAGCGCCGCCGGGTCCTGGCCGATTTCGCGCGCGCCGACTTCCATCAGCCGCTCGACCACGAAGGTCGCCTCCGGGCGGCCGGCGCCGCGATAAGCGTCCACCGGCACGGTGTTGGTGTAGACCGCGTCGACCTCGCAATAAATCTGCGGGATGTCGTATTGGCCCGACAACAGCGTGGCGTAGAGATAGGTCGGCACCGAGGATGCGAACAGCGACATGTAGGCGCCGAGATTGGCGATGGTCTTGGCGCGCAGGCCGAGGATCTTGCCCTTGGCGTCGAACGCCATCTCGGCATGGGTGACGTGATCGCGGCCGTGCGCGTCGGACAGGAAGGCCTCCGAGCGGTCGGAGGCCCATTTGACCGGCCGCCCCACCCGCTTCGACGCCCACAGCGCCACGACTTCCTCGGGATAGACGAAAATCTTCGAGCCGAAACCGCCGCCGACGTCAGGCGCGATCACCCGCAATTTATGCTCGGGCGCCATGCCGACGAACGCCGCGATGACGAGCCGCGCCACGTGCGGATTTTGCGTGGTGTTCCACAGCGTGAAGGTGCCCGATCCGTCGTCGTATTCGCCGATCGCGGCGCGCGGCTCCATCGCGTTCGGCACCAGGCGATTGTTGACGATGTCGAGCTTGGTGACGTGCGCGGCAGACTTGAACGCGGCATCGACCGCCTTGGCGTCGCCGAGGTGCCATTGGTAGATGGTGTTGTTGGCGGCGATATCGTGGATCTGCGGCGCGCCCGGCTTTTGCGCCGCCGCCGGATCGGCGACCGCGGGCAGCACCGCATAGTCGACCTTGACCTTTTCGGCGGCGTCGCGCGCCCGCGAGAGCGTCTCGGCGATCACCACGGCGACCGCGTCGCCGACATGGTTGGCCTTGCCGTGGGAGAGCGCCGGATGCGGCGCCATTTTCATCGGCGTGCCGTCCTTGGAATGGATCATCCAGCCGCAGATCAGGTTGCCGATCTTGTCGCCCGCGAGATCGGCGCCGGTGAGGACGCAGACCACGCCGGGCATGGCTGCGGCCGCCTTGGTGTCGATCGATTTGATGGTGGCGTGGGCGTGGGGCGAGCGCACGAAGTAGGCGTAGGTCTGGCCGAAGCGATTGATGTCGTCGGTGTAGTGGCCCTTGCCCGTGATGAAGCGGTGGTCTTCTTTGCGGCGCACTGCAGCGCCGATTCCGGTCGCGCTCATTGCAGTTTCCTCCGGCAGCTTTTATCGACTGTGTGTCGATTGGTTCATTCGCGCGGCGACGCTCCCTCGGTACGGCGGGGCGTTTCTATTCGGCGGCTTGCGTGGCCGCGCCGGTCCCGGCCATGGCCTTGGCGCCTGCGGCGATCGCCTTGACGATGTTGTGATAGCCGGTGCAACGGCAGATATTGCCTTCGAGCTCTTCGCGGATGACGCGGTCTTCCAGCTCGTTGCCCTTGCGGCGGACGAGATCGACGGCGGTCATGATCATGCCGGGGGTGCAATAGCCGCACTGCAGGCCGTGATTCTCGCGGAACGCCTCCTGCATCGGATGCAACGGCCCGTCCGCCGGCGCCAGGCCTTCGATGGTCAGCACATGGGCGCCGTCGATCTGCACCGCGAGCACGGTGCAGGATTTCACGGCCTTGCCGTCGACATGCACGACGCAGGCGCCGCATTGCGAGGTATCGCAGCCGACATGGGTGCCGGTCAGCCGCAAATTCTCGCGCAGTAATTGCACCAAGAGCGTGCGCGGATCGACGTCCGCCGTGACAAGTTTGCCGTTAACCGTCAGGGATACGGCTGCCATAAGCGCCTCCTCGGAAAATCCCTCGAAACGTCTTGTTTGCGGGCCGACTTACGGCCGCCCGCGCGCTCCAGGGCCGAAATGGCGACGATCGTGCCGGGATTCGTACCTTGGAGCTGGAATTAGTCTGAACCGCGGCGTTACCGCCGGTCAAGGACATTTCGCGCACAAAGAGCGCCGGGGAATGTGAAGCCCATTGCGACGACCACCCGGAACCTGGATCATGGCGGCACGATTATGCAACGGACGGGCGTTGACGCGACCCATCTTCACACCCAGGAGCAACTCCATGCGCGCCAAGATCGCGCTTTTTTCGACCGCACTCGCGCTGATGACCGCGCTGGCGGCAACGCCCGCCGGCGCGATCGGCATACCGAAGACGTCAAATCCCGGCGTGCCCTGGTACTATCCGAACCCCGACGCGGCGGCGACGCAGCGTTTCCAGCAGGTCTACGACACCTGCCAAGCCGCCCATCGCCGGTACGGCGAGACCGTCCGCGTCGGTGGCGTGAGCTATACCTGCCCGTAGCGCGACGACACGGCTCGAAGGAGTTGCGGCACGGATGCGCGGGTCAAGCCCGCGCATGACGAAGCCACCGGGGCCTCATGACGATGGCCTCATGAACCCGGCGCAGGCGAGCTCACCGCCGCCGCGAATTTTTGGAAGAAATCGTCGGCCATCTTCTTGGCCACGCCGTTGATGAGACGCTGGCCGAGTTGGGCGAGCTTGCCGCCGATGTGCGCCTCGACATTGTAGCTCAAGAGCGTGCCGCCGTCCTTCGGCACGAGCTTCACCGTGGCGCCGCCTTTGGCGAAACCGGCGACGCCGCCGTCGCCCTGGCCGGAAATCGTATAGCCGTTCGGCGGATCGAGGTCGGACAGCGTGACCTTGCCTTTGAACCGCGCCTTGACCGGGCCGATCTTGGTGGTCGCCACCGCCTCGAACTCGGTCGGCGACACCTTGTCGAGTTGCTCGCAGCCGGGAATGCAGGCTTTGAGCGTCGCGGCGTCGTTGAGTTTTTCCCACACGGTTTCCTGCGGCACCGCAAGCTGGTACTCACCGCTCATCGTCATGGCCATTGCTCGATACTCCTCGGCCGGGTCGCTTCCCAAAACGCTCCGCTCGAGGCAGGGCGCGACCTACCGATTAGCGCCTCGGGCGGCGGCTGGAAAGGCCCCATAACGCGGGGGTGACACAGGGAAGGAGATCGGTCCATGCCGGACATCGACGCCGACGGTTGCAAAATCCATGTCGAAGTGGAGGGGCCGGAGGGGGCTCCGGTGCTGATGCTGTCGAACTCGCTCGGCACAGATCTTTCCATGTGGGACGACCAGGCCGAAGCATTCGCCCGGCATTTCCGGCTCGTGCGCTACGACCGTCGCGGCCACGGCCGCTCCGACGTTCCGCCGGGCCCTTATACGATGGAACGGCTCGGCCGCGACGTCATCGCAGTCATCGACGCGCTGGGCATCGAGCGGATGAACTGGTGCGGCCTCTCGATGGGAGGCATGGTCGGGCAGTGGCTCGGCGCCAACGCGCCGGAGCGGATCGACAAGCTCATCCTCTCCAATACCGCGAGCTACTACCCGGACAAGAAGCTGTGGGACGACCGCTTGCGCTTTGCGCGCAACAACGGCATTCCCGCCGTCGCCGCCGCCACCATGGAGCGCTGGTTCACGAAGGAATTCCGTGACCGCTCACCGGACACGATCGCCCGCGTGATCGCGATGTTCGAGAAGACGAACATCGAAGGCTATCTCGGCTGCAGCGCCGCCGTGCGCGACATGGACCACCGCGATCTTTTGCCGAAGATCACGGCGCCGACCCTAGTGATCGCCGGCCGCTACGATCCGGCGACGCCGCCGGAGATGAATCAATTCATCGCCGCTCGTGTTCCCGGCGCCAGGCTTGCCTTCATCGACGCGGCGCACCTCGCCAATATCGAGCAGCCGCAGGCTTATACCGACACGGTGCTGGAGTTTTTGTTGAATAAATAAATAGGCCGGGAGCAAAGCAACGAAATATCAGTCGATGGTCGCTTTGCTCTCGAACGCGGACGTTCCACCCGGCGGTGGCATGGTCGCGAAGGACCAAAACCTGCCTCACGCACTGCGACATTTTCCTCGACTATTTTGGCGTCGGTCGATAAATTGCCGTCCGGTTGTATAGTTGGTTGTCGGGGTTTTACGGCTTTTGATTGTAGCGGCGGACCGTGGATTGGTGTGCCTATGCTGGGGCGGTGCGCCACCGATGCACGCGCGTTTCTCTAAACTTAATGAAACTGCAGTCGGAGGCCTGTCCCATGACGGAGTTTGGCGGTGGTTCTGGTAAATATCATCAGGATCATACCAATGAGACCCTGGTAAACCAGTCTCCGAAGCGTCCGTGGTCGGCTCCTCGGGTGATTTTGTCTTCTGACGTTATGGATTCGGCTAAAACAATTCATACAACACCATTTGATCATCATGTAGTGGCAGTTCTATCGTCCGAACTGAATGGACTGTCTTGAGTCGCCGTTCAGCCGCTCACAACCCCTACCACTTTTTTATGTTTGTCTTTAGGTATCCGACCAGCACGACGCTCTAGATTTCGTTGAGGGCCTCGATCTCTCGGCTATTGGCTTGAAATGGGGCGGCCCCAAGGGATGCAGACTTTGCTTCGGGACGGCCTCGGCGTCCGGGGTGTGACTGTTGCGTTGATCCGCCGTCCTCCCCACCCGTTCCCCGGTTTCCTGTCATCCCGCCATCCGCCCATCCGAGCCAGCGCCGAACATATCGCCCAAGCAGGGGAGCTTTGCGTCGCTCCCTTTGTTCTGGCGCATGATGTTTTCCGAAAACCGGTCCCCATCCTCGGATCAAGTCCGAGGACGGGCTTTTTCGGCATCATGCGCATGCCCTTGCTCATAAAGCCGGGTCATAGGCCGCGTTCAGCACATCGTCGCACGGCAGCCGCGCGAGACAAGCAACACGCGTTGCCATGCGTCCTTGTCTGTCGCTAATAACCTATTGGCTACTTGGGAACGGCAACGGCGGCTCATGAGCGGCATCTGCGGGATATTTCGATTTGACGGCGGGTCGGTTGAGGCGCGCGATCTCGACCGCCAGATGGCGCGGCTCGCGCATCTAGGCCCTGACCGGACGCGGACATGGTGCGCCGGATCGGTCGGCCTCGGCCATCTGATGATGCGGATTACTCGCGAAGACCAATGCGACGTTCAGCCTCTCCGTGATGCCAGTCTGACGCTCGTCGCCGATCTGCGGCTCGACAATCGCGAGGAACTTGCTCAGGCGCTGTCGATCAGCGTGTCGGCGCTGTCCGATATGCCGGATAGCGCGCTGCTGTTGGCGGCCTACAAGAAATGGGGTGCCGATTGCGTCGAGCGCCTGCTCGGTGACTTCGTCTTCGCCGTGTGGGATAGCGATCGGAAAATGCTGACGCTGGCGCGCGACCACATGGGCCAGCGCCACGTGTTCTATCACCGGGGCGAAGGCTTCTTCGCCTTCGCGGCGGAAATCAAAGGCCTGTGGGCGCTGCCGCAGGTGCCACGAGTTCTGTTGGAAGAGCGCGTCGCACAGGGGTTGCTTTTCGATGAGTCGACCGAAGTCGGCGCGACGGCCTACGAAGGCATCCGCGCCGTCCCCGGCGGCACGGTGATGACGATAGGGGCGGACGGCGAAATCGCTTCGCGCCGCTATTGGGAGCCGCGCGCCGATCCGGGCCATGAGGACCGCGATGAAGCGTATTACATCGAGACCTATCGCAAAGTGTTGACTGAAGCTGTCGCGTGCCGGTTGCGCCGTGCCACGACCTCCGCTGGGTTGTTCATGGGCGGCGGCTTCGATTCCAGCGCCATTTGCGCGCTCGCGGGTCCTGTAGTGACCGCGCAGGGCCGCAAGTTCATTGCCGTATCTTCGGTGATGCCGAAAGACTATCGTGGCACTATCCATCATGCGCGCAAGTGGGTGGAAATGTGCCGCCGCCACATGCCGCATCTCGAGGCGCGCTATGTCACCCGCGAGGGCCTCGACATCTTAACCTTCATGGAACAGGGCTTTCTCGCCACCGACGGCGGGCACAGTCCGAACCGCTACGTTAGCCACGCCATGTTTGCCGAGATCGCCAAGTCCGGCGCGCGCATCGTCATGGACGGTCATGGCGGCGATTACACCGTCAATCCGCGCGGCCAGAACTTTCTCATCCGGCTTTTACGCAAGGGGCAATTCCGCCGCTTCGGTTCGGAGTTCACGGCCATGCGGCGGCACCTGCGGCAAAGCGTGAAGCAGACCTTGGTGCGCAATGTGCTGTTGCAGCTTGTGCCCGCATCGTGGATGGGGGTCTGGACACGCCACCGCAACGGTCTCGCCTTGTTCGGACCGACAATGCCGCTGTCGTGGCAGGTCATCGAGGGCCGGAGCAAAAGCGCGCGCTCGCGGTTTCGGTGGAAAGCTGGCGGTCGCCAGCGCGTCGGCATGGAGCGCGCGCTGCGTTCGCAGCAGAACGCTCCGGCTCAGGCCTTCTCGGTGTCCGGCGCAGCGCACGGTCTTGAATTCACCCAGCCGTTCCACGACAAGCGCGTGGTGGAATTCGGCCTCGCCATCCCCGAGGAGCTTTATGTCAAGAACGGCAAGACTCGCTATCTGGCGCGCGCCGCGCTCAAGGACCTTTATCCGCCCGAATATCAGGACCGGCCGCCGGGCAACGACGATCTCGGTCCCGACTTCCTGATGATGGCCAAGCGCATCGAGCCGCGCGTGCTCGCCGAGATCGACCGCATGGCGAAGGCCGGCAAGCTCTCAAAGTATTTCGATTTCCCGCGGATGCGGGCTATGCTGACGCGCCGCACCCTTGAGCAACACGCTTCGGGCAACGAATACGATACGCGCCAGGCGATGCTCGCCTTCTTGGCCGCGCGCTACATCGAATGGTTCCGCGGCGATAACGCCTAGCAGGTCATTAGCGCCGGGACTGTCGCGAACGCCGAGCGGGCCAACGACCAAGTTCGCAAAGGCCCCGGATCAGCGGTGCACCGCTGCGCGCTGCACCGCATCCGGGGAACAAGGCTCTGAGCAAGACCAAGTCCTCAAAGAAAAGTGGCAGCCCGCATCCCGCGAACTGCCACTTCTGTCAGCTGCCTTCTGTTAACTGCCGTCGTCAGCGGTCGTGGCCGCCGCCATGCTGGCCGCCCTTATCGGGCTGATTCTGGCCGCTCTGCTGCTCGCCGGGCTTGTGCTGGGTGCCCTGCTGCTGCTGGTCCGCTGGTGATCGCCGGCCGCTTCGACCCGGCGACGCCGCTCGAAATGAACACCTACATCAGCGATCGCATTCCGGGCGCCAAGCTCGCCGTGCTCGAGGCGGCTCATATTGCCAACGTCGAGCAGCCGCAGGCCTACACCGAGACGGTGCTGGAATTTCTTCTCCACACGTAAAAACGCCGGGAGCGGTGGGCGGCTTCGAGCACGTCTTCAAACGCCCAGCATCAGTCCGGCGCCCATGGCGCGTCAAACGTCACGCCGGGATGCGTACTCCCGTGGAAATTCGGGTCGCCTGCGGGCCACGTCGACATGCACGGCGGGAACTGGTTTTGATACGGCCACGCGCACCTGCCCGCGTTCGGCACGGCCCCGTAAATCCCGGGGCGAATTCCCGCTTCCCTGCGCTTTTGGTGATGGATCCGTGCGGTGTGCGTATGCGGCTGCACCGCTGCGGCGTGCGTTCGTCCGGCGCGCTGATCAGCTTGCGCGACCGAGGGCATCGGTGGCGAAAGCAACACGGCGACGACGGCGGCGATGGCCGCATGGCGTAACGAGGTTACCTGCTTCGGCATGAATTTACTCCTTGGCGTGCCCGCGCTCGCGCGCCCATGGTCAAGCGCTCTTACCATAAACCAATTCTCGGGTCGCCGTTCCAGTGCACGGCAAATTCGAGCCGATGCGCCGATTACAGAAATTTAATTTAGACAGCCAGCAACGGGGGTCCGGTCAGGGGCGTTTGTTTGTTCAGCGAAGGCTTTGAAGTGCAAACGCACCAACCGTATGCACGAGAACAAAGCGATTTCACCAAAATGTGACGTCTACCCGGGGCTACCCAGGTATGACGAAGGAGGAAACCATGTTGAAACAAATAATGTCGCCGCGCCATGCGGCCATCGTCGCGATCGCCGCCGCAGCGCTGTCGCTTCCCGCGATCTCGTCCGCGCTGGCGATGGAGCGAACTGCCGCCAAGCACCCGACGCAACAGTGCCGAATTGTCGGCGCAATCTCGCATCGGTGTCTCAACTTTCACAGTGACGCCACCTGGCCCGAGGGGTTGGCGGACTATCACGGTTCGAACGGTGGATAATAAGATCAACGATCAAGGATAGACAAAAACCCGAAATATATTGCGGGTGAACCGCTCGTCCACTCTTCGAAACGAGCAATCATTGCCGGCGGCGTAAAGACCAAAAGAAGCCGGCGGTGCAATAACCAAAAACGCGGCGGCGGCTCGCGATCTGCGAACCGCCGCGCGTTGTCGGCTATCGTCAGCGGTCGTGGCCGCCGCCGTGCTGGCCCTGATCCGGCCGGTTCTGGCCGCTCTGCTGCTCGCCGGGCTTATGCTGCGTGCCCTGCTGCTGCTGGTCCGGCCGGCGCTGGCCCGCCCCGCCCTGCTGCTCGTTCGAGCGGTTCTGGCCACCTTGGCTTTGCTGGCCGGGCCGGTTTTGACCCTGGCCCTGCTGCTGATCGCGGGGATTCTTCTGCTCATTGGACATCGGACGTTCTCCACTGGTTGTGCATCTACGCCAACGATAACGCCGGGCGCCGGCCACCGGTTCCTGCCGCGGCTGTGGCAACCCTCATCAACCAATTGAAACTGAAAGGAAAATTTACCGTCGCCAGCCGCACTTAAGGCGCATTCGGCGCGGCTCAAACCGGCTTGTAGGCGCGGTCGTGATAGACCAGAGCCGGCCCCGACGGGCCGAGCCGCACCGCCTCGACGACCCCGAAAATCACATTGTGCGAGGCCATGGCCTTGGTCTCGAGCGTGCGGCAATCGAACGCGACGACGGCGGAGGTCAACACCGGCGAGCCGGTCTTGAGCGTCGTCCATTCGCCGATATTGAAGCGCTCCTCGCGCGGCACCTTGATGCGGCCGGCGAACATGTCGGCGAGACGCTCCTCGGCGGCGCCGAGCGTGTTGACGCAGAACACGCCGTTCTGCATCAGCAGCGGCGCGCTGGCGCTGCGCCGGTTGACACAGACGAGCAGCATCGCCGGCTGATCGGTCACCGAGGATACCGCCGTCGCCGTGAACCCGGTTTTGCCGGCAAGTCCCGCGGTGGTGACGACGTGCACCGCGGCGCCGAGCCGGCTCATCGCCTCGCGAAACGGCCCCGGCTCGACACAGGTGAGCGGCTCCGGCGCCACCGCCATGAAGGCGCCGTCCATGGCGTCGTCGGGTCGCTGATCACTCCAGCTCATGTCGATCTCACGATAAAAGAGTCATGAGCGTGAGAATGACGGATCGCAGCGGCGTGGGCAATGCCCCACGCATTCAAATAGATTCATTCGCAAACACGTTCACTCGGCAGCGCGGGCGGTATCCGGCAGGCCGGGATAGGCGACGTCGTCGGGGTTGAGCCAGGCCGGATCGGTCCAACCGTTCTCGTCGTATTCCGACATGCATTGTTCGGCGAGCGCCGTCATCTGGTCGAGCATACCGGAGGCTCGGGTGTTCCACAGCGCCTGGATGCGGATGTCCTCGTGGTTGCCGGCATAGTTGCGCTCGTAGAGTTCATGGCGGCCGCCGAACTCGCTGCCGATCGCGTCCCACAGGAGCTTCATCACCTTGATGCGCTCCTTGTAGCCGATGCCGTGGGAGCCGCGCAGGTAGCGCGCGAGATAGGGATCGATCGCCGGATTTTTGAAATCCTTGGCCGACGACGGCAGATAGATCAGCGACGAGGCGATGATCTTTTCCACGATCTCCTTGACGCGCCCATAGGCGTCGCCGGCGAACACGCGGTAGCTCGAGCCCGATTGCAAATTCGGCAGCACCGCGCCGTTGACCCATTCCGTCGGGTTCATCGCCATCGCCTCGGTCAGCGACCAGAACAGATGCCGCCACGCCACCACCTCGCCGAGCAGCATCTGGTTGCCGCGAAACTCGTCCGAACCCGCCACCCGCAGCGCCTTGGCGATGACGCCGACCAGGAATTCCAGCTTGACCGCGAGCCTTGTGCAGCCCTGGAACTGATAGCCGGCCAGAAAACCCGACTGCGGGAAGAACACTTTCAGCTTCTCGATGTCGCGGTAGAGCAGCACGTCTTCCCAGGGAATGAACACGTTGTCGAACACGAAGATGGCGTCGTTCTCGTCGAACCGCGACGACAGCGGATAATCGAACGGCGTGCCCATCACGCTCGCGGTCATCTCGTAGGAGGCGCGGCAGAACAATTTTACACCGGGCGCGTTCATCGGCGCGATGAACATGACGGCAAGGTCGGTGTCGTGCAGCGGCACCGCGGCGTTCTGGCCGAGGAAATTGTAGTGCGTGAGCGCGGACGAGGTCGCGACCACCTTGGCGCCGGAGATGTAAATCCCGGCGTCGGTCTCCTTCTGGATGGTGATGAACACGTCCTTGACCTGATCGGCGGCCTTGGCGCGGTCGACCGGCGGATTGACGATGGCGTGGTTCATGAACAGGACGTTTTCTTGCGCGCGGGCGTACCAGGCCTTGGCGTTGTCGGCGAAGCGGCCGTAGAAATCGTAATTGGCGCCGAGCGTGTTCATCAGCGACGCCTTGTAGTCCGGCGAGCGCCCCATCCAGCCGTAGGACATGCGCGCCCATTGGGCGATGGCGTCGCGCTGGGCGACGAGATCCTCGCGCGAGCGCGCGGCGCGGAAAAACTTGTGGGTGAAGCCGCCGGAGCCGGTGTCGGTCGGCGCGGTCAGGATCGCCTTGGTCTTCTCCGCGTGCAGCGCGTCGTAGAGCCGCGCGATCGAGCGCGCGGCGTTGCGGAACGCCGGATGGGTGGTGACGTCCTTGACGCGTTCGCCATAGACATAGACCTCGCGCCCGTCGCGCAGGCTTTCGAGATATTCGGCGCCGGTAAACGGGCGCCCTTTCTCGGCGATGGCGTCTTCGGCTCTGGCCCGGTCCATGCGGGGTCTCCTCGTTCGTTATGCTTTGCCCATTGTGCTTCGCGCTGGCGTAGCCTGCGGCTGGTGGGACGACAAGGGAGAGCTCCGTAGGGGCGCCCCTTGTGGACGCCCGTTTGCAGCGCCGCGGGCGGCCACAAGGGCCGCCCCTACGGGCGGCGTTGCTGCGGCCGGAGGCCCCTGTTAAACGTGGACGCCGGAGATTCGAAAGGCGGCGGACGCATGGAATATTTCGTCCAGCAGCTCATCAACGGCATCACGCTCGGGTCGATCTACGGCCTGATCGCCATCGGCTACACGATGGTCTACGGCATCATCGGCATGATCAACTTCGCCCATGGCGACGTGTTCATGGTCGGCGCCTTCACCGCACTCATCGCCTTCCTGGTGCTGGTCGCTCTCGGCGTCAGCGCGGTACCGCTCGCGCTCTTCCTCGTGCTGATCGTCGCCATGGCCGGCACCGCGCTCTACGGCTGGACCATCGAGCGCATCGCCTACCGGCCGCTGCGGCATTCGTTTCGCCTGGCGCCGCTCATTTCCGCCATCGGCATGTCGATCGTGCTGCAGAATTTCGTCCAAGTCGCGCAGGGCGCGCGCGTAAAACCGCTGCAGCCGCTGATCCGCGGCGGCTACACGCTGATGGAGGGCAACGATTTCGCCGTGCGGCTCTCCAACATCCAGATCATCGTCATCGTCACCACCTCCGTGCTGATGGCCGCGTTCTCGTATCTGGTCGCGCGCACAAAACTCGGCCGCAACATGCGCGCATGCGAACAGGATTTGAAAATGGCGGCGCTCGTCGGCATCGACGTCGACCGCACCATCTCGCTCACCTTCGTCATCGGCGCGGCGCTCGCCGCCGTCGCCGGGCTGATGTTCCTGCTGTATTACGGCGTCATCGATTTCTTCATCGGTTTTCTGGCCGGCGTAAAAGCCTTCACCGCGGCGGTGCTCGGCGGCATCGGTTCCCTTCCCGGCGCCATGCTCGGCGGCATCCTGATCGGCCTGATCGAGACCATGTGGTCGGCCTATTTCTCGATCGAGTACAAGGACGTCGCCGCGTTCTCGATCCTCATCATCGTGCTCATCTTCCTGCCAACCGGCATTTTGGGCCGGCCGGAAGTCGAGAAGGTGTGAGGCCCGGCGCTTGCTCGGAAAAATACGATGAACGGGGCCCTCGTCATTCCGGATCGCCGCAACGCGGCGAGTCCGGAATCCATACTCCCGGCGCCGGGGTTATGGATTCCGGGCTCCGAGCTGCGCTCGGCCCCGGAATGACGGGACACAAAATGCCGCGCGAGAACGCAGCCATCACATTTGCCGAGGTCGCCGCCGCGCTGAAGGAAGCCGCGCTCGCCGCCTTGGTCGCGCTCGGCCTGTTCATTCTCATGATCGGCATCCGCACCGACCAAGGGCCGACCGGCGCGCTGGTCGTCACCACACGTTTCGACGCGCTGGCCGCGATCGTCGCGGTGGTCTTTGTCGGCCGGCTGGCGCAAGCGCTGACACGGCACCGCATCAATTTTTCGCTCGGCGATTATATCCCTGCCTGGGTCAAAGCTGCTTCTTCCGGGCTTACGCCCTATGCCGCGGCTGGCTTCCTTGTTCTTGCGCTGATCACCCCAATCCTATTCTACACCAATCGTTATCTGCTCGATCTCGCCATCCTGATCGTGACCTACACGATGCTCGGGTTCGGCCTCAACATCGTGGTCGGCCTCGCTGGGCTGCTCGACCTCGGCTATGTCGCCTTCTACGCCGTCGGCGCCTACTCCTATGCGCTGATCGCGCAGACCTTCGGGCTGTCGTTCTGGATCTGCCTGCCGCTCGCCGGCATTCTCGCCGCCTTCGCCGGCGTCCTGCTCGGCTTTCCGGTGCTGCGGCTGCGCGGCGACTATCTCGCCATCGTCACGCTCGGCTTCGGCGAGATCATCCGCCTCATCCTGCTCAACTGGCAGGACCTGACCGGCGGTCCGAACGGCATTTCCGGAATTCCGCGGCCGTCGTTCTTCGGATTGCCGTTCAATCCGAGCGAACACGGCTTCGCCGCGACGTTCGGGCTTTCCTATTCGCCGACCCATCGGATCGTGTTTCTCTATTACGTCATCCTCGCGCTCGCGCTCCTCACCAATTGGGTGACGCTGCGGCTGCGCCGGCTGCCGATCGGCCGCGCCTGGGAGGCGTTGCGCGAGGACGAGATCGCCTGCCGCGCGCTCGGCATCAACACCACCAACACCAAGCTCACCGCCTTCGCCATGGGCGCCATGTTCGGCGGCTTTGCCGGCGCGTTCTTCGCCACGCGGCAAGGTTTTATCAGCCCGGAGTCCTTCACCTTCTCGGAGTCGGCGTTCGTGCTGGCGATCGTCGTCCTCGGCGGCATGGGTTCGCAGCTCGGCGTCGCGGTCGCCGCGACCGTCATGCTCGGCGGCTTCGAATTGTTCCGCGAATTCGAGCAGTATCGCATGCTGGTGTTCGGCGCCGCCATGGTGGCGATCGTGATCTATCGTCCGCGCGGCCTCGTCTCGACGCGCACGCCCTCGGTGTTCCTGCACGAGCGCAGAATCATACCCGCCGCGATCCTGCAGGACGCGCGAGCGAGCATCGAGACCCCGACATGAGCGCGGCGCAAATTCTCAGCGTCGAAAACCTGACCATGCGCTTCGGCGGCCTGACCGCCGTCAACGACCTCTCCTTCACCGCGCGGGCGAAGGACATCACCGCGTTGATCGGGCCGAACGGCGCCGGCAAGACCACGCTGTTCAACTGCATCACCGGCTTCTACCAGCCGACGTCGGGACGGTTGCGGCTCACCCACCCCGACGGCGCCGGATACGAACTCGAACGGCTGCCCGGCTTCCGCATCACCAAAGAAGCGCGGGTCGCGCGCACGTTCCAGAACATCAGGCTGTTTGCCGGCATGACCGTTCTGGAAAATCTCCTGATCGCGCAGCACAACACGCTGATGCGCGCCTCCGGCTTTACCGTATTGGGCCTTCTGGGGGCGCGCGGTTACGCCCGCGCCGAGCGGCAAGCCGTCGACAAGGCGCGCTATTGGCTCGACCGTGTCGGCCTCATCGAACGCGCCGACGATGCCGCCGGCGCGCTGCCCTACGGCGCGCAGCGGCGGCTCGAAATCGCCCGCGCGCTGTGCACCGACCCGGTGCTGCTTTGCCTCGACGAGCCGGCCGCCGGCCTCAACAACCGCGAGAGCGCCGAACTCAACGAATTGCTGTTGGCCATCCGCGGCGAGCACGGCACCTCGATCCTGTTGATCGAGCACGACATGGGCGTGGTGATGGAGATTTCCGACCACATCGTCGTGCTCGATTACGGCGAGAAGATCGCCGACGGCGTCCCCACCGACATACGCAACGACCCCAAGGTCATCGCCGCCTATCTCGGCGTCCCCGACGACGCGGTCGCCGATGTGGAAGCGGAGGCCGGGCTGTGAGCGCGCCGTCATTCTCTTGCCTCCCCCTGCAAGGGGGAGGACGGCGGCCGCAGGCCGCCTGGTGGGGGTCCGCGCGGCGCGTCCTTCATTTCAACTCCACACACCGCGCGCGCGGCACGGACCCCCACCCTACCCTCCCCCTTTCAGGGGGAGGGTTTTCCGCGGGGGCGCCGTGATGACCGATCCGCTGCTGAGCCTGCGCGGCGTCAAGAGCTATTACGGCAACGTCATCGCACTCAAGGGCGTCGACGTCGACGTCCACGAAGGCGAGATCGTCGCGTTGATCGGGGCCAACGGCGCCGGCAAATCGACCCTGATGATGACGGTGTTCGGCAGCCCGCGTGCCCGCGAGGGCGAGATCTGCTTCGCCGGGCGCGACATCACGGCGCTGCCGACCCACGAGATTGCCAGGCTGCGCATCGCGCAGTCGCCCGAGGGCCGGCGCATCTTTCCGCGCATGACGGTGATGGAGAACCTGCAGATCGGCGCCACGGTGGCGCCAACGAGCGACTTCGCCGCCGACATCGAGCGCGTGTTCGCGCTGTTCCCTCGCCTGCGCGACCGCCGCCATCAGCGCGGCGGCACGTTGTCGGGCGGCGAGCAGCAGATGCTGGCGATCGGCCGCGCGCTGATGAGCCGGCCGCGGCTCATCCTGCTCGACGAGCCTTCGCTCGGCCTCGCGCCGCTCCTGGTGCAGCAGATTTTCGCCGCCATCCGCGCCCTCAACGAGCGCGACAAACTCACCGTGTTCCTGGTCGAGCAGAACGCCTATCACGCGCTCAAGCTCGCCCACCGCGGCTACGTGCTGGTCAACGGGGAGATCACGCTGTCAGGGAACGGCGGGGATTTATTGCGGCGGCCGGAGATACGGGCGGCTTATCTCGAAGGTGGGAAGCACTAAGCGGCTCGTCCCGTCAATCGTTCTCATCACGCTCAAGCACACGAGGCGAAGCGTCGCGTTTCGAGGAGTGCAAGGCGGTGGGGCCGGAGACAGGCGCTCCGGTCGAATTAAGTGCACTATCACCGTAATCCCAGGCTGAGGTGGTGTTCCCCGGCGTCGTCTACCGGCCGATCCGCGAGGATAATGCTTGGGTGCAGGTCGAGCTGGTGTGGTGTCCGGAGGCGGAAGATCCCGCTATCGGCAGGTTCGTCGCGTTCATGCGAGATGAGGCACTCTCACGTCGGCTTTTCTGAGCTGGGTTTTTCGGAGATAGCGCGCTGTGGCGTGGCGTCGGCGCGTCGCAGTTTCGCGAAGGCGCGATCCGTCGCCATGAAACGCGCCAGCATGGCACCGATTAGCTTCGCGGGGTCGACGGCGCCCTGAGAAGTGTCTCTTGAACGTGACCGCCCGGTCGCGGTCATGAGCACTCATATCGCGAGCTCTCTAGTCCAGCGCCGTGGGCGTGACGACGAGGCTTTGGTTCGTCTCCCGTCGAAAAGCGCACGCTCCGACGTAAATGCCTTCGCCAGGAAGTCCAGGGTCGCGCGGATGCGGGCGGTGCGCCTGAGATCGTCATGGGTGAGTAGCCAGAGCGCCGACCGCGGCTCCGTCATCGTTTTCTGCGCGAGACGGTGAAGCCCGGGCGCAGGGTCGCCGAGGTAACAGGGGAGCAAAGCGAGTCCCAGCCCGGCGAGCGCTGCGTCCCGTAAGACGGGAAGCGCGTCGACGCGGCAGGTGATGTGTGCCGTGCGCAGGTTCTCGTGAATCCAACGGCCGATCACCGTGCTCGCCAGCGCGTCATCAAGCGCGATCCAGTCGTGAGTCGACAGGTCTTTCTCTTTGTGCCGGGACAGGTAGGCTCGCGATCCATAAATCGCGTGGGCAATGTCGGCGACGCGCCGCCCCACCAGGATCTCGGGCGGCTCAGGCGTGGGCCGGATCGCGATCTCGGCTTCCCGGCGGGTAAGGTTCGCCATCGCATTCGAGATGGCGACTTCGAGCTGAATTTCCGGATGGACCGCACGCATCGCCGGCAGGTGGCGTATCAGGATCGTGCCAAGGGTATCCGTCGTGGTGATCCGCACGACGCCCGAAGGCCGTAGGTCCTGGCCCGAAAGCCTTCGCTCGAGCGTCAGCACCTCGTCTTCGACCCGGGCTGCCGCCTCGGCCGCTGTCTCGCCAGCCGGTGTCGGCACGTAGCCGTCGCGAAAGCGCTCGAACAACCGAGCCCCGATCTGTTCCTCGATCGCCCCCAGACGACGGAACACGGTCGAGTGGGTCACGCCCAACCGGCGTGCAGCTCCGGAGAGGGTGCCTTCCCGAAAGACCGCGAGAACAATACGGAGATCGTCCCATTCCATGGCCTGTCCATTTTTGCAAATATTGTTTGCTAAAATTCAGAATATATGTTCGCCAGAGGACAGTCTAGATCATGGGCCACGGAACATTGCCGAGGATTCCGGAGGGATTCGATGGTTCAGAACAGAGAGAGCTGCCGAGCCGCTAGTCGGGGTGCCCCTCGATCCTCTCCGCTTGTCTGGTTTGCAATGGCAGCAGTCGCTGCGGCCATGCTGGCCTCGCTCGCGGTGGCAGCCACCAAATCCGGTGGCTTGGAGCGTCTGCTGCCAAAAGACCAGCCATTCGTCCCCTATTTCACGACCTGACACGCGGGCGCTGCCAGGAGTTGCGACGGATTTTTCCAACGGAGAACGGGCGTTGTCGACGCAGACTATCGAATCGCAGCCATTTGGCTACACCAAGGAGCAAGTCGGCGATCCGCGGCGGTGGCTCGCACTGCCGGTTCTCCTGACCGGCGCTTTTCTGCCGATCCTCGACTTCAATGTCGTGAACTTGGCGCTCCCGGCAATACGCCAGAACCTCGGCGCCACGTCGAGCGAGGTGCAGTTCGTCATCTCCGCATACGCCGCGACGTATGCCGTGTTCCTGATAACCGGCGGGCGGCTCGGGGACCTGTTCGGCCGGCGGCGGTTGTTCCTGCTAGGCGTCGCCGGCTTCACGATTGCGTCGCTGCTGTGCGGCGTCGCGCCCTCTCCGGCCTTTCTCGTCGCGGCGCGAATCCTCCAGGGCCTGACTGCGACGGCGATGGCGCCGCAAGTGCTCGCCTCGATCCGCGTGCTCTTCCCCCCGGCCGAGCAGGGGCGTGCTCTCGGCTTTTATGGCGCCACCTTCGGCCTGGCGAACATTTGTGGTCAGGTGCTCGGCGGGGTTTTGGTTTCGTCTCACCCCTTCGGATTCGCTTGGCAGGCGATCTTCCTTATCAATGTGCCGATCGGCCTGACCGCGTTTATTGGTGGGTCGCTCTTCCTCCGCGACTCACGTGCGCAGCACGCGCAAAGGCTCGACGTCGGCGGCGTTCTCCTTCTCTCTTTGACCCTCGGCCTGCTGGTCTATCCGTTGGTCGAAGGCCGCGAGTCCGGGTGGCCCACCTGGATCATTGCGATGCTCGTAGCGTCACCATCCGCACTCATGGCGTTCGTCCGTTACGAAGCACGCCTCTCCGCGCACGGCGGCGATCCGTTGGTCGCCCTCCACCTTCTGCGCAACACGGCCTTCGTCATCGGCCTCATCATGGCCCTGGCGTTCTATATGCTGTCCTCATTCTATCTGACGTTCGCGGTCTATCTGCAGAGCGGGCTGCTCCGGACGCCGTTGGCGGCGGGCCTCGCCACCTTGCCCTTTGCCACGGGCTTCTTCGTCGCCTCGCTCGTTTCGCCCTACGTCATGCAATTTCTCGGCGTGCGCACCCTGACGCTGGGCTTTGCTCTTCAGGTGATCGGCTTTGGCGTCGTCATGCTCTCGGTCGCCAGGGTTCTCCCGCAGAGCCTGGAGCTTGGGTTGGTTTGCGCGGGCCTGGGGTTCGGCACAGTAATGCCGTCGGTGATCAAGGCGGTGATCGGCAGCCTCGACCCGCAACATGCCGGCCTCGCGTCCGGGATCATGATTTCCACTTTCCAGATCGGGGCCGCGCTCGGTGTCGCGATCATCGGCGGCGTCTTCTACAGCGCGCTTGGCAACCAGCAGGACCCGGCCGCCTACGCCCACGCCTTCGTGCTCGCCCTCGGCTGCAACGTGGCGCTGCTCGCGCTCGGCGGCCTGCTGTCTCTGTGGCTGCCCGGCGAGCGACAAGCGACTGCCTGAGAATCATTCGGCCAGCGAGGCAGTGATGAAACTGATGGTCAATGGAACGTGGCGCGGCGACGTCGCTCCGACGCCCGAGCTCGACGCGCAGCGAATGATCCATGCCGGGCGCTTTCGCGACCGCATCACGGCGGATGGATCGTCCAAGTTTCCAGCGGAAGCGGGGCGCTATCACCTCTATCTCTCCCCGGCTTGCCCATTCTCGCACCGCGTCATGATCGTGCGTGCGCTGAAGCGGCTGGAGAACATCGTCGGCCTCTCCGTTCTGCATCCGCTTTGGGATACGCCGGACGGGTGGGTCTTCGGGAATACCGGCCTCTCAACGGTTGATCGCGCCGGCAACGGCTTTCGGTGCTTACATGAAGCTTATGGCGCCTCATCGCCGAACTACACAGGGAAAGTCACGGTGCCAGTGCTCTGGGATCAGCACTCTCGAAGGATCGTCAGCAACGAGTCGCTGGAGATCGCCTACATGCTTAATGACGCGTTCAATGAGATAGGTGGCGACGATCGTGTCGACCTCTGTCTCGCGGACCTCAAGTCCGCGGTGGACGGGTTGAACGCGCGCATCACGAAGAGCCTGGCCGTTGGCGTCTACTCGGTGGCCGCAGCTCGAGACCAGCGGGAATACGATGGGGCGATGGGCGAGCTGTTCGGCTTCCTCGACGAGCTCGATTGCCAGCTCGGCGACGGCCGTCCCTTTCTTCTCGGCGATCGCCTGACACTTGCCGATGTCCTGGCCTATCCGCCCCTCGCGCGGTTCGACGCCGTCTACAACCCGCTCTTCCGGGCAAGCCGCAGGCGACTGGCAGATTACACGCACCTGCCGGCGCTGGTGAGGCGAATCCACAATCTGCCGGGCGTCGCCGGGACGACGAGGTACGACCACATCCTGACCCACTACTACGACGGCGATTGGGCGGTGGCGACGCGCCGCGGCATCGTTCCTGAACTTCCCGCGACACACTGCCCGAACGCCACGTGAGCTCGTTCGACGTGCAGGAGCGAGGATTGATGACCATAGCCGATCCGGTCGTAACGCCAGCCGCCAAGCATCTGTTCTACTACTCGCCAGGAACCTGCTCGCTGGCTCCTCATATCGTTCTGGAGGAGATCGGCGAACCGTATGAGCTGACACTGATCTCCGCCTCTGGACCGCTAGAAGGCGAGACGACCTCAACACCGGCATGGAAAGCGATCAACCCGAAGGCACGTGTGCCCGCCTTGTTGGGCGTTCCCGGCCGCATCGGCGGCGCCGAGAACCTTCTCACCGAGGTGCCCGCCATTCTGATGTACCTGGCGCGGACGAATCCGGCCGCCAAGTTGCTTCCGTCCGACCCGGCCGCCGAAGCCAGGTGCATCGAATGGATGAACTGGCTATCCAGCAATGTGCACACGATGGCCTTCGCTCAGATGTGGCGAGCTCAAAGGTTCACGTCCGATGAGGAGGGGTTTGCCGCGGTGAGGAATCGCGGCCGGGAAAACGTCTCTGAGTGCTTTGCCTATATCGAGAAGCTCCTCGCCGACGGCCGGGGATGGGCAATTCCGGAGGGATACACGGTCGTCGATGCCTATCTTCTTGTCTTCTACTACTGGGGCCGCTGCCGCATCAGGCTGGACATGGGGATCCTCTGCCCAATCTGGACGCGACTGAGCGAACTGGTTGCTGAAAGGCCGGCCGTGCAGCGCGCTCTGAAGGCCGAGGGGATCACGATTTTCGAGGCTGAGTGAGATTTGCGCCGTGGCCGCCGCGTGATCGCTGCGGGCAGCGCCTGTCATAAAGAGGCAGTCCATGTCGGAAGGCGAGCGAATGAGCGCTCCATTGTATGATGCGTCGGTTCCCGTGGTCCGGCAGATGCCTTTCCGTTACCCGTGCCGGCCTCGCGGCCGATCCCACAAACGGGAAAGATGAAAAGCAAACTCCGTTCTCGCGGCGCGCCTTCGCGCCCTAGTCATGTCTACGACCATGCGAACAAACGACGGCCGGGCATGCGGGCGAGGCGAAAACCGGGCATTGCCGCGAAATCGAGCGCGAAATCGCGCCGCGCCGGTGGTAGCTTGCCGCGTCGCGCGATAGCCTGCGAGGAGAACGGATATGACGAAGCTGCGGCTTGGCGCCCTTGCGCTCCTTTTCGGCCTCCTTGCCGGCCCGGCGATGGCGGCCGACATCATCGTCGCCGCCGCCGGCCCGATGACCGGCGGCCAGGCGACGTTCGGCCGGCAGATGAAGAACGGCGCCGAGCAGGCGGTCGCCGACATCAACGCCGTCGGCGGCGTGCTCGGCCGTAAGCTCAGGCTCGAGATCGGCGACGACGCCTGCGACCCCAAGCAGGCGCGCTCGGTTGCCGAGAAGCTTGCGGGCGAAGGCGTCGTCGCGGTGTTCGGCCATTATTGCTCGTCGTCGTCGATCCCGGCGTCCGACGCCTATCTCGACGGCGGCGTGCTGCAGATCACGCCGGCGTCGACCAATCCGCTCTTCACCGAGCGCGGCCTGTGGAACACGTTCCGCGTCTGCGGCCGCGACGACCAGCAGGGCGGCTTCGCCGCCGCTTATCTGGTGAAAAACTTCAAGGACAAGAACATCGCCATCATCGACGACAAGACGACTTATGGGAAAGGCCTTGCCGACCAGGTGAAGAAGGCGCTCAACGCCGCTGGCGTGAAGGAGAAGCTCCACGAGTCCTACAATATGGGCGACAAGGATTTCACCGCGCTCGTCTCCAAGCTGAAATTGAACGGCATCGATATCGTCTATGACGGCGGCTACCATCAGGAAGCCGGCCTGATCGTGCGGCAGATGCGCGATCAGGGCCTCAAGACCATCCTGATGGCCGGCGACGCCATGGCCGACCGCGAGTTCGCCTCGATCACCGGCCCGGCGGGCGAAGGCGCGCTCTTCACCTTCGGCCCCGACCCGCGCAAGCGCGCTTCGGCCGCGGCGATCGTCAAGGAGTTCAAGGACAAGGGCATCGATCCCGAGGGTTACACGCTCTACACCTACGCTGCGGTGCAGGCCTGGGCCCAGGCCGCGGCCAAGGCCGGCACCACCGACCCGCAAAAAGTCGCCGCCGCGCTCCACACCGGATCCTACGACACCGTGCTCGGGCCATTGTCGTTCGACAAGAAGGGCGACATTACGTCGATCGGCTGGGCGGTCTATCGCTGGGACAAGAGCGGCAATTACGACGAGATCACCGCGCTGTCGAAGAGTTGAGGAATGTTTCCCGAGCGCAGCGCAGCACGAAGTGATGCGCTGCAGAACCGGGATCGTTACAGATGCCGCGTTTTGCGATGTGAAGGTCCCGGATCAGCGGTGCATCGCTTCGCGCTGCACCGCGTCCGGGAAACGTATCTCACCCGATCTTCCCCAGCACCGGGAACGTCTCCAACAGCCAATAGCTCGCCTGCGATACGCCACCGGTCAAAAACGCGACGCCCGTGAGCACCAATAACCCGCCCATCGCTTTCTCGACCAGGCCGAGATGGGCCTTGAAGCGGGCGAGGAAGGCGGCGAACGGCTCGATCGCGAACGCCGCGATCAAAAACGGAATGCCGAGCCCGAGCGAATAGACCGCGAGCATGCCGGCGCCTTTGGCCACGGTCTCCTCGGACGCCGCGACCGCGAGGATGGCGGCGAGGATCGGCCCGATGCAGGGCGTCCAGCCGAGCGCGAACGCGAGCCCCATCAGATACGCGCCCCACAGGCCGACAGGCTTGCCGACCTGCATGCGCTTTTCCCGCATCAACAGGCCGATCGGCGTCAGGCCGAGGAAGTGCAGGCCCATCACCATGATGGCGAGGCCGGCGACGATCGCGAGTTCGCCCGAATAGGCGCGAAGGAGCGCGCCGACCGCGCTGGCGCTGGCGCCGAGCGCCACGAACACGGTGGAAAAACCGGCGACGAACAAAAGCGCGGCCAACAGCGTGTCGCCGCGCACCTGCGGCTCCGCCTCCTGATCGGCCAGCCGCTCGAGCGAGGTCCCGGTCAGGTAGACGAGATAGGGCGGAACCAGCGGCAGCACGCAGGGCGACAAGAAGCTCAACGTGCCGGCGATGAGGGCGGCGGCGATGGTGACATGCATGGCCCGCTCTCATGCCCGGCTGTTCGGCCCCGTGCAAGCACGCCGGCGCCGCACCCGCGAGGTTGTGATTGCGGCCGTCATTCCGGGGCCGGCCGTAAGGCCGGAGCCCGGAATCCGTAACCCCTGCCCTAACGGCTTAAAACTCCCGTGCTACTTCTCTGAGACCGTGGTTATGGATTCCGGGCTCGCAGCCTTCGGCTGCGCCCCGGAATGACGGAGGCCGATTTGCGCAACCTCATCACCGACGTGACGGGCCTCAAGGTCGGCCATGCCGAGGATCTCCGGCTCGGCTCGGGCGCCACCGCCGTCATCTTCGACGCGCCGGCGGTCGCCTCGATCGATGTCCGCGGCGGTGGGCCGGGCACGCGCGAGACCGCGCTCCTTGACCCGGCGCAGACCGTCGAAGGCATCGATGCCATCACGCTCGCCGGCGGCTCGGCGTTCGGCCTCGATGCGGCGTCCGGCGTGCAGGCCTGGCTGCGCGAACAAGGCCGCGGCTTCGCGGTGCGTTCAGCCCGCGTGCCGATCGTGCCGGCGGCGATCCTGTTCGACCTCCTGAGCGGCGGCGACAAGAATTGGGGCCGCTTTCCGCCCTATCGCGAGCTCGGCTATGCCGCAGCGGCGACGGCCGGGCTTGATTTTGCGCTCGGCAGCGCCGGCGCCGGCACCGGCGCGACCACCGTCAACTGCAAGGGCGGCATCGGCTCGGCCTCGGCACAAACCGCCGACGGCGCGCTCGTCGGCGCGCTCGCGGCGGTGAACCCGGCCGGCAGCGTGCTGATCGATAGCGGCCCATGGTTCTGGGCGGCGCCCTACGAGCGCGGCGGCGAATTCGGCGGCCGCGGCTTTCCCGCCGCGTTCCCCGAAAACGCGCTCGAGCCGCGCACCAAGGGCAGCGCCCGCGAAAATACCACGCTCGTCGTGGTGGCGACCGACGCGATCCTGAGCAAGGCGCAGGCGAAGCGCCTCGCGGTGATGGCGCAATCCGGCCTCTCTCGCGCCATTTATCCCGTGCATTCTCCGCTGGACGGTGACGTGGTGTTCGCCGCGTCGACCGGCCGGCGGCCGCTGGCCGACGGGCTGGTCGCGCTCACCGAACTCGGCGCGCTCGCCGCCAATACCGTGGCGCGCGCGATCGCCCGCGGCGTATATGCGGCGTCGGCACTTTCCCTGCCCGGCGCGTTATCGAGCTGGCAGGATCAATTCGGCCGCTGAACCGGCCGCGGTTGCAGCGGGATACCGCAGGAATGCCGCAACGTGCCGCGAAAACCACAGGGTAACGACTTTGACTCCGTATTCCGTCGTTTTCGTTGACTTGAACGCGCGATTGCGCGTTGACTCGCAGGCGCGGGTCTAGGGGCGGAGAGTGCGATGAGAGTATTGGCGATTGTCATCGCGGGATTGATGACTTTGGGCTTGGCGGCGTTCGGCGTCGTCGCCGCGCAAAAAGCGACGCTGCCGGCCGCGGTTGCCGATATGGCCCGCAGCGCCTTGCGTGTCGAGCGGAAAATCACCGCCACGGCCGCCCCGGCGCCCGCACCGGCGGAGCGCGTGACCGATGTCGCGGTGGCGCCGCCGATGCCCCCGGCCTCGCCCGTGCGCGTCGCGGAGAATACCCCGGCCGTGGCCGCGCCGGCCGCAGCGCTGGCAGCGGCCGCCGCCGCGCCAAAGCCGGCGGTCCCGGCGGTTCCGGCTTGCGACAAGCCGGGCGCCATGGGGCTTGCCCGCGTCGTCGAGATCGACACCACCGGCGGACCCGCTTTCGGCTTCGAGCATTTCAAGCAGTACGATTTCCTGCGCGACAAGGAAGTCGTGTTGACGTTCGACGACGGGCCGTGGCCGGAGAATACCCCTGCGGTGCTGCGCGCACTCAACGACGAATGCCTCAAGGCGACGTTCTTCGAAATCGGCGAGCACGCGACTTGGCACCCGGAAATTACCAAGCAGCTGGTCGCCGCCGGCGAGACTATTGGCAGCCACACCTGGTCGCACCAGGATTTGGCGCGCAACCCCTACGCCTCCGATCTCGAAAAGGCCAAGCAGGAGATCGAGATGGGGGTGAGCGCCGTGCACATGGCGGCGGCCGCGCCGATCGCGCCGTTCTTCCGCTTCCCGGCCTTGCAGCAGCCGCCGCAGCTTCTGAGCTACCTCGCCGAGCGCAACATCGCGACCTTCTCGACCGACATCGATTCCCGCGACTTCAAGATGCACAAGCCGGATCTGGTGATCAAATCGGTGATGGGCCAGCTCGACAAGCACGGCAAGGGCATCGTCCTGCTGCACGATTTCCAGCGCAACACCGCCGCGGCGCTGCCGGAACTGCTGCGCCAGCTCAAGGCCGGCGGCTACAAAATCGTCCACATGGTGCCGCGCGGCGCCGTGACCACGCTGCCGCAATACGACGACTTGGTGATGAAGCAGGACAAGTACGCCGTCACCAACACGCGCCCGGTGTCGAGCGTGGTGCATACGATCGGCGAGTAACCCCACGTCATTCCGGGGCGGCCCAAAGGGCCGAGCCCGGAATCCATACTCCCTCACGGCACAGAACCAACACCGATTCAGAGCCTGTTCTGAAACGACGGTGGTTATGGATTCCGGGCTCGCCACTTCGTGGCGCCCCGGAATGACGCTCAACCAACAAACCGCTCGGCGCTGTACGGCTTCGGATCGCAGAACGGCGTCGCCCCGGTCATCAGCTCGGCGATCAGGCGCCCGGTCGCCGCGCCCAGCGTCAAGCCCCAATGTCCGTGGCCGCAGGCGAGCCACAGGCCGCGCTGGCGCGGCGCGCGCGAAATCACCGGACGGGAATCGGCAAAACACGGCCGCGCGCCGAGCCACGGCTGCGGCTCGACCGCGGAGCCGAGCGGAAACAAGGCGCGCGCCGCCGGTTCGACGCGCTGAAGCTGCACCGGCGTCGGCGCGGCATCGCGTGCGGCGAACTCGATCCCGGTCGTGAGCCGGATGCCCTGCTCCATCGGCGCGAGAACGTAGCCATTCTCGGCATCGAGCACGGGACGGCCGAGCGTCGCGTTGCCCTGCGCGCGGTAATGCCGGTGATAGCCGCGCTTGACCGCGAGCGGCAGATTGATGCCGAGCGGACGAAGGAGATCGCCGGCCCACGGCCCGAGCGCGACGACCACGTCGCCGGCATCGACCGGGCCGAAAGTGGTTTCCACCCGCCATTGCGCGCCGGCGCGGTGCAGCGAGCGGGCATCGCCCTCGAGCGCAATGCCGCCGAGCGCGGTGAAGCGCGCGGCATAGGCGCGGGTCAGGGCCAGCGGATTGCTGACGCTGACCGCGCCGCTCCAATGCACGCCGTGGCGGAACACCGCCGCCAGCGCCGGCTCGAGCGTGAGCGCGCCGTCGCGGTCGAGCGGCGTCGCCGATATGCCGAACTTCGCCGCGAGCTCGAGCTCCGGCGCTTGCGCCGCCAACGCTTCGTCGGAGCGGTAAAGCTTGAGCCAGCCGTTGCGGCTGAAATAACGCTCGGCGCCCGCCTCGGCGGCAAGCGCCTCATGTTCGGCGACCGCGCGGGCGAACAAGGGCCGCATCAGCTGCGCCGTCTCGACGAGCCGTTCCGGCCGCGAGGCGGCATGGAAAGCAATCAGCCAGGGCGCGACCCGCGGCAGATGGGCGAGGTGATAATTGGCGAGCGGCGAGCGCTTGAGCGCGATGCGCGCGAGCGTCGCCCAATCGGAAGGAAACGCCGGCGGAAACACCGTGTTGCCCTCGATGATGCCGGCATTGCCGTAGGAGGTGCCCTCGCCTACGCCGCCGCGGTCGACCAGCGCGACCGCAAGGCCGCGCTTAGCGAGGTTGAGAGCGATCGAGGTACCGACGATGCCGGCCCCGAGGACGATCACGTCGGTACGCGCCAGGTGAGCCTCCGCTGTTCTACCGTTTAGGTATGAGCATCGGGAGGCTAAGCGACAAGGGCCGGACGCCGGCGCCGCTAAGAACTCAAAGCGGTGACCGCAACCCGACCGGTCGGATCGACGAACCAGCGCTCGCTCTGGAACGGCTTGCCGTTAAGGCGCGCCATCAGCCAGTCGGCGGCGTAAGTCGGCGGGAACGGCCCAAGATTGGTGGCGGGCACCGCGCCCACCGAATGCCGGCTGCCGGCATAGACCACGAGTTGCCGCGGCGCGGTCATGGTGTGGATCATCCGCTCGGTGAATTCGAGCGGACTGAGTTCGTCCGCCTCGCCGGCCAGCACCAAATAGGGCGCGCGGATCTTTTCGGCGTGGCCTTCCCAGGTCAGCGTCTTGGCGAATTCGTCGAACTTGGCTTCGTCGGTGAAGTTCGACATCCACATGAAGCGTTGTTTGAAGGTCGGCGACGCCTCCTCGAAAATGGTGTGACAGCCGGGCTCGAGGCACGTCGACATCACCGCTGTCGCGGCGATCCGCGGCTCGTTGGCGGCAAGGATGGTGCCGAAGAACGAACCGAAGCTGACGCCGGTGACGCCGATCTTCTGCCGATCGACCTCCGGCCGCCGCGCCAGCCAGTCGACGAACGCCGGGCCGGCGTCGATCCAATTCTGCATCGAGACGTAGACGCCGAGCAGCGGGCTCTCGTATTGGCCCGGGCCGTCGATCGCGAGCACCGCGGCGCCGCGCGTCAGAAAGCGGTCGTTGGCGAGCGCGACGCTCATCTCCTTGAAACTGTCCATGCCCGGAATGGCAATGACGACCGGCAGCGGACCGCCGGCATAGCCGGGCGGCAAATGGAACCAGCCCGGAATCGATTTGCCTTTGAACGGAATCGCAACCGCCTCGACCTTGTGGTCGGCGAGCCGCGCATAATTGCCGTAGCACGCGCGCTTCTTCTCGTGCAGCGCGACGTGGGTCTTGCCGGAATCGTCGTAAGGCCATTCGGCGGCACCGTAATGAATGGCGGCCATGAACCAATTGTCGCGCGCCGTGACGAAACTGCCCTCGGCCTCGGCGGCACGCGCCTTCGCTTCCCGGCGCCTGGCGGTCGATTCGAACGCCGGACCGATGTCCGCCATCTTCTGCACGCGGGTGCGGATGCCGGCGAAATCGCCGCCGGCTTCGACCCCGCACGGCGCCGCAAGATAGAACGAGCGCGGCTGATCCCAATCGATCCCGTTGGCGTGAATGATGTTGTCGAGCGCCCAGCGCTGCTCCGTGAAGCGTTTCGTCGCCGCGCCGCCTTCGGCGGCGAAGGCCGCCCCACGCACTGCCGTGACGGAAGCTCCTATTCCCGCAACGGCCAAAGAACGAAGAATGCCTCGGCGATCCATCCCAGTGACCTCCCTTGATGTGGGCGCCGCGACTGTTCCGACTGATCGCCGGAATAAAGGCGTCGGCGCAAAAGAGGCCGCCGATGCGGGCGGCCTCCAGAACTTGCATTGGCAAACTTAGCGCAATTCCGACGCGGATCACACCGTCGCGATCGTCTGCGTCGAGGACGCGTTCAACAATTGCGCCTGCATCTGGATCAACTGCTCGATGAGATTGTTGCCGGCCACATTGCTGGTCCCGCTGGTCGACGAGGCGTCGGCGGTGGAGGACGACGTGCTCGACGAAGGGGCCGAGGTCAGCGACACCGACGAACCGTTGGCATAAGTGATGGTCGTGGTCGACGAGCCGTTGGCGTTGGTCGTGCTCTGGCTGGTTGCGCCGCTGTCGCCCGCCGTCAGTGCGCTGAGAATACCGCCCGCGCCACCGCCACCACCCTCACCACCGCCCATATGGTGATGATGGTGATGGCCCTCGCCCGGCTGGCTCTGCTGCGTCGCGTCGGTGCCGCTCGAGCCGCCGGCATCGCCGAGCAGCGACGACGCTGACGATGCCGACGACGATCCTCCGCCGTTCTGCAGCGCGAGCAAGGCTTGCAGGGTCTGCGGGCCGAATTGCGGAAACGAATTCCCGGCGCTCGATGACGTCCCGGTCGTCCCGGTCGTACCTGCGGAAGCGCCGGACGTGGCCGACGCCGTCGTGCTGCTGCCCTGCTGCTCCAGCGCGCCGAGCAGCTGCGCCAGCGGGTTACTTTGCGCACCGCTGCTGCCCTGCGACTGCTGCTGTTGCCACAGCGCCTGCAAGGCAAGGTAGTTGTTATTGTTCGACCCGCCGACCGACAAGGACATGACTCACTCCTCAAACTGCCGGCCGCGCGCCGGTTGATACAATTGGCCTGCCACGGCCGATGCAAAGGCGGGGCCAGGGCGCAACCAACGGCAAAACAATGATTTTTCTAAGACTTCGGGGCGCCGCGGGGTAACAATTCTGCCGCGTGTGGCGAGCCTCCCGGCAAATCTTGCCGATCTCTCCGCGCGCTTCGACACCGGCCTTGATCGCAAACGGGATGCGAGTTGCCCGCCAACATTGCCCGCCAATGTCCGGCGTGTTACGCGAACCACGACTGTCGGAGGATATTTGTGCACCGCCCGCTCATCATCGCCCCCTCGATCCTTTCCGCCGATTTTTCCAAACTCGGCGAGGAGGTCCGCGCGGTCGATTTGGCCGGCGCCGACTGGATCCATGTCGACGTGATGGACGGCCATTTCGTCCCCAACATTTCGATCGGGCCGGACGTGGTGAAGGCGCTGCGGCCGCACAGCAAGAAAGTCTTCGACGTGCACCTGATGATCGCGCCGTGCGACCCTTATCTCGAGGCGTTCGCCAAGGCCGGCTCCGACATCATCACCGTGCATGTCGAATCAGGCCCGCACATCCACCGCTCGCTGCAGGCGATCCGCGCGCTCGGCAAGAAGGCCGGCGTCACCCTCAATCCCGGCACGCCGGTCGAAACGATCGCGCCGGTGATCGATCTCGTCGACCTTGTTCTGGTGATGTCGGTCAATCCGGGCTTCGGCGGCCAGAAATTCATTTCCGCCGCCGTCGACAAGCTGCAAAAAATCCGGGCGCTGGCGGCGGGCCGGCCGATCGACATCGAGATCGACGGCGGCATCACGCCGCAGCTCGCGCCCGCCGTGGTGCGCGCGGGCGCCAACGCGCTCGTCGCCGGCTCCGCCGTGTTCAAGGGCGGCACGCCGGAGTCTTATCGCGCCAACATCGCGGCGATCCGTGAGGCGGCGGCGCTGGAACGAGGAGAAGCGGCGTAATGGGCATGCTGATCGACGGCCAATGGAACGGCGACGAGGATCCGCCGGCGGAGATCGGCAAGGCCGGCAACTTTCAGCGCGTCGACAGCGCCTTCCGCGACCGCGTCACCGCGGACGGATCGTCGGGCTTCAAGGCTGAGCCGGGGCGCTATCACCTCTATGTCGCCTATACCTGCCCGTGGGCGCATCGCACGCAGATTTATCTGGCGCTGAAGAAGCTCACCGGCGCGATCAGCGTCGCGATCGCCGTGCCGGGGTTGCGAGACGGGGGTTGGACGTTCGAGGATAATCCGGCGTTTCCCGATTGCCCGCCGGACCGGGTCAACGGGTTCCATTATCTGCACCAGGCCTACGCGGCGAGCGAACCGCATTATACCGGCAAGGTCACGGTGCCGACGCTGTGGGACAAGAAGACCAAGCGGGTCGTCAACAACGAATCCTCCGAGATCATCCGCATGCTGAACTCGGAATTCGCCGGCATCGGCGCCGATCCGACCGATTTTTATCCGAAACCGCTGCGCGCCGAGATCGACCGCATCAACGCCGAGGTCTACGCCAACGTGAACAACGGCGTTTACCGCTGTGGCTTCGCCAAGTCGCAGGCGGCCTATGAAGAAGCCTATGACGCGCTGTTCGCCACGCTCGACGACATCGAGGCGCGGCTGTCGCGGCAGCGGTATCTGGTCGGCAACCAGATCACCGAAGCGGATTGGCGGCTGTTTCCCACGCTGGTGCGCTTCGATGTCGCCTATTTTTCGTTGTTCAAGTGCAACCGGAATCGGATCGCCGACTTTCCCAATCTCCTGAACTATATGCGCGAACTTTATGCCGTGCCGGGCGTCGCCGAAACCGTAAAACCGCGCTATTACGTCATGGGCTATTATTCGATCCGGCGGGTCAATCCGACCGGCATCATCCCGAAAGGCACGCCGGTCGACTACCGGCAACCGCATGATCGGGCGCGGTTCGCGGCATGAGGGCGGCCCCCTTGAGCTCAGCAAACTCGACGGTGGAACGTGAACTCTTGAAAATCTGTATCCCATAGGCTACATCCCTGCATGGCCGATGAGATCGCGGTTGGCCAGACCGACGAATTCCGGGAATGGCTGCATCGTCTGAAAGATGCGGACGCCGCCGCTAGGATTGTCGGCCGCATCCGCCGCATGGCGCAGGGAAACCCGGGTGACACGAAGTCCCTTGGCGGCGGGCTAATCGAAATGCGGATCGATTATGGTCCCGGATATCGGCTCTACTTCACGTATCGCGGGAGGCTTGCGGTACTGCTGCTGTGCGGGGGCGATAAGCGTAGCCAGCAACGTGACATCGCCAAGGCGCGGGAACTAATGACGGAGCTTAAAAGATGAAAATCACCCCGTTCGACCCTGCCGAATATCTCGACACTCGCAAAGCGCAAATCGCGTACATCACCGCCGCCTATGAGACGGGCGATCCCGATTTCATCCGCGACGCTTACAACATCGTTGCGCGTGCGCGTGGCATGGCGCGCATCTCCGAAGAAACCGGATTGAGCCGTGAAAGCCTCTACAAGGCGCTGGGTGAGAAGGGCAACCCCGGATTCGGTACGGTAATGAAGATTAATCGCGCTCTAGGTATTACGCTTTCGGCTCATCAAGCCAAACCCCGGCGTACGGGGACAAGAAAAACGGCGAAGACAGGCGGTTAGACGTGCGTAGCCCGGGTTGCGCGGAGCGAAACCTAGGCCGCGCCGGCCAAACCCGGATTGCTCATCCCGTCAGAAGGGACAGAACAAACAGATGATCCCCCGCTACACCCGGCCCGAAATGGCGGCGATCTGGTCGCCGGAAACACGCTTTCGCATCTGGTTCGAGATCGAGGCGCACGCGGCCGACGCGATGGCCGAGCTCGGCATCATCCCGAAGGAGGCGGCGCAGAAAATCTGGGCCAAGGGCAAGCACGCCAAGTTCGACATCGCGCGCATCGACGAGATCGAGCGCGAGGTGAAGCACGACGTCGTTGCCTTTCTCACCCATCTCGCCGAGATCGTCGGGCCGGAAGCGCGCTTCGTGCATCAGGGCATGACCTCCTCCGACGTGCTCGACACCTGCCTCAACGTCCAGTTGGTGCGCGCCGCGGACCTCCTCATCGCCGACGTCGACAAGCTCGAGGCCGCGCTCAGACGGCGCGCGGAGGAGCACAAATACACGCCGACCATCGGCCGCTCCCACGGCATCCATGCCGAGCCGACGACGTTCGGCCTCAAGCTCGCCTACGGCTACGCCGAATTTGCCCGCGCCAAAGCGCGCCTGAAGGCGGCGCGCGCCGAGGTCGCGACCTGCGCGATCTCGGGCGCCGTCGGCACGTTCGCGCAGGTCGATCCGCGCGTCGAAGCGCACGTCGCCAAGCAAATGGGGCTGCGGGTCGAGCCGATTTCGACCCAAATCATTCCGCGCGACCGCCACGCCATGTATTTCGCGACGCTCGGCGTCGTCGCCTCCTCGGTCGAGCGGCTGGCGACCGAAATCCGCCACCTGCAGCGCACCGAGGTTCTGGAAGCCGAGGAGTTCTTTTCCGAGGGCCAGAAAGGCTCCTCCGCCATGCCGCACAAGCGCAACCCGGTGCTGTCGGAGAATCTGGTCGGGCTCGCCCGCATGGTGCGCGCCTATGTGACGCCGGCGATGGAGAACGTCGCGCTCTGGCACGAGCGCGACATCTCGCATTCCTCGGCCGAGCGCATGATCGGCCCCGACGCGACCGTGACGCTCGATTTCGCGCTCAATCGGCTGGCCGGCATAATCGACAAGCTGATCGTCTATCCGGATAACATGCGCCGGAACCTCGACCGCCTCGGCGGCCTCGTCCATTCGCAGCGCGTCCTGCTGGCTTTGACGCAGAAAGGCGCGACGCGCGAAGACGCCTACCGCCTGGTCCAACGGAACGCCATGAAGGCCTGGCGCGGCGAAGGCGATTTCCTGGAACTGCTCGAGGCCGATACGGAAGTCGGCAAATATCTAAAAACGCAGGAGCTTGCTGCGAATTTCGACCTCGATTTCCACTTCGCGCAGGTCGACACGATCTTTCGCCGGGTTTTTGCCGCGCCGGCGTGAATAAGCGCGCCGGGCAACCGGCTTTCCACTGTTTGTCCACGCCATTGTCCGCCGTCGCGTTTGCCCGACTCACCCCCGGTGACGTAACGTCACCTTCGACTTCTTGAAGATTTCCCCGTGACTAAACTTGGGGGGATTTGGGGTCAGGGGGGCATGATGGGACGTCTGGTGCGAAAGCCGCAGCTGCCCGACCTCGACCTGCAGATCGCGGGGCTCGAGGGCGTGCTGCAGTCCGGCCTCGGTGGCATGCAGGTGGCGGGCGCGCAAGTCGGCGATAATTACATCGAGCGCATGGCGAAATACGTTCCGGCCGAGGTCATCGCGTTCTCCCTGCTGATCAACGCCATCCTCGATCAGGCGATGAAATCAGGCGGCAAGAATGCCGCCATGGCGGGCTTCTCGGTCAACACCATCGCGCAGGCCGTGCTGGTCCTGGCCTGCCTCCTCACCCCGCTGTTCTGCTGGTACGTCCGCGAAGAGGGCGACGCCTGGATCGTCAACGCCTTCGTCTCCACGATCGCCTTCCCGTTCTGGGCTTACCTCACCGGGGCGGTCGCGTTCGCCAATTACCACGACGGCAATCTGGCGGCGATCCTGGTGATGACGTTCACCGTGGTGAGCGGCCTCGTCGCGCCATTGCCGAGCCGGTCCAGGCGGCGGGCCCAGCAGCACGCGGTCGAGTACGATGAGGAGCAGTTCGTCGAGGCGGCCTAGTCGCCGGGCGGCCTGAAGCCGCCTTCCCGCACGGCCCGCGCAATCGCGATTGCCGGCGCCCGATTCCTCGTGTTTTCTGCCGCACGATGGCGGGACGCGAAACCATTCTGGTGTTCGACTCCGGGCTCGGCGGGCTCACGGTCCACCGCGAGATCGTGGCGGCGCGGCCCGGCGCCGATTTCCTCTATGTCGCCGACGATGCCGCCTTCCCTTATGGCGCGATGGACGAAGCGGCCCTCCTCGCCCGCGTCATCGACCTGATCGGCGGCCTGATCGAACGCCACCGGCCCGACCTCGTCGTCATCGCCTGCAACACCGCGTCCACCATCGCGCTGCCGGCGTTGCGCGAGCGCTTTGCGGTGCCGTTCGTCGGCACCGTGCCGGCGATCAAGCCCGCTTGCGCCGGCTCGGTGACGCGCCGCGTGTCGGTCCTGGGAACCGAAGCGACGGTCGCGCGCGAATATACCCGCGCGCTCATTCGCGACTTCGGCCAGGATTGCCGCGTCACCCTGGTCGGCTCGAAGCGCTTGGCCGCCCATGCCGAGGCCGAGCTTGCCGGCGCTCCGGTCGACGATGCGGCGATCGCCGCGGAACTCGCCCCCTGCTTCGTCGCCGATGGCGCGCGGACGGATACCATCGTCCTCGCCTGCACCCATTATCCGCTGCTGGTCGAGCGATTGCACCGGCTCGCGCCGTGGCCGGTGAACTTCCTCGATCCGGCGCCGGCGATCGCCCGCCGCGTGGTCGAGCTGCTCGGCGAGGGTTCGGCGCCGCCATCGGCCGGCGCGACCCGCGCCATTTTCACCTCCGGGCGCGCGCCGGCCGCCGCCCTCGCCCGCTTCGGGATCGGCCAAGGTGTCGGCCCAGGCATCGGCGCTGACGAGCCGGCGACGACGGGCGCGCGCTGATCGCGCAACAGTTTTTCGTCGCGGTCGCGGCCGGCCAAGCTTGTCGATCCGAGCGGCCACCGCTACGCTTTTTGCCGCCAGCCGGGGCCCTGTACGCAAAGAACATGCACACGAGGATGCAAACATGACCGTTGCCGCCGTGAACGACCGCTCCGCCTGGTACCTGAACCGCTGGGTCCAGCTCGTCCTGGGCGTGATCGCCATGATGGCGATCTCCAGCCCGCAATACGTCTGGACGTTGTTCACCGGGCCGCTCAATCAGAAGCTCGGCACCACGCTCGCCGAGCTGCAATGGACGTTTTCGCTCCTGGTCATTCTGCAGACCTGGTTCTCGCCGTTTCAGGCCTATCTGGTCGACCGCTTCGGCCCGCGGCTCCTCATCTCGATCGGCGCGCTGCTCTCCGGCGGCAGCTGGGTGTTGTCGTCCTATGTCGACAACATCTGGGCGCTCTATTTCACCTACGGCGTGCTCGGCGGCTTCGGCACCGGCATCATCTATGTCGGCATCATCGGCCTGATGGTGCGCTGGTTTCCCGACCGGCGCGGGCTCGCGACCGGCCTCGCCGCGGCGGGCTACGGCTTCGGCGCCTTCTTCACCAGCTTCCCGATCGACAGCATGATCAAAAGCTCCGGCTACACGCACACGCTCGTGGTGTGGGGCATCATCCAGGCCGCCATCGGGATCATCGCGGCGCAAGGCTTGCGCATGCCGCCGCAGCACGACGAGGCGCCGGGCGCCGCGCCCGCGGCTGCCGCGGCGGGTCCGCAGCAGAGCCGGCGCAGCTTTTCGCCGCGCGAGATGCTCAAAAGCCCGGTCTTCTATCTCCTCTTCATCATGATGAGCATGATGTCGACCTCCGGGCTGATGGTCACCTCCAATGTCGGGCCGTTCGCCAGGGAATTCGGCGTCGCCGACATGCTGGTGTTCGGCATGGCCGCGCTGCCGCTGTCGCTGACGCTGTCGCGCTTCACCAACGGGCTGACCCGGCCGTTCTTCGGCTGGGTCTCCGACCATATCGGCCGGGAGGCCACCATGGCGCTCGCCTTCTCGCTGGAAGCGGTCGCGATCCTGATCCTGTTCGCCTATATCGACCAGCCGGCCTTGTTCGTGGTGCTCACGGGCCTCGTTTTCTTCGGCTGGGGCGAAATCTTTTCGCTGTTTCCCTCGACCCTGACGGACACCTTCGGACCCAAATTCGCGGCGACCAACTACGGCTTTCTCTACATCGCGCAAGGCGTCGGCTCGATCCTCGGCGGACCGGCGGCGGCCTTCCTCAAGCAGGCGACGGGAAGCTGGACCGCGGTCTTCATCGTCGTCGCGGTGCTCGACGCGGTTACCGCGCTCCTCGCCATCACCGTCTTGCGCAGTATGCGGCGGAGGCTTTTGGCGGGCGGGTGATCCGTCAAGTCCCCGAGGTTTGACTTTCGCCCCGTTTCCCCCTAGAAGCCCGCCCACGGCGCGGGCCTTTGTGGCCCGCGTCGCGTTTCGCGACCCGTGGATTGCCCCGGCGCTTCGGTGGCAAGCCTGTCGGTTCACCCCCTCCCTACCTCCCCCGCATGCGGGGGAGGTAGGGAGGGGGTAGGACAGTAGGAGGGCGCGATCCTCAGCCATTACCCGGCATGATCCCGAAAAGTGGTTTCCGGTTTTCGGATCAAGATCATGCCCAATCCAAGTCAGCGAGGACGCGATGACCAAGCGCCATGAGGCGAAGTACAAGATCGACCGCCGGTTGGGCCAGAACATCTGGGGCCGGCCGAAAAGCCCGGTCAACAAGCGTGAATACGGCCCCGGCCAGCACGGCCAGCGGCGCAAGGGCAAAGTCTCCGATTACGGCGTGCAATTGCGGGCGAAGCAGAAGCTCAAGGGCTATTACGCCAACATATCGGAGCGGCAATTCCACGGCATCTACGACGAAGCGCGGCGGCTCAAGGGCGACACCGGCGCCCATATGCTCGGGCTCCTGGAGCGCCGGCTCGACAGCGTGGTCTATCGGGCGAAGTTCGTCCCGACGGTGTTCGCCGCGCGGCAATTCGTCAACCACGGCCATGTCATGGTCAACGGCCGGCGCGTCACCATTCCGAGCCTGCGGCTGCGGGTCGGCGATCTCGTCGAGGTCAAGGAGAAGTCGAAGCAGCTCGCGCTCGTTCTGGAATCGACCGGGCTCGCCGAACGCGACGTGCCGGATTACATCGACGTCGACCACACCAAAATGACGGCGAAGCTCGCGCGTATCCCGACGCTGAGTGACATCCCCTACCCGGTGCAGATGGAACCGCATCTGGTGGTCGAATATTATTCGCGCTGACGCAATTACGGCTCAGCATCGAGATCATGGGGTGGCGAAACGCCACCCCTTTTTTGTTTTTTTACGCACGCTTCTCTTCGCCGACCGCGGCCAGCACGTCCTCGCAGCGCATCGGCGCGAAACCGGGGTGAAAACGTTCGCGTCCCAGGCGATAGATCGTGCGGTTGTAGCGGGCCGGCACGCCGTGCGCGGCGGCGAGGCGGACGATGTAGCCGGTGATCGATTCGAGCTCGGTGTCGTGCGCGCCGCGCAGCATGACGTCCTGCGTCATGCTCGACATCGCCATCGCCTGCAGCCGGCGCTTGAAGATCGGACGTATGAGCCAACCGGGCAGCCGCGCGGCGAGCGTGAGGAACGCGAACGACGGAATGCCGGGAATGCGGTATTCGCGGTAGCCCGCGGCGCGAATGACGCGCACGCCCTCCTGCAGGGTGTGCGTGAGAAGTTCCTGATAGGCCGCGAAGTTCGACAATGGCCGCGCGCCCCGCCCCACCAGCGCATCGAGCGCGTTGGTGAGATTGATCACGATCTTGGTGTGCACGGCGTCCTGCAGCCGGTCGACGATATGCGTCGGGCACGCCGGCGCCAGCACCGCGTGCACCAGGCGCAAATCGGCGGCGCGCGACGAATCGAGGGCGCCGATCAGAAGCGGCCCCTTGCGCTGATAGCCGATCACCGCGGGCGCGTCCTGCCGGGCGTTGTAGCCGACCACGCAGTAGACCACGCGGCTGAACAACTTCGGCAGGATCCGCTGATTGTCGATGCCGTTGGCCATCGACACGATGATCGGCCGGTCGCCGAGCGCGTCGCGCACCTGCCGCGCCGCCGCTTCGAGGCCGTAGTTCTTGACCGCCAGCACCACGATGTCGGCGTCGCCGGCCTCGTCCGGCCGGTCGACCACCTGGACCCGAACGCTGCGACGGGTGGCCTCGGGCGCGGCGAATTCGTAGATCGTGATCCCGGTCGCGCGCAACGCGGCTTGCGTCGCGCCGCGACCCATGATCGAGACCGCGCCGCCGCACTCCGCGAGCCAGGCCGCGACGGACGCACCGATGGCGCCGGCGCCGATGAACAGGACTCTCGTCGCACTCACGGCGGGCGCCTCTGTTGCCGGAACCCGAACTGAGGCAACGGCTTATCGCGGCGGCACCTGCCAGGTGGGACCGGCCCGTTCGGGACCAGGCGCGTTAAGCCTGGACGCCTTCCTTGACCGCAACGCCCTTGTCCTTGAGGTGCGAGGCCAGTTCGCCGGCCTGGAACATTTCGCGGATGATGTCGCAGCCGCCGACGAACTCGCCCTTCACGTAAAGCTGCGGGATGGTCGGCCAGTTGGAATAGGACTTGATGCCCTGACGCAGTTCGTCGTTCTCGAGGACATTGAGCCCCTTGTACGACACGCCCAGGTAATCGAGGATCTGCACGACCTGGCCGGAAAACCCGCACATCGGGAATTGCGGCGTGCCCTTCATGAACAGGACGACGTCGTTGGCCTTTACTTCATTGTCGATGAACTGGTTGATGGACATCGTAATCTTCCTGGTGATCTTCTTGGCAGTTGGCTGGCGGTTTGCCGGTGGCCTTCGCCGCGCCGGCGTCATGCTGTGGCATGTTAATATATGTAGCGCAAAACCCGTGCAAAGCCCAATGCCTTGATTTCAAGCCTGGAATTTATCCTTGGATTTCAAATCCGGGTTTGAAACGCGCGTCCGTCCCGACTTCGCCGAAGCGTGCGGCAGGAAATTCCACGCGCAGCGGGAAACGCAGAATGGCCGCCGCACCGCCGCGACCCTACGGCGTGCCGGTCTGCAGCGCCAAGGCGTGCAGCTTGCCGCCCATTTCGGCCTTGAGCGCGTCGTAGACGATCTGGTGCTGCTGCACCCGCGATTTGCCGCGAAAGGATTCGGCGATGACGGTCGCCGCGTAGTGGTCGCCGTCGCCGGCGAGGTCGCGGATGGTCACCGTCGCGTCCGGAATCCGGGCCCGGATCAGCCGCTCGATATCGTTCGAAGCCATCGCCATGGCGTGCCTCACCTCCTCGTTGAAGCGTGCTCGGAGCCCGCATGCGCAAAACACCGGGCGCGGACCCCACGGCCCGACCGCACCCGGCACTGAACTTGGTCCCGCGCAAACTGGCGCAACGTTACGACCAGAATGCGGCGCGCGCGCCGTGGCGTCAATGTGTCGCCGCCGAATGGGCCGCCGTCGCCGCTATGTCCACAGCTCCGTGCTCGCGAGCTTGGCGCCGTCGACCAGGGCTTTGAGCTTGGCCCAGGCGAGCTGCGGGTGGATGCGGCCACCAAAACCGCAATCGCTGCCGGCGATGACGTTCTCCCGGCCGACGATATTGGCGTAGCGCACGATGCGGTCGGCGACGACCTGGGGATGCTCGACGATATTGGTGGCGTGACTGACGACGCCGGGGATGATGATCTTGCCGTCGGGCAGCTTGACCTCTTGCCACACCCGCCATTCGTGCTCGTGGCGGACATTGCCCGCTTCGACCGAGTAGGCGCCGGCGTTGACCTTCAGCACCAGGTCGACGATGTCGCGCAGCGGGATGTCGGTCGTGTGCGGGCCGTGCCAGCTGCCCCAGCAGATGTGGAAGCGGATGCGCTCCGGCGGCAGACCGCGCAGCGCGTGGTTGAGCGCATCGATGCGCGCGGCCTCGAATTTCTTGAACTCCGCGAGCGGCGGCTCGGGATTGATCATGTCCCAATTGTCGGGGAGGCTCGGATCGTCGACCTGCAGGACGAGGCCGGCGTCGATGATCGCCTTGTACTCCTCGCGCATGGCGTCGGCCGCGGCGAAGACGAATTCCTCCTCGGTCTTGTAATAAAGGTTCTCGCCGCGCGCGAAGCTGCCGGGCCCGATCGCGCACATGAAACCTTCGTCGGCGCCGGCGGCCGCCATCGCTCTCTTCAGGTTGGCGATATCGGCGTCGATCGCGGCCCTACCGGCGTATTTGATGGGCGCGGTGCAGACCGGCCGGCGCCCGCCCCGACGGGCGGCGCTACCGAGGAGCGTGCCGGTCGAATCCGGATCCTGATAGAATTCGCCGAAGTTCTGGTAGTCGCGCCGATTGCTGAAGGCCGTCAGCGCCACCTCGGCAACGCTCGATTTCTTGTGCTCGGAAGCCGGCAGCGTTTCCGCCGGCGCAAAGCCTTGCATGCGGGCGAAGGCGTAGTTCCACCACACCCCGTAATCGTAGTTCGACGCCATCGGCTTGCCGAATTCGCCGTCGTCGGGAATGTCGATGCCGACGTCGTGCTGCTTTTTGACGACCCCGGCGACGGCGGCGGCGAGGCACTTGGCGTAGGCCGCCTCATCCTTGCTCTCGCCGCCCGCGCGCGCCCGGTTGATGGCGATGAGGTCCGCCGGCCGCGACAGGCTGCCGGCATGCGTCGTCAGGATACGATCCGTGCTGTGTTTCATGTTGTTTCCTCCCGTTCGTACTTTCGTACAGGCGGAGCCGGCTCACAAGCCGTGGGCAAGCATGCCGGGAATGCGGCGCGCGAAACCGAAAACGAAGGGTCAGAGGTGACTTTCGCCCGCCATGTAAGCCGGCAGCCAGTTCTCGAAGCGCCGCTTGAGATCGCTCACCCGCAGCGGACGCTCACCGGCAATCGCCAGCGTATCGCCGCCGGTCAACCCCAGATACCAGAGCGATATGTCGGCAGACCGCGAGCGCTCCGAGACCACGTCGATTGAGCGCGTTGGAACGGTCAGGATATAGCGGCCCTGGTCCTCCCCGAACCAGAAGCCCGGTCGCGAACCCATATCCGGCGACGTGGTGTCGAGCTGCGCCCCGATCCCGGACATGATGGCCATTTCGGTAACGGCCACCAACGCGCCGCCGTCCGAGACATCGTGCACCGCGGTGACAAGCCCGTCGCGGATAAACTCGCGTACGATATCGCCCGTCCTTCGTTCCCGATCGAGATCGACCGGCGGCGGGGCCCCCTCTTCGCGGCCGCACACTTCCCGCAAATAGAGCGATTGGCCGAGCCAACGCCGGGTTTCGCCAAACATGAGAATGGCTTCGCCTTCGGCCTTGAAGGCGAGCGTCATCGACTTGGTAAAATCGTCGAGGACGCCGACACCGCCGATGGTCGGCGTCGGCAGGATCGCGCGGCCGTTCGTCTCGTTGTAGAGCGAGACGTTGCCGGAAACGACGGGGAAATTCAGCGCTTTGCAGGCTTCGCCGATCCCGCGGATGCAGCCGACCAGCTGCCCCATGATCTCCGGCCGCTCGGGATTGCCGAAATTGAGATTATCCGTGAGCGCCAATGGCTTGGCGCCGACGGCGGTGAGATTGCGATAAGCTTCCGCCACCGCCTGTTTGCCGCCCTCGAACGGATCGGCCTCGCAGTAGCGCGGGGTGACGTCGGCGGTCAGCGCAAGCGCCTTCGGCCCGTCCTCGATGCGCACCACGGCGGCGTCGCCGCCCGGGCGCTGCACCGTGTTGCCGAGGATGACGTGGTCGTATTGCTCGAAGATCCAGCGCCGCGACGACAGGTCGGGCGAGCCGATGAGCTTTTCCAAGGCGTCGGCGATGCCAAGCGGTGGCGTAACCGAAGCCGGATCGATTACCGGCAGCTTGGCGCTTGCGACGAAGGGGCGATCGTAGACCGGGGCCTCGTTGCCGAGCTCCTTGATCGGCAGGTCGGCCATGACGTCGCCGCCGTGCTTGACCACGAACCTTTTGCTCGGCGTGGTCTCGCCGACCACGGCGAAGTCGAGGCCCCATTTGCGGAAGATCGCCTCGGCTTCCTTTTCCTTTTCCGGCTCGAGCACCATGAGCATGCGCTCCTGGCTTTCCGACAGCATCATTTCGTAGGCCGACATGCCGGTCTCGCGGCACGGCACCTTGTCGAGATCGAGCGTGACGCCGAGATCGCCCTTGGCGCCCATCTCCACCGCCGAGGATGTCAGCCCCGCCGCCCCCATGTCCTGGATGGCGATGACGCAGCCCTTGGCCATGATTTCGAGGCAGGCCTCGAGCAGGAGCTTTTCCGAGAACGGGTCGCCGACCTGAACGGTCGGGCGCTTCTCTTCGGCGTCGGCGCCGAACTCGGCGGACGCCATGGTGGCGCCGTGAATGCCGTCGCGGCCGGTCTTGGAGCCGAGATAGACGATCGGCATGCCGACGCCCGAGGCGGCAGAGTAGAAAAGCTTGTCGGTCCGCGCGATGCCAACGGCCATGGCGTTGACCAGGCAATTGCCGTCATAGCGGCGGTGAAAGCGCACCTCGCCGCCGACCGTCGGCACGCCGAACGAATTGCCATAGCCGCCGATGCCGGCGACCACGCCGGCGACGAGGTGGCGCGTCTTGGGATGACTGGGATCGCCGAACGACAGCGCGTTGAGGCAGGCGATCGGGCGCGCCCCCATGGTGAACACGTCGCGCAGGATGCCGCCGACGCCCGTTGCGGCACCCTGGTAGGGCTCGATGAAGCTCGGGTGGTTGTGGCTCTCCATCTTGAACACGACGGCAAGGCCGTCGCCGATGTCGATCACGCCGGCGTTCTCGCCCGGCCCCTGGATCACCCAGGGGGCCTTGGTCGGCAGCCCGCGCAGATGGATTTTCGAGGATTTGTACGAGCAGTGCTCGTTCCACATCGCCGAGAAGATGCCGAGCTCGGTAAAGCTCGGCGTGCGGCCGATGAGCTTGACCAGGCGCTCATATTCATCCGGCTTGAGGCCGTGCTGGGCGATCAGGTCGGGCGTGATTTGCGGCTCGTTGGGGATCATATCTGATTTTCGCGGCTATCCATCCACTCGCAAAAATCCGCTTGCTCCGCGCGAATCTTTTCAAAGGGATTCTTTTTCAACAACCGAAAGCCGAGCGGAAGGCGGTCAATGCCGTACTCTTCCGGCGCACACAAGTGATCTTCGGGGGCGACGGCCGTGACAGCGCAAATTATTGCGTCGATGTCGTCGTCGCTCTGGAGAATTGGTTCAATCCGAAGATTTTTGCACAGTGCCGCGCAAGCCTGTGCGCGCGCTTTGGCCTGTTCCTTCTGACGAGATTTGTAGGCTCCGGCAATTATTCCAAGCTTGTGCCAAATCGCCGTTGGGTAAGTCTCAAAAAGATTTGTGCCCAAGATACCTCCAAAATTCGCGCTGCCCCTGATTGCTGCAAACCGCGCAACCGGTGCTCCGATCCGGTCAGCGAAAGGTGCCATTGCACGTAGTTTTTTGTCGACCGGGCGCTTCGTCAGCTCCCAAATTTCGACGGGCGTGGCCGGATGAGGAAGACCCTGGAGATCTATTGGAATATCAACCGCTACCGGTCCGAGCTTGATACATCGTTCTAGATCGCGCCCTTCCTCCAGAACCGCCGCCTCGACGGAAGACGAGGTATCACGTTTCCGCGCAAAGGCTGAATGACGCAAAAGAACCACCTTTGCGCATTTTTCGAGGGATTCGATCACAGCAAGGGATGTCTTACCCGTCGTGTATCCCGCCAGATCAAGGCCGAATCCGATCACGCCGCTTGCCCCAAGTGCTCCACCAGCCCGGCAAACAGCCCGCGCCCGTCGGTCGGGCCGATCGCCGCCTCGACGTGATTTTCCGGGTGCGGCATCATGCCGAGCACATTGCCGCGGCCGTTCAAAATTCCGGCGATGGCGTTGATGGCGCCGTTGTGGTTCCAATTCGGATCGATCATGCCGTCGGGCGAGGCATAGCGGAACGCCACCCTGCCCTCGCCCTCGAGCCGCGCGATGGTCTCGCCGTCGGCGATGTAATTGCCCTCGCCGTGCGCGACCGGGACCTTGATCACCTGACCGGCATTGTAGCCGCGCGTGAACGGCGTATCGGAGCGCTCGACGCGCAGATAGACGTTGCGGCAGATGAAGCGGAGCTGGGCGTTGCGCATGAGCACGCCGGGCAGCAGTCCCGCCTCGCAGGCGATCTGAAAGCCGTTGCAGACGGCGAGCACCAGCCCGCCCTTCTGCGCGAAGGCGCGCACCGCTTCCATGATCGGCGCGCGCGCGGCGATCGCCCCGCAGCGCAGATAGTCGCCGTAGGAAAAGCCGCCGGGGATGACCACGAGATCGGTCGCCGCCGGCAGCGCGGTCTCCGCGTGCCACACCATCGCCGGCGCGCGGCCGGAGACGAGCCTGAGCGCGCGCGCCATGTCGCGCTCGCGGTTGATGCCGGGAAAAACCAGCACGGCGGATTTCATCGGCAGCACTCCATCTAAAGCTTCTCCGCGCCCTCGACCGCGGGGCCCGGCTGTCCCGGCGACAGAGCCGGTCCTTCCTCGATCCGCATCGCTTCGATGAATTGAGCGAGGGATTTTTGCGCCAGCTCCCGGTTCGGCGACACCGATTGAATGCGGATCATGGCCGGACCGGCAAAGATGATCGCGATCTCGACATAGGCGCTCGCCTTGCCGCGCGTCAGTTTGCTTTCATTGACGACGGCCGGATAGCTTTTCAAGGTCGCGGTCTTCGAACTCACGGTCTCGAACTTTTCCGCGCCGTCGGAGAGCACTTCGCGCGCCGCGTCGATGGCGCGGATGCTCTTGGGCAGATCGACCTTGGCGAATTTCTCCAGCGCCTGCGGGTCGGGGTGGCGGGTCGGGCTCTTCGAGAACACGAACGACACGGTCTCCGCGTCGGGGCAGGCCAGCGGCTTGCACTTGAACACGCGCTGCAGGCCGTTGGCGGAGCGCTGGCCGTCCCATTTGTCCGGCTCCGGCGGGAGCGTCGTCACCCGCACGCTGCCGGGTTTGACCGGCGGCTTGGGGACATCGCCTTCGGCGCGGGCGGCCGTCGCCGCTATCAGCACGCCAACAGCCAAAATAACGATCAAGCTTTTCATAGAGCTTCCCGCCGACGCCGCGGCCGGCAAGCTACCACAGCTCACGCTATGGTAGAACCTCGACGCGGTAATTCTCGATCACGGTGTTCGCGAGCAGTTTTTCCGCCGCACTCTTGAGCGCGGCTTCGGCGCCGGCCCGGTCGGTGCCCTCGATCTCGATGTCGAACACCTTGCCCTGGCGCACGCTCGCCACGCCGCCGACCCCGAGCGAGCGCAGCGCGCCTTCGATCGCCTTGCCCTGCGGGTCGAGGATGCCGGATTTCAAGGTGACGGTGACGCGGGCTTTCATGGACATTTTTGGCAGGCAGTCTCACAGAGAGGCACGTTACCAACGGCGTGCGCGAATCCACTCCATGTCGTTATAGACTTCCGATAACGGCAGCGAAATGCCGAGCGACGGCAGCTCGATCGAATCGCCGAGCGATCGAAGCCGGCGTTCCGCGAAGCCGGCATCGCGGCCGAAAACCACCACATCGATCGAATCCTGGGCGACAACGACGTAATGCGTGAGCGACGGCAGGTTCGTATAGGCAGTCCGCTTCCAGCGCAGATCACGCTGCTCCGTGGACGGCGAAAGAATTTCAAATGCCACGATCACGTCGCTGCGATCGCGACCCAGGGAGTCTGCCGAGGAACCATTGCGCGGAATGATCAGCACGTCCGGCTCAGGACGATCGGCTTCCGACACGCGCACGCCGAGACCGGGCAACACGGCCCAAGATGCATGCAGTTCGCGCCCCCGATTGCCGAGCGCAAGCATGAGATTTGCAACAAGCCACTGGTGGATGGGAGTCGGCGACGCATTCAAGACCGGCTCCCCGTCGATCAGTTCCCACTTCTCCTCGTCCGGACGCGTGTCGGTGAAGGCATAGAATTCCTCCACCGTCATCGGACCTGTCTTGATGGTGGGAACGCCCACGGCAGAGCCTGCTCCTGAAACCTAGCCCTTGACCAGCACCGGACCCGCGCCCTGCGGGCGCTCGCCTTCGCCCATGATGCCGAGGCGCTTGGCGACTTCGGTGTAGGCTTCCAAGAGCCCGCCGAGATCGCGGCGGAAGCGGTCCTTGTCGAGCTTCTCGTTCGACTTGATGTCCCACAGCCGGCAGGAATCCGGCGATATCTCGTCGGCGACGACGATGCGCATCATGTCGTTCTCCCACAGCCGGCCGGTCTCCATCTTGAAATCGATGAGACGGATGCCGACGCCGAGGAACAGCCCCGACAGGAAGTCGTTGACGCGGATCGCGAGCGACATGATGTCGTCGATCTCCTGCGGCGTCGCCCAGCCGAACGCGGTGATGTGTTCTTCCGACACCATCGGATCGTTGAGCTGGTCGTTCTTGTAGTAGAACTCGATGATCGAGCGCGGCAGCTGGGTGCCTTCTTCGATGCCGAGGCGCTGCGACAGCGAGCCGGCCGCGACGTTGCGCACCACGACCTCGAGCGGAATGATCTCGACCTCGCGGATGAGCTGTTCGCGCATGTTGAGCCGGCGGATGAAGTGCGTCGGCACGCCGATGTCGTTCAAGTGCTGGAACACGTACTCGGAGATGCGATTGTTGAGGACGCCCTTGCCCTCGATCACCTCGTGCTTCTTGGCATTGAAGGCGGTCGCGTCGTCCTTGAAATGCTGAATGAGAGTTCCCGGCTCGGGTCCTTCATAGAGGACCTTCGCCTTGCCTTCATAGATGCGGCGACGGCGGCTCATCGGAGTGTACCGTGGCTTGGTGAAATCCATAGGAATGCCGTGGCTCCAGTTTTAGTATCGAGATCCGCGGCGGCGGCAACGGGCTCGCGACTCGAACGCAGCGGCCCATCCGCAGTCCGCAAGCTAGCTGAACGCGGCGCGGAGTACAATCGACATAGACCCGCACGGCGCCCGCCGCAACGCCGATGTTTCCCGCGCATGACGGTTGCCTTGACGAGGGACCCTCGATATGCAAGGCGCAAGTCGGAACACATCAGTCGGAACACATGAGACGTGACATCCTAGTCGGAACACATAAGTCCTAGTCGGAACACATAAGTCCTAGTCGAAACACAAGTCCTAGTCGGAACACACAAGTCGTAACATCTTAGTCGTAACATTCATCAGCCGTGCGATCGGCCGCAGGCTTCGCGCCATGCGATCGCGATCCGGGCAAGATCAGGGCGAAGGGTCATGACCACGTTCGACAAGCGCGAGGAAGCTTTCGAGCAGCAGTTCGCGCATGACGAGGAACTCCGGTTCAAGGCCACCGCGCGCCGCAACAAGCTCGTCGGCCTGTGGGCCGCGGAAAAGCTCGGCCTCACCGGCACCGAGGCGGAAAGCTACGCCAAGTCGGTCGTCGTGAGCGACATCGAAGAAGTGGGGGAGCACGACGTGATGCGCAAGATCCGCAAGGATTTCGCCGCCAAGGGCGTCGAGCAGTCGGACCACCAGATCGGCCGCGTCATGACCGAGCTGATGGAAAAGGCGATCGCCGATATCAAGGCCGGCAAATAAAGCCGGCAAGTGAAGCCGGCAAGTGAAGCCGACAAGTGAAGCCGACAAGTCGTGCCGGCTCGTAACACGTAACGCCGGCATGTAACGCCAAGTCCACCCCAGCAAGTCCGCCGCAGCAAGTCCACCCCAGCCAGCCACGCCAGCCCGTCACGGATCCCCATGGCCATTCCCGCTTTCACCTTGGCCCGCCGCTTGCGCGCGGGCGAGACCGTTTTCAGCGGCTGGTGCGGTCTGCCCTACCCGATCGTCGCCGAAACGATCGGCCGCGAAGGATTCGGCGCGGTCACGCTCGACAGCCAGCACGGCCTGTGGGACCTGAGCGCCATCCTCGCCGCGGTCGCCGCGGTGCGGCAGGCCGCCGCAGCCCCGGTGGTGCGCGTGCCGGTCGGCGATTTCGCCTTCGTCTCCCGCGCGCTCGATTTCGGCGCCGAGGCCATCATCGCGCCGATGATCAACACGCAAGCCGACGCGCGCGCGTTCGCGGCCGCGGCCAAATATCCGCCGATCGGCGAGCGCAGCTGGGGGCCGCACCGCGCCACGACGCTCGCGGGGCTCACCGACCAGTCGGTCTATCTGCGCGAAGCCAACGACCACATCGTCACGCTGGCGATGATCGAGACGCGCACCGCGCTCGCCAATCTCGACGCCATCGTCGACACGCCCGGCATCGACGGCTTGTTTCTCGGGCCCTCCGACCTCTCGATCGCGCTGTCGAACGGGGCGAGCCTCGACCCGTTCTCGGCCGAGGTCGAGCGCGAGCTCGACCGCATCCTCGCCGCCACGGCGCGGACAAACAAAATTCCCGGCGCCTATTGCCACACCGGCGAACGCGCCGCGGCGCTCGCCAAACGCGGCGTGCGCTTTCTCGCGGTGGCAAGCGACCTCGCCATGCTGCGCGCAGGCGCGGCCGCGGCGCTCAAGGCGCTCGAGGGCTGAAGGGCAGAAGGTTTGCCGAATCACTTCGGCGTGATGCGCAGGCCGACATTGCCGTTGATATTGAAGCCCTCCGTCCGCTGCTGACCGCCGAATTGATTGGCGGAAGACATATGCTGGACGTTGACGTTGAGGGATTCGAGCTGGCATTCGCCGGCGAGCGTCGCCTGCAGGAGCGCGCATTCGTGGGCGGCGAGAGTGTAGATCAGCCGGCGTGCGTCTTCCTGCGCCTTGAGCGATTGTTCGCTGTTATCGTTGGGCCCCGCCACGAACAAGTTGACGCCGATCGACACGCGCACTTCATGAGCGGCGGCCGGCGCGCGCTCGCTGGGTTTGATGACGACCGTCGTCTGAGCGGAAGCCGCCGTCGTCGACACGACGAGGGCGATGAGGAGGGACAAACGAAGCATCGTCGGCGTTCTCCGTTGCGGCGATCGTGCGCTTAAGGATCAGGGTACCGCCGAGCTGTTACAAGCAGCGTAAGAAACCGATTCAATTTGCCGATAAATTGGAACTTTGAAATTGGATCTTGGCGTCCGGCGCGCGATCCTTCGCTCAGGTCGCGCGCGGCAGCATCCGCGTCAGCGTGCGGTCGCGCAGCACCCAGTGGTGCCACAGCGCGGCCGCCATATGGAGCGCCGCGAGAATGAGCAGCGCATTGGCCATGAGTTCGTGCGCCTCGCCGACCTTGTGCGCAAACGCGCGGTCCGCAACCCAGGGCGAGGGAATGGCCCAAAGACCGAATATCGGCACCGCGTGCCCGCGCGCGAACTGCAGCGTTATTCCGGCGGCCGGCACCGCGACCAACAGCGCGTAAAGCGCGGCATGGCCGACGCGGCTCGCAACCTCGATGAGCCGGCCGTAGCGGGTCCGTTCCGCCGGCGGCGGCGGGCTCAAGGAGCGCCAGCCGAGGCGCAGCAGCAAAAACGCCAGCACGCTCAGCCCGAGCGTCATGTGAATGAAGAGGCCGGCCGCGCGGGCGGCCTTCGGCAGGTCGTCGCCGAATTGGCCGAGCAGCCAGGCCACGACCACGAACAGGGCCGTGAGCCAATGCAGCGCTTGCGCGATCGCGCCGTAGCGTGTCGTCGAATTCGCCAATTGCATCATGCCGCCTTCCGGATTGCCGCCTTCCGCGTTGCCGCCGTCCGAACTGCCGCCGGCGCACGGTCAGCCCGGCGCGGCGGCGGCGATTGGATCTTACGCAAAATTCGACGGCGTCATGGCGCGCCCGATTCGGTCGAGCGCGCCGGCGACGTCGGATTCGACGTCCGCGGCCTCGAGGTCGACGATGGTGTAGCCCCGCCCCACAAGCCACTCCCGCCGCTGCGCGCGCGTCCTGGCCGCCTCCGCGCTCTCCTCGCCCGGCGCGATCTCGACGACGAGGCGCAGCGGAAACGAGACGAAGTCGCAGATGTACGGCCCGACCGGCGTTTGCCGCTTGAAGCGACGACCGGCGAAGCGGCGATCGTTGGTGAGCGCCTGCCACAGCAGCCGCTCCGCCTCGGTCGGATTGCGGCGCAACAGCCGCGCCAGGCCGCGCACCGGGCCGTGCTCGGGCAGCGTGCCGCCGCCCTCGTGCTCGGCGAGCAGAGCGCGCAGCATCTCGGCCTCGGCGCCGTTGAGCACGCCGCCGCGCGCCGGCCCCTTGCGGCCCTCGGCAATCGCCCGGATGACGCCGTGCAGCGTCTGGATGTCCTGCTGCGTCGGGCCGATGCGGGTGAAGATGTTGCGCAGATTGATCTGCATGGTCGCGCGCTTGTCCGGCGGGCGGAAGAACTCGACCCGTTCCAGCTCGCGTTCGAGCGACGCGAAGAAGGCCAGCAATTGTTGTTTCGGCGCCGGCGCGGATTTTTCCGGCATGGTGAACGGCAGCTTGCCCGCCGTGCGCAATTTGAACCATTCGTAGGCGACGATCACCACGGCCTGCGCCAGATTGAGCGAAGCGAAGGCCGGATTGACCGGCAGCGTGAGAATAGTGTCGGCGAGCCCGACCTCGTCGTTCTCGAGGCCGTTGCGCTCGCGGCCGAACACGACGGCGACGGTTTCGCCGGCATCGACGCGCGGCGCCATCGCCGCGGCCGCCTCCGCCGCGCCGACGACGGGTTTGGCCTGGTCGTGGGCGCGCGCGGTGGCGGCAAGGACGAATACGCAGTCGGCGATCGCATCCTCGAGCGTTTGGTGGAGCGACGCGCCGTCGAGAATGTGGTCGGCGCCGACCGCCATGATGCGCGCCTTGGGATTGGGCCAGGCTTGGCGCGGCGCGACGAGGCGCAGGCGCGACAGGCCGAAATTCGCCATCGCGCGCGCCGCCGCGCCGATATTCTCGCCGAGCTGCGGCTCGACCAGGATGACGACCGGGCCGGGAGCTGCGGCCCAAATCTTGGTCGCCCATGTCTTGGTTCTGTCGGTTCCTGCGCCGGGCATGGCGACCTTTTAACGGCCGGCGCCGCCGGCGCAATGGCGGCTTTCCTCGGCGATTCCTTGGCCACAGGCGGCTTTCTCGAGCGCAACGCCAATGCTATAGCGACGCCCGCCGGGGGTGGCTGCGTTCCGACTAAGCCCCTCGGTCCCGCTTTTTTCTTAATCCAGCCCGGGATGCAAAGGTCATCACTCACATGGCGAAAATCAAAGTAACGAATCCGGTCGTCGAGATGGACGGCGACGAAATGACCCGGATCATCTGGCAGTACATCAAGGACAAGCTCATCCATCCCTATCTCGACATCGACTTGATGTATTTCGACCTCGGCATCCAGAAGCGCGACGAGACCCGCGACCAGATCACCATCGACGCGGCGGAAGCGACCAAGAAGGTCGGCGTCGCGGTCAAATGCGCCACCATCACGCCGGACGAAGCGCGTGTGAAGGAATTCAACCTGCACGACATGTACCGCTCGCCCAACGGCACCATCCGCAACATCTTGGGCGGCGTCATCTTCCGCGAACCGATCATCTGCAAGAACGTGCCGCGGCTGGTGCCCGGCTGGACCCAGCCGATCATCATCGGCCGCCACGCCTATGGCGACCAGTACCGCGCCACCGACTTCAAGGTGCCGGGCAAGGGCAAGCTGTATCTCACTTTCGTCGGCGACGACGGCCAAGAGATCAAGCGCGAGGTGTTCCAATTCCCGGGCGCGGGCATCGCCATGTCGATGTACAATCTCGACCAGTCGATCGCCGATTTCGCCCGCGCTTCGATGAACTTCGCGCTCGCCCGCGGCTTTCCGCTCTATCTCTCGACCAAGAACACCATCCTCAAGGTCTATGACGGCCGCTTCAAGGACATTTTCCAGGAGATTTTCGCCGCGGAGTTCAAGGACAAGTTCGCCGCGAAGAAAATCACCTACGAACACCGGCTGATCGACGACATGGTCGCCGCCGCGCTCAAATGGTCGGGCGGCTATGTGTGGGCGTGCAAGAACTACGACGGCGACGTACAGTCGGACACGGTGGCGCAGGGCTACGGCTCGCTCGGGCTGATGACCTCGGTCTTGACGACGCCGGACGGCAGAATCGTCGAGGCGGAGGCGGCGCACGGCACCGTGACGCGGCATTACCGCGAGCATCAGAAGGGCCGCGAGACCTCGACCAACTCGATCGCCTCGATCTTCGCCTGGACCCGCGGCCTCGCCCACCGCGCCAAGCTCGACAACAACGCCGAACTCGCCCGCTTCGCGGCGACGCTGGAGAAAGTCACCGTCGATACCGTCGAGTCCGGCTTCATGACCAAGGACCTCGCCTTGCTGATCGGTCCGGACCAGAAATGGCTCACCACCACCGGCTTCCTCGACAAGGTCGACGCCAATCTGCAGAAGGCGATGGCCGGCGCGGCGTGACGGCGACGTAGACGGCGCGGCATGACCGCCGTGGCGCGCCGGTTCCGCTCGAGACCGCCGGGCCTGGATTTATATGGGCCCGGCCTCGCAGCACGCCATGCGTTTTGGCGTCCGCGTCGGATGCGGCCGACGCGGACCGAACTTATATGAGCGGCAAGAGTTCACTGTCATGAGTTCACTGTCATGAGTTCACTGTCATGAGTTCACTGTCATGAGTTCACTGTCATGAGTTCACTGTCATGAGTTCACTGTCATGAGTTGACGGGCAAGAGTTCATCCACCATGACCAGCCGCAACCGGATCGGAACCATCGCCGTCGTGGTCGTGCTGTTCGCCATTTTGGCGGCGGCGGGCTGGTACGCCTCGCAGGCCTTTACCGACGTGCAAGGCCCGCCCATGCCCGCGGTCGGCTATCTCGCCATGGGGCTCGGCATTTTCTTTTCACTCGTCGTCGGTATCGGCCTGATGGCGCTGTTGTTCTATTCGAGCCGCCACGGCTATGACGAGCCCTACCGGGCCGACGAGGATCAACCGTAAGACGCCGTCACGCCGGCGGCTACGTCACCGCGTCCGGCCCCCGACGTCTCCGACGGTACCGATTCGAAAATGGATGCCCATAATGCCGCCCATGACGCCGCCCCGATTTCCTTTAAGATTTGCAGCAATTTTGTGATTCGTATCAACTTGGTTTGAACTTTTGTTCGTTAAAACACGTAGCTGTGTGGCGGCCGCGCGAGCGGTGTCACGCCGCAACAGCTTAAAGAATCACAGGCGCGCGGTGCCGCGCCGAACCCTCGGGGGCATCAATGATCTCACTACGCAATTCCGTCCGCGTCGGCGCCCTGGCGCTCATCGCCGCAGCCGCTGTCTCGACGTCGAGCTTCGCCGCGCCGCGCTATGACGGCACCTGGAGCGTCTCGATCGTGACCAAGAAGGGCGACTGCATCGCGAGCTACCGTTACCCGATGCGGATTGCCAACGGCGTCCTCGCCAATGCCGGCGACGTCGCCATCGACGTCAGCGGCAAGGTCGCGCCGAGCGGCGCCGTCAAGGTCATGGTCAGCCACGGCGACACCCACGCCGCCGGCATCGGACGGCTTTCCGGCAACGCCGGCAGCGGCTCCTGGAGCGGCGCCTCCTGCTCGGGCTCGTGGACCGCCGAACGGCGCAGTCTGTAAACGCTTACGTGACGACGCTTAAGTGACTGTCTGAGCACTTTCTAAATCGTCATGGCCGGGCACAGCCGCTCGAAGAACGGCTCGCTTCGCTCGCCTATGTCCCGGCCATCCACATCTTTGGAACGTGGCCTTGCCCGTAGGCGTCCGGATTAATTGCGTTTCCCGGGCGCAGCGCAGCGCGAAGCGGTGCGCTGCAGAACCGGGACCTTCGGAAACTCCGCGTTTGCGACGATCCCGGATCAGCAATGCAGCATTTCATGCTGCACTGCATCCGGGAAACACGGGCCTCACCCTTCCGCGGCGTCGTCGGCCTCTTCGGCGGTTTCGCCGGCCAAAATCTTCTCGGCGATGAGGCCGGCGTTCTGGCGGATCGCGACTTCGATTTTGGCCGCGACGTCGGGATTGTTCTTGAGGAAGGTCTTGGCGTTCTCGCGGCCCTGCCCGATCCTTTGGCTGTCGTAGGAAAACCAGGCGCCGGACTTTTCCACCACGCCGGCCTTGACGCCGAGATCGATCAGTTCGCCGTTCTTGGAGACGCCCTCGCCGTACATGATGTCGAACTCGACCTGCTTGAACGGCGGCGCCAGCTTGTTCTTGACCACTTTTACGCGCGTCTGATTCCCCACCACCTCGTCGCGATCCTTGATGGCGCCGATGCGGCGGATGTCGAGGCGCACCGAGGCGTAGAATTTGAGCGCGTGGCCGCCGGTCGTGGTTTCCGGCGAGCCGTACATGACGCCGATCTTCATGCGGATCTGGTTGATGAAGATCACCATGGTGTTGGAGCGGTTGATCGAGGCGGTGAGCTTGCGCAGCGCCTGGCTCATCAGCCGCGCCTGCAGGCCGGGCTGGCTGTCGCCCATCTCGCCCTCGAGCTCGGCGCGCGGCACCAGCGCCGCGACCGAATCGATCACCAGCACGTCGACCGCGCCGGAGCGCACCAGCGTGTCGGCGATTTCCAGCGCCTGCTCGCCGGCGTCCGGCTGCGAGATCAACAGATCGTCGACATTGACGCCGAGTTTGCGCGCATAGATCGGGTCGAGCGCGTGCTCGGCGTCGATGAAGGCGCAGATGCCGCCCTTCTTCTGCGCCTCGGCGAGGCAATGCAAAGCGAGCGTGGTTTTGCCCGACGATTCCGGGCCGTAAATCTCGACCACGCGCCCGCGCGGCAGCCCGCCGATGCCGAGCGCGATGTCGAGGCCGAGCGAGCCCGTGGACACGGTGTCCACGTCCATCGCGGCCATGTTCTTGCCGAGCCGCATGATCGACCCCTTGCCGAAGCTGCGCTCGATCTGCGACAGCGCGGCATCAAGGGCTTTCGATTTGTCCATGGACGATCCTTCGACGAGACGAAGCGCTGCACTCATTGTGGTCGTGCTCCTTATGACCGGGAATGACGAGTCCGGCAACGCACCCCCGCCGGGCCCCGCGAATGGCAATGGCGATCGGGGCAATGTACACGATCTGTTCTATGTTCGCAATATGTTCTTTTGGGGTGGCAGGGAAGCTCAGATGATCGAGGCTAAGTGCGGATCATCTAAGTAGACCTACCTGGTTATCAGCTAGTGTAGCCCGGATAGCGTCAGTGGGCGCTGCCTCGTCGCCGCGACCCGCATATCGCTTCGCTCATGCGGGCTACTTGTTCGGCTTCGTTAAACACGCGCCGAGCGCGTAGCTTTCCTTAAATCGCACGGCTAACCGCAGCGCGGAGAGATCTTGAAGTCAAGGATGCTGCGCACCGCCGCAGGCGGCGGCCCTTTGGGCCGTCCTTGACTTCACGATCTCTCCGCGCTCCCCTGCAACCGTGCGATTTAAGGATTGCCGGCCGCACGACGGCAGCAGATCTAGGCGCGTTTCAGTAAGGCCGAATGGCGAAATACGCTTCGCTATTCCGCCCTACCTACAGAGCGCCGTCGCCAATTCCGGGTAATCCAAGGGGACCTGTTCGTCGAATTGCTGATGCCACCCTTTTGCGCGACTTAGTGGTCGGTCGAATTACCGGGACTTGTCGAGCCATGGTAGTTTGGGCTCCCGGTAGGCCATGTCGACATGCACGGTGGGTATTGGTTGTCATACGAAGTGCAAACGCTGGTGTTCGCCGCTTGCCGCTGTTGCATTAAACTTTTGCGACACTGATCGTAATTGACGCTGCCAGCGGCCTGCTTCCGGCAATAGGCGTCATCGCTTGCGTCCATGTTTTGGGCTGTTTGAGGTTCTTGTGCAGTCATGCAGCCGGATAGCGCGAACGCAATCCAGCAGATTGCCACTCCCCGTTTCACCGCTGAGCTCCCTTCGCCGACGCCGCCCCGCCCCATATAAACGAGACGGCGGTATCGCGTCCACTACCCGTACCGTCGGCGAGCCATGGGCTTGATCCAACTGGCCCCTTTCCATCGGGCCGAAAAGGGGATGGTCCCCTTTTGAAAAACGGATCTAGCTACCATTTCAAGACGGCGAGAGTTTGGAAATGCAGGTTCGGGCCCCGTGGTCCTCGTCGCCTTCCACAAGCATCGCGGCGGATGCAACTGCGCCTGACCGAGGCGTCAATCCGGCGGATATCGGATTAGATGAAAATGAAATTGGCCCTGCTCCTGTTGCTGGCGTTCACCTCGAGCGCTTTCGGCCAAGCTCCGACAGGTTGGACGTGCTACTGCGGTTGTTGCCCCGACCCGCTCGACCCGGTTACTGGCGCATGCCCAGAGCAAATTCCCCTGGGGGTTGTCATATTACATACAATTGCTCAATGTAGCGGGAAGAATCCCGCCGACGATGAGGATTACTGTATATATCGATGCAATGCGGTCGACCTTAGTGTGTGCGAACTTACCCGTTGGCAAGCAGTCTGCAGCAATTATCCGTCTCGAAAGTTTTCTCGCCGGCCTCGGATCGCGCCGCAGCACTGAGCTTTGCTCGTGCGGGCTACTTGTTCGGCTTTGTTCAACACGCGCGGAGCGCGCAGCTTTCCCTAAATCGCACGGCTAATCGCAGCGCGGAGAGATCGTGCAGTCGAGGACGGCCCCATAGGGCGTCCGCGAGGACGCCCGTCGTAAACGACGGGCTATCGGGCCGCCGCCTCCGGCGGTGCGTCCTTGACTGCACGATCTCTCCGCGCTCCCCTGCGACCGCGCGATTTAAGGATTTTCCGGCTGCACGAGGGCAGCAGATCAAGGCACGCTTTCGGCGCGGCTTATGGCGGAATACGCTTCGCCATTCCGCCCTACGCGTGGTGGCCAACAACAACGCTCGTCACTGCGCCCTCGCCCGCTTGCGGGAGAGGGCACGATGCCCGCGGCCGCGTTATCGGCGCGCGCCCCGCCGCGGGGGAGTGGAATCCCGGTGAATTTCGCCGGTGAATTTCACGCCTGCCCCCTATCCCCCCGGCGGAAATAACTTTTAAATAGCGCCATGCGGGATTGGCTCGGGGCATGGCTGGTCGACGAGTTTTCCGTGCTGGGCCTCCATTTGCAGAATTGGATGCCTGTCGCGGTGGCGATCGTCGTTTTGTGGGTCGGCTACGAGTGGATCAGCCGGCGGCAGCGTTATTGAGTCGGCGCCGCGGCTGGCGCCGGAACCGAACAAGCGCGGAGCGGCATCCAAGACACCAGGACGAAAAAAGAAAGGCCCCGGTCGCGGCGCGGCCAGGGCCAAAGTTCATGGTGGTGGGGCGACACCTAGCATTCGTCGCCCGCGCGTTCAACTGGAAAGAGCGCGAAAATCCGTTCGCTGACGTTTTTCCTTTTCCCTGCCGCGATTTGGCCCGACCTTGGCCCGATCTCGGCTGATGACGACCGCAGAAAGAACGGCAAAAAGAAAAGGCCCCAGTCGCGGGGCGGGAGGGGCGATGCGCCTGGGGCCGCAAGGATGGACTTAGCGATTCTGTCTTGCACGCCAGATTGTACACCTTTTGCGCGTTAAATCCAGGATTGTCCCGAGGTTGTCCCAGGGTTGTCTTCGGCCGCGCACGCGGGCCATTGAACCGGTAGCCCCGTGCGGCGTTGGTTTCTGTTGGTTTCTGCGGCGCGCTCGAACTTCGGCGCGGTCATGCCTTTAAAGGACGCCACCCGAATGGGGTTCAATTGGCCCCGGAATACACAGGCGGCGCCGGCATGTCTGCTTTGTCGTTGCTTTGTATTGGCGAGGCGGCGGCCGAGGGTGCTACGATGGCTTCGCCCACTTCATCGGCGGGTAGGTCTAACCTTAGGGTCCGGACGAGCCTTGATGCACGGGGTCGCTCCCCATGGGTGCGGTCAAGTAGCCGGTCCATTGTTAGGCGGAGGAGCCGGGGGTCGCTCCCCCGGCTTCCTCTTTTCTGGCCACGGTGTTTTGACCACGTCACAATCCCGGCCAAGAATCCTCGGCCAAGAATCCCCGGCCAAGAATCCCGGCCAGGAACAAGCCCCGCCCGGCCGAGGAATAGCGCCATGCCGATCATCCAGCTTTTGGCCAACAGCTCGTTCGATCCGGAAGCGGTCGCAACGCTCAGCGCGGCCTTCGACGATGCCTGGGAGACGGTCAAGCGCTCCGGCGGCACGCTCTCGCGGCCGGCTTATGAGCGCGGCGCGCGCGAGGTCTTGGCCAAATACATCATCGAATTGGCGCAACGCGGCGAGCGGGATCGGCTGCGGTTGAGCACGGCCGCCGTCGCCTATTTGACCGAAAACTACAAGGAATAGCCCCAAGAAATAGCCCCAAGAAATAGCCCCAAGAAATAGCCCCAAGGAATAGCCCACCGTCACCGCCCGGCTGCGCGCCCGCAAACCGGCCGAGCCCCGGCGCATCGCCCGAAAAGAACAAAAACAACGGCGGCTGATCTGGATCAATGCCGCGGCGCCGCATGGGCGTATCGAGGGCACATGCACGATGCCCCGACCAAGCGCCCGGCCGATCAATCCGCACCGCCGTGCCCGCATTGCGGCCAGCCGATGCGGCTCGTGCGAACCATTCCCCGCCTCGGCGGGCTCGCCGAGCTGCATACGTTCGAATGCCGGCCGTGCGGTGTCTGCCTGACTGCTGCGGTGGAACGGCACGACGACGGCGGCATGCGCTACGACTTCGCGCCCAATCCCGCTGAATCCGAGCCGGCTGAACCCAAGCCCCGCTAAAATTCACGCCTGCGGAGGCAATACGGAACCTGCTCTTGCCGCCTCGCCGTTGGGTGAAAAGCAAAAAACCAAAAAAGAACAGCGCCGGGGTCACTCCCCCGCCCGGCCGGCCGCGCAGGCTTCCCGAATCCGGTCGAGGAGCGTGTTGCCGAGGAACGGCTTTTCCACGATCGGCACCTTGGCGAGCGCGGCGCGCGCGCTCAGCGCCGCATTGGGCTGGCTGATGATGAGGATCGCCGGTGCGTCGATGTTGCGCTCGCGCAGCTTGAGGATCAATTCGAGCCCCGTGATCACCGGCATGCGCTGGTCGACGACGAAGCAATCGAAGCCGTCGAGACCCTCGTCGCGCAAGACCTCGGCGCCGCCGCCGTACGTGCGCACGGCGAAGCCTTCAAGCTCCAACGCGAACTTCAGCGAGTTGCAGACGGCGGGATCGTCATCGACGATCGCGATGGCGGACGGGACGGTGGAAGATTTGGCCCGCGGAGACACGTGCGCCTGCGCCTTTATGCATGGGGGTTTGGCGCAGAGAATACGCAAAGCGGCACTGCGGCATTGACATGGCTCAATTCCAGAGCATCGCGCGAATGGCGAATGGGGGGAAAACAGGCCATTCGCTGTTCGCCATTTCGCCCAGCTTCGCTATTCCCCCAAAAGCCCGACGACCAGCGCCATGCGCACCAGTTCGGACAGGCTGCCGGCCTGCATCTTGTTCATCAAATTGGCGCGATAGATCTCGACCGTGCGCGGTGAGATGCCGAGGTCGTAGGCGATCTGCTTGTTGGCGCGGCCGGCGACGAGCCCGCCGAGCACGTCGCGCTCGCGGCTCGACAGCGTGGCGAGGCGGCCTTCGACGTCGCCGCGTTCCGAGCGGCGCTTCGTTTCCGCGTCCTGCTCCTTGAGCGCCGCGCGCACGCTCGCGAGCAGCACCTCGTCGTCGAACGGCTTTTCGAGAAAATCGGCGGCGCCGATCTTCATGGCTTCGACCGCGAGCGGCACGTCGCCGTGGCCGGTGATGACGATCACCGGGGCGCCGACATTGAGTTCCTTGAGCCGGCGCACCAGCTCGATGCCGCTGATGCCGGGCATGCGCACATCGGTGATGATGCAGCCCGGCGCGAGGCCCGGCAAGGCTTCCAGGAACGCCGCGGCGGACGGGTGGGTCTTGACCTCGATCTTCGCCGTGCTCAACAGGAACGCCAGCGACTGACGGATCGCGTCGTCATCGTCGATCACGTGAACGATGGGCTGATCAGACGGCATCGCCGACTTCCTCCTTGCTGACGGACGGGAGCGTGAAGGAGAACACCGTCCCCCCGCCGGGATTGGGGTGCGGCGCGATCGAGCCGCCGTGCGCCTCGATGATGGTGCGCGAGATCGATAAGCCCACGCCCATGCCGTGGCGCTTTGTGGTGATGAAGGGTTGGAACAATTGTGCGCCGACTTCCGGCGCGATGCCGCTGCCGGTATCGGCGACGCTGATGGTGACGAGGTTGTCCTGCGCCGGCGCGGTCGAAATGACGAGCTCGCGCTTTTCCGTCTCCTCCATCGATTCGATGGCGTTGCGGATCAGATTGAGCAGCACCTGCTGAATCTGCACCTTGTCGGCGAGCACGAAATCGAGGCGCGGGTCGAAGGCGAAGCGCACGCGCACGCCGCGGTCCTTGGCGCCGACGAGCGCGAGCGCGCTCGCCTCCTCGATCAGCTTTTTCACGTCCTCGACGCGCCGCTCGCTTTCGCCGCGCGCCACGAAATCGCGCAGCCGGCGAATGATGTCGCCCGCGCGCAGCGCCTGATCCGCGGCTTTTTCCATGACGTCGCGCAGCGTTGCGGCGTGTTCGTCGTGGCTGTCCTGCAGCAGCCGGCGCGAGCCTTTCATGTAGTTGGCGATGGCGGACAAAGGCTGATTGAGCTCGTGGGCGAGCGCGGAGGCCATCTCGCCCATGGCGGTCAGGCGCGACATGTGGACGAGCTCGGACTGCAGCTCCTGCAGCCGCGCTTCGGTCTGCTGCCGCTCGGTCAGATCGCGGATGAAGCCGGTGAAGAAACGCTGCGTGCCGACCTTCATCTCGCCGACCGCGAGCTCCATCGGAAAGGTCGAGCCGCCCTTGCGCTCGCCGACCACGACGCGGCCGATGCCGATGATGCGCCGCTCCCCGGTGCGCAGATAGCGATCGAGATAGCCGTCGTGGTTTTCGCGATAAGGCGACGGCATCAGCAGCTTGACGTTCTCCCCGCGCACGTCGGCGGCGGTGTAGCCGAACAGGCGCTCCGCCGCCAGGCTGAACGATTGGATCAGGCCGCGGTCGTCGATCACGACCATGGCCTCGGGAATGCTGTCGAGGATGGATTGCAGGTGCGCCTCGCGGGCCAGCGCCGATTCCGAGCTTGTGGTCGCGGCGCGGCGCCAGCCGCGCAGCATTTCGCCGCGCCACGACGTGCCGACACCGACCAGCGCGAACACGGCGGCGTTGATGATGTCCGCTGCGCCCGCGGCGCGAACGTCGATCATGAAAACCAATCCGCAGACGAGGCCGAGCAGGGTCGCGAAAACCCCCGGCCCCCAGCCGCCGACGGCCGACGCGATCAGCACGGCCGGCAAGAAGAACAGGTAAGACGCGTTGCCGGCGAGGACCGATTCGAGCGCCAGGCGAATCGCCAGCGCCGCCGCGATCGCCACGAGCGCAATGCCGTAGGGCCGCAGCGCCGCGTTCCAGGTCACGCCCGCCGCCGCGAGCGTCAATCCCGGCTTAGCAGCGTCCGCGGCCCCGTGCGATTGTCGATGTGCCATCGCGAAAATGCCGGTGCTCGTCGATCCTCATCGCCCCGACCGCGCTGCGGCCGGCCCAGAAGCATCCGGGAAAGCCCTTAGGGATAACATCTGAATTTTTCCCTTGCCGTGCGGCGACTACCAATAGCCCCCGACAAACCCGGAGGTAAAGCCCCATGCTCTCCCACACCCCCGTCCGGACCGGTCAAGTCCGCCCCTTCGTGCCGCTCATCCCGACCGCCGCGCATCGCGTTGCAAGCCATAACGGTGCAGGCGACGTGCAAGAACCGTTGGCGCAATCCATGCAACTCATGGGCGCCACCCTGTCCTATCCGCGCAACGCCGAAATCTTCGGCGAGAACGAGCCCGCCGAGTATCTCTACAAAGTCATCAGCGGCAGCGTGCGCACCTACAAAATCCTCAATGACGGCCGCCGCCAGATCGGCGGATTTTACATGCCGGGCGACATTTTCGGCCTGCAGTTCACCGACGAGCACAGCTTCTCGGCGGAGGCGGTCACCGACGCCAAGGTGCTGGTGATCAAGCGCAGCGCGCTCGCAGCGCTCGCCGGACGCGATGCCTCCGTCGCCCGCGAACTGTTCAATGTGACCGGCCGCGAGCTGCGGCGGGTGCAGGAGCATGTGATGCTTCTGGTCAAGAGCGCGCAGGAGCGCGTCGCGAGCTTCCTGATCGAGATGGCGGAACGCGCCGCCGGCGGCAACATCGTCGAGCTGCCGATGTCGCGCCAGGACATCGCCGATTATCTCGGCCTCACCATCGAGACCGTGTCGCGCACCCTGACCGGACTGGAAAGCGCGGCGACCATCGAGGTGCCGAGCTCGCGCCGCATCGTGCTGCGCAACCGGGCCGCGCTCAACCGCCTCAACGGCTAGAGCCGCTTGCCGCAGCGATGGGCGCCGCGGATCAGGCGTCCGCCCGCTCCGCTTTGAGCCCTTTTGGCGAACCACTCTTCGTGGCGAAAAGGAATACGACGATGCAAGTCCGCGATGTCATGACGCGCAACGTGATCTCGATCGCATCAGACGAGACCGTGCTCAAAGCCGCCGAGCTGATGCTGCAGAACAGGATCAGCGGTCTGCCGGTCGTCGATGCTACCGGCAGCCTGGTCGGCGTGGTGACCGAAGGCGATTTCCTGCGCCGCGGTGAAATCGGCACGCAGCGGCGGCGGCCGAAATGGCTGGAGTTCCTCCTCGGGCCGGGCCGGCTCGCCAGCGATTACGTGCAGGCCTCCGGCCGCCACGTGCAGGAGGTCATGAGCACCGACCCCTTGACCGTCAGCGAGGACGATTCGCTCGAGACGGTGGTCGAACTGATGGAGCGCCGACACGTCAAGCGCCTGCCGGTGCTGCGCGACGGCAAGATGGTCGGCATCGTCAGCCGCGCCAATCTCATGTACGCGCTCGCGAGCCTCGCGCGCGACACGCAGGCGGGCACGCGGGCGCCGGCCGGCGACGATGCGGCGATCCGCGAGCACATCCAGGCGACGCTCGCCAAGCAACCGTGGGCGCCGCAGGTCAACGTCGTGGTCAACCGCGGCGTCGCCGAATTGTGGGGCACCATCACCGACGAACGCGAACGCCAGGCGCTGATCGTGGCGACGGAAAATGTCGCCGGCGTCACGGCCGTGCACGATCATCTCGTCTGGGTCGAGCCGATGTCGGGCATGGCGTTCGGCTCGCCCGAGGACGAGGTCAAGAACGAGGTCAAGAACGAGGCCAAGAACGAGGCAAGGGCGCGCACGGCGCAACCGGCGCACAACGCCGTCCACTGATCCGGCAACGGTGCCGCGTTTTCACATCGCGGCGCCAGTCAAGGTGCGACCATCATGTTCGGCAGACCAAAGCGCAACGAGCTGCCGCGCGGTTTGGCGGCCGCGGCGATCGCCGCCGCGGCTTTGCTGCCGCTGCCGGCGCGCGCCGAAAGCACGCTGTCGCCGTCCGAGCAGCGCGGTTTCGTGTTCGTGCGCACCAATTGCGCGCGCTGCCACGCGATCGACAAGGTCAGCCCGAGCCCACTCAAGGTCGCGCCGCCGTTCCGCACGCTGCACGAGCACTATCCGGTCGAGAGCCTGCAAGAATCGCTCGGCGAAGGCATCGTCACCGGGCATCCGACGATGCCGGAATTCCAGCTCGATCCCGGCCAAGTCGACGACGTGATCGGGTATTTGAAGTCGCTGGAGCGCTGAGCGCCGGCGTCCTTTGGCGTTAGATTTAAGTCGTTTCCCGGGCGCAGCGCAGCACGCAGTGATGCGCTGCAGACCCGGGACCTTCGGAAACGCCGTGTTTGCGACGATCCCGGATAAGCAGCGCAGCACTTCGTGCTGCGCTGCATCCGGGAAACACGCCTTAGCCTAACGCCTATGCGGGTGAAGACCGCGGCAACGCATGGAAAAAGGCCGCGAATTGCCTCGCGCGCCTCGCGTCTTTGATCTGCGTCAAGAACGGGGTTCGCCGTGCATGCTTGTTGCAAATGTTTCGCCGCGCCTCACCGGCTGTGGCGGATTCTCGCGGGGTGAACCATGGCGCAAGCGCACGCACAACCAAAATACATGACCTTCGGCGAAGGCGGCTTAGCCTTTGCCCTGGCTCTCCTGGCCATTTTCTCGATCGTGGTCGCAGCCAAGGCCTATACGCCGGCATATGCGTTTCACGCATATCTGTTTGCCGCGGCGAGCGTGGCTTCGGTGTTCGCGATCCTCAACCGCTTCTTCGAGCGCGATGCGGCACCCCCGCCGCTGACCATCGACGGCAAGCCGAACTACAATATGGGGCCGGTGAAGCTCGCCACCATCCTCGCTTTGTTCTGGGGCATCGCCGGATTCACGGTCGGGCTCTACGTCGCGCTCGAGCTGGCGTTCCCGTTCCTCAACTTCGACATTTCGTACATTTCGTTCGGGCGGCTGCGCCCGCTGCACACCTCGGCCGTCATCTTCGCGTTCGGCGGCAACGTCCTGATCGCCACCTCGCTCTATGTCGTGCAGCGCACCTGCCGCGCGCGGCTCGTCGGCGATCTGGCGCCCTGGTTCGTCGTGCTCGGCTACAACATGTTCATCGTGATCGCCGGCACCGGTTATCTGCTCGGCATCACCCAATCGAAGGAATACGCCGAACCGGAATGGTACGCCGACCTTTGGCTCACCATCGTGTGGGTGGTGTATCTCTTGGTCTATCTCGGCACCATCATGCGGCGCACCGAGCCGCACATCTACGTCGCCAATTGGTTCTATCTCGCCTTCATTCTCACCATCGCGGTGCTGCACATCGGCAACAACGCAGCGGTGCCGGTCTCGGTGTTCTCGCCCAAGTCCTACATCGTGTGGTCGGGCGTGCAGGATGCGATGGTGCAATGGTGGTACGGCCATAACGCCGTCGGCTTCTTCCTCACCGCCGGCTTCCTCGGCATCATGTACTACTTCATTCCCAAACGCGCCGAACGGCCGATCTACTCCTATCGGCTGTCGATCATCCATTTCTGGGCGCTGATCTTCCTCTACATCTGGGCCGGCCCGCATCATCTGCACTACACCGCGCTGCCGGATTGGACGCAGACGCTCGGCATGACCTTCTCGGTGATGCTGTGGATGCCGTCCTGGGGCGGCATGATCAACGGCCTGATGACGCTCTCGGGCGCCTGGGACAAGCTGCGCACCGACCCCGTGCTGCGCATGATGGTGCTCTCGGTCGCGTTCTACGGCATGTCGACCTTCGAGGGTCCGGTGATGTCGGTGAAGGCGGTGAACTCGCTGTCGCACTACACCGACTGGACCATCGGCCACGTGCATTCCGGCGCGCTCGGCTGGGTCGGCTTCGTCTCGTTCGGCGCGATCTACTGCCTGGTGCCCTGGCTGTGGAACCGGCCGCTCTACTCGCTGCGGCTCGTCAATTGGCACTTCTGGATCGCGACCATCGGCATCGTCGTCTATGTCACGTCGATGTGGGTGTCGGGCATCCTGCAGGGACTGATGTGGCGCGCCTACACCGGTCTCGGCTTCCTCGAATATTCCTTCATCGAGACGGTCGAGGCGATGCATCCGTTCTACGTCATCCGCGCGATCGGCGGCGCCTTGTTCCTGATCGGCGCGCTGATCATGGTCTTCAACATCTGGCGGACGATCTATCCGAGCAAACAGCTCGCGGCCGCCGTCAGCTTGGCCCCGGCCGAGTAGGAGGATCCCTCATGACGACCCATACCTCGCTGTGGCAGCGGCACTGGATCCTCGAACGCAATTCGATCCTGCTCCTGCTCGGCATCCTGATCGTGATCGCGATCGGCGGCCTCGTTGAAATCGCGCCGCTGTTCTATCTGCGCAGCACGATCGAGACCGTGTCCGGCATGCGGCCCTACACGCCGCTCGAGCTCGCCGGGCGCAACATCTACGTCCGCGAAGGCTGCTACCTCTGCCATTCGCAGATGATCCGGGCGTTGCGCGACGAAGTCGAACGCTACGGCCATTACTCGCTCGCCGCCGAAAGCATGTACGATCACCCCTTCCAGTGGGGCTCCAAGCGCAACGGCCCCGATCTGGCGCGGGTCGGCGGCAAGTACTCCGACGACTGGCACCGCGATCATCTGAAAGATCCGCGCGCCGTGGTGCCGGGCTCGATCATGCCGGCCTATCCGTGGCTGTTCTCGACCGATCTCGACTTCGCCCACATCGCCGAGGACATGAAAGTGCAGGCGATGCTCGGCGTGCCCTACAGCGCCGAGATGATCGCCAACGCGGCCGCCGACGTGAAGACGCAAGCGACCGCCGACGCTCCCGACGCCGACGCGCTGGCCAAGCGCTATCCCAAGGCGCAGGCGCGCGAGTTCGCCGGCAATTCCGGCCGCGTCACCGAGGCCGACGCGCTGATCGCCTACCTGCAGATGCTGGGCACGCTGGTCGACTTCAAGCTCTACGACGACAAAGCCAACATCCGCTGAGGAGAGAGACCGTGTCCGAGACCTATCAGTTTTTCGCACATCTCGCCCAGACCTGGGGGCTGATCTACTTCTTCGTGTTGTTCATCGCAGTGCTCGCCTACGCGCTCTGGCCCTCGCTTCAGAAAGACTTCGACGAACAGGCGCGCTTGCCGCTGCGGGAGGATTGAGAAATGACGGATGCGAAACATACCGGCGCCGAAGCCAAGGTCGGCACCACCGGCCATGAATGGGACGGCATCACCGAACTCAACACGCCGCTGCCGCGCTGGTGGCTGTGGCTGTTCTACGCCTGCATCGTGTTCTCGATCGGCTACTGGATCGTCTATCCGGCCTGGCCGCTGGTCTCGTCCTACACCGGCGGCGTGCTCGACTGGCATTCGCGCAGCGCCGTCGCCCAGGAACTCGCCGCGTTGCAGACGCAACGCGGCCCGATGATGGCCAAGCTCGCTTCCGCCTCGCTGCAGCAGATCGAAACGACGCCGGAGCTGCTCGACTTCGCCCGCGCGCTCGGCCGTCCCGCCTTTGCCGACAATTGCGCGCCGTGTCACGGCGCCGGCGGCGGCGGCGCCAAGGGCTATCCGAACCTCGTCGACAACAAATGGCTGTGGGGCGGCACGCTCGCCGACATCTCGCAGACCATCACCCATGGCGCGCGCGCCGGCGACGATGACGGCCGTCAGGGATCCATGCCGGCGTTCGGCCGCGACGGTACCTTGAAGCCCGATCAAATCTCCACCGTCGCCGATTATGTGCGCTCGCTCGCCGGCCTCAAGACCGAGCCGGGCGCCGATCTCGCCGCCGGCGCCAAAATCTTCGCCGGCAATTGCGCCGTCTGCCACGGCCCGCAGGCCAAGGGCAATCGGGAGGTCGGCGCGCCGAATTTGACCGACAATATCTGGCTCTATGCGCCGGATAAGAAGACGATCATGGAGGGCATCACCAACGGCCGCGGCGGCGTCATGCCGGCGTGGGGCGGCAAGCTCAGCCCTGTCACCATCAAGGCGCTCACCGTCTACGTTCACACCTTCGGCGGCGGGGAATGATCGATGTGCCCTGGCAGTGACATCGTGCACGCCACGCCAACAGCCGATACGCGGCCAGGGCAACCCGCGCTCGCGGCGCTCGCCGACGAGGCCGCGCGCACCAGTTTGCGCGCCATCCCGCCGGAGCCCGACTTCCCCGAGGACGACCAGCCGCTCTACGAGGCGCGCAAGAAAGTCTACCCGCAGCACGTCGAAGGCACTTACCGCCGCATCAAGTGGATCGTGCTCGCGGTCACGCTCGGCATCTATTATTTCCTGCCGTTCATACGGTGGGACCGCGGGCCCCACGCGCCGAGCCAGGCGGTGCTGATCGACTTTCCGGCCCGGCGCTTTTATTTCTTCTTCATCGAGATCTGGCCGCAGGAGTTTTATTACCTGACCGGCCTGCTCATCCTGGCGGCGATGGGCCTGTTCCTGATGAACGCCGTCGCCGGCCGGCTGTGGTGCGGCTACCTCTGCCCGCAGACGGTCTGGACCGACCTGTTCCAGGCGATCGAGCGCTTCGCCCAGGGCGACCGGCGCGAGCATTTGCAGCTCGACCGCGAGCCGTGGACCGCGGACAGGATCTATCGCACCATATTGAAGCATTTTCTGTGGCTGATGGTGGCGTGGTGGACCGGCGGCGCCTGGGTTCTATATTTCGGCGACGCGTTCGAGACCGTGCACGACCTCGCCACGTTCCAAGCGCCGTTCATCGCCTACGCCTTCATCGGCATCCTGACGTTCACGACCTACACGCTCGCCGGCTGGATGCGCGAGCAGGTCTGCGTCTATATGTGCCCGTGGCCGCGCATTCAGGCCGCGCTGACCGACGAATACGCGCTCAATGTCACCTACCGCTACGATCGCGGCGAGCCGCGCGCCTCGTTGAAAAAGGCGGAGACGTTGCGGGCGCACGGCGCGCGCGCCGGCGATTGCATCGATTGTCACCAATGCATCCATGTCTGCCCGACCGGCATCGACATCCGCCAAGGGCCCAATCTCGGCTGCATCCAATGCGGCCTGTGCATCGACGCCTGCGACGCGGTGATGGCCAAGGTCGGCCGGCCGACGCGCCTCATCGCCTACGACACCGACATCAACATCAAGCGCCGGCAAGAGGGGCTGGCGCCGTTCTATCGCATCGTGCGCACCCGCACCGTGCTTTATGCGGCGATCATGATCTTGGTCGGCGCCGTGATGGCGTATGCGCTGGCGACGCGGCACAACGATGCGGTCAACGTCATCCACGACCGCAATCCGCTGTTCGTGCGGCTCGCCGACGGCGCGGTGCGCAACGCCTACGGCGTGCGCCTCATCAACAAGACGCTCGACGAGAAGAGTTTTGCGCTCACGGTGAAGGGACTTGCCGACGCCGATGTCGAAGTGATCGGCGCGGCGACGCGCTCGGGCGGCAATCCGGTGATCGAGGTCGGCCCCGACCAGACGCGCGAGGTGCGCATTCTCGTCACCACGCACCAGAAACTCGCGCCGGGGGCCTCGATCCCGCTCACCTTCACCATCGTGCCGGCGACCGGCGGCACCGCCGCAAGCGCCAATGACCACTTCCTAGGACCGTGAGGCGGTACCATGTCGAAAGATCTTTTCGGCGATACAGGCTCCAACATCGTCCCCTTGCCGCTCGCGTCGGCAGCTTCATCGGGCGCGCCGGCGCCGGACCGACGCGGCACGCCGGACATCCGGCCGGCGCCCGGCGCCGATCCGGAGCGCAAGCTCACCGGCGGCATGGTGCTGGCGGGCCTGATCGCCTTCTTCGGCGTTATTTTCGCCGTCAACGGCGTGCTGGTCCACGAAGCGCTGTCGACCTTCGCCGGCCTCGAGACTGAAAGCTCCTACCGCGCCGGACAAACCTTCGAGCACGATGTCGCCATGGCCAAGGCGCAGGACGAGCGGCATTGGCAGGTCGACGCCGCCCTCCTCCCCGCCAACGCCGGCGCTACCCTCATCGACATCCGCGCCCGCGACGCCGCCGGCGCGGCGCTGTCGGGCATGGACGCGACCGTCACGCTCGAGCGGCCGACCGACCGCCGGCTCGACCACGCCGTCGCCGTGCGCCAAGATGCGCCCGGACATTTCCGCGGCAGCGCCGACAATGTGCCGGCCGGCCAGTGGGACCTCGTCATCGAGCTGACGCGCGAGGGCGAGCAGCAATTCCGCTCCGTCAACCGCGTCGTCCTGCATTAAGATCCTGCGAACGGCGCCGCGGCGAAAGGCAAGGACGATGGTGGAAACGCTCGATCTTTCCATGTTCGTGGAGCCGGGCGACGCCGGCACCTCGCACATGACGCTGGCGGTCGAGGGCGTCTCCTGCGCCGGCTGCATCCGCAAGATCGAAAGCGGACTGACCAAGCTGCCCGGCGTGGTGGACGCGCGGCTCAATTTCACGCAGCGCCGGCTCAGCGTCGACTGGCGCGACGACGAGATCGACGCCGCAGGCATCATCGCCGCGGTCGAGGGCATCGGCTATCACGCCCACCCGTTCGCGCCCGAACGCGTCGAAGCGGACGAGAGCGCGCAAGCCAAATGGCTGATGAAGTGCCTCGCCGTCGCCGGCTTCGCGGCGATGAACGTGATGCTGCTGTCGGTCTCGATCTGGGCCGGCAACGTCTCCGACATGACGCCGGAGACGCGCGATTTGTTTCACTGGCTCTCGGCGCTGATCGCGCTGCCGGCCGCGGCCTATGCCGGCCAGCCGTTCTTCCAGAGCGCGCTGCGCGCGTTGCGCGCGCGCCATCTCAACATGGACGTGCCGATCGCGCTCGGGGTGACGCTGGCGCTCGGCCTCTCGGTCTACGAGACCGCGATACACGCCGCGCACGCCTATTTCGATTCCGCGATCATGCTGCTGTTCTTTCTCTTGGTCGGCCGTTATCTCGATCTGGCGATGCGGCGCAAGACGCGGCAGTTCGCCGGCAATCTCGCCTCGCTGAAGGCGGAGTTCGCCCACCGGCTCGACGCCAGCGGCGAACTCGTGCGCGTGCCGGCCGCCGCGCTGCATCCCGGCGACCGCCTGTTGGTGCGGCCCGGCGAGCGCGTCCCCGCCGACGGCACCATCATCAACGGCTCGTCCGACATCGACGAGAGCCTGGTGACCGGCGAGACGCTGCCGCGCGCGGTGCGCGCCGGCATGACGCTTTATGCCGGCAGCATCAACACCTCCGGGGCGCTGACCATGCGGGTCACCGCCGCGGGCGCCGGCACGCTGGTCGAGGAAGTCGAAAAGCTTCTGGACCAGGCGACGCAGGCGAAGTCGCAGACCGTGCGGCTCGCCGATCAGGTCTCGCAATATTATGCGCCGGTCGTGCATGTCACGGCGGCGCTGACCGCGGTCGGCTGGCTCATCGCCGGCGCGAGCGTGCACGACGCCATCGTTATCGCCATCGCCGTTCTCATCATCACCTGCCCGTGCGCCATCGCGTTGGCCATTCCCGCGGTGCAGGTGGTCGCGGCGGGAAAGCTGTTCCGCTCCGGCGTCATTCTCAACGGTGGCGATGCGCTCGAGCGGCTGGCACAGGTCGACACCGTGGTGTTCGACAAGACCGGCACCCTGACGCTGCCCGATCCGAGCGTGGACGAGACCTTGCAGATCGCGCCGGCAACGCTGGAGCGCGCGGCGCGGCTCGCATTGTCGAGCCGCCATCCGCTCGCCGCGGCGCTGGCGCGCCGGGCCCGCGAGCGCGTTCCCTACCCCGGCGCGGTCGAGGAGCCGGGCCGCGGCGTGCGCGCCGTGATCGACGGCGCGGAAGCACGGCTCGGCAGCGCGAGATTTTGCGACGTTGCCGCTGCTGACGCCGCCGCGCCCGACGGCGAAGCCTCGTTCATTTGGTTCGCGCACGCCGGCAACACCGCGACCATCGCCGTCCGCCAGACCTTGCGGCCGGACGCGGTCGAAGTCGCCGACGCGCTGCGCAAGCGCGGCCTGCGCCTCCTGGTGCTGTCGGGCGACCGCGCCGCCGCGGTGGCGCCGGTGGCGCAAACGCTCGGCATTCAAGACTGGCGCGCCGGGCTCACGCCTGCGGAAAAAATCGCGGCGATCGAAGCGTTGAAGGCGCAAGGCCGCCGCGTGCTCATGGTCGGCGACGGCTTGAACGACGCGCCCGCGCTCGCCGCCGCCGATGTCTCGCTGTCGCCGATCACCGCGGCCCACTTGACGCAGGCTCATGCCGACGCGCTGTTCCTCGGCGACCATCTGGCGCCGGTCGAGCGCGCCATCGCCGTCTCGCGCCAGGCGCGCCGCTTGATGAAACAAAATCTCGCGCTCGCGGCGATCTACAACGCGTTCGCCGTGCCGATCGCCATCGCCGGCCTGGTGACGCCGCTGATCGCGGCGGTGGCGATGTCCGGCTCTTCGCTGCTCGTCACCTTGAACGCATTGCGCGCACGGCTTTAGCTCTCGACCCCCGAGGCCTGCCATGAACGTCCTCATCTATCTCGTCCCGCTGGCGCTCTTGCTCGGCTTCACCGGCCTCGTCGCGTTTCTGTGGTCGCTCAAGAGCGGCCAATACGACGACCTCGATGGCGCCGCGGTGCGCATCCTGCCGGATGACGATCTCGAGAACTAGAGCATGATCCGGAAAAGTGGAGGCCGGTTTTCCGGAAAGATCATGCTCCATCAAAAAACTAGAGCCCGGTTCTGACTCAATCAGAACCGGGCTCTAGGCCGTGAACTTCGTGTGCCGGAAGTTTTTGATCGGCACGACCAGGGAGAGCGCCGATGTTCGAGGTCATCTACCTGTCCGTGCTGGCGTTGGCGGCGCTGCCGTTGGCGCGCACCCTGATGCAAGGCAGTGGCGGCAACCGCATCGCCCTGGTGCACCGGCTCTATCGCGACGCCGCCTACATTCTCCTTGCCGGCCTCGCCATCGTCGGCGTTGAAGTAGCGCTCGGCATTTCGCTGGAAATCTACTGGTTCGGCGAGCTGGGCCAGAGCCACCGCTACTGGCTGTCGCTCGAATACCGCGTGGCGATTTTTCTCGTGGTGCTGCTCGCGGTCGGCTTGTTCGTCGCCGCCAATTTGCGCGTGTTGGCGCGCCCGTATGCGGCGGTGCCGCCGAGCGCGCCGTTAATCGTCGGCTTCGGCTTCGCCGCCGTGGTCGGATTTGCCGCGACCCCGCTCTGGATTCCGCTCATGCGGTATCTGGGTGCCGAGCCGGCCGGCATCGCCGATCCGGTATTCGGCCGAGATGTTGCTTTCTATTTGTTGGCATTGCCGCTCTACGACGACATCGTCGATTTCGTCATCGGGATTCTCGGCCTGACGATCGCCGCTTGGCTCGTCATCGGAATGACGGCCGGCGGAACGCTGGCGTTCGTCAATCGCCTGGCCCCGGAGGAGCCGTTTCACACGCAGGGAAGCGTCGTGGTGCTGTCGCCACGGCCGCGGCGGCCGGACTGGACGACCTGGATACGGCAAGGCCTCGTTCTCGGCGTCCTGTTGTGCGTCATCCTTGCGGTCAGCCGCTTCTTGGCCCGCTATCACCTCGTTCTGAACGGACACTCGAAGGTGGTCGCCGGCGCCTCCTATGCCGACGTCCATTTCTGGCTGCCCGGCTACGACCTCGTCGTCGTGTGTTGGCTCGCCGCCGCGGCCATCCTGGCGCTGGCGGCGGCCGTTCCGCGCGTTCGCGCTTGGTTGTTGCTGCGCCGGTCGCATTGGCTCGCGCCCGCCGCGGTGCTGGCGCTGCTTGTCGTCGGCGCCTTCGCGGTTCCCGCCGCGATCGAGGATCTCTATGTCGGCCCGAACCAGATCACGCTCGAGCTGCCGTATCTCGTCAGGAGCATCGCCGGCACCCGGGCCGCCTTCAACCTCGAGGGCCCCTCGGTCGAGGAGCGCGAGTTCGCGGTCTCGTCGACGCCGTTGACGGCCGCCGATCTGACCAAGGACGCCGCGACGCTGCAGGACGCGCGCATCTGGGATTGGCGCGCGCTCGAGCCGCAACTGCAGCAGATCCAGGGTCTGCGGCCCTATTACACCTTTCGCGGCGTCGACATCGATCGTTATCAGATCGACGGCGCCGAGCGGCAGGTCATGATCACGGCGCGCGAGCTCGACGTGGCGCGGCTGCCCGCGCCGGCGCAGGTCTGGGTCAATCTGGCGCTCAAATACACTCACGGCTACGGCGTCGTCGCGGTCCCGGTCAACGAGATCGATACGCGCGGCAATCCGGTGCTTTGGGCCCATGACATTCCCATCGTCGCCAAGAAGGACCTTTCGGTCACCCGCGGCCAGATTTATTTCGGCGAGCTCACCGACGACCGCGTCTACGTGCACACGACCGAGAAGGAATTCGATTTTCCCCAAGGCCAAGCCAATGCCGAGACGGTGTACCAGGGAACTGGCGGCATCCTGCTCGCCAACGTGTGGCGCAAGCTGGTCACTGCCCGCGCATTCGACGGCCTGCGGCTTTTCATTTCCGGATATTTCACGCCCGCGAGCCGCGTGCTGCTGCGCCGGAATATCGTCGAGCGGGCGCAGACGCTCGCGCCGTTCCTGAGCTTCGATCACGATCCTTATATCATCGCGGATGGCGACCATTATTCCTACATCCTCGACGCCTATACGACGTCGGCGAATTATCCCTACAGCGAGGCTTATCAGGGTTCGGTGCCGGCGTTCCGCGGCCTGAACTACCTGCGCAATTCCGTCAAGGCGGTGATCGACGCCTATAACGGCGCGGTGACGTTCTACGTCTTCGACCGGCACGATCCGATCATCAACGCCTATCGGCACGTGCTGCCCGAGCTTTTCAAGGATGCGCGTGAGATGCCGGAAAATCTGCGCCGGCACATCCGCTATCCGGAGGACATCTTCACGGTGCAGGCGGAGATGTACGGCACCTACCACATGACCAACCCGACCACCTTCTACAATCGCGAGGATCGCTGGGAGGTGCCGCACGAGCTTTATCGCAGCAGCGAGATCGCGATGCTGCCCTATTACGTGACGACGCAGCTTCCCGGTACCGAGAAGCCGCAGTTTCTGCTCATGCTGCCGCTCGCGGTCGCCGGCAAGAACCAGATGGCGGGCTGGCTCGCGGGCCTCTGCGACGGCGACAATTACGGGAAGATGGTGGCGTTCCGCTTCCCCAAAGGGACTTTCATCGACGGCCCGGCGCAGGTCGAATCACGGATCAGCTCGGACAGCCGGTTCTCCGGGGATCTCACGCTCTGGGATCAGCACGGCTCGCAAGTCATTCGCGGCAATCTCATCGTGCTGCCGCTGGTCGACAATCAGCTCATCGTGATCGAGCCGGTCTATATCGAGGCGGAGCAGACCAAGATCCCGATGCTGGCGCGCGTGGTTTTGGGGCAGCTCTTGCCCGACGACCGCAACATCCAGTGGGCGAGCACGCTCGCGGACGCCGAGCGCCTCCTGGTCGGCGCCACGGCGCCGGCCGCGACCGCAGCCGGCGCGCCCGCCGCGGCCACGGGCAACGAGACGCTGGAGCGCGCCCGCGCTTTGTTCGGCGAGATGCAGCGGGAATATGCCGCCGGCAATTTCGGGCGCTACGGCGAGCTGCTGCAGCAGCTCGGCAAGCTCTTGCAACAGCCATGACGCTTGATGATTTGGCGCGCGCAATGTGCGCACGGCGATTTGCCCAACCCTCGAACGGTCACGTTGGCTGCCAAACCTTCAGCCGCTCCATCCCAAATCTGCCGGTGGCGGATCGGCCGCGGGCGGGATGGCGAGCAATGACGAAACACGCCGTCACTGGACGCCGAAATTCATCGGGTAGAAGACGAGGTCGATGCTCTTCCATATCTTGTACTTGTCGGCCGGGAGCATGGTGTAGGGCTGGCATTTCTGCAGCGCATTGATCGCACTTTCCATCATGGCCTGCGCCTTCGGCGACGTGATCGGCCGCAGCGGCCGCGGCGGCGACGCCAACGTACCGTCGGGGTTGAAGGACACCCGCAGCGAGACAGCGATCTTGTCGTGGTGGTCGATCCCGGCCGGCAAGGTCGAGCAGGAACTGACGCGTTCGCGGAACGCGACGGTGAAGTCGTCCGCGGCCTGGTTGGTGTCGATGGCCGGGGCGGCGAAACCGCCCCCGAGCTGTCCGCCGACGAGTGCAAGCTGCGCGAACGTTTCGGCGGCGACCGGCTGATCCGCCGCTGCTTCAGGCTGCGGCGGTGCGGGCGGCGGCGCGGACGTCTCGGCCGTGTCAGGCTGGGCTGTGTCAGGCTGGGCCATGTCAGGGTGGGCCGTCTCAGCTTGAGCCGGATCAGGCGGCGCTGTCTCGGCGTGTGCCGTCTCGGGCTGCGCCGGCGGCGGCGGCGCTTTCGCCGGGTGGACGTTGCGCTGCGGGCTTTTTGCAGGCTGTTGCGGCTGCTGCGGTTGTTGCCGCGGCTGCGCGGTCGGTTTGGCTGGCCCCGGCTGCGGCGCGGCGGTCGCGCTATCGGATTTCAACCGCGACTCTGACCCGGACGATTTCAACTCCGAAGGTGTGCCTTCGAACCGCGGCGCTTCATTCGGCGGCACGATGTCGACCACCGTCGCCTCGGGGAGTATCGGTGTGGTCGGCTCGGGCGGCGGCGGCGACATGAGCCCGCTCGCCGCAGCAAACAGCAGGCCCAGCGCCAAGAGCCCGAAATGGCCGAGGACCGAAATAGCCAATCCGGGGTGAATGAAGCGCTTCAGCTTGATCATAGAAAAGTCGTGTCGACGCCGCCCCGGCCTGCCAGCCCATCATAGCGGCTGCCGCGCAAATTGTCTTTCGTCTTGGCCGTGGGCGCGTGGAACGCGAATTCAAAGCTTCAGCCGCACCACCGCCAGGTCCGCCTCCTGCGGATCGCCGCAGACCTCGAAGCCGAGGTTGCGGCACATGTCGAGCATGGTGACGTTCTCGCGCAGCACCTGGCCTTCGATGGTGGCGATGCCCTCCTTCCGCGCGTATTCGATGATCATCTGCATCAACAGCCAGCCGAGCCCGTGGCCCTTGAGGTCGGAGCGGACCAGCACGGCGTATTCGCCGCGGTCGCGCTCGGTATTGGCGTGCAGGCGCACGACGCCGAGCATTTCGCCGGTCGCCTCGTCGAGCGCGAGGAACGCCATCGCCCGCGCGTAGTCGATCTGGGTGAAGCGCGCGATGAAGCCGTGGCTGAAGTCCTTGACGGGGGCGAAGAAGCGCAGCCGCAGATCATCGAGCGTGACCGCGGACAGAAACGGCGGGTAAAGCGGCTCGTCGTCCGGCCGCACCGGGCGAACGAAGATCGCATGCCCGTCCGGCAGCTTGACGTGGCGCTCCCACTCCTTCGGATAAGGCCTTATGGCGAAACGCGGATGGCCGAAGGCGCCGCGGCCAGCCGCGTCGTCGGGCGCGATCGACACGCGCGCATCGACCGCGATCACGCCGGTCTCGTCGGCGAGCACCGGATTGAGATCGATCTCGCGGATCTCCGGAAAATCGGCGGCGAGCTGAGCGAGCTTGACCAGCATGAGCGCCACCGCCGGCTCGTCCGCCGCCGGCACGTTGCGATAAGCTTTTAGGATGCGCGATACCCGCGTGCGCGCCATCAGAACGCGGGCGAGGTCGAGGTCGAGCGGCGGCAGCGCGAGCGCCTTGTCGTCGATCACTTCGACGGCGATGCCGCCGCGGCCGAACACGATGACCGGACCGAAGGTCGGATCGTCGGCGACGCCGGCGATCAGTTCGCGCGCCTTCGGCTTGATGATCATCGGCGATATCGTCACGCCGCTGATGCGCGCCTGCGGCCTCGCGGCGCGCGCCCGGCGCAGAATGTCGGCCGCCGCCTCGCGCACGGCTTGCTCCGTGGTGAGGTTGAGCGCGACGCCGCCGATCTCCGACTTGTGCACGATATCGGCCGAGAGAATTTTCACCGTCACCGCCTGTCCCGCGGCGAAATAAGGTTTTGCCGCCGCCGCGGCTTCGTCGGGGTCACGGGCGAGGTGCGCCGGCGTCACATCGATGCCGTAAGCGCCGAACAGCCCCGCCGCCTCGATCGGGTCGAGCCAATGACGGCCGTCGCGCAAGGCGGCGGCGATGAAGGCGCGCGCCGCGGGCGTGTCGGGCACGAAGTCCTGAGGCAGGCTTGGCGGCGCCGCCATCAACAGGCTGAGCGCGTGGCGATAGCGCACCACATGCATGAAACCCGTGACCGCATCGGCCTCGGTCGCGTAGCTCGCGATGCCGGCGGCATTGAACGTCTCCGTCGCGGCGGCGCTGCCGCCGACCCACACGGCCAGCACCGGCTTGCCCGGCGAGCGCTTGTCGCGATGCTGTTTGGTGACGGTCGCGATCGCTACCGCGGCGCCGGCCGACGAGGCGAGCGCGGTCGGCACGTTCATGACGAGAACCGCGTCGTTGGCGCGGTCGTCGAGCAGCGCGTCCATCGCCGTGGCGTAACGCGCCTCGTCGGCGTCGCCCGCGATGTCGATCGGATTGGCGTGCGACCAGATCGGCGGCATCACGGCGTCGAGCTTGGTCATCGTCGCCGACGAAATGTCCGCCAAGACGCCGTCGAGATCGGCCAGGCGGTCGACCGCGAGCACGCCGATGCCGCCGCCATTGGTGAGGATCGCGAGCCGGCGGCCGGAAAAGGCGCCGAGCCGTCCGAGCGTTTCCGCGGCGGCGAAAAGTTCGTCGAGATCGAACACGCGCAACAGGCCGGCGCGGCGGAACGCGGCATCGTAGACCGCATCCGAACCGGCGAGCGCGCCGGTGTGGGTCGCCGCCGCCTTGGCGCCCTGGGCGTGGCGGCCGGCCTTGATCACTATCACCGGCTTGCCGCGCGCCGCGGCGCGCGCCGCCGACATGAATTTGCGCGCGTCGCGGATCTGTTCGACGTAGAGCAGAATGGCGCGGGTCGCACGATCCTGCGCGAAGTAATCCAAGAGATCGCCGAAATCGACGTCGATCGCATCGCCGATCGAGACCACGGCGGAAAAGCCGACGCCATGGGTCGCGGCCCATTCGACCAGCCCGGCGGCGATGGCGCCGGACTGCGAGATCAAAGCGAGATCGCCAGCGCGCGGATTGGAGGCGGTGAAGCTGGCATTGAGGCCGGCGCGCGGCACCAGCACGCCGAGGCAATTGGGGCCGACGAGCCGCAATCCGCTCGCCCGTGCCGTCGTCGCGCAGCGTTCCGCGAGCGACCCTTCGCCGTGACCGAGGCCGGCCGTCACGATGACGGCGCCCGGCGTGCCCTTCTCGGCGATGGCGGCGACAGTGGCGGGCACCATGGCCGGTGGAACGGCGACGACGGCGAGATCGGGGACGGCTTCCAGCTTCTGGTACGATTTGACCGTGCGGACGCCGTCGATCTCATGATAGCGCGGATTGACGAGATGGACGTCGCCGGGGAAGGCGCGCAGGTTGCGCAGAATCGCGCGCCCGACGGACCGCTCGCGGGGGCTGGCGCCGATCACGGCGACCGATTGCGGCACGAAAAATTTTTCCAGGCGATAGGTCGACATCGCATCGGTCCGGTTATGGCGTGCGCATTGGCAAAGCGGTAGCTTGGATTTAGGTCCGCGCCGGGACTGTATATTCGGCTTCCCGCGACGACGATTTGATCCAAGTCGCCTTGAACAATGTCCGCCCCATCGCACTGCGCTGGTGTGGCCGATTGACTCCCCTTTTCGACAATGAAACTTTGGATGCCGGTAATGGGAGCCGAACAGGGGGGAACGCCATGCGCGTGTCCATTGCGATTGTCGCCGTCGTCGCCGCGTTTACGCTGGCGGGGTGCTTCGAGGGCCCGCAAGGAGCGGCTGGACCAGCAGGCGTCGCGGGCCCGCAAGGTCCGCAGGGCGAAAAAGGCGCGCCCGGACCAGCCGGCGCGGCCGGATCGGTCGGACCGCCGGGTCCCGCCGGCGCGGTCGGCCCAGCCGGACCGCCCGGTCCCTCCGGAGCGACAGCCATGCACCCGGTGCGGCAGGAGAACTGTCCCGCCGGCAATTGCGTGCTGACGTGCAGCGCCGGCGATACCATGGTCTCGGTGACGTGCCCCGGCGGCACGCTGACGTTCGAGACCACCGGCAACACCGAAACGGCAACCTGCGCCGCGCCGACCGGCCCGGCGCTGGCGCTGTGCCTGCGGCAGTAATTACGCCTCGATCACGATCTTCGGCACCGCGCGGCCTTCGACCTCGAGGCCGTCGCGCACGTGCGCGGCGATGGCGCGGAAGGCTGCCGCGTGAGGTCCGTCGGGGTCAGTCGCGACCACGGGCGCGCCGGCGTCGGATTTTTCCCTTATGTCCATGGCGAGCGGGACCTCGCCCAGGAACGGCACGCCGAGCCGCTCGGCTTCGTGCCGCGCGCCGCCATGACCGAAAATATCCGAGCGCGTGCCGCAATGCGGGCAGATGAACGTACTCATATTCTCGACGATGCCGATGACGGGCACGTTGACCCGGCGGAACATGGCGATGCCGCGCCGCGCGTCGATCAGCGCGAGATCCTGCGGCGTCGAGACGATCACCGCGCCCTTGAGCGGCACCGCCTGCGCCATGGTGAGCTGCGCGTCGCCGGTGCCGGGCGGCATGTCGACGACCAAAACGTCGAGCGTGCCCCAATCGACCTCGCGCAGCATCTGCGTCAAAGCCGACATCACCATCGGCCCGCGCCAGATCATCGGGGTTTCTTCCTCGACCAGAAAGCCGATCGACATCACCGGCATGCCGTAGCGCACGATCGGCTTCAATCGCGTGCCGCCGGCGGTCTCCGGCCGCTCGCGGATGGCGAGGAGTCTTGGCAGCGACGGGCCGTAAATGTCGGCATCGAGAATGCCGACCTTGAGGCCGAGGTCGCGCAGCGCGAGCGCGAGATTGACTGCGACCGTCGATTTGCCGACGCCGCCCTTGCCGGACGCGACCGCGATGATCGCGGTCACGCCGGGAATGCCGATGGGCCCCTGCCCTTGCTGTCCATGCGCGTGCCCGGGCTGGCCGTGCCCCGGCGCTCCCTGTCGCGCCGGACCTTGCGGCATCGGCTGGCGCTGGGGCGGCGGAGCACCGGCGGGCCGTCCGGCGCTGCTGCCACTTCCCCCGCCACTCCTTTCGGCCGTGAGCGCGATCATGACCGATTTCACGCTAGGAATGGCGCGCACGGCCTTCTCCGCCTGCGCGCGCACGCTCTCCCATTGCTTGACCTCTCCGGCATCGACGGTGATGGAGAAGAACACCTTGCCGTCATTGGCGACGATGTCGGAGAGCTTGCCGGTGGCGGCGAGCGGCCGGCCCTCCGGCGTCGGCACGCCCGCAAGCTTGGCCAGAACTTCGTCCTTGAGCGTTGCCATGGGCGCATCTCCTTGCGCGGCCCTTTTCGGAGCGCCGCCAATCCGACTATATGCCGCCTAGATAGGACAGCGCGGCTTGCGGCTCAATTGCCGGCGCGACCGCCCGATGGAGGACTAAGATGGCAAAAGTGGCGTTTGTCGGCTTGGGCGTGATGGGCTTTCCCATGGCCGGGCATCTCAAAACGAAGGGCGGACACGACGTCACGGTCTATAACCGCACGGCGGCAAAGGCGGAAAAGTGGGTCGCGCAGTATGGCGGCAACAGCGCGCCGACGCCGCGCGAAGCCGCGCAAGGCCAGGATTTCGTCATGGCCTGCGTCGGCAACGACAATGATCTGCGCCAGGTGATGTTGGGCGAGGACGGCATCTTCGCCGGCATGCGCCAAGGCGCGGTCGTGGTCGATCACACCACCGCGTCGGCGGAGATTGCGCGCGAACTGCACGCCGAGGCCAAGCGGCGCGGCTTCGACTTTGTCGACGCGCCGGTGTCCGGCGGCCAGGCCGGCGCCGAGAACGGCGTGCTCACGGTGATGTGCGGCGGCGACCCCTCCCCGTTCGCGCAGGCGGAAAAGATCATCGCCGCCTACGCGCGCGCCTGCAATCTGATGGGCGCCTCGGGCTCCGGCCAGCTCGCCAAGATGTGCAATCAGATCTGCATCGCCGGCGTCGTGCAGGGCCTTGCCGAGGCGCTGCACTTCGCCCAAAAAGCCGACCTCGACATCGAGAAGCTGATCGCCACCATCTCCAAGGGCGCCGCGCAGTCCTGGCAGATGGAGAACCGCTACAAGACCATGGCCGCCGGCAAATTCGATTTCGGCTTCGCCGTCGACTGGATGCGCAAGGACCTCGATATTTGTTTGACCGAGGCGCGGCGGAACGGCGCCAAGCTGCCGCTCACCGCGCTGGTCGACCAGTTCTACGCGCAGGTCCAGGCGATGGGCGGCAGGCGCTGGGACACGTCGAGCTTGATCGCGCTGCTGCAGCGGTGAGTGAAGGAACTATGTGAAAGTCGGGCGACGCGGTGCTCGCATGACTGTCGAACAAACTGCCAGCAAAGTCCCCGAAGTCACGCTCGTCTTCTGGATCATCAAGATCGCGGCGACGACGCTCGGCGAGACCGGCGGCGACACCGTCACCATGACGCTCGGCTGGAGCTACCTCGCGGGCACGGCGCTGTTCCTCGCCGCGCTCGTGGTGCTGATTGCGATCCAGATCGCGGCGGAAAAATTCCATCCCCTGCTCTATTGGGCGACCATCATCGCCTCGACCACCGCCGGTACCACAATGGCGGATTTCGCCGACCGCTCGCTGGGGATCGGCTATGCCGGCGGCGCGTCGCTGTTGTTTGTCGCGCTGTTCGCGGTGCTCGGCCTCTGGTACTGGTCGCTCGGCTCGATCGCGGTCGCGACCGTCACCACGCCGAAGGTCGAGGCGTTCTACTGGGCAGCGATTACGCTGTCGCAGACCTTGGGAACGGCACTCGGCGATTGGACCGCCGACGATACCGGGCTCGGTTACGGCGGCGGCGCGCTGGTGTTCGCCGCCGCCTTGGCGGCGCTCGTCGCGGCGTATTACTGGACGAGCTTATCGCGCGTGTTTTTGTTCTGGGCCGCTTTCATCCTGTCGCGGCCGCTCGGCGCCACGGTCGGCGATTTCCTCGACAAGCCGATCAGCGAGGGCGGGCTCGACTTGAGCCGCCCGATCGCCACGGCAGTCATCGGCGTTTTCATCCTCGCGTGCATCTTGGTGCTGCCGCAGCGGGCTGGGCAGCATCCGGCGCAAGCTGCATCGAAATCATGACGGCGGCCGCATCCTCCACGCTCCTGCTGGCCTGGCGACGGCGTCCCCCCGTCGCTAGGCTTTTTCTCAGCGTCGTCATTGCGAGGAGCGTCAGCGACGAAGCAATCAAAGCGGCGGCACTGCGCCGGATTGTTTCACTTCACTCGCAATGGCCTTGACGCTGGCGCTATACCGATGCCGTTCGGGCCAGATGATAGACCGACATGGCCTTGCTGACGCCCTTGAGTTGCGCCTCGCGCTTTGCCACCTTGTATGGCGCAACAATTTCCGCCACAGCCGGCGCGCCGTAAACGTCTTCGGTGATGCAAATCTCGTCGCCGTCGGCAAGGTTTTGCACCCGCGCTGCGATATTCACCGTCTGGCCGAAATAATCGAGCCGCTCGTTGAGCGTGACCGCGATCGAGGCGCCCCGATGCACGCCGATTTTCAGGATGAAATCGCGCTGCGGGCGGTCCCGATTGAGCTGATCCACGGCCTCGCGCATATCGAGCGCCGCCTTGACCGCGTCGGCCGAAGTCAGAAACGCCGCCATCACGGCGTCGCCGATCGTCTTGGTGACGGCGCCATTGTGCCGAACCGTGGCGTCGAGAAGATGCTGGAAGTGCCGCTGCACCTGAATGTAGGCGTTAAGGTCGCCGATCCGCTCGTAGAGCGCGGTCGAGCCCTTGAGGTCGGTGAAGACGAGGGTAACGTCGAGCACCGCAATGCCCTCCGTCGCGCTGATCACCTCCGAGCGGAAGAAGTCGCGAAAGGTCTGTGTCATCAGCAGCCGCTTGCCGGACAAGGATGGCGTGAAGCGAAGCTTCGGGCGCTCGGCCGTCGCCATCGGAAGCTGCAGGATGCCGAAGACCGTCGGCAGCTTGCCGGCGTTGCGGACTTCGAACACGACCTTGCCGGGCGCGATGTTTGCCGTGGCGGGCACGCATGTGCCGCCGTCGAGTGTGACCGGCACATGGGGAGGCGTTACGCCCGCCGCCGTCGCGACCGGGAACAAAAATTGGGCGTCGCTGTCGAAATCCTGGCCCAGCAGCGTGCCTTCGGCGGCATCGACCTCGAGATTGGCCGTAGAACCCGGCTCGATGCGGGTGAGCGCCCTGATCAGCCCTTTGGCAACCTCGCTCCATGGCACGCCGTCGGGCATCAAGCCGCCCGGCGTCATTTTATAATGGAAGACGTAATCCCAGGCCGAAAGCGCATCCGGATTATGGAAGCGGATGCCGCGCACGGCGGGCGAAACCGTGAACGTCACCGTGATGTAATCGTCGAGCGCGGCGTCGTAATCGCTTTGACAGAGGTGGCAGTGGAAATGCGTGTGCAGCTTGCGCAGGCTGCGGAAGCTCTCGACAACGTCGGAGCACATCGGACAAACAAGCAGCCAGTCCATGTCGAACAGCCCGGCCACGCAGGCATGGAGGAAAAGATCGATCGCTTCCGCTTCGGCAATCGATTTCTCCGTGGCGAACTCGATCGGATTGATGCGGTAAAGGGCCTCGTCCGTGCCCGAGCGCAGCAGCGTCTCCAGCCGCGAGACGACGCGCGGCGACCAGGATTTGGCCGCTTCGAGCGCGACCAGGCGCTCTTCGAGCTTTATTTCGTCGATCATGGCATCACACCGCGCGATAAAACCTCGATCATCCTCGGCGTTCCGTTGAAGCTGAATACACAATTCATGAGCGCGGGGCGAGCCCATCGGGGCGGTATTTTAGCTGGCGACAACCTTACGGCTGAAGGTGATGGTTTGTCGGGCTGTTCGCTTCAATCGACCCGGATCCCTCTCCCGTCCCCGGGAGAGGTCGCCGAGGACCGCAGGTCCGCAGGCGGGTGAGGGCCAGGCGCTGGGCCTTTATTGAGGCGTCGCGCCGGTGACGGACCCTCACCCGGCGGTTCGCTCCGCTCACCGCCGTCCTCTCCCGGGAACGGGAGAGGGGAAAAAGGGGCGCGGGTCGCGGATCGCAGATCGCGCGTCTTTTGACGCAGTAAGATTAGCTAACCCACCCTACGCCGTCCCGATCGTGATCAAGCTGGCCGTCCACCGCAGGCTTGATCTGACGAAGATCGGACCGGCTTCGTCTTTCTTGCGCGTGGTTGAAGCAAAGTCCGGGCGCGAACGCGTCGCGGAAACGGTTTCGCGTGTCCTCGTCCGCACGAAATGTGGGTGGAGGGGCGTCGGCCAAAGCACAAATAGCCGGTCGAATATTTATTTGACGCCGCATGCCCCACCCACCGCCTTCGCACAGCCGACGCTTTGCGTCGGCGTTCTTTAAGGACGGCGGCCGAAAGCCGCCTACGCCCCCCTCCCCGCTCCGCTACGCTACGCGGGGAGGGATGAAAACGAACGGAGTGCAACATGGTCTCAGCAAAGCGGAAAACTCAGCGCCCCAAGGCGGCGCCGGGTGAAAAGGAGTTCACCAAACGGCGCACGGTCGCCGAAGGACTTGCGCTCGCCGACGCGGCGCACGCGGCGGTATGGCGGCTTTATTGCGACGTGTTCAAATTCTGGCGCGCCTGCCGCGTCAGGCGATGCCGCCGCCACCGGCGCTGCGATGGCGAGCCGGCGGCCTGTCTGATGCGTGGGCTCCCTTCGGTGCCGGAGGCGGAGCGGCAAGCGGCGGCTGCGGCGGTGATCGCCGGCGGGCCGCGGCGCGTTGCGCCGGCGACGCATCTGGAATGGAATCTGCGCCGCGAGCCGCTGCCGCTCATCACCTCGTGGCGGAAATGACGGCGCGCTTAGAGCCCTTTTCGGTTCTGATTGAATCAGAACCGGGCTCTAGCTTTTTGATGGAGCATGATCTTTTCGGAAAACCGGCATCCACTTTTCCGGATCATGCTCTAATGCACGCGACGTTCCCGCCCGCGAAGCGCCGTCGGATAAAATTACGCCTTGGCGCTCGGCCGTGCCGAGACCGCCGCGTGCCAGCGTTTCACGTTGGTCAGTTCGTCCGGCACGGCGAGCTTCGAGACTTTCATGAAATCGACCGAGATGAGCGCCGTGATGTCGGCGACGGTGAAGTCCACGCCGGCGACGTAGGTCCGTTGCGCCAATTCCCCGTCGAGGAAGCGCAGGAAGTCGAAAATGCGCGGCTTGTTGGCTTCGCCCCAGGCCGGCACCTGCGGGTCGACCATCGCCTTCATGGCCGGATGCAGATGCTGGAACACGCTCGACACCGGCAGATACAGGTGAAGCTCGACGCGCCGGTTCCACATTTCGACCAGCGCGCTCTCGAGCGGCCCGCGGCCGAACAGCGGCGGCTCCGGATAAAGCCCCTCGAAATAGCGGCAGATGGCGACCGATTCGGCAATCGCCGTGCCGTCGTCGAGCACCAGGGTCGGCACCCGCTGCATCGGGTTGATCGCGGCGTAGGCTGGCGTGCGCTGCTCCAAGGCGCCGAGATCGACCTCGATGGTCGGCACCTCGACCCCCTTTTCGGCGAGAAATATCCGCACCCGGCGCGGATTGGGCGCGCGGCCACCGTCATAAAGCTTCATCGCGATCAATCTCCCTATCCCTTTGGCGCCACGAACATATCTCGCGCCGGCGCCGCTTGCCAGGGCGCTCCGATGCGCGGGACTCGCATAACTTCCAACACCTTCTTAACCCGCGATCGTGCACCCCTACCCGCTTAAGCCTCGTCTTAAGGAATTTGGGTGATTTTTAGCCTAAATCGTCGCCGCCGTCGGATAGCAATGCCCAGCACGTTCAGCGACCAGCGCGAACCGGCTTCGTCCGCCTCGCCGACGAAGCGTCGCCTCGCCGCGCAGCACGTGCGCGAGGCGCGCGACCGGCTGACCTCGACCAGCGGCACGCGGCCGTTCTTCGACTACGAATTGCTGCGGCAGTTCGCCCAGAACCGGCTGTCCGGTTCGCTGGTGATTCTGCTCCTGATCGTCACCATCGGGGTGCTTTCCAGCCTATGGACCGGCGCGCTGACCTCGGGCGTGTGGACCGGCGGCGCGCTCGTCATCCATCTCATCATCGTGCGCAACTGCCGCCGCTTCCTCGAGGAGACCGCCAGCACCGCCAATCTGCGGGCGTGGCGGATGCGCTTCATCATCCTCGACCTGTTCTTCGGCATGGCGTGGACCTTCATCCTGGTCAACCCGATCGGGGTGGGCGAGCAGGCCGCGACCTTCATGCTGTTCGTGATGCTGCTCTTGGTCGCTATTTCGAGCATGCTCGCCTCGAGCGTTCCGGTCGCGGTGTTCGCGCTGACGCTCCCTGTCGCGTGCGCGATCGCGCTCGACTTCGCGGTCAAGGGCACGCTGCACGATTACATCCTCGCCGTCATGGCGCTGGCGGCGGAAGGCTATTTTTCGCTGCTGGCGTACCGGCTCTATTCGACGACGCTCGCCACGCTCGAGGCCCGCGCGGAAAAGGACGCGCTGATCGGCGAACTCGAGCAATCGAAGTCGATCTCCGACGAGGCGCGCCGCCGCGCCGAAGCCGCCAACATCGCCAAATCGCGCTTCCTCGCCCAGATGAGCCACGAGCTGCGCACCCCGCTCAACGCCATTCTCGGCTTTTCCGAAGTGATGAAAGCCGAGATCTTCGGCGGGCACGCGGTGCCGCTGTACAAGGACTACGCCGCCGACATCCACAGTTCCGGCGTGCACCTTCTGAACCTCATCAACGAAATCCTCGATTTGTCGCGCATCGAAGCCGGCCGCTACGAACTCAACGAGGAAGCGGTGTCGCTCGCGCGCGTCGTCGAGGATTGCCACCATCTGCTCAAGCTGCGCGCCGGCAATCGCGGCATCACCATCCACGAAATGTTCGAGCCGGACATGCCGCGGCTGTGGGCGGACGAGCGCGCGGTGCGCCAGATCTGCCTCAACCTCCTCTCCAACGCCATCAAGTTCACGCCGCAAGGCGGCGAGATCTGGCTCAAGGTCGGCTGGACCGCGTCCGGCGGCCAGTACATGAGCGTCAAGGATACCGGCGCCGGCATTCCCGAGGAGGAAATCCCGGTCGTGCTCGCCTCGTTCGGCCAGGGCTCGAACTCGATCAAATCGGCCGAGCAAGGCGCCGGCCTCGGCCTGCCGATCGCCAAGAATCTCATCGACCTCCACGGCGGCACCTTCACGCTCAAATCGACGCTGCGCATCGGCACCGAGGTCATCGTCACCTTCCCGCCGGAGCGGGTCATGTCGGCGCTGGCGCCGATCTCCCCCGACGCGCCGCCGATCGCGCCGGGAAGCGACATGATGTCGGCCGCCGACGAAGCGCTGTCGCGGGCGCGCAAATCCCTGTTCCGCTAGAGGATGAAAGGCGTCTTGGCTTCCGAATTGGCTTCCGAACTGAAGCGCGCGGACTGCGCCATAACATTGCCTTCGCCGCCGCGCTGTCTATGGTGCGCCTGTTTGTTCTTAGGAATGGCCATGGCCGATCGCGAGACCATTATCGAGGCCGGCGTCGCGAGCCCGTGCACGCGCGTCTGCGCGGTGCATCCGCGGTTCGAGCTCTGCGTCGGCTGCGGCCGCTCGCTCGACGAGATCGCCGGCTGGATGGCGTTTCGCGCCGACGAGCGCGCGCTGGTCATGGCAGCGTTGCCGGCGCGGCTCGCCTTGCTGCGCGACGCCGACGCGCCGCAGCCGACGGCGTGAAAGGATAAAAGCCGTGCGCCATGTTCTGCAGTGGCTGGTGCTGACCGCCGTTCTGGTCGGGCTCCTCATTCTGATCAGCCGCCACGGCGAAGGCACCATCGGCCCGCTGTCGAACAAGGATTTTTCCGCGCTCGCCTACAAGATCGCGCTTTTGGTGTTTCTCGGCGGCACGGCGCTGACGCTGCTGCGCGGCGAGCGCTTCACCCAGGCGCTCACCGCCGCTTTGGTCTGGGTCGTGTTCGGCCTCGTGCTGGTGGTCGGCTACTCCTACCGGTTCGAATTGCGCGAGATCGCCGAGCGCGTCGAGGCGGAGCTCGTGCCGGGCCATGTCATCGCCCACGGCCGCACCGTCGAGGTCGCCCGCGCCATGTCGGGCGATTTCGACGTCCGCGCCCAGATCAACGGCGTGCCGGTCGCCATGGTGCTCGATACCGGGGCTAGCTCGGTCGTGCTCAGCCGCGAGGATGCCAAAGCCGCCGGCCTGCCGATCGAGGTGCTCGCCTATACGGTGCCGATCGAGACCGCCAACGGCCGCACCCGCGCCGCATCGGTCCGCCTCGACCGCATCGCCGTCGGCGGCCTGGTCGAGCGTTCGGTCGAAGCTCTGGTCGCCCAACCGGGCCAGCTCAAGACGAGCCTGCTCGGCATGAGCTTCCTCAACCGGCTGCAAAGCTGGGAAGTGCGCGGCGACCGGTTGGTGCTGCACGGGTATCCGTGAATACCGTCCGGCTTTATTTGGTTTGCTGGCCGATCATACGGTGCACTTCCCGCACTGGCATCATGAGCGTCGTCGGCTCGAGGGGCGACGAAACAAAGCCCCAATGTTCGTAGAACGCCCGCGCCTCGTCGGAAATGGCGTGAACGAGAATCGCGCGTACGCCGACGATCTGTGCGGCGCCGGCAATACGCAACACGGCATCTTGCAGTAGCCCGGCGCCAAGTCCTTTCCCTTGCCACGCCTTGTCGAGCGCGAGGCGACCGATCAACATTGCTGGCACGGGATCCGGCATGTTGCGCCGGACCTTGCCGGTCGCGAGGCTATGCATGATGGATGCAGCGGCAAGGCTGTAGAAGCCGACCACGCGGCGGCCTTGGCTGAGCACAAACGTGCGCGACGCTCCTTCGGCCTCGTTCCATCGCGCGCGCGATTTGAGCCAGGCGTCGAGCGCTTGGACCCCGGAATCGAACGCTTCGATCTCGTGGTCAGGTGACAGCGGCTCTGGCGCAGAGAGCTGATAGTATTGGTCTAGCGTTCCCATGCGGGCTTGTGGGCCAAAAGCCGACGCAGACCTGCATTGTCCTTCGGAGGTCGCTCCAACGCCGCCATGAAGGCATCCCAGCTCGCGTCATCGAGCACGAAGACGCGGCGATCGGCGAGCGTATCGAATGCCGCCGTCAGGCTACTGTCGAGCATGAACTCGCTCACGGTCTTATTCGCAGCCGCCGCAGCCTGTTGCAAGGTGCGTTTCGCCGCTGGGGTCATACGCAAATCTACCCGCTCCGAACGAGTTTCTGTGACATCGGACATGATCCTACCTCCGCAACGATAGATAGCATCCGTACATTGTCAGGACAAGGATAACACGAGCTTTGCTTCGCGTTCAGCGGCGCGTCACAGCAAGCTCACCAGAAACCGCAACGCGACGATCTGCAAAAAACAGCCGAACGCGATTTCGAGGGCGCGGCGCGGCAGGCGGTGGGCGAGACGGGCGCCGTAGGGCGACATGAAGCTTGCGACCGGCGCCATCACCACGAGCCCGATCAATGACACGAACCCGATCGAGAGCGGCGGCAGCTGCGCCTGGTGCGGCAGCCCGGCGAGCGCAAAGCCGATCGAACCGGCGACGGTGATCGGCACGGCAAGCCCCGACGAGGTGGCGACCGCGTTGTGGATCGGCTGCTTGTAGAGCGTCAGCACGATGGTCGAGAGGCCGCCGCCGCTCACGCCCATCAGCGAGCCGCCGAGCCCGATACCGAAGCCGTAGAGCGTCATCGGCAGCGGACCTGGCAGCGCGGCACCGAGGCTCCAGCGGTTCGAGGCGAACAACAATTTGGTCGCCATGAAGGTCGCGATGATGATGAACGCCAGCGTGAACACGGAAGGCGGCGCGAACGCCGCGATCACCGCGCTGCAGGCGACGCCGACGACGGCCGGCAACGCCCACGATCCGATCACGCCGGGGATCACCAGGCCCCTGGCGCGATGCACCAGAAAAGAGCGGATCACGGTCGGCACGATGATGGCGGTCGAGGTGCCGACGCACAGCTGCATGCGCACGTCCTCCGGCACGCCGAGGACGCGAAACACCTCGTACAGCACCGGCACGATGACCGCCCCGCCGCCGACGCCGAACAGTCCGGCCAGCACCCCGGTGACGGCGCCGGCGACGACGATCGTCAGCACAAGCCAGAGGATTTCGTGCAAGGAGACGCCGAGAAACATGTTGGATTGGCTCCGTTGGCGGTCATTACGGGGCCAGGCAAGCACCGAGGAACCCGGAATGCGGCGACATGCGTGCTAATCGCCAATGGGCAATCGGCGACGGCGGATACGGTCTCGTTCAACCACAATGATTGAGCCCTCGATAGCATCGGGGGTAAGCGCTCGTAGCATGTCATCCATGCGCGCGACGATCTCCGCATCGCTCCAAGAACCATCGCGAAATAGGATCAATCCGGGCTCGGTTTGGTGAGCAAGCGCCAGCAGTCGCGGATAGTCGAGATCGGCGGTGATCACAATCCGGCCCTCGCGCATGGCACGGCTCATGATTTCAATATCCGGCGATCGATCGAGAGCCAGCTCGGAGGCATGCACGGCGTCGTGATTGTGCTCTCGGAGCCACGTCGCCAGCGCAGGCGAAAGCGGCATGTCGACCAAAAACTTCACCGGTCAGCCCGCGGGCGCAAGCTCGATTGTCTCGTCCTCGGCGAGGAAAGCGGCATAGCGCAGCCCCTCGGCGATGTCGCCGGCTTCGAGATAGGGATAGGCCTTGAGGATTTGCTCGGGCGTTTCGCCCGCGGCCAACAGGCCAAGCAGACGAGCGACGGGGAACCTCAGTCCTCGAATGCAAGGTTTACCGGTGCAGACGGCAGGATCGATCGTGATGCGGGTAAATATCATTCGACCAGTATGTCGCAAAAGCGGACGGCAGACCAGTTGTCTCCGCGCGAGCCTTTCGGGGTTCAGGCGGCGATAGGCGTCGCGTTCCCGTCACGGACTAGGCGCAGCGCGGCGGCGAAGAAATCGGCGCCGGCTTCCGTGGCGCCAGGGGCGCCGGCGAGGTGGCGGCGGAAGGCGCGCGCCCCCGGCACGGCGTGGAACAGGCCGTGCAGATGCCGCGTAATGGCGTGGAGCCGCGTCCCTTGCGCGAGTTCGCGCTCGATATAGGGGATCAGCGCCAAGGCCACCTGTTTCGACGACGCGAACGGCGCGGGCTCGCCGAAGAACAGCGGATCGACGATGAGAAGCCGCCACGGGTCCTGATACGCGGCGCGGCCCAGCATGACGCCGTCGACGGCGCCAAGATGCGCATGCGCCGCCTCGACATCGGCGAGGCCGCCATTGAGAACGACCGTCAGGCGCGGATGCGCCGCCTTGAGCCGATGGACGCGGCCGTAATCGAGCGGCGGCACGTCGCGGTTTTCCTTCGGTGACAGGCCTTGGAGCCAGGCCTTGCGCGCATGCACGATCAGCGCGTCGGCGCCCGCGCGCTCGACCGCTTGCGCAAAAGCTTCCAGCGCGTCCTCCGGGTCCTGCGCGTCGATGCCGATGCGGCATTTGACCGTGACCGGCACCGCGACGGCCGCCTTCATGGCCGCGACGCAGTCGCCGACCAGCGCCGGCTCGGCCATGAGGCACGCGCCGAAACTTCCCTCCCGGACGCGATCCGAGGGGCAGCCGCAATTGAGATTGATCTCGTCAAAGCCGAGATCGGCGCCGATCTCCGCGCACGCCGCGAGCGCCCGCGGCTCCGAACCGCCGAGCTGCAACGCCAGCGGATGCTCGGCCGCATCGTAGGCAAGCAGCCGCGCCCGGTCGCCATGGATGACCGCGCCCGTGGTCAGCATCTCGGTATAAAGGAGCGCCCGGCGCGTCATCAGTCGATGGAAGAACCGGCAGTGCCGGTCGGTCCATTCCATCATCGGAGCGACACAGAAACGACGGGACGGCGTTTCTGACGATTTATACGTCTTTTCAGTCACTTGATTGCTTTTCGTTTGGTCTTCTGTCGTTACCATTTCCAACCGATTTTGCACTATTTTATCGGCCGTGGCACGGAGCCGCAATTGACGCTGGCGTGGCAGGCGCGCTCCTGGTTGACCTTGCCGACGCCGGGCTTTGTGTTTCATTAACGGCGCGTCCGGTGTCCAATGCCGGCAAGGAACGGGCGAACGCAGCGCCCGCCGCACCGCCAGGGAGAGCCATGACCACGAGCACCAACGCCACCCCAGCCGCCGCTATCCAAAAGGCGCCCGGCTATCGCCGCATCGCAACCGAGGAGGCCTGGGCGCCGTCCGAACTCATCAATCTCTATCAGCGTGAGCTCAAGGCGAAGACGATCGACGATCCGGGCTTTTACAGCCTGTGGGGCTTTTTCGCCGGCGCCAGCGATCGGGCGCAGGCGCTGTTGGCGCGGATCCAGGATATCGGCGACCGCCGCCTCGCCGACATGGACGCGACGGGGATCGATCAGCAGATCGTCGCCATGACCGCCCCCGGGGTGCAGATTTTCGACGCCGCGCTGGCGACGGCGCTGGCGACGCGGTTCAACGACGAACTCGCCGAAGCGGTCGCCCGGCATCCGACCCGCTTTGCCGGGCTCGCGGCGATCGCGCCGCAGGATCCGCTGCGCGCCGCGCAGGAGCTCGAGCGCGCGGTGCGCGGTCTCGGTCTCAAGGGCGCCATCGTCAACTCGCACACCCGCGGCGAATATCTCGACGATCCGAAATTCTGGGACATCTTTGCCGCCTGCGAAGCTTTGGGCGTGCCGCTCTATCTGCATCCGACCACGCCGTCGAAGGCGATGATCGAGCCTTATCTGGCGCGCGGCCTCGACGGCGCGGTGTTCGGCTTCGCCGCCGAGACCGGGCTCCACGCGCTGCGCATGATCGTCGCCGGCGTGTTCGACCGCTTCCCGCGCCTGCAGATCGTGCTCGGCCATCTCGGCGAGGCGCTGCCCTATTGGCTCTACCGGCTCGATTTCATGCACGGCATCATCGTGCGCACCAACCGCTATGCGTCGGCGAAGCCGCTCGAGAAGCCGCTCAGCGCCTATTTGCGCGAAAATTTCCATTACACCACGAGCGGCATGGGCTGGGCGCCGCCGATCATGTACGTCCATGGCGTGATGGGCGCGGACCGCCTCCTCTACGCCATGGATTATCCTTACGAGTACGTCGCCGAAGAGGTCGTCACGCAGGACAATCTGCCGCTTTCCGCGGGCGACAAGCTGAAATTCTTTCAGACCAACGCCGAACGGCTGTTCGCGCTGTGAAGAACGAAAGAGTTTCCGTCATTTGCGAGGAGCAAAAGCGACGAAGCAATTCAGAATCGGCGGCACAGAGACTGGATTGCTTCGCCTTCGGCTCGCGATGACGAGAGATTTTCATTTCGATCGACCCGCCAGCGCGACCCGCGCGGTGCGCTGGCGCAGGCGCGGCACGGCGAAATCGAGAAACGCCCGCAGCTTGCGCGGCAGTGGCGCTTGGTTGGCGTGGACGACGCTCACCGGCAGCGGCGGCGGCTCGTACCGCGACAACACGATCCGCAGCGTGCCGTCCTTGACCGCGCGCGCGGCCTGGTAGGAAAACACCCGTGTCACGCCGAGGCCGGCGACGGCGGCATCCAGCGCCGCCTCCGCCGTATTCACCGCAAGCCGCGACCGAATGGCGACCGTCTGCTCCGCCGCCGTGTCCGGCACGGCGAACTTCCACGACGGCGACGGCGCCAGCCCCTCGAAGGTGATGCAGTCCGCCGTCGCCAGATCGGCCGGCGACTTCGGCGTGCCGTGCCGCGTCAAATAACCCGGGCTAGCGCAGACGACGCGGCGAACGGACCCCACGCGCGTCGCCACCAGGCTGCCATCGGATAACGCACCGATGCGCACCGCGGCATCGATATGATCGTCGATCAGATGCACGTTGCGGTCGGCGAGCAACATCCGCACATCGATGTCGGCGAATGCCGCGAGAAAATCGGTGACCACGGGCAGCACGTGCAGCCGGCCGAACACGATCGGCGCGGTGACGACGAGATCGCCGCGCGGCGATGAGTACTCGCCCGCCGCTGCGCGCTCCGCCTCGCCGACTTGTTCGAGGATGTGCTTGCAGGCGGCGACATAGGCGCCGCCGGCATCGGTGAGCGTCAGCTTGCGGGTCGAGCGGATGATCAGCCGGGTGTCGAGATGCGCCTCGAGCTCGGCAAGCTTCCGGCTGACCGTCGGCAGCGGCACGCGCAGCTTGCGGCTCGCCGCCGTGAGACTGCCCGCCTCGGCAACGGCGACGAGGATCGACATCGCTTCCAGGCGGTCCATGGCTGGTTTCATATTTCGAGAGAATCGTTCTCGATATTACGCAATTGTTGCGCATTCTGGAATAGCTATTTTGCTGGTTCGTGATCGAGAGGAAGTCCGAGGCGCCATGTCCCGGTTATCCTGATCTTGCGAGGTTTAGCCATGGGCAATCATTTTTTGGAAATCGCTGGCACTCCCAGCGTCGCCGCCGCCCAAGCGGCAAACGGCAGCAGCGCGCTCATCACGCGTGCATTGGCCGGCGACAGGCGCTCCGACCGTTTGACGCCGGCTGAGGCGGCATTCATCGCCGGCCGCGACAGCTTCTATCTGGCGACGGTGTCGGAAACCGGCTGGCCCTACATCCAGCATCGCGGCGGTCCATCGGGATTTTTGCGCGTTCTTGACGACAAGACTCTGGCGTTTGCAGATTTCCGCGGCAACCGCCAATACATCAGCCTCGGCAACGCGGCCGTGAACGGCCGCGCGGCGCTTTTCCTGATGGATTACGCGCGCCGCCGCCGGCTCAAAATCTATGCCCATATCGCCGCGAAGGAGCTGCGCGCCGACCCCGCACTCGCCGCGGCGGTGACGTTGCCCGCCTACCGCGGCAAGCCGGAACGAATCTTTGTGCTAAAGGTTGAGGCGTTCGATTGGAACTGCCCGCAACATATCACGGCACGTTTCAGCGAAGCCGAGCTCGCGCCTCTGTTCGCACGGCTGCAAGAGCTGGAAACCGAGAACGCGGCATTACGCGAGAAGGCCGCTCACGTGACAGGAGGCTAATCATGACAACGACAGCAGCCATTGCACCGACCACGCGGCCGCCGCTGCCGCCCTTCACCTTGGAAAGCGCGGCAACAAAAGCGCGCCTGGCCGAGGACGCCTGGAACAGCCGCGATCCCGCGCGCGTCGCGCTGGGCTACACGATCGACGGCGTCTGGCGCAATCGCGCGGAATTCATCACCGGCCGCGCGGCGATCGAAGCGTTTCTGACGCGCAAATGGAACCGCGAACTCGATTATCGTCTCATCAAGGAAGTGTGGGCCTTCAACGACAACTGCATTGCCGTGCGCTTCGCCTATGAATGGCACGACGACAGCGGTCAATGGTTCCGCAGCTACGGCAACGAGAATTGGGAGTTCGGCGAGGACGGGTTGATGCGCCGGCGCATCGCCAGCATCAACGATCTGCCGATCGCCGCGGCCGAGCGCAAATATCATTGGCCGCTGGGCCGCCGGCCCGACGATCATCCCGGGCTGAGCGCGCTGGGTTTTTAGTCGACAACCCGGTTACGGCAGCGAAGATCAGTGCGACCGGAGCCAATCGCGCGCGGCGCGCTGCGCGGCGGCGATTTCGTTCTCGGACATCTGGTCGGCGATTTCGCGTCGCAGCCGCACGGCGTCGGCGTTGCCCTTGGCCGCGGCCAGATTGAACCATTTGTGCGCGGAGACGAGATCGACCGGGACCTCGCGGCCGACCGAATACATCATTCCGAGCGAGAACAAGACGTCGCCGGCGGCTGGCCCCTCGCCGAGCGGCGCCGTGGTGCTGTCGAGTACTTCGAAACGAGCCATGGTGCTTTCCCCTGTCTTGACACCCCTGCGCTATCGCGCCTCGCCGGCTCTTTTGCCCCAGCCGACGCGGCCATCATCTTCAGAACATTTGAATGGTGGTTTAAACAATGCGATGAATCAAAACTGAACTCCGCCCATCGCGATGCAGCAAAATCGACAACGCATCGTTAGCCAAAGCCGCCCTCCGGGCGTTCGGCGCCGGCGCTTGTCCCGGCCCGGCCGACCTTGCAATGGCGGCCGCCTCCGCTATCTTTTGGCCTCGGACGGATGGCGCAGGCCATGCGGCGATCAGGGAGGGACGAACGATGATAAGCTTCCGTAAAACGGCATTTCGTATGACCGCAGGCCTCGTCTTCGGCGCCGTCGGGCTTGCGGCACTGGCGGTCGCGCCGGCCCTGGCGGCCGACCCGTTCGGGACCTGGTTGACCGACGACAAGAAGGGCAAGGTCCGCATTGCCGACTGCGGCGGCGCGCTGTGCGGAACGCTGGTTTGGCTCGCCGAGCCGCTCGATCCCGCGACCAAGCAGCCGAAGACCGACAAGAACAATGTCGACGCCGCCAAGCAGAGCCGGCCCCTCCTCGGCATACCGATTGTGCTCAACATGAAGCCCGCCGGCGCCAACACCTGGGAAGGCAAGGTCTATAATTCGCGCGACGGCAATACCTATTCGGGCTCGTTCACCCTGACCGGCGCCAACACCGCCGATCTCAAGGGCTGCGTCATGGGCGGCCTGATGTGCAAGACCGAGAACTGGACCCGGTCGAATTGATTTGGCGGTCCTGCTGACGCGGCCGAAGGCTTAGTCTGTTTGCTGCGCCCGAACGCGCACCCGCCCTTCCCCGAAAGGGGGAGGTGGCGAGCGTCAGCGAGCCGGTGGGGGTCAGTGCGCAACGCGCGCAAACCGGACGCGGACCCCCACCGTCGCCTGCGGCGACACCTCCCCCTTTCAGGGGGAGGCAGGGAGGCAAAACATCACCGCGCCCGCTGCCCGAACAACACCGCGCGGACCTTGGGGTCGCGCATATCGACCTTGGCCGCCGCTTCGACGCGGATGGCGAAGGCGCGCTTGACGGCGGCGCGGGCGCAGATCGTCTCGAACCAGCGATCGAGATGGGGAAACTGCGCAAGGTCCTGCCCCATCCGCTCCGCAAGCTTGGCCCAGCCGACGCAGGCCATGTCGGCGATGGAATAGCGGCCGGCGAGAAATTCGCGGTCGGCAAGGCGCGTGTTCATCACGCCGAACAGGCGGTTGACCTCGTCGGTGTAGCGCGCGATCGCGTACGTAATCTGTTCCGGCGCGTAGCGGCGGAAGTGGTTGGCCTGCCCGGCCATGGGCCCGAGCCCGCCGACCTGCCAATAGAGCCATTCCTCGACGGCGACGCGGGCGCGCTCGTCGCGCGGATAGAATTTGCCGGTTTTGCGGCCGAGGTATTGCAGGATGGCGCCGGACTCGAACACCGCGATCGGCCGCCCGCCGGGGCCGCGCGGATCGACGATGGCGGGAATGCGGTTGTTCGGCGAGATGGCGAGAAACGCCGGCGCGAACTGTTCGCCTTTGGAAATGTCGACCGGCCGCACCACGTAGGGCAGGCCGCACTCTTCCAGCATGATCGAAATCTTCCAGCCGTTCGGCGTCGGCCAATAGTAAAGCTCGATCGGCTGCGATTGCGCTCGCCGCGGCGGCGTAGCGCGTTTCGCCTTCGCTCTTGCCGGCGCGCGCGGCATGGTGATTTCCTCATCGGCCAGGGAGTCACCGCAAATACCGTGTGACCCCACGAAAAACGGCGCCGCGCATTGCCGCGCGGCGCCGCCAAGAAACAAAGAAGAACAGCCGTCATACCGAGGGCGTCGGCGAGATGCTAGCGGGTCGAGGATCGAAACCGCCGGCTCATCGATATGCGTGGCTGGCGCCACGCGCGATCAACCGGTCATGTCGAGGTTCGGACTGCCCGCCCTCGTCTTCACCGCCGTGCAGTGCGCGCGGCAAATGAAGCTCAACCCTCCGTCCCGCCGACGCCTCCGCCGTCCACCTGAGCCGGCGCATCTTGGGCGATCTTGTCTTGGTTGAACCAAGCTTGGATCAACCAGACTTGGATGATCGAGTGTTGATTGACCATCGACCGTCCCTCGACTGCTGCCGGCCCGTGTGACGCGATCATCGACATTTCAGGTTGCCGAGGACCGAGAACGGCGCTGATTACTTCTTCTTCGCCGCCTTCTTCTTCGCCGTCTTCTTCACGGCCTTCTTCGCCGCTGCCTTCGTGGTCTTTCGCTTCTTCGCCATTGCTGCCCTCCTAGCATTGAGTGGATGGCGACATCGGTGCAGTGCAGTCGCGAATCGAGCTGCACTAACCATCGATTACTACAGCAGAAAAAAAATAACAGTGACTCCACTTAATTTTGTGTGTAAGCCGCGCGCCCCCCGCGCGCGCCGCCGCCGCCGCCGCTGCGCCGCGTAAGCAACATGACGCCGACCGCTTTATTTGATGCGATCGTGCGCGACTTTTAGGATGAAAGAGAGAAGTGCCGATAAAATGGGCATTTGTGACACGCCGCGCGACACGGTGCTGAAAACGTTGCGCGCGCATCATGCACGCCGCATCGGCATCTTCGCGCGCGCGAAAACACCGCCGATGAGGGATTTCCCCACCCGAAAAAAATTTCGCGGCGAATGCGCCAAGAGGCGCTTCGCGCGGCTCCGCGCGGCGCAAAACGCGCGAATCGGTGCCGAGCGATTCGCGTGCGCGCCGCGTTGGAGCACCGCCGCGCGGCGGTTTGCGGTTCCGTTTTCGCGCTGCAAAGAGGATGAACGGCGCCTGCGCGCGCCACGCGCGGACGACCAACAGACGATGTTCAGACGCCGAGCCGTCGCTTGAAGAGATCGTTGACGGCCTGCGGATTGGCTTTGCCGCCGGACGCCTTCATCACCTGACCGACGAACCAGCCGATCGCCTTCGGATTGGTCTTGGCGTCGCCGACCTTGTCGGGATTCTTGGCGATAATGTCGTCGACGAGCTTTTCCAGCGCGGAAATATCGGTGACCTGCTTCAAACCGCGGGCTTCGACGATCGCGCGCGGATCGCCGCCTTCACTCCAGACGATCTCGAACACGTCCTTGGCGATCTTGCCGGAAATGGTGCCGTCGGCGAGGAGATCGAGCACGCCGCCGAGCTGCGCGGCCGAAACCGGCGCGGCGGCGATGTCCTTGCCCTCGCGATTGAGCCGCCCGGCGAGCTCGTTGATCACCCAATTGGCCGCGAGCTTCGGATCGCGCCGCGCCTGATTGGCGCCTTCGCCGCCGGCGACGACGTTTTCGAAGAAATCCGCCATCTCGCGTTCGGCCACCAGCACATCGGCGTCGTAGGCGGAGAGCGCGTAGTCGCGCAGATAGCGCGCCTTCTTGCCGTCCGGCAGTTCGGGCAGGTGCTGGCGCAGCTCCTCGACCAGATCCGGCGACAGTTCGAGCGGCAACAGGTCCGGGTCGGGGAAATAGCGGTAATCGTGCGCCTCTTCCTTCGAGCGCATCGAGCGCGTCTCGCCCTGGTCGGGGTCGAACAGCCGCGTCTCTTGTTCGATCGTGCCGCCGTCCTCGAGGATGCCGATCTGCCGCCACGCTTCGTAGTCGATCGCCTGGCCGATGAAGCGGATCGAGTTGACGTTCTTAATCTCGCAGCGCGTGCCGAGCTCGGCGCCGACCTTGCGCACCGAGACATTGACGTCGGCGCGCAGATTGCCCTTCTCCATGTCGCCGTCGCAGGTGCCGAGGTAGCGCAGCACGTTGCGCAGCTTGCCGATGAAGGCCTTGGCCTCGTCGGCGGAACGCAGATCCGGCTTGGTCACGATCTCCATCAGCGCGACGCCGGAGCGGTTGAGATCGACGAGCGACATCGCCGGATGCTGCTCGTGCAGCGATTTGCCCGCATCCTGCTCGAGATGCAGCCGCTCGATGCCGACGCGTACCGTCTCGCCGTCGGGCAGATCGACCGCGACCTCGCCCTCGCCGACGATCGGCTGCTTGTACTGGCTGATCTGGTAGCCCTGCGGCAGGTCGGGATAGAAATAGTTCTTCCGGTCGAATACCGATTTGAGATTGATCGTGGCGTTGAGGCCGAGCCCGGTGCGGACGGCCTGGCGCACGCACTCTTCGTTGATCACCGGCAGCATGCCGGGCATGGCGGCATCGACGAGCGAGACGTGCGAATTCGGCAGGCCGCCGAACGCGGTCGCGGCGCCGGAGAACAATTTCGCCTGCGAGGTGATTTGGGCATGGACCTCCATGCCGATCACCACTTCCCAGTCGCCGGTCGCGCCTTTGATCAGCTTCGATTTTCGCGAGGTCGGTGCATCCATGATGCGTTATATCACCTTCAAGTGCTTCTCCGCTTGCGGGACGGGCAAACTAATTCCCCTCGCGCCAGATGCCGAGCGCGTCCTGCGCCGGGCGGTCGGAGATCGAGAACAGCACCGACGGCTCCGTGGCGCGATGGACGTAGCGCTTCCACGGCGGCACGACGAAGACGTCGTTCGGCGCCCATGTGAACACTTCGCCTTCGATCTCGGTCGTACCTTTCCCCTCGGCGCAGGCGAAAATGGTGCCGTCGGTCGAGCGGTACGGCTCGCCGCGGAAACCCTCCGGCAGCATGGCGAGGTGTGCGCTCATGGTCGGCAGGACCGGCCCGCCGGTCATCGGGTTGGCGTAGCGCACGCGCGCGCCGTGGCTTTTGTCGATGTCGCCGGCTTGCAGCATGCGCGCGATGATCGGCCGGGTGCGGGCATAGGTGTAGTTGATGACCGGGGTGCGGTTCATCGGGTGCTGCGCCGCCGCCGTGCCGTCGGGCAGCACGCCCGAGCCATAAAAGCTCAGCGAGTCGCCGTCGCGGCGCGTGGTCTCCTGGGTCGGGCTGTCGAATTCCTCGCCGAACGCGCTCTCGAAGAAATTGACCGTCGGCGCGTCGAGCACGTCGAGCCACAGCATGGGCGTCGCCGAGGTGTTGCCGTGATCGTGCGGCGCCCAGTTGGCGGTGATGAGGAAATCGCCGCGCGACATGAAGGCCTTCTCGCCCTCGACCGCGGTATAGGCGCCCTCGCCGTCGAGCACGAAGCGCACCGCCGAGGAGACGTGACGATGGGCCGGGGCGACTTCGCCGGGCATGATCATCTGGATGCCGGCGTAAAGCGTGTTGGTGATGCGCGACTCGCCGCGAATGCCGGGGTTTTCCAGAATGAGCACCCGACGCTTGGCTTCCTCGGCGGTGATCAGGCTCCCCGATTCCAAAACCAGCGACTTCACATCGTCGTAATGCCAGACCGCGGGCACGCAGCGGGTCACCGGCTCGTCGGGCACCAGGTCGCCCATGACCTTCCACAGCGGGGTCATCGAGTGCTTGGAAATGCGGTCGTAATAGGCCTGCCGCACCGCCTCGATGTTATGGGTCGGAGCGGGCGTGCCCGGCTTCTTCGCGGTCGCGGCCGTCATAATTCCTCCTGGACAGAACTGGGCAATTGTTGCGGCGACTATAGACAACGCCCCTCGCCGCTCAAATAGCGCAGAAACGCCGCAAATGACGGGGCTGCCATGCGGGGCGCGGCAGGCGGCGGCCGCAGCCTCACGTATTCACGTTGCCGCCGTCGACGGCAATAGTCTGCCCGGTGACGAAATCGCTCTCGGGCCCGGCGAGGAAAATGAGCGCGCCGAGGAGGTCGTGCGGATGTTCGTCGCGGCGGATGGCGCGGCCGGCGACCGAGGCCTTGCCGGCCGTGGCGGTGTGGTGCGGGTTCTCCTGCATCACCGTCTCGCTCAGCGTGAAGCCGGGCGCCAAGGTGTTGACCCGCACGCCGTGCTCGCCGAGTTCGCGCGACAGCGCGCGGGTAAAGCCCATGATGCCGCCCTTCGAGGTGACGTAGTGCAGCATGCGCGGGATGCCCTTATAGGCGGTGCCGGAGCCGATATTGATGATCTTGCCGTAGCCTTGGGCGATCATGTGCGGCGCGACGTGCTTCACCATCAGGAACGGGCCGCGCAGATTGACCGCCATCACCTTGTCCCAGACCGCGACATCGATCGCGGTGCAGGCGGTCTCCTGCAATGGGGCGAACAAAGCGGCATTGTTGACGAGGACGTCGATCTTGCCGAAGCGCTCGATCGTTCGCGCGACCAGCGCCGCGACCGCCGCCTCGTCGCTGACGTCGGTGACCGCGCTCGCCACCGAATTGGCGCCGTGGGCGCGGGCGATCTCATCCGCCGCTTCCTTGCCGTCGGCGATATCGGCGATCATCAGCCGCGCGCCTTCGGCGGCAAGCGCCTGCGAATAGTGCCGGCCGATCCCCTTGGCGCCGCCGGTGACGATCGCAACCCGGCCGTCGAGACGACCCATGTGTTTCCCTCCGGTCCCTTTTTTGGTGGTGTTCAAGCCTTCGGGCCGAACCGCTCGATGAACTTGGCGAAGGCGACGAGCTGCTGGCCGATGAATTTCTTGGTGGCTTCGTCGGTGATCTGCCCGGTGTTCGCGTCGATGCGCTGCGAGGCGTTGCCGATGAAGATTTCCGGCTTGTTGAGCGTCACGGCGTCGAGAAAGATCATCGCCCGGCGCAGATCGTATTGCATGCGGCCGCCGCCGAGCGGCCCGCCGGTCGCCGATTGGATCGCGATCGGCTTGCCGGCGAACGGCTGGTTCTCGACCCGCGACACCCAATCGATCGCGTTCTTGAGGCCGCCGGGAATGGAAAAATTATATTCCGGCGTGACGAAGATGACGCCGTCGGCGGCGCGCACCGCGTCGGCGAGCTTCTGCACCGACGGCGGAACGCCGCTCGCCGTCTGGGTGTCGGCATTATAAAGCGAGAAGTCGGCGAACGGCGGCGCCTCGGTGATGATCATGCCGGGCGGCGCCATGCCGGGCAGCGCGTTCATCACCATGCGATTGTAGGAGGCCTTGCGCAGGCTGCCGCAGATGCAAATGACGTTGAGCGATCGGTCGGTCATGCGGCCCCCATGAATGCGATGCGGTCACCGGGTTACCGGCGGACCGCCACAATAACCAAGCCGCCGCCCGGAACAATCAACGCGGCAAACCTTGATCGCCTCGATTACCTTAATCGTCTTAATTGTTCAGTATCGAGATGTCCTTCGCCGGACGCGGCCCCGGCAGCGATTGCACGAAAGCATAGATGTCGGCGATGTCCTGGTGCGACACCAGCTTATCGGAATAGGCCGGCATGTCATTCGCCGGGTCACGCAGCTGCCCCTCGAAGCCGTCGAACGGCATCTCTGTCTTGGCGAGGATCGGCGCCGGACCGTTCAGGGCGCCGCCCTGCCCGGCGCGGCCGTGGCAGGTGAAACAGCCCTGCGCCAGGTAGAGGCGCTTGCCGCGGGCGGCATCGCCGGAAGGAGCGTCCTGCGCGCGCGCCACGGCCGATGCGGCGATAGCGACGGCTGCCGCGACCACGACGGACTTGATGAGGATCATCGCAGCAAACTCCCTCAGCGCGGATCGGTGACGACGTCGACCACGGCGGGTTCGCCGCGCTTGACGACGGAAATGGCGCGGGACAGTGCCGGCGCAAGCTCTTGGGGGTCGACGATTGGGCCCTCGCCGTAGACGCCCATGCCGCGTGCGACGGTGGCGAAGTCGATGTTCGGATCCGTGAGCGTCGTGCCGATGGCGGCCTTGTCGACGCTCCGGCCGTGCCGCGCCGCCATGGCGACGAGATACATGAACTCCTGATGGTAGGCGCGGTTGTTCTGGACGATATAAAGCATCGGGATCCGGTGGTGCGCCGCGGTCCACAGCGTGCCGGGACTGAACATGAAGTCGCCGTCGCCGCCGATCGCCAGCGTGAAGCGGCCGTGCTTCTTGTTGGCGAGCGCCGCGCCGAGCGAGGCCGGCAGATTGTAGCCGACGCCGGCGCCGCCGGAGCCGCCGTTCCATTGATACGGCTTGTTGAAGTCCCATAGCCGGTGCGGCCAGCTCAGCTTGATCGAGGTCCCGACCATCGACCAATCCTCGTTCTTGATCTGGGCATAGACCTCCGCGCACAGCCGCGCGATCGTGATCGGGCTCGCATCCCAGCCGATCGTCGCGTCGGACTTCGACTGCTCGACCGTTGTAAGATGCAGGGCGGCGAGTTTTTTTCCGCGCGCCTCGAAAGCGGTGTTGCGTCCCGAATCGACGAGGCGCTTCACCGCTTCGGTCAGCGCCGGCAGCGAGGCCTCGCCGTCGCCGGCGATATCGAGGTCGACATCCTGGAAGCGGCCGAAATCCTGATAATTGGATTTCAGATAAAGGTCGCGCACGCCCAGCGTGATGATCTTCGCGCCCGGCTTGGTGGCCGGCCGCGACTTGCGGACGATACGGTCGCTGAACGCGTTCACCGTACCCCACAGATCGTTCATCTCGATCGCCAGGATGACGTCGGCCTGTCCGATCAGGCCGCGGCGAAAGCTCTGATTGAGCGGATGCCGCGACGGGAAATTCATGCGGCCGACATTGTCGATGACGCCGCATTGCAGCGTTTCGGCGAGCGCGACGAGGTTCGCCATCCCCGCCGGCGTGCGCGCCAGCCGATCGCAGATGATGATGGGGTTTTGCGCCTCGACCAGAAACTTCGCGGCCGCCGCGATAGCGCCGGCGTCGCCTTGCGGCGGCACCACCGGCGCGAGCTTCGGGATGTGCAGGTTCGCGCCGCCGGGGATCGGATTCTCCTGCAACTCCGCGTCGAGCGCGAGGAACACCGGCCCCATCGGCGGCGTCGTCGCGATCTTGTAGGCGCGCACCGTCGACTCGGCGAAATGCTGCAGCGAAGCCGGCTGATCGTCCCATTTGGTGAAATCGCGCACCAGCGCGCCGATGTCGACGCCGGAATGCACCCACTCCGCACCCGGCATCCGCTTGTCGGCTTCCATGATATTGCCGCCGATGACGATCACCGGCACGCGATCGCACCAGGCGTTGTACATCGCCATGGTGGCGTGCTGCAGGCCGACCACGCCGTGACACGCCATCGCGATCGGCTTGCCTTCGATCTTGGCGTAGCCCTGCGCCATGTGGACCGCGATGTCCTCGTGCACGCAAGTGATGATTTCCGGTTTGTTGTTGCCGTGATTGAGGATGGCTTCGTGCAGCCCGCGATAGCTCGAGGCGCAATTGATGGCGAGATACTCGATGCCCAGCGAATTGAGCACGTCGGTCATGAAGTCGCCGCCGCTGGTGGTCTGGTTGACCGGATCGGCCGGCGGCGGCGCGATCTCGGCCGCGATCTGGCGCGGGCCGGGAACGGCGGCCTTCACCGCTGGCTGCGGAGCGGCCGGTATCGCGTTGGCGGCAGCCGGCGGCATCATTGCGGCCGCGGCGCCGATGACGCCCGCGCCTTTCAAGAAATTGCGGCGATCGGAATCGGGAAGCGAGCGGCGTTTCGGCATGGCGTTCTCCCGCGGATGGCCTATCTGTTCCGTCGCCTTGGAGCGAATTGTGGCGCCTCGCCGCGCCAACGGTCAAGCCGCGCCGGCCGCGGCAGCTCTGCCCGTTCGTCATTCCTGCCCGTCGCGCCGGGCGGGGCCAACCAGCTTAAGTGCTCGGCTTAAGTGCTCGGCGTATCGTACAGCGCCGGCACGACGATCTCCTTCCAACTGTGCGGCGGGCTTTTGAGTTCGCCGTGGCGGCCGAGAAAATCGGCGAAGGCTTGCACGCCGTAGACGGCGTTGCCGAATTCGTCCTTGATGTCGGTGACGACCGCGTCGATCGCAGCTCCGGCGAGCGCCTTCGACGGCTCGTGCGCCAGATAGATCTGCGCGGCGCGGTGCGGATCGTCGCGGATGATGCGCGCGGCCTCCTCCATCGCCTTGCCGATCACCTCCGGCACCTTCGGGTGGGTGACGATCCAGCCGCGGGTCGCGCCCATGACGAGGAACGAGGATTTGCCGCCGATCACCTCGGCGGAGGTGAGAACCTTGCGGACGCGCCCGTCCTCGAGCGCGACCTCGGTGTAGGGCGCCGAGGCGAAATAGGCCGCCGGCCCGCCGCCGGCGATCAACGCCGCGACGGCGTCGGACGGCGCCGCGACCACCATCTGTTTCTTGAGCCGGTCGAACTCGCCGAACTGCTTTTCCGACTGCATCTGCAGCAAATAGCGTTGCGGCGCGGTCGCGGCCGGCATCGCGATGCGGTCGGCCGGCTTGAGGTCGGCCAGCGAACGCAGGCTCGCCCGGTTCGTCAACAGCGACAGCGGCAGCGTGGTGATGCCGGACACCACGAGGATCTGGCGCGGCGTGTTCTTGGCCTCTTCCCACTGCGCAAGCAGCGGTGCAATGCCGTAGGGGCCCATGTCGATCGCCCCCGACGCGATCGCGTCCTGCAGCGGCCCCGCGCCGGGGAAGCGTTGGTAGCTCGCGGTCAGATCGAGCTTGACGTCCCGGCCGTACTTCTCGACGAGTTTGAGATCCTCGCAGACGTAAGTCGGCAGAAACGCCAGCCCGTAACCGATGCCGATGCGGACCGTCTCGTCGCCACGCGCCGGCCCTATCGCCGCGCAGACCAAAATCAGCGCCGGCGCGACCGCCACGCAGAGCAAAATCAGCGCGGCGGCGGCGCGCCGTCCCGTCATGCGACCTTCTCTTCGACGATCGGATTGCGCAGCACGCCGACGCCGGCAATCTCGACTTCGCAAACGGACCCGGGCGTCATCCACACCGGCGGCTTGCGCGGGTGGCCGACGCCGGAGGGCGTGCCGGTGAAGATGATGTCGCCCGGCTCGAGCGTCATCCCCTGCGTGATGTAGACCAGCGTCTCGATCACCGGGAACATCATGTTGTCGGTGTTGTCCGACTGCATCACCGTGCCGTTGAGCCGGCTCTCGATCTTCAAGCCCTTGCCGCCGGGCGGCAGCTCATCGGCGGAGACGACCCACGGGCCGACGCCGCCGGTGCGGTCGAAATTCTTGCCCATGTCCCATTGCGTGGTCTTGCGCTGGAATTCGCGCACCGAGCCCTCGTTGCCGCAGGTGTAGCCGGCGATGCAGGCGAGCGCGTTGTCGGCGGTCAAATGCTTGGCGCGCTTGCCGATGACCACGATCAGCTCGGCCTCGTAGTCGAGCGTCTCGCTCGCCAGCGGCCGGACGATTGGCTCTCCGTGCGGCACCAGCGAGGTCAGGCTGCGCATGAAGATGGTCGGGAATTTCGGAATGTTGTCGCGGTTCGGGCCTTCCTTGACGTGTTCGAGATAATTGAGCCCGAGGCAGATGATCTTTCCGGGATGCGCGACCGGCAGAGCATAGGTCAGACCCACCAGCGGCCGCCGGGCGCTCGCGCCGGCACGCTTGACGATGTCGGCAAGCGGCTCGAGGTCGCCGTCGTGACGGCGCAGCCATTCGCCGAGATCGGCCGGCACGCTCGCGTCGACGGCGGCAAGATCGACGACCTGATCGCCTTCCACCAGACCGAGCCGCGGACCGCCTTGGCCTTCAAATGCTACGATTTTCATGGGCTTGTTTTCCTTGCCTGTCGCTGACCGCTTTCGCCGGTCTCGGTCGCCGAAACGGCCGGGACTATATCGGGCCAAACGGCGGCGATCTACCGCCCCTGCCGTGGGGGAGGTCAAGCGTCTGCACTTCCCCACCCCACCCTCCCCCGCTTGCGGGGGAGGGAAGGGTGGGGGCGAGCGGACAGCGCTCGGGCAAGGAATCCGGGCGAAAAATCACCCGAGAAAATACCCCCGCAAACGCTCGCGCGCGGCGAGCGCGGCGGAGAGGTCGAAGCCGTTGACAATGGCGAGCCGGAAACCGCCCGGCGGCATGGCATGGCGTTCCGGCGCGACATCTTCATGGAAGGTGATCTGGACGCTGCTGACGCCTGCCATGCGTCCGACCGCCTCGACCAGCGCCGGCGGCGGATGGCGGTAGCGCCGCCCGTTCGGCCCGAACAGGACGACGCTGTAGCCGTCGCGACGGTCGGCGTCGGCGAACTCCCAGGTCCCGCTCTCATAAAGCCGAACCAGCGCCGCGATCCAACCGGCACCGTAAAGGTCGGGCCACTGGTCGGCGAACCGCAGGTGCACCTCGATGATGGTGCCGCCGATGGTTTCAAGATTGAGCATGCCGGTATAGCCGGGAAGATGCGTGCGCACCCACTTGCCGCATTGCGCCTCGATGGCGGCGTCCGGCTCGGCATGGACGGTCCAATAGTCGAAGGTGCCCTCGCCCGCCGGCTTGCCGGTGACGTGACGCCACCAGCGCGGCACGCCCTCGACCACCGCGATGTCGGACGAGATATGCCGGCCTTCGAGCAACGTCATCCAGAAATGGCCCGGCGCAGCGTGGCGCTGATAGTCGGCGGGCGTTGCCAGAATGCGGCTGCCGATGCCCATGCCTTTGAGATTGATGATCGGCTTCGAAAACACTGGAAAGCGCGGCGGCGGCGTACCGTGCGGACCGGCTGCCAGTCCTTGGCTCAGCGCCACGGCAAGCTTGTCGTAGACCCAACGGTGCGTCGGATACCATTGCCAGGCGTCCGCGTCCTCGGTCGGAATCCGCGCCGCGGTCTCGACTTCGGAAAAATATTGCAGGCGCCAGGGATCGGCTTCGCAGATCGGCATGACATCGGACGACGGATGACGGAAGCAGTCGAAGGCATAACGGCAAATCCGTCGTCCGTCATCCGTCGTCGATGATCGGCTATTTCGGAACCTAGTCGTTCTGGTCGTCCGTCATGCGCAAAGCGTGGACGCTGAACAAGCCGTCGGTCCATGCTTGAAGCGGCGACCAGCCGCTGCCGTGCGCCAGCGCCTGGAACGAATCGATCGAATATTTGTAGCTGTTCTCGGTGTGGATCGATTCGCCGGCGCGGAACTCGAAGGTCGCGCCGCGCAGTCTCACCTTCTGCCGCGTGGTGCTGGCGAGATGCATTTCGATGCGGCCGCGCTCGGCATTGTAGCAGGCGTGGTGCTCGAACGCGGCGAGATCGAAATCGGCGCCGAGCTCGCGGTTGATGCGCGTGAGCAGATTGAGATTGAACTTCGCGGTGACGCCGGCGGCGTCGTTATAGGCGCGATAGAGAATATCGGGAGCCTTGACGAGATCGACGCCGACGATGAACAAGGCTCCCGGCCCGAGCACGCGCCCGGCATGGCGCAGGAACTGCGCCGCCTCGTGAGGCTCGAAATTGCCGATGGTCGAGCCGGGGAAAAATCCGACCCGCCCCATACCGGCGAGCGCCGCCGGCAGCTCGGGCGCCACGGTGAAATCGGCCGCGATCGGGTACACGGCAAGCCGCGGCAGATCGCGCCGCAGCTGCGCCGCCTCCTGCTGCAGATATTCACCCGAAATGTCGATCGGAACATAGGCCTCGACCGTCGCCGCGGCATTGATGAGAATGCGCGCCTTGCGGCTCGATCCGGCGCCGAACTCGATCAAGGCGCAGCCTGGCGGAAACAACGACGCCATCGCCGGCGCATGGTCGCGCAGCAAAGCGAGTTCGCAGCGCGTCGGATAATATTCCGGCAGCCGGGTGATCTGATCGAACAGCACCGACCCCGCCGCGTCGTAGAAATATTTCGGCGGCAGCCGTTTCGGCTTGGCCGTGAGGCCGGCGAGAACGTCGGCGGCGAACGGCTCGGGCGTCGAGGCCGCGGCCGTCGGGCGGAGCACACGTTGCGAACGAGGAGCCATGGCGCCGCTCAGCGTCCGCCGAAATCGGCGAGCCGCACGCCGCTGAACTGCCAGCGCGCCGGCGGATAGAAAAAATTACGATAGGACGGGCGCGAATGACCGGCCGGCGTCGCCAGCGACGAGCCGCGCAATACCATTTGATTGACCATGAACTTGCCATTGTATTCGCCGAGCGCACCGGGCTCGGCCTGATAGCCGGGATAAGGCGAATAGGCGCTGCGGGTCCATTGCCACACCTCGCCGAACGCGTCGTCGAGCGCGCCGTTCCGCGCCGCCACCTCCCACTCCGCTTCGCTCGGCAGATGTTTTCCCGCAAAGCGCGCGAACGCATCGGCCTCGTAGTAGCTGACGTGGCAGACCGGCAGCGCCGGATCGACCGGGCGGAGCCCGCCGAGCGTCATCGCAAACCAGGCGCCGTCCTCTTTGCGCCAGTAGCCCGGCGCCTGCCAGCCTTGGGCTTCGACCTGGGCCCAGCCGTCCGACAGCCACAGGCTCGGCGTCGCATAGCCGCCCTCGGCCATGAATTCGAGCCACTCGCCGTTGGTGATGAGCGCGCGGGATACGCGCACGGGCGCCAGCAGCACCTGGTGCGCCGGCCGCTCATTGTCGAATGAGAAGCCTGCGTCGTCCGCCTGCCCGATGGCGTGAATGCCGGAGATCAGTACATCGCCATCGGCGCGAGCGGCGCCGCCGCCCTCGCCGGTCGGCCAGCGCCATTGCGCATCGTAGACCGGATGGGTCTCGTTCTGCGCGAACGCGTGCAGAAGGTCGGTGAGCAGCAATTCCTGATGTTGCTGTTCGTGGTTCAATCCGATCTCGACGATCGGAATGACGGCGGCAAGATCGTCCGTCGTCTCGATCAGCGCCGCAACGGCGGCGTCGACATGGGCGCGGTAGGCAGCGGTCTCGGCGACGCCCGGCCGGGTGATCAGGCCGCGCTGCGGCCGCGCCTGGCGCGGACCGGCGGCGACGTAATAGGAATTGAACAGAAACGCGAACCGCTCGTCGAACACGCGATAGCCCGGCGCAAACGGACGCAGCAGGAATTGTTCGAAAAACCAGGTCACATGGGCGCGATGCCACTTGGTCGGGCTCGCGTCCGGCATCGACTGCACCACTTGGTCCTCGGCCGAAAGCGGCGCGGCGCGCCGTTCGGTCTCGGCGCGCACGCGGCGAAAAGCGTCGAGCCAGAACGCACGCTCATCGTTGGCGCGCTTGCGGGATGCGGGAGTGGTCGAATTGTGCGTCTCAATGGACGACAGAACGACGGATCGTGGCATGATCGGGTCCGGGAAAACGGCGGCGCGAATAGCTGATGTCAATGCTACAATGCTAATGGGCGCATCGGGCCGATAGTTCCATACCATTCGCGCCCCCGGGGCAATGCCGCCAGGATCGTTCTAACGGGGATGTGATCGAAAGAAAAATTTTCTGTCGAGGGATTGACGTTTGCGCAAAACGACTTAGCGGCAATCGTACGCGGGGCGTTGCCGACATCATTGTCCGTAACGGCCGGGGCTTTCCGGCCCAATCCTTGTCTCAACAGATCGCCGCGCTTGCCCGCCCGTACGGAGGCGCGAATCGCGCGGAGTGGAAAGGAAGCAACATGCCGGGACGCCGACTGACCATCGCCATAGCGCTTGTGCTGGCAAGCTCCTGCGCCGCCGTTTTGGCGATGCCGCGCGCCGCGCACGCAGCCGCGTGCCGCACGTCGGGAAATTATCAGACCTGGCTCGCGGCCTTCGAGCACGAAGCGCAGGCCAAGGGCATATCGCCGGCCGCCATCGCGACCGCTCGGCCGAGCCTCACTTACGACCAGCGCATCGTCAACATCGATCGCGGCCAGCGCGTCTTCACGCAAAGCTTTCTGGAATTCTCCGGCCGCATGGCCAACTCCTATCGCATCCAGCAGGGCGCCGCGCGGATCAAGGCCAACGCCGCGCTGTTTGCCCGCATCGAGAAGCAGTACGGCGTGCCGGCTCCGGTCATCGTCTCGTTCTGGGCGCTGGAAAGCGACTTCGGCTCCAACATGGGCAACTACCATTCGCTCGCCTCGATCGCCTCGCTCGCCTATGACTGCCGGCGCAGCGACCGCTTTCGCGCGCAACTGTTCGACGCGCTGCGCCTGATCGAGCGCGGCGATCTAAGACCTGAGGAGATGATCGGCTCGTGGGCCGGCGAACTCGGGCAGACGCAGATGATGCCGTCGGAATATTACCAGTACGCCGTCGACTATGACGGCAACGGCAAGCGCGACCTCATTCACGACGTGCCCGACATGCTGGCCTCGACGGCGAATTATCTGGTCGGGCTCGGCTGGCATCGCGGCGAACCGTGGCTGACCGAGGTGCGCGTGCCGGCGCAGTTGCCCTGGGAAGAGGCGGATCTCGCGATTCAATTGCCGCGTTCGAAATGGGCGGCGTTCGGCGTCACCCTCGCCGATGGTGGGCCGCTGCCGGCGGACAATCTGCCCGCTTCGCTGCTCCTGCCGATGGGCCGCTTCGGGCCGGCTTTCCTCGTCTACCAGAATTTCCAGGTCTATCTGCAGTGGAACAACTCGCTCGTCTATTCCACCACGGCCGCGTACCTTGCCACCCGCATCGCCGGCGCGCCGCCGTTGCGCCACGGCACGCCGCCGGCAGGATTGCCGTTCGCCGAAGTCAAGGAACTGCAGGGTCTCTTGGCGCACGCCGGCTACGATGTCGGCGCCGTCGACGGATTTTTGGGGCTCAAATCGCGCCAGGCGGTCAAGGCGGTGCAGGTCAAATACGGGCTCCCGGCCGACTCCTATCCCACGCCCGATTTGCTTGCACATATGCGCGCCGGGCATTAATTGCGGGGCACCCCCTGGACGACGAAGCAATTCTGCATGCGGCCGCCTTGAACCGCTTCGCTCGCCATAATCATCGGCATTATAATGCTGACCGGTGGTGACGTGGCCGCCACGCGCGGGATACGAGCACTGCCGTAACATTATAACGTCACTTTTGCCGGACAGTTTCGGCGGCGATAGTATGGGGCGCGGGGACGAAGGTTGCGACGGTGAGGGATTTCATACGGTGAGGGATTTCATGATGTACAACGACCAGCGGCGGGTCGCGCGGCCCACGGCGTCGAGCGGTTTAATAAGCGTGCGATGGACGCTTGCCGCCGCGCTCTTGGCGCTGATCTTGGCGCTGATGACGTGCGTGCAGCCGGGATCAGCCCAGGACAGCGCCGCGCCCGGCGCGCCATCCGCGCCACCGGCCGCTGCCGCGCCACTGCCGCCGGCCCCTGCTCCAACGGCCGCCTCGCCCGCCATCGCCCCGGCACCGGCGGCGACGCCGGCCCCGATCGGCGCCACCTCCGGCGCGCCTTCGATCAGCGCCGCGGAGCTGCCGCAGGACCTGTCGCCCTGGGGCATGTATCTCCACGCCAACATCATCGTGAAAGTGGTGATGGTCGGGCTCGCGTTCGCGTCGCTGCTGACCTGGACGGTGTTCGTCGCCAAGAGCTTGGAACTCCAAGGCGCGCGCAGCGCGGTGCGTGCGGGGCTGCGCACGCTCGCCCAATGCGCGACCCTCGCCCAAGCCCGCGAACAGTTGCAGAAACAATTGGACGATCGCACCAATCCGGTCGCGCAGGTCATGGCGGCGGCGACCGACGAGATGCGGCTGTCCACCACGCTGCCGAGCGAGGGCGTCAAGGAGCGCATCGCCTGGCAGCTCGAACGCATCGAGATGGCGGCGGGCCGCAAGATCTCGCGCGGCACCGGCGTCCTTGCCACCATCGGCTCGACCGCGCCGTTCGTCGGCCTGTTCGGCACGGTGTGGGGCATCATGGACAGCTTCATCGGCATTTCGCAGGCGCACACCACCAATCTCGCCGTGGTGGCGCCCGGCATCGCCGAAGCCCTGCTGGCGACCGCGCTCGGCCTCATCGCCGCGATCCCGGCGGTCGTGATCTACAACGTGCTGGCGCGCTCGACGGCGCATTACCGCGCGCTGATCGGCGACGCGTCGGCCCAAGTGATGAAGCTCGTCAGCCGCGACCTCGACCGCGCCGCACAGGCTCAATCGGGCGCCATCTCGCAAGCCGCCGAGTAACCAGCCGAGTAACCAAACCATGGCGATGCGTCTCGATCACGGCCAGGACGAACTCGACGAAGTGCACGAAATCAACGTCACACCGTTCATCGACGTGATGCTGGTCCTCCTCATCATCTTCATGGTGGCGGCGCCACTCGCGACCGTCGACGTGCCGGTCAATCTGCCCTCGTCCAATGCCGAGCCCAAGGAAAAGCTCGACAAGCCGATCTACCTCACGGTGAAGCCCGACCTCAGCCTCGCCATCGGCGACGACACCGTCGCGCGCGATAATCTCGCCGGCGCGCTCGACAGCGCGACCGGGGGCAACAAGGACGAGCGCATCTTTCTGCGCGCCGACCGCAGCGTGCCCTATGGCGACGTGATGCAGGTGATGAACGCGCTGCGCGCCGCGCATTATCTCAAAATCGCCCTGGTCGGCATGGAAATGCGGGAGACCAAATGACCGCGCCGGCGCCATGGTGGCTCGAGGACGACAGTCCGCGCGACATTGTGCGCTGGATCGTCGCGGGCGCCATCGTGCTCGGCGTCTATGCCGGCGCCGTCGGCGCTTACGTCCTTTGGCAGCCGCCGCCGACGGAGATCGGCGACGATACCGAGGCCGTGACACTCGAACTCGCGCCGATCGACTCGACGCCGGACGCAGAGGCGAAGGACGTCGCGCCGGCGCCCGAAACCATGATCGAATCCAAGGCCGAACCACAGCCGCAAGAAAAACCGCCGGAACCGGAAGAGACCAAGATCGAGCCGCCGCCGCCCGACGACACGCCGACCGCGATCCCCGAGCCCAAGCCGAAGCCGCCGGAAAAGGTCGAACAGGCACGGCCGCCGGCGCCAATGACCGCTGAGCGCGTCAAAGGCGGCGCGCCCCACATCGAGCCGTCCTGGCAAAGCACCCTGGTGCGGCGGCTGCAGCAGTACAAGCGCTACCCGAACGAGGCGCGGGCGCGCGACGAGCAGGGCATCGTCGTGTTGAGCTTCAGCCTCGACCGCAACGGTCGCGTGCTGGCGCACAAAATAGCCCGCAGCTCGGGCTATCCCGATCTCGACGACGAAGTGATGGCGATGATCAAGCGGGCCGAGCCGCTGCCGGCGTTCCCGCCAAGCATGCCGCAGGCACAGCTCGATCTGACCGTGCCGATCCGCTTCTCGCTGCGGTGACCGTCATTCCGGATTGCCGCAAAGCGGCGAGTCCGGAATCCATAATCCCAGCACAGGGAGTATGGATTCCGGGCTCCTCGCTTCGCGAGGCCCCGGAATGACGGCTCAGTCGTTATTGGGCATCGCATACGGCTCGGGCGGCCGCGGCGTCGGGGCGAAGCCGGCGCTGGGTCCGAACCGGCCTAGCGGCTGCATCGGCCCGCCGCCGCCGAATGTCACATACGGACCGCCTGAGCCGCCAAGCTGCGTGCCGCTATTGCCGAAACGGCTGACCTGACCGTCCGGATCGCCGAACTTCGCGCCATCCGAATTCGTCCCGCCCAGGGTTTCAACCGTGAACGCCTGCGCGGACGACCCCATAAGGGGGATCGTTGCGGCACCGAGCGCCAGCGCCGCCAGACCGAGAAGCGCCAAGCGTGCCCCATCACGTGACTGCATAGTCCCCTCCTCGCCGCTGCGCCTTCGAAAAGCGGATTCGAAAGCCGATTCGAAACATGTAGACTAGGATCGTGCCACACTTCCGTCATTACCAAAACATGACCGATCGCTCAAGCTTGACGCGGCAACTCGTCGCTGAGGGCCGATCGGGGTCGTACGCGTTTTGCAAGACGCTAAAGAGCCGCCAAAGCGAGGAAAACCATGCGCAACAAGCCCTGCCTGAACCTTTCCGACGTCAAGACAATGCTCGCCGCCTGCGAAGCCGAAGCCGTGAAGAACAACTGGGCCGTTGCGGTCGCGATCGTCGATGACGGCGGCTTCCTGCTCGCCTTCCAGCGCATGGACGGCGCGGCGCCGATCAGCGCCGAGGTCGCGCTCGGCAAGGCGCGCACCTCGGCGATGACCCGCCGGCCCAGCAAATTCTTCGAGGACCGCGTCAAGGACCGTCCGGCCTTCGTCAATTTCCCGGCCGGTATCCTGATCCAGGGCGCGGTGCCGATCATGCACCAGAACGAGTGCGTCGGCGCGATCGGCGTTTCCGGCGTGCAGTCGCATGAGGACGAGCAGGTCGCGCTCGCGGGGGTCAAGGCGCTGAGCTAGCTGGGCGCCGGCGATCGGGCTGACCTCGACTGTCGTATTGTGCTACCGTTTCAGCCGCGGGATGGCGCGGACAATGACTGGAGCGTTCAATCGCACGACCGGCACCGCCAGCTTGATGGGTACCGGAAATGATCCAACCGGGGCCGGACGATAAAATCTATCCGGTCGTCAAGATCGCAATGATCGTGAACGCGCTCGCAGCGGAGGGCGTACGCACCGAGGACGCGCTTGCCGGCGTACGCCTATCCGAGAGCGAGATTTCTTCGCCGGCGACGCGCGTCTCGCTCAACGAGGCGCTTCAATGCTATCACAACGCCGTCGAGCTCTCGCACGACCCGTTCTTCGCGTTTCACGCTGGCCTGCGTTTTCACGTCTCCAGCTACGGAATGTACGGATTTGCGATTCTCAGCAGCACGAACTTTCGTCAGACCATGCGGTTCGCCGTGAAATACCACCAGCTGGCGACGCCGCTTACAGAAATCTCTTTCAAGGAACAAGATGGTGTCGGCATTTTGCTTTTTACCACACTGCCACATCCCCGCGTGGACGCGCGTTTATTCAGATTTCTTGTTGAAATGCAGTTCGGCGTCTGTCTCTCGCTGAACCGCGACATCATGGGACCTTCATTTATGGCGCGAGAACTGCATTGCACCTACCGCACCCCGACTGGCGCGTCGAACTACTCCAAGATGTTCGGTTGCCCCGTCCTATTCGACCAGCCGGACAACGGATTTGTCTTCGACTCGAGCTGGCTCGATGAGACTCCGAAGCTCGGCAATGAAATTACGTATAAGGAAATCGTCGGATTATGCGACAGCCTCATCGAGGAATTCGAACTGCGCATCGGCCTGGTCGGGAAGGTCAGACAACTTCTTCTTGTTAATCTCTTGCGGCCCTCGAGCTTCGACGATGTCGCGAAGCGCCTAAATATGAGCACGCGCACGCTGCGGCGGAAGCTTCGCGACGAGAATACCTCGTTCCGTAAAGTGCTCGACGAATTGCGGCGCGATATGGCGATAAAATATCTGCGTGACACGGATTTGACCATCGAAGACGTCAGCCATGCCATGGGCTTCAGCGAGGTCACCGGCTTCCGGCACGCATTCCGTCGTTGGACTAAGGCGACGCCACATCATTTCAGAGCCATTTCCGCCGACCGCGGACGGTCCCGGCTTTGAACATTTCCACGATTGGCCAAATTCCACCGCGACTTTGGCCGAATTCAATCTTGCAGGTGAAAAACGGACAACCTAGTCACCGGGGCTTCGTATTGACGAGGCCCGACAATGGCGCATGACAAGTCGTTGCAAATTTCGACCTCTGAAAATCAACAGCTACGACACGAGGCAGTTTCACCGGCCAGCCCCCTCACCTTCGCCTGCAGTTTGAACGCCGCTACGCGAATTATACACGGTTTCGGCAGTTCGACGGCCATTCCGAAATGCCGGCCGCAATCGGCCTCCTGCGCAAGCTCGCGGGGATAAGCACGAAATCGAAAGCGAACATCGACGACTCCCCTTCGGACCAGCCGCACGTCGACGAAGTTTACGACCAACTCACACGAATCCTGGCAAGCGCGACGTTTCCGGACTCGCCTCGGCTCACACGTTTTCTGAAGTTCGTGGTGGAGGCGATCGCCGGTGACAGCGACAGCATCAAAGCTTACACAATCGCCGTCAAAGCATTGGGGCTCGGCAGCGATTTCGATCCGCAATCCGACCCGATCGTGCGGGTCCAAGCCGTGCGGCTGCGCAAGGCCCTCGCGCGCTATTATGCCGGTGCGGGCAGCGACGATCCGATCGTGATAGAGCTGCCGCGCGGCAATTACGTCCCGGCGTTTCGCCGGCGGAGCTTCGTTCCGCCGCTGAAAGCGCTTTCGATCGAGATCCTGCGAGCGGAAAATCGGCGCATTCGGAACCTGATCATCTCGCTCGTCACGATCTTGCTGCGAAAGATTGCCTTCGATCCATTCATAGAGCATCAGGGCATCAGCAGCGCCGATGCGGAGCACTTTTTGCGCGAAGCGGAAGAATGCTTCCGCTGCGCGAGAGGTCTCGACGCCGCCGGTCACGAGCTGACGGCGAAAGCCGTCGAAATCGAAACGATGTTACAACGTGAAAAATGGAAAAATAACAACAGATGACGCAGCAGTCGATGTTTCTGTAGTCGCAAACATGAACGCCTAGTCCAGTTGGTAACGCTTGAAGAACCAGCGTTTCACCACATAGACCAGCACGAGATAGGCGATGGTCACGAGCGCCAGCGCACCCATGAGCGTGGCGGGCACCGGAACGAAGCCGAGCCAGGGTGCCAACGGCGAATAAGGCAGCCCCACAGCCGCGGCGAACGCCAAGAGCGTGGTTGCCACCAGGGCCGGATGCGGCTGCTCGCGCAAGGGACGAGCTGTGCGGATGATGAAGATCACAAGGGTTTGGGTCGCCAGCGACTCGACGAACCAGCTGGTGTGAAACAGCGTCTCATCCGCGTGGAACACCCAGAGCAGCAGGCCGAACGTGACAAAGTCGAAGATCGAGCTCAGCGGCCCGAACACGAACATGAACTTGCGGACGATGTCGAGGTCCCAACGGCGCGGCTTCGCCACCATGGCATCGCTCACATTGTCGAGCGGTATGGTCGCCTCGGAGAAGTCATAGAGCAGGTTGTTGAGAAGAATCTGCGTCGGCAGCATCGGCAGGAAAGGTAGAAACAGAACGCCACCCGCCATTGAGAACATGTTGCCGAAGTTCGAGCTCGTTCCCATCATCATATATTTGAGGATGTTGACGAAGGTCTTGCGGCCCTCGCGCACGCCATCCGCGAGGACGCCGAGATCCTTGCGCAGCAGGATCATGGCGGCCGCTTCCTTAGCGACGTCGACGGCCGTGTCCACCGAAAAACCGACATCGGCGGCATGCAACGACGGCGCGTCGTTGATCCCGTCGCCCAGATAGCCAACGACATGGCCCTTGTGCCGCAAGGCCGTGATGATGCGGGACTTCTGCGGCGGCGTGACCCGGCAGAACAGGGTCGTGTCGTCGAGCCTGGCCGCGAGCGCCCCGTCGGTGAGAGCCTCGATCTGTGGTCCGGTCAGCGTTCCGGCAACCTTCAGGCCGAGTTCACCGCAGACATGCCGGGTCACCTGCTCGTTGTCGCCGGTCACCACCTTCAAGACGATGCCCAGGTCGGCGAGCGCCGTCAGCGCCTCGCGGGCGCCCGCCTTCGGCGGATCGAGGAAGGCGAGGAATCCGGCGAAGATCAGCTCAGCCTCGTCGGCGATGTTCGCCTTCTCGCGATCCGCTTCGACCTCCCGCCACGCGACACCGAGCACGCGATAGCCGTCGGCGCCGAGGCCGTTGAACGTCGCCTCCGCGGTTTTTCGTGCCGCGGCGTCGAGCGGGCGCGGCGAAGTTCCCTTCAACTCATAACGCGCCGCGTGGCCAAGGATGTCCTCCGGCGCGCCCTTCACGATGAGGAGACGTCGGCCGCCGCCTTCGACAAGGACCGAAACCCGGCGTCGCTCGAAATCGAACGGCACTTCGTCGATCTTGCGCCAGGCCGCCAGATCGACCTTGCCGGCCGCGAGGATCGCGTCATCCAAGGGACTCCTGAGCCCGGTCTCGAACGCGGCGTTGAGCTGCGCCATCTGCATCACGGTGGCGCTGTCCTGCCCGCCGAGATACACTTCGCGGATCAGCTTGATGCGGGCTTCGGTCAGCGTTCCGGTCTTGTCGCTGCAAAACACATCCATGCTGCCGAGGTCATCGATGGCGGATTGACGCTTGACGATCACCTGCTTGCGCGACAGGCGGATCACGCCATGAGCAAGGGTGACGGAGACGATCATCGGCAAGAGCTCAGGCGTCAGTCCGACGGCAAGAGCCAGCGCGAACAGAAATGACTCGAGCGGCGGTCGATGGAACAGAAGGTTGATGAGGACGACGAACAAGACAAGAAAGATCGTGGCCTTTACGATCATCATGCCAAAATTTTTGATGCCGACCGCAAAAGCGGTCGGCGGCGGCGGCTTCTGCAATGCGCCGGCGATCGAGCCGAGTTGGGCTTTGCGTCCGGTCGCCACGACCAGCGCCTTGGCGATTCCGCTGACCACCGAGCTTCCCATGAACACCATGTTGCCCGGCAACGCAGTCTCGCCGGACGAGCCGGTACCGGCAGGCGCGGCCTCTTTCTCGGCTGGATAGGCCTCGCCGGTAAGATGTGCTTCATCGACATAAAGATCGCGGGCTTCGATCAGCCGGGAATCGGCGGGCACGAGATCGCCGGCCGCGAGAAGAATGACATCGCCCGGTACCATCTCCGTCACTGGGATATCGACTCGCTGTCCATCGCGCAGCGCCGTGGCGGAAAGTGCAACCTGCTTGCGTAGCTTCTCCGCGGCGTTTTGGGCTTGGTACTCCTGCGTCACGTCGAGGATCACGGACATGAGCACAATGACGGCAATAATGACAAAGCTCGGAACGTCCCCGGTGAACGCCGATACAGCCGCCGCGAACAGCAGAATCAAGACCAGCGGATTGCTGAACCGTTCGATAAAGGCGGACAGCAGACTTTTCGGTTTGGTCGATGCAATCTGATTGGGCCCAACCGTCTTAAGAACAGCGGCGGCGTCGGCCGCGCGCAGGCCGCTGTCAGTCGAATGCAATCGTTGAAGAAGCTCGGGGAGCGGAACGGCGGCCAGCGCCGCTATTTCCGGCGCCGCTTGCTCAGGCGCGCCCTTCGTCGCGCCCACTCTTGCGGGCTGCAAGTCGGTTGCATCGGGCGTGGGGACAGGCGGCTGGTTCATAAGCGAGCTGTCAGATCCGCCGGTGACGCGGCAATTCGACGGGCAGGAACTCGACTCCGGATTGCTGAATTGGCTGCGGATAGAGCGTCATCAGCTTCATGACCTCGAGCGGCATGTCGACCTTGACCGGGAGGCCCAGCGCGGACGCCTCACCGGCGGTCAACGCGTAATCGTGCGTCCAATGTCCGCTCGCAAGCTTTGCTGCCAGGGCTTCTGCCGCCGCCTGCTCCATCCGCGGCCGCAACAGCTCCACGGCCCCTTGCTTGACCTGGGCGAGCGCCTTCTCCCCCACATCGGCGAGAACCAGCGTGAGGTCGGAGACGTGCTCAATCGGCTTCGCGTCGCGCGCTTTGACGATGCTGGCGGCCGGCAGTCCGGCCATCTGCGGATCGATCGGACCGAGCACTGAAAACTCGCCCAGCACGATCTCGTCGGCGGCGAGTGCAATCAGCGTTCCGCCGGACATGGCATAGACTGGAACATAGACGGTCACTTTGCCCTTATGGGCTTCAATCGCACGGGCGATCTGCATCGCCGCCAAAACGATGCCGCCGGGTGTGTGGATCACGAGATCGATCGGCATATCCTCCGGCGTTTCCTTGATCGCCGCGATGATCGTCTGGGCATCCTCCAGGTCGATTTGCCGGAAGAAGGCGAAGCCGAACAGGCTGCGCCTCTCCTGGCGGTGGATCATCGTGATGACCCGCGACCCATGCGACCTTTCAATCGTGCGAATCGCCTGTGCGCGCCGCAAGGCATACCATCGCCCCATGAAGACCGGCTGCAGCAGCATGATCGCGAAAAAAAGGAAAAAGAGTGATGAGGAATCGTACCGCATGATTAGCTCTCCACAGGCCGCTCACGATGAAATAACGCGCTTGGGCACCGGCCGGGCGAGTCGCGAAGCGCCCGCTGTGACGCTGGACCCTCGGATATCAGCTACGGCCGGGCTCGCTTTGACGGCTGGCTTCATACAGAAACCACGTCCGCCGCTCGGCCTCGTCGATCCACGTCTCGAGGAGACTGGCGCTCGCCACGTCGCCCTGCTCCTCGCAAAGCGAGTGCGTCTCGCGCATATGCGCCGCCAGCTGCTTGTTGTCGTCGCGAAGCTCGGCCAGCATATCAAGTGGCGTCACGTAGTCGGCGTCATTGTCCAAGACGCGCTGCAGGCGGCCGATCTCGCCGATCGAGTGCAGAGTTATCCCACCGATCTTCCGTGCGCGTTCGGCGATCGCGTCGGTGATGGCGAATATCTGATCGCTCTGCTCGTCCAGCAGAAGGTGATAATCGCGGAAGTGCGGACCCGACATGTGCCAATGGAAGTTCTTTGTCTTGACGTACAAGGCGAACACGTCGGCGAGCAGAATGGTCAGCGCGCCGGAAATATCCCGTACCGCGTCGGCAGTGAGATCCGTCCGCGTAGCGAGCGGCGCCTCTCGCCGTGACTTTGCCTGATCGGTTTTCATCGCCTGCACTCCTTCTATCATCATTTTATTCTATCATCTCTGCCGGGCCGGCCGTGTGACATCCTCATGTACTTAAGTGCCGTTGGCTGACGAAGCCTGAGCCGTCGAGAAGGACTATAGAGTCCTACAGAGTGCTGCGACACCCGCAGCGCCTTTCGTCCTTTGCAGTCGATTTGGCAATTAAATGACCTAAAATTCGGTTGGCGACTTTGCGTTACATCAATAATGATGTGCGTCGCGGCAGGCGCCTGAGCTCGGCACGGAAGATGCTGCCCGGAACTGCTGCTTCGCTCTCCGCGTCGGCAGCCGACTTTAAAAGATGGCTGACGATGACGATCCGGTGTACAAGTCGAGCGAGAAGAACGAGATTCTCGGCCCGACCAAATTGCACAGCTGAATTCACGACGTGAGGAGCCGACGCATCGATACACGGAGAAAGCTACCGATGTCCGTTTTGACGATAGCCGTTCTTCTTTTCGTGTTCGGTTTCATTGCCCAAGTGGTCGCGGAAGGCAAACCGTTGACATTCGATCGTCGCGTCATGCTCGCCTTACACAACTCCGCCACGCCGTCCGCTCCGATCGGCCCAGCGTGGCTGCCCGAAGCGGCGCGCGACATAACGAGCCTCGGCAGCAACATCGTGCTCGGGATCATGACGTTTGCCGTTGCCGGATACTTGTTTTTGGCTGGCAAGCCCGCAGTGGCTTGGCTGATGCTGATCGCTGTGCTCGGCGGTGTCGCGCTGAACAATCTCCTCAAGTTCGCGTTCGCACGCCCGCGTCCGGACTTCGTGACCCATGCGGCACGAGTCTTTACGACAAGTTTCCCGAGTGGCCATGCCACGTTGTCTGCAATCACATATTTGACGATAGGGGCTCTTCTCGCGCGAACTCATCCTTCATTCGCGATAAGCCTGTACTTCATGTCACTTGCGGTGTTTCTGACCGTGCTCATCGGCGTGAGCCGAATTTACCTGGGCGTGCATTATCCGACCGATATCCTCGGGGGTTGGTGTATCGGCGGGGCTTGGGCGATGGGTTGCTGGGTGCTGATGGCGTGGCTCCAGAACGCCGGACAGGTCGAACCGCCCAGCCCGTTGTGACTGTTGCAACGGCCGGGATTGGATGGCTGTTTTCTATTTACGCGTCGCCATCGCGTATCGTTTCTTTCAAAGAAATTGATTTAAATCAACATCGTCCGTTGAATTAACCCAATATGCTGTTTTGCAATTACGGCTGCATCCACAGGGTTGCATCCAAAGGAACATCCCAACCAGGAGCATCCAAACAGAAATAGATCGGTTTTTCAACGGCCTTCGCGCCAACATGGCCACGATTGATGACAAGCTCCAGGCCCTGAACACGAAGATAAAGGGAAAAGCAGACGATGCGGAGCGCGCTGTCCGCCAACAGATGGAGCTTTTTCAAAAAGAGATCGACGGACGCAATGCCGCCGCCGAAGCGGCAAAATCAAAAGTCAACGAGTGGATGCAAATACAAAAGACCGCGGCACTGAGCAAGATCGCCGAATGGAAGGCCAAGGGCGATGCGAAGAACCTGCAGGCGCGTGCGGATTTGGCGGACGAATACGCGGCGGCCATGTCGGTCATCGCGATCGCTGCAGTGGAAAATGCGGCGAAGGCTTCGCTGCAGGCATTGCTCGCGCATTACGACGCGGCGGCGTCCAAGCTGGCGCGGGCTGTTCGATGAGCGCGGCAAAAGCCGACTTGCCGTGACGGTGGTCTGAGGTAGTTATTTTTGGCTAGTCGGCCGTGAGATCGGCGGCGACGCGAAGGAGATACGATGATGGGCGACGTTCAAATTCTTGCCGTGCAGATTCCTCCGGAGCTGGTCCATTACTGGGGATGGTTCCTGGCATTCGGGATCGGTTTGGTGGTGCTGGGCGTCGCCGCCGTCATGCGGTCGGTCACCTCCACAGTCGTCTCGATGCTGTTCTTCGGATGGTTACTGGTGCTCGCCTCCGGTATCGAAATTGCCCAGGCCGTCATGGTCGGGCATTGGGCCGGCTTTTTCTACCACTTGTTGGCGGCGATCCTGTTCGGCGTGGTGGGCCTGTTCTTTGTAACGAGACCCGTGATCAGCGCCGAGGTAGCGACCGTCGCCATGGCGATGTTGTTCTTGATCGGCGGACTGTTTCAACTGATCAGCTCTCTCGCCGTCACTTTGCCCGGCTGGGGCTGGCAGGCGGCGGACGGCATCATCACGTTCGTCCTGGGCCTGCTGGTTCTTGCCCAATGGCCCGCTTCCGGACTTTGGGTGATCGGACTGTTCGTCGGCATCGATCTGATTTTCTACGGCGGCGCCTGGATCGCGCTGGCGCTCGCTTTGCGCGCCATGTGATTTGGATGTCATGCGATCTTCGACGTCATGTGAGCATGTGAGATTGATGTGTGACTGACGATAAAATCGTCAACCGCCGACGCGGTGCAAATCTCACTTTCAGACCAGAGGACACGTCATGACTGGCCCAAATTTATCCATCTTGGAATTCGACCCGATGATTGCCGTACTCGCCCGGAACTGGTGGGCGATCGCGATACGCGGCGTGCTCGGTATTTTGTTCGGCTTGGTTGCGCTCTTTCTGCCCGGCGCCACGATGCTGTCGCTGGTGCTGGTATTCGCCGCCTACACCTTCGTCGACGGCGTGTTCGCGATCATCAGCGCCGTGCGCGCGGCCGGCCAACATGAGCGCTGGGGCGTTGTGGTGGTCGAAGGCATTGTCGACATCGCCGTCGCCGCCATTGCGGTCCTTTGGCCGGGAATTACCGTGGTGGCGTTCGTGTTGCTGATCGCCGCCTGGGCGATTGTGACGGGCGGATTGATGTTGTGGGCGGCCTTTCGCCTCGACGTAGACAGCGGCCGCTGGTGGTTCGTGCTCGGCGGTGTGGTATCATTCGCCTATGGCGTGCTGTTGATCGTCGCGCCGATGGTCGGAGCGCTGGTCCTCACCTGGTGGTTGGGCGCCTATGCCTTGATCTTCGGCGTCGCTCTGCTTGTTCTGGCCTTCCGGCTGCGGGCCCGATTGCCGCACTGACGCATTGCGGAACCATACCGCCGTTACCGGGTTGAAGCACCATGAAGCTCGGCATCATCGGAACCGGTACGGTCGGCTGCGCCTGCGCGCTCGCCGCCGTGACGCGCGGCAGCGCGCGCGAGATCGTGTTGGTGAACCGCTCCCGCAAGACCGCGGAAGCCGTCGCGACCGACATGCGCTACGGCACCCCGCTCGGCCCCAAGGTCGACATCGCCGACGGCGACTATGCCGATCTCGCCGGCGCCGGCGTGGTGTTGATCACCGCCGGCATCAACGAAAAGACCGGCGGCGCGACCGACCGCAGCGACCCGCAGGGCCGCTTGCGGCTGCTCGACAAGAACACCGAAGTTTTTCGCGATATCGTGCCGCGCATTGCGCGCGCCGCGCCCGAGGCGGTGCTCGTGATCGTCACCGATCCGCCCGATCCGCTCGCCGATATCGCGCGCGCGGCCGCGCCGAAGTCGCGCGTGATCTCCGCCGGAACGCTCATCGACAGCCTGCGCTTCCGCGTCCATCTCGGTCGCCATTTCGGTGTCGATCCGGCCGATGTCGAGGCGACGGTGATCGGCGATCACGGCGTGAGCCAGGTGTTCCTGTGGTCGTCCGCCCGCATCGGCGGCGTGCCGGTCGAGGCGCTGCTGAAGCGGCGCAACGAGACGCTCGAGGCGCTGCGCCGTGAGGTCGAGCGGGACGTGCGCTACGCCAACATCACCATCATCGAAGGCCACGACGCCAGCCAATACGGCATCGGCATCGTCTCCGCCCGCATCGCCGAAATGGTGCTGCGCGACGAGCGCGCGGTCGTGCCGATCGGCAGCTTCCAGAAGGAATTCGGCGTCACGCTGTCGCTGCCGAGCGTGGTCGGCGCAGGCGGCGTCATCGAAGTCTTGCAACCGGAGCTTTCGGCCGAGGAACGCGACGGTCTGCAGAAAAGCGCCGCCAGTCTCCAGGCGGCGCTGAAGCACGTGAAAGAGCACGCGCAGTCGGCGGCCTGACAGGATCGGCAGCTTCACGCCAACGGATCGGCCGGGAGTCCCAAGCGAAACTTGCCGTGATTTTCATACGCGGTGTCGCTCATCACCTGATGCAGCCCGGCAGTGTTGAGGTCGCGCAACAGCCGGCCGATGACGTGCGGGTGATGCAAGCCGGTGTTGCCGGCGAAGTGATAGGCCTGCGTCGCCGTCTCGATCGCGATGTCGGTCGCATAAACCGCAGCGGCGCGCACGTCGGCGACGGCCGCGCCGTCGGGAATTTTTCCCGTGCCGGCGATGTCGTACAATTGTTCGTAACGCTCGTGCAGGAGCGCGCGCGCAGCCCGCAATTTGAGATCCGCCTCGCCGATGAAGCGATGCACGATCTGCCGCTCGTCGAGCCTGGACGAACGGAACGCGCCGCGCGTGGTGGTGGCGAGCTTGATCAGTTCGTCGAGCGCGCGCCGCGCCGCCCCTATGGCGACGCTGCCGTGCTCTTTGGCGACATAGGCGAACGGCGGCAACAGATAGGACGGACCGCCGCGCGCCGGCTTCGGCTGCAGCAGATCCCACACGAAGGTCATCTCCTTCGGCACATAATAATTCTCGATCGAAAAATCGCACGAGCCGGTGCCGCGCAGGCCGACCACGCCGCGCCAATTGTCGTAGAGCGTGACGTCCTGCTTCGGAAAGCTGGTGAAGATGACAAGCGGCCGGCCACCGTTCTCGGCTTCGGTCCCTTCGACCACCGTGCCGGCGACGACCCATTCGGCATGACCGATCCCGCTGTTGAAGCGCCAGCGCCCATTGACGCGATAGCCGTCGCCTTCGCGCACCGCGCGGCCGGCGGGAAAGAAAGTGATCGCCGCGGTCGGCACCCGCCCGCCGGCGAACACGCGGTCGAGACCGGCTTGCGGCAGGAAGGTGCCGAGCGAAGCAATGCCGGTCGCGCCGACCATGGTGCACCAGCCGCTGGTCAGGTCGTGATAGGCCAAACCCTCCAGCACCAGCATTTCCGTGACCGGGTCGGCCTCGGCGCCACCCATGGCGGCGGCAAGCTTGAGCCGAAACATGCCGGCATCGCGCAGCGCGCTCACCGCCTCGGGCGCGAGCGTTCCGAGTTCCTCGCTCTTCGGGCCGGAGGCGCGAAGCGTCTCGGCAATACGGTCGACCGCCGCCAACAGCATGTGCCGCTTCGCCAGGCGGTCCTCGGGAAACGCTTGGGTCATTCCTCTCCCCTCGAGCTTTGCGCCCGGCGTTCTTCCCGGGTCGCGCGAGCATAGCCGTAACGGCCCCGCCCCATAAACGGGATTTTCGGGGCCTGCCAAAGCTGATAGTGCTGGCGCCCGTGAAACTCATGTGAGGGAAGAAACGCGATGCTTGCCGTTATCGGCGCCACCGGGAATACCGGACGCGCGGTTGTCAAAGAACTCGAGCAACTCGGCCATTCGCCCGTGTGCGTCGTGCGCAATGCCGACAAGGCGCGCGAGGTGCTCGGCGCCGACGCCAAGACGGCGGTCGCCGAATTGACCGACCGCGCCGCGCTGGAAAAGGCGCTGGCCGGCGTCGAGAGCGTATTCGTCGTCACCGGCCACAATCCGGAAATGGCGACCCAGCAGAACACCATCCTCGACGCCGCGCTCGCGGTCGGCGCAAAATATCTGGTGCGGGTCGGCGGCGGCAAGGCGCTGGTCGGCCCGGATTCGCCCTCGGTCGTCGGCCGCGGCCATTTCGCGGTCGAGGAACGGCTGCGCAACAGCGGCATCGGCTGGGTGATCCTGCGCCCGGGCCTGTTCATGCAGAACGTGATGGGCCAGGCCGCCTCGATCAAGAACGACAGCAAGATGGTTTTGGCGTTCGCCGCCGACCTCCCCGTCGCCCTGATCGACGTGCGCGACACCGGCGCGGTCGGCGCCCGCATCCTCGCCGATCCGGCGCCCCATGTCGGCAAGACCTACGAATTCACCGGGGCGCTGACGACCTACGCCGCGTTCGCCGACGTGTTCTCGCAGGTGCTCGGCCGCAAGATCGCCTATGTCGGCCTGACCCCCGAGCAGGCGATGGAAGGCATGAAGGCGCGCGGCATGCCCGACTGGCTCGTCACCCACATGGGCACGATCGCCAAGATCGGCGCCGCCGGCGGCTTCTCCACCGAGAACACGCAAGTGATCCGCGACCTTGCCAAACGCGCCCCGATCACGACCACGCAGTTCGTGGTCGATCACAAGGCGCTGTTTGCTTGAGTTTTGTTTGTTGTTTCCCCTCCCCCTTGTGGGGAGGGGAAGGGGTGGGGGTCATAGGCGTTAGGTTAAGGTACGTTTCCCGGGCGCGGCGCAGCACGAAGTGATGCGCCGCAGAACCGGGACCTTCGGAAACTCCGTGTTTGCGACGATCCCGGATCAGCAGTGCATCACCATAGCGCGTCGAAGACGCGCGTAACCGCGCTGACGGTGCTGCACTGCATCCGGGAAACACGGCTTAACCTAACGCCTATGAGGGTGGGGGTCGGGCCGCCTACTCCGCGCCCGACTTTCTGAACCGCCGCGCCCCCTCCACCAACCGGCTACGCCGGGTGGTTCCCCTCCCCCGCACTGCGTGCGGGGGCGGATAAGAGGTCACTCCAACCCCGACGCCCGCGCCTGGTCCTTCGCCATCACGGCCCAGTCGTTTTCGGCTTCGCCGTGGGCGACGGCGCCGACCAGGCGGTCGCGCCAGACATTGCCGCTCGGCAGCGGCACGCCGACGGCTTCGCCGGCGGCGAGCGCGAGGTTGGCGTCCTTGAGGCCCAAGATCGCGCGCTGGCCGGCGGGGAGATAGCGCTCTTCGAGAATGAGCTGGCCGTAGGTCTTGTAAGCCCAGCAGGCGAACAGGCCGTTGCTCAAGACGTCGTGCAGCACGTCGGCCTTGACGCCGTATTTGCGCACCAGCGAGAAACTCTCGCCGATCGCCTCGATGGCGCAGCCGAGCACGAAATTGTTGGCGATCTTGATCGCCGCGGCGCCGGCCGGATCGGGGCCGGCTTCGACGATGCGCCCGGCGATGGCCGCGAACAGCGGGCGGCACAAAGCGACGCTCTCCGCCGGCCCGCCCGGCACCATGCCGGCCGCGCCCGCGGCGACGACTTCGGGGCGGCCGAACATCGGCGTCGCGATCAAAATCTGCCCGGCCTCGCCGTGCAGGGCTTTGAGTTTCTGGATGGTGGCGACGCTGTGGGTGCCGGCGCAGATATGGATGCCGCCCTTCGGCAACGATTCCAGCAAGCCTCCGGCCTGGCTCGTGACGTCCAGCACCGCCGCATCGTCGGCGAGCATGGTGAAGACGGCGACGCCGTAATTCGCCGCCGCCGCGACCGACGCCATCGGCTTGGCGCCGGCTTCGGTGAGCGACTTCATCTTGTCGGGCGTGCGGTTAAAGACGCCGACATCGTGGCCGCCGTCGATGAGGCGGCGCGCCATGGCGCCGCCCATGCGGCCCAGCCCGATAAAGCCGACTTTCATTGACTCCTTCTCCTCCAAAAAAGCAGTTTGCCTATTCTCTCCGACATGCGTCCCTCAGCCGCAATCCAACAGTGTCCAAGTCCTTCAAGTCGAGATTGATCCGATTGTTGGACCGCAGGGTCCGCATCTGTTGTGCTGTCAGCGCCAAAGAGCAGCGCAACTCTGGCGGCAAATAGAAGATATCAATTTTTCCTTCATTCGCCAGATACGCAACGTAATTCAAATAATAGATGTGCGACCACCTGTCGATTAACTCCGGATCGTCCACGCGCTGTCCGGCACGGGACCATGGCTCCTTAGATGCGATCCATTTTTCCCAAACAGAAAGCTGACGATAAACATCCCTGTCTTGGATGTATCTCTCAGCGATCTCCATCGTTATTTTAATTCTAGATTCCCGTTCCCCATGCCACCACTGGAATGCACCGAATAGCACGGAACCGATAGAAAGATAAAAGGCTACTTGAACTTGCCAGTTTTCTTTCTCGGCCACAGCCAGCCCCCAATTCGTAATCGTTCTAGACCAGCTGATCGCGCACCCACTCGATTTCGCGCGAGACATAGTCGACGATGTCGCCGGTCTTGAGGCTGTCGGGCAGCATGTCCCAGGTGTAGGTCTCGATCTCGAGCTGGCGCGACAGCGGCGTCTTCTTGTGGAACGCGAGCGCCTCGGCGATGGCGAAGCGCGTGGTGCGGAACTGGCCGAGATCGTCGAGGAACACCGGCACGTGGATGTGGGTGCGCCACTCGCGCGGCCCCGGATTCTTCTCGTACGCCGCGATGGCGTCGTCGACGTTGAGGTAGCGGGTGATCTTGCCGTCGCGCTTCTCGAGCGTCTGGGTGAGGTAGATGGTCTTGGCGTAGCGCTTGAGCGTGTCGACGGCGGCCTGGTTCACTTCCGGCACGTAGAGCGCGGCGGCCTCCTGCAGCTTGAACACCGGCACGCCGGCGTCGACCAGCTTCCGCAGCGAAGCGGTGATGTCCTCGTATTCGACCGCCTGGTGGCAGATGTCGTAGACGATGCCGAGATGCCGGCGCAGCGCGTCGATCGCCTCGGTGATCGGGATGCGCGCCAGCTTGGCGAGCCTCTCCACCGCTGCGCCGGAATAGAGATGATCGCGGAAGAACGCGATCGATTCGTCGGTGGTCTCGAGGAAGCAGAACGGCTCCGGCTCGAGCGCAAGCTGCACGGTCGAGCCGGTCTTGTCCTCGAGTTCGATCAGGTGCGCAACCACGCGCAGCACATTTTCCGTGTAGCTCGCGATCACATCCGGGCCGGTGACGCGCGGCTTGAAGCCGAGCGGCGCGGTCTGGATCGACGGCGTGATGGTCCTGGGGCAGACGTCGGCCAGCACATTGGCGACGTTGATGGTGTATTGCGTGCGCTCCTCGGTGCGCCAGTCCGGCTCGTAGACCTGCTCCTTCACCGTATCACCCTTGAAATGGCCATAGACGAAGGCGTTGGCCGTGTAGATGTACATGTCGTTGTCGGCGAGGAATTTTTTCAGCTTGTCGCGCTCGGCGGGTGAGTTGGCGAGCGTCTCGGCGGTCGGCGCCGCCAGCCGAATGCAGACGCCGAACGATTTGTTGCCGGCGACCCGCGCCTTCACCTTGGGCAGATAGGTGTTGAGCGACGCCCACAATTGCTCCCAATTGTCGGCGGGATGCACGAGCGTCGAATAGGTCAGGTGGCCGAGGCCGTTGCCGAGATCCATGTGCGGTGTTCCTGTGGGTTCCTGTTAACGTGTTGTCATTCCGGGGCCGAGCGAAGCGAGGAGCCCGGAATCCATATTCGCAGACGGTGGCTATGGATTCCGGGCCCGGCGCTTCGCGCCGTCCCGGAATGACGATTGTCATTCCACTTTCTCGACCTTGCCGGACGCGGCCGATGCGATGATGGCCTCGGTGGCGGCGACGCCGTGAATGATCTCCCCGTGCGGGATCGGGAATGCCGGTCCGCCGGCGGCGGCCTTGGCGAAGGCTTCGATGGTGGCGCGGCCGGAATCGAACGGCGCCGCCTGCCAGACCTTGGTCTCGCCCTTGACCGGCTGGAATTTGCAGGTGCCGAACAGCCGCGTGCGCCGCTCCTCCGAGGAGGCGCCGACGACGTGGGTGACGCCCTCGAGCCGCACCCAGCCCTTGGAGCCGAACACCTGAAAGCTGAAACCGGGCCCGGTCGTGGTCATAGTGCCGAGATAGCCCGACATGCCCTCCTTCATGCGGAACAGGATCGAGGTGACGTCGTCGTTCTCGACCGGCGCCGCGCGGCGGAAGCTCTGGGCGAACACGTGGTCGATCGGGCCGGCGAGATCGATCATGCCGTCGACGGCATGGACGCCCATCGGCATCAGGCCGCCGAGCGGCGTCTCGGCCTTGTCGGCGCGCCAGTGGGCCGGATTGATGAACAGCGCGTTCGGAAACGTCATCGTCGCTTCGAGGTGAAGAATGGTACCGAGCTCGCCGGCGCGGATCATGTCGCGCAGCTTGGTCATCTCGGGGTGGAAGCGGCGATTGTAGCCGATGCCGAGCGCGACGCCGGCCTTCTCGACGGCGGCGACGGCGTCCTGCGCCTGCTGCTTGGTGAGCGTGAACGGCTTTTCGCAGAACACGTGCTTGCCGGCGGCCGCGGCCGCGATCACTTGCGCCGCGTGCATCGAATGCGGCGTCGCCAGCACCACGGCGTCGACGCCGGGATCCGCCAACAGCGCCTCGTAATTCGGCGCGAGCTTGAAATTCTTCGCCTTGGCGAAGGCCTCGACTTCCGGCGTCATGGTGCGGGTGGTGCCGGCGACGAAGCCGACCACGTCGCTGCCTTCCACGGCTTCGACCAGCGTCTTGCCCCACCAGCCCAAGCCGACGATTGCTGCTCTAATCACTTGCTGCTCCTGCGAGCGTAACGACGCTCGACGTTGCTGCTGTTACGACAACGAATTCAGTACGACGGAACTAAGTGCGGCCAGACTAATGCGGCCACGTCAGCACTGCGAGCGCGACGCATGACAGCATCCAGAACACGCAATACTCGATGCCGCCGACGACCCAAATCCACTTCTTGGTGACCTTGTAGGTCGCGGCGCCCGCCACGAACAGATGGGCCACCGCGATGACGGCGACATAGGGCGTGTAGATCGCGAACACCAGGAGGATCGTCAGCACCGTCTCGATCGTGCCGGCCACGTACATCCAGGTCGCCGGCGGATTGAACTTGGCGGCCTTGAAGAAGTTCAGCGTCGCGGGCTCGGTGAACTTGCCGACGATGTGCGGGATGAAGAACAGCCCGCAGATCAGGCGGAGAATGTTGACGCCGTTGGTGAGATCGAAAATATGCAGATAGCCCGACATGTAGCCCGACATTGGCGCTCCCCTGTGACCCAAGCCCGTTTTTCCGCGGCTAGCTTTAGCCCGATCGTTTGCGGATTTCCAATAGTGCGCGCGCCGAGGGCCGGCAAGGCGCGGCGGTGATACCGCGATTACGGCGGCGCAGCTACCGCCCATCGGCCGATGGGCAAGGCCACTGCCCATCGCCCTTTCGGCGCAGCTCCGGCACGTCTAAAGAATTTCGAACATCTGATAGATCGGCCCCTCCGGCAAGCGGTGGCCGACGCCGACGCTGATGATGGAATTGAGCCAGCCGTATTTCGGCGAGGAGGTCTCGAACGACGCCGAAATGCGCAGATAATAGTCGGTCGCCTTGACCACCTCGCCGCGGGCGATGCGGTCGAGCACCTCCTGCGGGCCGTGCCGGATGCCCGTGTACGGCATGCCGATGATGGCGCCGTCGTCGGTCTTGAGCACGATCCGCACATTGATCATCCAGGCGCCATCGCCCGGCCGTATCGACTGCCAGTCGCTCCCACCGCCGGGAAACAACTCGCCGCGCAGCCGCTCGCCCTCGAAACGGCCGCCGGTGATGACGCCGACCCGCCGGTCGACCCCCGGCGTCTTGCCGACATTGATCGCCGGGGCGACATCGAGCAGCAGCGTGAAGAGCGGCCGCACCCGCAGCTCCTTCATTTCCGGCGGCAGAATTTCCGACAGCGGACGCGTGGTGGACACCGGCGAACCTCCCCTTTTTATTCGCGACGCGCCGGACGACGGCCGGCGGCGGCGGGACACTAGGTCATTTCGCCGGTTCCGGAAACCATTTCCCGGGCGCGGCGCAGCACGAAGTGGTGCGCCGCAGAACCGGGATCGTCACACGCGCAGTGTTTGTGACGATCCCGGATCGCGGCTGCGCCGCGTCCGGGAAATGTGAGCTGTCGCGCCCGGGATACGTCAGGCATCCAGCTCTTTAAAGTAGCGGTAGATGCCCCATTGGCTGAACGGGATCCGCCGCTCCGAGGCGAGGTAGGCCTTGATGCGCGGGCGCTTCGCCACCCGGTCGTGCAGCGCGATCAGGCCCGGCACCTTCTTCTCGAACCGCTTCATCCGCTTGGGGAAGGCGTAGCGCAGCCCCTCGACGATCTGGAACAGCGACAGCTCGACATAGGTCAGCCGCCGGCCGACGACGTATTGGCCGCCGTTTTTCTGCAGCACGCGTTCGAAATAGCCCAAGAATTTCGGTACGCGGTAGCGCCAGAAATCCTTGGTACGGCGCAGCGCCGACGGGATCTGTTCCTCGAAATAGAGCCAGCCCGACACCGGGTGATGGGTGTCGTGAATCTCGACGACGAGATCGGTGATGGTGAGCTGCAATTGATGCGTCCACAGCCGCCCCTCTTCGTCGCGCGGCGCCAGACCAAGCCGCGGGCCGAGGTAGAACAGAATGTTGGCGGTCTGCGCGATGACGGTCTTGCCGGCCTTGAGGAAAGGCGGCGCGAATGGCGGCCGCGCCGATTTGCTTTCGAGCATCCGCGTCATCGCCGCCATGCCGGTTTTGCCCTTGCGCGCGACGTCGACATAATCGGCGCCTGATTCCTCGAGCGCGAGCCGGATGAATTCGCCGCGGCCCTGGATCGTCGGCCAGTAATAGAGTTCGTAGCGCATGGTCTCAGCCCGCTCCGGCGCGATATTGTTCGTCGCTCACCTTTTCCAGCCACTCGACCGCCTTGCCGTCGAGCGCTTCCTGCATGGCGAGATGCACCATGGTCGAGGTCGGCCCGGCGCCATGCCAGTGCTTTTCGCCCGGCGGGATCCAGATCACGTCGCCGGCGCGGACCTCGCGCACCGGCTGGCCCCACGTCTGCACCCTGCCGACGCCGGAGATGATGCAGAGCGTCTGGCCGAGCGGATGGGTATGCCAGGCCGTGCGCGCGGCCGGCTCGAAGCGCACGAACAGCGCGCGTATGCGCGCCGGTGCCGGCGCGTCGATGATCGGGTCCTGCCACACCGTGCCGGTAAAGTATTGCGCTTCCGCCTGGCGCGACGGCATCGAACCACTCGGGCGAATGTCCATGGTTTTTCTCTCCTTCACGGCCGCGCGGCTTGAATGACGCCGGCAGCCTGGGCGGGGTAACATAATCGAAATCCGGCCCCGGTACGGTGACAATTGGCTGATCGCGCCGTAAGACGGCCGCAGTCGGCTTGCATGGTTCGACGCTTGGAGACGGGGTGGCGATTGCGATTGGGCGGGGGAATGATGTCGAGAGTGCTGCGCTTTGCCGCCGGTCGCGCGCGATGCCTTGTGGTCATCGCCGCCGCGAGCGCCGCGCTCGCCGCCTGCACCAAATGCGACGTGCCGACGCCCTGGCAGCACGGCGACGCCGGCAGCGCCCCCCTCGCCTGCCACAGCGACGCGCCGGCGCAGTAGTGAGTGTTCCTCCCCCGCACTTGCGTGCGGGGGAGGATAACCATCACGCCGCCAGCGTCTCCTTCACGGCGGCGACCAGCTGCTTCAGCGTGAACGGCTTCGGCAGGAAGCCGTATTTGACCTTGTCGCGATCGGGCAGGTGCTTTTCGAAAGCGTCCTCGGCGTAGCCGGAGACGAAGATGATCTTCAGGTCGGGATTGCGGGTGCGCAACTCGTGCGCCAAGGTCGGGCCATCCATCTCCGGCATCACCACGTCGGACACGACGAGGTCGACCCGCCCGTTGGATTTTTCCAAAACGTCGATCGCCTCGAGGCCGTTGCCGGCTTCGAGCACGGTGTAGCCGCGCGAGGCGAGGCCGCGGGCGTTGAGCGCGCGCAAGCCCTCCTCGTCCTCGACCAGAAGGATGGTGCCCTCGCCGGTGAGGTCGGCGGTCGCCGCGCGCTTGACCTCGGACGCGGCCGCGAGCGCGTCGGCGATCGCCGGCGCGTCGGGCGCCTGCAGCAGCGCGGCCGCGGCGCCGCGCGGGGCTGCGACTTTCTCGACGGCGGCGATGTGGCGCGGCAGGAAGATCCGGAAAGTCGTGCCCTTGCCTTCGGCCGTCTCGACATAGATGAAGCCGCCGGTCTGCTTGATGATGCCGTAGACCGTGGACAGGCCGAGCCCGGTGCCCTTGCCGACGTCCTTGGTCGAAAAGAACGGCTCGAAAATCTTGTCGACGACCGCCGCCGGAATGCCGGTGCCGGTGTCCGAGACCTCGACCAGAACGTAATCGGCCGCCGGCATCCCCTTGGCGCGGAAGCGCGCGCAGTCCGGCGCGGCGATGTTGGACGTCCGCAGGACCAGCCGGCCGCCCTCGGGCATGGCGTCGCGCGCGTTGACCGCGAGGTTGATAATGACCTGCTCGAACTGCGAGATGTCGGCCTTGACCGCCCACAAATCGCGGCCGTGCACCACGTCGAGCGTCACCTTCTCGCCGATCAGCCGGCGCAGCAGCATCGTGAGGTCGCTCAGCACCTCGCCGACATCGAGCATCTGCGGGCGCAGCGTCTGCTTGCGCGAGAACGCGAGCAGATGCCGCACCAGGCTCGCCGCGCGGTTGGCGTTCTGCTTGATCTGGATGATGTCCTGGAACGACGGGTCGGTCGGCTTGTGGGCGTTGAGGAGAAAATCGGTCGCCATCATGATGGCGGACAGCACGTTGTTGAAGTCGTGGGCGATGCCGCCGGCGAGCTGGCCGACCAGCTCCATCTTCTGCTGCTGGGTGACCTTGGTTTCGAGTTCGCGCTGCTCGGTCGTTTCCAGCGCGTAGACGATGGCCGCTTCCTGGTCGCGCTCCTGCTCCTCGACGGCGGTGACGTAGAAGCGGCCGTAACGCTCGGTGCCGCGCGGACCGCCCTCGCCGGCGAGCACCGCATCGACCGGTGCGATGTCGCTGTCGCCCGCCGCCGCCGCGGCGATCGCCGCCTCTAGCGCGGCGCGGTCGCGGTCGGCGACCACGGCGCCGATCGAACGATCGCCGCCGTCGGAGCCGTCGCCGCGCAGCACAGTGTGGAACAGCCGCGCGAACAGCGGGTTGGTGCGCACGATGCCGCCGTCGCGGTCGACCGTCGCGATCGCCATCGGCGTGTGGTGGAAGAAGCGCATGAAGCGGATTTCCGCGGCGCGCTGCGGATCGGTGCCGTCGTCATGCGAACGATTGAGCACGAGGGTGCGCGAGGCGCCCGGCGCGCCGTCGGAGCCGAAGGCGAGCTTGTGAAACAGCCGCACCGGCAAAGTGCGGCCGCTGCGGGTTTTCAGATCGAGATCGAGCACCTCGGTCTTGACCTCGCCCGGCGCGGCGCGCAGCGTCGTCAAGAGCGCGGCGCCGTCGCCGGCGACGAGGTCGGTGAGCTTGAGGCCGCCGGAGCCGACCTGCGCCAAATCCTGATCGAGCCAGTTGGCGAGCGTGGCGTTGAGATAGACGACGTCGCCCTTGCCGTCGACGGAGAAGAAGCCGGCCGGGGCGTGATCGAGATAATCGATGGCGTGCTGCAATTCCTGAAAGACGTTTTCCTGCCGCTCGCGCTCGCGCGTCACGTCGCTGAGCGACCACACGGTGAGATGGCCGCCGCGCTTGGCTGCGCCGAGCGGCCGCACCCGCAGCCGCAGCCATCGCGCCGGACGGCCCTTCATGCCGGCGACGCGCACTTCTTCCTGCAGGCGCGTGCCTTCGCGCGCCGCCTTGAGCAGCCGGTAGATCGCCTCGGAGGCGTCGGCGTCGCCGATGAAGACGCGCTCGACCGGCCGCATGTCGCCCACGTCGACCGCGTCGATGAGATCGAGGTAGGCGGCGTTGGCGTAGATGACGCGGCCGGCATTGTCGGTGACGAGGACGCCGTCGACCGCCTCGTCGATCACGCTCTTGATCAACGGGCTCGCCGGCTCCCGGTTCGAGAGCCCCATGATGCCGCTCGCGAACGCGAACAGCGCGAACACCCCGATGGTGGCGAGGACCGCAAGGAGCCCGAGGATGTAAGGCTCGGCATTGTTGCGGCCGAGGAGGACGATGGCGGTCGCCGCCGCGACCAGCATGGCCGCGACCGCCAGCACCAGAATGACGCTGCCGGCGCGCGCCGCGCCGGCACCGGCGCTGCGGTCGACCGCCTTGCGAACCCTTGCGGTGGAAGTACTTGCGGCGGAGTTCTCGGTGCTGATTTGCGTGGTCATCGCGGCCCCATTCGCGCCACAAGGTGAGCGCTCGTCCCCGCGCCGGCGGGGACGAAGCTTCGCACACCGAACCCGATTCCCGCCTCCGCGGGAATGCGCGGAACTACCCTAGTGTCGTGCCCTGTGCGGCGGGCGCATGCAAGGGGATTAGCACAAGGGTTCGCGGCCGACCTCATGACCGCAACCCGCGCGCCACCCCGCGCAGGTGCATGATGTAGCCGATGATTTCGGCGACCGCGCGGTAATGTTCCGGCGGAATTTCCTGGTCGATCTCGACGGTGGCGTGCAGCGCGCGGGCGAGGGGCGGATTCTCGACCACCGGGATGTCGTGGGCCTCGGCGACTTCACGGATCTTGCGGGCGATCACGTCGGCGCCCTTGGCGAGGCAGACCGGCGCGTTCATGCCGCGCTCGTATTGCAAGGCGACGGCAAAGTGGGTCGGGTTGGTGATGACGACGGAAGCCTTCGGCACCGCCGCCATCATGCGCTTGCGCGCCCGCGCCTGCCGGATCTGGCGCAGCTTGCCCTTGATGGCCGGATCGCCCTCGGTCTGGCGGAACTCGTCCTTCATTTCCTGGAGCGACATTTTCTGCCGCTCGTACCATTGCCGGTATTGGAACAGATAATCGGCCGCGGCGATGATGGCGAGGATCGCCACCACCGTGCCGAGCATCTGCATCGCGAGCGAGCGGGTGAACGGCAGGATCGCCGCCGGATCGGCACCGACGATGGCGGCAAGCCGCACGCGCTGCGGCCAAAGCAGTGCCGCCATCACCGCGCCGATCAAGAGGAGCTTGGCGAGCCCCTTGGCGAAGTTGACCAGCGCCTGCGCCGAGAACAGCCGTTTGAGACCGGCCGCCGGCGAAATCTTCGAGAAGGCCGGCATGATCGGGTCGGCGGAGAACACGATGCGATGCTGGATCGCGGTGCCGGCGAACGCGGCGAGGCACAAGAGCAGGAGCGGAACGCCGAGCGCGACGGCAACCTCCCCCGCGAGTTGCTGCGCCAGCGCCACGAGCGCCGGACCGTCGGTCGGAATCTGGTGGGCGTTGCCGATAAGGCCGCGAAACGTCGTCTGCAGGCTCCCCATCACCGGGCCTGCGAACACCATCAGCGTCAGCGTGCCGCCGCCGAGCATGAACCAGGTGCTGACCTCGGAGCTTTTGACGACGTCGCCGCGGCGGATCGCTTCGTCGAGCCGCTTCGGCGTCGGGTCCTGTGTTCGCTCGTTGTCGTCGCTTTCGCCGGCCATCGCGGACGCTCACGCGTGCGGCGCGAGCGTCGCGAGGACGCCGCCGGCATAATCGAGGAACACGCCCATCATCGCGCCGAGCACCAGAACGAGGAACATCAGCCCGAGCAGGATCGACAGCGGCAGGGCGACGAAGAACACCTGCATCTGCGGCATCAGCCGCGACAGCACGCCGAGCCCGATATTGAACATCAGCCCGAACACCAAAAACGGCGCCGAGAGCTGGATGCCGATGCGGAACGCGCCGGCGACGATCCTGGTGATGAGCGCGGCGGCGTCGCCCACCGCCGGCACCTCGCCCGGCGCGAACAGCGTGTAGCTGTCGTTGAGCGCGGCGATGACGAGGTGATGCATGTCGGTCGCGAACACAAGCGTGATGCCGAGCATGGTGAGGAAATTGCCGACGATCGCACCCTGCTCGCCCTGGGTCGGGTCGACCGCGGTGACGAAGCCGAGGCCGAGCTGCTGGGCGATCACCGCGCCCGCCACTTCGAGCGCGGAGATGGTGAGCCGGGCGGTCAGCCCGAGCATGGCGCCGATCAGAATCTCCTCGACCAAAAGGACGATGACCGGCGCCAGTGCGCTGGTATCGACGTGATAGGCGCTACGATGCAGCGGCAGCAGCACGGCGGCGAGCACCAGCGCGGCCGTGAGCCGCATCCGCGACGAAATATTCTGCTCGCCCAGTCCCGGCAGCAGCATCAGCATGGTGCCGATGCGCGCGAACACCAATAAGAACGCGGCCGCGAGCGCCGGCAGGAACGCGACATCGATGCGCACGGGTCAAAAGCCTCTCTGTCTCGATCACCCGTTGGTGATGTGCGCGGCGATGCGCAGGAAATTGCTGTGCAGCGCGTCGGCCATGAACGGCAGCGCGATCAGCATGGCGAGGAAGATCGCCAGGATCTTCGGCACGAACACCAGCGTCTGCTCCTGGATCTGGGTGAGCGCCTGGAACAGCGAGACGACGACGCCGACCACCAGGCCGACCAGCATCAAAGGCGCGGCGACGAGAATGAGCGTCACGATCGCATCGCGCGCCACGTCCATCACTTCCGGTCCGGTCATTTGTTGTTTCTCCGCTTTCCCGCTCTTCCCCCTCTCCCCCCGTTGGGGGGAGAGGGTTGGGGTGAGGGGGGCCTCCCGCGAGTCGCGGCGTGACCCGTCACTTCCCCTCACCCGCTCGCTTCGCTCGCGCCCTCTCCCGCATGGCGGGCGAGGACTTCTTCATCAGATCGGCATCTTCAGAATATCCTCGTAGGCCGCGATGACCTTGTCGCGCACCGAGACGAGCGTCTGGATGGCGGTCTCGCTTTCGGCCACCGCGGTGACGACGTCGATCATGTTGGCCTTCCCCATCGCCACCGCCTGCGCCTGGGTGTCCGATTTTTGCCCGAGAGCGCTCACCGACTGCATGACGTCCTTGAGCACCGAGCCGAAATTCGGCCCGCTCTCCGCCGCGGCGTCGCGGCCGAGGCTCGAGGTCTGCTCGCCCATGCGGGCGAGCGCGGCATAGGCATTGGCGGCGACGGCCGGTGTCGGCATGTTTCACCTAACTCTTAAGGATATCGAGCGTGCGCTGCAGCATGCGGCGGGTCGACGAGATGACGTTGAGGTTGGCTTCGTAGGAGCGCTGGGCGTCGCGCAAATCGGTCATTTCGACCAGCGTGTTGACGTTGGGATATTTGACGTCGCCCTTGGCGTCGGCGACGGGATTGTCCGGCTCGTGCCTGACGCGGAAGTCGGACTGGTCGCTGGCGACGCGGCCGAGCTGGACCACATTGGCGTCGAGCGCCCGGTCGAATTCGGCGCGAAAGGTCACGATGCGGCGCCGGTAGGGATCGCCGCCCGGCGAGGTCGCGGTCGAATCGGCGTTGGCGAGGTTCTCGGAGATCACCCGCATGCGGCCGGCCTGCGCGCGCATGCCGGTCGAGGCGATCGCGATCGATTTGATGAAGTCCATCATGGCGCGTCTCCCAACCTTTCCACTCCCGAGCGCTCCCCGTTGCCGCCCGCTTATCTGCCGACCGCCGTTTTGATCAGCGAGAGGCTGCGCGTGTAGAGCGAGGTCACCGCGTCGTAGTCCATCTGGTTGCCGGCGAGCTTGAGCATTTCGTCTTCGTGACTGACCGCCGTGCCGCGCGGACGGATTTCGTAGTGCGGGTTGGTGTCGTCCTCGAACTGAGAATCGCTGCCGCCGCTCGCGCCGATATGGCCGGGCTCGGTGCGCACGAGCGCCAGGGACGACGTCAGCGTGCGTTCGAAATTCAATGGCGCGAGATCGCGCGCGCGGTAGTTGGGCGTGTCGGCGTTGGCGACGTTTTCCGCCAGAATGCGCTGGCGCGCCTGATGCCATTGCATGCGCGTGCGCAACATCGACAGGATCGGGATATCGGAGATCGGCATGGCCGGCCTGCCTCGTCTTCTACTAGGCAGACCTTGCCGGGCGTATGGTTAACGGCCGGTTAAGACGTGGTTCTGGCCGGTTCCGCCATTAATCCGCCGTTTACCATAGAAATGTTGCAATGTCGGGGACCGGGGGTTAATTCGCCTCTTGGTTTTAATTCTTTGTTAGTATTCGTGGCGGCAAATGCTGCCGGGGGCGTTAACCATGGGAAGGCAATGGACCGCCTCGATGGACCGCCTCCAGAAGACGGGGAGTTAGGCGAATGTTCGAGGCTCTGTTCGGCGCCGGAATGCCGCTTGCCGTGCGCTTTTTCCTGGCATTCCTCATCGTGCTGGGGCTGATCGGGGGCACCGCGTGGGCGGTCCGCCGCTTCGGCGCCGGCCGGCTCGGCGCCTCCTCGGCGCGCGGGCGCCAGCCGCGGTTGGCGGTGATCGACTATGCGACCGTCGACACGCGGCGGCGCCTGATCCTGGTCCGCCGCGACAATATCGAGCATCTGTTGATGATCGGCGGCCCGACCGACGTGGTCGTGGAATCAAATATTGTGCGCGCCGCAGCGACCGCGACCCGCGATATTCCGGTCGCGCGCGCGCCGGCGGCGGAAGCGCTGCCGCGGGCGATGCCGTTGCCGGAGCATGGCGCGTGGCCGTTGCAGCCGGAGCCGGCCGCGCCGCCGCCGCGCGTGGCGCCACACATGGCGCCGCATATGGAGCCGCTGCCGGAAGAAGCCGAGTTCGCGCCGTTTGCCCATCATCCCGAACCGCCGCCGCGTCCGCCGCGCGAAACGCTCGCGGCGCTGGCGGAAGAAATCGCGGCACGGCCGGTACCGCCGCCGCGCGGCCGTGCGCCGGCGCGCGCACAGGCGTACGAGCCGCGCCTCGAGCCTCGCGCCGAACCGCGCCTGCCGCCCGCGCACGCGGACGAAGCCGACGCCACGGCCGACCAGAGCCTTGCTGAAATGGCGCATCGCCTCGAAGCCGCCTTGCGCAAACCGAAGCCCGAAGGCCGCGCACCGCAGGTGCGCCCCGCGGCACCGCCGCCCGAACCCGCCATGGAAGAGTTCGAGGAGGCACTGCCGCCGCCCCCGCCTCCTCCCGCGCCGCGCATGCCGCGCACCGCCGAGGCGAGACCGCCACGCGCCGAGGCCAAAGCTCACGAGCCACCCAAAAGCTTCGAGCCCAGGCCGCCGGAAGCCAAACCCGCTGAAGCGAGACCCGCGGAATCCAGGAGTGCCGAGGCAAGACCTGCGGAAGCCAGGACCGCCGAAGCCAGGACTGCCGAGGCAAAGACCGCCGAGCCCAAGCCGGCCGACAGCCGCACCGGGCAAGGCAAGGGGCTTTACGACAGCCTCGAACAAGAGATGGCGAGCTTGTTGGGCCGTCCGGCGGGAAAGACCTGATGGCATTTGCATGGGGCCGCCGCGTCCGTGTCAAAACGGTGGCGGCCTCAGTAGCGGCTCTGATTGTATCGGCGACGCCGCTCGCCGCCCAGGACATCAGCATCAATTTCGGTCAAGGCGCCGCCGGCGGCGGCGGGCTCAACGAGCGCGTCATCCAGATGATCGCGCTCCTCACGGTGCTCTCGCTCGCGCCTTCGATCCTGGTGATGATGACCTCGTTCACCCGCATCGTCGTCGTGCTGTCGCTGTTGCGCACCGCGCTCGGCACCTCGGCCTCGCCGCCCAATTCGGTGGTCATCTCGCTCGCTCTGTTTCTCACCGCGTTCGTGATGGGGCCGGTGCTCAACCGCGTCTACGATGTCGGCGTCAAGCCGCTCGTCGCCAACGAGATCAGCGTCGCCGAAGCGTTCGACCGCGCCTCCGGCCCGATCCGCGGCTTCATGGAAAAGAACGTCCGCGACAAGGACCTGCAACTGTTCATGGACATGTCGGGCGAGAAGCCGCCGGACAAGCCGGAAGACCTGTCGATGCGCATCCTCGTCCCCGCGTTCATGATCTCCGAGCTCAAGCGCGCCTTCGAGATCGGCTTCTTGTTGTTCCTGCCGTTCCTCATCATCGACCTCGTGGTGGCCTCGGTCTTGATGTCGATGGGCATGATGATGCTGCCGCCGGTCGTGGTGTCGCTGCCGTTCAAGCTGATCTTCTTCGTGCTGGTCGACGGCTGGACCTTGGTCGCCGGCTCGCTCATCCAGAGCTACGGGACGTAATAACAGTAGTAGCCCGGATTGAGCGGTAGCGAAATCCGGGTTAGCAATGACGCGCGCGATTCCGCTTGTCCCGGAACCATCCCAGCCGGCCCGCGTTGAATCCCCGACAAACAAATTAGGTCGGAGGACGTCATGGGCTTTGGACGCGGAGCGTTGCTGTGGCTGTTGGGCGTGCCGTTGCCGATCGTCATTCTGTTGGCGCTGTTCTGGCACCACTGAGCCGCCGTTGACGCGCGTTCGCCGAGCTCGGCGAAAACTTATCGCGCTTCGAAACGAGCCAACAGTGTTTTGAGAAGGCCCCGGCCGGTCGCTGGGGCCTTCGTTTTTGCCGTCGGCGAAGCCGCGGCCGGCGACCGTTGCGCGACGCCGGCCGTGCGTTGCGAGGCGCGCGCTGCTGCGCGCTGCGGCGGCGCGGGTGCGGCGGCTCGCGTATCGGACGCCTTGGCTGACGGCGCCTTCGCCGGTGGCGCCGCAGCCGCGGGCGCGGTGGTGGCAGGCGCGGCGGCCGCCGGCGCCGGGGCCGAAGGCGCGCCGGCCGACGGCGCGTTGCGCGGCGGCGGCGTGCTCGATTCCGGATAACGCGCCAACATATCGCGCAAAAAGCCTTCGAGCGTGTCGACCGACGCCGCGGCGTGCGCGATGTCGCGGAATTCCGTGCCGCCGGTGCCAAGCGGCATGGTCGCGATTTCGAACGCATGGGCGTCCGGCGTCTGCGCCATCTTCGCCGCGTATTTCTCGCGGAACCGCCCCAAGCCGAGCGTGTCCTCGTCGAGCGCGTAGCCGATCGCGGCGCGCAGAATGTCGGTGCGCTCGTCGGCGTTCAAAGGCTGCCATTCCTTGTAGCGGTCGCCGTAATAGAGTTCGATCTGCTCGGCGGATTGGCGCCACCGCCGCGCCGCCCACAGAATATCGGAGCGCAGCCTGATCGCCTCGCGCCCCTCGATATTGGCGATCACTTCCAGCGCGACGTCGTGGCGCCGCAGATCGGACAACGCGCGCGCCTCGAGCAACAACCGCTGCTGGCGCATCTCGGTCGCGACGTCCGCCGTGCGCGTCGCTCGCAACGTCGCCAAGGCGCGATCCGGCTTGTGGTTGATCAGATAAATGACCGCGAGCCGCGTCGCCACTTGCGCCCGCGCCGCGCCCTGCAGGCGATGGTCGACTTGGTACTGCAGGAGCTCGGCCGCCTGGTCGAGCAGATCGACCGACACCAGGCGGTCGGCGAGCCGGCGGATCATTTCGTCGCCGCGGCGGCCGATCGGCACCAACTCGTGGAAGTCATAAAACAAGGCGAGCGCGTCGACCGCCGGCAGCGCGTCGCCCTTGCCGCCGAGAAACAGCGTTTCGAACGTCGCCGCCGCTTCTTCCTCGATGCGGCGCGTCAGGTCGGACGTCGGATGCGCCGCGATCGCGCTGCGCATGACGTAGAACGAGTCGCGGTAGCGGCCCTCTTCGGTATAAATCCGCGCCAGCACCTGCAGCGCCTCGACTTCGGTGTCGTCGCCGCGCCAGATGGTGGTCAGCGTTTCCAGTTCGCTCACGACCTCTTCGCGCTTGAGATCGCCGAGCACGTAGCGCAGCAGCGTCTCGCGCAGCCGCCCCTGCGCTGCCGCCGGGCGGTCGACCGACTCCGCCGCGGCCCGGTACGCGTTGAGCGCGTCGTCGCGATGGCCGGTTCCTTCCGCCAGGCGGCCGACCAGGACCGATACCGCGGGCCGCACTTCGCGCGGCACGCCGATGGTCTCGAGGTCGTTGAGGTCGTCGGCGGCGCCGCCGAAATCGCCGACCTCGATGGCCGCGCGCATTTCTTCCATCAACGCGATGCGCTGCAGCTCGATCGGCAGCGTGGCGATCGAGGCCTCCACGCTCTTGAAGTCCTGGCGCGCCTGCGCCCACTTGCCCTGCCGCGCATAGGCGAGCGCCCGCCACAGTGGCGCGTCGTGCTGATCGCCGACAACGGGATTGGCGAGGTCGCGCAGCGCGTCGTCGGGGCGGTTCATCATCAGTTCGGCGATCGCCCGCAGCACCGTCGCGGACGCGTCCTCGTTGGCCGGGCGCTGGTCGGCCAACACCACGTCGAGCACGCCCTTCGCCTCCGGAAACATGTCGCGCGCGAGGTAGAAGCGGGCGAGATCGAGCCGCTGCATCGTCTTCTTGCCGGCGGGCGCGGCGGCCGCGGCGGCGATCAGGCTCGCCTGCCGTTCGCCATAGGTCGCGCCGCGGTCGAAGCCCCAGAGCTGCGAATCGAACATCATCGGCCGCAAGCCGCTGCCGCGCAGCACGCTCTGCAGCGAGTTCGACAGGATGAGGCCGCTCGGCCGGCTGATCACCACCTTGTCGGGCGTGAGCCCGACCTCGAGGTCGTCCGCGAGCGGCACGATCGCCACCCCCTGGGCCGACGCGAGCGCGCGGAATTCGACGAAGTCCTGGGGGTTGAGGAAGCCGCGGATCGGCGGTGCGGCGGTGACGACGAAGAGCTGGTCGCCGACCTCCGGGTCGGCGAACCGGTGCAGCCGCTGCGGCCGTTCGAACGCGACGGTCACGGTCGAGCGGTTGTGACCCATCACGTTGCGGGTGAGTTCGAGCGCGCGCGGCGGATCGAGCACGGCGTCGCCGATCGTCACGGTCCAGACCGATCCTTCGGTCGTGACACTCTGCAGACGCGGGCGATCGAGCCTGATGCGCACGATCGCGGCGTCCGGCGTGTGCGTGAACTCGGCGGCGCGGATGGTCCGGGTCGCTTCGCCGTCGAGCGCCGAGAGGTCGATGGCGGCCTTGGCGTCGAACACGATCCACAGCGTGTCGGCGCGCTGAAACACCGCGCCCGGCGTGGCCGTCAGGAAGGGAAACGACAGCTTCAGATTGACGCCTTGCCGGGACAACTCGACCGCGACGGTGTCGGCCGAACTTGTATTCGGCGCGGAAGCTGCCGGCTTCGTCTCCGGCGCCGGCGCGGCGGGGGCCGTGTCGGCTGCCGCGGCAGCTGGCTGCGCTGGTGGCGCGGACGGGGCGGATTTCATCTCCGCGGCCGGCGCGGACGGGGCGGGTTGCGGTGGCGCGCCTTGCGGTGGCGGGGCTTGCGGTGCGGGCGGCGCGGTTTTCAGCTCGGCCGCGGGCGCGTCGGCCGCATTGGCTGCAATCGTCGCCGGCGGCGCGACGCGCGGTTCCTCCTGCGGCGGCGGCGCCGGCGCCGGCGCGGCTGGCGCGGAGCTTTCGGCGGCGGCCTTTTCAAGCGCCGCGGCGGCGCGGATCATGCCGGGTGTCGCGTTCTCGGCCGACCCGCTCTTGGCGGGCGTTTTGTTGGGGGCGTGGTCGACGTCGACGACATAGGTCTGGTCGTCGCGGAAGCTGCGCACGTCGACCTTTTCCGCGAACGAGAACCGCACCAGCGTCGAGGCCTCCTCGACCTCCGACTTGATCACCGCGATGGCCGCCGGCAACTCGGCCTCCGCGTCGCCGAAGTCGAACTTGATCGGCGCGTCGAACACCAGCGTGAGCCGGTCGGCGGCGCGATCAGCCGTGACCGCCGTCTGATCCGGCAGCGCGAAGACATAACGCGTAAAAGTCGGCTGGGTGGCGACGCGCACGCGCACCGGCGTGACCTTCTTCTGCTGCGCCGCCTGTCGCTCGAGGCGTTCGAGCCGTGTCGCTTCGCGCGCCCGGCGGGCCAGTTCGTCGATCACGTCCTGCGGCAAGGACGGCGGCGCGGCGGTCCAGGTATCCGGCATGAGATCGACGAAGAATTTATTCCCGGCGACGATCGAATTGACCTTGAGCTTGCGCGCGAGCCCGATGCGCACCGCCTTGCCGTCCGGATCGCGCCGCGCCGCCGCGATGTAATCGGGCGCCTGCGCCGACAGCCGGTCCATGGCGACGCTGATCGGATTGGCGAAATTGATGATCAGCACGTTGCCCGACATGTGCACGTTGGCGTCGATGTCGTCGCTCATCGCGAAGACGAGCCGGGCGTAGCCGCCGCTCGTGTCGACCGTCAAATCGGACTTGGTCGGATCGCCGGCCGCCGCAGCCGGCGCCAAGGACACTGCAAAAAACGCTGCCAAGAAGAACGCTGCAAAGGGCGCCGCAACCAGCAGGAACAAGCCGAGCGCCAGCGCCTTCCGGATGGTGCAAACGCCCGCCATGACCACACTCGACCAACGCAACATACTGACAGGAAGACGCTTTCGCGGCCGCGCCACCGGCGCCCCGAACGCCGGCTTGAACTCACCGTAAGCCGCGGCGTTTAACGCCCGATTAACGGCTTTCTCAATGATTCCAGAAGGTTATGCGACAGAGAGAGGGCGAAGAGGGCGAATGGCGAAATAGCGAGTGGCGAATGGGGAGGCGAAGAGGGCGAATGGCGAAATGGCGAGTGGCGAATGGGGGATCGGCGCCTTCGCCCCCATTCGCCATTCGCCATTCGCTACTCGCCACTCCCTATTCGCCACTCCCCATTCGCCATTCGCCAACCGCTGCTCCATAGTGCCGTCCACATTCACCCAGCTTCGCAGCCCCCTCGATGCTTGACGCCTACCCCACCGATCGTGCCGGCGGCCCTCCATTGTCCGCGGCCGCCTGGATCGACCTCGTCGAACCGACCGAAGCGGAGCGGACGGCTTTCGAGAGCGCGTTTGCGCTGCGGGTGCCGACCAAGGAGGAACTGGCGGAGATCGAGACCACCAGCCGGCTGCGGGTCGAGAAGGAAGCGCTTTATCTGACCGCGCCGCTCATCCTCGCCCGTGAGAACGAGCCGTGGATCGTGGCGCCGACCGGCTTCGTGCTGTCGAACCATGTGCTGATGACCGTGCGTTTCTCGCCGTCCCCGGCCTTCGACACCGTGATCGCCGAACTCTCGGGCGTGGACAAGCTCGATCCGGCGCTCGCTTTCGTGCGGCTGATCGAAGTCCTGGTCGACCGCATGGCCGACCTTCTGGAAGCGAGCAGCCGCGGCCTCGATGACGCCTCGCACGTCGTCTTCCACCGCGACGATTCACGGCGGCGGCGGCTGACGCGCGAGACCGCGCTGCTGCGCCGGCTGATGATCCGCACCGGCCGCACCAGCGAACGCATGGGGCGCATCCACTACACCTTGGTCTGCCTCGACCGCATGGCGAAATTCACCGTCGAGCGGGCCCGCGATTGGATGGCGCGGGACTTGGCCAACCGGCTGCAGGTCGTCTCGTCCGATATCGCCTCGCTGGTGCATTTCACCGAGGCCCTGGTCGGCCGCATCCAGCTCCTGCAGGACGCCGCGACCGGCCTCATCAATATCGACCAGAACGACGTGATGAAGGTCTTGACCGTCGCCTCGGTGGTCGGAATCCCGCCGGTCCTGGTGGTCGGCGTCTACGGCATGAACTTCAAGATCATGCCGGAGCTGAACTGGACCTGGGGCTATCCCTACGCGCTCGCCTTGATGGTCGTCACCGCGCTGGTGCCGCTGATCTGGTTCAAGCTGAAGGACTGGATCTGAAAGGCGGAACTGTGTCCCACACGCGAATTTGCGGGGGACACAGCTGCAATCGCCGCGCCCGCCGCTTGGCAAAGCCGGCAGAGAGTTTATCGTTGGCTTTTGCACCAGGGGCGCCGGTGCATCGCCGGCGCCCGCCTCCGCTGGCGCACGTGATGATCTCAAGCACGTGATGTATCAAGCACGTGATGAATTGAGCACGAGCTGTCGAGGGAGGCATGCGCAAGCGCAAACCAGCCGCGGAGCAGTGGAACCGGGTTCCGAGCTGCGCCGGGCTGATGACGCGTCTCGCTTGTGCGCGCGCACGCGACGCCGGCATCGATCTCGCTCCACTCTTGCGGCGCGCCGGCCTGACCGTGCGTGCCATCGAAGATGAGAGCCTCAGGCTCAGCGTGACGGCGCAAATCGAATGCGTGAACTTGCTGGCCGAGGCGCTGCACGACAGGATCCTTGGATTCCACGTCGCGCGGGACATGGACCTGCGGCGAACCGGATTTCTCTATTATGTCGCCGCGTCGAGCGAGACCCTCGGCGGAGGACTGCAGGGAATCGCGCGCTATTCCACGATGTTCAACGAGGGCATCAAGCTGGAAACCGATCTCGGCGAGGCCGTTCGCATCGGGTTCAAGTTTTCCGGCGTGCCGCGAAAGTCGGACCGGCACCAAACCGAGGCCTGGATCACCGCCATCATTCTATTCTGCCGCGAAATCACCGGCCGCGATCTTCAGCCGCTCCGCATCCGGATCATGCACCAGCGGATCGCGGAGTCCGGTGAACTCGACGGCTTTTTTGGCCGCGCCGTCGAATTCGGCGCCGACAGCGACGAGATTTGGTTTGCCGGCGACGCCGCGAAGATCGCGATCATCAATGCCGACCCTTATCTCAACCGACTGGTGACCGCGTACTGCGAAGAGGTCTTGGCGCGGCGCAAGACGCGGTCCGGCGCGCTCCAGGCCGACGTCGAAAACGCCATCGCCACGCTGTTGCCGCACGGCCCGACCCGCATCGAGAAAGTCGCGCAAAAGCTCGGCCTCAGTCCGCGCACGCTGCGACGCAAGCTCGCGGCCGAAGGCGTCACCTTTGCCGGCATTCTGGAAGAACTGCGGTTTGCGCTGGCCAAGCATTATCTCGCCGAACAGGACCTCTCCATCTCCCGCATCGCCTGGCTGCTCGGTTACACCGAGGTCAGCGCATTCTCGCACGCTTTCCGCCGCTGGACGGGGCGCCCGCCGCGTGCCGATCGCGCGCGGCCGCGCCGCCACCCGCGGTTGCGACCGGCCGCACGGAGCGCGCGGCGCTAATCCAGGGCGCGTTCTCGTTAAATCGAGGTCGGTCAGCAACGGCTGGTCAATGTCCGCTGCTCTCGAAGCAGTTGCGCGCGTTGGATACATTTTGCCGTCAGCGGCCGTGCTGTCTGAACTCCCCTGGTGTCATGTTGGTGACGCGGCGGAACGCGCGCGTGAAGCTTGCTTGCGAAGAGAAGCCCGATCGAAACGCGATTTCACTGAAGGGAAGCTTTCCGGTCGCGATCATTTTCATTGCGGCGTCGAGACGTCGACGGCTGACGTAGCGTTGTGGCGGCATACCCATCGTATTGGTGAACATTCGCGCGAAATGGAATGGGCTGAGGTTGGCCAATCGCGCAAGGTCCTCGACGGTGAATTCTTCTTCGAGGCTCTGGTCGATGTAGTCCAGCACCCGTCGCATTCTGGAATGATCGAGACGATAAGCGCCGCCTGCGATACGATCGATCAAATTCCGATCTACGTAATTCTGGATAAGGCGCGTCGCGAGCATGAGAGACGACATCTCCGCGACCATGCGGCTTGTCGCTGTCGGTTCCGACAGCTCGGTGAGAACAGAAGCCCCTACCTGTCTAATCAGGTCGTCGTTCAGACCACCGACATACTGGACTGAACGGACCAGTGACTTGCCGAGATTATATTGATCGGCCAAGACGTCGAACTGTTGGATCGGCAGAAAGAGATGGAGAGTGCTCGGCATGGGAGCGGTTATGATGATCTCCTCGGGACCAACACCCGTCGGTACGAGCCATATCGTTCCTGCATCCGGCTGTGTCTTCTCCTGCAGTCCTGCACCGGTCCTTATGACCGGCCCCTCAGTTCCCGCCAGAGCGATAACGACCTCGACGCTCTGTTGCTCGATCGAGACGATCCTGCCGGTCGAATGGGACCGCAACTCGGCCGACAAGGTATTCCAGCCTCGACTGGCCGATGACAACAGCAGTTTTGAGCGGGGATATTTTCGCAGACCGTCACCGAGCCACTCTGGCGCGAGCGGCGCGAGACGACTGGGTGCATCCGTGTCAATCGCGTGATGCTTAGCGAGCACTGATCGTGCTCCGCCTGGTGTAGTCAATTCGTCGATGCCTCACGACTAAAGCGCCTGTTCGCTTGGCGTTCACGAACCGTCCAACGGTGACTCGAGGAAAGAAGCACCGTTGTCAGGCATTTGACGACTTGCGCCAAAGTTACGTCGCGGTGAGTACGCGCGTCAAGCGCTTGTAACCCGTTGTGAAGGCGAGCTTTTTAGCTTCCTTTAGCGCCAGGCCCGGGAGCCGCTCGCCTCGGTTGAAACCGCGGCGGGCCGTCTGCAATCGCACGTCGATGCGAGTCCGCGGTCTCCCTTCCGTCATCTGGCCGGCCCGGCAAAGCCGAACGCGAAAGCGCAGCAGCCCCGGTCAAAACAAGAGCAGCCCGGGGAAAGACGCTCCCCATGCCCACGCCTAGTGTCCGGACCCGTAACCGGTGCCCCTCGCCAGCGCATTGACGAGGTCAGCACATCCACCATCAGCAGAAGGAACAGTCTCATGAACAAGATCCTCAAACTCGCAGTTTTGACGGCTGGAGCAAGCTTGATCACCGGCGTAGCCGCGGCCGCCCCGAATGCCGCCACGGACGCGCGCATCGACCCTCAGGTCCGGGCGTTCCTGGCGGAGCTCAACAAGAACAGCGCGCCGTTCTGGGAGCTGCCCCAGCCCAAGCCGCAGGAAATTCTCACCGGGCTTCAGTCGCAGACGGTCGTCGACATGTCCGGTGTGACGACGAGCGAACGGACGATCAGCCAGGATGGGCGCACGGTGAAGCTTTACGTCATGAAGCCTCAAGGCGCGAGCGGCAATCCGGGCATGGTGCTGTTCATCCATGGTGGTGTCTGGATCGTCGGCAATTTCCAGAACCATCAGCGCTTGCTGAGAGACCTCGTTGTCGGCTCGGGACAGATCGGCGTGTTTGTCGAATATAGTCCGCTGCCGGCTGCGAAGTTTCCGACCCAACTGGAGGAATGCTATGCCGCCCTCGAGTGGGTTTCCGGGCACGCCAAAGAGATTGGCGCCGATGGAGGCCGCATCGCCGTGGCCGGGAATTCAGTGGGCGGCAACATGGCCGCCGCGCTGAGCCTGATGGCCAAGGATCGTAACGGTCCGAAGATCAGCTACCAGGTTCTCTTGATCCCGGCCACCGACGCCAGTGTCGATACCGAGTCGTATCACGAGTACGGGACCGGCCGCTTCCTGACTCGCTCTTTCATGAAGTACGGCTGGGATCTCTACGCTCCCGACGCGAAGACTCGTGACAATCCCTATGTGTCGCCGCTTCGCGCCGGCGTCGATGAACTCAAGGGTCTGCCGCCCGCGCTCGTCATTACCGCGGAAAACGATCCGCTGCGTGACGAGGGCGAGGCCTACGCCCGAAAGCTGAAGGCGGCGGGGGTCAGCGTCGACGCGGTTCGCTACAACGGCACGATACACGATTTCGTGCTGCTCAACGCGCTGCGCCACGTGCCCTCCACCGAAGCGGCTATCGATCAAATCAACGCCGGCCTGCGCCAGCACCTCGAGCTGGTAACTCACTGACAGGCGCGATCACGACGCGGCGATGCATACACCGCCGCGTCTACCACTTCGGTCCATTGATGACGCCATTGGCCATCGATCGATCGGAATGCAAGGAGCCAAGACAATGCAAGGAGCCAAGACAATGACGGGAAAACCATCGCCAACGGCCGGCATCCCTCCCTTGGAGGTTTCGGACGCCGGCCGCCGGTGAACGTGGCACTCTCCTGGCGCGGCCGGCATCCGAAACCCTTCACACAAACGGAAGTGCCGTTCTTAAATTGCCATGTCCGCTTTACCCCTGAAAGCGGGCATTGCGACGTTTGTGATTACACGGCCCCAGCGATCAGGATTCGGCTTGGACCGCGACACTACGCCACGGACGCGGTTGGCGCGGCGCGCAAATTTTTGTCCCGAGATCGCAAGTTTTCGCCGGTCACCTGCACTACCTCAGCGACAACATTCCCAATTCTTGCGGCAACAATGACTATGAACGACACGATCCGGTACTTGCGCGACCTGGCGCAAACCTGCGTCCGCCTCGCGCGGGCCTGCCCCGACAGCGCGACCTCGCACGGTCTCGAGGAAGTCGCCGTCGATCTGATGGCGAAGGCGCGCGAACTCGAGGATTATTACCGCCGATGACAGCGGCCGAAGCCAAAAGGCGGCGTTCTCGCCCGACGCGCGCGTACGCCCGGCGCGCCGATCTTGATCTGAAACAAAATCACCGTCCGTATTCCCGCATTCTGGACACTAACGGCGCCGCGTTTCCGCGAGTCCAGATGTGGGTTACGGCGCTACGCGCCTAACCTACCCTACGCGGTCCTGAAGACCGTCGCGCAGCACGCGTAGGGAACGGCGTTCCATAACGCACCGTCGCTGCGGATTAAATGCACCGTCCCCATAACCTCCCGAGCAAGACCTCTCCATCTCCCGGATCGCGTGGCTGCTCGGTTACACCGAGGTCAGCGCATTCTCGCACGCTTTCCGCCGCTGGAAGGGACGCCTGCCGCGTGCCGATCGCGCGCGGCCGCGCCGCCACCCGCGGTCGGGACCGGCCAAGGGGAGCCTGCGGCGCTAGCCCAGGGCGCGTCCTCGTCAAATCGAGGTCGGTCGGCAATACCGGTGGTGCGCAATCATCTCGATACCGATTTATCTTTTTCATTGCTCGGTAACCACCGAAATGTTCCTCGTGACAAATACGTACAATACGGAATGGATCGCAGATCCACTTTATTCACAAGATCGTTGTGATTGAGAAGCAGCGTCGGTTTCGCAGACGCGAGCCCGTATGGAGGCTCTAATGTCAGAATCAGAGAACAAAAAGCCGCAGGAGGCGGCGCTGCTCGAATCACAGCAGATCATCGTAGCTATCCTCAATGCGGTACCGGCTAGAATATTCTGGAAGGACAAGAATCTGGTTTACTTGGGCTGTAACACGCCGTTTGCGCGCGATGCAGGATTTGCCAATCCGGAGGACGTCGTCGGGAAAGACGATTACCAGATGGGCTGGCGAGAGCAAGCGGAATTGTATCGAGCCGATGACCGCAGGGTTATTGAGACTGGCCGTAGCAAGCTCCTCATAGACGAGCCTCAGACAACGCCCGACGGGAAAGTCATCACGCTTCTCACGAGCAAGGTGCCTTTGCGGGCGCCGAGCGGAGAGGTCTTCGGCGTACTCGGAACATATTTGGACGTTACCGAGCGCGCGCTGCTGGAGAAAAAACTTTCGTTTTCCAATCTCCTGCACACGACCGCGATGAATAATTCGCCGGACGCAATTATCGTCGTCGACGAGAACGCGAGAATCATCTCGTTCAACAGTCAATTCGCCGAATTGTGGAATATTCCACATGAACTTGTCGAGGGCGGGCTCTACGAGCCGGTCTTCCAATTGTTGGCGGCGCAATCCGCGGACCAAGATTCCTTTATCGCACGCGTAAAGCATCTTAACGAGAACCCCGACGAAAACGCCCACGACGAACTCAAACTCAAGGATGGGCGCGTGATCGATCGGCACACGGCGTCGCTGCGCGACGCGCAGCGTAGAAATCTCGGTCGGATATGGTATTTCCGCGACATCACCGAGCGCGAGCGCGCGAATGAGAGGATCAAAACTCAAAATTTGTGGCTCGACACGGCATTGAACAACATGGTTCAAGGTCTTTTGATGTACGACCCCGCCGGCAAGCTCATCATTTCCAATCGGCGCTTTACAGAGCTATTCGGGGTGGATTGGGAAAAATGGAAAATCTCGGCGCCGGGAGCCACGGTTTCCCAAACCATGCGGCTTGTGCAGGACTGGACCCATGTGGCCCTGACAAATCAGCCGCAAATCATTGCCGAGATTCGCAATATGGTGGATCGCCAGAAAGCGGCTAAGATCTTGTTCGAGCGCGCCGATGGGCACACGTTCTCTTCATCGTGCGCCCCAATGCGAGGCGGCGGCTTCGTCGTGACGCTTGAAGACATTACCGAACGGCGACATACGGAGGAGAAAATTTCACACATGGCGCATTACGATGCGCTCACGGAATTGCCGAACCGGGTATTATTCTATCAAAAGATGGAAGAACTTCTCGTCCGCACGCCGCGGAACCTTCCCTTCGCGGTGATCAGCCTGGACCTTGACCACTTCAAGAGCGTCAATGACACGCATGGGCATCCGGTCGGTGACAAACTATTGCAGGCGGCGGCGGACCGCATGCGCGGCTGTATTCGCGAGAGCGACATTGTCGCTCGGCTGGGCGGTGACGAGTTTGCGATCCTGCAGGTCACATTCAGGCGGCCGGCCGACGCAACCGCGCTCGCGACAAGGCTGATTGACGCCACGAGCGCGCCGTATCAAATCGACGGCCACCAAGTCGTCGTGGGGGCGAGCATTGGCATCGCAATCGCGCCGGGTGACGGTACGGATCCGGATGAACTAATGAAAAACGCCGATCTGGCGCTCTATCGCTGCAAAGCCGATCGTGGCAATATGTATCGATTTTTCGAAACGCAAATGGACGCCCGTATGCAAGAGCGTCGCGCGCTCGAACTCGATCTTCGCAATGCGTTAGTTAACAGTGAATTCACGCTGGCCTATCAGCCGATCGTCACACTCAAAACCGGGAAAGTCTCCGCCTGTGAGGCGCTCATTCGCTGGCATCAGCCCCAACGCGGCTCAGTAGCGCCCTTGGAATTCATTCCAATCGCGGAGGAAACTGGCCTTATTATTCCGATCGGAGAATGGGTGCTGGGGCGAGCCTGTGCGGAAGCCGTTGGATGGCCGGATGAAGTAGCGGTAGCGGTCAATGTATCGCCGGTGCAGTTCAGGGCCGCCGGATTTGTGCACGTCGTCAAAAACGCGCTTGCTAAGTCTGGTTTGCCCGCAAGAAGGCTCGAGCTCGAGATTACCGAGTTAGTGCTAATTCACGACATGGACGGGGCTTTAGCGATGCTCCATCAACTCAAAGAGATCGGTGTCGGTATCGCAATGGACGATTTCGGGACGGGATATTCGTCGCTTGGTTATCTTCGCAGCTTTCCATTCGATAGGATAAAGATCGATCAGTCCTTCATTTGCGACTTGCCAAAAAACAAGGAGAGTTTGGCCATTCTTCGCGCGGTTGTCGGCCTTGGTAGCAGTCTCAATATTGTCACGACCGCCGAAGGAGTTGAAACCCAGAATCAGTTTGAAATCCTGAAAGCTGAAGGATGTACTGACGTTCAGGGTTACTTCTTCAGCCCGCCTAGACCCGCCGCGGAGGTGAGAACATTACTCGCTTCGCTATGCGGTCGGTTGCCGGCGGTGGCGTGATTATCTGTCACCAGGGACCTTCCGGTTCATTCCGCTGATGGTCGGCCTCACGTCTGGGTCGCAAACGCAGGTGCCTGCGCGACCTGGCGCAAACCTGCGCCCGCCTGGCGCGGGCCTGCCCCGACAGTGCGACCTCGCACGGTCTCGAGGAAGTCGCCGTCGATCTGATGGCGAAGGCTCGCGAACTCGAGGATCACTACGGCCGATAATATCGGCCGACGCCAGGCTCGGCCTAAAGGCTCGGCTTCAAGGCTCGGCTTTCTAACGCGCCCTTGCGCCCGCCGCCATCTTCCGCGCCCCCTGCTCCGGCCCCCGCATCGCCTCGAGTTCCCGGCGCAGCGCCTCCGCAAACACCGCTGTCGCGATCGGCAGGTTGCGCCCGCGCAAATGGCCGAACACGAGGTTCGCGCGCGGCACGTCGCGGCCGTCGATGGCGCGGGCGATGACGCCGAGCTTGTTGCCGGCGGGCAGCGTTCCGATCTTGATCTGAAACGAGATCACGCCGGCATGGATCACCAACCCGCGCAGCATTTCAAACGAGTTCGATTCCGCCGCGAGCTTAAAGGTCAGGCCGGTGCGCGCGGAGAATTCCTCCAGCAATTGCCGCCCGCCGATCGAGCGGTCGGGCAGCGCCACCGGATAGGCGGCGCAATCGCTCAGCCGCACCACTTTCTTGCCGGCGAGCGGGTGGTTCTTCGCCATCACCGCGACCAGTTGCTGTTCGAGCGTCATCAGCGGCTGAAAGCTGGCGAGAAACCGCGGCCGGAACACCAGCACCAGATCGACCTCGTAGGCCGCGAGCGCCGCCATCGCCCAGTCATGGTCGGCGACTTTCAGGTCGAACGACACGAACGGATGGGTGCTGCGGAATTCGGCGATGCGGCGCGGCAGGAAATCGAGCGCCAGCGCTTGGCTGCAGGCGATCCGCACGGTGCCGCGGCGCAGCCCCTTGAGGTCCTCGATCTGCGACTTCATGCGCTCGACTTCGCCGTTCTGCCCGCGCAGATAATGGACGAAGACTTCGCCGGCTGCCGTCAGCCGCACGCCGCGCGGCTTGCGGTCGAACAACAGCGTGCCGAGCTCGCTCTCGAGGTCGGCGATGCGCCGGTTGACGGCTGAGGCGGTGACATTGAGCCGCTCCGCCGCCTTGCGGATCGAGCCGGTGCGGGCGACCTCGTCGACATAGGTGAGAATTCGCAGATGCTTCATGACGTCAGCACGCTTTCCGGAGTAATGCTTTTTCGGCATCACTCTAGCAAGAAATCGGCGGCAGAAGGCAACGCCCGTTGGCGCTAGACTTAGCCAACGTGCTTCGTGTTTCGGATGCCGGGCCGACGCCGACGCGCCGTGGAGATCTCAAGCGTTTTGCCATTCGTCAGCAGGAGCCCCATCCATGACCGCGACCAGCCGCCGCTGCGTCATCGCGCTTTGCGCCGCGCTCGCCTTGACCGTCCCGCTCGCCGCCGCGGCGCCCGCCGCCGCCCAGACCAAGCTCAAAATGGTGCTGAACTGGAAATACCAGGGTCCGCAAGGCTGGTTTTTCCTCGCCGACGACCGCGGCTACTACAAGGCCGCCGGCCTCGACATGACCATCGATCAGGGCAACGGCTCGGGCGCGCCGATCCCGCTGGTCGCCAACGGCACCTATGATGTCGGCTTCGGCGACATCAACGCGCTGATCGAATTCGCCGCCAAAAAGCCGGACGACGCGCCGATCGCAGTCGACGTCATCTACAACCGGCCGCCCTTCACCATCGCGGTGCGGGCCGATAGTCCGATCAAGACGCCGAAGGATCTCGAAGGCAAGACGCTCGGCGGCGCCGCCGGCGACGGCGCGCTCAAATTGTTTCCCGCCTTCTGCAAGGTCGCCAAGATCGACTGCAGCAAGGTGAGCATCACCAATATGCAGCCGAGCCTGCGCGAGCAGATGCTGATGAAGGGCCAGGTCGACGGCGTGTTCGGCTACGTCAACACCATCCGCTTTTCCGCCAAGCTGATCGGCGTCGATCCCGACAAGGACATCCGCTTCATCAATTACGGCGATTACGGCATGGACCTTTATTCCAACGGCATCATCGTCTCGAAGAAGCTCGCGCGCGACAATCCCGAGGCGGTGAAGGGTCTCGTCGCCGCGATCAATCACGCCATCAAGGATGCGCTGAAGGACCCGGACGCCGCGGTCGCCGCCGTCGCCAAGCGCGAGCCGCTGATCAAGGTCGCGGTCGAGCGCGAACGGCTCGACGCCACGCTCAGGGACGAGATGAACCATCCGGAGATCGCCACGATCGGGCTCGGCAATATCGACCCGGTGCGGCTCAAGCGCGCGATCGATATTCTGGTCGAGGCGGAAAACCTGCCGCGCACGCCTGCGGTCGATGAAATCTTCACGCCCGCGTTCTTGCCACCGATCGATCAATTGCCCAAGAAGCTGTTCTAAACCACTGAAGATACTGCCTTCTCCGCCGCACCGGCGGAGCGAGGAATGCTGCCATATCGCTCGAGAAACGTCGCGGAACGGGGGCGTGACATGCAGTTGAATCTCGACGGCCGGGTGGCGATGATCACCGGCCCGGCGAAGGGGATGGGCGCCGCCATCAGCGCGGCGTTCGCCGCCGAGGGCGCCGCGCTCGCTTTGGTCGGGCGCGACCGCGCCGCCATCGAGCCGGTCGCCACCATGGTCAAGGCCGGCGGCGGCCAAGCCATCATCGTATCGTGCGATCTCACGGTGCCGCAGCAATGCGTCGATGCGGTGGAGAAGACAAAAGCGGCCTTTGGCGGCCGCGTGGATATTCTGGTCAACGTCGCCGGCGGTTCGGGGCCGATCGGCAAGACCGGGGTCGAGACCACGCCCGAAGAGTTCGACGACATCATCACGCTCAACATGAACGGCTGCTTCCACACCATGCGCGCCGTGCTGCCGGCGATGATCGCGCAGCGCTACGGCAAGGTGGTCAATGTCGGCGGCACCTTCGGCATGCGCGGCCGCGCCGGGCGCATGGCCTATTCCGCGTCGAAATGGGGCTTGCGCGGCATCACCAAAAGCTTCGCGCTCGAAGTCGGCCAATACAACATCAACGTCAATTGCGTCGCGCCCGGCATGGTCGACGGCCCGCGCTTCCGCGAAAAGGTCTGCGCCGAGATGGCGCTAAGGCTCGACATCAGCGTCGAGGAAGCCGCCAAGCGCCACGCCGCCGACTATGCGCTCAGGCGCGTGACGCTCGACAGCGACGTCGCCAATGCCTGCCTGTTCCTGGCAAGCGACGTGTCGCGCCAGATCACCGGCGTCGATCTGCCGGTCGACGGCGGCTGGGCGAGCCTGTGAGGGCGGGCATGGCCGCAACCGCCGACCTCGTCATCAAGAACGGCACGCTGGTCACGCCCGACGCCGCCTTCGCCGCCGCCATCGCCATCAAGGACGGGCGCATTCTCGCGATCGGTGACGATGCCGGCATGCCGCCGGCCGCGGAAACGTTGGATGCCCGCGGGCTGCATATCCTGCCCGGCGCGATCGATGTTCACGTCCATTTCCGCGATCCCGGCTATCCGCACAAGGAGGATTGGGCAAGCGGCACGGCGGCCGCCGCATTCGGCGGCGTCACCACCGTGTTCGACATGCCGAACACCATCCCGCCGACCGGCGATGCCGCAACGCTCGCTGCCAAGCACGCCATCGCCGCGCAAAAGGCTTGCGTCGATTTCGGCCTCTACGGGCTTCTGGGCGACGACACCATCGCCAACGTGCCGGCGCTGATCGAAGGCGGCGTGATCGGCTTCAAGCTCTATATGGGCAACACTTTTGGCAAGATCCCCTCGCCCTCGACCGGCGCCATGCTGGAAGCCTTCGAGGTGGTGGCGCCAACCGGCAAGCGCATCTCGCTGCACGCCGAGACCAACTCGATCATGGAACGGCGCCAGGAGCGGCTGATGCGCGCCGGCCGCCACGATCCGCTGGCACATATCGCCTCGCGCCCGGCGGTGGTCGCGGTCGAAGCGGTCAGCCGCGCCGCGATCCTCGCCGAATGGACCGGCGCGCGCATTCACATTCTGCATATTTCCTCGGCCGAAGAGCTGCGGCCGCTGCGCGAGGCCAAGGCGCGCGGCGTCGACATTACCGGCGAGACCGGTCCGCATTATCTGATGCTGTCGACCGACGACTATCAGGCGCTCGGCGGCATCATCCGCGTCAACCCGCCGGTGCGCGAGGCGCGCAACCAGGCGCCGCTGTGGGCGGCGCTTGGCGACGGCACGATCGACATGATCGCGACCGACCACGCCCCGCACACGCCGGAAGAAAAGACCCGCAACGACATCTGGGCGGTCGATTGCGGCTTTCCCGGCGTCGAGACGCAGATGCCCTTGATGCTCACCGCCGTGAACGACGGCCGCCTGTCGCTTGGCGACTATGTGCGCCTGAGCGCCGCCAACCCGGCGAAAAGCTGGGGCCTCTATCCGCGCAAGGGCGCATTGGTGCCCGGCGCCGACGCCGATCTCGCCATCGTCGATCTTTTACGCGACCACACCATCGATGACGCGGCGCTGCAGTCGCGCTCGAAAATCACGCCGTGGAACGGCCGGCGCGTCAAGGGCCTGCCGCTGCACACCTTGGTGCGCGGCCGCTTTATCATGAAGGACCGCGCCCTCGCCGACGGCGTGCGCGGCTGGGGCCGCTCCGTGCACGCGATTCAGGAGATGCCGGCACCCGTCTTGCATAATGCCGGTGAGACCATGCAGGCGATCGTGCGCCAGACTTAAGCCGATACTCGACCGGAGCCGCCGGCGAACGCGGCGTCACGCACAGCGTGGAGGGCAAGCGATGATATCGACCAGAGTGCGCGACCCGCGGCTGCATGCGGAATTTTTCATCGAGCTGGAGGAGGTGACGCTGAGCTACGGGCGGGCTGAGAAAAAAGTCGACGCGCTCGGCGTCACCACGCTGCGCTTGAAGCAGGGCGAGTTCGTCGCGCTGGTCGGCCCCTCCGGCTGCGGCAAGTCCACCATCCTCAAGCTGGTCAGCGGCCTCGTGCCGGCGACCAGCGGCTATGTCTATGTCGCCGGCCGCGAGGTCGGCGCCGAAGCGGTCCGCGTCGGCATGGCGTTCCAGAACCCGACCATGCTGCCGTGGCTCACCGTGCGCGACAACGTCATGCTGCCGTTGAAGATCGTGCCGCCGTTCCGCGCGCAGTACCGGGCGAAACGGAGAAGCGAGTTCCGCGACCGCGCCGACGCGCTGCTGCGGGAGGTCGGGCTCGCCCAGTTCGGCGACAAGCATCCCTGGCAATTGTCCGGCGGCATGCTGCAGCGCGCCTCGCTCTGCCGCGCGCTGATCCACGAGCCGCAGCTTCTGATGCTCGACGAGCCGTTCGGCGCGCTCGATCAGTTCACCCGCGAGGAATTGTGGGCGATCATGCAGGAATTGTGGCTCAAGCTGCGGCCGACCGTGCTCCTCGTCACCCACGATCTCAAAGAAGCCGGCTATCTCGCCAACCGCATCTGCGTGATGCGGGCGCGGCCGGGGCAGATCGTCGACGACGCCGACGTGCCGTTCGCGCGGCCGCGCACGATCGAAATGTCCTACACGCCGGCGTTCGTCGCCATGACGCAGCGGCTGCGCGAGTTGATCGTCGCCGCCCGCCCCGCCAAGGAGGCCGCGTGATGACGCCGCAGCTGCGCCGCCGGCTCGCCTCGACCGCCTGCATCGTCGGCTTTTTCCTCATCTGGGAGATGCTGTGCCGGCTGTTTTCGGTCAGCGACATCGTGCTGCCGAAGCCGAGCGAAATCATCGTCACGCTCGTCGCGCAGCTGCCGGCGCTGTGGCCGCACATCGTGCAGACGCTCTATACGACCCTGATCGGCTTCGCGCTCGGCATCGCCATCGGCATCGCGCTCGGCGTGCTGATCGGCATCTCGCGGCTCGCCTACGACGTCGCCTATCCCCTCCTCATCGGCTTTGCCACCATTCCGAAAGTCGCGGTGGTGCCGATCTTCGTGCTCTGGTTCGGCGCCGGCGCGGTGCCGGCCGTGCTCACCGCGATGATCATGTGCATCTTCCCGATCGTGGTGAACGTCGCGACCGGGCTCGCCACCACCGAGCCGGAGCTGGAAGACGTGATGCGCGCGCTTAACGCCTCGAAGCTCGACATCCTCTGGAACGTCGGCCTGCCGCGCACCATGCCGTATTTCTTCGCCTCTCTGAAGGTCTCGGTGACGCTCGCCTTCGTCGGCACCGTGATCTCCGAAACCGTCGCCTCCAACCGCGGCATCGGCAACGTCATGATGATCGCATCGTCCAATTTCGACGTGCCGCTGGTGTTCGCCGGCCTTCTGATCCTCGCCGTGCTCGGCGTCGCGCTCTACGCCGCCTTCTCGCTGATCGAATCGAACATCACCGGCTGGGCCCACCGCAAGGACGAGATGGCAATCGGCTGAACGTTCGCCCCTCGCCGCGTCTCGCCGCGCCGCGGCCGCCGAGGGCCCTGATCGCTTGATGAAACAATTAAATGCACTGTCACCGTAATCCGTAATCGACCGTAATCGTCCACCGTAATCGTCTGTCACCTGCCCAGCGAACGAGAGCCGGACCTTGCCCGTTCGGCTCTCGGACGTTCATCAATTTAATCTGGAAGTGCCGATAGCTAAAGCTCGCGCCTCCAAAAAGGCGGCCATGTATCGGCGTGGAGTCTGATGTGGATCGATGTGGCGGGTGTGTTCTTATCTGAACCACCCTGCGCGGGGGTGTAAGGGCAGCTATCCGAATATTTGTCCGCAGTGCGAGAAATCCACATGATTGTTGTACACAATTGCAGAGATACTCGCAAGGCGGATAATGCCGCCCTCAATGCCCTGCCCCGCCTACGGCGTCGTCGACCGCCCCTCGATCTTCGGCAGTTCGCCGTTCGGCTTGTCGGCGGCGTGGGCGCGGCTGGCGAGTTCGACGGTCAGGTGTTCGGCGACGTCGGGCGACATCTGCGCCAAAATGTCGGCCATGGTGCGCGGCTTGATCTGCGAGGCGACGTCGATCAAGACGCCGAGCTCGAGCCGGTCGAAAATCTTGGCGGCGTCGCGCGGCTTCATGTTTTCGTACATGGCGACGAGGCTCTTGAGCCGGATGGTTTCGGCCTCGTCCTTTTTTTCCGACGCGGCGGCGATGTGGGCTTCGACCTCCTTGAGCTCGGCGAGCCGCGCTTCGACGCGCTTCTCGGCGGCGGAGAGGAGCCCCTCGCGGATGTCGAGTTCGCGCGCGCGGGTGTCGAGCTGCTGGCGACGCTCCTGCAGCCGTTCCAAAATCAGGCGCTCGGCGCCGGTCGGGAGCGCAAGGCCTTCGGTCTTGATCACCGTGCCGTTTTGCGGCTTGCCGTCTTTGCCCGGCCTGCCGCGCTCGCTTTGTTTGCTGCCGTCGCCGGGTTTAGCCGCGTCGGACTTGGCCGCGTCGGACTTGGCCGCATCGGCTTTGGTCTCGTCGCTTTTCGCCTCGCCCTCGCCGCTCTCGCCGGTCTTGACCGATCCGGTGATGTCCGCACTGCCCTGATCGGCCACCAACGGCGCGAGCGCCGGCAGCGCCGGCGGGACCAGCGAGTTGGGCGGCGGCGGCGGCGTGTCGCCGGCGTTGGGGAAATTGAACATCTGCTGCGCCCACGGCCGGTGGTCCTCATCCGGCGGCGCGCCCGGCGCGACATGCACGACATGCGGGGCGGTCTCGGCCGCCGGCGCATCATCGCTTGTGCGCCCGCCGCCGCCGAGCACGAGATCCGCCGCCTTCAATGTCAGCAGACAGACCGAGGCGACCAGCACGATCGGAATGAGCCGCAGATCGCGGACGAGACGGATCATGCCGCGTAGCCGTTGACCTTCGAGCGCAGCCGTTCGGCGAAGGCCTTGGCCGCGACGGCGACGGCCTGCGGGTCGTGGCGCGGCGGCACCGGCACGCCCGGGACCCCCGGCACTCCCGGCCGACCACCCGCCGCGGCGATCTGCGAAATGCGATCGAGCACGTCCTTGCCGGCAACGATGCCGCGGTCGAGATCGGCGCTGTAGCGTTCGGCGCTGGCGAGCCGCGCGCCGAGACCGCGCTCGCATTCGGCGACGGTGAGCTTCAGTCCGCCGATGGCGCGCTCCGCGATCTCGGTCGCCGTCACCAGCTCGGAGATGGTCGCGCGCAGCGACTGCTCGTCGGCTTTGAGAAGCTTGAGCCGGCGGTTGAGCATCACGCAGTAGCAGATCGTCAGCGCCAAAAGGATCGCGACGGTCGTTTCGATGATCATTCCAAGGGCGTTGCTCACGGTGCCTCCATCCTGTTGCCGGTGCCGCCCGCCATCTCGAACATGGCGAACGTCATGTTTGGTTTACGCAACGGCTTTGCCACCCGCACCGCGACACGGTCGCCGACGCGGCCCATGCGGCCTTCCGTCAGCGTCACGTCGCCGCAGCGCACGATCACCAGCGCGTCGGACTTGAGTTCGAGCATCAGCGTGTCGCCGACCTCGAGCTTCATCATCTGCTTGAGCGGCAGCCGCGCCTCGTAAAGCACGGCGTCGACCGCGATTTCCGCCTGGCCGAGCTCGGTGGCGAGATGGCCTTCCCAGGTCGGGTCGCGGCCGAATTTCTCGCCCATGAACATCTGCAACAGCACGTCGCGGATGGGCTCGATGGTGGCGTAGGGCAGCAACAGCTCGATAGCGCCGCCGCGATCTTCCATGTCGATGCGCAGCCGCACCAGGATCGCCGCGTTCGCCGGGCGCGAAATGGCGGCGAAGCGCGGATTGGTCTCCAGCCGGTCGATGTTGAACTTGACCGGCGAGAGCGGCTTGAAGGCGAGTTCGGCGTCGGCGAGCACGACCTCGATCATGCGCTTGACCAGGTTCGTCTCGATCGTGGTGTAGGGGCGGCCTTCGATGCGGATCGCGGTCTGGCCGCGGCGGCCGCCGAGCAGCACGTCGATGATCGAATAAATCAGGCTCGAATTGACGGTGATGAGGCCGAAATTCTCCCACTCCTCGGCCTTGAACACGCCGAGGATCGCCGGCAGCGGGATCGAGTTGAGATAATCGCCGAACCGCACCGAGGTGATGCGGTCGAGCGAGACTTCGACGTTGTCGGAGGTGAAGTTGCGCAGCGAGGTCGTCATCAACCGGACCAGCCGGTCGAAGATGATCTCCAGCATCGGCAACCGCTCGTAAGAGACCATCGCCGAATCGATGATGGCGCGGATGCCGGAATTGTCGTTGAGCGAGACGTCGGACAGGGAAAAGCCGAGGAGCGAGTCGATCTCCTCCTGGGTGAGGACGCGCTCGGCGCCGCCCTTGGCGGCCTGGATGAAATGGCCGTCATCGACCATGGCCGCCCACTGCGCCGCCATGGCTTCCGCGCCGGGGCCGCCTTCGCCCGACGCTCCCGCGGCGGCGCCCGGGCTCGCGCCGTCGCCGCCGGCGGCCTGTTCGGCTTCGAGCGCGAGGCCCCACTCGGCCGCCAGCGCGTCCTGATCGATCTGATCCTTCAGCGCCATTTCTTTATTCCGATTCTTTTATTCCGATCGAATCGTCGCCGTCCCGCTCATTCCCGCGCAAGCGGACAGCAAAAAGTCACTGGACGACGATTTCCTTGAACAGCACGGCGTTGATCCGGTTCGGAGCGATCGCGGCGTTGACGCGCCGCGTCAGCTCCTCCTTGAGCCGGTAGAGGCCGGCCGAACCGTCGAGATCGGTCGGCCGCAATTCGCGCAGATAGGTCTGGAAAGCGTCCTGGAGCCGCGGCATGACCGGCTGGATCAGCGTCGCCATCGCCTGGTCGGGCAATTCCAGCGTCACTTTGACTTTCAGGTATTGCGTGCGGTCGCTGCCGCTCGCCGACAGATTGACCAGGACGTCGGGCATGTCGAGGAACACGACCGGCGCGGCCTGCGTCGTCGCCGCCGCCTCGGCGTGCTTGCCGCCGATGAAGTGGTAGGCGCCGTAACCGCCGCCGACGAGCACAATAAGGCCCGCCGCCGCGATCAGCATCGGCTTCAGCGGCAACCGGAGCCGGAAGGCGGAAGCCGCCTTCGCCCCTTCGCCTTCGGCTGCGCCGTCGTCTTCGTTCGTGATTACATTCGTCGCCATCACCGCTCCGCTCGCTTGGGAGTGCGCGCGCAGCCAGCGGGAAAATTACGCAAAACCATCGCCGCGACGGCCGCTTGGCACCGGTCGCGGTGCCATTGCACCGGAAGCTAGGGAGCAATGGTTAATAGATACTTGCTTGGCGGTACGCCGATGGGAACTTTTTGCCGGCCAAAAGGTAAATAGCGGCTTTTTCTGCCCGTCCGCCAAACCCCGAAATTTCTGATAAACCTTTGGTATCGCTCGTCTTCTGCGGCTGGCATGGCTTCTGCACTCGATTTGTCTGTGCCCCGGCTTGGGAGAGCCGGCGGCGCAAAGGGAAGCGGTCGGCAGCGGCAGCTTCTCTTCGGTTTGCCGAAGCTTAAGGGGAGAGTACCGATGCAGAATGCCCTTCTCGTCGGCTTGTCGCGCCAGATGGCGCTCAGTCGCGAGCTCGACGTCGTCGCCAACAACATCGCCAACATCGACACCACCGGCTACAAGGCCGACAACGCCGCGTTCACCGAATATCTGATGCCCGGCGCCAAAGACGGCGAATTCCGCGGCAAGGATCAGCGCGTCTCGTTCGTCGAGGATCGCGCCACCTGGATCGATCTTTCCCCCGGCGCGCTCGATCGCACCGGCAACCCGCTCGACGTCGCCATCGACGGCAAGGGCTATATCGCGGTGCAGACGCCGCGCGGGGTGCGCTACACCCGCGCCGGTTCGCTCGCTATCAACGCCTCGGGCCAGCTCGTCACCCAAAGCGGCGATCAGGTGCTCGGCAATTCCGGGCCGATCACCTTCCAGCAGACCGATCACGACGTCAGCATCAGCCCGTCCGGCATCATCAGCGTGCGCGAAGGCACGAGCGGCGCGAGCGCCAACCGCGGCACGCTGCAGGTCGTGAATTTCGACCAGCCGCGCCGGCTGCAGAAGGACGGCGATTCGACCTTCCTGGCCCCGGCCGGCGTCAATCCCAACCCGGCGCCGGCCTCGACGCGGGTGGTGCAAGGCGCGATCGAGAAATCCAACGTCCGCCCCGTCGTCGAAATGGCGCGCATGATCGAGATCACGCGGAGCTATTCCGACATCGCCGCGATCCTGCAGCAGCAGGGCGATCTGCGCAAAAATTCGCTGCAGCAATTGGCGCAAGCGCCGTCCCCCTCCTGACCTCCCCCGCGTGGGGGGAGGAAGGTGGGGCAAATTTGAGGATTTAAACGATGCGCGCGCTCGACACCGCAGCGACCGGAATGGCGGCCATGGACCTCAACGTCCAGGTCATCGCCGGCAACATCGCCAACATGACGACCACCGGCTTCAAGAGCCAACGCGCCGAATTCCAGGACCTCGTCTACGAGCACGTCCAACGGATCGGCGCGCAAGCCTCCGACAATGGCAACATCCTGCCGGTCGGCATCGAGCTCGGCTCCGGCGTCAAGACGGTCGGCACGCCGCGCCTGATGACGCAAGGCACGCTGCAGCAGACCGGCAATCCGCTCGACATCGCCATCCAGGGCAGCGGCTGGTTCAAGATCCTGATGCCGGACGGCACCTTCAGCTACACCCGCGACGGCTCGTTCCAGATGAACTCGCAAGGCCAGATCGTCACCGCCGAAGGCAATCTGGTGCAGCCGACCATCACCATCCCGGCGAATTCGACCGGGCTCACCGTCAACCAGCAGGGCCAGGTCTCGGTCACGCTGCCCGGCAGCACGTCGTCGAGCCTGCTCGGCCAGCTGACGGTCACGACCTTCATCAACGATGCCGGCCTGCAGGCCAACGGCGACAATCTGTTCACCGCGACGCCGGCCTCGGGCAACCCGCAGGACGGCATCGCCGGAACCAACTCGGCCGGCACGCTGCTGCAAGGCAGCCTCGAGCAGTCGAACGTCTCGGCGGTGACGGAGATTTCCAACCTGATCGCGGCGCAGCGCGCCTACGAGATGAACTCCAAGGTCATCACCGCGGCCGACGAGATGCTGCAAACGACCTCGCAGCTGTTGAAGTGAGAAAGGCCGGTGCCATGATCCGCTCCGCTCTCCGCCCGTTCGCCCTCGCCCTCGCGCTCTCGCCTGCGTTCTTGCCCGCGCTCGTCCGGCCGGCCGCCGCCGCGGACGACAAGCCGGCGCTGCGCGCCAACGTCGTCGTCATTGGCGACATCGTGCGCATCGGCGACGTCGTCGAGAATGCCGGCATCGTCGCCGACGTCCCGATCTTCCGCGCGCCCGATCTCGGCACCAAGGGCGCGGTCGCGACCGAGCGCGTCGTCGAGGCGATCCGCCCGCACCAGCTCATCGGCATCGACACCCGCGGGCTCGCCGAAGTGATCGTGACGCGGGCGAGCCGCGTCATCACCGCGCAAGAAATTTCCGCAGAGATCGCCCACGCGCTCGAAGGCCAATACGGTTTTGGCGACGCCCAGCATATCGGCCTCAACTTCGATCACGCGCCGCGCACCTTGCACGTCGAGCAGGACGCAACCGGCACGCTGGAAGTGACGGCGCTGTCCTACGATCCGCGCTCCGCGCGTTTCGACGTGACGCTCGATCTGCCGTCGAGCATGGCGATGCGGCGGCTTACGCCGCACTTCACCGGCACCGCGGTCGCGACCATCGATGTCGTCACGGTCGACCACCCGATCGTGCGCGGCGAAGTGCTCAAAGCCTCCGATCTGGTCGTCGGCCGGCGGCCGAAGTCGGACGGGCCGGCGATCGCCGACACCCACGCCGCCGCCGGGCTCGCGGCGCGCCACGAATTGCGGCCGAACCAGCCGCTGCGCGAGGCCGATCTGATGAAGCCCGTCGTCGTGCAGCGCAGCGACACCGTGACCATCATCTACGAAGCGCCCGGCCTGTCGCTGACGCTGCGCGGCCAGGCGCAGGAAGCCGGCGCGCTCGGCGACCAGATCAATGTCGAGAACGTGCAGTCGAAGCGCGTCGTCCAAGGTGTCGTCACCGGCCCCGGCCGCGTGACGGTCATCGCCAAACCGGTGCACGTCATCGAGGCCGCGCCGGCGCCGGCGGCTGCGCCCGAGCCCGCCCCAAAAGTCCAGCCGTCCGAAGCCCCGCAACCGGAACGTCGCGTGAGCAGCGCCGAGTAAGCGGCAAGTAGTTGCGTCAGTGCGCCGTGAGCTTAGTGAGCAGTGAGCCAGTAAGCAGTGAGCCAGTGAGCTGATGTTGAAATCACATTCGCGTTTCCGTCACCACATGCGGTCGCTGCTCGGCACCGCCGCCGCGGCGTCGCTCTTGACGAACTGCACCGCGATCGACCGCTTGAAGACGCTGACCGAGCCGCCGGCTCTCTCGGCGGTCGACAATCCGACCACCAAGCCGGGATACAAGCCGGTGCAGATGCCGATGCCGACGCCGCAACCGGCCTCCTATCACCCCAATTCGCTGTGGCGCAACGGCTCGCGCGCCTTCTTCAACGATCAGCGCGCCCATCAGGTCGGCGACATCCTGACCGTGAAGGTCAACATCAACGACACCGCGCAATTCCAGGATCAGACCAACCTCAGCCGGACCACCACCGAGGATTCCGAGATCACCAATTTCCTCGGCGCCAACGCGCTGTCTCCGGCGGCGAAGAATTTCTTGCCCGGCTCGCTCCTCACCGCCAACAGCAACTCGCAGAGCAACGGCACCGGCACCATCAACCGCCAGGACCAATTGGTCACCAACGTCGCCGCTGTGGTCACGCAGGTCTTGCCGAACGGCAACATGGTGATCGAGGGCAAGCAGGAAGTCCGGCTCAATTACGAGCTGCGCCAACTGATCGTCGCCGGCGTGGTGCGGCCGGAGGACATCCAGAGCGACAATGCCATCGACATGTCGAAAATCGCCGAGGCGCGCCTCGCTTATGGCGGCCGCGGCCAGCTCATGAACATTCAGCAGGAGCGCTGGGGCCAGCAGGCGGTCGACGTCATCTTGCCCTTCTGACTTTTTGATGGAGCATGATCTTATCGGAAAACCGGTATCCACTTTTCCGGATCATGCTCTAAACAACCAAACACGACAGCTCCCAGCGGGGGTCCTTCACGTCGCGCGAAAAGGACCCCGGCTCGACGCGGCCTCCGGAAGCTCCCCTCCCGGAGGCCGCGACTTTTTCGCTTCGCCTCCCCCTTGTGGGAGGGGTAGGGGTGGGGGTCGCGCCGCAAGCGCGACGCTCGTTATTTGTTTTCGTCGTCATTGCGAGGAGCAAGCGACGAAGCAATCCAGAGTCGGCGGCACAGAGCTGGATTGCTTCGCTTCGCTCGCAATGACGAAGCGCGAACGTCTCCCCTACCCCGCCGCGTCTGCAAACTCGATCAATGCCCCGCGCAGCGCCGCGACCGCGCCGTCCCAATCGCCGAAGCGCGGCTGGCGGATGAGCCGCGCGCTCGGATACCACGGGCTGTCGCCACGCTCGCGCAGCCAGCGGAAATCCGCGGCGAACGGCAGCAGCAGATAAAGCGGCTTGCCCATGGCGCCGGCGAGATGGGCGAGCGCGGTGTCGACCGCAATCACCGCGTCGAGCGACGCGAGCGCCGCCGCCGTGTCGGCGAAATCGCGGAAATCCTGGCCGATCCGCACGATGTCGCGGCGGCTGTGCAACAGCGCGGCGTCCTCCTCGCGCACCTCGTGCTGCAAACTGACGAAATCGATGTCGGTGAGATCAAACAACGGCGCGAGCGTCTCGAGCCGCAGCGAGCGGTTGACATCGTTATCGTGCGCCCGCGCACCGGACCAGGCGAAGCCGATGCGAAGCCGCCCGCGCGGCGGCGGCAGCCGCGCCCGCCATGCCGCGACGTCGGCGTCAGCCGGCGTCAGATAAGGCAAAAGCGCTGGAATAGTCGTCAGGTCGGTCGCGAACGCGAGCGGCAGACTGAGCAGCGGGCACTGACAATCGAACCTTGGCAATGGCGCGCCGCGCGCGACCACGCGCGTCACGCTCGGCATGCCCTCCATGAGCCGCACCAATTGCGGCTGCACTTCCAAAACCACCTCGGCGCCGCGCGCGGCGACGAGCGGCGCGTAACGCACGAACTGGATCGTATCGCCAAAGCCCTGCTCGGCATGAAGGAGAATGGTCTTGCCGGCAAGCGGCTCCTGCCCGAGCCACAGCGGCGCCGTGAAATTGCGCCGCTGCGCCGACAAGGCGCCGCCCCAGCGCGCCTCATAGCCGCGCCAGCCGGCCGCGAAATCGCCGAGCGTCAGGCGCACCGCGGCGTCGACGAACCGCGCCGGCGCGAAATTCGGACTGACAGACAGCGCCCGCGCCACGCTCGCCAGTGCCTCGTGCGGCCGGTCGAGCCGGCGCAGCGCAATGGCGCGGTTGGTCAAGAGCTGCGCGTTGCGCGGCGCTCGCGCGAGCGCCCGGTCATAGACCGCGATCGCCTCGGCCGGCCGGTTGAGCTTGAACAGCGCATTGGCGTAATTGCCGAGCGCGTCGATATTGTGTGGAGCGGCGGCAACGAGCCGCTCGAAATTTTGCAGCGCCTCGCCGAGCCGGCCGAGATCGAGCAACACCACGCCGCGCCGGTTGAGCAATTCCGCGTCGTCCGGCGCAAGCCGCAAGCCTTCGTCATAAGCAACCAGCGCGCGCTCCAATTGTCCGAGCGATTGAAACACCAGGCCGAGACTCGCGAAGCCCTCAGCACGCTCCAGGTCGCGCTTGAGCGCTTCTTGAAACCACGCCAGCGCCGCGTCGAGCCGTCCGCGCTTGAAATGAATCTCGCCAAGACAATGCAGCGCATCGAAACTGTCGGGATGTTGCTGCAGCACTTCAGCGCACAGCCGCTCCGCCTTGCCAAGCTCGCCCTCCGCGCAAGCCCGCCGCGCGCGCTTCAACGTCCGCGAGGAATTCGACGGGGCCGACGGCAAGGAACGGTTCGGAACGTGCAGCAAGCGCAAGCCCGCGGGATGGTTGGTTAACGATCCGTAACCGCGCATGGTTAACGAAAGCTTGACGGAACACCACCTCTCCCCGCCGCGCGGGGAGAGGTCGAGCAAAGCGAGGGTGAGGGGGCGCCGCCGCGAGTCTGAGCTTTTGGATCGAGGCGGACGCGTCGGAGATCTCTCTTCCAAAGCTCAGGAAGCGGCAATGCCCCCTCATCCCGACCTTCTCCCCGCACAGCGGGGAGAAGGAGATCCGAAATGCCCCGCGCTTCGTCTGTTGCCCTGCCGCTTCATTTCCGCGGCGCCGCAATGCCCATGCCGGTTCGCCAGGCATATGTCATCGCCGCGCAATCGCCCGGCCGCGGCTCGCAAGATTAAGATCGAAAGGCCGGAGCCGGTCTCGGATCGCACGCGGTCTGACTCTGGCTGCGACCTATCTTGCGCTGGTGCGAGCCGAGCGTCATGCTATCCTCGGTGCATGAAGATGAAACCTGCAACCAAACGACGCGGGATTTGGGGAACCGCGATCTTCGCGGTCCTGGTCGCGTTCGTGATCGGAATACTGACGTTCGCTGACACCTACGCGCTCACAGAAGGCGCCAAACGCTGCGCGCCTAGCTTTCTGAAATCGCAATGGCCGCCGTATATCGGCTGCGCCATGGCGGCACACGAGGGCCTTGCGGGTGGTCTGGTTGGTGCCGCCGGCGCGCTGTTCGCGGCTTGGCTCGCTTTTGATGCGATCCAGGAGCAGCTTGCGGATGAGCGCGAACGTGAACTGAAAAATCAAAGAGAAGCGAAGGCCGCAGCCCCAACCGCACTTAATGCTCTTACACAAGCCGCCGCAGCAGCTCTTGCAGCAATTAACAAGGCGCTCGACGCCACGCCTGAAGAACAGCTTGTTCGCGACAGGCTTGTGGACTTGATGGCAACTCACGTCCAATCGACGCTTAACTCCTTCATTGTGAAGGAAGGGATGCGGGAGTTGGGACTGCAGGATCGTCTGTATTACATGGCAATTATTGCGACACTGAGCAGTTTTGTAGATGTCGCGATGCGACCGTCGCCTGCACTGGACCGAATAGCTGCGTTGCAGTCCAAAAGAAACACTCTGCTATCGCTCCACCGTCACCTAACTGCATTCGATACTGGGCTCGCCGGATTGTTTGCGGACAATAGTGGGACGAGACCGACAGAAGCGCCCGAGACTCCCAATCGAATTCAACGTCCTTGATGCCGCGAGCCGAATCCCCGATACGGCGACGCAAAGTTGACAAATGGTCACACAATAGGATACAAGGCTGCGAATCTCGCCCCCGTACCAGGACGCCGGCCGGGTGACTCCGGCCGGCGGGGCGAGTGCGGTTCCCGCGGGCTGAGGCTCGTCACCTCGGCTCTCGGGCGGCTTGGGCAGGACACGCCCGACCGGCATCATGACCGGTCTGCGGGTGCAATCTCGCTGGGCTGGGACAGCAAGGCGCGGGTAATGCCCGCGAGTGACGCATGGAGGCCGGCTGTCGGTTTCGCGTCATGCGTTGCGAAGCGCTCCGTCTTTCGAACCATCGGGACGCGCGCTCTGGAAAGGTCCCGGGAAGTTGCGTGGCTCGAGCTGAGCGGTGGCGTTCGGTCGCGACCGCAAGTGCCGTGGTGGAACGCCGAGAGGCGAGCGGCCCCCTCCTGTGTCCTCCCCCGCATGTGCAGGGGAATCGCATGTGAGGTTTGGTAAGGTATTGCGGGAAAACGAGAACTGGATTCTGAAGGTGTCTTCCGATTCGGAGGGGGATACCGATGGAGAAGTTTTCGCAATGTTTTTCCGACTTGCCG